>Ga0187893_10000054_pt1 | contig 241252 bp, 175 predicted proteins | sample MA1701074metaG_FD_139574 | JGI IMG/M metagenome (GOLD analysis project Ga0187893, IMG submission 139574) | White microbial mat communities from a basaltic lava cave in the Kipuka Kanohina Cave System on the Island of Hawaii, USA - MA170107-4 metaG ...
CTTTCTTGCCGTGGCGGCCGCCGCCGCTTCGCGGGTGGAAGCAAGGGAGTACCCTGTTTTCGCCGCGACCCCGTTGTTTCTGCAAGAGACGCTGTTGTTTCCTTATACCTGGGGTTTGCTGTTCCAGCAGTCGGTGCTCGAAGAGCGCGGCGAGGCGGGTTTTGGAGAGGTTTTCCGGCGTCCCCCGGCGTCATCGCAGCATATTCTCAGCCCCGAAGCCTACTTCGAGGGCCGGAAACCAGCCAAGCCCGAGCTGCCGAAAACGGAGTTGGGCCGTCCCTATAAAAAGGTCACGGAAGGCGAAGTCGGCCAGTTGGAGCACGCGATCCTGATCCGGAAGTTTATCAGCGAGGAAGACGCTAAGGAACTGGCGCCGAAGTGGCGTGGCGGCCGCTACGCCATATTCGAGCCGCGCAGTAAGGAGCGAGCCGTGCTGGTCTACGCCGCGGAGTGGGAGTCGCCCGGCGATGCCGCCCGTTATTTTGACTTCTATAAACAGATCCTCGGCAAAAAGTGGACCGGCGTGCGTTTTGAAACGGAGGCAGTTCGTGAGGTGACGGGCCGTGCCGAGGAGGGTGGCTTCATCCTCTCGCAGCACGGCGCGACGGTCACTAGCGTCGAGGGGCTGCCGGATGCTAAATTGAAGTGAAATCAGGATGTTGTGTCGCTTCCCCGCGATGCAGACTTCCATTCCTTGGATGGTGGATTTGAACATGAACCTGATGATGAAAGGCGTGACGAAGACCCTGGGTCTCTTGCTTCTTAGTGTTTTGGCCTTGCAGGCGGGAAAAGTACCCCGCCCGGCCGCGTCCCTGGAAGCCAAGACGATCGACGGGAGAACGATCAACTTGAGCGATTTGAAAGGCAAAGTGGTAGCTGTCATGTTTTTCTCGACGGATTGCCCACATTGCCAGCAAACGACTCAGCTCCTGAATCCGATCTACGCAGAGTGGAAATCACGTGGCCTGGAAATTCTGGGCATGGCCGTTAATCCTAACGCGAGCACCAATCTGCGAGCGTTCGCGGATCAGTTCGGCGCGAAGTTTCCGCTTGCCCTTTCGACGACCTCGGAGTGCAACCGCTTCTCCGAGGAGTCGGTGATGCGGCGGTTTACGGTGCCGTACATCCTGTTTGTGGACCGCCAAGGGCAGGTTCGCGAGGAGCATCCGGGCGCGGATCGCGATTTCTGGGTCGGGCAGCAGCAGAATATTCCGGCGGCTCTCGACGCACTCCTCAGAGAGCGCCCCAAGAGCTAAAGAAGCCTTGCAATGGAATTGAACGGGAGGGCGCCTGCCCTGGACGCCCCTTTCCCTACTTTCCAGCCTCTTCTCCAAAACGGACATCTGCAGACCATCGTGGGCCGCTACTGGCCCACGCATCTTGACGAAGATCGCTACCCCACGACGGACAGGCTTTTTGAGACCGAGCCCGGGGTTCGCGTCTTGACGCGATGTAACCGCCGCAACCAGGGGCCCCGTCACGGAACGGTCCTGGCCGTGCATGGACTGACGGCGTCGAGCGAAGCTCCCTACATGCGGACGCTGGCGCAGGCCGCGCTCTCGGCGGGCTTCGACGTCGTCCGGGTCAATGTTCGCAATTGCGGCCGAACCGAGCATCTATCCCCCACGCTCTATCACTCCGGTCTCACAGTCGACCTGCGCTATATCGTAGAGCAGCTGGCGCCCGAGCGGCTGTTTCTGATTGGGTTCTCGATGGGCGGGAACATGGTGATGAAGCTGGCCGGGGAGTGGGGCGATGGGCCTCCCGCGAACGTGGCCGGCGTGTGTGGGATTTCCGTGCCGATCTGCCTGGCGGACTGTGCCCGCGAACTGGGACGCCCGCGAAACCGCATTTATGAGATTCGTTTCCTGCGCGAGCTCGGGCGCACGCTGCGAACCAAGCAGCGGCTCATGCCCGAACGTTTCTCTACACTGAGCGCGGCCGGGGTCCGCTCGATCTACGAGTTTGACGATTGCGTAACCGCCCGCGCATTCGGATTTCGGGATGCGGATGATTACTATGAACAGTCATCTTCGCGGCCATTCCTGAAGCTGATACGCCTGCCGGCGCTGCTAATTCAGGCGCAGGACGATCCTTTTGTCCCTTTGCGGATTTTCAAGCACCCTGATGTGTGGGCGAGCCCATGTGTGCGTTTGCTGGGGACGGAGCACGGTGGCCACGTCGCCTTTCTCGCGCGGGAGGGGCCTCGATTCTGGGCGACAGAGCAGGCCGTGGAGTTTTTCCAAAGGCTGGCAACGGGCGTGGCGGCTTAGCGGAACACCCTCCTTATATTGGGCGTCGGGGAGTTAAGGTCATGTCCGCCGTTCCTTGTAGCGCTCCACGGATGCACGAACCTCCTCAATTGCCTGATCGGCCCCAGCCCGTCCTTGGGCTTCAACGGGCACACCCTCGAGCTGCTATAGGTGCTGAAGAAGTACTCGACCTCGCGTAGAAAATGTGAGGGGACATCGCTGAGTCCGCGAACGTGATGAAACAGCGGATCTGAGTGAGGCACACCAAGCACCTTGTAGTCGGCGGCGTCGCGGTCCGTCATCCGGAACAGGCCCACCACACTTGCTTCGATGAGGCAGCCACTGAACGTCGGTTCATTGACCATGACAAGGATGTCAAGCGCATCGCCGTCGTCGGCGAGCGTTTGGGGGATGAAACCGTAGTCACCCGGGTAGTGGCTGGAGGAAAAGAGATAGCGATCGAGCCGGAAGAGACCGGTTTCCTTGTCGATTTCAAACTTGCTGCGTCTCCCTTTCGGGATCTCGATGATGGCGTTGACGACGGAAGGGATGCCTGTTCCCGGCGAAACATGAGCGAAATCGTACTGTTTCACGGATGGTCCTCGGCGGAGCCTGCCATGCGTCCCGAGCAAGTCTGTTGAGGTCAGTCTATCTCAGCATCACGGGAGCGCTGAGCTTGCGCCGCCGCGCCTCCTATGACAGAATTTCCAAGCGTCTATCGACGGTTGCTCATCCCCAGCGTTGCAGGCCCAAGGAGCGAAACCTATGGCGAATACAATCGAAGTGCAGGTAAAGCAGGTAGGCCCTGCAACCTCTGAAGCGGCAATTCGAACCCATCACGTGCTTGTGGACCGTCCTGAAGCCAAGGGCGGCGACGATCGCGGACCCATGGGTGGCGAACTGCTCCTCGCCGCGCTGGGGGGCTGCTTCATGAGCAACCTGCTGGCGGCGATCCGGGCGCGGGAGGCTCCTGTGGCCAATGTGCGGACACTGGTCGCGGGTACTCTGGCGGAGTCGCCCGGGCGGTTCGAGGCAGTCGATATGCTCGTGAGCGCGGACTGCGAAGATCGCGAACTGCTGAGAAAGCTGGTGACGATCGCCGAACGCTCGTGCATCGTGGCGAACACGCTTCGCGACGCCGTCAGGTTATCGGCCAGAGTTGAGGAGTAACGCCTGCGAGGCTCCTTCCATGATCCCTGGCGGTTTCGAACGGCCTAGATTCGGGCGGCCCGGGCCGGGGCAAATCGGGCGCTCCGGGAGGGCGCGAGCCAGCGCCCTGTGGCGCGGCCCCCGCCCAGGAGTCTTGCTTTACAGTAATGTGTAACGCACCTCCCGGTGGTGCGCCTTGGTATCGCATTGGTGTAAAACATTTTAAGAAGTGATTGTGGCGCGCCGACTATATTAGATTTGCTAATATAGAGGTGTATTCAATTTTGCTTGCATTGATAGTGTCAGCAGTGGTATCCTTCGTCTAATCTGGAGGAGGGGTGTACTTCTTCTCAGCAATTCCTCGCTGAACCCCCTCGGCTGATCGCTCCGCTTGCACTCTCGAAGACAGGCCGTCCGGCTTGGCGGCCACAAGGTATGTCGGGGGACATACCACCCGAGGAGTTTATGAAAAAGTACGGGTTACCAGAGCGGCAAGGTCTTTACGATCCTCAATACGAGCATGACGCTTGTGGTATCGGTTTTGTGGCCGATATCCAGGGGCGCGCTTCGCACAAAATCGTCGAGCAAGGCATTGAGGTGTTGGTGAACCTCACGCACCGTGGCGCCTGCGGCTGTGATCCTGACACGGGTGATGGCGCCGGACTCCTCCTGCAGATGCCCCATGAATTTTTCAGGCGCGAGTGCCGCTCGCTGGGTTTCGATCTGCCCGATCGCGGTGAGTACGGCGTGGGGATGCTTTTCGTATCGAATAACGCTGACGAACAAGCCGCCACGCGGGCCATGATCGACCGGATCATGACGGAAGAGGGTCTCAAGGTTTTGGGCTGGCGGGAAGTGCCGGTTGACTCCGAGGCGATCGGCTGGCTGGCTCGGGAGTCGCAGCCCCATATCCTGCAGGTTTTTTTGGGCCGCAGCAGGGCAACGAGAGATCTTCATGGAGACCGCTTCGAGCGCAAGCTCTTCGTCGCCCGTAAGCGCCTCTGGTCGGAATCGAGGAAGATCGGCCTCTCGCGCTACTACGCCTGCAGCATGTCGGCGGCGACAATCTGCTACAAAGGTCTGCTCATCGCGCCGCAGATCCCGAATTTCTACAGGGACCTGAGCGATCCCGAGTTTCGCTCGGCCATCGCGCTGGTGCACCAGCGATTTTCGACGAACACGTTTCCGACCTGGGAGCGGGCGCAGCCATTCCGCTATCTCGCTCATAACGGCGAGATCAACACGCTGCGCGGCAACGTCAACTGGATGTTTTCGCGCGAGGCGACGCTGTCTTCGCCGCTTTTCGGCGACGATATCAAGAAGATTCTGCCGATCATCGATATCAACGGCAGCGATTCGACGATGATCGATAACGCCCTGGAGCTGCTGGTGCAGGCGGGGCGTCCCGTGGCGCATTCCATGATGATGCTGATTCCCGAAGCCTGGGAGTCGCATCCGCACATGGAAGACTACAAGAAGGCCTTCTACGAGTTCCACGCGCTGATGATGGAACCGTGGGACGGTCCGGCCTCGATGGTCTTCACCGATGGCCGCTATGTGGGCGGCACGCTTGATCGCAACGGTTTACGCCCGTCGCGCTATTGCGTGACCCACGACGGTCTGGTGGTCATGGCCTCGGAAACCGGGGTGTTGCCGATCGAGCCCGAGCGCGTGCGCTTCAAGGGACGTCTGCAGCCGGGGCGGATGTTTCTGGTGGATACGCGGGAAGGCCGCATCGTCGACGATGAAGAGGTCAAGCGCAACATATGCACGCGGCAGCCGTATCGTGAATGGCTGCGCGACAATCTGATCCGCATCAGCAGATTGCCCGAACCGAAGAAGGTGCAGGGCACGAACTTCAAGACGCTGCTTACGCGGCAGCGCGCGTTCGGTTATACGCTGGAGGATCAGCGCATCGTGCTGATGCCGATGGCCGTCGACGGCCAGGAAGCGGTTGGCTCGATGGGCGTCGACATCCCGCTCGCCTGTTTGTCGGACCGGCCGCAGCTTCTGTTCAACTATTTCAAGCAACTTTTCGCCCAGGTCACGAACCCAGCCATCGATCCCATTCGAGAGGAATTGGTCATGGCGACGAACGTCTACGTCGGGGCCGACGGCAACCTGCTTGACGAGGCTCCCGAGCACGCCCACGTGCTTGAGTTGCCGTTGCCGATTCTGACGAACCACGATCTCGAGAAGCTGCGCGCCGTGGGTGAGCCGGGGTCGGTCGAGTACCTGGGCGAAAACGGCGACGGTTCCGGCGGGCGGATCCGATTCGGCGCGCGCACTCTGAAGACTTTGTTTCGTGCCTCGGAGGGCGCGGCGGGTCTGGAGAAGGCGCTCGAAGATCTCTGCAAACAGGCGGAAGAGGCCTCGCGGAGCGGTTACAGTGTGCTGATCCTCTCCGACCGGGGCGTTGACAAGAAATGGGTTCCGATCCCGAGTCTGCTGGCGTTAAGCGCGGTGCACCATCACCTGATCCGGGCGACGACGCGCGGACAAGTGGGCATTATCGTGGAGTCCGGCGAGCCGCGCGAGGTGATGCATTTCTGCCTCTTGATCGGCTACGGCGCGACAGCGGTGAACCCCTATCTGGCCTTCGAAACGATTTCGGACATGCACCGGCGCGGGTTGCTGCCCCACAGTTTGCCACTGGCGTTGGCGAACTACATGAAGGCGATCAAGAAGGGAATCCTCAAGGTGATGTCGAAGATGGGGATTTCCACCGTGCGGAGCTACCACGGCGCGCAGATTTTTGAGGCGGTGGGGCTGAGCCAGAAGCTCATTGACTCCTATTTTGTGGGTACGACTTCGCAGATCGAGGGCGTCGGCCTGGAGACGCTTGCAGAGGAGGCTCTGTGCCGGCACCGCTACGCGCACCTGCCACTGACGGAGGCCGACACGGAGCTGGAGGTCGGCGGCGAGTATCAATTCCGCGTGCGGGGCGAGCGGCACCTGCTGAACCCGGAAACGGTTTCCAGTCTGCAGCACGCGGTGCGGCAGAACAACTTCAAGACCTTCGAAGAGTTCACGGACACCGTCAACGATCTAAGCAAGACACTCTGTACGTTGCGCGGGCTTTTCGAGTTCAACAAAGCGGAGACGCCTGTGCCGCTGGAAGAAGTCGAGCCGGCGAAGAACATCGTCAAGCGTTTCTGCACGGGCGCCATGTCGTTCGGGTCGATCAGCAAGGAAGCGCATGAGACCCTTGCCATTGCGATGAACCGCATCGGCGGCCGAAGCAACACCGGCGAGGGCGGGGAAGACGAAGCGCGTTTCAAGCGCGAACCAAACGGCGACTGGCGCCGCAGCGCGATCAAGCAGGTGGCGTCAGCGCGTTTTGGCGTGACTGCGAATTATCTCGTCAACGCCGATGAGTTGCAGATCAAGATTTCGCAGGGCGCCAAGCCCGGCGAAGGCGGTCAGCTGCCCGGACACAAGGTGGACGAGTTCATCGCCCGCTTGCGGCACTCGACACCCGGCGTCGGTCTGATTTCACCGCCGCCGCACCATGACATTTACTCCATCGAGGATCTGGCGCAGCTGATCTTCGATTTGAAGAACGGCAATCCGCGCGCGAACGTGTCGGTCAAGCTGGTCTCGGAAGTGGGCGTGGGAACCGTCGCCGCGGGTGTGGCCAAGGCGCATGCCGACCTGGTCCTGATCAGCGGCCATGACGGAGGCACGGGCGCCTCGCCGATCAGCTCGATCCGGCATGCCGGCACGCCGTGGGAGCTGGGCTTGGCGGAAACGCAGCAGGTGCTCGTGATGAACGACCTGCGCAGCCGCATCCGGGTGCAGGTGGACGGCAAGCTCATGACCGGCCGCGACGTTGTTATCGGCGCGTTGCTGGGGGCCGAGGAGTTTGGCTTTTCCACCATGCCGCTCATTTCGATGGGCTGCATCATGATGCGCAAGTGCCACTTGAATACGTGCCCGGTGGGTATTGCCACGCAGGACCCCGTGCTGCGGGCGAAGTTTGAGGGCACACCCGAGAACGTAATCAATTTCTTCTTCTTTATTGCGGAACAAGCACGGCAGATCATGGCCGAGCTGGGTTTCCGGACTATGGAAGAGATGGTGGGCAGGGTCGACAAGCTCAACGTGAAGAAGGCGATCGACCACTGGAAAGCGCGCGGTCTTGATTTCAGCCGCATTTTCTATGATCCGCCGGTGGACAAGAGCGTGCCCCGGCGCTGTGTCCGCAAGCAGGATCACGGCCTCGAGAAGCAGCTCGACCACAAACTCATCGAACTTTCACGCGATGCGCTGGAGCACAAGAAGCCCGTCGAATTCAAACTGCCGATTCTCAATATTCACCGCACCGTGGGCGGCATGCTGAGCAGCGAGATCGCGCGTCGGTACGGCTCCGAGGGCTTGCCGGACAATACGATTCAGTGCAAATTCACCGGGTCGGCGGGCCAAAGCTTCGGCGCCTGGTTGGCTCGCGGCTTGACGATGACCCTCGAGGGCGACGCCAACGACTACTTCGGCAAGGGCCTTTCGGGCGGGCGTTTGATCGTCTATCCTCCTGCTGGATCGAACTTTGTCTTCGAGGAAAATATCATCGTCGGCAACGTCAGCTTCTACGGCGCCACCTCGGGTGAGGCGTTCATCAACGGCATGGCCGGGGAACGCTTCTGCATTCGCAACAGCGGTGCGGACGTGCTGGTGGAAGGCGTCGGGGATCATGGTTGTGAGTACATGACCAACGGGCGCGCAGTCATCCTGGGCGCTGCGGGACGGAATTTCGCCGCCGGCATGAGCGGCGGTTTCGCGTTCGTGCTCGACGAGGCCGGCGACTTCTCCGAGCGGTGCTGCAACCATGAAATGATCGATCTGGAGCCGCTGGACCTGGCCGAAGACGTGGCCTTTGTTCGCACGATGATTGAACGCCATATCGAGTACACTCGCAGTCCGAAGGCGCAGTGGGTGCTGGATAACTGGGACTCCATGTTGCCGAAATTCATCAAGGTGTTTCCCAAGGAACTCAAACGCGCGCTTCGCGAGCAGCGGGAAAAGGCTGTCTTACAGGCGCAGGGAGACTGATCCTCCGCGCCAGGGCCATCAGCCGTGCTACGCTCGCTTGTGGCGTACGGGATAGGGTTAAAACAGAACAGCGCATGGGTAAGGTAACCGGATTTTTGGAATTCGAACGCGAGGGTCTCAAGACTCGTCCTGTCGAGGAGCGCAAGAAGGACTATCTTGAGGTCTATCAACCGGCGCCCGAGGAGCAGCTTCGCAAGCAGGGCGCGCGCTGCATGGATTGCGGCATTCCTTTCTGCCATACCGGTTGTCCCCTGAATAACATCATTCCGGACTGGAATGACCTCGTCTATCACGGCCGCTGGAAAGACGCCTTACGGGAGCTGCACTCAACAAACAATTTCCCTGAGTTCACGGGACGCATCTGTCCCGCTCCCTGTGAGTCCGCCTGCGTGCTGGGCATTAACGACGATCCGGTCACCATCAAGAGCATCGAGAAAGCCATCGCCGACCGCGGCTGGGCGGAGGGCTGGATTGTTCCCGAACCGCCGACCAAACGTACGGGGAAGAAAGTCGCCGTTGTAGGTTCCGGGCCCGCCGGGATGGCGGCCGCGCAACAGCTGAATCGCGCCGGGCACACCGTTACGGTGTATGAAAAGTGGGACCGCATCGGCGGTTTGATGGTCTACGGCATCCCCGATTTCAAGATGGAAAAGAAGCACGTGCAACGGCGCGTGGAGCAGATGGAAGCCGAGGGCGTGAAGTTCGTAACCAACGCTCACATCGGCGTGAACATTCCCGGCAAACAGCTCGTCGAGGACTTCGATGCTGTGCTGCTGGCCACGGGATCGGAAAAGCCGCGTGATCTGCCGGTGCCCGGCCGCGATCTGAAGGGCATCCATTTCGCGATGGAGTTTCTGCCCCAGCAGAACCGGCGGGTGGCCGGTCTGCCGGTGGACCCCAAACAGAGCATCACCGCCACCGGCAAGCACGTCATCATCATCGGGGGCGGCGACACCGGCGCCGATTGTCTGGGCACTTCGCACCGGCAGCAGCCCAAATCAGTCCATCAGTTTGAGCTGCTTCCCGAACCGCCGAAGGAGCGAGGCGGCCCGGGAACGCAGCCTTGGCCGCTGTGGCCCTTCACGTTGAAGACCGAAAGTTCCCACGAGGAGGGCGGTGTTCGGGACTGGGCGGTTTCCACGAAGGAGTTCATTGGCGACGAGAACGGCAACGTCAAGAAACTCCGGGCTGTGAAGCTCGAATGGACGCTTCCTGATGAAGCTGGCCGCCGCAAGTTTTCGGAGATACCCGGGTCGGAGTTCGACCTCGATGCTGACCTAGTGCTGCTGGCCATGGGCTTCGTGCATCCTGTTCACGAAGGCCTGGTGAATGAGCTTGGCCTCGACAAAGATGAGCGCGGCAATGTGAAGGCGAATCTGAGCGATTTCAAGACGTCGATTCCGAACGTCTTCGTCGCCGGCGATGCGCGCCGCGGGCAGTCGCTGGTTGTCTGGGCGCTTGCAGAAGGCCGCAAAGCCGCCCGCGCGATCGACCTGCATCTGATGGGCGAGAGCGACCTTCCGGAGAGATAAGTCTTTCACCCCCGAGCTAGCTGCCTGGTACTGTCCCGTCGCCAGACGGGTTGAGGGCGGTTTCCTTTCGAAGCGCAGGAGCGGCCTCCAGACCTCACCACATCACGCGTACCGGATATTGGCCGATAAGCGGGTCGGGTGTGAGGATGGTGAGGCCGTGCACGATGCTCTGACAGACCATGATCCGATCGAACGGGTCGCTGTGAAGGTGGGGAATCTTCTCGATCTGTAGCGTGGACTCCTCGTCGATGGGCAAAGATGCGATTCTGTGCGCGCTTCGTACCTTAGGAATCAGTTGCCATGCTGGTTCGTCTAGGTCAATCCTGCCCAGTGAAGACTTGATGGCGATCTCCCAGCTCGAAGCAGTGCTGAGGAATACCTCGTTGGCTGCATCAAGGGACAGATCCAGCGCAGTTTGGGATAACCTCTTCGATTCCGAAATGAACCATAGAAAGGTACACGTATCGAGCAGAAGTCTCACTTCCCTCGGCCCTCGAAAGCCCGAATGATTTCGTCAGGCAGTGGATCAAAGAATTCATCGTGGATCTTGATCTTGCCTTTCGCCAGTCCCACGGGCCGCGGCTTGGTTTCCGGTTTGGGCACGGGCCGAATCTCCGCCACCGGCGTATTGCGGTTGCAGAGAATGACAGACTGTCCTTGAAGAACCAGCTTCAAATAGTGGGAAAGATGCGTCTTAGCTTCATGAATATTGATACGAATCATAGGACTAGAAACTTAGTCTAGTTTCTAGTTCTATTCTAGCAGGGTTCGCCCAGCGCTAGCGCTAGGCTGCCCGGACTGTCCGAGAGTCTGGAATCGGGAGAGCGATTTGCCGCAAAGAGAAACGGCTGCAGAGCGTTGGTGGCAGCCGAAGTTGCAGAGGTCGGCCAGAACGAGAGGGGAGCCGCCACCAGCGTCCCTCTCAGGAAAGCGTGGCTATACCCTGAACTGCTGCTTCGACAGCGGCAGTTCACGGATGCGCTTGCCGGTCGCCACGAAAATGGCGTTGCAGAGCGCCGGCGCGAAGGGGGGCACGCCCGGTTCGCCGACGCCAGCCGGAGCAGCGTTGCTCTCGATGATCTGCACGTGCGTACGGACCGGCGCCTGGTTGATGCGCGTCACAGGGTAGTCGTGAAAGTTTGACTGATCGATGCGGCCGTCCGAGGCAGTAATCTCGCCCATCAGGGCCAGACTCGCGCCGAAGACAGCAGCGCCTTCGAATTGGCCGCGCACCCTCTCGGGATGAACGATTTTTCCGCAGTCCGCTACGGTCCAGACGTTCGGGATCTTGATCCTTCCCCCACTATCGACTTGCACTTCCACGACCGTCGCCACGTAGCTCAGAAAGCTGTAGTGGGCGGCGATGCCGAAGCCGCGGCCGTTGCCTTTGGGGCGATTCGCCCAGTTCGCGTTCGCCGCCACCTGTTCGATGGTGTGCCGCAGCCGGCCCGTGTCGTACGGGAAGGCCGGATTGGCTTGGCGCGCTATGCCTTGGGCTACGACGTCAATTTGCCGGGCCTCGCCGATCAGTTCCAGCAGGTAATCCTTCGGATCGCGGCCGGCGCTGTGAGCCAATTCGTCGGCGAAGGAGGAGACCGCGAAGGCATGCGGAATGTTCGCAACCGAGCGCATCCACCCGATGCGAACACGAGCGGGGGCGGGTCCGCTTTCCACACGGTGGTTCGCCAGATTGAATGGAACGTTCGAGAAGCCCATGCCCAGCTCGAACGTCTGATGGACCGCATCCACGTTGTTCATCGATCCAATCGGCGGGCTGACGCTCCGCTGCAGCCAGGCGACCGGCTTGCCGGCCGCGTCGACGCCGGCCTTGATATAGGTGGCAGCCACGGAGTGGAAATAGTCGAACCGGATATCGTCCTCGCGGTTCCAAACGACTTTCACCGGCTTGCCAAGCTGTTTCGACAGCAAGGCCGCCTCAACGCAGTAGTCGGGTTTTGACTTGCGGCCGAATCCGCCGCCGAGCAGGGTGACGTTGCAAATGACGTCTTTCTGCTCGATGCCCAGCGCCGGAGCCACTGCCTGCTGCACCGCCTGAGGGTTCTGCGTCGGCGCCCAGAGCGTTACCGTACCATCCTTGAAGTCGGCGACCGCGACGGGCGGCTCCATGGCAGCGTGCGCAAGATGGGGAACGTAGTATTCCGCCTCGATCGTCTTGGCCGCCGAGGCGAAACCCTTATCTACATCCCCGACATTCCGGGCCACTTGTCCGGGCTTGCGAGCCGTTTCTCGAAGGTACTCCTTGTAGGTTGCCGAGGAGTAACTTGCGTTGGGGCCGAGGTCCCACTCGATCTTCAATTTCTGGCGGCCCTGAAAAGCAGCCCAGGTGCTGTCGGCGATGACGGCGATGCCGCCGAGTTGCTGGAAGGCCCAGGGCGGAGTAAACTCCGCAAGCTTCACGGTGCCTTGCACACCCCGAAACTTCTTCGTCTCGCTGTCGTCGAAGGATCTTACTTTGGCGCCGACGACTGGCGGGTGTTCGATCGACGCATACACCATGCCCTCGAGCTTGGCGTCCATGCCGAACGTTCCACCGCCGGTGCATAGATCCTTCAAGTCGTAAATCGGGACTTCCTTGCCGATGTAGCGGTAGGCTGCTTTTTCCTTTAGCTTCAGAGCGGATTTGTCGGGTACCGGCAGCTCCGCCGCAGCCGTCGCCAACTCACCGAAGGCCAGCTTGCGGCCGCTCGGCGTGTGAACGATTTCATGAAATTGAGCCTTGCACTCCTGCGCCGGGACGCCCCATTTCTTGGCGGCGGCCTGCTCCAGCATCAGACGCGCTGTGGCGCCCGCTTCGTGCATGATCTCGTTGAATCGCGTGATCGATCGCGAGCCATCGGTATTTTGATCGCCATACTTGGCGTCGCCGATCGCCTGCTCGATCTTCACCCGGCTCCAGTCGGCCTCCATCTCATCGGCGAGCACCAGCGGGAGACTGGTGCGGATGCCGGTTCCCATCTCTGAACGATGCGCCACGATACGCAGCGTACCGCTGGTCTCGAGGCCGATCCAAATGTTGGGCTGGAATTGCGCTCCTTCCAGCGCGGCAAACGCCTCGACCGGCAGCAGGCGCGCGCTCAGCACGAACGCACCGGCGCTGAAGACACCTTTAAGAAAGCCGCGACGGCTGATATTCTCGATGCGTCTCATGCGATTTCCTCCGCCGCCTGATGGATGGCTGCCCGGATGCGCTGATAGGTTCCGCAACGGCAAATGTTGCCCTGCATGACCTGGTCGATGTCCTGGTCAGTGGGCTTCTTGTTCTCTTTGAGGAAGGCGGCTGCCTGCATGATCTGACCCGACTGGCAGTAGCCGCATTGAGGCACGGCGTGCGCCATCCAGGCCTTCTGCACGGCATGGTCGCCATTGGCGCTGAGACCCTCAATCGTTGTGATCTCTTTGCCTTCCAGGCTGCTGAGCGGCGTGATGCATGAGCGCACAGCCGCGCCGTTCTGATGGACAGTGCAGGAGCCGCAAAGGCCCATCCCGCAGCCGAATTTCGATCCGGTCAATCCCAGTTCGTCTCGCAAATACCACAGCAAGGGCATCGCCGGGTCGCCGTCAAATTCCCGGGCGACGCCGTTGACCTTCAGCTTGATCATAGTTTGTCCTCAACGGGAGTTTGCCAGGGAGACGGGCACGTTGCGCCTCCGATGGCGAATGCAAAACCGCTAACAAGTTCCTTAAAAGGATAGCCTAGCACGGCGGAAGCGCCGAAAAGCTAGACCGTCGTGACTCGGAGAGCTAGACCTTCCGTAGCGTGAGAACTGCGATCTCGGGTGGACAGTTGTAGCGCACGGGGACGCCCGACGATCCCAGGCCACGACTTGTGAAGCCTTGCATTTGAGCAAAGCGCCAGTGGCCGCGCGTGAATCTTCGCCGGCATGTGGCGTTCAGGAACAAAGGGCCGATGCCAGGCAGGCAGATCTGCCCGCCGTGGGTGTGGCCGCACAGGTATACGTCTACCCCGGATGCCTCGGCCTCTTCGATGATTTCCGGTGAATGCGCAAGCAGGATTTTGAAGCTGTCCTCGGGTACGGCCGAAGAGGCGCCGATCAGATCGTCGCAACCATAATAGTGCGGGTCGTCCACGCCCAAAAGCCAAAGGCTTTCGTCGCCGCGCGTGATCTCCCAGTTCTGATTGAGGACCATTCTGACACCCAGACGTTCCAGCGGGCGCAGCATCTCGATGGAGTCGTGATTGCCCAGAATGCCCGCCGCTCCGTATCGCGCCGAGATGGCGTTTAAGATCGCTTCCATCGCGGGATAAACCGCATCGCACGGGCCATCGACTTCAAAGCGGTAGTCGCCGGTCAGGACGCACAGATCTGTCTCAAGGCCGCGAAGCAAGGGCGCAACTTGGTCGCCGAAGCCGTCGAGGCAGTCGGCGTGAATGTCCGCCAGGTGCAGGATGCGAAAGCCGTCAAAACTGCGGGGCAGATTCGGAAAAGCCATGTCGATGTTACTGACGACTGGGCGGAGCGCATTCCGGCGCCCGCGTTCGTAGAGGCCCGTAAGATTCAAGACACTTCGGACAGCGGCGCGAAACAGCCATTCGCTTTCGGGGGAAATCCGCGTGCGGCCCTTGCGCCCCCACGAGGTTATATGACCCAGTTCGATCGCCCGGCGTTTGTTGAGAAAGTAGGTGCTTGGCGTCGCGATTTGGCTGGTGGCAGTCGCTTCCATGGTGTTCTACTACCCTATCGACGCCGCGGGGGATCCGCCAGAGTGGAACAGCCTGAAACAGCGCAGAGGATTTGACTGAGATGCAAACGGGCTCCAGGTTGTGGCGCCTCATTCGGGGACTCAAAGGGCGGTCTTCGCTCGCGGTAAAGGCCTATCCTCAGAGGGCGCGTCGCTTTCCATCTCGGGGTGCCAGGGACGCCAGTCCGGAGTCACGAAACACGAATCGTGACCGAGCTGGTGAGATTGCCGGCCGGTGGTGTCTAAAGATGCAGAACTTCCAAAAAGTACGCTCGGGAGGTCGCGATGAAAAGCGTGCAGAAGGCCGTTCTGATCAGCACCGGAGTTTTGTGGATTGCGTTCCTCTGTTTACCCCTTTACATGCGCGATTTGAATCACCAGGCCTACCTGGAGGAGAAATCGACGGGGTTGGGAGCCGTAGCTCAGGAGGTGGAATTCGACTTGGTCTCCGATGTGGAACCAGGGCAGCTTCCTCGATATTTTCGTCGGGTCATCGCTGCTTGCCCCTCGCACCGGCAAGGAGATGAACACGGAGGAATACGGCTTCACTCCGGAAAATCGTTTTCGCGATGTCCGCCGCAACCCCCTTTCGACGTTCTCCATTGACGTTGACACGGCGTCCTACAGTCGGATCCGGCGGTTCCTGACTGAAGGAAAGATGCCACCTTGGGAGGCGGTACGTATCGAAGAGTTGATCAACTATTTTCGCTATGCGTACCCGGAGCCTTCGGATGGACAGCCTTTTTCCGTCACAGTCGGCATGGCCGTCTGTCCATGGACGCCGGAACACCGTCTGCTGCGCATCGGGCTGAAGTCGCGATCACTCGCGATGTCTGGCGCGCCTCCGTCGAACTTGGTTTTTTTGGTCGACGTTTCCGGCTCGATGGCCAGCCCCGACAAACTGCCCTTGCTCAAGAAAGCCTTTGGGCTGTTGGTCGAACAACTGCGCGAGCAGGACCGGGTTGCGGTAGTCGCCTACGCCGGGAGCGCCGGGTTGGTATTGGATTCAACGCCCGGCAGCCAAAAGGAAGATATCTCCCACGCCATCACAGCGCTCGAATCAGGTGGCTCTACTGCCGGGGGTGAAGGGATTCGGCTTGCCTACCAGATTGCGCGGAAAAACTTTCTCCGGGACGGGAACAACCGCGTCATTCTGGCGACGGACGGCGATTTCAACGTAGGTGAGTCGAGCGACGGCGCGATGGTCGCTCTGATCGAGGCCGAGCGGGAATCCGGAGTGTTCTTAAGTGTGCTCGGGTTTGGTGATAGCAACCTGAAAGACTCGAAAATGGAAAAGCTCGCCGACCACGGCAATGGCAACTACGCATATATCGACACCCTGCTCGAAGCGCGGCGAGTGTTGGTCGCCGAGATAGGAGCCACGCTGGTAACGGTGGCCAAAGACGTCAAGGTGCAAGTTGAGTTTAATCCGGCCGCAGTGGGAGCGTACCGCCTTCTTGGGTATGAGAATCGTTTGCTGGCGGCCGAAGACTTTAACAATGACGCGAAAGACGCCGGCGACCTAGGGGCGGGGCACACCGTGACGGTCCTGTATGAAATTGCGCCCGCCGCCGTCAGTTCACCGGCTGGTTTCGTGGATAAGCTCAAGTACCAGGAGGTGATCGAATCGTCCTGGGCGCGCGGCAGTGGGGAAGGCGCCACGGTCAAGGTCCGTTACAAAGAGCCGGCGGGCAACCGCAGTCAACTCCTTGCACAAGTTGTGAGAGGGGAAGTAGAGACTATCGAACAGGCCTCGGCGGACTTCCGGTTTGCGGCGGCCATTGCCGCGTTTGGGATGCTGCTGCGGGACGATCCCTTGAAGGGGCAGGCCGGCTATGATCAAGTGCTGAGCCTCGCCGGAAGCGGCAACAATGATGCGGCACGATCCGAATTCCTTCACTTGGTGCAAACCGCCCGGCGGCTTTCCGAGTGAAGCGGGCCGCGGGCCGGAATGGAAATGTTAAGGAAACCTTGCCACGACAAAACTATTAACTCGACACGTTTTCGAAGCTATTGGCCAGGAATTCGTAGCAGGGGGCCGGGGACTACCGGCGCCGCTCCTGGCGCCCTTTGATCATCAGCAAGCTGGAGACGAGAAACAAGAGATTCAGTGCGCCGAACCAGCGGAACGCGCCGGGCGCTGTCACGAGGTAACCGAACACAGGAACCAGCGACAGCACGAACACCGCCAGCATGAGCCAGGGTTTTCGGCGGAGGGCGGCGACCATGGCCAGCAACGAGAGAGCAAGCATCATGATCGAGTGACCCAGCGCCTCCGGAACGGTTCCTATGTTGCCGTAGGGACTGTAGCGGATGAAGAACAACCATAGGGAGAAGACGATCACCGCCGTCACGACACCCACCAATCTCCCTGCTTGCGACCACACGATTTTCTGTCTCCTTCAATCTCCCGATGACGGAAACGATAGCCGGCCCCTCGGCAGAAGCAACCTGCTTTGTCGAATTTCCTGGATCTATGACAGGTGAATGCGGCAGATCCAGCCGGAATGAGGACTGCCGCTGTCCTTGAAACCCGGCGCAATACCGGCGTCGCAGTAATAAAGATTACCCTCGTGCCACGTCATCCCGTGCGGGTCCGGGTCGGAGCGCTCGAGATCGACGGCTTCGATGACGCGTCCATTGTTAATGTCAAACTTCAGAATGCGATAGTCATCGGAGAACATGCACCACATGTGTTGGCCGTCCCAGCCAAGCCCGTGGGCGCGCTCCAACGGCACGGGGAACGAGCGGATGAACTCCAGGTCCGCGTCGGTTTGCGTGATGTTCTTGTTCGGGCCGAACTGCGTAATCCAAAGCGAGTTTTTCAACCAAAGCAGCCCATGCACGCCGCCGCCGTTGGGCGTGGGGAAATTCTTGATGTGCTTGCCCGTCTTCGCGTCGAGTTTGACGATGCGGCCGCCTTTTTCCACGTCGGTCGGGCGTCTCTCGCGAGATCCGGTGGGGCCGTTGGCGGCCATGAAGACAAAACCGCCGCCGGCGGCAATGCCGCTCGTGTTGGAGGACTGGGTTTCAAACCTCAACGTCGGTTTGCCGCTTTTCCAGTCCACCAAGTAAGCGCGGTCGGTCACCTGCTCGCCGACCCAAAGACCGTCCGCTGTCGCCTCCAGCGCGTTCGGATTGCCGTCCGGAGATTTGTAGAGTTTCTCGACGCTCTTTCGTTTGCGGACGGGATAGTCCGGGTCCTTGGCAAACGCGGCTGCGGCCAGGGTGGCGAATAGGCTTCTGCGCGTGAGCATGGTTTTCCTCTGGGCCAATCGGATGGTCCTGGATGGCAGGGGGAATGCCATGGCCTTATCCGGTTCCGTGCGGCGCTCCATCATGTGGGACGGCGCGCGGGGCAGGCCACGCAGGGGACAGTAGCACCGCCGTAGAACGGTGTCAACAAGGGGGTTCCTTAGGTCCCGTCAACAGTCCGGTTGCTTTCAACCAAGTGGTGGTTCTCAACCGCTTTTTGAAGCGGCTGTGTTAAAAGTAAACCTTTTATTATCAACATATTGACAACTGGGCCAAGGATTGCCAAACTAAGCTCGGAGGCCAAGCCATGAAACGCAAAAGCCCGCTCTTGTTGACCGCCCTGATCGCTGCCGCAGTAAGCATTCCACCCGCGGCCTTGGGACAGGATGAGGATGATGGTCCAGGTCTGGGAGTGGCCCGCGTGAGCTTGACCAACGGAGACGTTACGGTGAGGCGCGGGGACTCCGGCGACTGGATTCAGGCCGAAGTGAACATGCCGCTGGTCGAAGGCGACAGCATCGCCACCGGGCGGGCCTCGCGCGCCGAGGTGCAGTTGGATTACTCGAATCTTCTCCGGCTCAACGAAGAGTCTGAGTTGAATGTGGCGCAGCTTGCCAACCGCAGTTTCCGGGTGCAACTCGAACGCGGCATCGTGACCTACAGCGAGCTGCAGGGTGGCGAGGCCGACGTCGATATCGAAACGCCGCTGGCGGCCATTCGTCCGCGCAAGAAAGGGGCGTATCGGATAGAAGTATTCGGACAGGACAGGGTTGTGGTCACTGTGCGCGATGGAGAAGCGCACGTCGCCTCCACTGAAGGGATCGAAACACTGAAAGAGGGGCGCACGATGGTGATTCGCGGCGCCGGAGACAGCGTCGAATTTCAGACGCTCAAAGCGGAGTCCAGGGACGACTGGGACCGCTGGAACGAGCGCCGCGATGATCAGCTCCGGAGATCGGAGAGCTATCGGTACGTCAGCCGCAGTATTTCCGGCGCCCATGACCTCGATGGCCATGGCCACTGGACCTACGTTTCCGGATACGGACGCTGCTGGTTTCCTACGGTAGCCGCCGGGTGGGCTCCCTACAGCTATGGCCGCTGGATTTGGCTCGACTACTACGGCTGGAGCTGGGTTGGGTACGAACCGTGGGGCTGGGCGCCGTATCACTATGGCCGCTGGTTCCATCACGCGCACCACGGTTGGGGTTGGTACCCCGGACCCTACTACTCGCCGTATCGTTGGCGGCCCGCCCTCGTGAGCTTCTTTGGCTTCGGCTCACACGGGGGCTTCAGCATAGGTGTCGGCTTCGGCCGCGGTTTTGGCGGACATATCGGATGGGTACCGCTGGCTCCCGGCGAACGTTTTTATCCCTGGTACGGGCCGCGGTTCCGTAACGGCTACGGCCGTGGAGGCCGTGGCAACACGACGATCATCGTCGACAACAGCGTCAACATCGTCAACAACTATCGCAATGCGCGGCACCGCGGCGGGGTCACCGTGGTCGACGGCAACGACTTCGGACGCGGAGGCAACCTCGCGAATCGACGCCGCGAACTCCCGGCGGGCGACTTGCAGCGGGGTACGGTGATGCGCGGCCAGGTTCCCGTTGTGCCCGATCGCGAAAGCCAGGGCCGCGTAATGCGGGCCGCAAACAATGGACCGCAGTCGGCCGAGCGCGGTGGCTCGCGTGGATCGAGGTTTTTCTCGACGAGTCCGTCAGGCCAAACCGCAAACCGCACTCCGTTTGAGCAGCAGCGCGAGCAGTTGACGCGTTCAATTCGTTCCTTCGGCGAAGGACGCGGCGTTGGAGGCGAGGCGCTGGCGAGCGAACCCGCCGTTGGTTCTCGTGGCGGACGTTCAACGTTCAGTGGGCGCTCGGAGTCACCGGCGGCATCCGCGGCGGCGGAACCGAACACGCCTCCTGGCGTAGGCGAACGCGGTGGGCGTAGCGGCATCCGCTCTGGAAGCCGTGTCGATTCCCCGGACGTCGCACAGCAGGGGAACTCAAGCGGGCGCGTAGGCATTGAGACCTCTCGCGAGCGCGGTGGACGCAGGGGTGGCTTTCCCAGTGCCTCCGCCGATGCCGCTGGATCTCCGGATGCGAATGCCTCCCCGGCCCCGGAATCATCGGGCCGCGGTGAGACGGGATGGCGGAGTTTCGGGCGTCGAGGGGCCTCCCCGGCTAGGAGCCAGGAAAGTGGCGACTCCTCGAGCGGATCTTCGAACCGGGGCTTCGGGCAGGGACGCAGCGCCGCCAATGTAGAGAGCGGCGGCTCGGATGGTTCCTCCGGTGATTCCGGCGGCCGGTCGCGGTCCACGCGCGGTGGCGGCAGATTCGCTCCTGAAACCAGCCGCATTGATTCGGGGCCTGCCACGCAATCCGACGATGCTCGCGCCGGCCGGTCCCGATCGGCGGAAGTGGGGGCGCGGCAGAGCAGGCAGTCCGACTGGGGTTCTGGAAGATCCTCAAGAGATGCGGGTGGCCGCGGTTCCGAGGCGCCGCGGACATTCTCGTCCCCGAGACAGGCCAGTCCGGATCGAGGGGCGCCATCAGCTGCGCCGGCATCTCCTTCTCGAGCTCCTCAGGCGCAGCCCAGTGATCGTGGCTCACGTGGATCACGGCAGCGGTTTGCGCCCAGTGCCAGTTCGCGGATCCAAAGCAGCGGCGAAACTTCGCGTTCCGCCGCCGAGATCTCGCCGTCAAGCTCGCGGACATTCGGCTCCGAACGTTCCTCGCGTACTTTCGCGCCCAGTGCGGGCTCGCGAGTGGGTGTCTTCGGTGAATCCAGAAGATCGGAGGCCCGGGCGGCGCGCCCGGAGCCATCGGCCACGTTCGGTGGAAGCCGTGGCGGATTCGAAGCAAGCCGCTCGTCGCGCATTCCCTCGTCCGGCAGGTTCGACCGGCCGTCTGTATCGCGTGCGCCAACCATGTCCCAGCCCACACCTTCTGCTTCCCGCGGGGGTATCTTCGGCTCCGCGGATCGCGGCGGCGGACAGTCCCGCGGCCCGGGCGGATTCTCGCGTGGCGGTGCGTCCAGAGGAGGAGGGGGAGGCGGGTCCTTCTCGCGCGGCAGTTCCGGGGGTGGAGGATCGGTTAGCCGGGGAGGCGGATCGGCACGATCGTCCTCCGGCGGCGGTGGCGGGCGCGGTTTTGGCGGCAGGCGCTAGCGGTTTCTGGCGAAGCGGATAAACACAAACCCGCCTTCTGCAACACAATCCCAAACAGAAGCGCAGGTGCTGAGAAAGCGAAGAAGATTCTTCTGCTGATTGCCCGTTCCGGCGCAGAACGGGGGGCTGATCCGCTCAGATCCCGAAAACGAAACCTACGATACTGTGACCGAGGTCGAGCAGAGGATTCACAACCCCTTGGATCTGCCGTCCGACAAACCCCGGAGTTGAGTATCCGTAATAGATCACTCCAATCACCGCGGCTGGCAGGATGATGGTCCAAAACTTACTGATAGGTTGGCCTTTCATACAGGTTGCTCAAGGCTGGATTGCTGCGGCCCTATCTCCAAATAGGGCTACCTTGTTGAGAACATTATATACTCGTTTTCTCGCCGTCTCACCCTTGTCTCAATCTTAGACCATGTGTAAATTCTTTTTTGTCAGTTAGTTATAGAAAAAACACAAAGTACTGCCTTTTCGGAGGGCTGACTAGGGGATATCCTTTAGCTCCCTCTTTTCAAGGCAGTACAGCCGGGCGTCTTGCTGAGCGCCTGCTCTGCGAGGGCCGCGGTGCTATACTGGGTCTCTGTATTACGAAGAAGAATTTCGTGCTACGACGATTCGCGGACGTTCCATTATGAAAACCATGCAAAAAAGAGCCGCCGTTTATCGCGTTAGAACGTGGCGGCTGGGCCTGATGATGCTGGCCGGTGTGGCTGCGGCCTCCGCTCATTTCACTTGGATCGCCCCGTCCGCTTCCCCTCTCGCGGTTGGCCAAGTCGCGAAGCTGGTTATTGGAAGCGGGCATCACTTCCCAAAAAGCGAAACGGCTCTCAGACTCGTGGATGTCCAGGTTCATGCGATCACACCCTCAGGAAAGAGGACGGAACTGCACCCTACCACTGCCGGAACGTCCCTGGCCGCCGAGTACAAGGTGGAGGAAGCTGGGATGCATCGGTTTGTGCTGGTGCAGGACCGTGGCGTGCTGAGCTGGACGACCAATGGTGTCCGCGCCGGCGGAAAGGCGGAGCACCCGAGGGCCAGGCGCTCGGCGAAGGTCTATCGATCGGCGGTGAGCTATGCTGTGACGCCAGGTTCGCATTTCGTGCAGGCGAAGCCCCTGGGAATTGCATTTGAGATGACCGCCGACGTGTCCGGCAGCCAGGTCGCCCTTGCTGTTTGGAAGGATGCGAAACCGTGCGCCGGCGTCGAAATCCGCATGGCGGTCGGAGATCACGGCGACAAGGCCATCGGCAAGACGTCGCCTGATGGGCGGTTTGTTTATACGCTCGGCCCGGACTCCAAAGGAGCGCTGCTATTCGGCGTCGAGTACGTTGAGCCGGCGTCGGCCACTGCCAACTACGACCGCGGTGAATTTGCCGCCAGCGTTGAACTGCAACTCTAGGTTTTCCCGCATGCATATCGCCGACGGCATTCTGACGACCGAACTCTGCGTCGCAGCGTATGCCGTTTCTTTGCCGGCCGTCTACATCTTGGGACGAAAGATTGAGCCGGAAGAAGTCGCCCGGATGGGCTTGCTGGCGGCGGTGACATTTGTTGTTTCTCTGATCCACTTTCCGCTGGCCGGCACGTCGATTCATCTGGGGTTGTACGGCTTGGTGGGCATTCTGTTGGGACGAAGGGCATTTCCTCTCATCTTCGCCACACTTCTGTTTCAGGCTTTGCTGTTTCAGCACGGGGGCCTGCTCAGCCTCGGGATTAACTCGTTCAACATGGGTGCGGGGAGCCTGCTCGGCTGGGCTGTCTGGCGGCTGCCGGGCTTGCCCGACGCTGCGAAGGCTCTCGGCGGCGGGTTCCTGGGCGTGATGATACCTGCGCTGCTGATGGCGGCGGAGTTCTCCCTTTCCGGTTATGGCAAAGGCTTCTACTATGTGGCTGTGGTCTACCTGGTGGCCGCGGTGATCGAGGGCGCTTTGACCGCCGCCGCGGTGGCTTACTTCCGCCGGGTCAAGCCAGGAATCTTTGCTTTTTCACAGGCATGAAGAAACGGATTTTTGTCCTGGCGGCCCTGGCGGCCGCCGCTCTCTCGGCCCATGACATCGAGATTGCGGTGGAGCATGCGCCGCCCGCTGTCATTGTGAGGACGACATACGCAGGAACGGAGCCTGCGCCCTACGCGGCTGTCCTCGTTTATGCCCCGGGCGAGCTGGGGACGGAATACCAGAACGGCCGGACAGACAAGAACGGCGTCTTCAGTTTCGTTCCCAACAAGGCAGGCGAATGGCGTTTTGTGGTGGATGATGACATGGGTCATCGCACGGAATCGCCAATCGCCGTTGAGCTCACGGGTAGTGGCTCGGCCGGCTCAGTGGCGATACAGATGCCTTTACCCCTCAAACTGGTGACCGGGTTGTCGGTCATCCTCGGCCTCACCGGCTTTCTTTACGGTTACAAAGCCCGCCAGGATCGTCGGACCAGGTGAAATACGACTTCATCGACCGCTTCAGCCATCTCAATTCACCGCTCCATCGCCGCGATCCGAGGGCGAAAATCTGCGCTGTTGTCTTTGCGGTCATTGTCATCGCATCCGCGCCGCGCGGCCCGCTGGAGCAGTTCACGGGCTTTTACGTCTTGATTGCCGCGCTAATTGCGCTGAGCAGGGTGCCACTGCGTTTCGTCGTTTCGCGCTGCCTCCTGGCGTCTCCGTTTATCGTGATGGCGGCGCTGCTACCGTTTCTCTCGTTGTGGGTGGAGGGCGCGGCCGCGGCGGGTGCGGACATGGCCACGGTCTCCGATCAGAACGCCGCCGCCGTGCGGTTTGCGTTGTCCGTACTGTTGAAAGCGTACGCCGCCATCATCCTGTTGACGCTGCTAACGTCGACCAGCCGCTTCGACCATCTACTGTGGGGCTTACGCCGACTCAAAGCGCCTGAAATTCTGAACGTCATCGCGACGTTAATGTATCGCTACATCTTCATTCTGCTCGACGAATGGCGGCGCACGACGCAAGCCAGGCAGATCCGTACACCGGGTGGACTGCGGGTAAGCCGCCTCGGCCTGTTTGGCAAACACGTCGCCCTTGTGTTTATTCGCGGCTGGGAGCGTGCGGAGAGAGTGCAGGCGGCAATGACGGTCCGTGGGTTCCGCGGCGAATTCCCGCTGGCCAGGGCCAGCCGGTTTCAGGCCGCCGATGCGTTGTTCTTGATCGTGATGGTGGCGTCGTTTCTAGGCGTGCGGATCGCCATGAGAGCCTGAGGCCCGTGGAAGGAACTCAGAGCGAATGGTCAGAGCACGATGAGCTGTTGGATCGAACGCACTCATTCCTTCGGCGTTTCTGATGCCGGAGGAGCAGGAGTTTCTGACGCCGCGGGCGTTTCCGACGTACTGGGCGTCCCGGGAATGGTTTCCGTGGTGATGCTGGGGACGGTTGTGCTTCCGTCCGCGGGCTGAGCCGGCGTCGGAGCGGCGGTCCCGGTCCCCGTGCGCTCAATGACGGACTCGCCGCCGCCGCGCTGCAAACCCTGTTGAATGCCGATCCAAATGGACGTAAGCATGAACACGATCGCGGCGATCGTTGTGGCCTTCGAAAGCAGCGTCGCCGATCCGCGCGGACCGAAGGCGGTCTGCGAACCCATGCCGCCAAAAGCGCCCGCGATATCCGCCGCTTTGCCGCTCTGCAGCAGTACGACAACGATCAGGAAGAAACAAACCACTACGTGGATAACTGTTAAGAGAATAAGCATTGCATCAAGACCTGCACGGCGCTCGTTGGAAGCTGTTCACCGGGACTAACCCGGGTACTGGACGATCGCCGCCATGGACGCCGGTTCGAGGCTCGCTCCGCCAACCAACGCCCCGTCGATGTCCGGCTGTGCCATCAGCCCCTGGATGTTCACCGGCTTTACGCTCCCCCCGTAGAGGACGCGAAGACGCCCCGCCGCCTCTTTCCCGAAGCGTACCTGAGCTTGGTCGCGGATGAACAGGTGGGCTTCTTCGGCGATTTCTGGAGTCGCGGTGCGCCCTGTGCCGATAGCCCAAACGGGCTCGTACGCTACGATTATACGGGAGAAGTCCTGGCCGGTCAAACCACCCAGGGCGCCGTCAAACTGCTGTAAAAGCACAGCTTTCGTCTGTTCCGCTTCCCGCTGATCGAGTGTCTCGCCGACGCAGACGATAGGCCGCAGCCCGGCCTTGAGCGCCGCCTTGAGGCGCAGGTGGACCGTCTCGTCGGTTTCGTGGAAGTATTGGCGGCGTTCGCTGTGGCCGATGATCACGTCCGTGCAACCCGTGCCCTTGATCATGCCCGCCGAAACCTCGCCGGTAAACGCTCCCTCTTCTTCCCAGTGTAGGTTCTGGGCCGCAATGCGGATTTGGCTGTCTCGGGCTGCCTCGGCAGCGGCCCCGAGCGAGGGGAACGGCGGCGCGATCACAATCTCGGCGTGTGTTACGTTCTCGACCAAGGGCTTCAGTTCCTGGATGAATTTGACGGTCTCGGCCGCCGTCTTGAACATTTTCCAGTTGCCGGCTATCACCGGCTTGCGTTGCGATCGGGATCTAGGGGACACGTTTTGTGTTCCTCTCCACTCAGGCTTTTGAGGGATTCTAACGGCTCAATCGAGGAGCCCGCGGACGCGAGCGGGCAGGGCTGACACTTCTACTGTAGCATTGCGGCGGGCGAGGACGGCATTACATTCAAAACTGCACGGCTACGACGAAGCAGCGTGTAGGTACATTGTCGTTGGGGACGGAACTCAGGCCGGGCTAACCCGTGGCGGGCAAACGTTCACTTTTGGAGGCGACTTCTCCTGGAACGAAAGTGAAGAGGCTATTTGTTTTCGGACTGGTCCTTCTTAATTTGATCCGCGGCCATCTTCTTCGCCACGTCCAGCGCCTCATCCGCCGGGACCTTCACGTCGGGCTCGACGCCGGTTCCCTCCCAGTTCGTCTTCGAGATGGGATTCACCGCCCGAGCAAATGGCACACCGATCATGAAGTGATCGTCAAGCCGATGTCCGGAAACCGGGTGCGCCCCACCCCCCGTAGTCTCCCCGATAATCGTCGCTCGCTTGAGGTTTTTGAGGTTATAGCTGAACTCTTCTGCGCCTGAGAAGGTCCGTTTCGACGTCAGGACGAACACCGGCTTGTCGATGAGTTTCTTGCCGGGGACGTAGGGTAATGTCCAGTACTGCGTGGTGCTGTCTTCCTTGCGGTTGTAGAGATCGTTGAGGTGCGTGGGATCGCGGAAAAGATACGTCGAGATGAAGGCGATCATTTTTGGATCGCCACCCCCGTTTCCGCGAAGATCGAAGATGACGGCGTCCACGTTACCAAGGAAGTTCATCGCTGCCGTTGCTGTCGGGCCGCAAATGGCGGGATCGAGGAAGGCGTTGAATTTCAGGTAGCCGATGTTTGACGGGAGGCGTTCGACTTTCTCGAAAGCGCAGTTATCGCGCTCCATCCGGGTTCGCCTCTGCGTTTCTGCGTCGGGATTGCTTACTGGATCGCCCCTGGGCGGCGCCCCAGGAGCAACATTCACGCGCAGGTGTTTATCGTTGCTCACTTCCTGGAGGTGTTTGGTCAGCAGGGCTGCAAAGGCCTCGCCATCCGTTACAGCGTCGTACTCGCCTTTTTGCTGACGTCCCCGCAGATCCTCCTCCATCTTCTTTGCGGTTTCTGGGAACACGTAGAACTCGTTCAGCTTCGCGATTGCCGCCTCGATTATGCGCGTGCGGGCGGCGGCGTCGATCGTCACCGTCATGTCGGCTGCCGTCATGCCCGGGGGGATGGCGCGCAAGCTGAAACGCACCACTTGGGCAGGATCAGCGTCCTTGACCTCCATTTTCCCGAGCGCTGTGGTCGGGCTAGCCTTTTCTTTAACGCGAAATTCAATTTGCAGCCTTTCGCTCTTATCGATACCGAGCAACTCGAATCCGCCGGTTCGATCGCGGAAAGTCACAGTTCCATCCACCGATCCTATCGGGTCATATTTGGCGAAATAAGCTTGGATACGAGACTGGTCGCCGCTGTTGAACGCATCCATCCAGGCTTGCAGTGTGCGTCCGGCGGGTGTATCGGGGATTGTGGGGGCCTGCGGCCAGCCGCAGGCCGCGCCCAAGAGTAGGACTGAGGCGAGTCTGAGCAGCATAGTGCCTCAACTGTATCATGCACACGCCATAGCGGGTATAAAAGCGCGATAGCGTAGCGCCGGGCTCGTTGTGGTCCTGAGACCTGCGGCTTTCACGAGCGCCTGGAAACACCCGGGGCGGGAAGTCCGGCGATGCGAAATAAGCTTTGCAGCACCCGTAAACGCAGCGGGTCTGGCAAGCCGCCAGTCCTGCGCCAGCTCTACACGGATGCTTCACGGAATAACGCGGAACTTTCTGCCGCGCGCCAGGCGGAGCACGCCAAAGTCACGCCGGTCCAGGGTGAAAATCGTGTCAATACCTTCGCGGTTCGCCAGGTGCACCAGCGATGCGTCCGCGAGCTGGATACCCAGGCCCTTGTATTTGGCCAGAATCGCGGTGATTCCGCGGAGGTCCGCTTCGCTCAGTGAGACAAGCTCAAGCGGCCAGCCGCCAAAGGAGGAGAGGAGCCGTTCGACAGCCGCCGGGTATGCGCGAAGCAACCAGGCTGCCTCAGTGAGGACGGGCCAGCAGGTCAGCAGCGGCCCCTTGATCTTCTGAAGCTGCTCGACACACACGGCATGAAACTCGTCGGATGCCAACAGAATGGCCACGATCGGGCCGGTGTCAACCAGTACTTGCCTGCTCAAGAGCGACCGAACCCGTCGAAATATTTGGGATTCGTGCTGCGGTCGCGGCTTCCCCCTCGCACGGCGCCGATCAGCCCGGCCTTTTTAGCACGCTCGTAGGCGGTGAGGGCATCGTCCTCGGCCGCAAGCTGCCGCTCCACGGCCCCGCGAACCAGGTCGGACTCGCGACTTCCGCTGCGACGAGCAGCCTCCTTCAGCCGCCGGCGCAGATCCGCGGGGAACCGGACAGTGATGCGGCGATCCTTCATTGTCTGACATTTTAGCAGAACTGTCGGACATCATGGTCAGCGCGTAGCGCAGGGGTCCCGAGACGGCCTCTGCGACACTCCAAGACCTCGCGGGTCTGGAAAACCACCGGCTCCTCGTTACGCAGTCTCGAAGGAATGATCGCCATCGCGCAGCGCAGGCTCAGCGCAGTCCCGAGACCTGCGGCCTCCGCTCACCCCCAAAACTGCTCACCCTCGACGAGTTTCGTCCGTAGGTAGTCGTCGTTGGGAACGAATCCCAAGCCGGGGCCGTCCGGCACTTTGAGGTGGCCGTTGCGCACCTGCGGTGGGGCCACGGTCGACATTTGCTCCACGTGCCGCTGCGGGCGGCCGAGGGCGCTTTCTGAGCGGAAAAAGTTGTGAATGGCCGATCCGAAGTGCGCCGAGGCATAGCAAAGTACAAGACTGCCGACGTTGTGAAGGGCGAGGGGACGTCGCGAAACCTGCGCCAGGTCGGCAATTTTCTTGGTTCCCGTAAAGCCGCCGGCGAAGGCCAGGTCAGGATGCAGAATATCCACGACGCCGTTGTCGAGGAACGGCTTGAAGCCCTTGACGAGTTCGAGTTTCTCGCCGATGAGTAGCGTCAGACGCGTGGAATTCCGCAGCGCCTGCCAGCCCTCGGAAAACTCCACCGGCAGCGGATCTTCGACGAACAGCGGCCGCATGGGTTCGACCGCTTTGCATACCTCGATGGCGCTGGTCGTATCCAGCTCGTTGTGGCCGTGAACCGCGATGTCGATTTCGTCGCCGACGGCTTCGCGGGTATTGATGTAGCCGCGGCCGATGCGCCGGATCTGCTCGCTTGTGAGGGGCGGCGAGAAGCGACCCGCCCGGAATCCGCCGGGCTGGTCGACGCTGATTTTGAACGCCGTGAAGCCTTCCGGAGCCGCCTTGATGCGTGCCGCCCAGTCGCGCAGTTGGGCCATGTCCTGGAGGTCCGCCACATCACTCCGCTGGCCATGGGAATACATGGGGATGGCATCGCGGAACGGCCCGCCCAGCAACACGTTGACGGGAAGGTTCGTGATTTTGCCCGCCAGGTCCCAAAGAGCGATGTCAATGCCGCTCGCGGTAGGGATGTGGGACATGTAGGGGTGCATGAGCGTGATCATCTCGAGAAAGTGCCGCTCGATGGCCAAGGGATCCTGGCCGATCAACATGCCCTGCATGCGGGCGATGTAGGCCCTCGCGATGGGGCCGGAAGAGCCGGCCTCGCCATACCCCACGAGTCCCTGGTCGGTTTCGACACGGATCAGACAATTGCCCGCAATGTCGCTCACCTGCATCGCCTTGATGGCGGTGATCTTCACTTTTCCCTGGTAAGGAGCGGCGAGCGCCTGATAGCGCTCGAGCCAGGCGCCGGCGGGCAAGGCGGCCAGCAGGCGGAGGAAGTTTCGGCGAGACCAACGGCGTTGCATAGGAGCCTCCTTCGGCGACGAGCGGCCACGATTTGCGGCCGGCGGCTTCGACGCCAAGAGTGTACGCCCGCCAGGGCGTTTCTGTAAATGGTGCTTGGCATTGCAGAAGAAATTGGAAGAGGAGTGCCTGGCGAACGAGAAGCTCACGGAAATCGCCACATCGGGCGCGAATGAAAACGCCAAAGCGGCTGCCGCCTCTGGGCGATAGCGACCAAACAATCATGCGGAAGCCGCCATAACCGCCTCCGCTTGCCGGGCCGGTCGCGCCTGAGCGGCCCAGACTCCTCTACATTCCTTGTTCGTCGGCTGAGGGGCCGTAGGTTCCGGGTATGGGGATCTCATTGAGCCTAAGGTAGACTCCGAGCTGCGCCCGGTGATGAATAGCGTGATTCATCACCCACTTGCGGAGGCAGGTGGCCCGCGGCATGCTGAAGAGCGTATTGCCGCCCATCAAAAGGCTCCACGGCTTCATCAGATGTTCGTCGCTCGCGCTGGCAATCGACTGGCGCGCTTCCCGCACTTTGTTGTCGAAGATATCGAGGACCGCCTGGCGGGAATCCGCGACGGTCGGCTTGAACGGTTCGCCGCCCGGAGGCGCGAGATCCAGGGAATCCATGCTGATGGTGTAAGTGGCCCAGCCGGGAATCTCCGCCAAATGCGTGGCTAAGCGGCCCAGCGTCATCGACTTCTCGTGCGGCTTCCAGGCGAACTTGTCATCCGGGACTCGCTCTAGCATTTTCCGCAGTATTGCCATCTCGTCGTCGAACTCTGGTAAAAGTGCTGTGTTGAATGCCATGAATGCCTCCGGGCGAACTCTTTGTCTGATCACGTTATCCTAGCAGCCGGTGCGGCAGTCGGCGGTGCCCGGTCGAGACGCAAGTCAGTATACTTACAATCAACGATCCTAAAGGGCGCGGCCGGAGTCGAGGCCGCCATGGAGTCTGCCATGAAAATCAAACTGCCTCGCCTGGAACGGCGTTCTTTCTTGCAGGGTCTTGCTGGTTTGCCCGGGTTGGGAGCCTTGGGCGCCGTCTCCGCGGGTAGCGCCTTGGCAAAAGCCGCCCCGCGTGACGTCATTCGCGAACTCGGTGTGCGGACAATCATCAACGCTGCCGGCACGTACACCAGTTTGACAGCTTCGCTGATGCCGCGGCCTGTTTTCGAGGCGATGGACGTGGCGTCGCGAAAGTATGTCCCCTTGAATGACCTTCACGACGCGGTCGGAAAGCGGATCGCCGAACTGACGCGCTGCGAAGCGGCCCTGGTCTCGGCCGGTGCGGCGTCGGCTCTGTCGATTGGCACGGCGGCGTGCGTCGCGGGCAAGGATCCTCAAAAGATTCGGCGCATTCCCGACACGGAGGGCATGAAGAATGAAGTCATTTTTCAGAAGTCGCATCGTTTCGGGTATGACCATGCCGTGCGCAACGTAGGAGTTCGCATCGTTGAGGTTGAGACAGTGCAGGACCTCGAGGCCGCCGTCAGCGACCGCACGGCCATGATGTTCTTTCTCAATCTGGCCGCCAATCAGGGTCAAATCGGACGCGAAGACTTTGTGCGCCTGGGCAAAAAGCACGGCGTGCCAACGATGATCGATGCCGCCGCCGACGTACCGCCGGTAGAGAACTTGTGGCGCCTTACCGAAATGGGTTTTGACCTCGTGGCGTTCTCGGGAGGGAAGGGCATGCGGGGGCCTCAGTCAGCCGGACTGCTGTTGGGGCGTCAAGATCTCATCGAGGCGGGAAGGATGAACTCTAGTCCCAATTCTGATACTCTTTGCCGCTCAAACAAGGTCAACAAGGAAGAGCTGGTTGGCATGCTCGTGGCGCTTGAGATGTTCGTCAACCAGGACCATAAGGCGATCTGGAAAGAGTGGGAAGACCGGTGCGCGCGTATCAGCGCCTTAATCGGCAAGGTTCCGGGCGTGAAAACCGAGGTCAAAGTTCCCGAAATCGCCAACCAGGTCCCTCACCTCCACATCACCTGGAACTACGAAGAGTCAGGGCTGCGGCCGAGCGAAGCAGCCAAAGCTATGCGCGAGGGAAATCCCAGCATCGAGGTGCGGCCGGGATCCGAAGAGGAATTGGTGATCGGGGTTTGGATGCTGGAGCCCGGGGAGGACCGCATCGTCGGGCGCAGGCTCAAAGAAGTGCTGGAGCGAGGCTAGCCGCCCCGTCGTTGATCCCTACGTTCGGCCCGCCTTGCTTTCGTACTGCTGGAGCAGGGTTTTCAGGTAATCCATTTGTTCGCGCAACTTCTTTTCACGCGACGAAATGGAAACCAGATACAGAATGTGGACGACCCAGGCGATGCTGAATGCGTACCAGATCCAGTGCAGATTTTCGTTCATGGGTTTACCTTCGCGAACCGTCTACAGGGCGTGAATCGTTTGGCGCAGGCCATCCACTTCCCGCCGCATCGCTTCCAGCCGCCGTCGATAGCGCACTAGGCACCACAAGAGGAACAGCAGCGAGGCAAACGTGAAGTAGAGGACGATGCGCATGTCCGTGGCGAGACCGGACCCCTCTCCCCCGAAAAGAACCGGGGCGGGATGCTGGGTGCGCCACCAGCGGTTCGACATATAGATAATCGGGATATCTACCATTCCGAAGATCGATGTTACGGCGCAAACCACGGCGCGCTGACCCGGTTCCACCACCGACTGCCGCAGGATCAGGTAGCCCGCATAGATCAACGCCAGCAGCAGCGTCGTCGTCAAACGCGGGTCCCAAGCCCAGTAGACCCCCCAAACCGGCTTGGCCCACATCATGCCCGTAAGTAGGTTGACGATGGCGAAGACGAAGCCGGCTTCGTTGGCCGCGACAGAGAGGTCGTCGAAACGATTGTCTCGACCAATCAGGTACCGGATGCTTGCGATGCCGCCGATGTAGAAAGCGATAAAGGCGGTGAATGCCGAGGGCAGGTGGAAGTAGAAAATACGCTGTACGACGCCCATCGTGCGCTCGTTGGGCGCCCACACGAAAATCAAATAGAGCGACGTGAGCAGCATCGCCACCGTCACGGCAGGCAGCCAAATTGGAAGAGCTTTTTCTTGAGTTTCCGCGGGCATCGCTTCCCTGGCTTGAAGGAATCAGATAGCTTATCAGTGTAGCATCAGCACCAGCGAGGTCTACGCGATTCCAGCACAGACATGCTGTCCCGAGGCCGATAGGGATCAATCGCCCAAGTGAGTTTCTGTGTCCGAAACCGACTCCCCGCAAATGCAGTCGAAGCAATCGAGCCGCTTGCGGTGCTTGCTATGCGGGGCCCTGGCGGTCGCGCTCGCCCTTGCCTGGCAATGGCTGACTGTGCGGCACAACTTTGGGGGTGACTGGACGGGGTTGTTTTACAGCGGCGAAGCTTGGCCGCCGCCTCCGGCTCTGGCGAAGGAGTCAGTGAAAGTTTTTCCGGCCACATCCGGATATGACGGCCAGTTCTATCATTACGTGGCGCATGATCCCCTGTTGCGGCGGCAGTTCGACGCCTACGTAGACAATCCCCGCCTGCGCTGGCGGCGGATTCTCATTCCCGGCGCGGCTCATCTGTTTGCCGGGGGGCGCGATAACTGGGTTGACGCCGCGTACTTCTGCGTCGAGTTGGCCTTCCTATTTGCTGGAACCTACTGGCTGGCTTGTTTCCTTCAGCAGCACGGAATCACACCATTTGGCGGCTTGGCATTTGCCTTGGTCCCCGCGGCCCTGATCTCCCTGGAGCGGATGACGATTGACATCGCCCTCGCGGCGCTGGCAGTGGGCTTTGTGCTGTACGCGGAAACAAGGCAGTGGAAGGGGCTGTACGCCGTTCTGGTCCTTGCGCCTCTGGCTCGCGAGACGGGTTTGCTGCTAGTGGCGGGCTGTGTGCTGTCACTGCTGGCCGAGCGTGCCTGGAAACGGGCGCTCGTGTACTCCACGGCGGCGGCGCCGTGGTTGCTGTGGGCTGCCTATGTCCACGGGCGGACGATTGAGCAGGCCGCCGGCTGGATAAGTCTCGCGCCTTTTCTGGGTTTGTGGTCGGGTACGCAGGCCGCCGTCGCTAGGCCGGAAGAGTCGCCGGCGCAGATGTTTGCGCTGGTGGTTCATGGTCTGGCCGCAGCGGGCATATGGCTGGCGCTAGGGACGGCGGGCCTTCTCCTGTGGGAGAAGGGTCGGAAACTTGGTCCGGCGGAGGGTGCGCTTGCGCTGTTTGCGCTGTTGGCCGTTTTTTTGGCGAACCCCGAGGTCTGGGCCGACTCTTATGCTTACGGCCGCGTGATGTCACCACTATTGATATGGCTGACGATGGCGGGCGTGGCCTCGCGCCAGTTCTGGATGGCCGCGCCTTTGGCCATGGTCATCCCCAGAGTTGCGACCCAGTTCTTCACGCATTGGCCCGGAATCCTGCGAGGTATGGGTGGCAGCTGAAGGCACGGGAGAAACCGCCGCACTCTGCACTGCCGCCCCTTCAGACACGCAACAGAGGGCTGTCGCTTGCGACCAGAATCGGCAGCCTCCGCGGCAGCAGCGAAATTTCGAGCGGCAGCCGGCCCAGGGCTTCGCCGTCCACCTCGACCCGCGTCGTCTCCGGAGACTCGGCGCGAATGCGGCTGGCCCGGAAATGCCGTACCTTGGGGTGCTGGTAGATGTTGTCGGAGTAGAGGACCGGCAGATCGCGAACGAACTCGTAAGTCGTGAGCCGGTCGATCGTGGTGATCTCGAGCAGTCCATCGGTGAGAACGGCCCGGGGACAGGGGCGCATCCCTCCGCCGTGGTAGCAACCGTTGCCCACGGCTATGTTGGTGATCAGAAATTCCTCCGGCAGCGCTTCGCCGTCCAGGGTAAGCCGTACGCGCTTGCCGCGGTAGGAAAGGAAAACTGTAAAAGTGGCGTAGAGGAAGGCGATCTTTCCGCCAAACGGACTCAGAAAGTTCTTTGCGCGCACGGAAACATCGCCGCCCATCCCAAAGCTCAGAAGATTGACGAAATAGCGCTCGACGGGCTGGCCGTCGTGACCCACGAGTTGGGCCTTGCCGATGTCAATGGTGAGCGGCGCTCCGGCCGCCACGATTGCGGCGGCCTTCTGTGTGTCGGACGGAATTGCCAGAGTGCGCTGCAAGTCGCCGCCGGTTCCGATGGGAATGAAGCCGAGTTTCGCCCCTGGGTGAACTGCTTCGTCGTTACGCAAAAAACCATTGGCGATTTCGTTAACGGTCCCGTCGCCTCCGACGGCGATTAGCAACTCGCATCCCGCCCGCAACGCTTCGCGCGCGAGCAGTGCGGCGTGCTTCGGGTAATCGGTGAACCGCACGTCAACAGCCGCTCCTAGCTGTCCCTCGAGTGCCTGTTTGATTTGCGGCCACAGTCTGGCCGCCTTTCCGCCGGCCGCGCGCGGATTGAGAATGGCCACAGGCTTTTGGGGTATTGGCATGGAGCCGGAGTGATGCGTGAAGGCCTTGGGAGCAGCGCCGCTGCCCCGTTGCACTAGAGTGAAATAAGGATATCCCGGCGGCGTCAGTTTCGCAAAGCCGGATTGCGAAGGCGGATATCGTCAATCGTGTCGCGCAAGGTGGTCATCGGATCACGTGTTGTGAAACCTAACTCGCGGCGGGCCTTCTCAGAGTTGCAATACCAATAGAGCGCCGACATCTTTATCGAAGGTTCGTCCAGCTTGAATTCCTTCCCGACAAGCGGCATCACGTTTCGCAGGAACCGAGCGCCCCAAAGAGAAACACTGGCGGGAGGCTCCATCTGCGGCGGCCGGATACCCGTCAGCTTGGCCACGCGATGGATCCACTCCCGGAACGTCCAGTTTGGCCCGCCCAGCAAGTATCGTTCGCCAGTCCTACCGCGCCGCATGGCCGCCGTCAATCCCGCCGCCGCGTCGCGAACATCCACGATGTTCAACCCGCCGGTGGGGATCACTTTGATCTGCCCTTCCATGTAGAGGGAAACGTCTCGCGTGGAAGATTCGCGTTCGTCGCCCGGGCCCAGCAAGAGGCTCGGGTTGACCACGACGATCGGCAAACGATGCTGGCTCACGTACCAGAAGGCCAACTTCTCGGCGAAAATCTTGCTGAGGTAGTATGGCCACTCGGCGACCACGTCGTTGGCATAACCCCAGGTTTCGTCACGCTCAATCGGCTCGCGGCCGACCGCTACGGTACCCGACGAGGAGACGAAAACTGCCTTCCCAATGCCATGCTGCGCCACAGCTTCGCAAACGTGGCGCGTGCCGCCGACGTGCGTTTGATACAGGCGCCAGTGGAGTTTCGGATCGCGATCGACGATTCCAGCCAGGTGGTATGCCTCGCTTGCGCCCGCCGCGGCGTTCAACACGTCTTCCGCGCGGGTCACGTCGCCTTTCACAATCTCGCACTGCGGATCGCCGCGAAAGGCCGTTCCATTGCGGCAGAGCAATCGTAAGCGAGCCTCGGGTTCTTCGTGTTTCAACTGTTCAATGAGGTGCCTGCCGAGGAAGCCGGTTGATCCTGTAATCAGGATTATTTTCATGAATACTCAGATGGTTTCGGGGACGCCGGACACGTTGGCCATATTAATCGGCGGAATGTGCATGAGCGTGACACCGGGCTGCCGCCCGACGTGAGACGCCGCCATTTCGAGGGCTTCGTTCATGGTCGAGGCGCATTCCCATCCCATTGTCTGCGCAGCGACCGGGTCTTCCGCGCCGACAACGATCACCTTGCCCACGTGCGCCCTGCCGTTCTCGCCCCAATACCACATGTAAAACGGATGCACGCCGTGATAGGCATGGCCGTGGCGATACATCTCGATGTACTCGGGGTTGTGGGCAAACTCAGCCTCGTACTTCTGTTGCAGGACAAACGAGTCGGTCGTTTCCGGCAGGACGCGGTGAAAGAACTCGATGTAAGAGGGATGATGCCGCGGATCGAATTCGTCGTATAGGGGGTGCGTCAAAATCAGTACGCCGTTTTTCTTGACCACCGGCATACCGCGATACATGTTGAAGAAATACCCGAGCGCGAGTACCTGTACAAGCAACGGATTCAGAATCGAGTTGACGTTATAGGGCGAAATGAAGGGGATACCGAACACGACAACGTCGCTCTGGCCTTCGACCGGCACCTCATACTGCTGGTAGCAGTAGGCGAGTGTCTTGTCGTGCGTGGGGTTCGTTGCGCCGGCGTGAACGCCGATGACCTCGTACGAGGCGGGCACGGAAAACAGAATCTTACGCTTCACTTTGCGCGGCAGCGCGGACAAGGCCTTCTGAGCGCCCCGGAAGCAGGCGCGGTCGACGGCGTTGTAGTGATCCTCGTTCTTCACAAAAAACGCCATGGCTGGATTGAACATGGCATTGTTGACGACCGTTTCCACGTGAAAAACGTTGAGTGTCTTGTTGATAAGCGCACCCATGCGGTTGCAGGAGTGCGTCAATGCCGAGCGCTGGTGGTCGAAATAGGAATCGCACTCGCGGATCGTCTTCGGGTTGTGATGCGCCTGCAGGGAAGGGTAGTCACAAAGACCCACGCCGATGGACTTGTTGCCGCCGTCCATTGAAACAAGATTGATGTTGACGTAGATCAGTAAGTCGGACTCCGCCGCACGGCGGTTGATGCGCACGCGCTCGCCCATCTCCGTCTTACCCAACTCGACCATGCCGGCGGGGTCTTCGCCGTCGTGATTGTAGAGGCGGTCGGGAGAATAAGCGTTGAAGATGCGGTCGCCGACGGCGTGCCGCAGCTCGAAGTCCTCCGTGCGCCGGTGAAAGGATGTTGCCACGATAATGTGCACATCGCTAACGCCCTTTTCAGCGAGCATTTCGAGAACAATCGTCAGAACCGATTCGCGTATGTCCGGCGAAGGCATCTTCGGCAGGGGCAGGGAAACATCGTCAATCGCGATGGTCACCTTCATCCCGGGCCGCAGCAAGGCCGCTAGAGGGTCCATCTCTTCCGGGTGCGCTAAGGCGTAGCGGATGCCCGCGGCGCGATCGGGAATGCCCTGAATCGTCGGCTTGGGATAGACGACCCGGGTGCCCGCCGGCATTTTTACGTCCAGCAAATCTTCGCCGTACCAAAGCAAGCGATTGGCGGAGTCGGCCTCCAGGTGCACGACGCACCCCTGGGGCGAGACGAGCGCTTTGCGCCCCACCGCGTTTGGTGTGGGATCGCCGAACTCAAACTTGGCGGCGCTGGTCAACTCTTGAACGGGTGTAGCCATAGTGAGATTGGGTGCACGGAAAGCCGGCCTACGCTTCCCGGCGCGGCTCCGGCCCGGTCCTGAGGTCCAAGATTGGCCAGCCGCGGTCGCGGGCCAGCTGGCGCAAACGGCGGTCCGGGTTCACCGCCGACGGCGATCCAACGACTTCCAGCATGGGCACATCTGAAAAACTGTCCGAGTACGCCTTGGATTGGGCCGTGTTCACATTATACTCACGGCAGTATTTTTCGATGGCTAAGACCTTTTCGCGCTCAGCCAGCAGCGGCGGCACAACTTCACCTGTTGCGGCGCCCTTCTCAAAGACCAGCTGGTTCGCGATCACGCCATCAAAGCCGAAATGCCGCGCAACGGGACCTAGGTCAAAGTCCATCCCGCCGCTCACCAGGACGAGTCGGAATCCGGCGGCCCGGTCGGCCGCGAGCAACGCCGCCGCTCCGGGAAAGATCTTCGATCGGATGTCGTACTCAAAAAGGCGCTCCGCTTCGCCAAACAGCCAGTCTTTAGGCAGGCCGCGATATTCGCGGAAGAAGATCTCATTGAAAAGCCGGCGGGAATACATGTCCAGCCCGATCCAGTAAGGGACGAGCGCCAGCAGCTTGCCATAGCGCCAAAATGCTTCGCTCTTTGCGGGATGATGCTTGGCGAAGTACGCATAACGCGTCACGACGTTACTGGAGACGAGCGTGCCGTCGAAATCGTAGAAGGCGGCGTGAAGGGGACTTGGCATAGTACTGAGGGGGACAGTCCCCGATGGTTTCAAGCTTTCCGTTCCCAACCGCTCATGCCGCCGCGAAGAGATTGCGGAAGTTCTGCTGGTGCCGCCAGGCGAGAAACACCGTCATCAAAAGCGCGTTGCGGCCCGCGATGTCACCGACCAGGGCAAACATCAGCACCGCGAAAAGAATCCAAGTGGAAATCGACGCGATCATGCCGGCCTCTTTCCAGTGCCGCCGGCTGCCGGCAAGGCGAACGAGAACGAAGAATCCCATCGCCAGCGCGGCCCAAGCAGGGTAGAGCACCAGCATGACGCCCGCCGACGTTGCAATGCCCTTGCCACCGTTGAACTTCAGAAACGGCGAGTAGCAGTGCCCGAATACCGCCATAAAGCCATAGAGCCAGGCGAAGGCTTGCGGCTCACCCGGCCCATGAAAAAGCCACACCGCCACGAACCCCTTACCCATATCGCCGATCAGTGTGAGGATCGCGCGGGTCTTGTTCACGCGCAGAACGTTGTTGAATCCCGGATTTCCCGAGCCGACCTGGCGGATGTCGATGCCCGTCCCCATCATGGCAATGATCGCGAACGGGATGGACCCGATGAAAAAGCAGGCCAGCAACTTCAGAGCCGTGGTTGAATCGATCGGGAACATGGCGTTGCGATGTCTCTCAGCTTGGCTTCAATGAGAATCGGCCGAGGCTTCCTGCATCTCCAACTCTGCGAGCGTTTCGCGGACGGCTTCGCGGCATCGTACAGGGTCCGCAATAGCTTTTGGCTGCAGCGGATACCCAAAGACGACGGCGGGTCTCAAACGCTTTGCTTCACTGCCTCGCGGCTGCAAAATTCTCGCCGTATCCATCAACAACACGGAATAAGCCGGCGCCCCAACAGCCTCGGCCGCCTCGAAAAGCTCCACTCGAAAGCGGGAGCGAGCGACGGGCGTCGAGGGTGAGTTGTCGGCGAAGGCCAGCACGGAGAACCCGTCCGCCAGCGCCCGGGTAAGGCGCAACTGAAGGTTGGCCTCTGGTCGGCTATGGCCTGCGGCCTGGGCCACCAAGGGACTCAACAGAAACTGCAGCGCCATCGGCAGGTGCGTGATCATTTGGGCATCGGCGAGCAGCGCAGGGCGGGGTATGGCTGCGAGCAGCACTATGACATCCACTTCTCCGCATCGGCTGGCAGTGAACAAGGCGGGGCCCTGCGCGGCGATCCCGCTTGTCTTCCGCGCGTTGATACGTTCGCCGTGGAACCAAAGCATCATGCGCGCCACCGTGCGGACCCATTGCGCGGCGATGCGTTGTGTAGGGCACACGCGCGCGACGAGACCGCCACCGATGCCGCCCTTAGCGATCACAAACGCCGTATACCGGCGCCGTAGCACGCGCCCCGCCGCGCGGCTGCTCAACCGCATCCAGGAGCCGAGATTTTCCGAGACCAACCGCGCCATCTGCAGCCATGGCGGCCGCTGGACGCCCCTGAGTTCGCCGCTTTCGTAGAGCAGGCGCGTTTCGTTGCGGCGGATCTTGCCGCTCGATGTTTTCGGCACAGTCTGGGGCGCGACCAGCTCAACGCGGTCCGGCGGCAAGCCCGCTTGTGCGTCCACCCGCTTGATGATCTCTTCGCGGATTCGTTCGAGTTCACCCGCATTGCGCGTGCGCGTCTCCGCGACCACGACCAGGCGTTCGGTGCCGGTCTGGCGATCCACTGTTCCAAAGGCCGCGACGCAGCCGCGACGCACACCCTCGACCTCGGCGGCGGCCATCTCCACTTCCTGGGGAATGATGTTGTGGCCGGCCTTGATGATGCAGTCCTTCATGCGGCCGGTAATGTAGATCTCACCCGCGGCCCAATAGCCAAGGTCGCCGGAGTCCATCCAGCCGTCGGTTGTTACCGCCTGCGTGGCTTCGGGGTTGCGGAAATAGCCCTCTGTCTTCGAAGGTCCGCGAAAAAGCAGCCTTCCCTGCCGGCGCTCGTCGAGGTCGTCTCCATTGTCGTCAACGATGCGGACTTCATGCCCAGGCAGCGGACGCCCGTTCGCGACGAAACGCAGCACGTCGGGGTCGCCGCTTTCCGCCGGGACGGCGCGGCCTTCGCTGCGAAAGACTTCACGGCGGACCGTGTCCACCAGGGGCGGCCGGTTGATCGGCGGAAACGTCAGCGCCACCGAAGACTCGGCCAGGCCGTAGCACGGCACGTAACTTTCGGCGCGGAAGCCCACGGACGCAAAACGGCGCGCGAAGCGTTCGAGCGTGTCGGGCAAGACAGGCTCGCCGGCGTTGATGGCGATGCGCCAGCGGCTCAGATCCACGCCTTCGAGCGCCTGATCGGTGATTTTGCGCGCACAGAGTTCGTAAGAAAAGTTCGGCGCCGGACAAAGCGTGCCGCGCGAGTCGCTCAAGGCCCACAGCCAGCGCTCCGGCCGCGAAAGAAATGCCAGCGGCGACATGACCGTGATCGGGAAGGCGTAGAACACGCTGAAGAGCCAGGAACCGATCAGGCCCATGTCGTGATACAGCGGCAGCCAGCTCACGACGACATCATCCGGGCGCGCCTGCACGGCCCAGCCGATTCCTTGTACATTCGCCAACACATTGGCGTGCGTGAGGACCACCCCTTTCGGGTTGCCCGTGCTCCCCGAGGTGTACTGGATGAAATAAATATCGGCGCAGTCAACGTTGGGCGTAGCGTTGCCGGCGGCGCGCTGACGCAGGGCGGCGACCGTGGTAACGTCCGCCAGGCTCGGCAGCCGCAAGCGCATGACTTTTGCCACCGCGCGCACCTGGTCGAACGAGATGAGGAATCGCACTTCCGCGTTTTCGAGAATCAGTGTCTGGCGGCGAACGTACTCTTCGATCTTGTCGGGCCGCGCCGGCGGATAGATCGGTACGGCGATGCCACCGGCGAGCGTAACCCCAAGGAAGGCGTAGAAGAAGTCATCGCAGGTCGGTAGCATGATCGCGACGGCTTCGTTACGCTTCAGTCCGGAAGCATGCAGCCCCGCGGCCACTTCCGAAGCTCGTTCGAGAAGTCGACCGTAGGTGATGACTTGCCGCGTGTTGTCTTCAAGCAGGTGGATCTGCGTGCGCTCGGGTTGGTGTTCAGCGTGGCCGCGCAACACTTCTAGGAAGTTTCCGGCGGCAACCGGTGGCGCGGGCGCATCGCCGGGCTGCTCGATGTGCTGCCGTTCGTCGTGCTTTTTCTCTTCGACAGGTTGGAGTAGCGCGCGCACCCAGGCGGCGGGCGTGTCAGCGGTTTGCGCCACGTCGTCGGGCAAACGGCGATGGAAGCGGCTCTCGACCCGCAACAGCAGCTCGACCCGTTCCAGGCTGCCGAGACCGAGATCGCGATCAAACGAGGAATGCAGCGTGACCTTTTCGGCGGCCTGGCGCGAGCCGATTTCCGACAGCAGGCCGCGCACGATCTCGAGCATTTGCTCTTCGACCGTCGATGTGTTTAGGTCCGCTACCGGAGTCGCCATGCTGTTCAAGGGTAGAGCCACGGCACGCCGTGACCGTCAATCGCGTTTCCTGCTCGGGTGAAGGCGGAAATCGAGCCCCACCGCTTCTTCATGGCGCGGGCAAACAGAGGCCAGCCCACACACGTACTATCGCACTATATTTTAAACGTCCACTCGCGGACAGCCTCGGGCTGCACCCAGCGCTTCACGCCCTGAATCTGATTCTTGCGCCAGTAGGCGTCCCAGTCGATTTCTTGTGGGTCCCATGGAATGCGCTCTCGGTCCTGGGGGGAGATGCGCTCATAGGCTCGCCGGATATTGCGCGACTCGAAGATGTAGCGGTTCTCGAGAATGAACGGCAGGTACTGATCGATCGTCTGTTCTCGAAAACGCAGCTGCAATTCCAGAGTTCGAAGGGCCGACGAACGGCGTGCGAGCGAGGCCCTTCCAGGCATTCCACTGTTCTGAAGCGAAGAAAGCAAGCCCTGTGCGCGGTTGATGCGCCGTTCCAATTTCTCGCGGCGCGCGCGTGCTCCGGCTTCATCCAAAAACCGAAGGCCGGGGAGAGGATCGAGCCAGAGGGGCGTCCGAAGGCCCCGGTCGCCGTTCCGCGCCCGCCTCGCTTCGTCTTCCAGCAGGCGCACGAGCGGCTCCAGCTCAAAAGGGTTTACGTCGGCGGTGCCGAGTTGGTACACCTGCTCGTGCTCTCCGTTGAGCAGCAGCGCTCCTGCGGCCAGAATCGCGCCGGCTACAAGGTCGACGGGTACGATTTCCAGCGGGATATCGCGTCTCACCGGCCAATCTTTCAATCCTCCCATCGCCATCAGGATGAGCGGCGCCGCCGTGCGGCCTCCTTCGATCCAGCCGGGAAAGGGAAACCGCAAGGCGCTTTCGACAATCGCCGGGCGCACGATGGTGTAGTCCACTTCCGTTTGTGAAGCGAGAATCTGCTCGCCGATGCTCTTTGAGTATGTGTACGTGTTGACCCAGCCCCACTGCGCCGAGCGCTGGCGGCCCACCTCGGTCAGCTTCTGGCGAATCTCCCGGGACTGACCTCCTTCGCTGTTCACGACGGCGGTCTCGCGGATCTGCGCCACGCGCCGCCGGCAAATCTCGCGTTCGGCGGCGTGATCGAAACTGTGATCCACAGACGACTCGCGCCGCGGATAGAAGCCGCTGATCGGTTCGGTTTCTTCGACTAGGCCGTCGGCCTTTCCGGCGACGTAGCAGGTGGAAACGTGCAGCAGCCTGGCGCCTGTGTGACGCGCCAAAACCACGAGGTTGTCGACGGTATCGGCGTTTGCGCGAAGAGATTCGTCCACCGGCGGAAAGAATTCGACCAGCCCGGCGCAGTTGAGAATGAGGCTAAGCTTTCCCTGCCAGGCTTCGAGGACGGCCGGGTCGAGGCCGCAGCCCGGCAGGCTTGCGTCCCCGGACCAGACCGCGATCTTCTCGCGCAGAAAGCTCTCGCCCACCCGCGACACGATATCCTTGAGCGGCGGTGAAGCCAGAACATCCCCAGCAAAACGCTCCTCCGCCGAAAGGTTTCCTTTGGGGCGCACGAGTATATGCAGCTTCCGGAAACCCGGATAGCGGTCGAGCAGCAAAGCCAAGAGGACTTTTCCTACGAAACCGTTCCCTCCGGTCAGCAGGATTTCGTGGCGGGCGAAAGTCTGAGCGGCGTCAATCAAGCTAAAACACCCTTTACTTTCAATAGGTTAGCCGCCCCTATTGAGTGTTGTCAAGCTTTGTGGGCAAGGCCAGGGGCGGCAAGCCAGCCACAGTCCCCCTGAAACGGCGGGTCGCTACGGAACCAAAGGTTCCTGCGCCAGGGCGATCGACGCTCTTCGCCTCGCGAAGTTCACTGCTGACCACGACGAGATTCGCCAGTTTTGACACCAGCGACTGGATCAGAATCCTGCCGGGCCGTCCGGAGCAAACCTGGAACGATCTCCGCAAGTATCCATTCGAGGGCTTCGCGGATCCCGCTTGATTCGATGAGCCTGCTCAGCGACGAATTCGATCTCCAGGGGAAGCTGCAATTCTCAAGGGGCATCTTCGCGTCGCAACCGAAGGACAGGGTGTACTCGTACCCGTCAAAGAGACCTGGATGAAACCCGTGGTGGGCTGGAAGCGAAAAACCATGAAAAACTCGGCCGCCTACGCAAGAGTAATCCCCCGTAAATCACTCGCGGAACGAAACTGTTCCGCGGCCTCCGCAAAACACAAACGCAACGCCACGCTTCCAAAAAGTCCCGGTACTGAATTGTCGCGAGTCGTGCGCTAGCCTAACGTGGTGCCGCTTCGGCGCGCTCGTCCTCACGAGCATTCCCGCCGCACCGAGGATAGACACCATGCCGGCTCTCAGGCCTGTTCGGGTTCGGCTTAGACGAGTTGTCCGGGCGAAGGCCCCCGTTTCCCCTTGCTGCAATCTACCGGGCCGCGACCTTCGCGCGGCTGTGATCGAGAATGCATCCCTGCTCTTTTCCGGCATTGGCGAAGAACCGTTTTTTGTCGCGAAGAACGTCGTGCTTTCCGGCGCGGCGAAAGCGCGGGCTGATCTGCTCGGACTCGATCACGATGGCTCGGCCGTCGTCGTCGCTTGCGCAGACGAGAAGCAAGAATTTCTGATTGCCCGTGGCATCACCGCCGCGAGCATCCTGGCCGGATGGAAGCCGGAGCATTTTGTTGAGCGCCTGTCGGAATCTTCCGTGGGATCATTGTCGTGCCTCCTGCGAACGGGCGAATCGAGGATCAATGTTTCGCAGAGGCTTGTCTTCGTTGCCGAGCGCTTCGACCGCGAAACGCTGAGTGCGGTTCGCTGGTTGGCCCAGGAGGGAACGATCGAAGTTGCTTGCTGGCGCGGTGCGCGGATCTCGTCCGCCGGCGGTCAAACTCCGGGCTTTCATCTCGAGCAGGTTTTCCCCGTAGCGAGTGCGGACTCCGCGGCCGCGCAAGAAAAACTGCACCGGAGACTGCTCGACAGTTGGCGTCCCACTCGATTGCCCGCGCGCTCTCTCGGTTGGTTGGGAACGGCGGCGATGGCTTTGCTGCTCATTTTCTCCGGGTGGCGCTATGGAGTGGCGTCTTATCCCAAAGACCGTCCGCCCGCGCCGGACGCCCTCAGCGAGGCTCTACCTCTGACCTTGCAGGGCCGCGTCGTCGACGCGAGATCCGGCGAAGGCATCGACGCCGCGAAGATTTTCTACGCCAGCCGCTCTCAGGTGACGGATACGTTTGGGCGTTTCGAGATCGAGCCGCGCGGAGATGGCACGAAAGTGCTGGTGAAAGCCGCGGGCTACCGGCAAGCGGCGTTTGCTTTGACGGAAGACACGGAGCCGTTGGCGCTGCGATTGGAGCCGCTCGAAGTGCGGGCGCTTTATCTCAGCTACGACAATCTGCCCAATGCGGAACGCCGAAGCAAGCTGCTCGACCTGATCCGGCAAACGAGGTCGAACGCCATCATCGTTGGTGTCAAGGATGCCAGCGGATACCTGAGTCTTCCCGTCGATCATGAGCTGGCGCGCGGAGCGAAAGCGTTTGATCCTCGGCGCTCGCCCGACCTCGCCGAAATGGTTCAGGAGTGGAAAAGCCAGGGGATTTACACGATCGCCCTGGTTTGTCTGTTCAAGGACGGTCTTCTGGCGGATTCCGTGAAACCCCTGGCGCTCCGCAGCGCACACGGCAAGACGGTCATTCGCGACCGCTATGGCGTGGCCTGGGTCGATCCTTCCTCTCCGTCTGTGCGGGAGTACAACCTTCAGGCGGCCAGAGCGGCGGCCGAGGCGGGTTTCGATGAGATTCAGTTTGACTTCGTTCGCTATCCGGCGGAACCCGCCAGCCGGGAAGGCGTGACGCCCCAGGAGAATGAGCGGAGGCTGGCGGTTGTTTCGGAGTTTCTCACCCGCGCGGCCGATGTGCTGGCGCCCTATAACATCTACCTCGGTGGCAGCGTTTTTGGCTCCGTGTGCTGGATGCGAGATGTTGCCGTGATCGGCCAGGATCTCGAGCGATTTGCGGCGGCGCTCGATTACGTTTCTCCGATGCTCTATCCCTCGTCTTTCGGCCCCGGCGATGATCCCCCCGGACCGATGCGCAACCCCTATCAGGTTGTTTCGAGCAGTCTGGCCTCTGCCGTCACGCGCCTCGGCGGCAACGCGCGGCAACTGCGGCCCTGGCTGCAGAATTTTCCCCACGACATGGCGTCACGGGTTCCTCTGCGAGCCGATCAGATCCGCTCCCAAGTGAAAGCCGCGCAGGATGCTCGCGCCAGCGGATGGATGTTGTGGGATTCCGGCAACTCCTATCCCAATACGGTAGAAGCGCTGCGGGGCTTAGCGATTGAGGTTGCGGAGTCCGCCGAGCGCAAGGTGACGGATTAGCGTCGGCATTGGCTTAACTTCTGGGACGCGTTCGACAGCGAACAATTGAGGCTGTCCCAATTGTTTCCGCGCCTTAATTGCCCGCTTGAAGAATACCTGGGAAGAAGTTGAAAAAGCTGAGACCGATCTCGTCGCGGCCGGGCACATAGAAGCCAAACTGGCCGCTGTCGGTACTGGCGTGTTCAAACGTGTCGATGACGACCCAGTTGTCGCCTTTCAACACCTTGTGGATGATCGCATCGGGTGTCACTTCGACCTTCACGCTGACAAAACCGCCGCCGTTCAGGCCGTGCCGCGCGCGGAACTTTTCTTTCTTGTCGCCCCTGATCACCTGTGTGCGCTCGAACTGGTTCTTGTTGATTTCGTAGAGTACGTAGTTCGAACGATCTGTGTAGCCGGCCACCCACTGAACGGATCCCCCCTTGAGGGCCCTTGCGGTGAACACGTAGACGCCAGGTCCCGCCGATCCAGGTGAGAGAACGAAGTTTCCGCCGGAGCGAACAAGCGTATTGTTTTCGCTGCGCCAGCCGCCGGCCTTCTCCCAGTCGGCGAGCTGGAGTGCTGGCTGTGCCTGCTTCTTCTCTTCCTTCGCCTGTAAGGTCAGGGTGGCGGTTTTCGTCTCGTTGATTGCGATCCGGACTGTCGCACCGTAATCCTCATACCCGTCGGCGCTGGCCGTCACCGTGTATGTTCCGGGAGCGAGATACTGCGTCGCTTCCGAGATCGCCTCGTCGGAGGACTGGCCCTCGCTCCGCAACTTGAGTCGCGCATTGACGCCTGCGGGCAGGACTTGGATGCTCAATGTGCCGACGGAACTTTCGAGTGTTCCATCGATCTCCACGATGCCTCCATCCGCGAAGTCTTTGTCCAATTGCTTTGTCTTGTAGTGGCGCTTCTCCAGACGGATCGTGTGGGACCCGGGCGCGACACCCGCTGTTGTCAATCCTCCATCGGGCCGCACCGTTCCGATCAAGCGGCCATCCAGGAAGACCTCCGTGCCCGCCACGCCATTGCGAACTTGCAGGCTGGCTGCGCGAGGGTTCGGTTGCAGCGCAAAGGTCAGGCGCGCCTCTCCGCCCTTTCGCACTTCGACGGTCTGTTCGGGAGCCGCTCGGAAGCCGTCCTTTTCCACGCGCACGGTATAAGCTTTCGGCGGGAGATAGATCAGTCTGAGACCCCGCTGCGTGGACCGGCGGTATTTCTCGCCGTTCAGGTAGATCGTCACGCCGTCCTCGCCCGTCTGTATGCGCAGACTTCCGATATTGCGGTCGGAGCCGAGATAGGCCGCTAGTGTAGGTTGAGGACCAACGTCGAACACCACCGTTTGCTGATCTTGTCCCGTGCCTACGGTCAGCGTATGCGCCCCCTCTGCGATGTCTTCGAGCAGAAGGCCCTCAGGTCCGAGCTTTCCGATCACGTTACCTTCGAGCCGTACCTCCTGGCCCGTGGCTGCCCCGTACACGCGGATTTGCCCGCCCATGGCGGCGATGACCACAGCCTTTAGGTTTCGTGCCTGAACGGCTCCGCGCACCAACGGGGCCGACCCCGGGGCCGCTTCGAAGGGAATCGTGACGGCCGTATCGCGTTCCACGATGCGCAGGGTGTGTTGGCCCGGACCGAGCGAACTGAGATCGAACTCGTACTCCCCGTCTTCAAACTGCGTGACCGGCTGCCCGTCAAGCGATACCTGGCCGCGTCCCAGACTGGAGGAGACGCGGAAAACAGGGGTAAGCGGCGTCAGAGTTATGACAACGGGTCCTCGCTCTGGAGGGGTCTGCCGGTCGATGCCGAGCGACAACGTTGCCGGGAGGTACCCGGCAAGCCGGGCGGTGACGACATGGTTTCCGGAAACCAAATCCACGGCGCAGTTTGAGATACCGCAAGGCGTATCGTCCACTGCGATCGAGGCTCCGGGCGGCTGACTCTGTATCTGCACGGGCCATGTCACGGTGGCGATCGCGGAGCCGCCGCTCCGCAAGCTTCGCAACGTTGTCGCCGCCGTCAGGAGAAGCACCAGGACCGCCATCGCGATGAGCACCAGCCGTAGGGATTTTCGGCGCGCCGAACGGGACGCGACCGCGGCCTTGACTTCACCCAGAGCCGCTGTTTTCTTGGGCAGACTGACAAGCGTTCGCAGCGACGCCAGAAATTTCCCCGCGGCCTGCGCCGCCGAACCTTGAATCTTGATGTGGCGGGGTTTTGACGCGTGTTTCGGCGTCCTGCTCTCGGTTACCGGCGGGGCCGGGGGCGTTTCGCGTAGGGCGTCCGGCAGCACAACGTCAGGTCTCGTCGGGATCTCATCGGGCGGTAGAGGAAGCGGAGCCTCGACTCCGCCGGCGTAAGACTGTGGGGCGCGTGGAGGTTCACGTAGCGCCTTCGTCACAATGTTCGCGGCGAAGTCGTCCGCGGACGGGCTAGCCGGCTCTGCAGACGGTTGGTGCGCCGGACTCTCCGGCTTCGCCATGTCCAGAATTTCGTTAGCCAGACTCTTGATCTCGGAATCGTCGCTGTAGCGCTTGGCAACCTCGCGCAGCCGGGCTTCCACCTGCGCCGCTGTCACCTGCTCGCGGGCCGGAGTAACCCGGGCAGGCGGAGATGGCGCGGTCGCCGGCTTTGTCTCGTCCCGAACTTTTTCCAACTCAGCGCCAAGGCGCGCCAAGGAGGCATCGCCAGGGTTTTGGCGGAGGCCCTCAGTTACCGCCGCCAGCGCGCCATGAATATTTCCTAGCGACCGAAGGCGCTGTGCCTCTGCGTGGAATTGCCCGATCCGTCGCTGTTTGCCCTCCGCGGCCTTCTCGCGGAGGCCGCGGGCGATGCCGTGCGCCGGCTGAATTTCCAATACTTCGGCGGCGAGCGTCTCTACAGTCTGCCAGTCGGAACCGCCGAGGCTTGTCGCATGCTGGATCAGCGAATTGACAAGCACAATCGGAATGAGAGCGTTGTGGGGATCGAGCTGGCGAGCGCGGCGCAGTTTTTCCAGTCCCTCGTCGCCGCGCCCTGCGCTGCATAGCGCCTGGCCCTCGGAAAGGAGTAGCAGCGCATCTTCCGGCGCGCCCGTTTCCGCACCTGGGGAGGCCGGCATCTGAGGTTGGTTCGTAACCGGCGCGGTAACTGTTTCCTCATGCCTGCTTTGTTCCTCTTGGCGTCTCACCTCAGCCCGTAGATCCAACGCCTCGGCGTGGACCGGATTGACTTCCAGAACCTGCTCCAGGGCGCTGAGCGCTTCCCTGAACTCTTTTGTCTGAAAATGTTGGCGAGCCAATTGAAACCAAACGGCCGTTTTCTCCGCGACGCCGCTCTCAACGGCTGGCTCCTCGCGCGCTGGCGCCGTCACATCCCCTTCTTCGGTTGAAGATTCCTGGCCTTTCGTGGCCCGTGAAAGCTCCTCGAGCTTGAACTCCACGGTTTCATCATTGGAGATGTCGATCTTTTTTCCCGATCCCGCGCTTGACGAGTCCGGCCCCGAGGCGGCGCTCCGCAATGGAGCGGCATCGTGGCTGCCCGGCGTTAGCGCTGGCGATGAGATGGGTTTCTCTCCAGGCCCCGCCGCCGACGTAGCGTCCCCACTATGACTTTCTTGGGCGCTGTTCACAGCGCGGGCCGCTCCTACCAGAAGCTGCGCCGCTTGCTCCACGATTCCGGCGCGCAGATTCATGAACTCTTCGAGTACCTCCGTGACTACGTAGCGAAAGCCGATATACTCTCCGGCGTCCACAATCCCCGATTCGCCGTTCGCCGCCCCCTTCAACGACTGTGCTTTCTGAATGATCTCGTCCCGGACGGCCACATCCAGCGTGTTCGTCAGCATATGAAACAGCACCGGGCGGCCCGAAGCAATCTCTGTCGCGGAGTAAGTCGTGATCGGTCCTTCTTCGACGACCTCGATCAGTTCATATTTAAAGAATCTCTTCATGCACGGCGTCCCATGGGGCTGTCGAGAGAAACGTTCGCATTGTGATCATCTCAGATAGTTCCGCGCTCGACGACAAAATCGGACATCAAAGATCCGCATATCAGGTGATTTACCTAGCATTTGAGCCCTCTACACCGTCCCGCGCAACGCCTCTCGTGTCCCCCCGGCATCGTGCGGAAAACACTTCCCTTGCAAGCGGCCTGGTACGAAGGTTAGGCGAATCCCTGGGTCGCGAGGACCATGCCGGCAGGGTACGTTTATGCCGTTGCCGGAATGTACGAACGGACGGAGAATTCTTGGGAGAGCGAAGCTGACTTCGAAACCGAAACGCGACGTGTCTTCAGGGGGTCTTGTTTGTGACCCGGAATACCTGGAGATCCAACGGCGTTACAAGGACGTAATTAGAGCAGAGCGCCATCGAGGGCGTGTAAACCTCGGCGCCCTCTAGCACGTCACACAACAGGGGCTATACCATGATCGTCGAGTGGGAGGGGCCGCTCACTGCCCGCGCAAAGGCGAAGAATGCCGAAGCGAGGCGGTCGGCGGGCAGTTCTGGCCGTTCTGCAAAGGTATTCTTTCTAACGCTTCAGTCAGGGAAAGTACGCCGTGTAGGCACAGTCAGCTTGGCCCTTTGTCTGGTTCTTGGCTTGGGCGCGGTGGAAGCCCAGACGTCCTATCTGCAATCGCGCCTGTTGGCCCTGGTGGCGCGGGAGGCCACCTTCTCGGTCAAGCCGGGGGCGGCGGAGACCTTGGTGCCGGCCGCCAACGGACCCTACGACCAACGGCTGGGCTACTCGCAGATTCCGAGATTCGTTTCCCGCCTGCAGTCTGCCGGCTATGAAGTCAAATCCCAGGCGCGCGGATCCGGGGCGCTGCAGCGAATGACGGAGTGGGGCCTCTTCCCCATCCATCGCGAAAAGTCGCAGGCCGGTCTGCGCGTGCTCGACCGGGATGGACGGGAGTTGTTCGCGGCGCGATATCCGGAGAGGGTTTTTGCGGACTTCGATGATATCCCGCCGCGGGTGATCGCCACTTTGCTCTTCATTGAGAACCGGGAACTGCTGAAACCCGGCCGGCCATATCAGAACCCGGCTGTCGAATGGGACCGCTTGGCCGTTGCCGTGTTTGGCCTTGGTCTTCACAAGCTCTATCCTCACTACCCCATGGTGGGCGGCAGCACGCTGGCCACACAGCTTGAGAAAGTGCGTCACACGCCTGGAGGGTACACGTCTTCGGTCGGCGACAAGATGCAGCAGATGGCCTCGGCTTCGGTCCGCGCCTACCAGGATGGCCAACAGACACTCGAAGCCCAGAAGCGGATCGTCCGCGACTACATCAACTCCATCCCGTTGGCCGCTATTCCAGGCCATGGTGAAGTAACAGGCCTGGGCGATGGTCTATGGGTTTGGTTCGGCGCTGACCTTAATGACGTGAGCCGCATCCTGCATGCGGAGGAACATGGCATGAGTGAGGCGCAGCTCAGGGAGAAAGCTCTTGCCTATCGTCAGGTACTCAGCCTGCTGCTGGCGCTCAACAAACCCTCACGCTATTTGCTCGGGGATCCGGAAGTTCTTCAACGCCAGGGCGACAGCTACCTGCGCCTGGCGGCTGAAGCGGGCATTATCTCTCCGCGGCTTCGTGACCTCGCTTTGGAGTGGCAACTCGCTCCGCGTAGGAAAGCTCCCGACCCGGAAGAAGTGAACTTCGTGGAACGCAAGGCCACCCACGCCGTTCGCGCCGGGCTAATCCCGCTGCTCGATCTTGACGGGACCTATGACCTCGACCGCTTGGACCTGGGCGTTCATACCACTCTCGATCGCGACGCGCGCGATGCCGTGACGACGGCGCTAGCGCGGCTCACGGATGCGGAAGGCGCCGCGGAGGCGGGCCTGCGAGGGGAAAATCTGCTTCAGAAAGGCGATCCGGCCTCCGTGATTTATAGTTTTGCGCTGTATGAACGGGGGCCGGGCGCTAACTTCCTTCGCGTGCAGACGGACAATTACGACCAGCCGCTGAACATCAATGAAGGCACGAAATTAGAGCTGGGTTCGACGGCTAAGCTGCGCACCCTCGTGACATACCTGCAGATCGTGGCCGCCCTGCATCAACACTATAAGAACCTGCCTCAGGTCCAGCTCGAAGCGATCGAGATTGAGAAGGACGACCGCCTTACGGCCTGGGCTGTGGATTATCTGCGTGGCGCTAGGGATCGCAACCTTGAGGCGATGCTCGAAGCCGCCATGGAGCGCCGCTATTCGGCCAGCCCCTATGAGGGGTTCTTCACGGGCGGCGGCTTGCATCATTTCGAGAATTTCGATCGCAAAGACAATGGCCGGATTTTGACTGTGCGAGAGGCCTTGCAACGTTCGGTCAATCTGGTCTTCATCCGGCTGATGAGGGATATCGTCCACTACCACATGTTCCGTGTGCCCGGTTCCTCGCCGAGCATTTTGGCGGATGCCAATGACCCCCGACGCCAAGCCTACTTGGCGCGGTTCGCGGATGATGAGGGCAAGGTTTTCCTGCGGCGCTTCTACGAGAAATACCGGGGCCAGACACCCGATCAGGCGCTGGACACTTTGCTCGCGGGCCCGCGGATGACTCCCAGACGTGCGGCGGCGATTTACGGTTCCGTGCGGCCGCGGGGCGACGCCGAGCAGTTTGCGTCGTTACTGGCGCGGCAGCTTCCCGAGTCGCGCCTGGAGAAAAAGGAAGTCGCAAGGTTGTTCGAGAAGTACGGCGCCGGAAAGTTCAATCTGTCCGATAGCGGTTACTTGGCGCGTGTTCATCCCCTGGAGCTGTGGTTGCTGGCCTACCTGAATGAGCATCCGGAGGCGGATCTCCGGGAGGTTTTCGCTGGCAGCGCCGTCGTCCGGCAGGAAATTTACAGATGGCTCACGGAGTCCAAGCACAAGAGAGCCCAGGATTTGAGGATCCGCATTCTGCTCGAGAAGGATGCCTTCAAGGAGATTCACCGCGCCTGGCGGCAGGTGGGTTATCCGTTTGACTCTCTCGTGGCATCGTACGCCACCACGATCGGCAGCTCGGGCGACACTCCGGCCGCCCTGGCGGAGTTGATGGGGATCATAGTCAGTGGCGGCATCCGCTACCCGACGGTGCGGATACGGCAACTCCATTTTGCGGCGGCCACGCCGCACGAAACGCTGCTGGAACGGAACCTTCCCGCCGGGAACCGTGTCCTTGCGCCGGAAGTAGCGGCTCTCCTGAGCAAGGAACTGGTCGGCGTGGTGGAACACGGAACTGGGCGTCGGGCTTACGGCGCCGTCCTACTTGATGGCAAACCCGTCGATATCGGCGGCAAGACGGGTACCGGCGATAACCGCTTCGAAAGCTATGGGGCGCACGGCCGACGCATCGATTCCCGCGTTGTCAACCGCACCGCTACCTTCGTCTTTTTCGTGGGCGACCGCTTCTTCGGCACCGTCACAGCCTATGTGAGCGGCGAGGAAGCGGCGGGATACCGTTTCACCAGCGCCTTGCCGGTTCAAGTCCTCCGACGCCTGTTGCCCTCCTTAAAACCACTGCTGGAACGGGATCCCGAGGGACGGAACAACACCGTCCTTGCGAGCGTGAGAGAGAGTGAAGGATTGTAGTTTCTTACTTTGAAAGTCCGGGTGTTTGGTGATAGGCCCCAGAGGAAGGGCTGGCCGTGCAAAGATGGTGGTTTGCACTGGTTTAAGCTTTCCGCCCCCTTCCCCTCCTCTGGTTGAACGCTTGACCCTGCTGGCGTGCAGAGTGTTACGTTCGAACCGCAGAAAGAGCGCCCAAAGGTACCAAACATTACAGGAGTTACGCTGCCAAGCGGCCGAGGGAAAGGTCTTCTCACCCGGGCTAGTGCACTTTCTTAGCGGCCGTTTTTGGATCCTGGTAGAGCTTGCTCACACGGTTGAGGTGATCACTCATTGCCCGTGCCGCTCCCGGAGCGTCGCGTGCCTCAACCTTCTCAAGAATCCTGCGGTGCTCGGCCAGGGTGACACTCTCGCGGCCGGGTACGCTGATCATCTCTACGTGGTACTCGCGCAGCCACTGTAGCATGGCCTCGCTGACGGCTGTGCAGATAGGATTGTTCGTTGTACCGGCGAGAGCCATGTGGAAGTTCACATCGGCCGTGATGAAAGCCTCGGGATCGTCCACGGCCTTTTCTTGGTCCTTGATTGCTTGGCGAAGGCGTGCCAGATCTTCCGGCCTGGCGCGCTCCGCCGCAATCTTCACCATGCCAAGTTCAAACATCGACCGCGCTTCCTTGAGGTGCTCGAGAGTTTGCGGAGAGTGGGTAAGCAGATAGCGGGCTGTATGCTCGATGCGGCTCAACATATCGCGCGCTTCCAAACGGATGACCTTGGCTCGCTCTCCATGCGTGATCGCAATCAGGCCCATGTTCTCGAGGGTCTGCATGGCCTCGCGAACAGCGGGACGTCCGACCCCGTAGCGGTCCATCAGCTCGCGCTCCGAAGGTAAACGGCTGCCTGGACCGATCTCGCCGCTCTCGATCTGGGCGAGGAGGCGGTCGACAACTTCATGGGAGAGTTTTCTGCGCGTGATGGGCTCAGCCTTGGGAGTCATTTTTCTCGGTGGTTGGTCGATTTGCGAAACGTCTGGTCACCGACCCGACCTCTCAAAATAGCGCAAACCGGGTTCGTATGGTGCAATGCCCGTTTCAGCGCAGGGTGCTAGCCGGCAAAACCATGATGCTTCGGGGATCCCGGCGTCTGCCGCGCCGGCGTTTTGCTTGCACCAGAGGGGCTCGCTCGACTAGCGCTGATTGAGGAAGGCCATCAGATGCGTGACATCGCGTCCGGTGAGCGCCGGCCACGGCACGCCCTGCTGGTCCATCCGGTCGAGCATAGCAGGCCCGTGTCGCCAGACAGAGGAGGCGAAGGACGCGGCTGTAAAACCCCCGGTCCCACGCAGGGGCGGAGCGCTCGAGCCTTCCCGCCCGTGACAGGAGTCGCAGCCCTTCGCCCGAAAGACCTTGGCTCCACGCTCGCTGTCACCGCGCTCGTCGAAGAAGTTCTCCTCGAAGAGATAGGCGATGATCGCCCGCATTTGGTCACCGCGAAAGGGCCTCATCGTGAGACCCTTTTTCTCGGCTGCGGCGAACATGAGAGGGCGATGGTTCCACATGGCCGTGGCGAGGCCTGTCATGCTGCGCTCACGGCGGGCCGCGGCCGTCAGGTCGATTAGGCCCACCGCGCTCACGCCGAGCGCATGACATTCCAGACAAGCATGCTCGCGGAGGGCGTCTACACCGGCGGCAGATTGTCCGAAGCGTAAGGTTGTGTCGGTGCGAGGCAGCCCCGGCAGGTTCAGCAGATAAACCATCAGGTCGGTCATCTCTTGCACCGTGAACTTCGGCCAAGCGAGTCGGCGGTTCTGGAACTCTGCCGCCATGGTGCTGCCGTGGTTCCACATGTTCTCCGTCCATAAGACTGGGTCGGCGAGAGCAGGCCACTTTGGCACCGGCGGTCCGGGACCGCTGCCATTCAAGTCCACTAGCGAGTGGCACTGGTTGCAATGCTTGGTGACAAAAATCGCTTTGCCGCGAGCGGCATCGCCGGCGGGCTCAAAATAGCGGAGAGCAAAAAAGTAGGCATAGAGGTCCTGCAATTCCTGGATCGACACGGCGGGAACCGGCATGTTCTGTTGCCGCATGGCGCGCCACATAGCCGGCCCATGGTTCCAAATCGACGCGGCAAGCGTGGCGGGCGTGAACTCTTCGCCCGTGCGCCGGGTCAGGTCGGGCGCAGTCTTGCCACCCTCTCCACCCACGGAATGGCAGTCGATGCAATGGCGCTGCTTGAGCACAGCCGCGCCGGCCCTTGCGTCGCCCGGTTGCGCGGAAAGCGGCGCCGGGGCGCCGAGGACCATGAGAAGCACGAACTCCAGCGCCGAGCACAACCATTTGAGCCTACATCTGCAACCGCAGGCCCGTTGCGAAGAGATGCGAGCGGAAGTTTTCATGGTGGAATAGTTTCTCCTCGAAGCCGAACCAGCGCCACTGGGCGGTCCAGGAAACATGCCGCGCCAGGGGCGCCGTTATCCGCGCTTCGGGCTGATAAAAACGGGTCGGCCGGCTGCCCGTGTTGATTGAGAGGCTGCCACCCACGGCAAGCCGAGCCTCTCCGACAAGCGGGATGCCGGCGAAGATACTGCCGTGATGGCCACTGTCGCGATAACGGGCCAGCTCTGTACCGAAAAACGGCAGCGAGAGGATCGGAATTTCAGATCTCACGGTGGCGCGCGTGTAGTCGGCAAGCACGCTGAAACGGCTGTTGGTGGGAGTCCAAAAGACGCCGAGCGACGTCTGACGGCTCTCGAAATCGAAGTTGATCCCAGGAGCAGGGTTCTCGTTCTTCAGAAGCGAAAACGATCCCGTGATGGTGAGCGAGGGCCGAATACCGTAGCGGCCGCGGACTTTCACCCGTTGATACTCCATCAGCCCCGTCCGGAAGAAAGTGTCGTCGCCCGGGGACGCCTCGAAATCGAAGTTCAGGGAAAGGTTCGAGGGCAATCGGACGCTGGCGCCTGCCAGTCCTACGTTTCTTCGCACCTCACCCGTGTTGCGGGGCGTTTCCGCAAGCTGCAGCGTCGCCGGGCGCGTAAGCGCATCGCCCCACACGTAGCGGTGGCCCGCGCGTACGATTACCCGCGGTGTTACGTCATACATGGCGTCCACCTGGTGTTGGTTGTAATTGACGAGTGTGAGATTCACATCGCTTGTCTCCGTCGTGGCGGGTGGCACAGTGTCGAACGCCTCGTTGAGCAACGATCCGCCGGCGATGTGGAAGCGGTCTGTGTACCATGACTGGACGATCCGGAAGCGGTTGGAGGGCCGAATCTCCGTGTTCCATGATCCCGAGGAATGGGGTCTCTTTGCGTCACCCAGAGAGCTTTCCATCCCGTTCGTAAATGGCGCGATTTCGCGAAGCAAAAAGAGACTGCCTTTCGCTTCGTGGCCGTAGCGCACCTGAACTCGAGGCTGGCTGTAGAGGAACTGGCCCGAGAAAGTCAGCCACGGCGAAGGGTGGCCTTGCAGCACGGCCCGGTTGAAGATACCATGGCTCTCGGCGTCGTAGCGCTGGGAGAGATCATCGAGGGCAAGCGTCTGGCCGAATAATGGCGTGCTTCGATTGCCCGGTATACGGCCGTCGTGGAATATCTCCTGCTGGTCCTCAAAGCTGGTGCGGCCCTGTTCAACTAGAAAGTTATATTTCGAAAGCCTGAGCCGCACCCCACCGCGATAGGAACTGACGTCATCATCGAAATGGGAAGCGACCGGAAATTCGTTGCCGTCGGAGACAAACGTGGTGACGCCGCGCCCGAAACCTGCGCCGTTGTAGAACGAGAAAAACGGAGAAAGTCTTGCGTTCGGCAGAATCTCGACCTCGGTGTCGATCATGCGCCGCGTGATGTCGAGGGAACGCTGGCTTAGCAGCAGGCCGCTTGCGAGCAGCGGGTTCGCAAAGGAGGGCAGGGAATGGAAATAGGCGACGTTGCGATAGTCCACGCGGAAGGAGTAGATATTGCTCCGCCCGCCCTCGATGCGCGCCGTATTGTAGGGATCGCCTCCCCAGGCGTGGGCCGAGACATCGAGGTTTTCCAAATAGCTGCCGCCCTGGTCACGATAGCGGGCCTCGCCGCCGAACAGCCGGGGACCTTCGCCGAGATTCACGATGCTGCGATAAACGTCGCTGCTTCCTCCAATATCCTGGACCCAGCGATTGCCGAAGTCCACGGTCGCCGTAAGTTTCTGCTCGGCCACGGCGGAGGGGATGGGTTCCTCCTGGGCGCGGACCTTCGTTCCGAGACCAAACAGTGCGCAAGCAGCGGCTAACACCAGGCTGATTGAGGTTCGCCTCATCGCAGAAGGTCCCGGCTGATGAACGATCCATGAATTTTGGAATGGCAAATCGTGCAGTTTTGAAACCGCGCGCTCCGCAAGTCATGAAATGCGGGAGGCACGCCCCCCAGCGTTGACATCGATCCGGCGTGGCACTCCAGGCAAAGCTGGCTCACGTTGTGCCGCACCATCATGCGGGGATTCGCCGATCCATGCGGCTCGTGGCAGGTGGAACACGACTCGAGCCTGACGGGAGCGTGCTCGAACGGAAAGGGTCCGCGCTTGTCGGCGTGGCATTTGAGACAAGCCGGCTCCGCGGCCGAGACACGCCGCGTCTCGCCAGGCGGCCTCCCGCCGTGTGGGTTGTGGCAGTCGACGCAGGCGATGGCGCCTTCCTGCAAGCGATGCCGGAACGGCCGGTTAAACGCAGCCCGCTCGCTGATGTGGCACGAAGAGCACAGGGTATCGGCCTTCGCCGCAAGCAGAGGGGCCTCCGCGGCCGTATGCACGGAGTGGCACGAAAGGCAGTCGAGAGCATTTCGATTGTGAGCGCTGGACAGGCGGCCGCGTTGCGTTTCCTCGCCGTTGTGGCAGGCCAGGCACGCCGTGTTGATACGGTCGCGGCCGGCCCCCTCGAAAACCAGGATTCTTTCCTTGTCCGCGGTTTCCGCGTGCTCCGAGCCGGCGCCGTGGCAGCCTTCGCAGCTTCGGCCGCTCCAGTCCAGCTTTTGGTTCGTTTCTAGAACGTAGTGGGCATTCTTGCGGAAGTTGATTGCTGTGTCTTCGTGGCAGACCGCGCACATGTCACTGCCGGCGTAGCCGGATGGTACGGAAGACTCCTGGGCGCCGGCACTTCCGAAGAAAAGTAGAGCCAGGGCGGAAAAGAAAGTGCGGCTCGCTCGGAAAAAAAACAGGCGGCGGTCTTTGGCCGCCGCCTTCGCGGTAGCTTCCCGCGGAAACTCGTGCGCCTTAACGGGCATGGACTCGGTCAACGGAGAATTCGGCTTGCGGCCCGTGACAAGCCGCGCATGCTTCGCCCAGCTTGGCTGAGGTGTTCACGTCAGCGTGCGCCGCGGCGGCCACCGACGTGTGGCACGACAAGCAGGCGCCCGTGATCGGCGGAGATGGATTTAAGTAGTCGCGCGGCGCGATAGTGGCCAGCAAACCCTCCTGCAACGGCAGGTTCTGCGTCCCGTCGATATGGCAGATCGAACACTCACGCCTGTCGCCGGGGAAGCGGACTTCCGTGAAATCAAACGGGGTGCCGCCGAATCCGTAGACCGTGTAGGGAATCTGCAACTCTTCCCCGGTGTGAATCTTGTGAATCATTTCCTTGAAGTTGACCGACTCGGGGGGCAGCTGCGCCTCCGTCCGGCGGGCGGTGTCGGTTTGGTTGGGGTTGTGGCAGAGCACGCAGTGTTCAACGTTGTTCCGGTTCGACCTATGCACATCCAGGTCCAGGTGGCAGGCGTTGCACTTTTCCAGCGCAACCACGGCTCGCCGAGGCTTCGCTTGCGCATCCGTTACCGGGAAATACAGGACCTTATTCTTGCCGGCGTCTCGAACGGCGATAGCGCGCTGCGTCCCCGGCAGTAGAGTCACATTTTGATAGCCTTCAATGCCCACCGCCCAACTGCCGTTAGCGGCTTCAGGGATAGCGCGCTGGAAGGTGTACAGGTACGTGCCCGCATTACCTTGCGCCGTAAGCGCATTTTCGGAATAGAACTCGGAGAAGTCATTTGTGTTGCCGGCCAGCACCAGGGCCAGGCGACCCATGCTCGAAGGCGTGATCGGATCACCCTTGTCGTTTTTAAGGGAGAAGCGCACCGTCGGCTTTCTTCCGGGAGCGGTGTCTGAGATACCGAGGATTTCGAAGTTCGTGCCCGGGAGCATTTTGGAGAGCCGGGGCACGGTGTGTGCCCCCTTGATCGACAGATCGAAGTCCAACTCACCCTGCGGGAAATGGCAGTTGGCGCACTGGTTGTCGGAAACTTGCGGCAGGCCCGCATGGTTCTCACCAGTATTAAAGTTGACGTTGTCGTGACAACTGCCGCAGGCGCGGCGCGATGGGTTGGTGAGGTACTTGCTTGCCTGACCGGCGACGACGGGGGCCTCCACCAGCAGGGCCGCGGAACCCGAGCGGGAGCGTGCTGCCAGGCGCGCAGGGGAAGAAGCGGTTGCGGGAAGCCGCTCTTCCGCAAGCTGCGCCTGCGCGCCGCCGTCGTGGCAAGTCTCACAATTGCGCACGTCGGCGGGATACACAACGTCGGAAAAATCGTGAATACTCTGGCCGAAGCCGATGATCCGGTAGGGCTTGCCGGCCTGAACGCTCGGAAGATTTGCGCCCATGTGAATCTTGTGGACCATGGTCGCCATGTCGACGCTGTTGCCTGTATCCGGGTCAATGGTTTGCGGCTGGTGGCAGGTGATGCAGAGTGCCACTTCGGTACGGTTGTCGTGCGCCGATAGCTGGCCGTGGCACTTGTTGCAGGAGACGTCGCTGACGATCTCGCGCTTCACCAGGACATCTCCTCCACTCGGCACGAAGTCAAAGGTGTCGGAGTCGAACTGCGTCCCGAGGTCAAATTCGGAAAGATCCCGCTGCGCCCAGGCGGCGATCGTATGAGTCGCTGTACGGTCGAAATTCGCCGGGGCACGTGTCAGAAACGTATAGCTGTACTGCCCCTCTCCCGTTTGCTGGTAGGTTCCCTGCGTCTCTTCGAACGATGCCTGGAGGGCGGTGTTCCCCGTGATCGTGCTGGACTGCGGCCGCGTGGTGTAGGCGGTGTAAAGCTGTTGGCCGCGCGGGATCGTCGCTACGACGGTTCGAACCCGCACCGCGCCCGGTGTGAACACACCATTGCGGTCCAGCGGCGCCCCTTTGGGGTCGGTGATCTTGAACGAGTAGCGGATCAGACCCGAGGGCTCGATCGACGCACTTAGGATCCTGAACACCAAACCCGGGCGAACGAAGTTCAGCTCGTTCTGATCGAGGTAGAAAGCCTTCTGGTTCTTGGTGAAGACCGGTTTCTCGGCTGCCACCGAGGCGGCCAGGCCTGCCATCACAACCGTGATGGCGCCAAAGATCCAGCCGGAGATGCTGTTGGCCCGCGGTCCCTTCATCGAGACCACCTTTCCTCTATTTTAGCGCCGTTGCAGATTTTCATAGGAAGCGAAGCCCCTCCAGACACCCCTTACCCTGCACGGACAGTACCAACGTCTTTCTTTCTGAAACCCCAGGTTTCAACAGGAAGGAAAAGTCTTCTCAGGGTGAAATGCCCCATTTCCTCCCGGTCTGATCGCTCATTGGGCGAAAGGGCGCACAGTTGCAGCGCCGCGACCTCGAAGCTGTGAACGCGGGAGAGACGGATTTACCGCTCGTTATGCAAAGACGAACGGTACTTCGGGTACGGCTATTTCTGATGGCAAGTCCTACAGTGGCCCTTCGACTCGAAGGAGGCGCCGCCGGCGACATGGCAGCCCGCGCAGGACTGCTTCTTGGCCTCCGCTGGTTTGTGCAGCCCGGCCTTGTAGTTCATCGGAGCGCGCGATTGCGGAAACAGCCTGTCATGGCAGACGGTGCAGTCGTTCTTGGTCCGCTCCGAGTGCTTGGCGTGATCGAAAGTCACGTTGCCGGTCTTCGATTCGAAGACCAGCTTTTCCGGGGGCTTGTCCGCCCCTTTCACGACGCCGAAAGTCAGCGCGCCAAGCACGATAAGCACAACGAAGAGCCCGTCCAGCAGCCCCAAGACGCACCGGATAAGATTGCTGTCGCAGGTCGCCGTGACTGTACGGTTAGAGTTTGGGATCCGCAAACTGTCTGCCTCCCCTTACGTATCGTCGGTTCGCCGGGAATCGACTGTCCTCCATCGAAAATGGCCGTCCGGGGTGTCTTATTTGCAATCCCAATGCCAGTACTGGCCGGCCTGCTCGAATAGTTCGCGCCGCAGCTGCGCCGCTTTGGCATGGCGATTGCGTCACCGGATCTGCGTGGAGGTTTGTGTTGCCGAATGGGGAGCGATAAGGTAGATAGCAAACGGCCAGGGCGGGCACCGTTGTGACGAACAGAGTGGAATCATCCCAAGGCTGGATCTCACCACTGATCTATTTGTCGAACAACTGGATCAGCCTGGCGGGTGTTGTGCTGACGACGACCGGTGGCGTTTGCTGGTTGTTCTTGCTTCCGGTGCAGTTCGGCGAGGCGGCGAGCCATCCTTATCTGGGCCTTCTCTTCTATTTGGCTTTGCCGGGGATATTCTTTTCGGGTCTGTGCCTGATCCCGCCGGGTATTCTCATCCGCCGCCGGCGCGAGCGCCGCCGGGGATCCTATCCATCCGATTTGCCGCCGGTGAACTGGCAGAATCCCGCCTTTCGCCGCGTCGTGACGTTTATCGCCCTGGCCACGGTGGTGAACGTCCTGATCGGAGGGCAGTTCACCTACGCTTCGGTTGAGTATATGGACTCCGTGAGCTTTTGCGGGCAGGCCTGCCACTCGGTGATGAAGCCTGAGTTCATCGGTCATCAGAATTCGGTGCATTCCAGCATCAACTGCACGGAATGCCATGTTGGTTCCGGGGCCAGCTGGGTTTTGCGCGCGAAGCTCGCCGGCGTGCGGCAGTTGGCGGCATTCACGCTCGACACCTATTCCCGTCCGATTCCGGCCCCGGTTCACGATTTGCGCCCGGCGCGCGATACGTGCGGAACCTGTCATTGGTCCGGCAAACCCGTGGGTGACCGCCTGAAAGTATTCGACAAGTTTGCTCCGGATGAGACGAACACGCGGTCGAAAACCGCTCTGCTCATGCGCGTCGGCGGGGGCCGTATGGCCACCGGCATTCATGGTTCTCACCTTCGCGAGGGCGTTCAGATCACGTATGCCTCTAACCCTTCGCGCCAGGTTATTCCCTGGGTGCGCTATGTCGATGCTTCCGGCCAAGCAACGGAGTACGCGACGGAGGAGTGGAGCAGTTCCGATCCGTCCGCATTTGAGACCCGCGCTATGGATTGCATAGACTGCCACAACCGGCCGGCTCACACGTTCGAGCCGCTCGAAAAGGTCTTGGACGAAGCGCTAGCCGACGGCCGTCTCGATCCCTCCTTGCCCTTCCTCAAGCAACAAGGACTGGAGATTCTGCGGAGGGAATACGAGACAACGATGAGAGCGGAAACAGATATCCCTCAGGCCCTGGCGGCGTATTACGAGTCCGAGCACGCCGCTCTTTTTGCCGCCAGGCGGGAAGCGGTCGAGCAGGCGGGCCGCGCGCTCCTGGACATCCACAGCCGCAACGTCTTTCCCGAAATGAAAATCAATTGGGGCACGTATCCGAACCATATCGGACACACCGAATCGCCGGGCTGCTTCCGCTGCCATGATGACCTGCACACCTCGGCGGAAGGCAAGGCGATCAGTCAGGATTGCAGCTCCTGCCACGAACTGCTGGCGATCGAAGAGTCAAACCCTGAGGTTCTGCGGCAACTGGCGATGGGGGAGTAGATCTTCCCCGAAAGGCCTCCAGTCTAGGATCGAACGCGCGCCAGTCTGGGCCGAACAAACCTCGCGGCCCACGCTCCTTTCGCCCAACGGAAATCACGGTGTTACAATTCTCAACAGCAACTCTCACGGGAGAGACGAATGCGCAAGTCCGCATCTGCTGTCTGGGCGCTCTTCTGGCTCCTGCTCGCCGCCGCTCTTCCACTGGGCGCGCAGCAGGACGGCATTGCGTTCTTTGAGTCCCAAGTCCGGCCGGTTCTTGAAAGCAACTGCCTCGTCTGCCACAACGACAAACTTCGTTCCAGCGGACTGTCCGTACTCAGCCGGGAAGCGCTGCTACAGGGAGGGAACCGCGGTCCCGCGGTCGTGCCGGGGAATTCGTCGGCGAGCGTACTGGTAAAAGCCGTAGAGTACGACGGCGACCTGAAGATGCCCCCAACTGGCCAGCTTCCTGCTGAGAGCATCACCATCCTCACGAAGTGGGTCGAACAGGGAGCGCCGTGGGGCGAGGCGGAGGTGACGCAGGCCGGAGAGAGCGCCGGCCCCCGGCATTGGTCCTTTCGGCCGATTCAACGTCCGGATCCTCCGCGGGTCGGCCGTCCGGAGTGGGTGCGCACTCCCATCGACAGCTTTATTCTGGCGCGCCTGGAAAAAGAAGGTCTCGCGCCGTCAGCCGAAGCCGGCCGGGCCACCCTGATCCGCCGCCTGAGTCTTGACTTGCTTGGTTTGACGCCAAGCCCGGCGGAGGTCGCTGAGTTCGTGGCCGACACGCGTCCCGATGCCTACGAGCGCCTGGTAGACCGTCTGCTTGCTTCACCGCATTACGGCGAGCGCTGGGGACGCCACTGGCTCGACATCGCGCGCTATGCCGATTCCAACGGCTACAACATCGACGGCCCCCGCGAAATCTGGAAGTATCGCGATTGGGTTATTGATGCCCTTAATCGCGATCTGCCCTTCAACGAGTTCACGATCGAGCAGCTTGCCGGCGATCTTTTGCCGAATCCGACGAAGGAACAAATCGTCGCTACCGGTTTTCACCGAAACACGCTGCTAAACCTGGAAGGGGGAATCGATTTCGAGCAATATCGTGTCGAGGCCGTGGTGGACCGCGTGTCCACGACGGGCGCGGCCTTCCTCGGGCTCACGCTCGGCTGCGCCCGCTGTCATGATCATAAATTCGATCCGATTTCACAACGGGAGTTCTATCAGTTCTATGCGTTTTTCAACAATATCGATGAACTGAGCGGCGAATTTGAAGACCGCGAAGGCCGCGCCAGGGCTTACGAGCCGATTTTGGAATTTGGAACGCCCGACGAGTTTGCGCAGAGAGAGATCACGCGCCGCCAAATCGCCCTGCTGGAGAAAGAGCTGGAGGAATACGAGAAGTCTCTGCTCGCCAGATTGACTGATTGGACCAACAGCCTTACGACGGAACAACGCGGGAAGCTCAAACCCGAGGCGCTGGTCGTGCTGGAGAACCCGCCCGCCGAGTTCAACGTCTTCCAGACGGACGCCTTGAAGGGGGCATTCGCGGCGGCCGATCTCGGCTACAAGCAGCGCGTCGACGGAATTCGGGCTCTGCGAGGCGCGTCGCCGGACATCGTGACCACCATGGTGATGCGCGAGCTTCCAAAACCGCGGCAGGCCTACATTCATCTCAACGGCGATTTCCTGCGGAAAGGGATCGACGTCAATCCTGAGACTCTGGCAGTGTTGCCGCCCTTGCCAAAGGCCGAAGGAGCCTACCCCACCAGACTCGATCTGGCTCGCTGGCTCGTCAGCGCGGACAGCCCGTTGACGCCGCGCGTCACGGTGAATCGCGTCTGGCAGCGCTACTTCGGCCGGGGCATCGTGGCGACCGAGGAGGATTTCGGGACCCAAGGGTCGCCGCCGAGCCACCCGGAGCTGCTCGACTGGCTGGCCTCGGAATTCATGGCCCGCGGCTGGAGCCTGAAAGAGTTGCACCGCTTGATCGTGACGTCCGCGACGTATCGCCAGTCCTCGGTACAGCGGGACGAGTTGACCAAAGCCGACCCTGGCAACCGCCTTCTGGGACGCCAGAATCGGCTGCGTTTAGAGGCCGAGGTTGTGCGCGATGCCGCGCTCGTGGCGAGCGGGTTGCTGACGCCGAAGGTCGGCGGACCAAGCGTGTTCCCGCCCCAGCCTGAAGGCGCGGGTCGCGTCACACAGATCGACCGCAAATGGACTGCGGATACGGACGAGGACCGCTACCGCCGCGGCATGTACACTCACTTCTGGCGCTCGTCTCCGCATCCAGGCTTAATGGTCTTCGACGCGCCGGACTCGACAACGGCCTGCACCCGCCGCAATCGTTCCAATACCCCTTTGCAGGCCCTCACCCTGCTCAACGATGAAGCCTACTCGGAGTTTGCGCAGGGCCTGGGACGCCGCGTGTTGCGCGAAGTCCAGGGCGATGAGGCCGCCCGGGTCCGCTATGCCTTCCAGGTTTGTGTCGCGCGGGAACCCAAGCCGCAGGAGCAGAAAAAACTCGAGGAATTCCTCGCCCGCCAATTGGATGATTTTCAGACCTACCCTGGGGCCGCGAAAGAAATCGTCTCCGGCCCCGTACCCGAAGGCGTAACCACGCCGGAGTTGGCCGCCTGGTCGGCCGTGTCGCGCGTGCTCCTCAATCTCGACGAATTCATCACGAGAGAGTGAGGGGCTGGAACAGCGACAAAAGGGCAAACCTTCGCGAACGGGAACTACTTTTCCTCGGAAACCTTTGGCGGGGAAATGGATCCTCAGGGCAGTGCCCCTGCCCAGGCCTTCCACCTAACGAAACAAGCCCATTGTCCTGTGCGTATCAGACACCGGTGCTGCTCGGGTACATTCGTTCCTTGCTGGTCCTGGCCATCGCGGCCCAGTTGCTGTGCGGCCGCGCCGGCGCTCTACAAATAGAGCGTCTACCGTTGCCCGCGGGCGTGAGCCTCGCACCCGTCCGGGATCAGACGGAGCGTCTGCTGCAATCTCCCGACGTTCGTGATCGGACCTGGGGCGCCTATCTCGTAGGGCGACTCGGATGGGATGAACTCGTTCCGCAGCTGATCATGCTGCTCGATCCCAATTGGCCTTTCGGCTCCCACTCACAACGGGACCTTCTGAATCGGGCCACCTTCGATAGCTTGATTCAGCTCGACGCCAAGGTCGATGCCGATCGGCTGCTGCCGCACTGGGAGTCATATCCCGACGAGACTCTCATTCTCCTCGCTATGGACGCCGAGAGGAACCAGAAAGTCCTTCTGGAGCTGGCGGGCAACCCGGCGGTCTACGTCCGCTGGCTCGCCATTTCGAACTTGCTGGCGGAAACGCGCGCTCCGGGATTCGCGGCGCTGCTGCTCCGGGAAGTGACGACGAGGGTTGCAATATGTGCTTCCGACGGAGGAACTGGAATGGGAATGGGCGCCAGCTTTGGATCGGGTGGCGGAACTAGCTCTTGCGGCGTGTTGCAAGTTCCAGTTGACTATCCTCCGATCGCGACTTACAAACTCACCACGCTAGCCGCAGCTGGACACCGGGTTGTTGCCCCGGGCCGCACCGTCGTCTACGCCGAGCGCAAGTTTCCCCATCCCCCGACGGGCATGGGCCGCTGCTCGGAGGGCCTGACGGGTTCCTCCGATGAGGAGCGGATGCATTATCTGGCAAAACTCCTGGAAACCTCTGTCGAAGCCTTGCCGCTCAAACAAAACTCGTCACATAGGATTGTCTTCCAAGATCCCGCCGGCTTTCTGCAGGCTGCGAAAACGATTGCCATGAATGCCCGCTCCAGCTTTGCCGCGCTCGCGAGCCAGCTTCTGGAAGCTGGTCTGCTGACCGCGGGCGAAAGCTCCGAACTCGCACCTCGCATCATTGTCACGGTTCACGATGCCCGAATCGACCGTTCCGTCCCGCTTCCGGTCATCCCCGGTGTTGAGATGCAGTGACTGTCGGGAATAGGGGAGCGGGGAGGCCGAAGGCCACGGCCCACAATCAGCGCAACGCCGGCTCAGTCTATCGCAGGGCCGTCGCCAAAGCAAAGATGTGAATCTCATCATTCAGCCGATGCTTTCCACGATCTCCGCGGTTGCCTCCGCCGCCAGTCTGGCTCCCGGCCTTGTTCGGATGGCAGGAGTCGAGGAACACGTCAGCCCAGGTACGATTCCCTACGATCATTCCTCGCGCGCGCAAACTTAAACGGCGCACGGGTCCACGAATGGAATACGCGGCGCGTCAAAGAAGAGGTGCAGCTTCTGAAAAAGAGGTCTATGCGGATACGGCCCCTGTGGTGGCGACAGGCATTGCCCATCCGCGACGACGGCTGCGTGCGGGCGTCCGAGCGTATCGAGCCTGTCTTGCAAAGCCTGCCCGGTTCCGCTATGCCGGGGCTGTCGAGGGCAGACCGCCGGCCGGGGGGGACGCCAGATCCCGTCCGTCCATGGGCGAGGTGCCAGCGAGCTACGGCGAGGCGGACACCTGTCCCCTCGAGCGGCCGGATGCGCGTGCCGGCTCAGTCGGAATTTGCCCGCCGGTGGGCAGCTGAGGGCGCCTGAGAAATTTCGCCGAGCGAACAAAGATGGTGCTGCGCTCAGGAATTGCGCACGGCGTGCGCAGGCCGTGTGTTAACCTTTTTTTGGGGAGAGCCCGAGGGAAGCGAATGGCTGGCGGTCCTTACCGGAAGGCAGCGTTTGTGTTGGGTCTTTGTGCCCTTCTAATCGTTCCGGCGCTGGAGGGCTGGCAACGGTTCCGCAATCCGTTTCGTTCCCGGCAGCGCGTATTTCAGTTCAACCCCAATGAGAAGGCGGAGTTCTTCTTTACCCGCCTGATGTACAACGGCGGCCGGGGTGGCTGGCGCGGCGGCTGGGCAACGGACTATCCCGAGGCGGAAATGCACTTCATGCAAGGTGTGCGCCGCCTGACGAACATCGACGCGGCCGAGGGCGGCAAGGTGATTCGTCCGCTGGACGACGAGATCTTCGAGAATCCCTGGATGTATGCCGTCGAAGTGGGCGGCTGGGACCTGGACCAGGATGAAGCCGACCACCTGCGGGAGTATTTGCTGCGGGGCGGCTTCCTGATGGTCGACGATTTTCACGGCACGTACGAGTGGGCGAATTTTCTCGTCAGCATGAGGCGGGTGTTCCCGGATCGTCCGATCATCGAGATTGAACCCAAGGACCACCTGTTGCATGTGCTCTACGACCTGGACGAGCGGATTCAAATTCCCGGTATACAGTACCTGCGATCGGGGCGAACCTACGAGGACGATGGCTATATTCCCTATTGGCGGGGTATTCGCGACGACCAGGGAAGGTTGATGGTGGCAATCAATTTCAATATGGATATGGGAGATGCCTGGGAGCACGCCGACTATCCGGAATACCCTGAGAAGATGACGGCGCTCGCTTACCGGTTCGGCATCAACTACATCATTTACTCTATGACGCACTAACCGGGCGGTCCCGATCGTGTTTGAATTTCTGTTCAAATATCCGGCCACTGTTTTCCGCAAGGGAAACCTGGTATTTGCCAGTGGCTGGTCCCCCTGGGTACTGGTCCTTTTGATCGCTGTGGCGGGTGTCGGCTTGGCTTGGCATTTGCGCCGCTCCCCAGGCCGCCTCGAGGGCCGCAGACTCATCGCCGTCGGCCTGCTTGAGTTCGCCGCTGTGGCGCTGGCGCTGCTGCTGCTCTGGCAGCCCGCCGTCAGCATCCAATCCTTGCGGGCGCAGCAAAACGTCGTTTCGATCGTCCTCGACACCTCGGGCAGCATGTCGCTGGTCGAGGACGGCCAGACCCGCCTGGAGAAAGCCCGTACCCTGCTGAACTCCGGTCTGGTGCAACAGCTCCAGGAAAAATTCCAGGTGCGAATCTACGGTTTCTCCGGCAACCTTGAGCGTCTGCGCGACCTGGAAAGCGCCGCGCCTGCCGGTAAGGCCACCCGCATCGGGGAAGCGGTCTCGTCGTTGCTATCCGAATCGAGCGCCGTGCCGCTGGGGGCGGTCGTGGTTCTCAGCGATGGGGCGGACAACTCCGGCGTTTTCGACCGGCGGCTGATGGCTGAAATTCGCCAGAGCCGCGTGCCGGTCCACGCCGTCGGCATCGGCCGCACGGCCATTCCCGAAGATACCGAAATCTCCGACGTCAATATCGCGCCCCGCGCCTTGCCCAATTCGCGAGTCAATGGGCATGTGACCATCCGCCATGCCGGTGCCAAGCAGCAGTCCAGCCGCTTGAGCGTGCGCGCGGGCTCGCGCGTGGTCGCCTCGAAGACGATCACCCTGCGCCGCGGCGAAACGGTGCAAACCGAGTGGGTCGACTTCAGCGCTGGTGATCCGGGTGTTCACAACCTGACGTTCCTGCTCGATCCTGTCGAAGATGAACAGATTCTCGGCAATAACTCGGTCAGCCGGGTCCTCGATGTTCCCCGCGGGCGTCGCAGCGCGCTGTACGTTGAAGGCGAGCCGCGGTGGGAATACAAGTTCATTCGCCGCGCCAACGAAGGCGATGGCAGCGTCCGCCTTGTTTCGATGCTTCGCACAACGCCCAACAAATTTTATCGCCAGGGTGTCGACGACGCCGACGAGCTTGTCAAGGGCTTTCCTGACAAGGCGGAGGATCTCTTCGCCTACGACGCGCTGGTGATCGGCAGTATGGAAGCTGCTTTTTTCGCGCCGGTCCAGCAGGAGGCGATTAAGGAGTTCGTGAATCGCCGCGGCGGCAGTCTGCTGATGCTCGGCGGGAAACGGGGATTGGCGCAGGGCGGCTGGGGCGTTTCCACGGTTTCGGATGTGCTTCCCGTGGAACTTCCGGGACCGTCTCCGGAAACGTTCGTGCGCGAGAAGGCCGCCGTCGAACTCACGGTGCAGGGTTTGGATTCCCTGATCTGCCGTTTCGATGAAGATCCGGCCAAGAACCAGAAGTTGTGGAGCGAGTTGCCCGAAGTAGCGAACTATCAGAACGTGGGCGAAATGAAGCCTGCGGCCGTTCCGTTGCTCAATTTCAAAGTGGGCCAACAGTCGCATCCACTGCTCGTCGTGCAGAGCTATGGGCGTGGCAAGTCATTGGTTCTGGCGACCGGCGGCACATGGCGCTGGAAGATGGGTCTGCCGCACGAAGACACCCGTCACGTCACCTTCTGGCAGCAGCTGCTCCGAAGTTTGGTCGCGAATACGCCCGGGCCGCTAGTGATCTCCGGCGACCGCACCCTGTACGCCGATAATTCCCAGGTGCGGCTGCGGGCGGAAGTGCGCACCAAAGAGTATGAGCCGGCCAGCAACGCCACGGTTACGGCGGTGATTACTCCCGAGAGCGGCGATCCCTTTACGGTGGAGCTGCACCCCGTGCCCGAAGAGCCCAGCGTCTATGAATCCGAGTTCACCGCGGCCCGGCCCGGCACCTATCGTGCCGAGATCAACGCCAATGTCGGCGATCAGACTCTCGGGTCCGACGTTTTCCACTTCCGCCGCGAAGACGGCGTGGCCGAAGCCTTCCACCCCGAGCAGAATCGCGAGCTTCTTACACGGCTTGCGGAACAAACAGGCGGGCGCTACTGGACGCCCGACGATGTGGCGGGCCTGCCCGCGGAGATCCGCTTCTCCGAAGCCGGCATCACCGCGCGTGAGATGATGGATTTGTGGGATATGCCTTTCTTTTTCCTGCTCCTGCTCTCGTTGCGGGCCGCCGAGTGGCTGCTGCGACGCCGCTGGGGGGTCGTTTGAAAAAGTACGCGCTGGGTCTGCTTGTCTTGGCGATAGCTTCGGGGCTTCCGGCCCCGGCGGCTGACCACTTTGTCATCCTCTCCGGACTGGGGGGCGAGCCGGCCTTTGCCGAGCGATTTTCAGAACAGGCGGTTGAGCTGGGACAGCTCTGCGGCAAAATCGCGGCGCAAGAATCCCTGGTCCACGTACTTCAGGGCAACGATGCCACGCAGCAGAACGTCAAGAATCTGATGGAGCGTTTGCGCGGTGAGATGAAGCCCGGCGATGCGTTGCTGCTGTTCCTCATAGGCCATGGCAGCTACGACGGCGTCGACTACAAATTCAATATTCCGGGACCTGACATCAGCGCGGCTCAGCTAAACCAGTGGCTGAACGCGATTCCGGCAAAAGACCAGTTGGTGGTAAACATGACCAGTGCCAGCGGCGCCTCCATCGACTGGCTCAAGAGTGAACGCCGCTCGGTGATCGCCGCGACGCGGAGCGGCCGCGAGCGAACGATCACCGTATTCCCCGAATTCTGGTTGGAGGGGCTGACAGATCCCGCCGCCGACACCGACAAGAACCACGTCATCACGGCTCTCGAAGCGTTTCGCTATGCCGAGGCGAAGGTCAAGGAGTTCTACGACAAAGAGAAGCGGCTGGCGACCGAGCACGCCCGGCTGGAGGGGGACACGGCCGCGGGCTTTACGCTTGCCCGCTTCGGCACAGCGCAACAGGCGGCGGCTGACCCCGCCACCCGGGAGCTTCTGACCCAACGCACCGAGCTTGAGCGCCAGATTGCCGCGCTGCAGCGCCGCAAGGAAGAAATGGACTCTGCCGACTATACCAGGCAGCTCGAGAAACTCTTGGTCGCCTTGGCGCAGACCCAGGCCAAAATTGATGCTGCTGTGGGAGAGCAACCGCAGCCATAAGCCCGGAGCGGATGGATACGATGAAAGCCCACCAAGCTGCCAGCGCGAAGCGCCACGTAAGCCGCCGGTTGTGGCCGGGCATTCCGCTGGCTTTCGTCTTGCTGCTGAGCGTGTGCGGCGGAGTAGACCAGGCGAGGGCCCAGCGCGGAGATGGCATGGGCAAGCGTCCAGCGGCGCTGGCTCCCTGCGACGAAGCCTGGGACCAGGGCCGCCGCGCCGACGCCATGCGCTGCTATGGAGGGCTGTTGCAATCGTCCTCGGACGTGGCAACACGCGCCGAAGCGGCCTGGGGCCTGCGGGACCTCAAGGGGGCCAGCGAGCTGTTTCAAGCAGCCGTGAAGGCCGACGCCACGAACCCCGATTTGCGCGTCCGCTGGGGCTACCTGTTTCTCGAAACGCACAATCCCACCGGCGCTCTTGAACTGTTTGACGAGGCCCTGGAAATCGACGGCAACCACGTGCCGGCCAAACTTGGCAAGGCGACGGTGTTGGCGGACCGCTTCGAAGGCAAGGCTCACGAGTTGGTCGACGAGGCCATTTCGGCCGCTCCGGATTTGCTGAGGGGCCATATCCTGCTTGCCCAGATGGCGATTGAGGAGAAGGATTACACGCAGGCCGACGAACACCTGCGGACCGCCCTGCGCAAAGCGGAAGAGCAGAAGTTGTCGCCGCTCGAAATCTACTCGCTCAAGGCCGCGCTTGACCTGATGCGCGACGGCAAGGCCGAGAGCGAATGGACACAGAAGGCCCTGGCGTACAATCCCACCTACGGCCGGATCTACGCCGACCTTGCGCATTTTTACGTCATCACGCGCCGCTATCGTGAAGCGACCGCCATGTACCGCAAAGCGATTGCGATTGATCCACAGCTGTGGACCGCGCAAGCCGACCTGGGCGTCAATCTCCTTCGGGAAGGCAAGATAGCGGAAGGCCAAAGGCACCTGGAAATCGCCTACAGCGGCGACCCCTTCAGTGCGCAGACCTCAAACACCCTGAAGCTCCTGGACAGCTTCAAATACTTCAAGGATTACTCGAATAAGGCCGACCTTCTGCTTGGCACGCAAGAAGAGTTAGAGGCATCGATTACCAAACCGGAGGTCATTGTCAAGCTCCATGAGAAGGAAGCCGGCGTTCTGCGCCCCTACGTCATGGATCTGGCTGAAAAGAGCATCGCGACATTCTCTAAGAAATATCAGTTCGTACCCAAAGAGCCCGTCAAGGTGGAACTGTACCCTGACCATGATGACTTCGCGGTTCGGACGATGGGTCTGCCGGGCATCGGCTTGCTCGGGGTCACCTTCGGGTACGTGGTGGCGATGGACAGCCCCTCAGGCCGCCGCCCGGGCACCTTCCATTGGGGAACCACACTTTGGCATGAGATGGCGCACGTTTTCACCCTTGAGGCGACCAATCACCTAGTGCCCCGTTGGTATAGCGAAGGCATCTCGATGTACGAGGAGTGGGAGGCCGACCCGCGCTGGGGAGAGCGGCTGTCTCCCGACCTGATCAAAGCGATCGAAGAGGACAAACTCCTGCCCATCGCGGAACTGGACAAGGGCTTCGTCCGGCCCCGCTATCCCAATCAGATTGTCATTTCCTATTTTCAGGCGGGACTAGTCTGCCGCATGATCGACGAGACCTGGGGCTTTCCCAAGCTGGTGGACCTGTTGCACGGCTTCGGCGAGGGCAAGGAGACGCCGGACAACTTGCAGGCGGTGCTTGGTATTTCGGCCGAAGAGTTCGACCAACAGTTTAAGGCCTACATCAAGAAACTGACTGGTTCCCTGGTCGAGGGCTTTGCCGAGTGGCGCAAGAAGCTGCGGGAATCGCTGGAAGCGGCCAAAGAAGAGAAATGGACCGACGTGATCGCGGCCGCTGTCAAGGCCCGCGACCTCTATCCCGACTACATCGAGTCGGGGAATCCCTACACGCTCCTGGCCAAGGCCTACGAGGCATCCGGCGATAAAGCGGCCGCGCTCGAAAGTCTTGTCGCCTATGAGAAGCGCGGGGGCAAGGATCCGCAGATCATCAGCAAGTTGGCCGATTGGCTCAATGAAGCCGGCCGTCGCGAGGAAGCAATTCACGTTCTCGAGGGCCTCATCTATGTTGTGCCCGCGGATAGCGCCGTTCACGCCCGGCTCGGAGACTGGTACTTGGAAGCGGACCGGGACCGCGAGGCCGCGCGGGAATTCAGTGTTCTTCTGGCGTCGAACCCCCACGATTTAGCGGGCGCTCATTTCAACTTGGCGCGCACTTATCATAAGATGAAAGACCGCGAACGAACGCGCAGGCACTTGCTCGCGGCGCTCGAGGCCGCGCCCAGTTTTCGCCCAGCCCAAAAGCTGCTCCTCGAGATCTCAAAGTGACGGACCTCTCCTTATGAACATGCCGACAACATCCGGTGTCGAAACCGACTATCGCGAACTGGTGAACTCCTTTCAGGATGCGCAGACCCGCATCCGCGCGCAGATTCGAAAGGTGATCGTCGGCCAGGATGAAGTGGTGGACCACCTGTTGCTTACGCTGCTGGTGGGCGGGCACTGCCTTATCACCGGTATGCCCGGCACCGCGAAAACCCTGCTTGTTCGAACACTGGCTATGTCGCTCGGGCTGACGTTCAAGCGCATCCAGTTCACGCCCGACCTGATGCCGACCGACGTCACGGGCACGGACATCATCGACGAGGACGTGACCACGGGGCATCGCAAGTGGACGTTTGTCGAAGGGCCGATCTTTACGAACGTTCTGCTGGCCGACGAGGTCAACCGCACTCCGCCCAAAACGCAAGCCGCTCTGTTGGAGGCAATGCAGGAGTTAAGCGTCACGGTTCGCGGAACGACGTACCGCTTGCAGCCGCCCTTTTTCGTTCTCGCGACGCAAAACCCGATCGAGCTGGAAGGAACCTATCCGCTGCCGGAAGCGCAGCTTGACCGTTTCTTGTTCAACGTGATTCTCGACTACCTCGACGCCCGCCAGGAAGCGGATGTTGTCATGCGGAACGCCGCGGCGCGCATGAAGGAGGTCGAGGCCTGCACGAACGCGGAGGAAATCGTCCGTTTTCAGGGCCTGGTGCGCGAGGTGCCGATTGCCGACGACGTTGTGAGCTACGCCGTCGACTTCGTCCGGGCCACGCGTCCTTCGGATCCGGCCGCTACGGCGCAGGTCCGCAAATACGTCAATTACGGCGGCAGCGTGCGTGCTACCCAGTTTTTGGTGCTGGCCGCCCGCGCCCGCGCTCTGATGCAGGGCCGTTTCCATGTTACGATCGCCGACTTGCATGCCTTGGTGCTGCCGGTCTTGCGGCACCGTGTGCTCACGAACTTCCATGCGGAATCGGACAGCGTGACGGTGGACGATGTCTTGAAGAACCTGATCGCGGAAAAACCGGCCCCCAACTCCTGAGAACCTCTCGATGGCGACCCAGACCCTGCTCGATCCTGTCATCCTCTCGCGGCTCTCGAGCATCGAGCTGGTCGCCAAAACGGTCGTCGATGGTTTCCTGACAGGGTTGCACCGCTCGCCCTTTTTTGGATTCAGTCTGGAATTTGCCGAGTACCGGCCCTACGTGCCGGGCGACGATCCCCGCTTTATCGACTGGAACGTCTTTTCTCGCACCGACCGCACCTACCTCAAACGCTATCTCGGCGAAACGAACTCCCATCTCGTGATTCTGTTTGATGCGAGCGCCTCGATGGGCTATGCCTCGGGCGGTGTTAGCAAGATCGAATACGCCCGTTTTGCGGCTGCCGCGCTCGCCTACCTGTCGATTCGCCAGCACGACGCGGTGGGCTTGATTGTCTTCGACGAAAAGGTTCGCGGCTACCGTCCTCCCTCCACGCGGCCCGGCCACTTGCAAAGCGTTTTGCACTTCCTCGAGCATGCCGAGCCGGCCACGGGCACAAACATGGAACTGCCTTTCGATCATTTCCGGCAGTATGTGACGCGGCGGGGTTTGGTTGCGGTCCTGTCCGACTTCTACGCCGATCCGGAAACTGTGGTTAAGTCGGTTCGCCCGCTCGCCTATCAGGGGCAGGATATCGTCTTCTTTCATGTGCTCGATCCGGCGGAAATTCAACCTGAGTTCACCGGGGCGACTCTGCTCGAAGATATGGAAACCGGGGACCAGATGGAAGTGTCACCTGATTTCGTGCGGCGGGAATACGGCAGGAAGATGCAAGACCACATCGCCGCGATGCGCAAAGCGACGCAAGGCATCGGCGCCGATTACATGGTGCTCGATACCTCGAAGCCTCTGGACTTGCTGTTGCGTGAGTACCTGTTGTTTCGCCAACGACGCCGTTAGCGTTCTCCGTGGCGCGGCGGAGGTGCACGGTCGGAGCGGTTGGATCGTCAGGAATAACGAATGTCACTGTTGTCGCCATTATTTCTGCTAGGTGGCTTGGCGCTGACGTTGCCGCTCTGGCTGCATCTGTTGCAGCGGGAAAATCCTATCCGTCTGCCCTTCAGCTCGCTCATGTTCTTTGAGAAGCGCACGCAAAGCTCCATGCGCGAGCGCCGGCTGCGCTATCTCCTCCTGCTGGCGCTCCGTCTGGCCTTGCTGGCTCTGTTGGCGCTGGCCTTTGCCAAGCCCGTTTGGGAACGTACGGCCGGAGCCTCGCTGGCCGGCCTGCCGCGGCTCCATATCATCGCGCTCGATACATCCTTGAGCATGAACTACGGCGGCCGCTGGCAGCGTGCTGTAGCCGAAGCGGAAGGAGTGGTGAGCGCCCTGAGCGGCGCCGACCGGGCCCAGGTCATCACCATGGGACCGAGCGTACGTGTGGTAACCGAGCCGACCGGCGAACGAGAACAACTCAGGGCCGCGATTAGCGCCCTCAAGCCCACGCCCTCGCGCAACTCCTATGGCGATCTCGCCGAGGCGGTCCGCAATCTTGCGCCCGATGGCAGCTTGCCGGTCAACCTGCATGTCATTTCCGATTTTCAGCAGTCGGCCATGCCAGGGAGGTTCTCCGACGTTGCTTTGCCCAGCATCGTCACCCTCGTGCCGCACAACCTCTCCGAGGCTTCCGCGCCGAATTGGGCCATGGAAAGCATCCAGGGGACCCTGCGTGTTCATGCCGGTAGGCAGCCGCGGATTGATGTTACGGTGGCCGGCTTTGGAGCGCCGAAGGCCTCCAAGCGTGTGTCGCTGACTATCGCGGGCCGGCCGATTGCGTCTCAATCCGTGGAGGTGCCTGAGTCGGGGCGGGCCACAGTGACTTTTGAGCGCTTTGAAGTGCCCAAGGGCCATAGCCGGGCCGAGGTTGTTCTCGAACCGGCCGATGACCTGCCGCTCGATGACAAGATGCTGCTGGCGCTGGAGAACGCCGAGCCGGAGACCATCCTCTTTGTCTCGAATGATCCCCGCAAGCGCGACCTGCTCTATTACCGCGCCGCGCTTGATGCTTCCCCGCTGGCCCTGTTCCAGGTGCAAAGCGCCGGTACGACCGATGTCGATCGCTTTTCGCCCGATCGCTTCGCGATGGTCGTGCTCTCTGATGTGCCGCAACTGCCGTCTCCGTTTCTCAGCCGGCTGGAGAGTTACGTCAAGTCGGGCGGATCGGTGTTGCTGGCGGCCGGAGCGAAGGTGTCGCTGGCCGGCAAAGCCGCGCTCTACCCGGGCGCGATCGAAGAAGTTCGCTATGCCCCTCGCGAAGGCCAACGTTTCCAGTTGGCCGGCGCTGTGGAGCAGTCACATGCCGTCCTGCAGCAGGTGGAACGTTTCCGGGGCATCAAGTTCTTCCGTTACGCCAAGCTCACGGCGGACGAGAGCGATGTGCTGGCGCGCCTCTCCGACGGATCGCCGCTGCTGGTGGAACAGCGCTTCGGTGACGGCCGCCTGCTCATCCTGGCCTCGTCGCTCGATAACATCTGGAACGATTTGCCGGTCCATCCGGTCTTTGTTCCGTTCGTAGTCGAGTCGGCGCGCTACCTTTCCGGAGCTGAGCAGCAGTCGCGTTTGGCCGTCATCGATTCCGTTTTGGAGCTTCGCCAAAGGCAGGCCGGAGGCTCCATGGTGCAGGTGTTTGATCCCCGCGGCGAGCGCATACTGTCGCTCTCGGAGGCCGTTTCGCACGAGGATATTCGCCTCGGAGAGGTCGGATTTTACGAGGTCCGCCGGACAGGAGAAACCGCGCTGGTAGCCGTGAATGCTGATCCGAGGGAATCCAACCTCCGCACTGTCGATGCGGAAACCATGGCCCTGTGGGAGGCCACCGGAACGTCCGAGGCGCAGGCCGCGGCAGTTGCCGCCGGGGACGAAACGGCTGTTAAGCCCCCCCCGGTCAAGATCTGGTGGTTTTTGTTGCTATTGCTTGTTCTGGCGGCACTGGTAGAATCAGTAGTAGGGAACTGGCACCTCAAAGTACAACGGGAGGTCTGAGCGCGTGAGTACATTACGCTCGTCACCGTCGGCGGCTCTGCAGAGCTATGTCGGTCAAGTGCGCCGGCGCCTGCAATTCGATGTCACCTCCCGAGGTGTTGGGGCTACGGCCGTGGCGGCTTTGCTGCTCACGGCTGTTTGCGTTTATGTCGCGAATCAGTTTGGTTTCTCCGACCTGAGCGTGCTCAGCAGCCGCACGCTGTTGTTCGGCTCGCTCCTGGCCATCCTCTTCTTTTTCCTCTTGCGCCCGCTGACTCGCCTGGGCAGAAAGAATGTCGCCAACGAGTTGGAAAAGACCGTCCCCGCCTTCGACGGCCGGGTCCAGACGTTTGTTGACCGCAGCGAAGGGGAGTTCGGCGAGAAGCCCAGCCCATTTCTTGATCTGCTGGCGGAAGACACAATGCGCGTGGCCGAGGCTGCTCCCGCCGAGGAAGTGATCACGAGCGGACGCATCGCCTCCTTCGCCGCGGCCGGGCTGGTTGCGGTTCTCCTTCTGGTTTGGCTGGGACTTGCTGGTCCCGGGTATTGGGGTTACGGCACTGCGCGCCTGTGGGGCGGCTGGCTAAAGCCCAGTGTCTCGCCGCTCTATCAGATCACCGTCGAGCCGGGTGACACAACCGTCCGGCACGGAGCCGACCTGGTGGTCAAGGCCAGGATGACAGGCTTCGATTCGCCGACAGCCCGCCTGTTCGCAAAGTTCGAGGGTAGCGTCGAGTGGGAAGAAGCGCCCATGAACCGTCAGTTCGAGGGCGCGGGTTTCGAGTTCCTGTTTGCCGGCGTCCGGGAACCGCTACGCTACTACGTTTCGGCCGGGGGTATCCGCAGCGACGAGTTTGAAGTGGACGTCGTCAAGATGCCCATCGTCAAGAACGTTAAGCTCACCTACAAGTACCCGGAGTGGACCGGCGCCAAGGATGTCGTCGAGGATCCCGGGGCTGATGTGAGCGCCGTGGAGGGCACGGTTATCGAGGTCGAAGTTGAGACCGACAAGCCCCTTACCGATGGCGTCCTGCGGTTGAACGGCGAAGAATCCCTGCGCATGACGGCGAGCGGCCTTACCAGCCGCGGTAGATTCGAAGTCAAGAAGGATGGGCAGTATTTCGTCGGCGCCGTTTACAGAAATGAAACGGTGCGCCTCACCGACGACTACTTCATTACGCTCGTGCCCAACAATAAGCCACTGCTGACGATCGAGCGGCCCGGCCGCGACTACAAGGCCAGCAACATCGAAGAGGTAGTGGCCCAGGTGAACGCCGCTGACGACTTTGGTGTCAGGTCTGTCGATATCAACTATTCCGTGAACGGCGGGGAAACGAAAGAAGTCGCCCTCAAGGTCACGCCCGGAACGAAAGACGCCAAGCTGACGCACACGTTCTACCTTGAGGATTTCGGCGGCGATCCGGGCGCCCGCCGCTCGGGAAGCGGGGCCCCCGCGCTGGTCCCCGGGGATATCGTCTCTTACTATGCTGTCGCGAGAGACAACAAGAACAAGACGCAGAGCGATATCTACTTCATCGAAGTGCAGCCCTACGATCGCGAATTCTATCAATCGCAACAGAGCGGTGGCGGGGGCGGCGGTGGTGGTGAGCAGCAAAACGAAATCTCCCGGCGTCAGAAGGAGCTGATCGCCGCTACCTGGAATCTGATCAAGAAATCGGCCGAAGCGGGGCCGGCGGAAAAGAGGGAGATTCACGACAACGCCATCGTCCTCTCCGATATTCAGCTCACGCTGCGCGACCAGGCCAAGACTCTGGCCGAGCGCGCGCGGGCCCGCCAGATCGCCGGCGCGAACGACAGATTCAAGGCCTTTGTCGAGAATCTCGAAGAGGCCGCGAAGTTCATGGAGCCTGCGTCGGACCAGCTCAAGGCGCAGAAACTTCAGGATTCGATCTCCCCACAGCAGAAGGCTCTGCAGCACCTCATGCGGGCCGAGTCGATATTCCGCGAAATTCAACTCGCCTTCGGTGGAGGCGGAGGGGGCGGTGGCGGAGGTCAGGCCCTCGATCTGGCGGAGATGTTCGAACTTGAGATGGACCTCCACAAGAATCAGTACGAGACGGGTGGAGGAGCCTCCGGCCAGCAGTTGCAGCAGGAAATCGATGAGGCTCTCGAAAAATTACGCGAGTTGGCGCAACGGCAGGAGCGTCTGGCCGAGCAGCGCCGCCGTCAGGAAAACCCAGCCTTTGCCGATCGATGGCAACAGGAGATGTTGCGCCGCGAGGCCCTGGAACTCAAGCGCCGCCTGGAGCAACTGGAGCGCCGCCAGCAGGCGCAACAACAGGGCCAGCAGGGCCAACAAGGTCAGCAGGGTCAGCAAGGCCAACAAGGTCAGCAGGGTCAGCAGGGTCAGCAAGGCCAGCAGTCCGCCCAGCAGGGAGGGCAGCAGGGCCGCGGCAGTCAGGGCGGCCAGAGCGGCAACTCCAGCTTGCAGCGCATCATCGAACGCCTGGAACAAGCGACGCAGGAAATGCAGCCCGGGGCAAACGGGAATCCCCAGGAAGGCAACCGTTTGCAGCAAGGTCAGGAACAGGCCGGAGCGCAGCGCGCCCAGGAACGCTTGCAGGAAGCCCTGCGAGAGCTGAATCAGGAACGCGAGCAGCAGAACGCTTCCTCGCTTTCTGATATCGCGCGCCGCACGTCTCGTCTGGCCGCGGCCCAAGCCGAGATCGCCGAGCGTCTCAAGGAAGACATGCGCAAGGCGGTGCAGGACCTGCAGACGAGCGGGCAGGACGGCAGGCGTATCCGGCTGCAAAGCGGCCTCTCCGCGCAGGAACAGGTGGACCTCGCCAACCAAAAGACGAAGATGCAGCAGGAACTCGAGGGGATCGAGCGCCAGATGCAGGAGACCATTCGCCGTCTGGGAAGCGGCCAACGCAACGCGACGGATAAGCTGCGCGAAGCGCTCGGCGATGTGCAGCAGGCCGAGGCGGGCACGCGTTTGCGCGAGGCGGCCGAGTATATTCGCCGCGGCTATGCTCCTTACGTCGCCCAGAGTGAAGACGGCGTGACCCAGTCCTTGCGTCAGTTGGAAGAGCAAACGCGCCAGGCCCAGCAACTCGCCCAGGCTGGAGGTCAGAGCAGGGAACAGGGTCTGGAGCGGTCCCTTTCCCGGTTGGAAGATCTGCGCCGCCAGATGGAGCAGGCCGCGGGCATGGATCCCAACCGCCGTGGACAACAGGGCGGCCAACAGGGTCAGCAGCAAGGCCAGGGTCAACAGGGACAAGGACAGCAGCCCGGCCAGCAGGGCCAACAAGGGCAGCAGGGTCAGGGCCAGCAAGCGGGACAGCAAGGGCAACAAGGACAGCAGGGGCAAGGTCAACAGGGACAGGGCCAGCAGCCCGGCCAGGGACAGCAAGGCGGCCAGCAGGGTCAAGGTCAACAGGGCCAAGGCCAACAGGGAGGCGGCGAGGGTCAGTCGCAGCAAGCCTCCGGCGGCCAGCAAAACGGCTTTGGTACCGGACCAGGTGGTGTGCGTGGCGGGCCGCAGCGCGGGTATGGCGCGTCGAACTTCGGCGACTGGAACGATCGCGGCGGTGGCGCCTGGGATCCCGAGCAGCGGCGGCGGATGGAAGAAGCGCTGCGGGAAGGTTCGCAGTCTGTGCCGCGCCTCACGGAGCAACTCCGCTCGCAAGGCATTTATCAGGAGGACCTGGAAGATATCCGGCGCTTTGTTCGCGGCCTCTCCGATTCGCGTTTCGCCGGCAATCCCAAGCTGTTGCAGGAAGAGTATCGCAAGATGCTCGGCCTGCTCGAACAGCTCGAGCTGCAGGTCCGCCGGCAGTTGGAAGAAGACAAGGGTGGCAACCAGATCCGCTCGATTGTTGCCGAGCCGGTCCCCGAGCAGTACCGCGACGCGGTCGCCGAATACTTCCGCCGCCTCAGCCAGCGCAACAAGGCGCAATAATCAGCAGGGCGAGCGGAGACGCGTCCCCGCTCGCCCGACTCATTTACCACGGCATTTCGCGCTTCGTGAATTGCCGTCCGGCCGCGGCCGTCTTCTCTCCCGACCCGACCATGTAGCCCTGCTTGATCCTCTCGATCGCGTTCGCCTGTCCGATCCCCATGAAGAAGATCTTGTTCCGCTTCGCGATCTCAAAGATCTTTCCTTGAACTTCCGCCATCTTCGGGTCCGAGTTCGCGATGTTCAGTGACAGGCTCATGTCTCCAGGCCCGCCCTCCGCGAAGGCAATCCCAGGAACCGCCAGCACCTCTGCCGCGTTGGCGAGGGCGTATTTGTCCTCCACCTTCAACCCGAGCAGAATTTCTCCATTCGGATTGAGGGGCCAAACATCCGCCTTTTGGTTGTATTCCTGCGGAGAAATTCCCCAAATCCGGGACGCCGTTGACGAGCCATGCGCCCCGCGGCGGCCTTCGCCGATCCCCTTGCCGACTCCCTGCTGGTGCATGGGAAACCGGACGGCTTCCACGAAAGCTCGTACCGCGCCCGCCGTGTCCGCGTGGGTAAGTAGAATGCCGTGAACCCCCGTCGCCAGCACCTGCTGAAACATCCAGGCATTGGCCCGCACGGTGGTTTCGTCGGTGCCGTTTACCGGCACAATGGCGATCACTGCCGGCGTGCGATGCCCGCTCTTGGTTGGCCCGCCCGCGGCCAACCCCTTCATGTACTCGGAGAGCCCCTTGATGTCGTACGGGGCGTGCTCCATGTCGTAGTTGATGTAGTCGGCGAACGTCTGCGCATCCCGCTTTCCGCTTTCAAAACTACCCTCGGTCCCATCATGGGAGCCGGTGTAGTAGATCGGCTGCCCCTGCTCGAGCAACTCGATCGCTTTGTTGATCCGTTTCGGCTTGTACTCCCCGTTCTGTGCGAATGCGGCGGCGATCAAACCCACGGCAAGTAACGGCGGCAACCACTTGGTCATTTTCACGGCGCTCCTCCTTCCTGCTTTGGTGGGCCAGCCCGATGATCCGGACACTGGGCCTTTGTGCCGCGATGGTACACCCCTGGTTGCGAGAAAGCAACGGAGGGTCACGGCGCGAACGAGGAGGCTCCAAACAGGCAGTTGGCGGACGATGCACTGGGCGGCGCCGATCTGGTTCGAGATGAGGTTATGCTCTCAGTGAACCGGCGAAACCCGTAGTCCATTTTACAGCGCTGCGAGTAGGGCTGCGACCGGTCTACGGGACACCAATCTCTTCCTTGGCCCGGTCCTTCGGACCACAGGCGCAAATCCCTTGGGTCTCCGCCCAGTTTACGTCGGGCAGCAACGGTTGCGGAACATAGTCCGCGGCGTCGCCCAATCGGCGTAGCGCCGTCACACGTTCTCGCCCCAAAGGATGCGTGGAGAAGTATTTCAATTCTCCGGGAATGTCCAGTTCCGCCAGCTTCTCCATCATCTGAACGATCCCGCCGGGGTCGAGCCGCGCGGCCAGAATCAGCTTCATCCCCTCCCGGTCGGCTGCCTCTTCTTCCTCGCGGCTGTGGGAAAGGTCCGCCAGCAGCGCCGCGGCTTTCAGGGCCATACCCCCGCCGGTGGTGTCCACCCCTAAAGCGGCCAGCACGAGATCTCCGGAAATGCCGCGCAGCAAGCTCTGCGTGCTATGCCGCATCTCGACGTGCTGAATCTCGTGCGCCAGCACGCCCGCCAGTTGCTCGGGCGTATCGGCGGCCCGCAACAGTGCATCCGTCACAACAATACGCCCGCCGGGCATGGCGAAGGCGTTCAATGGTCCGCGCATCACGGTTAGCTTGTACTGGTAGCGCGATTGCGGCAACTGCTGCAGCAGCAGCCGCAGCATCTCGTCGAGCGCGGCCCGCTTTTCGGTGCCTTCGCATCGCGCCTCCTCCGGCGCCAGCGACTGCAGCACGGCGTCTCCCAAACGCTCTTCCCAGGAAACAGGCATGAAGCGGGCCAGGATCGACCCCACGGCGCGTACGCCCCAAAAATAGAGCACTGCGCCTGCCGCGAGCACGCCGACGATGCCAAGCAGCGTCAGGTCCCAGCGCGGCTGGGTCCGAACATCGGGAAAGCACTGCAGCTCACGCGGCGTATTTTGGCGCAGAGCGGTCAGGAAGACTTCGTCGGGGATCACGAGCACTTCCGCGGGCTGCTTGCCGCGTTCCAGCCGCACGCGGCCCGAGGAATAGCCGCTGTCGGCTTGCCGCACTTCGCTGTAGGGCCATAGCGTCTCTTGCCCGTCGGCGCGCTTGACCTCGATGCCGGCGCTCGTCAAACGAACGGTCGCGCTGTGACGCTCGGCCGTGACGCCGTCGAAGTAGTCGCCTGCCCACTCTTCGGAAAGGGGCCGAATCACGTGGACATCCTTAGGAGATCGTTCATATGCCGAAGTCCATGCCAAGATAATCGGCGAAGCCTTCCGCTGCGGCGTCGCCTTCCAAAACGTCCTGCCGGATGGAGGAGAAATCCACGGGGCCTTCCAGACGGATGTTTTCCAGCCACACGCGGGCGCGCCGCACCAGCGCCCACGGCCAACCAAATCCAAGCGTGAAAACGATCAAAAAGAAATTGCCCATCGTGAGCCGGAAAAGCTGTTTGCCGCTGAGCGTGCATCGGAACGTGGCGGAGCCGAACGTCGTGTTCGACCACAAGTAGCGCTCTCGATAAGCTTGATACCAAAACCAGTAGAGGCCGAGGGTCAAGGGAGTCAGTAGGGCGGCCAGCAGGAATTGCACAAGCAGGTCGCCGTCGCGCCCTCGAAATCCGAACCGCTGGTTCCCAAGGTGCGAGTTGGTCACGAAAAAGCGGTGCTCCCACACGGAGAAGAACGGGCTCGATAGCCCGAGGGTGAACAGCCCGAGAAAGCTGCCGGCCATGAAAATGCCGAAGTAGCGGCTGCGGGTGCCGCGAAAAGAAAAGCGGATTCCTCGCCACGACGAGCGGCTCAGGCGATAGCGGCGGGCGCCGATCTGAGCGAGCGGCCACAGGACAAGAGCGGCCACCACGGCCACGACGATCGCCACGGCTTCGGCGTACGGGGACGGCCAGATCAGTGGCAGAAACGTCGGCCCCCAAAGGATAACCGCTAGAAACGGCAACGCCTTCAGCCACCCCAACAGCATTTCCTTGCCGGTGCCGTGAAAGGCCAATGGATCGCCGTCGAAAAACGTGTGCTCGTAGACGTAGCGCCGTACCCTGATCTTGGCCCAGAAATAGTAAACGCCAAGAGTCAGCAGCGTGCGCAGCAGGTTCATGATCCAGATGCTGAAGAGGTCGCCACCCTCGGCCAGGAACGAAAACTCGCGCCGGGCAGCAGGAGGCGAGACAGGATCGGCGTCGGCTGGCAGTGGCCCCGGTTGCAGACCGAGGGTTGTGAGATCCTGACCTTCCTGGGGCCGGTAGTAGGGGGCTGACACCGAATCGATGGCCGGTGACTCCTCCGCAGGAGGCGAAAAGCCGTACTCAATTCCCCCGGGGCCCGTGAGTTCTGCTGTCGGTTTTTTACGTCCTGCCAGAAGGAACCAGGTCAAAACGGCCACGCCAAAGCTGAAAGACGCGCCAAGGAGCTTCCAGGCCGGCCAGCCGGCAACGCGGAATGCGAGGAGATTGCCCCCAATCTCTTGGAACACCGAAGCCATAAGACGCCGCCCGGCCCGTGAAGCTCGCTGCTCGATCTGCCGGGCTTCTTCATGCCGGCCCAGCTCCCGGTAGACCCGGGCAAGCTTGGAGAGGGTTCCAGCGAGCCGAGGGTGCTCAGGTTCCCATTCTTTTTCCCGTATCGCTACCATCGTTTCGTAGTGAGGGACGGCTCCCTGCCACTGCTTCCACACGACATTCATGTCCCCGGCCTCTTCCAGCACGTGGGCCACTGGCAGCGATCGTGGTCCGTCCTCGTTGGCCTGGATGGTGTAAAGCATGCGGTATGTCTGATCGGCCTTTTCAAAGTCCCGATGCTGTCGATGCGCTTGCGCCAGCCGGAATAGCGCGGGCGGAAGGTCGGCATCGTAGAGCGGCTTGGTGGCGATCAGCGTATCCATGCTCCTTTGATACAAAGCGCACGCTTCATCAACCCGCTTTTGCGCTTCCAGCACGCGGGCGAGCGATTCCAAATTGGCGGCAAGGTTTTCTCGCACCGCGGCTCTCGTTTCCCCAATCTCGACCGCCCGGCGGTACGACTCCTCCGCCGCTTCCAGCTGATTTCGATCAAAGTGCACCGACCCATGTGCTGCATGGACCAAAGCCGCCTCGAAAGAATCCGGAGCAAAGTGGCGCTGGGCGATCTCCTGAGCCCGCGCGAGCGATGTCTCCGCCTTTTCGTACCAGGCTCGTTGGCGGTAGTGCTTCGCCAGTGAAAGAAGAGCTGTCAGAAGGCGAGGGCCATCTTCGGCCAGGTTTTTTTCGCGATACCGGAGTGCTCTCTCAAGGTACTCCTCTTCCCATTTGGGAAATCGAAATGCGTGCCGCTTCGCGATTTCGTCCAGCGTCTCGGCTACTTCCTCGCCGGTTTCACCGACGGATTGCTGGCGGAGTTTGAGGGCGCGCTCGAAAGAGTCTTGCGCCTCCTTCTCACGCTTCTCTCCAAGATAAACCTCGCCGATGTCGATATAGAGGTTGACAACGTCTACGTGGACTTCGCCCAGTGCATTGCGTTGGATTGCAAGAGCCCGCCTTAGGTAGTCGTGTGCCTCATCGTAGTGTCGGCGACCCAGCGCAAGTTTGCCGAGCCGTTGTAGCGAGACCCCGACACTGTCGTGGTCCGGGCCGAAATACTCCATCCGGAGATCGAGGGCTTCTTGGTAATGGTCCTCGGGTTTCCTGAACAACCTCGGAGAAAAGCGGAGCTTGGAATCTCCCAGCCGGTCGAGTATGTTCGTGATATCTTCAACCCCAGCTTGCGCCTGGCGGGCCTCTTCGAGCGCACTGCTGAGATACTTCTCCGCTTGTTCGTACTCGAATTGGCGCTCGGAGCGCTCGGCCTTGCCCAGCAGGACCTGCCAGGGCGCCGGCTGGGCGAAACTGGGTGCCTGCCAAAGGAAAACAAACAAAAAGGCGCCGGCACGCAGGGAAGTGTGGGGTGTCACAGGATAGCGCCTTGAAGTCCTGCCTATGGGCATGCGGTTGCCGGTAAAGACGAAAGTATCGTGATTCCTGGAACATTGTATCCGAAGATCTTCTGCCGGATAAGACCTCCTGCTCAAAAAGTCGGCGCGAGGCTGGTGTAACTGATAGCAAACGGGACGAAAATCGGCCGCCTGACAGGAATTTGGGTTTTTTATCAGATAGATAGTCGCCCGGACACCTTAAGCCCTCATCCGGATCCCCTTGACACTAGTTCTACAATGAAACCGGCCCATGGCCGCTGGCTGGCGGCGTGAATGCTGCGGGCCGGCGCAAACCTGGCGAGTTCAAAAGCGCTTCGAGAAAAAGCGCTCAGTATAGCGATGAATCAACGTGTGGTTGGGAATGTCCGGACTCCTCAAGCGAGCAGAAGATCAGCGCGGGAATGGCCGATCGTGTGGGGCTGCGGGTCCGGCCGGTCGATGGAAGGCGCAACGGAAAACACGCTCACTAAAAATTCGCCAAACGGACCCAATTCGCCCTGTGTTTTCAACGCAGCCTAGCCAAAACGAAGCCAAACGAACCCAATGTTTGGGTTAGAAATGGGTTCGATTCGGCGTAGGCCCCGCTTTTGTGGCGTACGCGGCGGGCGTGCCGTATGGGCACTCATCGCGATGCTTGGCGACCCTAGCAGCAAGTTCGAAGTTCGAGAATCAGATCGTAGTGGCGGGCCTCCGTGTCCGCCTGCGCGCGAATGGCGCGATGCCGCCCTTACCCTGCCAAGACCTCGTCGTCTCTCCACTTCTGCAAGATCCCCAGCCGTAGGAACTCACGTTTCACGGTTGTCGTAATGTCGCTCTGCATACGCGGTTCAAAACGGTGGTCATGGACATAAGCCTTCACGCGCAGCCGCAAATACGGCCGCTGGTCGAATTGGTCGGCCAGCACAACGACGACCGGCTTGCGGGCCAGCAGGTAGGGGCTGGCAAAAGCCGCTTCGCGGCCGATGCGCAACGCCAGATCCGGATCGGTGTCGGTCGGCAGGTAGATGTCGGTCACCACCTGGCAGTCGGGCACGCCGGAATTGGCGTTGTAGATATGGCTCGTGAGGATGTCGGAGTTCGGAATGGTGACGCGCGTATCGTCAGGCGTGGTCAGCTTGGTGCTGCGCAATCCGATGTGATCGATTTCGCCGTAGGCATCGCCGATCTTGACGCGGTCGCCAAGTTGATAGGGCCGGTCGGTGAGAACGACCAGACCGCCAATGACGTTCTTGATAAGATCCTGCGCGCCTAGACCGAGCGCAATGGCGATGGAGCCGATGCCGGCCCAAAAAGTCTCTCTCGATGGCGCCAGCAGGTCGATAATCAGAAACGTTGCGGTAAACCACAACGTGATACGGATGATCGGCTCGAGTTGCTTGAAGAAAAAGCGGGCCCGGGTTACACGGCCGCTCAGAAAATCGAGCAGCCGGGCCGTCCAACGGATCGCAAGCCAGGCCAGCGCCAGAATGAAGAAAGAAGTCGCTACTCTCCCGAAGGTGACGTGTTCAAAAATCGAGGGGGCCGCCTCGATTTGCAGCAATAGTGCTAGGGGCAAGGAGTTCATGAGATGAACCTCCATGATGGAAAATCAGTTTCTGCCGGCTGCCCGGCGCGAGTGGGCGTCACAGCAGGTTCTCCCGGTCGAGTGTGCGCCGCACGAAGTGTCCGGCCTCCGGACGGACGCGCCATCCCACGGCCTGCGGGTCGGGCTCTAGGATTTCGCGATCGGCCAGACCTTCCATGGCGTTGCGGCTTTGCTTTTCGGTCAGGCCAAAGACGAGCGCGTGTTCCGGGGGCGTCAAGCTGCCGTGCTGCAGGATGGCCTGGAGCGTAAAAAGATCATGCCGGCTGAGCCTGCTTGCGAGCAGCTCATAATCGGGTTCCATCGGGTGCCGCAGATAGAGCATGCCGCCTTCCGCCCGGTCGATGTGGCGCCGCCACAGCTCAAAGGCCGAGCGGAAAACGCCCTCCGATTCACGGTAGAGCGCATCGAAGAAGAGCTGCTCGCGGTTCTCCTCTAGGCCCAGGATTTGGCGCGCGCGTTCGGCGATGCGGGACTTGCCGGGCGGCGCGGCGAAACTCAGCCGCAAGCCTGACAGGTTGTGCCGCAGTAGAATCGCGTTCTTCAGATGCTCCGGCTCGACCGACATGGCGTTGATCTGATGGGAGAAGTACTGGTTCAGCCCGACGGACGCCGACAAGTATTTGAACGCTACCAGGTTGAGGCTCAAAACCCAGAGGGTGCTGCGCGACGTGTTGGAGATAAGGGAGAGCAAATGCCGCAGGCCGCCAAATCCATTCACGTGGCGCAGATAGGTCCGCTCGGTTTCTTCGAGAACGATGATCCGGCGCTTCTTGGTAAGAGCGGTGCAAAAATCCTCCTCCGCGGGAATGACCAGCATCCCCCGCAGAAGAGCCTCTACCTGCTCGGGGCATTGCAGCCGGTCGCTGAAGCGCCCTTGCACGATCTCCATATCGTGAAACGTTCTGACCATGGCGCAGTTGAGCAGGCTCGTCTTGCCGCTGCCCCGCTCGCCCGCAATAAGCACCGAAACCGCCCGGCCGCTTTCCCATTGGGCCCGCGCATCGGCTAGAGCCGCCATTTCCCGGTCACGGCCGACCAGAAAGCGCGGGTCCTCGACGGGCTGCAGCCGGAACAGCCGCTTGTAGATCATCGGAAGGTCGCGAGGCTCATGCTCGAAGTGAAGGCTTTCACCGAGGTATCCGCGCCGCCGAACGGGCTCCTGGCGGCGTTCCGGCTCGCGTTCCCAGCCGATGCTGATCAGTCCCCAACGGTAGAAAGCCTTGAGCTTTCCCCACAGCCAGATCAGGAAGCGGCGCAGATAAACCGTTCCGGCCTGCACCGCCTTGCGGGCGGAGCGGTAGCCCCCTTGCCGCGCGAAGTGGGTCAACACACCCAGGCGGCCTTGATCAACGGCCACATAGCAGCGGGAAAAGACCAGGGCGCTCCCTTCGATCAGACCCCTCTCCGCCGCTGGGCACACATCTCCGACCGCCTGCTTCTGATACAAAATGAGCGACAGAGCGTTTGCAATGCCCTCGCGCGCAACTTCACTCTCGCCTTCGGCCTCGGCGGCCTCGATGCTGTAGGTGACAACCTCCCTCGAACGCTCGATCTCACGGACGATCGCCCGGTGAATCGCTTCCGCTTCCCGAAGGCCTTCGAGGGCCGCTTCGTGCCCTGCGCCTTCGAGGTTGTCCAAAAACAGCCGCAACGGGGAAATCTCTTTCCAAGGCGCTCTCCATCCCGGAAGCGCGCTACGCGGGTTTGTGGTTTCGAGCGTCGAGGGAAGCTTGAGGCTTGCGCCCTGCGCGACCGAGCGGCGCCAGTCGCGCCCGCGATCCTCGGCGGTGATGAGGATGGCTTTTGGCGGCGGAAAGGGGCTATCATTGCCCTCTTTTTGCCCTTCCAGCCAGCCGGCGACCAGATCCAGCTCGCCTAGCAGGTCCGTGTGCTCCGTCAGGAGGGACTCCAGGGTGGACTCAGCGGCGCGAACGGCTTGCCTCCCAACTTCGACAAGCTTTACGTCGAGTTCGACGAGTTCGCTCACGGCCACCCGCTGGCGGGACCAGTAGGAGTTGTATTCCAGCAGGCGATCCGTCTGGCGAAAGCGGGACGGTCTTCGCGGAGAGCGCGGAGAGCGGAGCAGCGCTTTGGCGAAAACCGCCGGCGACGCTTTGATGTGTCCGTTGAGAAAGTCGAGGGCGCGGCCCGCGCGCTGGCGCAGCTTAGCGACCAATTTCAACCAGCGGTCTTTCGTCCGCGGCAGCGATTCCGGATTAGGGCGCCCTCCCTCAATGCAGTTGAGCGCCTCTTCGCTGAGCGCTTCCCAGGGGTCGAGCACAGCCAAGCTCGCCTGGGCGAGCACGAGCAGAAGCGTGCCCGTCGCCTCGGCCCAATCGAGGCGTTGCGCCTGAAAGTGGCGTTCGGCGATCAGGCGGAGTGGCACCGGCCGTGGGCGGCGTTGCAGCCGCCGCAGCGTGCCGCGGAAGCGGGCGTGGGCCTCCGGTCGCAGGGTGGCGGCTAAGTCCCGTCCCGCGACCTCCATGGATCCCGGAAGCTGGCGGATGATGGCGGCAAGGGCTGCTTCGTGGTCTTCCAGCGCCGCCAGCACCCGCTGTTGGGGGCGGGCTTTGCGGTAGCGGCGCAAGGGTTCTGAAAGCAGAGTCTCCGCCGCTTCCTCAAACAGGGCGCGGAGCGACTCGATCTTGGCGTACTCCCAGCGCCAGGGGCCAGGGACGGGGAAGGAGTCTTTCTGGCTCTCCAGGATGGCGTCGAGATCCTTCCAGGCGGCGTTCAGCTCATCGAGCAGCCGCTGATTGCGCGCCACGAGTTGGTCCCGGAACGATTGCCACGTGGCAGAAAAATCCGCTGACATAGTGATCGCGGCGGCCAAAGGCCGCGGAGACACCCTATTGTAGGGTGTTGCGCCGATACTGTGGGGCTTGGCGGTGGAGATGCAGCGGGTCTTCGGCGGCCGGCTCGTCCGCTACACTCGGTATGTCTCCAACCGAGGAGGGATCCGTGGAAGAAACGATTCAGCGCTGGCTTTTCGATCCGATGGTGGGCAAGATGGTCGCCGCGGCTGTTTCGCTCACCGTTCTCTACCTGGCGGTCCGGTTTTTGCACCGTTCTATTGGCCGCTACATCGCCGACGGTGATGCGCGCTACCGCGCCCGGAAAATCACCTCGTTTTTGGGGTATCTGGTCGGCATCGCCGTTCTGGCAACCGTCTTCAGTGACCGCCTCACAGGTTTGACGGTTGCGTTCGGCGTTGCCGGGGCGGGCATCGCCTTCGCGCTGCAGGAAGTTATCGCGAGCATCGCCGGCTGGGTCGCGGTGTCCTTCGGCAACTTCTTCCGCCCGGGCGACCGGGTGCAGCTCGGTGGCATCAAGGGCGATGTCATCGACATCGGCATGTTGCGCACCACCGTAATGGAGTTGGGCGAGTGGGTCAACGGCGACTTGTATAACGGCCGGATTGTGCGCATCGCCAACAGTTTTGTCTTCAAGGAGCCTGTCTTCAACTACTCCGCGGATTTTCCCTTTCTTTGGGATGAGGTGGCTCTGCGGCTCAAGCACGGGTCGGACTGGAAACTGGCGAAGGTGATGATCGAGAAGGTTCTGGAAGAGATTGTGGGCGAGTATACGACCCAGTCCAAGAACGCCTGGAAGGACGTTGTTAGGAAATACCGTATCGAGGACGCGCGGGTTGAGCCAACGGTCACTTTGCAAGCGACCGAGAATTGGATCGAGTTCACGGGCCGGTACATTGTCGACTACCAGCGCCGCCGCATTACAAGGGATTTGATCTTCACCAGGCTGTTGGAGGAGGTTGATAACTCGAACGGCCGGATTATATGGGCCGTCGGGAGTTTCGAACTGGTGGCTGCTCCGGCGCTGGATGTACGCCTCTCCGGAGGACCGTCGTCGGCCCACTAAGTGCGGGAAAATCCGGCTCAGGCGGTTCGAGGCGCTATAATTCTGGTGTGTGGCGCCGCGAAGTCTTCGGAGTTCTGATCCTGGCTGTTTGCTGCGTGGCTCAGCTCAAGGAGCGCGACGAGAAGCCCCCTGAGCTGCCTGCCCACATGGAAGATGAGGACGAGGACGTCCTCAAGCATGCCGAGTACGCCTTCAACCCGATTCAGGCCCAGAAGGAGGTGACGATTGGCGACTTCTACTCCCGCAAGGGCAGCCACCGCGCCGCCGCCGGCCGGTATCTGGAAGCCACGAAGTGGGACCCCGGTTACAGTGAGGCATTCTGGAAGCTCGGCCAAGCGCGGGAGAAGCTGAAAGAATCCTCCGAGGCATTGGAGGCGTATCAAAAGTACATCGAGATTGAACCCGGCGGCAAACAGTCCAAAGAGGCGCGGAAGAAAATCGCCGAATTGGAAAAGAAAGTCAAGAAAGAAGAAGCCTCCGCGAAGGGATCATCGTAGGCTTCGCGCCACGGCGGTTTCTTTCACGCCGAACGCAGACCCGCGGCCTGGTCTACCTTCCGGCAGCTGTATCGTTTCCCCAGTTGTAGATAAAAATAGAATAGCCGGCTTTGGCGTCCGGTTCGCGTTCACGAAAGCGCCGGAAGTAGTCGCGGTATTCCGGCGTCCAGTAGTAACCCAAAAGCAAGTTGACGCTAATCGCGTAGACGCCCGGCTCCGGGGTCAGCACGTGTTCCCGGATGCACTCAAGGCAGAAGGGGTGCGCCATGAACTCGATCTGGCCTGGAAGGAAGTAATGCTCGACGTAGTCTTCTCCAAAGTAGGCTAGGTTGATCTTGTCGATCTCGTGCTCCCTGACGTACTCACCCAGCAAGGGCAGATCCTGTCCCCAGTCGATGTTGCTGTCGGAGAGGTAGCGCCAGCCCGCATCGGGGCCGCCGGCCCACTCGTTGAAATACGCAACGCCATGCGGATAAACACGGGCGGTTCCAAATGCCAGCCACAGAAGACCGGCGGTCGTCAAACCCCGCAGCCAGAGGGCGTGTGAGAGTCTTTGGAGCACGAAGCCGCCGGCGAGGATAACGAGCGGGAACATCGGGAGCACGTAGCGAACTCCCGGCAGCATGCGGGAGTTGAGAGCCAATGCGAACAGCAGTACGGCCGGTGTCCAGAGAAAGAAATCAGCCGAGCCTGCCTGGCGTTTCCACAGGCGAAATAGCAGGACCACGGTCGAGGCGAGCAGGAGAGCCTGCAGCGGAATAGGGTATTTCACAGCCAGGGCGAGCGGAAAATAAAGCGGCTCCGGAGGATCCACGGGGCGTCCCCACATATAACCGGGCTGTCCGTGATGCAACCCCTGCTCGTACAGGAAGTGGAGTCCGTCGACGAACTGCAGCGGCATCGGCAGGCGCAGCCGCATCCAAAGTGCGACTTCTTCGGGCCGGAATTGTTTTTCCGCGTAGAGGCGTTGAAATTCCAGCGAGCGTGTCGGGTACACATCGAACTGATAGCCGGCGATGAGGGCGAGATAGCAGAGCGCCGCCACGAGCGGAACAGCGGCAATCATGTGCCGCCATCGGTATTGGCTCCCATAGCGGACCGCGACGACCGCGAGCACGAAGGGAATTAGCAGCAGCACACTGAACTTGGTGAGGATCGCGACGCCCAGGCTGACGCCCAGCTGGAGCAAGCGGCGGGGCAGGGGATTGTTCCAGAAGCGCCATGCCGCGTAGGACACCCAGAGCAAGCCCAGCGCAGCGGCAACATCGGAGTTGATGAGCGGCCCGTGTGCCAACAGGGTAGGTTCCAAAGTGGTGGCTGCTGCGAGCACGAGGGCCACGGGCCACCCGAACAGCTGCCGCCCCCAACGCCAGACGAGCCATAAGATACCCAGCGGGAAAATCAGAAAAGGCAGCCGCGCGGAAAAGAACACCCTGCGGGCGAGCTGTGGCGAGAGCGGCCGGAAGGTTCTGTCGGCGATGGAATAGGTGTCCTGGTAAGATTCGCGCGGGGCGCTTCGCTGGAGCGGAATTCCATAAGCCAGGGGAACCCAACCACTGATGACATGCGACAACGGAGCGGTCGTCGGGGGCTTGAGGTCGTCCTCTCCCAGCCAGTAAGCATGGCTGGCCGCCAGGTGCCCCGGCTCGTCGAAGCTGAGACCTTGGGTCCAGGCCTGTGCGGCGAGCGCAGCGGTATAGCCAAGCACAAGGATGGCAAGCAGGGCGGTTGCCCAGGGAGCCACCCGTTGAGGTGCGGGCTGCGGCGTTTCTGGCTGCATGGAGACTGAGAGATCGAGTCTATCAGCACGAGCAAGGGAACAACATAGCCCCTTTCAAGACGGTAAGATCAGAGCTTGTGTTCGGACGGTGCTGACGGAAGTAATCACCGGGGACCGGCTCCCGATCTTAGAGCGGTGAACCTTGTGCGAACCGCTGCGGTCAGTTCTTGAGGAACTAAGGCGTGGATTGCGGGCGCCGGAAGGGTGAGAAATGTATCGGGCTGGTGTCTTAAAGGTATTGAGTATTGTGTTGAGTGGCGCGCTCCCCGTGGCGTGCGCCCTGGCGTTGGGGCAGGTGCTGCTCCGCCTGACCGGCCTTGCGGACACTTTGCGGGATTGGAGCGAACGGCTCGTGTTTGCATTCGCGCTCGGGTCGGCATTCCTCAGTCTGCTCATCTTCTTTCTATGCGCCGCGCAGTTGGTCTACGATGTCTCGTTTTGGGTGCTTACTGCCGCCATCGCAGCGGCCTATTGGAAATGGGGTCTCTTACCGTCACGCATCGCCCTTCGCTTACTGCGCATCAGCTTATCGAGGGATTTGTTGCTATGGGTGTTCGTTCCCATTGGCCTGGCCTATGGCGGGCTGATGCTGATCAACGCCTGCACCCCCGAGGTTCTCAATGACGCCGTCGCTTACCATCTGGGCCTGGTAAAACGCTACTACGATACGCACGGCTTTCCTCGCATCACAACCAATTTCTACGCCTTCCTGTCGCAAGGCGCGGAAATGCTTTTTCTGTTCGCCTATGCTCTCGGACGGCACTCGGCGGCAAAGGTCGTACATCTGGCCTTCGCCGTGGCAACGGTGGCTGCCCTTCTTACGTTCTCGCGCCGTAACGGAATCTGGCAGGCTGGTTTGGTCGCGGCCGTCCTCTATATCGGGGCGCCGGTCGTGGGTCTGGATGCCTCGACAGCCCACATTGATGCCGCCCTGGCCTTCTACGCTCTCATGGCGGTCTATGGGCTGCAGGTCTGGGGGCGATCGCGTTCCGTGGCCGCGTTGGGAGCGCTTGGTGTCATCGCCGGTTTCTGCTACGCAATCAAGTACACCGGCTTTGTGGCTAGCTTCGTGGTGGTAGGCGCCGTCGCCGTTTGGACTTGGCGCGGGCATCGCAACGTGCGTGTGGCGGCAAGATCGCTCGGGGTCGTGTGCGCCGGCATTCTGATGATGGTGTTGCCTTGGGCGGTTAAGAATACGATCGTTGCCGGAAATCCCGTTGCGCCGTTTTTCAACAGGACCTTCCCGAATCCTTATAACACCGTGGAGTGGGAGAAGGGCTATGTGATCAGTCTGCGCGAGTTTCACGGTTTTGGAGTTGACCGTGGCTGGCAGCCGTACCTCGAAGCGCCGCTGGAAGTCACTGTGCGCGGAGGCAAGCTGCAGGGGATGATCGGTCCTGTATTCCTGTTGCTGCCGGTGGCGCTGTTGGCCTGGAGGCGGCCTCTTATGTGGGCCTGCCTGGGTTGCGGCGTCGTGTTCGCCTTCGGCTGGTTTGTGAATCCAGGCGTGAGATTTCTCATACCGGCTCTGCCTTTTTTGGGGCTGGCGATGGGGATGGGATTGCAAAAGATTCCAGGAAGGGCGGCCCTGGCGGCGAGTGTCGTCGTGATCGTGAGCCATGCCGTTCTGGCGTGGCCGCACATCATGACGAAGTGGCACCCGGAGTGGACTTGGCGCATTCACGAGATTCCCTGGCGCGCGGCGATGCGGATCGAGACCCAGGATCAGTACTTGCGGCGCATGGTCGATTACTACGCTGTTTCACAGTTCATCGATGAAGAGACTGGGGGCCAAGGCAGGGTCTTGAGCCTCGATCAGATGCCAGAGGCGTACATGCGGACCGAAGTCCTGGTTTGCTTCCAAGGGGCAGAGAACCGATGGCTCTTTGACAGCCTATGGGTTCCCACCATCCACGCGCGCTGGCCGCTTCGCATTCTTGAGATTCCGCTCCCGGAGCCGGTCTACGGATTTCGCGTCGCGCAGCACGGCAGCAGCGAGAGAGAGGAGTGGGTCCTCTCGGAAATCCGGTTCAAAAACAAGGAGCACTATTTGGAGCCGCGCGAGGACTGGCGGATCGAAAGCGACCGCTGGCCCTGGCTCGCCCGAAACCTTTTTGACGGCGATCTCTTCCGTATGTACCGGACCTTCGACCCCTTGAGCAACGGCATGTTCGTACAAGTGACTTTCCTCGAAGCGCCTCCGGCAACGGCGGTAGAGGTAATTTATCCGCAGTTCCTGAATTTCAACGAGCTCTCCTATGAGATCAAGGATGCGCACGGAGCTTGGCGTGCGATTCAACCGGAAGCGGGAGAAGGAACGACTGTGATCGAGAAGCCGGAGATGAAACGCTGGGCGGCCCAGGAGCTGAAGCGCCACGGCGTCGATCTGCTTTTCACCAATCTGGCCGGCGGAGGACATAACTTCATCGCCAAGGACATTGCGGCCGACGCCGCTGACTGGGGCTTTCGCGAGATCTACTCCGAGGATACGAAGCGCGTGTACCGAGTGGAACCGGTGGTGGCGGCTGGCGCGGCGCCCTGAGAGGGTATTTTTTATCGTGCTCGTCGTGCTCCGCCGAATGATTGGCGCAGTCACGAGTTACAATTGGGCAGTTGACGTTGATGAAACGTGATCTAGAGCGCATGAACAACCTTGGCGCGCACTTCCGGCTCGTCGCGGGCGCGGGAGTGCTATTGCTGGCTCTGCTAGAGGCAAACGCCGCTGATTGGCCGGGTTTCCGGGGACCGAATGGGTCTGGTATCGGGGAAGTCGTGGGGCTGCCGGTTGCCTTCGGCCCGGCAACGAACGTTGTCTGGAAGACGCCGCTGCCGCCAGGCAAATCGTCCCCGGTTCTGGCGGGCGATCACATTTTCCTCACGGCTCACGAGGGCGGGGAACTCCTGACCCTGTGCCTCGACCGAGAGACCGGGCGAGTGCTGTGGCGACGCCGTCTACGGCCGGCGCGAAGCGAGAAGCTCCATCAGCTCAACAGCCCCGCGTCCGCCACGCCCGCGACGGACGGTGAGAACGTATACGTCTTCTTCGGTGATTTCGGGTTGATCTCGTACGGTCGCGATGGCCGCGAGCGCTGGCGGTACCCGCTGGGACCTTTCACAAACTTGCAGGGAATGGGCGCTTCGCCGATTGTCGCTGACGGCAAGGTGGTGCTCGTTTGCGATCAGGATGAGAACTCCTACATTCTGGCGGTTGACAAGGATACGGGCAAGACGGTCTGGAAGACCAGCCGGCCCGAGGTTGTGCATGGCTTCGCGACGCCGAGCGTTTGGCAGCCCGAGGGTGGCGCGCTTCAGCTGATTGTGCCGGGTTCCTATGTGCTGATTGCCTACTCTTTGGAAACCGGCGAGAAGCTGTGGTGGGTGCGAGGTTTGACGTGGCAGGTGAAGCCTTCAGCGGTGACAGAGGGCGAAACCATCTACGTAACGGGCGGTGCGCCGGGCGTCGAACCAGGGGAGCGGCTGTTTATTCCGCCCTTTGATGAGGCTATTCGCGAAGCCGATGCTGATGGGGATCACAAGATTTCTCCGGCAGAACTGCCGGAGAAATGGAAACCGAACGGTTCGTGGCGGGCGATCGACTTGGACATCGATGGCTTTCTGAACGAGCGGGAGTGGACTTTCTATCGCGCCCGCCGCGGAGGCGAGAACGCCACTTTGGCCGTGCGCCCTCAGAAAGCGACTGGTGACTTAACCGAGTCGCATGTGCAATGGCGCTACGATCGGGCAGTGCCGATCGTATCCTCTCCGCTGGTGTACGAGAACATCCTCTACACGATCAAAGACGGCGGGATTTTCACATCGCTGGATCCGTCGACCGGCGGCGTCCTCAAGACGGCGCGGGTTCGGGACGCCATTGACAACTACTACGCGTCACCGGTCGCCGCCGATGGAAAAATCTACCTGGCCAGCGAGACGGGTAAGATCAGCGTGATCCGGCCCGGCGCGCAATGGGAAGTGATCGCCGTACACGATTTGGGCGAACCTGCCTACGCCTCGCCGGCCGTCAGCGACGGCCGGCTCTACCTGCGAACAGACGTGGCTCTTTATGCATTCGGGGAGAAGCGCTGAGCCGACGGCGCCTTTCCCCGCGCTAAATTCGCCCGACGATGACTAGGACCAGCACGATCACCAGCACCAGGCCCAGACCGCCGCTCGGATAATAACCCCAGCTGGCGCTATAGGGCCATGTTGGTAACGCGCCCAAGAGTAACAAAATCAACACGATCAGTAAGACTGTTCCAAGCATTGCTTAAATCCTCCTTGCGGCGATGCGGAAATCTCCTGCGGATCTCGCTAGTGGGTGCTTGCCGCGACCCGGCGCAAGATTTGACCCGCGAGTTCCACGTTTCCCGTGCGGGACGCCAAATCTTCGACAGACAAGATACCAACGAGACGGCGGTCGTTATCGAGAACAGGCAGGCGCCGAACCTGCCTTGCTTCCATCGTCCTCGCGGCCTCGATGAGATCGTCGTCGGCAAAGCAGTAGGCAAAGTCCGACGTCATCACCGCGCGAACCGTTGTTTCGTCCGGGTCAAATCCGGCCGCGGCGGAGCGAAGGGCGATATCACGATCGGTGACGATGCCGAGGATGCCTTTGCCGTCGCGCACCGGCAGGAAGCCGATGTTACCGGTGCGCATTCGCTCAGCCGCTTCGCTCACCAGGGCGTCAGCGTTTACCACGTCGACATCTCGCGTCATCACGTCGCGGACGGCGAGACGCTTAGCCTGCTCCAAATGCTCGGAAGCAGGCGGGTGGTTCCTGCGCAAGGGTTTATCGGTCCGTGCATAGTCGGCTCTCTCCTCCGACGCGGTCGAGATATCCTCGGCCCCGGTCTCCTCGAGGATGCGCTTCGCTTTCTTGGTCCACTGCGCGTCGTCCGCATGCACCGACAAAAGAATGCCTCCTTTCCGAATGCGCCCTTCGTAGCGTTTTGCCTCGTACTCGGGGATGCCCATGCCGATCAGCGCTCCGATGATTCCGCCAAGAGCGCCGCCCGCGCCGGCGCCGGCCAGCAGCCCCATCACCGGACCAGCGGCGATGAATGGGCCGATGCCGGGTATGGCGAGGCTGCCTATACCGGCCAACCAACCAAGCGCCCCACCAATGACAGCGCCCGAACTGGCGCCGGCCGTGGCGCCCTCGGGGGCCTTCGTGCCTTTTTCATGGGCGAAGTCCTTGGATCCGGTGTTTTGCGGCAACAGGACGGAAATGTCCGCGGCCCGAAAGCCGCTTGCCTTGAGCCGGTCCACACCTTCCTCGACACTGTCGCGTGTCGGATAGATGCCAAATACAGCGGTGTTCGCCATTAGTTTTCTCCTTGCTTCGCGGGCTGCCGCGCCGCGTCTTTCGCGTTAATGGTCAGCTCGTTGTTGACGTTGGAAGCTCCGGCCACACGGACCGCCTTCGTTTCGACAGCCGCCTTTTCTTCTTCTGACCGCACTTGTCCCCGCAAGGTGACAATGCCATTGAGCGTGATGATCTTCACGTTGTGTGCGTCAAAAGACAAATCGCCGTCATTCACCACGGCATAGCGGATGGCCTGCGTCATTCTGCGGTCTGCCTCGCTGTTGCCCTGTTCGTCCGCGGTGATTTCTTTACCGGAAGGAAAAGGAACCCCGTTGCCGGTACAGGAACTGGCGACCATTTCCACTTGTGTGGCGTGGAAATAGCGGTCACCCGCGCTCATGGCGCCCCGTACTTTCACAAGATGGCCCACGTGCGGTTCCAGGTCCGTTGTCCCGACTACGGTTACGGTCTTGCCAGTGCCTTTCTCCGTGAGCAGATAGGGGTCGGCCTCGTTGCCGCGGGCGAGGCAGCCCTCGAGCGTCAGGCGTCCAAGCGAATTCAGCGCCGGAGACGGGTTGCTCTTGGCAGGTTCTTTGGCTTCCGAGAGTCCGATCAGCGCGATGTCTTGCGCGGGCGCGGCGGCCCCCGCGAGCACAACCAGCCCGATCGCTACTAACAATGTTGCGTATCTCATGGAATCCTCCGTGATCGACCGGGTGTGCCTCCCATGCGTTTCATCACGGGGGTGACGTTTTTGGTGCTGTTTTTGCTACGGGAATCGGGAGAGGAGAGGTTAGCCCGAATCGGCTCGCAGAGATCACCGCTTGCGGCTTTCAGCGCCTCCGTGCCGATAGGCGTAGAGTAAGTTGCAGGAGGTGCTGTTCTCTTGTCCAGTTCATCACACGGATCTTCACCAAGCCGGCACGCTTCCGGCGCGCCTGAGGCTCCCGCGGTTGCGGAGCCAACCTATGCGGAGCGGGCGCGAACGCTCGTGGAGCGAAACCGGCTTGGCTCGCTATCGACGGTGTCGCGAAAGCATCCCGGCTGGCCGTTCGGCTCGGTCATGCCCTACGGGCTGGACCCGCGGGGCCGCCCGATTTTTCTCATCAGCACGATGGCCATGCACACGCAAAATATCCTGGCGGAGCCGCGCGCGTCGTTGCTGATCTCGGAGGCGACCGGCCCGGACGACGCCTTGGGCGCCGGGCGAATCACGCTGATGGGCCGCGTGACAGCCGTAGCAGAAGAAGAACGCGCCGTGACGCGCGAGCTCTACCTTGGGCGCTACGAGAATGCCAAGTATTGGGTGGACTATGAAGACTTTGCGTTCTATGTGATGGATGTGATCGATGTGTACTTTGTGGGCGGCTTCGGCGTGATGGGGTGGGTGAGCGCCGGGGAGTATCTGGCCGCCGAGCCGGACCCCTTGGCGGAATCCGCCGGACGCATTATCAGCCATATGAACGAAGACCACGTGGATGCGATGGTGCTTCTGGCGAAGATTCACGCCGGTATCGTCGCGACAGAAGCACAGATGACGGCGGTAGACCGGCTTGGCTTCCATCTGCGCCTAACCACACCGGACGGCATGAAGGGTGCTCGCATCGCTTTTTCCCGCGAAGCACGCACCGCCCAGCAGGCGCGTGAAGTGTTGGTCGAGATGGTGAAAGAGGCACGTAGCGCGTAACGAGCGTCATGTTGCGCAGGAGTTGCTAGCGGTCCACCGAATTTGACGCGGCGCGATCTTTCAGCAGGCTGCCGCCGCGATAGAGCAGGTAAACTCCGGCCATTTGAATGACGTGGTAGAGGTCGTTGTGGTTGAAATGCCGGTGCAGCGTGAACCCGCTCTGCTGCACGGCGGCCCCGGCAAACGAGACGAGAACTCCGGCCACGATCCAGTGGCCGCTTTCTTCCCGGCGCCGCCAGGCGAGCGCCTGCAGCACGAGGACGTACAGCATCGCGGGGGCATAGTCGAGAATGGCATAGACGAAGTCGTCGTGGTTGGCGATCCAGATCACATACACGACGAACTTCAGGAAGCCGGCCACCAGGAGCGCCTTACGGAGTGGGCCTTCAAAGGCGGCGATCGTGGCTGCGGCAAACAGGAATAGACTCACAATGCCGATCGAATAGAGCGTAACTTTCCACGTGGTCGCGAGCCAGATCGGCCCCAGGTGCTGTGTAAGGCCGTGATAAGCGCCTCCGCTGAAGGAAGCGAGAGCGAGGCTGGCGAAGGAGGCCGCCCACAGGAAGACCGGGTCGTTGATCCTCCAGCGGGACTGGCGAGCCAACTTTACCGCGAACCACACTGCCAGCCCGCCGAGGACATAGTCAGTGAGCATCGTGGCGGGTTCGGTGATGGTCAAGAGGTCCTCAGGTTAGGCGGTCCCTCCGTCATGTTTCGAATGGAAGGATCGGTTCCCAGCGGGACTGGCGGAAAGGCTGAAACGAATCTCCAATACACGGAATCCCTAGCATAGGGATGAGTGTGCTTTCGGGCACGTTCATTCGGTTGTTCTATGATACCTCTGGATTTTGTGTGGGCGGATGTTCTCGACATCGCGTTGGTGGCGATGTTGTTCTATGCCGTCATAGTTTCGATGAAGCGGGCCAATGCCGGCCTCGCCCTGGTAGGGATTCTGATTCTGGGAGCGGTGTATGTGCTCGCCAGCCAATTCGGGCTTGGGCTCACAGCGTGGATTCTGCGCGGCTTCGCCACAGTATTCCTGATCCTGCTGGTGGTTGTCTTCCAGAGGGACTTCCGGCTGATGTTCGAACGCATCGCGGTGTGGAGCCTGCGGCGCAGCCCTCTCCAGAAGCCTTCCCAAGAAGGAACCGAAGCTCTCGCTGAGGCGCTTACCAAGCTCGCTTCGCGCCGCCACGGCGCGCTTGTCGTGATTCCCGGCAAGGACCCCTTGGCCCGCCACTTGAGGGGGGGCGTTCCTTTGGACGGGAAGCTCAGCGAAGCCCTTCTGCTCAGCCTCTTCGACCCCGGGTCAATGGGGCACGACGGAGCCATTGTGGTGCGCGAAGACCGCATCGCCGACTTCTCCGTCCACCTTCCGCTGTCGTCAAACTTTTCGGAGATCGGCCAACGCGGTACGCGCCACAGCGCGGCTTTGGGACTGGCCGAGAGAACCGACGCGCTCTGTGTTGTCGTTTCCGAGGAGACTGGTGACATTTCGATTGCCCGGGATGGCGCGCTCTATCAGTTGCACGATAAGGCCGAACTACGGGATGCCCTGAATCGGGAAATGAGCAAAGCGGCTGGCGAGAAGCCGGCCAAGTCCGTGATTCTTTCCGCCCTGTCGAAAGATTGGCTCGATAGGACTGCAGCGGTAGCGCTCGCGGTGGCGGCCTGGTTCGTATTCGCTTCCGGGTCGCAGATCGCCCAGAGATCCGTGCTGGTCCCTGTGATGATTGAGAACGTACACCCGAATTTCAGCGTGGAAGGTGTCGAACCGAAAGAGGTGTCCGTTACGGTGACGGGCCTGCGGCGCGATCTTTATCTGTTGGACCCGTCAACCCTGGAATTGCGCGTGGATGCGTTCCTGATCGGCTTTGGGCGGCGAACCTTTGAGATTTCCAGCAACAACGTCTCGCACCCTCGCGACCTCACCGTGCTAGACGTCGAGCCGCGCCACGTCACGTTGTCCGTTACCCCCGTGGAGAACCCCCAAGGGGCCACTACGCGTCCCTCGTCGAATCCCTTATAGTCCTTGGGAAGAGAACGTTGAGATTCTTGTTCGCTCGCTGCGAGGCAGCGGGAGACGGTTCTGGCGCTGCGTCAATGGACTACGCCTGACGCTTTCTCCTGTCGATAGGGCTGCCGCTCTTCATACAAGCTGAGGCGCTGGCGGATTTGCTGTGTCAAGGGAGACGCTGCGGAGGGCAGTTGGAGAGCCTCTTTCGCGGTTTTCACAGCGTCAGCGAATTGGCCTGCATTCGCGTATGCTGCGGCCAGGGCATCCAGGGCCGAAGCGTCCTGGCGTTGGGTCAGTTCCACGGCACGCTGTGCCAGGTCAATCGCCTGCCGATCGTGGAATGAATTTGCCTCCGAGTCCGTCGCCAAAAGCCAAGCCCGATCGGTCAGAGGCAGAGGCCATGCGGGAGCCAATTGCGAAGCGGTTTCCAAGTGCCTTAGCGCGGTGTCGCGATCTCCCCTGATGGCAAGAGTGTTGGCGAGGTAGTAATGGGCCCGGGCATTCCCGGGGTCCAGGGAGGCCGCTTCGCGAAAATGTGGCGCGGCTTCCGAAGTTCTTCCGATGGATCCCAGTGCCATGCCAAGGTTATATTGGGCGCCGGCATGGCGGGGGTTGAGGCGGACGGCCTGCCGCAACTCGGCAATGGCCTCGTTCATTTTGTTCTGGCCCATGAGGGCGGCGCCGAGATTGCTGTGCGCACCGGCATGACTGGGTTTCAATGCTAGCGCGCGCCGGTAGCGCTTGATGGCCTCGGCGGTGTTTCCCCCGGCGGCCGCCGCAATGCCCAGGTTGTAGTGGACCTCGGCGGAGCGGGGACTGATTTCGGCGGCTTGTGTCAGGTGGCGAATTGCTTCCTTGCTCTCTCCTTTCGCCAAGAGAGCGACAGCCAGATTGCTAAGGGTTTCCGAGGACCGAGGATTGATCGCCAGGGTGCGCCGGTAATGCGAAATCGCTTCGTCCGTCTTGCCGCCGGCCGCTAGCGCGGAGGCCAGGTTGTAGTGAGCTTCAGCGAGATTGGGGCTAAGGCGCACGGCTTCCCGATACTGTTCGATCGCTTCCTCCCGTTTACCCTGCGACCGCAGGGCGTTGCTGAGGTTGCTCAACGCTTCGGCATAGGTAGCATTCAAACGCAGGGCTTCACGATAGTGGCCGATCGCCTCCTCCGTTTGCCCCTTGGTTTGGAGAGCGATGCCCAGATTGAGATGCGCCTCGGGGTATTGCGGATTGAGCCGGAGAGCTTGTCGAAAGTGCCTAGCCGCCTCCTCCGCCTGCCCTTGCGTAAGTAGAGCCGTGCCAAGGTTGTTGTGAGCCGCGGCGTATTGCGGGTCAACCGCGACAGCGCGGCGATAACTTTGGATCGCCTCTTGCGCCAATCCTTTCGACATGAGGGCGATGCCAAGGTTGTAGTGGGCTTCGGCAAAGTCAGGTTTGCCTGCCACAGCGCTGCGAAACAGGGTGATGGCCTCATCGACCTTGCCCTGTTTGCCGAGCGCGATGCCCAGTGGCGTGAGGGGCTCCACAAAGTCGGGTTTGATCGCGAGCGCTTTGCGAAAATGGCGAATGGCTTCGTCGAAGTCACCTCGCGCAGCGGCCGCGCGCCCCAGTACGTTTAAGCTTTCCGCGTCGTCTCCTAGCACTTGGGCGGCCTGGGCAGCCAGGCGCTCAGCCTCCTCTTGTTTTCCCGCCCAGTCAAAGACCTTGGCCAAGTTGCGCAACGCCGTGCCTTGGGCTTGCCGGTCGATCCGTCCCTCTACGCGCCGCGTAGCCGCCGCGATGGCGACTTTGTTCCAACCTTCCGTGGGTGTTACGATCCCATCGGCCTTCATGGATTCGACGATCGCAAGGGCCAGGAGACGATAACCCTCGAGTGTGGCGTGGACGTGATCGAGAAACAGGTCGGCCCCGGGGACGCCATGAGGCGCGCGCTCATCGGTCAGTTTTGCGAAATCGACCAAGGGCACGTTCTTTTCCGCTGCGACGGCGGCGACGATCTGAAGCATTGGCGTGAGAATCCGTAGCGGGCAAACGTCTTCGTCAATAGCGCGAAGAAAAGCGTCTCTGGCCTCGCCATAACGGCCGAGGTTGTAAAGTACCTGGCCGCGCTGGTACTGGGCATCGGCGTAGCGGCCGTCGATTCGCAACGCCTGGTCAAGATCCGCGAGTGCGGCATTTAAGCTGCCGTCGGAGCGTTCCCGCTTCGCGGACGCATACAACGAGTCGAATCGCTGTTGCGCGGCAGCATCGAGTCCGTCCACGTGCTCGCTCTTGAAAGGCGAAACATCCTTCAGGTTCGAGGCCGGCGTCACTAGAATGACTCGCGCACCCGCCGAGCGTGCGATATCGATCATTCGTTCCAGGTTGAAGCGATAGTGTCGAATGACCTGCTCCTTCTGCTCATCATCGCGTTTGTAGTCCCGCGGCCCCACCGAGTGCGCCAGAATTGTATCGACTTCCTCTTTGAGTATGTTTTGCGCCGGCCGGGGCGTATCGATTTGCCGCCTATCGAAGATCGCCTTAGCCGCGGCGTAGAGGCGCGTGCGGCTGACTATGCTCCCTGCTTCGGCAAGGAAGCGTGGGGCCTCCGCCATAGTTTGGTAAGTACGGCGTTCGAGAAATTCATTCTGCCCGGAATAAATGACAAACAGATCCGGATCATAAGCGGCGAGCTCTTCCATGACCACGCTGACGCGATAGCTCGCGTAGCTGATGCCTCCGGCATTGATGACTTCCCATGGACGGGATGCGTCCGCGACGGGTAGAAACTCGCGCAGCCAGGCGCTGAACGAGCCTGCATCGTCGTAGGGATGGCCGTAGGTTGTCGACCCGCCCACGGTGAAAATACGGTACGTGCCGGCGGGCTTGTTCTTGAGGAATCGTTGCTTGTTGAACCAACGGATCTTGTTCCGAGAGGTTGCCAGGTAGGCCACGCCGTCCGGGGAAGTTTCCTCGAGGAAAAGGGGAACGTTGGAAGCGAAGCCGACGAAAGGGTCCTCGACATAAAGAATGGGACGCACGCCGATGATCGCGAGAGCACCCTCCAGAAGCGCGAAGAAGCCACAAACCGTTACCAGGGTGAAGACGACTTTCTTGGCGGCTGAAACGTGGGGGGTGGAGGCGGGGACATGATTCTCCTCGGAAGCCTGTTGTCCCCGCGATGGCGGCCCGGGCCTGCTGCTTCTTGCTGTTCGGCGTTTCCTTGACATCGTTCGGAATCTACGACACAGAAAGCCTTTGCTGCTGCTGAATTACGAGTGATGCTGCACCATCGTTCTCGCCTTAGGATACGGCGAGGCGGCCGATAGCCCCGTGCGTCCTGTCTGCCAACCCGTCGCCCGGAATTCGCTGGGCGTCTGGTCAAAGTGCTCTCGAAACTTCTTGTCGAAGTAACTTTGGTCAGAAAATCCGACCCGATCGGCGATGCTCGCAACCGACAGGGCGCTTTCCCTCAGCAGCCGGCAGGCGTTCACCAGCCGAACATGCGTCAGATACTGAATGAAAGTCATGCCCGTCGCTTTCTTGAAGTACTTCATGAAGCGGGAGTCGTGCATCTTCACCAACTCCGCAACCGTGCCCACCGGAATCTTGCGGGAGTAATTGACCTTGACGTAGTTGTAGACGGCGCCAAGCCGGTCTGCTTGCTGCTTCTGATGCAGGTAGACGCTGCGGGTGACGTCAGACCAGCCGAAATGCTGCGTAAGCGTGTACAAGAGATCCAGCAGATACGTCTTGCAGCCCACCTGGAATTGCCGCCCCTCCGAAGACATGAAGTAGCAATGGAGCAGCTTTCCGATGGAAGTGTGCAGACTGTGCGCCAGCCGATGCGTTGCCGGAATCAGCGGGCTTGTGCGCCCGTTCTGGCAGTAGAAAGGCGTCAGATATAGAAAGTCACACGACGGAGACCCAAAGTGATACACCAGATCAGCCAGGAAGGTAATTACGATGGCCCGTCGTTCACCAACAAACTTGGTCAGGCCATGAATCTTGAGATTGTCGACAACCAGCAGGTCTCCGGCGGAGAAGAGTACAGAGTTTGTGCCGATGCGGAACTCGCCGCTCCCTTGTGTCGGCACGAAGATTTCCAGGCGCTCATGCCAATGCAGCGTTGTGGGCTCAAAGGTATCTTCATAGGTGAGCATCTGGACCGCGAATGGGAAATCCGGGTTCAGGTCGAGTTGGTACCGCCGCGATCGATCGATCAGATGACCGACCCGCCAAGGCTCAAAGCGAAGGCCATCCAGAATCGCCGGTAGCATGCATCCTCCCTAGGTCAATTGTGAGCTACGGTGACCACATTCCCACCCCGCCGTTTGCTTCCGCCGAGCCCTCCGTCAGCTACTCAGAAGTCCGCGGCCTCGTCAGGATTGTCCTAGCCAAGCCAGTATTGTTCTAGACAGGTACGACGACCCTATAGTACTTAATCTGTAGTAGATAAACAATAACTCGTAGTAAATAGCTAGGCTGGGATGGCTGGTCCGGCCAACAGCATTCCCCAAGATGTTTGTTTTCTGCATCTTAGGTGGACATCTCAGGGGAAGGTGCGTTGCCTTGAAAAGCAGGCTTCCCGCTGGTGGGGCGTAGTCTTACCGAGCCAGTTGAGCAGAGTGGACGTCGAGACCGGCGGTTTCGGTGCGCAACAGCATGTGACGCAACTAGGAAAAGGGGGTAAAACCACTATGAACAGAAACTACTATCAAGTGGTAGTTATCGTGACATTGGCGTTCCTAAGCGGAGCGGCAGTCTTCGGGCAAACCACGGCTCAGCTGACGGGCCTCGTTACGGACTCAACCGGCGCCGTGATTCCAGAGGCACAGGTCACGGTCAGCAACCAACAAACCGGCATCGAACGAGAGGTGCGATCCGGCGCGGCCGGCTCTTATACGGTGCCATTTCTTCCCCCGGGGGTGTACCGGGTGAGGGTCGACAAGGAAGGCTTCCGGGCAGTCGTCCGATCGGGCGTCAGGCTCGAGGTCAATCAGGTTGGGCGTGTTGACTTCAGCATGGAGGTTGGCGCTGTCACCGAAACCGTGGAAGTCACGGGCGCTCCGCCGCTAATCGAGTCCGACACGTCGTCGATTGGGCAGGTGATTGAAGAAAAGGCTGTGGTTGATCTGCCTTTAAACGGCCGCAACTTCGTCCAACTCGCGATCCTTGGTCCCGGTGTCACGGGTGTCGGCTTCGGCGCGGCAGGCACGATCATGGCCGGCAACCGGCCCGATGATCTGCGGCCGGGCAGCGAGATCTTCTCCAATGGCAACCGCGAAGGCTCCAACAACTTCATGCTCGATGGCGTCGATAACAACGACCGCATCACGCTTTCTATTTCGTTGCGGCCGTCAGTCGAATCGGTACGCGAGTTCAAGATTCAAACGAATATGTTTGCCGCCGATCAAGGCCGCAATTCCGGCGTGACGGTGAACGTCATCACGAAATCGGGATCGAACCAATTTCACGGCAGCACCTACGAGTTCCTGCGAAACAACAAAGCCGATGCCCGGGCGTTCTTCGACAACCCGAATGACGAGGAGCCGGCCTTCCGCCAGAACCAATTCGGCGGCACGATCGGCGGTCCCATCAAGCGCGACAAACTGTTCTTCTTCGGATCCTACGAGGGGTTTCGTCAGCGCCTGGCGACCACGTCAGTCAACACGCTGCCGACGCTGGCCATGCGCGAAGGGGATTTTAGCGAAGTGCGGGATATTTACAATCCCTTTTCCGTCAGGCCGGACGCCGGTGCGCCGAGTAAGTTTACCCGGGACGCTTTTGTGAATCGGCAAATTCCGATGGCGCTGTGGGATCCGGTGGGCGTGAAGTTACTGAACGCGATTCCGGCTCCGGACAAGCCGGGCCTAGTCAACAATCAAACGACAGCTCCCAAAAACAAGCAGCGCTGGAACCAGGGGGATGTGCGCGTGGATTGGAACGCCTCCGACTCGGACATTATCTACGGGCGTTTTTCGCGTCAGGACACCATCACGACCAAACCCTCGACGTTTGACGCCGTAGAGATTCCTGGTATCGATCGCCCGGTAGCGCTGGGCAGCGAGCGGACGTTCGCCGGCGACTCGACCCATATCTCACACAACGTTGTGCTGAACTGGGTAAAAACATTCAGTCCGACGCTCCTTTTTGAGGGCAAGGCAGGTTACAGCCGCTTTGACCTTCAGTACCTGCAGGAGGGAGCCGAAGCGGGCGCGGAACTGGGAGAGCAGCTGGGCGTGCCAAACTCCAACCAGGGGCCCTTTTCCGACGGTATCCCAATTGTGTTTCCGAGCGGCTATCAGGAGATCGGACAGACCCGCTCCCTGCCAATCATTCGCATTCAGAACACCTTCAACTACACGGGCGCTTTCACGCATGTTGCGGCCACGCATACGCGCAAGTTCGGCTTCGAGGCGCGCCGCCGGCAGGCGACGGAGATTCAGAACAACCGCGGCAGCGGGCGATTCAATTTCAACCCTACATTCACTAACAACCCAAACGCCACCGCGAACACCGGCGACTCCATCGCCGGCGTGCTGCTGGGAGTTCCCTCCACGATTGAACAGGATTTTTCGCTGGTTACGCCCGGCATCCGTGGGTCGGAGTTCGGCTTTTATGTGCAGGATGACTGGAAGGTGAGCGACAAGCTGACCTTGAATCTGGGGCTGCGGTATGATCTGTTTACGCGCTTCAGCGAGGTCGCGGACCGCTGGACGAACTTCGATATCATCAGCGGGAAGCTGCTGATCGCGGGCTTTAACGCGGATTCCAACGTAGCAGTGGAACCGGATCTAAACAACCTTGCTCCGCGTTTCGGCTTTGCCTACCGGCTTTCTTCGAACACTGTAATACGCGGCGGCTATGGAATTTTCTACAACACGTCGGGTACTGGAGGACTTCTGTTGCGAAGGCATCGGCAGTTACCCTTCGGGCCGATCAACGTGGAGGATATCAACTTCTTTGACCCGAATCCCCGGCGGATGTCCGACGGCTTCCGACCCATACCAAATCTCGACTTTGCGGTTGTGGCGGACAATCCCAGCGGCAGCGTACTGGCCGTGGCCAGGGACTTCAAGAATGCCTACGCGCAGCAGTACAACTTTGGAATTCAGCACCACTTGAATTCCATCAACACGGTTCTGAAGGCGCACTATGTGGGCACGTTAAGCCGCGGTCTGGATTCCACGTTCAATCCTAATCAGCCGGTCCCCGGACCCGGCGGCTCCGGGCCCCGTCGGCCATTCAGAAATCTTGCGCCGGGCGTGGTCAATATTAACTACAACGTCAGCGATGGGATCGCCAACTACCAAGCGCTGCAACTTTCTGCCGAGAAGCGTTTCAGCGGCAGCTTGGGTTTCCTGGCGTCCTACACTTGGGGCCATTCGATCGACAACGTCCCGAATGCCTTCGGAGGCGCAGACAACGGTCCTAACCCGCAGGACATTCGCAATCGCCATTCCGCCGAACGCGGAACGAGCGGATTCGACATCGCTCACCGCTTTACCTACAGCACCAACTACGTACTGCCCGTGGGCAAGGGCAGGGGATTGGACTTCAACAACGCCATCGCCAACAACGTTATCGGCGGATGGGAGATGAACGCCATCGTTACGTTGCAGACGGGATTGCCCCATACTCCGACGCTGCAGTCCTCGGTGTCCAATGCGGGCGGCAGCCGGCCCGACCGGCTCAAGTCCGGCAAGATCGACAACCCGACGATCGACCACTGGTTCGATACGTCGTTCAATGAATCGGGCGCTGCCTGGGGTGTTCCCGAAATCTTTACGTTTGGAAACGCGGGCCGAAATATCCTTCGCGGCCCGGGCCGGGTGAACTTCGACTATTCGCTCTTCAAGAACATCCCAGTCGGCGAAGCGGCCCGGCTGCAGTTCCGAGCGGAGTTTTTCAACCTTTTCAATACACCGCAGTTCGGATTACCCGCGGATGCCATCGGCAGCCCGAGTGCGGGGGTCATTGGCAGCACCGTCGGGAACCCGCGGCAGGTGCAGTTCGGCTTGCGTCTGTCGTTCTAGCCACGTAAGTCGAGGGCAAGGGCCAGAGGGGACTTCCTAGCCCTCTGGCTCTTCCAGCCGGGCGGAGCCGCTGGAACGAGAGCGGCCAGCGGGGCCTGCTCCGCCTGATACTACTTTCGCCCGAGGGAAACCACTACAATCGTTCTAACGCCTTGGAGCGGCTTTGCCGCGGCCAAGGCAGAATCTCCCCGCGCTGTCCTGCGCCGGGAAAGGGGTCAGGGAGGAATCCGTGAGCACGAAATCCAAAAACGAGGTCAGCCGCCGCGCGGCCATGAAGGGAGCCTTTGCCAGCCTGGGTGCCATGATGGCCGCCGAAGCCGCTGCTCCGCAGAAGGCCTGGGCGAATGCGCCGATCGGACCGAAAGACAGTCTCAAGATCACGAAGCTCGAGACGTTTCTCGTCAAGCCGCGCTGGGGTTTTCTGAAGATCCACACCGATGCCGGCATTGTCGGGCTCGGCGAGCCAGTCGTCGAAGGGCGGGCCCACACCACTCTCGAAGCCGTGAAAGAAGTAGAGCCGTATCTGGTGGGGAAGGATCCCCGCAGAGTGGCTCATCACTGGCAGGCCATCTACCGACACGCCTTTTATCGTGGTGGGCCCGTGCTCACGAGCGCCCTAAGCGGCATCGATCAGGCGCTTTGGGACATCAAGGGGAAAGCCCTTGGCGTTCCGGTTTACGAGTTGCTGGGTGGGCCCACACGGGACAAGGTTCGCGTTTATAGTCATGCACGTACGCCCGAGGCCATCAAGGAAGACTTGAAGAAGGGATTTCGCGCCTTTAAGACCGGTCCGGCAAAAAGACGCCCCTCGCGTTATGTGGAAACGCTGGCCGAAGTGAAGTACGCCGCCGAAAAGTTCGCGGAGCTGCGCGAGGCCGCCGGTGAGGACAGCGACATCGGCATCGACTTCCACGGGGCGATCAGCCCGGCCTTGGCGAAACTCCTGATCAAGGCTCTTGAACCCTATCAGCCGATGTTCATCGAGGAACCGTGCCAGGCCCAAAACCACGACGTCATGGCCGAGATCGCCCGCGGAACCCACTTACCCATCGCGACCGGCGAGCGTGTCTTTACCAAATGGGGATTTCGTGAAGTGCTTGAAACAGGGGCGGCCACAATCCTGCAACCTGATCTTTGTCACGCCGGCGGCATCACCGAGGTGCGGCTCATCGCCGGCATGGCGGAGGCTTACTATGCCGCGATTGCACCGCACAACCCTTTGGGGCCGATCTCGCTGGCGGCGGGAGTCCAAATGGCAGCTTCGATTCCCAATTTTCTGATCCAGGAGCAGGTGAGCCTGGGCGAGGGCTACATCAAGCAGCCTTTTACCGTGCGTGATGGATACCTCGATCTGCCGGCCGGCCCGGGACTGGGCATCGAGCTAGATGAAAATGCCATGGCCGACAAGATCGGACACGACTGGCGGAACCCGCAGAGCTACGATGCCGATGACGGCTCGGTGGTGGATTGGTAGCCGTTACTGCAGCGCCAGCCAGGCGATCACGCCGAACGCCACGAGCAGCAGTACCGCGAGCGCGATGACAACGCCGGTCAGACGACGCTGGCGCTGTAGGGTGACGGTATTGTCAAAACTCGCTCCCGTATCGGGCGGACGTGACTTTGCCCGTTCCGCGCGAAGATCAGCAAGAAGTTCCGCGGCAGTTTGATAGCGGTCGTCCGGGTCCTTGGCCATCGCCTTGAGGACGATGCGTTGGAGTTCCGGTGAGGCTTCGGGACACAAAGGTCCGAGCGGTTCGGGCTCTTCGCTCAGAACGCTATAACGGATGACCTGCTCGTACTCGCCCGGGAATGGCAGGCGCCCGCTGAGCATCTGGTACATCATCACGCCCATAGACCAGATGTCGGTCCGGTGATCGATCGGCTTGCCGAGGGTTTGTTCCGGCGACATGTAAGCCGCTGTTCCGATGGTCATGCCGGGCTTGGTCAAATGCGGCGAATCGATCAGCTTGGCCAAGCCGAAGTCCATCACCTTCGGGCCTTTGTCGGTGATTTTGATATTGCCGGGCTTAATATCCCGATGCACCACGCCCTTTTCGTGCGCTTCCTGCAGGCCCTTCGCGACGCCGACGGCAATGTCCAGCGCTTCTCCCACCGTGAGCGGCCCGCGGCCGAGACGCTTGTCGAGGTCCTCGCCGACGACATAGGCCATCACGATGAAGGCCCTGCCGGTCGCATCTTCGATGCCGTACGTGGCGCAGATGTTGGGATGGTCGAGGGCGGCCGCGGCTTGCGCCTCACGGATGAAGCGCTGGCGCACTTCTTCTTCGTCAAGAGCCGCCGTGGAGAGAAACTTCAGAGCGACCGTGCGCTTTAGGCGGGTATCTTCGGCCTTAAAGACCGTGCCCATGCCTCCCTGGCCCAGTTTGTCCAGGATGCGATAGTGCGAGATCGTCTGTCCGGTCACCTGTATTTACAGTACACCCCCAGCGGGACTTGGTTCCAGTGGGGAATGTCTCCTCTAGACGAACGAAGCCGCGCTAGCGGGGCGTGAACGTAAACGACGAGATTCCTATCTTATCGCGGCCGGGCACGCGGAATCCGAATTTTCCTTGTAGAAGGTTCGCGCGGCCGCCGTTCTGGCGAAGACTGATTTCCGGGGATTGCCAATTGTCGAGCACAGCCCACTGTTGGTTTCTATAAAGGTAATGAACAATCCGGTCGGAGCTTACTTCCACCCGGATCGTCATGGCGTTATCGCGGTCGACTTCGTGCCTGACGCGGCCGGGCCTGCCCCTCTTGCCATCGACGACCTCCATGCGATTAAAGTGGCTGCCGTCCATTTGAATTAGAACATGATTCTTGTCGTCCTCGAAGTTGAGGAACCACTCGATCCGGCGGCCATTCTGCAGCAGGATCGTGAATTGATAAATGCCCGCAACGGGCTGGTGAGGTACGACGACATAATCACCGCCCCGTCTGGTGAGCAGGTTTCCTTCCTGCGTCCAACCCGGTGCTCCCTGCAGCGCCTGAAGCAGATCCACCGAACGGGTGCTTACGGTCGGCTCCCGCTGCAAGGTAAGCCGAGCGACCTTGGTCTGCTCGGCCACCACTCGTACCGTGGCTGCGTACTCCTGGTAGCCGTCCGCCCTCGCCGTTGCCGTGTAGTTGCCTTCCGGCAGGGTCAAGGTCGTTTCGGTTACAGGCCGCTCACCGCTTTCACCCTCGCGGCGCAGAGTTACCAGAGCCTTGACGCCGGCAGGTTCGACTTCGATTTGGAGGACACCGGAAGTGATGGCCAATGCACCGTCGAGTTCGACTGTTTCCCCAGCCTTGAAATCACGGCGCCACTCTTTGGGTCTCAGTTGATCCTTGCGCAGGGACACCGTGTGATTGCCCGCCGGCAGGCGGAAGGTCGCGGTGTCCGAGTTTGCTGGAATGGCTCCGAGGCGCGCACCGTCCGCGAATACCTCTGCCCCAGGTGGCGCGTTACGCACAGTTAAGACCGCTGTCTCCGGGAGGGGGGCGAGATCGAAGTCGAGACTGACCTCTTCGCCTCTGACCACCTCGACTTTCTGCTCGACGGAGGGCTCGAAGCCCTCCTTCTCGATGCGGACCGTGTAGGTTCGCGGAACCAGATAGACGAGGAGGCGGCCGCGTTGCGTCTTGCGCCGGTAGGGCTGTCCGTTGATAAAGACCGTTGCTCCGTCTTCCTTGGTTTGCAGGCGCAGGCCTCCGACGTTGCGGTCGGACTTCAGGAACACAGCGAGGGACGGAACGGCGCTGCTCTGGAACGCCAGATTAAGCTGGTCCTTTTCCTGGCCCAGCGTGACCTGATGCGAACCCTCGGCAAGGTCTCGCAATTCCAATCCGTCCGCCGGCACGGCGCCCGCGGCGTTGCCGTCGAGCGTTGCCGCGGGCGCTCCACCCGCAACATAAACGCGCGCCCCGCCTCCCAGGCTGCTGACGACGGCGGCTTTGAGACTACGCGTTTCGATGGGATCGTAGACAACCGGGAGCGACCCGGGCCGGATCTCCAGCGTGAATGCCGCCCGGCTACCCCGGTCAGTAATCTCCAGGGTATGCTCGCCGACGGACAAGCCACTCAACTGGAATTCGCCGTCTTCGAGCTTGCCCGCCGGCTGGCCGTCGAGCAGTACCGCGCCGCTTTCAAGGTCCGACGACAAATACAAGACGGGGGCCAGCGGCTCGAGCATCAGAGCAATCGAGCTTGGTTGCGTCTGCTCCGCCGAAACTTCAAAGGCCGCCACAGCCGTCTGATAGCCCAGCAACCTCGCCTCGGCCTGATAGGTGCCCGGCTCCAGAGCGACATCACAACTTCCCGTGCCGCACTGCTGGCCTCTGATCCAGATGGCCGCGGCCGGTGGTTCGGACCGCAGCGAAACCTGCATTGTCGCCGCCCCGGGAATCGGCACCTGCCCACCGGTCCCACGGAAGAAAGCCAGGACGACTAGGAGTAGCACGACGGCGGTCCCGGCGCCCGCGGCCAGCATCATGCGCTGGCGAGGGTTGGCCGGTAGCAGGCGCGACCAATCCACCGATGGCCGGGCAGTTTTGGCCGCGGCGGCCGGTTTCATGGGCTTCGCCGCAGGAGCGGCCGCAACCTTGGGTTCCGCCGGACGTTTCGGCTTGGGAGCAGCGGCTTGCTTTGGCGCGGGAGCCGCCGTAGGCCGCTCCGCCGGAGGAGGCGGTGTTGCGGGCAAAAAAGCCGTCGGAAGCTCAGCGGCGGCGGCCTTCGCCGCGGGGGAAAGCTGCGCGGAGATCTGGGACACCAGTTGCTGGACAGCCTTATCGTCCGGGTGCCGCGCACCGATCGTCTGAACCTCATCCGCCAGCTGCGCGGCGCGCTCAGCCGTAACGGCCGCTGCCGCCTCCTTCTCCATCTGTTTCAGTTCCCGCAGATCGGCGCTAGTGTTGGGAGCCTTGGTCACGATGCTGGTCTGGGCGCGAGTGACCGTCCCCAGCAACTGTTTGAGCCGTGGCTCCTCGGGATACGATCCTAGACCCTTCTCAACAGCGGCTCGCGCTGCTTCCAGATTGCCCTCGCCCTGCAGCCGTCTGGCCTCGGCCACGCATTGGGAAACAAAGTCCTCGCGCTTGTGATCCTCGACCTGCGTGCGCAGGCTCTGAGCCGGGGAGTTGGCGGGATCCAGCTCCAGAATTTCCGTGACCAGCCTCCCCGCGCTCTGCCAGTCGGAATCGACAAGCTGACGCGCGCGGGAGGTCAGATAGTTGAGCAAGACCGTGCGGGCGACGGGGCTGCGTTCGTCGAGCTGCTGGGCGCTACGCAGCAGCTCAAGACCCGTTTCAAACTGCCCCTTGTCGCACTGCTCGCGCCCTTGGCTGAGCGCGGCCATCGCTTCCTTACTGCGCTCCAGGTGTTTGCCCGCAAGCTTCTGAAGTTCCAGCAGAGCTCCGTCATCCGGAAATTCCGCCAACGCCGACTTGCAAACTTCGACCGCGCGGTCGTATTGGCCGCTTTCCAGGTGCTGGTCGATCTGCTCTCCCCAGCGCGCCTTGGCCTGGGTGCGGGCCTGTTGGTCACGCCGTTTCGTGAGCCGCTCGATCTCGAGATCGAGACCGGGGTAGCGCGAGTGGATCGACTTGAGAATCTGCCACTGATCCAGCGCTTCATTGAACTGCGCCTTCTCCTCGAAGAAACGCGCCTTGGAGACGATGGAATTCACCAGGTCGCGCTTCTCGCGCACGATGTGGATCGCGCGCTCAAAGTGAGGCTCACCGGGATACGCCTTCAGCGCCTCTTCGAGGATGCCCAGGCGGCGGTCCACGTCGGGTTCATCGTCCACGCGCTGGTCGGTTTGCGCGATAAACGCCGACATCTGCTGGCGCTGTCTCTCCTCCAGCTCGACCTTGAGTGCCTGAAACAACGCGTGAGAAGGGTACTTGGCCAGATACTGTTCACAAAGGGATCGAGCCGCGGCGAAATTATTCTCACCCAGATGGCTGCGCGCCTCTTCGTAGCCGTTCTTGACGGCGTCGTGTTCGGACCGGACCTGCTGGTAGAACTTCTGATAGGCCCCGCTGCGGTCGCCTTCGGAATCGGGGCGATCCCGCTCCAAGGAAACCAGCAGTTCCAACTTGCTCAGCGAGGCGCTCACCTCTCCGCGCTGCCAGGCGTCCATGGCCGATTTGTAGAGCTTCTTCTTTTCCTCGCGATCCCGGGCCAGTTCCTTCTCGAGGCGCTCAATTTCGGTGGCCAAGCCGAGAGCTTCCGTGTCGCTCGGCTTTAGCTTGAGGACGCTGTCGATAGCTTGCCGCGCCTGGCCGAAGGCGTTGTTTTCCACGTGCTGCTTTGCGAGGCGCAGCCACTCGTCGATCTGCTTTTCGCGCTGCTCTCTTTCGACCTGGTTCTTGAACGCCAATACATCCGAGTCGTGATCGTCAAGGTCGAGCGCTTCCTGAGTTTTTCGGAGCGCCAGACCGTACTCTTTCGCTTCGAGAAAGCGTCTGGCGCTTTCGAGTAACTGCCGGATGGTTGTTTTGCGGATGGCCTGGTCAAGTTGGCGCCGGGTCAGCGTGATGCGTGGATCCAGGTGGCCCTCGGCTTCCAGCTCAAACAAGATTTCCGAAGCGAAGTTGTAGTCCCCTTCGCCGAACGCCTTGACCGCCGTCTCGATGCGGGGATTGATCTTTTCGACATCGAGAAACTCCAGCGGCTGGTTGTGGAGAGCTTTCTGGAGAGCTTCAGCGAACTCTTTCGCGCTCGAAAAGCGGTGCCAGGGCCGCTTGGCCATGGCCTTGTGTACGACGCTGCTGATCGCGTCATTCACCGCGGAGTTGATTTCCGATATGGGCGGCGGCGAGTGCCGCAGGATCGCCTCGGTGATCTCGTACTCGCTGTTACCCGTGAAGGGCAACCGCCGCGTGAGTGTCTGGTAGCAGACGACCCCGAGCGAGAAGATGTCCGTCAGCGGCGACGGCGCTTTCATCTCGAGCTGCTCCGGCGCCATGTAAGTCAACGTGCCCTTCAGGCTGGTCTTCGCGCCGGTGGTCACGAGGTGCGCCACGCCGAAGTCGATGATCTTCACCGAGTCGTCCTGCATGACGAAGATGTTGCTCGGCTTGAGGTCGCGATGCACCAGACCGTGATCGTGAGCGGCTTGCAGGCCCCGCGCCGCCTGGCAGATGATCCCGATCGACCGCTCGACCGTCAGTGTGGCGCTGCCTTCGCGGATGGGCTCGTCCAGCGTGGCTCCGGGCAGAAGCGGCATTACAAAGAAAGGCTTGATGGCGCCTTGGTCCTGGAATTCGCCGATGTCGTAGATCTCAACGATGTTGGGGTGAACAATGGAGGCCTGCACACCCCACTCTTTGTAGAAAAGATCGAGGGCAGTGCGGTTTTCGACGTCGAGGATTGTCTTTAGGGCAACATTCCGGTTCATCAGGGTGTCGTACGCACGGTAAACGACGCCCATTCCTCCCCGGCCAAGCGGCTCGCCTAACTTATAACGATCCTGTAATCGGGTGCGGGAAGCCATGCGGATACACGATCCCCTAGGTCGAGATTGTAACAGTTTTTCCTAGGGCCGCGTAGTACGAAATTTCGCGCCAAGGGCGGCGCGTGGAGTTTGGGCGGCCGGGCACCGAGGAACGTAGGCCCGCCAGTCCCAGATCTGAGTTGGGGATGGGTTCGCCGGAAAGCGCCTTTTCCGTTACAGACGAGTTCCGCGCGACGGAGCGCTCTGCAATTTAACAGTGATTTCCATTTCACGGCCGTCGCGAACCACCGTGAGCCGCACCGTGTCGCCGCCGTGTTTCAGGGAGAGGGCCTGGGTGAGCACGCGGCGGTGAGTCACCTCGCGGTCATCGACTTTGACGATGTAATCGCCGCCCCAGGGCACTCTGTAGTTACCCACGATAATTTCGCGGCTCGCGCCTCGCAGTCCCGCTTCCGCCGCGGCCGAGCCTCGTTCGACTGTGACCGTGAGGTAGCCTGCTTGGGCCGGCAGCTTGAGAGCCTGGGCCTGCCGCGGTTCAAGGAATAGCGTCTCGAGACCGAGCGGGGCCGGTTGCGGCGCGTTGCTGCGGACATATTCAATCAGGGGCTTGGCCCGGCTGATCGGCATTGCGAAACCGATGCCGATGTTCCCTCCGGGGCCGTAGATGGCCGTGTTGACCCCAATCACATTGCCGCCGCTATCGAGCAGCGGTCCGCCGCTATTGCCAGGATTGATCGCCGCGTCCGTCTGGATCATGTCTTCCAGCACACCGTCCCGGTCGCGAATCGAACGGCCGATCGAGCTGATGACGCCCGTTGTCAGCGTACCCTCGAGGCCGAACGGATTTCCGATGGCCAGGACCTTCTGGCCGACCCGCAAGTTATCGGATTCTCCCAGTTTCAGGAAGGGAAGGCTTCGATCCGCCTGAATCTTGATCAAAGCCAGATCGTTCGCTTCGTCGCGAGCGAGGATCTCAGCGCGGTAACGGTTCTTGTTTTCGATGGTGACTTCGATCTGCGGCGCGTTGCCGCTGACGACATGGTTGTTGGTAAGAATGTGGCCGTTGTTGTCGATCAGGAACCCTGAGCCGGACTCTTCCGACGGGTAGACCTCAAAGAACCAGCTCTGCTGCATGACAGTGCTGGTGATGTTGACCGTCGCCGGAACGGAGCGGTTGTAGATCTCGATATTCGAGAGTTCCTCCGCGGTGAGACCGTTGGTCTGCGCCTGCGTCCAAAGAGGATCAGGAGCGGGCAACGGAGGCCGTACGCCGGGGACCCACGACGGCGACGTGGTCCACCAGATAAACGCGGCGGCCAGCAAAGCCGCAAGCAGGAATGGACGAAATCCCAACCGTCTTCTCATTGTGCTTTACGAGGCCTCGGCCCGCAGGCGCTGATAGACTTCGCGCGTCTGCCGCCTGGTCTCTTCCTTTGTTCCGGACGTCTCGATCACATAGTCGGCAAACTTGCGCTTTTCTTCGAGGGGCATCTGCCGGGCGAGTCTTCGGCGGGCTTCCTCTTCGGTCGCGCCATCGCGCTCCATGAAGCGGCGGATTTGTATATCCGGCGGACAGACCGTGAGGACCAGGCGGTCATACCGCCGGTGGCTTCCGCTTTCGATCATGATGGCCGCTTCCACCACGGCGATCCCCTGCGAATCGTTCCGGGCGATTTGCGCGAAAAACTCTTCCTGCCTTCGAAACACATGTGGATGCACCAGCGAGTTCAGTGTCGCGAGCCGGGCCGGATCAGCGAACACAATCCTCCCGAGCGCCTTACGGTCAACTTCACCCTCCGGCGCCAGAATATGCGGGCCGAACTCCCGGACCACATCATCATAGGCCTCACCGCCGCGCTGCAGGACTTCGTGTCCGAGTTGGTCAGCCTGAATGACGTGGCAGCCCAGATCCTGCAGCAGGCGGGCGACATGGGTCTTCCCGCTGGCCAAGCCTCCCGTGAGGCCGACTTTCAGCATGAATGCAGTTCCATTTTACGGGAGTCCGCGGCGTTCCAGCAGATTAGCGGCCGCGCCGCAGCCGCGCCGCTTTCACGGTGTTCGACATTAGCATGGCGATTGTCAGGGGGCCGACGCCGCCGGGCACGGGCGTATACGCTCCGGCCAGCTCGACCATGTCTTTCGGATGCACATCGCCCACGAGCAGGGTTCCTTTGGATTGGAACTGCGTAAGCTTTTCCGGCAACCCTGCGAAAATGCGCCGCACCTCGGAAGCATCCGTCAGCCGATTGATGCCCACATCGAGCACGGTGGCGCCGGGTTTGATGAATTCGCGCGTCACAAATGCCGGCCGCCCGATCGCCGCCACCAGGATGTCGGCTTGGCGGGCGATGGCGGGCAGGTCGGCCGTTCTTGAGTGGCAGATGGTGACCGTTGCGTTCTCATGCAGCAGCAATAGCGCGACGGGCTTTCCCACAATATCGCTGCGCCCGATGACCACCGCGTGCCTCCCGGCAATCGGAATCGAACTGCGTTTGAGGATCTCGATCAGACCGGCCGGTGTGCAGGCCACCAGACCCGGACGCTTGGTGACGAGGGATCCCAGACTGACGGGGTGAAACCCGTCTACGTCCTTCTTGGGTGACACAGCCAGCAGCACGCGGGCGGCGTCCACCTGAGAAGGCAGCGGCAACTGGACGAGGATGCCGTCGATGTCGTCCCGTCTGTTGAGATCCGCGACCAAGTGGAGCATTTCGTCGGTCGAGGTGCTCGCGGAGGGTGTGATGGTTTCGCTGAAAATGCCGACTTGGTCGCAAGCTTTCGTTTTGTTGCGAACGTAGATCTGGGAGGCCGGGTCTCCGCCAACCAACACGGCCGCAAGGCCGGGACGAAGGCCGGCGGCCGACAGTGCGGCCACTTCGGACTTCACTTCCGAGAGAATCTGATCGCGAAGGAGATTTCCGTTGAGGATGCGCGCGGACAACCGGACCTCCGGAGGACAGGAAGAAACTTGGTCAGGGCCCTGGACTCGGAGTCGGGGAAGACGCCGAGTCCAGGCGCCCGAATCGCTCTAGATCGGCATCGTACGGGTGCGGTTGAGCCGCCGCTCGGCGATCTCGCTCACCTTGCTCTCGGCCTCTTCGCGCGTTTTGCCGTCGGCACGGGCGATGTTCGCGCCCGGCGAGACATTATCGGCTTTCGAGATGTAGACGTCGCCTAGTTTATAGGTGATCAGTCTGACCTCCCACCCGGCCAGCTCGATCTTCTTTTCGGAGTATTCTTCCGGCTTCATGCGTTCGCCGCGGCGGCCCCTTTCTCGACCGGCGCTCCGACCAGATTACCCCACTCGGTCCACGAACCATCGTAGTTCGTCACGTTGTTCAGGCCGAGCAGGTACTTCAGAACGAACCAGCTGTGGCTCGAGCGCTCGCCGATGCGGCAGTAGGCGATCACAGGCTTGGCGCCTGTGATACCTGCCGCCTGATAGAGGGACTTCAGCTCATCGGCGCTCTTGAAGGTGCCATCATCGTTGCACGCTTTAGCCCAGGGAATACTGCTGGCCCCGGGAATGTGGCCGCCGCGCTGGCAGGTTTCCGGCAAGCCGGGGGGTGAAAGAATTTTTCCGGAAAATTCATCGGGGCTGCGCACGTCAACCAACTCGACGGATTTGCTGTTAACCGCCTTCTGTACGTCGGGCAGGAAGGACCGAATCGAGTAGTCCGGACCGCTGGCTTTATACGTTGCCTTGGAAACCTTTGGAGCGTCCGTGCTTAGGTCGCGTCCTTCGGCTACCCACTTCTTACGTCCGCCGTTCATCAGGCGAACGTCTTTGTGGCCGTAGATCTGCAGCTGCCAGAGCGCCCAGGCGGCGAACCAATTATTGTTGTCTCCATACAGCACGACCGTCGTGTCGTTGCCGATGCCGGAATCAGCCATCAGCTTCTCGAACTGGTCTTTGGGGATGATGTCGCGCCGGACCGTGTCGCAAAGCTGTGTGTTCCAAGCCCAGCCGACGGCGTTCTGGATGTGGCCCTCATCGTAGGCGGCGGTGTCGACATCGACCTCAACGATCCGCACGGACGCGTCAGCTGAATGCTGCGCCACCCAATCCGTGCTGACAAGAACCTCCGGGTGAGCGTAATCTCCCATGTGAAACCTCCTGTTTCCTCTTGCTTCCTCTTGAATTGAGCTTACGAATATAGCATTGTTGACTTCTCTTTGATGCGGCGGCCGTGCTGAACGGTCCGCGTTGTTGTGACTAAACTACTCCAGCTTTCCCGACAGCGAGTGGGCACGCTTTCGCCAGACGAAGATCGCGAAAATCGCTCCACTCTCACGTCACCCCTCGGCACGGCGTTCCAGCAACAGGACGTCCCGCCACACGCCGTGATGCAGGCCGATGCGGCTCAGGACGCCCACTTCGCGGAATCCGAACTTGCGCGTGAGGGCAAGGCTAGCGGGATTTTCCGGGAAGACCTTGGCGAGCAGGGTCCAATAGCCGCCTTCTTCGGAGGACCGGATCAGCTCCTCCGGTAACGAGGAACCCGCACCCATGCCCCGTTTCGCCGCGGCTACGTATAACGAGGCCTCCGCGACACCCCGATAAACCTGCCGCGATGAGAAGGGCGAAAGGGCCGCCCAGGCGATGACTTGCTCGTTTTCGAGAGCTACCAGGCGGCAGGTCTGTGTATGGCTGGTATCGAATCGCTCCCACTCCGGCGCTGACGTTTCGAAGGTGGCCTGGCCAGTGTCGATGCCTTCCTGATAGATCCGCCGCACCTCCGGCCAATGGGTGTTGAGCAGCGGAGAGAAGGTCAGAGCGGTCTTGATACCTTGCGAAGACATACGGGGAGCCTCTGCCAACGATCTCAAATCTGTAAATTTTCGGCGATCACCGCCTCGGAAATGGCGCCTTCGCGAATGACCTTCCATTCCGGTTCGGTGATGTCCACGGTGGTCGCCCCTAACCCATTCACTGGTCCCGCGTCGAGCAGTAGATCGACCCGTCCGTCCATCGTCCCAAGCACCTCGAAGCCGCTGCGGCAGGTAGGCTGGCCCGAGACGTTGGCGCTGGTGGCGATCAGAGGCATGTCGAGCATGTCGATCAACTGGTTGGGGATCGCCGCAGCGCTCTGGCGCACGGCCAAGCGGCCGGTGTGGCCCGTGACGCGCAGGGGCAGTTTCGCCGAGGCCGGCACGATGATCGTGAGCGGGCCAGGCCAAAACCGGCGCGCGAGCAAGTAGAAACGCGATGTCAGGTTGGTGGCGTAGTCCTCCGCCATCTGCAGCGAGTTCACGAGAATCGGGAGCGAACGGTCCAACTCGCGCCCCTTCGCGTGAAACACGGATGCCACCGCGTTGAGGTTGAACGGATCGGCCGCCAAGACGTACAGAGTGTCCGTTGGAAGAGATACAACCTTTCCCTGACGGACCGCGTCCGCTACCCGGGCAAGCACCTCTGGGTCCGGCGCATCTGGCGACGTTTCCAAAATTCGAGTTCGCAATAGCAATCCTTTGGACGTATAGCGCGCGTCGCCTATCAGGTGGCTCGGCTCAAGCCCGGCGCAAAGCCGAGGGCCGCTGCCCGCTGGGGCCGGTGGCGCCAATCTTCCGCCACGGACCGAACCGCGCGAATGTGATCGGGCGTCGTGCCGCAACATCCACCGACGATTTGAACGCCGTTTTCAAGCGCCCAAGCCGCCCAATCGTCGAAGTCCCCTTCGGACGACGGGTACACCAGTTGCTCGCCCTGGCGCTGTGGCAGACCAGCGCTCGGTTGGGCGCTCACCGTACAGCCTGGTTGGGCCGCCATCCGTTCGATCGCGCTGCGGATCGACGCCGGACCTTCCGAACAATTGCATCCGATCGCAGCAGGCCGCCAGAGCGCCAGAAATTGAAGTAATTCTTCAATAGTAGCGCCATCAGCCATTATTCCTTCGCTGTTTAAGCTCACCTGTACCACGAGCGGAGTCTTCCGTGTTGCGACATCGCCTGCCGCTGCCAGCGCTTCCCCCAACTCGTCCAGGTGCGAAAACGTTTCGAGCACGACCAAGTCGACGCCCGCGCCAACCAAGGACGCTATCTGTTCCTGGAAGGCCGCGCGGGCTACCGGGCCCGGAATCCCGTCCGGCTGGCCAACCGCGGCGCTGCTCACGATGCGGCAGCCAAGAGGCCCTACCGCTCCGGCGACAAATGCCTCGGGCCCGGCCGCCTCGCGAGCGAGCGAGACGGCGGTTCGATTGACCTGATCGACACGGCGACACAAATCAGAGCCGGCCAAGCGCACGCGATTGGCGCCGAATGTGTTCGTCTCCACGACTTCGGCTCCCGCCAGCACATATTCACGGTGCGTCTGGCGGACGCTCTCAGGATCGGAGATGTTTAACTCTTCCAAGCAGCCTCGAAAACCGGGGCGCCTTGCAAGTAGTTGCGTCCCCATGCCCCCGTCGGCCACCCAGGCGGCGCCCGAGGATAGGCCGCTTAGGAATCGCGATGAATTCGTTTCCACATCGGCCTCGTCATATCGGACCCGGCCTCGACCCCCTGGAGAGTCAACTGCCCGGGATCAGAACGGAATCGAACCGCTCGGCCAAAACCAAGATTCGCGGACAGGGCGTCGGTGAAAGCTCGGGGCTGGGATCCCAGGCGGGTCTTAGGCGATTCTACCGCAGCCGGACCGGCTGCTCCAAGTTCCGCAAAGCAGGCGTCTTACGTCCAGGCAATAAGGAATAGGGGGAGACGAGCGCAAACCAGCGATTTCCTTGCTCCCTAGTCGAAAATGACATGATAGTGTAGTCAGCGTTTCCGCGAGAGCAAGGCCTTAGTCGCCGGACGCCGCCCCGTCACAGAATGGAAGAACTGCCGCTAACTCTTCGTCTGGTAGTGATGTTGCTGCTGCTCGGCATCAACAGCTTCTTTGCGGCGGCGGAAGTGGCGCTGGTTTCCGTACGCGATACGCGCATACGCGAGTTGGCGGAAGCCGGCAACCGTAGCGCGCGCACGGTATTGGACCTGCTCTCCGACCCCGACCGCATGTTGTCGGCGACACAGCTGGGCGTGACGCTGGCGAGCCTGGGGCTTGGTTGGTCCGGAGAAGACACCGTATTCCGCCTCATGGAGCCGGTTTTTGGGCCGCTTCTGTTGCCCGACTACGCCGAGATGGCGCACTTTCTTTCCTTCGCTGTTGCCTTCACGGTGATCACGTTTCTGCATATGGTCCTCGGCGAGGTTGTGCCGAAGAACCTTGCTCTCGAGCGCGCCGAGAAGCTGGCTCTTGTGGTGGCGCCTCCGCTGCAACTGTTTTCCCGGATCACCGGCGTGTTTGTGAGGCTGGTCGAGGCAACGGCGGAACGGTTATCGCGGCTGCTGGGGTTGAAGATGACGGTCTCGCAAACGGTTTACACGGCCGAGGAGCTGAAGCTCGTGGTGAGCCTGAGCCAGAGGCAAGGCACGCTGGCGCGCCTGCAGGAAGCGATGCTGCACAAAGTGATCGACTTCTATGAGGTGGCCGTCCGTGAAGTGATGGTGCCGCGGCAGGAAATGGTCGCGCTTCCTCACACCGCGGGTTTCGATCAAGTTGTAGAGTGCATCACGCGATTTCGCCATGCGCGCATTCCGATCTATAGAGATTCCAAGGAGCAGGTCATCGGCGTGATCTACGCCAAGGACATTTGGTCTTACGTGCAGCAGATGCAGCGCTGGCAACTACTTGGCCGCACTCCTCCGCCTTTTGTGCTGCAGTCGCTTGTCCACGAAGTGGCGTTCGTGCCCGAAACCAAGTTCCTCTTTGAAATGATGAAGGAGTTTCTCGACCGCCGCTTTCACCTTTCCATGGTTGTGGATGAATTCGGCACGGTGGTCGGGCTGGTGACCGTGGAAGACGCCTTGGAGCAGATCGTCGGCGAGATCCGGGACGAGCACGAGCACATGCTGCCAAAGCCGGAGCTCTCACCGGACCACGTTCTAGAAGTTGACGGCATCACCAAGATTCTCGATCTTCACAGTCTCTATGGCATCGAGCTGCCCTATGACGCCGGCTTCGAAACGCTGGCGGGCTTCTTGCTACAGAAACTGGGATCTATCCCGAAGGGCGGGGAATCGGTCACCTACGAAGGCAGAAGCTATACGATCCTCGAAATGGACCAGAACCGCATCAGCCGCGTTCGCATCGAGCCTGTGGCGGCGGAGGAAGAAGTCACTACGTCCGAGGGAGGCGGCGGATCGGGCGATAGCGCTCTTTGAGCTGACACAAATCAGTTGAGCGTCGAGGCGCCGCAGCTGCCTGAGGAGAGTTCATGGTCGCCGCGGAGATCGGCTGGCAAGTGGCCCTCGACGGAGGCGGAGCTCGCCGAGGGCTAGCGGGCGATCCCAACGAGGCGGGCCCAGCGGCGACGTCTAGCGCGTCGTCCCCCAGCGCGCGACGATGCCGGTCGAGAGTCGAAAATCCGTATGGGTTCCCAAGCGTCTCCACCACACGATTTCCGGCTGTAAGCGCCAGTTCAAACCCTTGATATTTACATCCAGCGAAAGCCCGGCCGCCGTGGCGAAGTTCCACACGTGGCTCTGAACCGCGCGCTCCACATTCAGCACGGCCAGCCGCTCGACCGCCCCCGCCCGAGTATGTAGCCGAACGCCGGCTGGGCCCTTGTCCAGCACCGCAAACTCAGGCCCGAACATTAAATCGGTGTTGTGGGGCTGGCTGTTCACCAAAGTCGCGCCGATCCCGAAATAGCGATTCAGATACACGGTGAGATCCGACCGAAGGCCGTGGAACGAGTTGTCCCCGTCCGGCGCCTCGGAACTCAAAAAGGAATAGAGCGCGGTACACTCCGCCCTAGCCGGGCGTTCCGCCAAGGCGGGTGCTGCCCCGAGCGGGAAGCCGGCGGCGATCAAAACCGCTCGTGCGATTCGTATCTGAACTTTAACGGAAATCATTTCGCACCTCACTGTCCCCCTTCGGAGGTGGCTTTGTCGCAAGCGGATCTCCACTCTAACACGCTCCGGCACTCCCATTTTCAGCGCCAGCCTCGATCCCTCGCAAATCGAGTGGTGCATATCCACCCCCCTCGGTGGATTTCAACCGAAAAGGCAGAGAATTCTCAAGGTTTCGTTCAGGTGATCCGGACTTTAGCATCTCTATTGCCGAATCCCTCGCGATGATTGAGATTCTGGCTCCGGAGTCGAGAGCAGATTCAGAGATGGGGCAGTGAGAAAGCTCAGCCGTGGTGGGGGTTTCGCGGCGGTTCTCGCTTCCACCGGTGCGGAGCGCTCACTGACGTTCGCGCCTCAGAATCGTGATGGCGTGGCGGGGCGATGTGAAGGTGCAGGCCGCCGCGAAAGAGCGAAGGTGCTTCGGGCAGCGGAGCAGGCGGGACGGTGGGACCCGTCCGCTACAAATGCTGGCGTTTCGTTCTCTAGGCGAGCAAGTCTTGGACGACCTCGCCTTCGACGTCAGTCAGCCGAAAGTCGCGGCCCATGTGGCGGTACGTGAGTTTGGTGTGGTCAAAACCCAGGCAGTGAAGCATCGTCGCCTGCAGGTCGTGGACATGCACCGGCTTTTCGATGATGTTCAGACATAACTCGTCGGTCGTCCCATGAGTGTACCCTCCTCGGAAGCCCCCGCCCGCCATCCACATGCTGAAGGCGTTGGGGTGATGGTCGCGCCCGGCGTTTTCGGCGTCCTCGGGTTTGCGATGCTCAACCATGGGCGTGCGCCCGAACTCACCGCCCCAAACAACGAGAGTCTCATCGAGCAACCCGCGCTGCTTGAGGTCCTTGATGAGCGCGGCCGTAGGCTGGTCGATGGCTTGGACGCGGGGCGGCAGCACCTTGTTGATCGAGGTGTGATCGTCCCAGGAAGCGTCCATCATCAGGACAAATCGCACGCCCCGCTCGACCATCCGCCGCGCCAGCAGGCAGTTCGTGGCGTACTGACGGCGGTGCCTGTCGTCTGAGTTTAGCCCGTACATTTCGATGGTCTGCGGCGACTCATCGGAAAAATCCACGAGGTCCGGCGCTTCCATCTGCATGCGGAACGCAAGCTCGTAGGACGCGATGCGCGAAGCGATCTCCGTGTCGCCCGTCTTGGCCTGGTGCATCCGGTTCAGGTCGGCGACCATTTCGATTGTTGCCCGCTGGTTGTCCCGGCTGACGCCCTCCGGGCTCGTCAGATAGAGAATCGGCTCGCCCTCGCCCCGAAGCGTTGTGCCCTGAAAGTGCGAAGGCATAAAACCTGAAGAGAAATTCGTCGTGCCGCCGCTAGTACCTTTGCCGGAACTCAGCACCACGAAGCCCGGCAGATTTTGGGACTCGCTTCCAAGACCGTATGTCACCCAGGCGCCGAACGTAGGCCGCCCAAGCTGTGTGGCTCCGGTGAACAACAGCAGTTGGCCCGGATGATGGTTGAAGGCGTCGGTGTGCATCGAGCGCACCAGCGTAATGTCGTCCGCGACCGTTCCCAGGTGCGGCAACAAGCTGGAAAGCTCCATGCCGCATTGCCCCCGCCGCTGGAACGGATAGTGGCTCGCCATGACTTTGGCGGTGGGCTTGATGAAGGCCAGCTTCAGGTCTTTCGTCATTGGCGGCGGCAAAGACTGGCCATCGAAGCGTTCCAACGCGGGCTTGGGATCAAACAGTTCGAACTGGCTAGGACCGCCCTCCATGAAAAGGAAAATGACATGCTTCGCTTTCGGGACGAAGTGCGGCGGGCGCGGGATCAGAGGATTCGTCTCGCTCGCCGCGGCTGTGAGCCCGTCGGCGGTAAGCAGGTCGCCCAAGGCCGCCATGCCGATGCCGCCGCCTACGCCCCGCAGGAATTGGCGTCGATTCTGGACGGCTCGGAATTGGTTCCACTCCATGGTCACGTTTCCTTCGGCGCAAACCTGCGCCGGGTTCTCTTACTCGCGGTTGACGAATTCGTCGAGGTTCATCAGACCGCGCGCCACACCTGTCCAGGCCGCCATGGTGAGTCGTTCTTCGCCCGGCGGCACGAACGGCGCGATCTTCGCCTGCGCCCCGGGATCATCTTTCAATATCGTCCGCTGCTGCTCGAAGAACGTCGTGATGCGGTCTCTTTCCGCCGGATCGGGGGGGCGGCTCAGGCACAACCGGAACATACGCTCCAGCCGCTCCGCGGAAGCCACCTTTTCCTGCACGACGCGCACCGCCAGCGCCTGCGCGGCTTCTTCAAAAACAGGGTCGTTGAGTAGATTTAGAGCTTGCAGCGGCGTATTCGAGCGTTCGCGCCGGACCACTGCCGTCAACGTTGCCGGTGCGTCGAAGTTGATGAGCATCGGGTAGGGCGTTGTGCGCTGGAAGAAAATGTAAAGACCGCGGCGATACCGCTCTGGGCCCGTGTCCGCGTCCCAGGTTTTCTTGGAATAGCCGAGTTCGGACACGCCTTCCGGCTGTGGCGGCCGTACGCTCTTGCCGCCGATCGCCGGATACAGAAGCCCGCTCGCCGAGAGGGCGCTATCGCGGATCAGTTCCCCCGGAAGGCGCAACCGGTTTTGCCGTGACAACCATCGATTCTCAGGGTCACGCTCGCGGAGTTCGGGCCTTGCCTGCGAGGCCTGGCGATAGGCGGCGGAGGTGACAATGAGGCGCAGCATGTGTTTGCGGCTCCAGCCGCTGCGCACGAACTCGGAGGCCAGCCAATCGAGCAGGTCCGGGTGGGAAGGCTTCTCACCCTGGGTTCCGAAATCGTTGCTCGATCTCACAATCCCCGCACCGAAAAGCTCCTGCCACATGCGGTTGACGGCCACGCGGGCGGTGAGTGGGTTATCCTGCCGAACGAGCCACTCGGCGAACGCCAGACGCGCGGGTTTCTCTTCCGGCTTGAATTCCGGCAAGACCGCCAGCGCTCCGGGACGCACCTCCACGCCGGGGCTTCTCCAATCGCCGCGCAGCGCAATATGGGTCGCTTGCTGCTCATCGCGTTCGATCATGGCGTAGGCGCGGGCAAAATCAGGCAAGGTCTCCTGCAATGCGGCCAGTTCCTTTTGAACGGCTTTCACTTTTTCGAGCAGCTCTTTATCTTTCGCGACGTCCGGACCTGTGCGTTGCAGGAAGAAGTCGATCAGTTCGTCGCTCTCGAACTCGGTAAGCTCCTCCGGCTCGGCAAGCAACCACCAGTCGGCGCGATCATGGGCCGCCCGCCACTCGGTGAGTTGGAAATCCCAATCCGTGTTGACACCGGGATTTTCCATCGCCTGCAGCAGCTTGCGTTGAAACTCCGCCTGCAGAGCATAAATGCCGTTGCCGGCTAGAATCTTTTCGCGCGCCGCCCGGTACCTCGGATATGCCCGCAGGTAAGGCCCTGCCTGCCCGGGCGTAGGCGCGGGGATGTCCCTTTCCACCGCATTATTGAAAACTGCGTAGAACTGGTAGAACTCCTTCTGGCTGATCGGATCGTACTTGTGGTCGTGGCACTGCGCGCAGCCGACGGTCAATCCCATCCAGTTGGCGCTGACCGTGCTGAGCCGGTCAATCACTTCCTCGAAGCGTTTCTCCTCGTTCTTGACCCCCGCTTCGCGGTTCTTTACGCCGTTGCGCAAAAAGCCCGTGGCAACACGCTGCTCGACGGTGGCATCGGGAAGCAGATCGCCCGCGATCTGCTCGATCGTAAACTGATCGAACGGCATGTCCTTGTTGAGTGCCTCGATCACCCATTGGCGCCAGCGCCAGGCGTGGGGCCGAATCGGGTCTCGCTCGTAGCCGTCGGAATCGGCATAGCGCGCGGCGTCGAGCCAGGGAATGGCTTGCCTCTCGCCGTAGTGTGGAGAGCGTAGCAACCGATCGATGAGATTCTCGTAAGCCGCGGGGCTCGAGTCGGCCAACAAACGGTCGACTTCTTCCGGCGCGGGGGGGAGGCCCGTCAGATCGAAAGACGCGCGGCGAGCCAGGGTGATGCGATCAGCTTCGGGAGCGGGCGTGACCTTCTCCGCCTCGAGTTTGGCCAGCACGAACCGGTCGATGGGGTTCCGTACCCAGGACTCGTTCCGGACGGCGGGAGCGTCGGGACGCTGTACCGGGCGGAAGGACCAGTGGCCCTTCTTTTGCTGCTCACTGAATTGAGGAGCCTGCGCGCGCTCGGGCCATTCGGCGCCGTTGTCGATCCACGTCCTAAGCGCGGCGATCTGAGATCCACTCAGCGGTTCGCCCGCCGGAGGCATGCGGAATGCTTCCTTGGCGCTGCTCACCCGCTCAATCAGCCTGCTCGCTGTGCTGTTGCCCGGGATGATGACGGGACCTGCGTATCCACCCTTGAGAGCTGCGTCTCGGCTGTCGAGCCGCAGCCCGTTCATCTGTACGGACGGCCCGTGGCAGGTGTAGCAGCGTTCGTGAAAGACCGGCTCGATGTCGCGAACGAAGTCAGCTTGAGCAGAGACTGTGGAGGAGAAGGCCAGCCCGACAGCGGTGGCTATCCAAAACGATGCAATCCTGAGCATTTCGGAAGCGGCGTGCTTCAAACATCATCTCGTGCGTAAGCGCTGGCGTCAACGAAAAAGGTGGGCAATATCTGACTGTAGGGTAGCCATGATTCATGGGCGGCGCGCTCGGTAGTGCCCGGAAAAACCGATCAGGCGCGCCACGATGATCGCAGCGCGCCCTTACGATTTTTAGATGCCAAAGTCCTTGAGACGGCGGGCTAGTTGATCGTGAGCGGCGCCCGCAGCACGAAATCCAACCGCGATTCCGAGGGGATGCTCAGCTTCTTGCCGCGAGCGGCCGAAACCGCTACGCCCGTCCCGGCGCCGGCGCCCGCTCCAATCGCCGCGCCCTTGCCGCCGCCGATAATGCCGCCGACGATGGCGCCGATACCGGTGGTCACGGCGGTTGTTTTCGCGGTCGAGGCGCCCTTACCTTCGCTCTTGATCTCGGCGTAGTTCGTGGCCAGCTCGTACGACCGGCCATCCACCGTGATGTTGTAAAGCTTCAGGGCGACTTCGTCCGAACCTGTAATGGCCCCGGACTGCTCGACGCGCGCGACCTGGACTGTGGCATCGGCATTGCGAGGAATGACGATTGTGCCGCCCACCGTGACAGGGTCGTCGATGCTGGCGCGAAAACGCTCGCCCGCGTCGGTGACATCGGAATCGATGGAATCGATCATGCGAATGCTAATGACCGTACCCGCGGGAATCGTCGCGGAAGCCTTCGCGGAAGTTGAGGTAGTGCTAGCGGTGCTCGTAGCAGCCCGCGCAGGAGCGGGGGCAGGCGCCGGAGCTGCAGCCGCCGGCGCAGGAGCGGGGACCGCCGCGGGAGCCACGAAGCTGATCGCCTCGATGTCGCCCACCGAATAGGTCTTCACGTTGCCGTCGGGTCCGATGAACCGGACTTGGCGCGTGTCACCGCCCAGAAACGTGCCATCGATTACATCGCCGCTGCGCAAGCGCAGCGTATCGGCGGTCAGAAAACCGGCCGTCAGCAACGACAGCCCCAGGGACCAAACCAAACTGGATTTCCGGATCATGAGCTACTCCGTTTGCTCCGCAAAGGGAGCGTCAGCTGCGATCTGTGATTATTATCGCAAACCTGTTTGACGCCCGGGCCGCCGAAAGCGTTGCGGGAACCTAAGGGGAGGCCCTGCGCCTCCAGGGGCGATCGCCGCGGCTAGGGCCGCGCGGTATCAGGGCTTTGCCCGAGGGTCGGCTGGGGCAAAAGGGGTGACTCGACCCTCCGGGCTGCGGCTATTCGTAGGCCAGCGCGTCGATGGGATCCTGGCGCGCTGCTTTCCAGGAAGGATAGAGCGACCCCAACAGGGAGCCAACAATCGAGACCACGACCGCCCAGATGATGTGCTGCTGCTCGATCACGAGCGCCACCAGCGGGAAACGCTCCACGAGCCAGGACTGAGCGAGAAACGCGAGGCCGATCCCCAGGACGACGCCCGCGACGGTGAGAACCAAGGTCTCGCGTAGAAAGATATCGACGATATATCCAGGCCTGGCGCCCAAAGCTTTAAGGATGCCGATGTCACGGGTGCGATCGAGCACTGCAGTGTACATCGACATCAGAACGACGATGAAACCCACAACCATGGCGATACCGATGATCACGGCGATGAAGTCATCGGCGCGGCCCCTTGTTTGCGACTCGAAAAGCGAAACGAACTCCTCCATCGTGTAGACGGGGTGTTTGGGCAGCATCTCTTTGAAACGCCCTACAAATTGGGGCGCCTGCGTGGAATCGTCGAGCTTGACGTACACCTGACTGAGCTTGCCTTGCCAGCCCATGACCTCTTGCATCGTTCTGAGGGGAACAAAGATGCGTGAAAGCTTGCCGCTTTCGGTAATACCGGCGACGCGGAAGTCGCGGTTGAAAAACTGGACGGTATCCCCGGCGGAAAGCTTTTTCTGCCTGGCGAAGACGTCATCAACGATCACGTCGTAGGGACCTTGAAAGGGTCCGCCCTGCAGGAATCGCATTCCACCCGACATGCGTGTGAACTGGTCCAGGTCGACGCCCGTTACCGTCTGCAACTGGCCCTGCATGGAAAACGTGCGGCCCATGGCCATCGCAACGCCGGGGAGTTGCTGGATCTCATTCACCAGCGTCTCCGGCAGAGCGGCGGTACCCGCGCTTAGGGCTCCGCTGCTGGTGGGATCCAGAATGAGAATGTCGGCGCCGATGCCTCGCTGCTTCCGCGTGGACTCGCCGACCAGCCCGTCGGCAAGACCCAGCATCAGAAGAATCATGGAGACTTCCACGCCGATCGCCAACACCGCGAGCGTCGTCCGCATGCGCCGGTGGAACAGATTGGCCACGACGACTCGGTTGGTCAACGGAGATCTCCGGGGGAACCTGACGGCGGATACGAGGCAGCCGATTTCGAGGCCGGAAACGTCTCAGACGGTGTCATCGGGTATCAGCAACTACTGAATATACCCCAAACTCTTGAGAACTTCGGCGTCACGGCTGCTGAGCTTGGCGTCGCTTTCTTCCAGGTCAGTGGATTCGAACCAGCGGCGCAAGGCGGCGGTCTCCCGCTTATATTGCGCGTCGCCTGAGCCGAGCACGGTTGGGTGAAGCTCGAAGGGATCTTTGTCTGTGTTGAAAGCGGAAAGCGACTGCTGGCCCGGACTCCAGATGGTCTTTTGCGGTCCCTGCGTCAGACCGATACGCAGAGGAAGCTTGGATTCGTGCACCCACATCCAGGAAAGCCAACTCGGTGCGAACCCTTTCTTTCCGGCGAAAGCTACGTAGCGCATGGGCCGGTCGGGGATCGATTCCCCTTCCATCATGGCCGCCGCGAAGCTTCGCCCGGCGAAGGAAAAGGGCTGCGACCGGCGCTCCTCGACCGGCACCGTCATATCGACAACGGAAGGGGTCACGTCGAGCAGCGACACTCGTTCGTGGATCACTTTTCCGGCCGGCACACCGCGAGGATAGCGAACGATCAGAGGCACCCGGACGATGTCGTCATACAGATGCCTGCCATGGCCGACGTACCCGTGCTCGCCCAGGCTTTCGCCGTGATCGGCGGTGAGAACGACGATCGTGTTATTCCGCAGTCCCTTTTGCTCAAGTTTGTCGAGGACCTGCCCGATGTGTTTGTCGGTATAGCCGATCTCCGAGTCGTACTTTCTGATTCTTTCCTGCGTTTCCGCATCCAGATCCGGAACTTCCTCCTTGGGATGGCCGCTCTTCTCGAGAGAAGCGAACTCTTCGCGCAGGTGATACGGCGAGTGAGGATCAAAGTAGTGCACCCACAAGAAGAACGGATCTTGCTTCTTTCCATCAAGCCAGCGCAACACTCTGGGAGTGACGTCCTCGGCATAGCGGCTCGAGTTGAAAAGCTGATAGGTCCGCGTCAGTTCCTCGTCGTAAACGTCGAACCATCGATCCATGCGGGTGAGCCTGCTGTTCAACGTCCAGGCGCTGATAAACGCGGCGTTCTGGTAGCCGAAACGCCTCAGGATCTGCGGCAATGCCAGCCACTTGGAATCCTTCGGCAAAGCGACGCCGTTGATGCGTGCGCCATGTTCCTGCGGGTAGCGGCTTGTGAACAGCGAAAGATGCGAAGGCCCCGTCATCGGGATCGTCGTGTAGGCATTGTGAAATCGTACACCCTCGGCGGCCAACTGATCTATGCGGGGACTGGTCTTGAGATGATAGCCGTAACTGGAAAGATGATCCGAACGCAGCGTGTCGACGGTGATCAGTAAGAGGTTCGGACGCTCATCGTCATGAGACTGGACCTGCGGTTTTGTTTCTCGCGAACTTGCAATGCCCAGAATGGTAAGAAGGATGATCAGGAAGGAGAAAATCGTCAGTTTACGCACTGTATCTATTATACAGGATGAGGATCGATTATTCAAATGCAGAAGCGGTTAAAATGACGGATTTTCCGTGTAGAAACGCACTCTTGCCTTCATTCAGTGTTTTGAACATGCTGCTCGATGCAGTGTTACTTCGATTAAAGATGGATCAGAGATAGTACACGGTCGCAGGAACGTTGTCCATGATCGCTTACTATTGTCGTCGCACCAGCGACTGATGCCGTCGACACCCACCGTAGTATGCTACCGGGATGCCTGCCCGCCATAAAGTGTTGGGCCTGATGTTCACGCTCACGCTGATCACCTACCTCGATCGCGTGTGCATATCGGCTACGGCCGGCGCCATGTCGGAAGAACTCGCCTTGACGAGAGTTCAGATGGGCGAGGTTTTTAGCATTTTCGTTTTGGGCTATACGCTATTTGAGATTCCAGGCGGTTGGTTGGCCGACCGCTTCGGATCGCGCGTGCTGCTGGCGCGCATCGTCGTCTGGTGGTCCGTCTTCACGGCCTTGACAGGGGTGGCGTGGAACTATTCGAGTCTCCTTGTCATCCGCTTTCTTTTCGGTTGCGGCGAAGCGGGCGCCTTTCCGGGGTGCGCCTCTGCCCTCTCCCGCTGGTTTCCTTTCTCGGAGCGAGGCCGTGCGCAGGCGGTGATTCTGGTGGGCAGCCGCCTGGGCGGAGCGTTTGCGCCCGCGATCGTGATCGCATTGATGGGAGTGATGGGGTGGCGGCACGTTTACTGGGTGTTTGCAGGCCTGGGGATCGCGTGGGCCCTGGTATGGACTCGCTGGTACCGCAACACTCCGGAGGAGCACCCGGCGGTCACGCCGCAAGAACTTCAGTTCATCCAGGCTGGACGACACGGCGCCGCGGAACGTACGCCCGTTCCCTGGAAGGTCCTTTTTAGCAGCCGCAATGTTTGGGCCCTGTGCGCGATGTATTCGGGCTATGCTTACGGACTTTACTTCTACCTTTCGTGGCTGCCTACGTATTTGGAGGAAGGGCGGGGCATTGCCTTGTCGCTTGTCGGATTCTACGCGGCTTTGCCCATGCTCGCCGGCGCTGCTTGCAACGTTCTCGGGGGTTGGCTCACCGATTATCTGGCCCGGCGGATTTCATTGCGCTGGGCGCGTCGCATCCCGGCGATGGGCGGGTTGTTGTGCGCGGGCGCTCTTCTGGTCGTTTCCGCGCTTGCGCAAGACAACACCATCAGCATGACTGCGCTGGCGCTCAGTTTCGGGTCGGCCGATTTGATTGTGGCGGTTTGCTGGGCCACTTGCCTCGATATCGGCCGTGAGCACGCGGGCACGGTGTCGGGAACGATGAACTCGCTGGGACAGATCGGCGGGCTGATCGCTCCCGTGGTTGTCGGCTGGCTGGTGCAGACGTTCGGGTCGTGGCAGCTGCCGCTTCTGATTGCGGCGGCTTACTACGTGGTGAGCGGATTGTTGTGGTTTCTGATCGACGCGGAAACAGCTTTGCAGGGAACAGGTAAGATCGCCATTACCGCGTGAAGTGTCTTCGGGGCGGGTGTTTGGATCGGACTGAAGCAGGCATCAGTTCTCGCTGGTCGCTTTCTCCGGTTCGTCGATCCACTTTTTGACTTGCCGGCGGGCTGCCTCAAGATATTCCTTCACTGTGACGTTCGCCTTCTGCGACCAGCTCTCGGCCTTTTCGTTAAGCGCCTTCAGCTCCTTTTCCGCCTTGGCTCCGTTTTCGCCAAGCGAGCCTTTCCTCTTCGCGACCGAGTCATTGACCTCGTTGCGCAAACGTCTGCTTTCATCCTGCAAGGGCGCCGCCTTGTCATTGAAGGTCTTGACGGCATCGCCCAGTTTCTCGGCTGCGACTTTACCGGCCAGATCGACGTCCTTCTGAAGTTGGGTGGATCCCTCGTGGACAGCGCGGCGGACGTCCGCGTCGCTGACGTCGTAGAAAAGCAGAGCCCCCAGCCCGATCAATCCCAGCACGCATAGAAACAGGAGCAATCGGAAGACTTGCATGCCTTTATTGTAACCCCACCCAGAGACCCCTGATCCGTGCGGAGGTGGCCGGCGGCGCCTTACTACTTGCGATTGTTCGAGGACGCGTGTTAGCCCTGGAGGGCTACAGTAATTTCGCTAACAGAGGTTCTGTGCTAAAGGACGAGGTAGGCCGTTTGCTATGATTGTGGCGGTTGCCGCACGGCCACAGGAGAGTGAACAGTCTTGTCCGTTACGTCCGCGTCAGCCGCTGATACAAAGCTGAAAACTGCATGGCCTGGTTCAATAAGCCCTCCGATCCCGAAGAACAGTCCGAGCCGAAGCGTGTTCGCACCGAAGGTCTTTGGATCAAGTGCGACTCCTGCCGGGGCATCATCTGGAAGAAGGACCTCGAAGCCGCATTGATGGTGTGCCCGACCTGCGGCTTTCACTTCAAGATCGATGCGCGGACGCGTTTGAATCTTCTCTTCGACGATGAGGCTTGGGAAGAGTTCGACCACGGGCTGCGGTCGACGGATGCGCTTGGCTTTGTCGATCAGAAGCCTTACACGGAGCGGCTCGCCACAGCGGAAAAGTCGACCGGGTTGAAGGATGCCATCATTTGCGCCCAGGGCAAAGTGGCTGGGCGCCCCGCGGTCATTTGCTCCATGGAATACCGCTTCATCGGCGGCAGCATGGGTGTTGTCGTCGGTGAAAAGATAACCCGGGCCATCGAGAGAGCGATCGCCAGCAAGCAGCCTGTGGTGATCGTATCCGCCTCCGGCGGCGCGCGCATGATGGAAGGCGCCTTGAGCCTGATGCAGATGGCCAAGATCTCGGCGGCGCTGGGCAAACTGGGCGAAGCCAAACTTCCCTACATCAGCGTGCTTACCGACCCGACCACGGGCGGCGTGACGGCCAGTTTCGCCATGCTGGGCGATCTAAATGTCGCCGAGCCTGGTGCCTTGATCGGGTTTGCCGGGCCCCGCGTGATCGAGCAGACCATCCGCCAGAAGTTGCCGAAGGGGTTCCAGCGTGCTGAATTTCTGCTTGAGCATGGCATGATCGACGCGGTCGTGCCCCGGGCTGAGATGAAAGAGTTTTTGCGAGGCGCTTTGGATTTTTTGTGCGGCCCTGTCGCATGAGCTATTCCGAGGCTGTTCAGTATTTGATGTCGCTGCTGGGTGACATCCGCGGCGCGAATTTTGGGTTGCGGCGCATCGAAGCGCTCATCGCATCCCTCGGCCATCCGCAACATTCCTTCCGGGTCGTGCATGTGGCGGGCACAAACGGCAAGGGCTCCACAGCGGCCATGATCGAGTCCGGCTTGCGCGCGGCGGGCCATTCCACGGGACTATACACCTCTCCTCACATGATCCGCTTCAATGAGCGGTTCAAAATCAACGGGCAGGATGCGAGCAACGAGCAATTTGCCGCGGCGGTCGCCGAAGTGCGGGCGGCAAATGAACGCCTGGCGGCGGGCGATAGCGGCGAGGGGCATGCGACGTTGTTCGAGTCAGTAACGGCGGCCGCGTTCTGCTCCTTCCGCAACGCCGCGGTGGATTGGGGCGTCATCGAGGTCGGGCTCGGCGGGCGGCTGGACGCGACGAATGTCGTCACACCCGAAGTAGCCGTGATCACGCCGATCGATTTCGACCACGAAGCCTTCCTGGGCAAGTCGGAGGAGTTTATCGCGGGTGAGAAGGCCGGCATTCTGAAGCGAGGGTCGAAAGCCGTGATCGCGCCGCAGAAGCTGCGGGCGGCGGTCGTGCTTGCGAAGCGCGCCGCCGAGCTTGCAGTTCCGCTAGTGCAAATCGGCGATGACTGGCGCGCGGAAGGTGTGACGCACCGCCGGGGCTACTATCGGTTCGATGCCGCCAAGAGAAGGGACGGCCGCGGCGATCGATTGTCCTTGCAGCTGCCGTTGGCAGGAGAGCATCAGGTCGAGAATGCGCTGACGGCCGTCGCGGCTCTCGACGCCTTGGGAGTTGCACATCCGGCGATCCGGCAGGGAATCGAACAAGCCCGTTGGCCGGGCCGTCTGGAATACTTCGACGGGCAGCCGCGGATCCTATTGGATGCCGCCCACAATCCCGCGGGGGCGCGAGTCTTGGCGCGGTTCCTGGAGAAGCACCACGCTGGAGCGGCCATTCATCTGATCTATGGTGCGGTTCGTGACAAGGCAATCGACGAGGTCGCCGATCTGATGTTCGCCCGAGCGGATCGCGTGATCCTGACGCGCTCGCAAGTGTCGCGCTCGGTGAAACCTGAGGTGCTCCGGCAAATGGTCGATCACCTCCACGCGCGGATCGAGACCGCGCCGGTCGTGGAGCAAGCCATCGAACTGGCGCGGGCGGGCGCTCGGCCCGAAGACCTGATTGTCATCGCGGGCTCGATTTTTCTCATCGGAGAGGCGAAGGAGGCCCTGGAAGCAGTCACCGCGAAAGGCTAGGGCAGGGAGTCCTTCGCCGCCAGACTTCCGCAACGGCTCCGCTTCTGAATCCAGGCCGCTTCTCGCGAAGCAAGATCCGCAATGTTCAGCCACCTGCGTTCCGTTCTCTGGATGTGCCCGCTGATCGGCCTGTCGGTCATCGTCATGGGCAGCATCTCGCTCCTTGCCTCGTTGTTTGACACAACGGGCCGGCTGCAACACCGGGTGGCGGTGCGCTGGGCGCAAATGGTGCTGACGATTTGCATGGTCAAGGTCGAAGTGCAGGGCGGGGAGCATCTCGACGAGGGGCAGAGCTACGTTTTCTGCTCCAACCACTTCAGCCTGATCGACACGCCCGTTATGTTCGGGTCGATGCCGCGCGAGTTCCGCATCCTGGCACGGCACAACCTGTGGCGGATTCCATTTCTGGGCTGGCACCTCAACCGCGCCGGGCACATCCCGGTGCATCGGGAAAACCCCCGCGCCGCTGCCCGCAACATCGGGCAAGCCGCCGAGAAATTGCATTCGGGGTTCTCGATTCTGCTTTTCCCGGAGGGCGGACGCACCCGCGACCCGGTCATGCGCAGGTTCAAACCGGGCGCCGCCCATATCGCCATCCGAGCCCAGGTTCCGATCGTGCCGATGGCGCTGATCGGCACGCGGAATATTCTGCCCCCCAGTTCTGCTCACCTGCACCCCGGCCGGGCGATTCTGCGGATTGGGATGCCGATCCCCACCGAGGGCCTGGAAGGCGAGAACGCCGCCGCGCTTATTGCCCGCGTGCAGGATGAGGTCAAGAGGCTGGGCGCCGAGAGTGCTTCGGCCTGACCCACTTTAGCGATATCGATTGGGAATGAGGTCCACCCGCGTTCCCCGCGATGACATAAAATGAGGGCATCACCGTGAGCAAACCAAGAACGCTTTTTGAAAAGATCTGGGACACCCACGTCGTCGCCCAGGAAGCCGATTGTCCGGCTGTGCTGTACATCGACCTTCATCTCGTGCATGAGGTCACCTCGCCGCAGGCCTTCCAGGGCTTGCGAGACGCCGGTCTGAAAGTGCGTCGGCCCGACCACACGATGGCGACGATGGATCACAGCATCCCGACCACGAATCGGAACCTGCCCATCATAGACGCGATTGCCGCCAAGCAGGTGGAGCAGTTGCGTACCAACTGCCGTGAGTTCGGTGTGCCTCTCGCCGATATTGGGAACAAGGATCAGGGCATTGTGCACGTCATCGGTCCCGAGCTGGGATTGACGCAGCCCGGCATGACCATTGTCTGCGGTGACAGCCATACTTCCACACACGGTGCTATGGGCGCTCTGGCCTTCGGCATCGGGACCACCGAGGTTGAGCATGTGCTGGCTACGCAGTGTCTGCTGCAAAGCAAGCCTCAGACCTGTGAGGTGCGTTTTGACGGCGTGGCGCCGGCGGGCGTGGTCGCCAAAGACCTGATCTTGGCGCTGATTGCGAAGATCGGCGTGGGTGGCGGCACAGGGTACGTCCTGGAGTACACCGGCAGCGCGATCCGCTCGCTGTCGATGGAAGGGCGCATGACCGTGTGCAACATGTCGATCGAAGGTGGTGCTCGGGCAGGCATGGTTGCTCCGGACGATACGACCTTCGAGTACTTGGCCGGGCGGCCGCGCGTACCGCAGGGCGCCGCTTGGGAGAAAGCTGTGGCCGACTGGCGGCGGCTTCCGAGCGACGAAGGGGCCGTCTACGACAACATTGTCACCATCGACGCGGCGAGCCTCGAGCCCATGATTACCTATGGAACCAATCCCGGCATGGGCGTGCGCATCACGCAGCCGGTTCCCGATCCGGCGGCGATCGCTGATGCCAACCAGAGCGCGGCTGTGCGGAAAGCCCTCGATTATATGCAACTCGAGGGTGGAAGGCCGTTGCTTGGTCATCCCATCGATGTGGTCTTCATCGGCAGTTGTACCAATTCCCGCATCACCGACCTTCGCCTGGCCGCGGAACTGATCAAGGGCCGCAAAGTCGATCCGAAGGTCCGCATGATGGTGGTGCCTGGTTCGGAAAAGGTCAAGAAGCAAGCCGAGGCCGAGCGGCTGCCGGAAATCTTCCGCGCGGCGGGCGCCGAATGGCGCGAGGCCGGCTGTAGCATGTGCATCGCGATGAACGGCGACCAGCTGGAACCCGGCCAGTACTGTGTCAGCACCAGCAACCGTAATTTCGAGGGCCGCCAAGGCAAGGGCGGCAGGACGTTTTTGGCCAGCCCGCTCACAGCCGTGGCATCGGCGGTCAACGGAGTCATCACGGACGTACGGACGATCCTGCAGTAGCCGCAATCAAGTTTTGGTTGTCCGCCTCGTAGTGGAAAAGATCATTCATGGAATCTATCAAAACTTTTTCAGGCCGTCTGGTCCCTCTTCCTGTTCGCGACATCGATACCGACCAGATTATCCCGGCGCGCTTCCTAAAGACCATCGACAAGCAGGGTCTAGGCAAGGACCTCTTTTGCGACTGGCGGTACGATGCCGTCGGCAACCCCAAGCCTGACTTCATCCTCAATCAGCCGCGGTCGCAAGGGGCGGTTGTGCTTGTGGCGGGCGACAATTTCGGCTGTGGCAGTTCGCGCGAACATGCACCTTGGGCCCTGATGGGTTTCGGCTTTCGGGCTGTGGTCAGCACCTCCTTTGCGGACATCTTTCGAGGGAACGCTCTCAAGAACGGGCTGCTGCCCATCATCGTGGACGAGGTGACTCTCCGGGAGCTTTTTGACTCCTCCAAGGATGAGAAGGCCGAAGTTGCCATCGACCTTCCCAAGCAAATATTGCGGCTGCCCAGCGGCCGTGAGGTCGAGTTTCCAATCGACGGCTTTTCAAAAAAGTGCCTGTTGGCCGGCGTCGATCAGCTGGGCTACTTGCAGCAGCGGGAAGCAGTGATTGCCGCGTACGAGCAAAGCCACCCGGCCCGTGTGAATACGGTCTAAATCGGGCGCTACCGCTCGGCCTTCTCCTGGTATACGCCCTTGGCTGTATGACCGGTCCTACCCATGGGCTCGCCGAGTGGCTGCTCCCAGACGTCTCTGCGCGTTCCACCTGTAAAAAAGGTTCCAGAACCTTCTGATTTTCTCCATCACGCCACGCTTCCCTTGTGCTATTTGATTTCCGTCTAGGCTCCTGCTTTTGCAGCGATGGTGGCATGCCTTGAAGGGGCCGATTGAGACCCATTTCTGTCTAGTACGCGCATGAGGGTTTTGGACGCGGTAACGGTACATCGGTTCCGGCGTTGAATTGTGTCTTTTGACATATTGGCCTGAATGGGACGATGGCTTGAAAATTGATCCATGGAGTTCCCTATCACCGAGATCCATCAGGTCGGCGCGTCCATGGTGCACCTGGTTCGGGATAAGATTGTTAGTTCCGAAGAGTACCTGGGCCTGATCGAGGGTGGGGGAGTCTGCCTGGCGCAATCCTTTGCCACCTCGGCGGAAGCAGAAACCTGGCTCCGCAACATGTTCGGCCGCCTGTTCAAGAATCACGAGTGCGATCTCGGCTGCATTCGCCTCCCAGGATCGGAATTCCTTGCTGAGGCGGCTACGCTTCAGCGCCTCGCCCGTTTTACCGACACCCATAGCGTCCAAGATTAGTCTGCTACGATCTTCGGGATGCCCCCGGCGGACCGAAGCGCCCTCGAAGAAAAGGCTTCTCAATACTTCCCACCCTGGGAGAAAGCCGACCTGCCTGCGCCGCCCGTGATTACCTGGCGCCATTGGACCGCCCTGATCGGTCCGGGCGTGTTGATGGTGGGCAGCAATATCGGAGGCGGTGAGTGGCTCTTCGGCCCGATTGTCACCGCGCGATACGGCGGGCAGCTCATGTGGCTCGCCACCCTCAGCATTGCCTTTCAGATTTTCTACAACCTCTCGGTCATGCGATACACGCTGGCCACGGGTGAGCCCGTTTTCGTCGGCTTCTTCCGCACCCGGCCGGGGCCGAGCTTTTGGGCCGCCTTCTATTTGATGATCGACCTGGGCGGCATCTGGCCTTACATGGCCTCCAATGCGGCTGTCCCGCTGGCGGCTGTCTTCCTCGGACGTCTTCCCGGGCCGGAAGATGCGTCGCTTCTGCGCATTCTCAGCTACGCGGTCTTCCTAAGCGCTCTCGTGCCCCTGATCTTCGGCGGCAAGGTCTACAACGCCATTGAACGCGTGATGCTAACCAAGATTATTTTGGTGCTTGGCTATCTGACGTTCGTTGGTGTCTTTCTCGTGAGCAAGGAAACGTGGATCGACATCTTCAGCGGCTTTGTGAAATTCGGCTCCTTGCCCGAAGGGGAACTCGACTGGGCCACGCTGGCGGCGTTCGCGGCCGTCGCTGGAGCCGGCGGCCTGTCGAACATGAACTTCTCAAACTATTCGCGCGACAAGGGCTGGGGTATGGGATCGCTTGTCGGCGCCATACCCAGCATGGTCGGCGGTAGAAAAGTGAAGCTATCCCATGTCGGGAAAGTATTTCCCTTGACCGCGGAGAATCTGTCGCGCTGGCGCGGTTGGGTGCGGCACATCGTTCGCGAACAGCTTTGGATTTGGGCGGCCGGATGCCTGTTGGGAATGGCGTTGCCGTCGCTGCTCTCGCTCGAATTCATTCCGGGCGCCACGGTCAGCGGCCATGCCGCGGCGGCAATGACGGCTGAAGGCGTCGCCGCTCGCTCCGGCCAGGTCTTCTGGTATCTCACGCTTCTCTGCGGCTTCCTGGTGTTGTTCCCCGGGCAGATCACCGATATCGACGGCATCATCCGCCGCTGGACCGACGTCATCTGGACGGGCAGCCGCCACGTTCGCCACCTGGAAGAGCACCGCGTGACCTACGTGTACTACACGATCATGGCGGCATATTGCTGCTGGGGATTGGCGGCGCTGCGCCTGACGCCCGATCCACTCGTGCTCGCTGTGGTGACAGGCACGCTGCGAAACGTCGGGCTGGGATCCACGGCGCTGCACACCTTCTACGTGAACCGGAATCTACTTCCGCGCGAACTTCGTCCGCCTTGGTTCTGGCAGGCGGGGCTGCTCTGCTGTTTTGTCTTTTTCCTGGGAATTTCCAGCATCGCCTTCCAGCAGTCAATATCAGAACTCTTGGCGAGATGAACGGCTATTACACGCGTAGAGGATATTGGATGGCGAGTTGCGTCTCGATTTCCGTCCTCGCGATGTTCAGCGCGGCGAGTCCCATGCCATCGCGAAATTCTCCACGCTGGATCATCTGCCGCAGCTCTTCATAGCTGACCTCGTGAACCGTCATGTGCTCTGTTTTTTCCAGGCGCTGCTTGCCTCGTTCGAGACCTTGCGCCATGACGACGCTGCAAACCTCGTTTGAAAGACCGCAGTAGACGACAAAGCTTCCTAGTTTACGAAGCCGCGAGGCGCGGTAGCCGGTTTCTTCCTGGAGTTCCTCGCGGGCTTTCGCGACCGGATCGCTTCCGGCGCCTCCCCCGCCAGGTAACTCATAGGCGAATTCTTCGTTCGGATACCGATACTGCCGGACGAGGACGATCTTTTGCTCGTCGGTGAGCGCAACAACCATGACAGACGGTCTGGAATTCAGGAAGGTATATGTAAAGCGGTGCCCGTCAGCGGCGACTTCGACTTCGTGCTGCTGCAGTTGGATCCATGAGTTTTCGTACACAACGGTTGAGCTCAATTTTTTGAACGGTCGTTTCAACTTGGCACCTGCGCGGCAGTGGTCAAAAGGTATACTATAGAAGTTTTACGAAGGGAAAGGACTTCATATGTGGGGAAGAAAAGAGGAACCGACTTCGCCGCCCACACCTGAGCCTCAAAACACTCAGGTGCCGCGGCCGTCGCCGGCGGCGAGTCCGCCGCCAAGTCCCTCGCGAATCGAAAGCAGCACCTTGACAACAACTGACAGAGGAAATCGGGCCATGGCACAGATCGGAAAGTCTCTCAAGGTTCGTGGTGAGATCAGCGGCAGCGAGGACGTGACAATCGACGGCGAAGTCGAGGGCACTGTGGAGCTGAAGGACAACAGCCTCACGATCGGTCCTAACGGTAAGGTCCACGCCAACGTCACGGCAAAGTCGATTACGGTACTCGGCCGTTTGGAAGGGAACGTGAAAGCCGGGGAGCGCGTCGAAATCAGCAAGACCGGGTCCCTGGAAGGCGATTTGGTCACTCCTCGTATCGTGATCGAAGATGGGGCAGTGTTCCGAGGCAGTATCGACATTCTGAAGCCCGGCGAGCCGTCGGGTGCGTCTGACAAGAAGGCGGACGGCCGGGCTATGGCGCCTCCACCCAAGGTCGCGGCAGCTGTCGCGGATTCCGGCGGATCGGCCTCCAAACCCGGACAGGCGCCCTCGCAGAAAGCCTAGCCGCTGACAGTCTCCGGGTCGGATGGGCGAGCGGAGGACTGCTTCGATCGCGGCCCGGCATCTTGCGGCGAGAGCGCTTCTCACACTGTGTTTTGTGGATTTCTTAAAAAAGGTATTCACACCGCTCACCGGCGAAACTCCCCCTGACTCGGTGCCGGCAGGCCAGCCGAGAGGATGGGAAACGGCCGATACGGCTCCGTTTCACCGTAAGAGTATCGGCCTGGGCCATTTTTTCGACAGCTTTCCGGATGCGCCACATCTGGAGATTCTCGATCTTGGCGGCATCTGCGAAAGCAACGTCAACTATCTCAGCAGGATGGGCTGCCGCATCCATGCCTTCGACCTGCTGCCGAATTACGACCGCTATCGCGAAGCGCTTTCCGGCCGGCGGTTTGATCCGGAGACTGCCCGCCAGTTTGTCGAAGAATACTTCCAGTTTCCGCCCGAGCACTTTCACGCAGTATTCGCCTGGGATTGTTTGGAATACCTCGAATCTGATGTATTGCAGCTTACGGTGTCGCGGCTGGCCCAGGTAATGCGCCCAACGGGCCCTTTGCTCTCCTTTTTCCACACACAGGCCCGCGGCGAGGTTGTCCCTGTTCACCGTTACCAGATTGAGGACGCACAAACTCTGCTTCTGCGGACGCGCCAGTCCCGGCCGTTACCGAGCACGTTCAACAATCGGGGCTTGGAGCGGCTGTTCGGAGGCTTCGAGTCGATCAAGTTCTTTTTGACGCGAGACAGCTTGCGGGAAGTAATCGTTCTGCGCTGAGCCGCGTCCACTGTCTGATGAGGGTCTATTCGCTTCTTGCGCCGGCGTTGACAGGTGTTCTCCTCTGGGGTTTCCTGTTGCCCGGTGTCATGGCCGCAGCAGACTACCGGGCTGCCGGCCACAATCACTACTTCAACCTCGAGTACGATGAAGCGATTGACTCCTACAGCCGCCTGATCGCCGAAAACCCCAAGGACGCCTTGGCGTACAACCACCTCGCCACGGCTCTCCTGTTCAAGGAGCTGTTGCGGCTGGGCATGCTCGAGACGAGCGCGTTCAAGGGCGACAATCAATTCCTGCGCCAGGAGAAGCCGCAGCCCGATCCCGCACTGAGGGAGAGGTTCGAAAAGGCGCTCCAGGAGGGACGCCGGCTCGCCGAGGCCACGATCGAAAAAACACCCGGTGACAAGATGGCGCTTTATACGCTCTCGAATAACTACGGGCTGCAGGGCAACTATGATTTCATGATTGACAAGTCGTATTTCAGCGCCCTGCGGAACGGCGGCCGCGCACGCAAGTATGCGAACCAACTCATCAAGGCGCATCCGGAATTTGTCGATGCCTATCTCGTAGCCGGCGTGCATGAGTACGTCGTGGGGAGCCTGCCGTGGATCGTGAAGGTGATGGCGGCGATCGGGGGCATCCGGGGTAATAAGCAGAAAGGGGAGCGGTACGTAGCCCGCGTGGCGCAAGAGGGGCAGCTGTCGCGAAACGAAGCCCGCTCGCTCCTCACAATTCTCCTGCGCAGGGAGCGGAGGCCTCTCGAAGCAGCCGCCCTACTCGAAGGGCTGATCCGCGATTTCCCCCGAAACTATGTCCTGTATCTCGAACTCGGATCGATGTACGAAGATGCCGGAGAGTTGGAAAAGGCACTGACGGTATTCCGCTCGGTGCGTCAAAAGATCTCCACCGGCGAGCACCGTTTCGGCCGCATGCCCGAGCGTTCGATGGAAGCCGTCGGGCGCAAGATCAAAGACCTCGAACAGCAACTCCTCAACCGCAAGACGACGGCGGCGCACGCGATTTCGCGGCCGCACACCGATTCTCCTTCCCCGGGCCGCTAAGCTAAGGTCCTGGGTTTTTGCGTACATCGGTACGGTTATGCGTCGATGCCGCCGAACCTGAAATCCTACCGTTGATTGGCGCCCGGACACTACGCCGCCCCGATGCGCACCCAAATTCGTTGGAAAAAGCCGGTCTACAACGGACGAATGTTGCGGTGGATGGCGTAGAGCGCGAGTTCCAGGCGGTCGGAAACGCCCAGTTTGTCGAAGATGTTGTGCAGGTGGTTCTTCACCGTTTGCTCACTGATGAACATCTTCTCGGCGATTTCTTTGTTCTTGAAGCCCTGCGCCACAAAAGCGACGATCTCGCGCTCGCGGTTGCTCAGGCGCGGCTTCTCCCTTTCACGTGGGCTGGGATCGCCGGGTGAGGCGAATTGGCGCATCACGGCCGCCGTGGTCCTCGAGTCCAACCAGATCTCTCCGTCGTAGACTTTGCGGATGCTCTTGATGAGCAGCTCGGTGGCGGTCTGCTTGAGCACGATGCCCGAGGTGCCATACTTCATCGCCTGGACGTACTCGCCCTCGTCTTCGGAGGCGGTCAGCACGATGATTCTCGTTTTGATTTTCTGCGACTGGATGCGTTGCAGCAGCGCCAGGCCGTCGATCCCTGGCATCCGCAGGTCGAGCAGCAGGATATCCGGCTCGTGCTGAGCCAGCAGGTCCATCACCTCGCTGCCGTCTTTCGCTTCGGCCACGACCTCGAAATCGGGCTCCAGCGATAACAAGCGCCGTAGACCGTCCCGGAAAATAGTATGGTCGTCGGCCAGCGCGATTCTGATGCTCTTGCCTTCAGTCACCTTGCCTTCTGACTCAACTTCCAGCCCGCGTTCGCGCATGTCCTGCACTGTGTCGCATCCCTGCTTGTTTCGAAAGGATAGGTAGTAGAAAGGTTCAAGCCTATTCTATAGTCCTATTGGTACTATGTCAATCAGTCTGAAAGCCTTTTGGTTCGGGACTACCCGAGTTTAGCTCGCTTTTTCCCCTTAGAACACGCCGAGCGGAAAACGCAGTGCTTGCAGGGAATTAACGCGGGTTCCTGGGCCGTCGACATCTCAACGGAACGCGTGATACGATGGGTTCCGTTAGGCTCGTAGCTCAGTTGGTTAGAGCGCTACCTTGACACGGTAGAGGTCAGCGGTTCGAGTCCGCTCGGGCCTACCATTCCGGCACCCTCTTCCCGGCCCTAGAGTACTTTCCCTGGTACTGGAAGCGCTGCGACGAAGCCGTCCCGGCGATGCCCGCCCTTAGAGTGACGGACCGCCGTGCGGCGCCGCGTGTCACTGCTTCTAAATCCTGACAACGTACAGCGTCCGCGGTCTTGGGGGCCGTAAAGACTGGCCGCGGCTTCCAGCGGAACGCGTCCAAGCGGGTAGAGTTGCAGGGTTTTCGGCCACTTCCTTGCCCGTCCGCGCTATGATTGGCGAGGACTGCGGGCTGATCCCGCACCAAGGGAGCCAAACCATGACGCGAAGGACCTTCTTGCGCGCGGCGGCTGGTGCTGCCACCGCCCCGATCGCCGCCATCACTGGACCGGAGGGTCTGCTGGCACAGGCGCGTGAGAAGGCCAAGCCGCTTCATTTGAAGGTGACCGACCTGAAGACCTTTATTGTCAACCGGGGCCTGCCCGGGGAGAACGCCAACAACTACGTCTTCACAAAGATCTACACCAACCAGGGCATTACTGGCCTGGGAGAGGGATCGGTTACCAGCAAGGCGGCCACCATGGCCGCCGCTATCGAAGAGCACAAGCGCTACCTCGTAGGCCGCGATCCCACGGACATCGAGATGCACTGGCAGGCAATGTTTCGCTGGCCGCGTTGGCGCGGCGGACCTATCCTCAACTCGGCTATCAGCGCCGTTGAGATCGCGTTATGGGACATTCTGGGGCAAGCCATCGGCCAGCCGATCTGGCGGCTCTTGGGCGGCAAGGCGCGCGACCGCGTGCAGATGTACGTCCATGCCGGCGGCAATAGCCCCGAAGCCTACGCGAGGAATTGGCTGCAAGCCAAAGAAGAGGGCTGGACCGGCTGCAAAGCCGCGTTTATCACCACTCAGGGCGACGTAATCGAGCCCGTGCGCTCCGTGCGCGAGGGCATCGCAAATTTGAAAGCGGTGCGTGACGCCGTCGGTGAGGATTTCCGCATTTGCATCGATCTGCACGGCAAGACAACACCCGTGATGGCGGTCGATTTCTGCCGCCGCGCGGAGGCCTACTCGCCCTATTTCGTTGAGGAGGCGACGCAGATCGAGGATATCGGCGAACTGGAGCACCTGCGGCGCAACACGCGCATACCGCTCGCCACGGGCGAGAGACTGTTCACGAAGTACGGTTTTGCTGAGATCTGCGAAAAGCACTTGGTGGACTTCATCCAGCCCGACGTGGTCCACTGCGGCGGCATCCTCGAGATGAAAAAGATCGCGGCGATCGCTGAAACGCACCGCATCGAGTTTGCGCCGCACAATCCACAGAGCGAAGTCAGCACCCTGGCTTCGTTGCATGTGGACTTCTCAACGCCGAACTTCGGCATCCAGGAAATCACACATCGCGGCAACGAGCAGTATTGGAAGGACCTGTTCCTCGGCGGGGGGATCACCTATGAGAAGGGCTACGCCTTGCCGCCGGAACGTCCCGGTCTTGGCGTGGATCTCGACGAAAAGGTAGCTGCCCAGCGGCCCTATCAGCCGCACACCCGCCAGCAGCTGCGCTTCCCCGATGGGGGCATTGCCGACCACTGATAACGCTGCGGGAAAGCGAGTTCCGCGTGGGCGACTCCTTGGTCCGTCCACCCATTTCCTGCCGCAACCCTGCGGTCAAACCTTCTGTAGCAAAACTCATCCCTAGGAAGCTCTAACGGTCGAAGCTGTGCGACGGGAGTCATGACCTGTGTCTGCCGCGCGGGTGAGCTGTGGTGAAAGGGCTTGGAGTTGTTCTGTCGCTGCTTTTCCTTTTCTGTTTCCTCATGAGAGCCAGTTTCTATTCATCCAAGTGCCGCGAGCCCGTTCTGATAGAAATACTGCACCCCGAACTTCCGGCTCGTGCGCAAGGGCCGTTCACCGTGATCACGCTAAACATGGCCGGAAGCTCCTCGGCGCAGCGGATTCTGGATGAGTTTGAGCGCCTGCGGATCTTTTCGGAGGCCGACGTGGTTTTTCTCCAGGAAGTCGTTCATTCGGAAGAGGGTGCCTCGGTGTTGAAAACCCTCGTGGACCGGCTTCAGTTACATGCTGCGTTTGCCACAGCTACCGAGCCTGTCCTTGATGGAAAACTTGAAGGGATCGCTATTCTCAGCCGGCGGCGCATTTACGACCTGCAGGCCTTTGATCTGAACCGCTTCGGACTGCATCTTCGCTCCCGGTGCCGGTTGGCCTTGGCCGCCACGGTCGAGACCCCATTCGGGGCCCCGGTAAGAGTTTTTGGTGTCCATCTTGACACACGGATCAATGCCGGGGAAAGGATCGCCCAGGTCCTGCCTGTGGTCGAGGCTGCCGAACGCTTTGAAGGGGCCGCCATCATCGGCGGAGATTTCAACACGAATGACGTGTATTGGGTGCGGCATCTGCTGCCCTTGCCCTACTTGCACAATCAGCGCCGGGCGCTTCGAGCCTTTTTGCGCCAGCGGGGCTTTTCCACCCCTATGAACGGAGAGCCTCCGACGTTTGAACATTTCGGTTTTGGGCTGGATTGGATCTTCACGCGGTCCCTCTCGGCCTCGCAGTGGGGCGTTGAACCGATCAGTTTCTCGGACCATCGCGCGGTTTGGATGCGGATCGCGGAAGGCGAGGAGGCCGCGATCGCGCCATAGGGAAGAGACGTGCGGAGACTCGAAGGGAGGGAGGCCAAAATCATGATTTTCATGTGGTTCTGTGTCGCTTTCGTCCTCGGCCTGCTCTTCTTGGCTCTTTTCCGCCCAGTGCTCGAATACAAGATCGAGAATACGGCAGCCCTGGATCCAGACGCCCCGGAGTTCTTTGCCCAGCTCGAGATGCTATGCGACGCCAGGGTCTTCCCGCATAACACGATCGACGTTCTGACCGATGGCAGCAGCTTTTACGAGGCGGAACTCGAAGCGATCGCGGGCGCCAAGCGTAGCGTACACCTGGAAGCCTACATATTCCAAACCGGCGAGATTGCCGACCGCTTCCGCGCAGCGCTCACCGAGCGGGCGAGGGCCGGCGTCGAAGTGAAGCTGATCATTGACGGTGTCGGGAGCCTGAGCACTCCGGCAGGGTACTTTGACGATCTCAAGAAAGCGGGCGGAAAGGTGGTCTTCTACCATTCTGTGCGCTGGCACACCTGGGATCGCTACAACAACCGGACGCACCGCGAGATTGTGGTTGTGGATGGGAGTATCGGTTTCGTCGGCGGAGCCGGCGTGGCGGACCACTGGTACAAAGCGCAGGGAAAAGCACGCCCTTGGCGCGACGCCATGTTCCGCGTGCGCGGCGAGGCGGTCGCTGGACTGGAGTCGGTATTCATCGAGAATTGGGCTGAGGCCGCCGGTGAGATTCTGAGTTTCGGAACGGACCTCCACATGCCTGAAAAGGCCGGCGCCACGCCCGCCATGGTTGTCGGAGGAACACCCTCCGCCGGAGGCTCCACGAGAAACCGCGTTCTATTCCAAATTTTCCTGGCCTCGGCTCAACGAACGATTCTCATTACGAACCCCTACTTCCTGCCGGACGCGAGCATCAGCGGCGAGCTGCTGCAAGCGGCCCAAGAGCGGGGAGTGGAGGTGAAGGTGATTACCTCCGGCAAGAAATCGGATCAATCTTTTACGCGAAGCGCCAGCCGGCGTCTCTACGGCGAACTTCTGCAGGGCGGCGTCGAGATTTATGAGTATGAGCCGGCGATGAGCCACACGAAAACAATGACGATCGACGGACTGTGGAGTGTGGTTGGAACCACGAATTTCGACGCCCGTTCGTTCGGGCTTAACGACGAGGTGAATCTGGTGGTCCGGAGCGAGGATTTGGCGCGGCGCATTGAACAGGACTTTCGCCGCGACTTGGCGAACAGCCGCCGCATCGGATACCACGAATGGAAACGCCGCCCGGTGTGGGAGCGCGCTCACGAGGCCCTGAGCGGTTTGCTCGAAAGGCAGCAGTGACGGAGGGGCCTAGGGCGATTACGACCTGACGCGCCCCACGACCGCAACCAGTTTCTCCGGGTGGTCGGTGATCAAGCCGTCCACGCCGAGTTCCAGCAGCCTGTCCATCTCCTTCTCCTCATTCACGGTCCAGGGGATGACCTTGAGTTCTTCGGAGTGCACTTCGGCGATCAGTTCGCGCGAAGCGAGCTTGAACTGGGGGATGACGACGTCAACAGGGCAATTGTGCCGCGACTCTTCGTCCTGGGTCCGGTTGTAGATGAAGCCGAGCTGCAACTCGGGAGCCAGTTCATGGACTTTCGTTAGCGTCGGAGGATCGAACGCGGAGACCAGGGTCTGCGCGGGCTGGCTATACTTGCGGATCAGCCGCACAACCTCTTCCTCGAACCCTCCGCCTTTCAGCTCGATATCCAGATAAGCCCGTTTGGCGAACTTTTCGAGGACCTCTTCGAGCAGAGGTACTTCGTAGCCCTTGGGGAGCTTTCGGACCTGGTCATAGGTGCTGGCATTCACAGCGTGCTTGCCGACCACCGAGGGGTGCACCACGACGAGCTTGCCGTCCGCGGTCTGACGCACGTCGAGTTCGAGGCCGTCGGCGCCCTGTTCCATGGCACGCTCGAAGCTGGGAATGGTGTTCTCCGGAATATCCGCAGCTCCGCGATGTCCGAGGATGAGAATCTGGCGCACTGTTTAAGCCCCTAAAATTGGAATCCTAATTTGACTACCCGTTACTAAACCCTGTCAACTGCCCCCGCGAGCCGGACTCTTGCTTCTTTACACCAAGCGGTCTAGATCTCGCAGTTGGATTCTGAACGGGCGTGTTAGCGAGGAGAGACAGCTAGGGCGTTCGAGCGGACTCGCTCGGGGTCAAGGACGGCACACCGGCAGGTGGAAACGAACATGATAGACAAACCTTAAGGTATCACGAATCCCCCGGAATGTGTGGCTCCTGGCCAACTTTCGGGTCTGCCAAGCCGGTCCGCCCCGGGGCCGAACGGCCCCACTGTCCTGGATCGTTGACCCCCTCCACGAAGGGCGTGACCGCTACAAGTTGCGCTTCCGCATCTCCTCGGCCAGGTAGTCGGTGGCCCGCCAGGAGAGCGCCAAAATCGTGAGGGTAGGGTTCTTTTCCGTGGCTGTCGGGAAGGCGCTGCCGTCCACAACGAATAGGTTCTTGACTTCGTGCATCTGGCAGTGAGCGTTGAGGGCGGAGCGTTTCGGGTCCTTTCCCATGCGGCAGGTTCCATGCTCGTGAATGGCGGCTCCGAATCCGTCAATCTGCCCCCGTTTATAGGGCAGGATCTCGGCCTTCATCTCGTGGAGGATTTCCTCGGTTGTGTCGTACATGGCCTCGATCATCCTTCGCTCGTTGTCACCGATGTTGTAATCGATGCGCACGACCGGCACGCCGTAACGGTCCTTCCGCGTGCCCTCGACCGTCACGCGGTTCGTGGCCCGGGGCAGAACTTCGCCATAAGGGTGCAGCTGGATGAGCGCCGGGTAGCGCGTCTTGACGGCCTTCTTGAAGTCGAGACCGAACCCGCCCAGGTCTTTGGCGAACGCGGCGTTATTCTGGCAGCCGCTGCTCCAGAACTGCATGCCGAATCCCCGCAGGTAGTTCTTCTTATCGCCGGGCTTGTCGAAGCGGGGCATGTAGATATGCGCCCCACTGATGCCGTCATCATTGGTGGCGCGTGCGCCTAGAAGCTCCGGCGCAAACCCTCGCATGTGAAACCGCACCTGTTCGCAGAGGTAACGGCCGATTACATCCGAGCCGTTGCCGATGCCGTTCGGGTACCGTCTCGATTTCGAATTCAACAGAATGCGTGTGGAGTCAACGCACGAGGCGCCGAGCACAACGCGTCTGGCTTGTACGGTACGCTCGTCGCCGGAATGGCGGTCGAAGTACTGTACTCCCGACGCCAGGCCCTTATCGTTGACCAGGATGCGCGCAACAACAGCATTCTCGATGATCGTCAAGTTGCCGGTCTTTTCGGCGAACGGGATAAGGTGGTCCGCCGAGTTGAAAAAGCTGGCGGTATCGCATCCTCGGCCGCAGGCGCCACAGTAATGGCAGGCCGCGAATCCCTGGTGGTCGCGGGTCTTGACGGCTCTGCGTCCGGCCACGATCCTGATGCCTCGCCGCTCGGCTGCCTTGCGCAATAGAATCTCGCCGCAGCGCTGATTCGGGGGCGGCAGATGGTGCCTGGTACCCGGCAGCCACGGCGTGTCGTCATCGCCGCCGCAGACGCCGATGAGTTTCTCCACGTTGTCGTAGTAGGGTGCAATCTCCCGGTAGCGGATCGGCCAGGCGATTTCCCATCCATCGCGTTCGGGCTCGCTGAAATTGAGGTCGGAATAGCGCAGCGAGACGCGGCCCCAGATATTCGTCTTGCCGCCGATGCCCCACACGCGCACCAGATCGAAATGGCGGCCCTCCACCCATTCGTACGGCTGCTCCCGCGTGCTCAGCTCAAACTGCGGCGGCCTTTCACCGCGCCGCAACCGCTCGCGCCATTCCCAGGGTTTGACGTGCGTCCAAAAGTCGGCGCGGTTGAAACGCGATCCCGCATCCAGCAGCAGGACCTTCACGCCCTTGCGCGTGAGGTTCCAGGCGGCCAAGCCCCCCGAGGCCCCGCTGCCGATCACCACGACATCATGATCGCCGTTGGCCATCTACAGCTCCTCCTCATGCTGGCAGCCCGGGAATTCCCGCAGGTAGCCGCCACCCTGGTAGCCGAGTTCCTCGACGAGACCGGTCTCGCTCGAATAGTAGCCGTCGATGGTCATGTTCTTCAGCAGCCGGAAGAACTCGCCCCGCCTCCCCGGAGACTGGCTGAATTCCGTAAGTAACGCGATGCGTTCGGCCCCACCCTTGCCCTCGAAGCCGGCTTCAAGCAGCAGCTGGATTCCTGCGTGGAAACTCTCTTTGTTGGCGCCGTTGGCCGCCAGCTCCTGATCGATGTAGCGGTCGACGCCCGCGGCCGCCGCTCCTGGAGTGTCCGACGATGGAATGATGAGATCGACCAGTGCGGTGACCAGGTCGAATTGCGCCTGCGAAAAATTCTGTGGCCGGTAGACTTCCTGGGCCGCCGCTACTTGTGGCGCGACGGCGGCGGTCGACGCCGCCACACCCCCGGCGATCGTTACGAGCGCTTCGCGGCGGGTGGGTTGCGATGGCATGCGCCTATTCTAGCTCCGTTAGGCCGAAGGGGCGGAGCTCGAGGACTCTGAGAAACGCCAGCACGAACTCGCCGATGTTGGGTTGACTGGGGGGATCAACCTACCGAACTCTCGTTTTGACAAAAATCACCTTTGGCCGCTCGGGCCAGCTTGCGTCAGAAAGCTCCCGGATGCCGACGATGCTGGCCTGAGAAAACGACAAAGAAAGAAAAAACTTCTTCTGGACCCACATGCCAAGTCGGAAACGTAGCGCCGAGAAAGCGGCAAGGCTCAGGGCTACCAACGCAAGAACGACCCAAAGTTTCGGTCGCTGAAAGATGACAATCAGCAGGACAATGCTGAGGAGAGAAAAGCCGAATGCTTGTGCCGTGACAATCATGGAGCCGCAGTTCGGAGCAACAAGCTCCCTTCCGCCGCCGCACGCGATACTTTTGATTAAGTCGGAAAACGCGGCCCGGACGTCGTCGGTATTCTGCACACCTGAGAGCCGGAATCCCTTTTCCTGGGCCCGTCCAGCGAAACGGGCCGAGGGGCCACAGCGTTGGCGCAGGAAGTAGATCGTGCCATGCTCAAGGGCGTGGTTGCGCTTGACGGCTTCGGCCATTCGAAAACGCTGAATGGCCGCTGCTACGACCGGAGTATTAATTAACCCGAGCAAGATAACGAACCATGGCCCAAGCAGCCCCGCGATCATAGGACCAAAAGATCCCGATTCGAAGACAGCACTGACAAGAATTATCAGCACGTAAACTGTAAACCCTACGAAAGGACGCACCGCGAGCGTTATGAGCCACTTGACAACCCATGACGGTTGAGGTGCGTAGCGCTTCACAGTTCAATTTGAAATGCTTGGATTCCAAACGTCTACCGGGAAAACACCTGAAGGCTCGGCTACTTGATGACGGCAAACAGATGAGGCTGGTGGCACCCCACGCAGGGAAGATCCGCGGCAGTGCCAGAGGGAGGTTCCGCGCTACAGGCTGGCGGGAGCTGCTCGTGGCAGCCCTCGCAACGGAGCCGTATCGCGCGCGGCGGGCGCGCCCTGTGCGCGCTATGGCAGGTCTCGCAATTGGGTCCCCTGGCAGCGGACGGGTTCGCCAGGGCCGCACCGTGCTTGCTGGCGAGATACTGCTTGAGGATGCTCTTTGCGGCGTCGATTTCACCCTTCGCGGGCCGGTCATGACACGTGCCGCACAACGCAACTACCTGCAGTGGCCCCGCAACGCGGTCCGGCTCGACACCGCCCGCGGACTCGCGGTGGCGCACGCTTGGACCGTGGCAGGCGTCGCAGGAAAGGCCCTGCCGGGAGTGTGGGTGCGTCAGGAAATCGTCCGTCACTTCGGTGTGACAGGCGTTGCATAATTCATGAGCAGGCTGCGCCCGCGCTACTGTGGCGAGGAGCACCGCTATCGAGACGAATCCGCAGCGAGCGATCAGGTTCATAAAAAGAATGCTGCCAAGTCGCGGAAGCAATCGCCGGCCAGAGTTGTAGCGGACAGCATGCTGTGCCCTCGGGCACTCCATGGCGTGTCCCTACAGAAGCGATTCCAGGCTCAGGGAAGAGGCAGTTTCCGGGCTAGGACAACCCCGTCCGGATTGTTTGAGCACGCCCTCAACTCTCCCCGTCAGCCTTGATTCTCTGCCGCCTCACGGAAACATCTGCTTCGGGGTCGAATACTACACCGGCGGATTCTTGATCAGCCTGGCATCAATGCTTGCGATATCTGGCTTGCCCGCCAGCGCCATCGACAGCTTGAATTCCGCCTGCAGTAGTTCCACCACGCGCTGCACGCCCACTTGGCCAAAGGCCGCCAGCCCCCAGACGTATGGCCGTCCAATCAGCACGGCCGTTGCGCCAAGTGCGATAGCCTTCAGCACGTCGGTGCCACGGCGGATACCGCCGTCCATCAGCACGGGAATCCTGCCTTTCACCGCGGCCGCAACCTCCGGCAGCGCGTCGATCGAAGCCACCACACTGTCAAGCTGCCGCGCCCCGTGGTTCGAGACGCCGATGGCGTGTGCGCCGCTTTGCACCGCCAATTCGGCGTCTTCGGCGTTCAAAATTCCCTTGAGGATGATCGGAATCTTGACCGCGGACCGCAGCCAGTCTACGTAGTCCCAGGTCATGTTCGGCGTGTGCGGCCGCCACATCGCCGCCAGCGCCGGGTTGACGCGCTTGCGTGTGGCGGCATCGTCGGGCACGCCCGTTCCCATGTAGGCGTAGTCGAAGCGGTTGCGGTTGTTGCGGTCGCGGTTCGATTGATACTGGTTGTCCACTGTGACGATGATGCCGCGTGCGCCGTTATCTTCAATGCGGCGGGCATAGCTTTGCGCGCGCTCCTTCGTCTCCTGTCCCGTCGTGTTGCTCCACCAGTGGACTTTGATTCCTTCGTCTTCGAGCTTATCGGTGGGCAGGCCGCCAACGCCGTAATCGGTGCCGGTCTTGGCGGCGGCTCGCGCGCAGATCAGGTCGGCGCCGGGAATCACCAGGTTCTTGCCACCGGTCGGCGACAGCAGGATCGGATAGGGCAGTTTCCGCCCGAGCAACTCGACGGAAGGGTCGACTTTGCTCACATCGACCATCACACGCGGGCGCAGACGGAGCCGTTCGAACGACTCACGGTTGGCGCGCAGGGTGACCTCGTCTTCGACGCCGCCCGCGATGAAATCGTAAGCGAACTTATGCAGTTTCTCTTTCGCGATGGTCTCGAACTCATGCAGGTTCACCGGAACCATCACCTCATCGGCGTAAACGGGCAGTTCGGCTGGACCGGTCGTTTCCGGGCTGCCGCCCCGGGCGGCGGTCTGCGCCGCCAGAATCGGCGATCCGGCAAACAGCGCGGCGAGATTCCGCAGTGCGTGCCTTCGATTGATTCCCACGAGACCTCCTGAGTACAGCTAACGCGAAGACATTGTAATACATTGTGGCGGCGTAGCCGGAGAGGGGAGGTTACCGTTAAAGCAGGGCGTCTGGCGAAGGATATTACGCTGTTGGCATCAGACAACGGCAAGTCACTGATCCCCAGCGCCCGCGTTTGCTAGTGGCTTGGCTTCTCGGGGACCGTTGCCGCCCTAGGTGTTTACAGCCTGCTGCGTCTCGCGAAGACGGAAACCGTCTTTAAGTCAAATGCGGCCGTCGGGCCCGATGACTCGCCGGCTGTGGCAGCTTACGCCGACTTGATCTCCGTCCAGATCCTGTCGCGCGCTTCGTGGGCGTCGGCGGGTAGCGAGGCGAACCACTCGCCGCGGCGGATAGTTTCCGAAGGCGGGAACAGCGTGGTGTTGTTGCGCAGGTTGTCGGGCATCAGCACCAGGCCCGCGCCGTTGGCCGTGGCGGTCTGCGTCACGGTGGCAATTTGCGCGCTGACTTCGGGGCGCAGCAGATAGTTCACGAATTCGTGGGCCAGCTCCTGCTCTTTGCTCTCGGCCAGAATCGCGGCGCTGTCGCAATAGAGCGCAAAACCCTCACTCGGGTAGACGAACTGTAACTGCGGGTTGGCCTGCTGGGCGAGCATCGACGTGGTCGCCCACAACTGGGCCGCGAGCACGTCGCCGGAGACAAGCTGATCCTGCACCTCGGCGTTGAGATACGCCCGCACGAATTTTTTTTGCGCGATCGCCTCCTGCTTGGCTTTTTCCAGTTCCGCCGGGTCGGTCGAATTCAGGGAAAGACCCAGCTTCAGCAAACAGGCCCCGATGACTTCCGCGGGATCGTCCAGCATGGTCAGCCGCCCGCCGTAGCGGTCGCTCCAGAGGTCGGCCCAGTGGGCCGGGGCGGGCTTCACGGAAGGGTTGTAGACGATGCCGGTGCCTCCCCACATGTAGGGGACGCCCCAAGCCAGCTCCGGGTCCCATGAGGGCCGCCGGAAGTCTTCCGAGAGCCGGTCCAGCTCCGTCAGCTTCGTATGGTCGAGGCGCGCCAGCAGATTGCTTTCGACCATCGGCACGACCATGTAATTCGTGGGGAAGACCACATCCCATCCGGAGTTGCCGGCCATCACTTTGGCGAGCATTTCCTCATTGCTTTCGTAGGTCTGGTAGGTGACCGTGACGCCGAACTCCTTTTCGAAGTTGGGAATGGTTTCAGGCGCGACGTAGTCGGACCAGTTGAAAACGTTGAGGCGGCGCTCACGGGCGGAGGTGCAGCCCAGCAGGCCCGGCAAACTCATCAAAAAAAGACGGCGGTTCATGTTCGGTTCCACCTTTCCGAAACCAGGATCAAAGTTCCGAGGACCGTTACGATGACGGCGGATATGGCATTGACTTCGGGACGGATTCCGCGGCGCGCCATGGCATAAATGACCATGGGCAGGGTCTCGGAGTCAACTCCGGCGACGAGGCTGGTAATCACATAGTCGTCGAACGAGATGGTAAACGCAAGCAGCGCCGCCGCGCCGACGCCGGGCAGCAGCAGCGGCAGCGTGACCCGCCGGAAAGCCTGCCACTCATTGGCCCCAAGGTCAAGGGCGGCTTCTTCTAGGCTGCGGTCGATGGTACGCAGCCGGGCCAGAACGACCAGCACGACGTAGGCGAGCGAAAACGTGATGTGGGCAAGTACGACGGTGAGCGTTCCGAGCGAAGAGCCGATTCGCCCGAGGACGAGCTGATAGAACGCCAGCAACGCCACCCCCAACACGATTTCCGGGGTCACGAGGGACAGGTAAAGCGTTGTGGTTACGAGGCGCGAATTCCGTTTCCATAGAGCGTAGGCGCAGAGCGTCCCTGCCACGGTCGCAAACAAGGTGGATGTCACTGCGATAAGCAAACTGGTAACGGCCCCGCTCGTCAGCTGTGCATTGGTGAAGGCGGCCTCGTACCAGCGAAACGAAAAGCCCTGCCAGACGGTGAAGCGGGAATCGTTGAAGCTGAAGGCCGCCAGCACGGCCAGCGGCAAATACAGAAACAGGTAAGCCGCCGCGACGTAAACCTTGAGCAGTCCTCTCATAGCAGCGGGTCCTTGTCGTGTTTCAACAGCTGCCATAGCAGCAGCATGACGACGGACATCAGCGCCAGGGAAACGGCTGCGCCGAACGGATAGTCACGGGACGCCGTGAACTGGTTTTGAATCAGGTTGCCGATCATGATGGTGCGTCCGCCTCCGAGCAGGTCAGGGGTGAGGTAGTCTCCCAGGCTTGGGACGAACACCAGAACCGCGCCGGCTCGCACGCCCGGCGCGCAAAGCGGCAGCACTACGCGGCGGAGCGTCGTCCACGGTTTGGCGCCCAGGTCGGCTGAGGCTTCCAGCAGGTTCGGATCGAGGCGCTCCAGCGCGGCGAAGATCGGCAGCACCATGAAGGGCAGGTAATTGTAGACCAGTCCAACAAGCACGGCTCCATAGTTATAGAGCAGCGGCAGCGGCTCGGAGATCCAGCCCAGCGAGAGCAGAATCGTGTTGACCAGGCCTGTGTCGCGCAATAGGAACATCCACGAGTACATGCAAATGAGCATGCTCGTCCAGAAAGGCAGAACAACGAGCGAAAGGTAGAGGTGCTTGCGCGGTCCCGCCTTCGAGATGAACCAGGCCAAGGGAAACGCTAACAGCAAGCAGAGCAGCGTGGCCGCCGCCGCAAGCAGAAACGAGCGCGCCAGAATCGTAAGGTAGAGGGCGTCCGCCAGGCGCGCGAAATTGTAGGGCGTGAGCGCGGCGTCAACGCCGCCATACGCGCCGCGCCGTAATACGCTGTAGGCGGCGACGATAGCCAGCGGGATCCCGTAAAGCAATACGAGAATCACGGCGGCCGGAGCGAGAAAGAGGCGCCGCAGCCCGTTCATACGGAGTGGTCCGGGAAGGTGATCTCCTCGGAAGGATGCCACGAGACCAGCACGGACTCTCCAGGCTGGTAGGAGTCTTCCTGGCGGGGAATGGTCGCCACAACCGTTTCACCGCCGGCGAGGCGCGCATGCACCTGCACGACGCCGCCTAGAAAGATGGAGTGTGCGACCGTCGCGGGCGCCGAGCGTTCACCCGCGTCAGTCGTGCCGCGAGAGATACGGGTAGCCTCCGGACGTACGCCAACGCCGTTCATCCAATTCACCGACCCGAGAAAGTTGGCGACAAAGCGAGTTTGCGGCTTGAGGTAGATTTCGCGCGGCGTTCCAATCTGCTGAACGCGTCCTTCGTGCATCACCGCGATCTGATCGGCAAGTGACAGGGCCTCTTCCTGGTCGTGGGTCACCATGAGGAAGGCGATGCCGACGCGCCGCTGCAGGGCTTTGATGTCGTTGCGCACCTGCTTCCGAAGGCCGGGGTCGAGCGAAGACAGTGGCTCGTCAAGCAGCAGCACATCGGGCTCCAGCACCAGGGAGCGGGCCAGAGCCGCGCGTTGTTTCTCGCCGCCGGAGATCCGCGAAGGGTAATGCTTTTCCTTGCCGCGAAGCTGCACCAATTCGAGAACCTCGCGGATGCGGCGGTCACGGTCGGCAACCCCTTGGTGCCGCAAGCCGAACTCCACGTTTTGCCAGACCGTCAAATGGGGAAAGAGGGCGAAATTCTGGAAGACGGTGCTGACCTTCCGCTCGTAGGGCCTGCGTCCTTCGACGGACTTCCCCTGGAGGTAGATTTCCCCGGAGCAGGGAGTTTCAAAGCCGGCGGTCAGACGCAATGTCGTGGTTTTACCGCACCCGGAAGGGCCCAATAGGGCGAAGAAAGATCCGCGGGGAATCGAAAGATTGATGCCGTCAAGTACGCGGTGGGGCCCGAACGACTTGCAGACGTCCCGGAACTCGAGAATCGGATCCACTGGAAGCAATATTAGCGCAGGGGCCAGTGGGCAGCAGGCACCGAAGGATCGCGAAATCGAGTTCAGAGGCGCGACCGTCAGGGAGCGCTCGGTCCCGAGGGAATGCGCGGCGGCTCTAGCGCCCGCGCGGACGAGGAGCGACTCGCTCACGCTCGCGCCTCAGAACGGTGATAAAAGGGGGCAGGGCAAAGTTGGAACCTCGCTTGCCGCGCACGTCAATCGTTCGCTACTCTAGTGCCATTCCTGCACAGCTGCCTCCCGGGCTCCGCTGCGAGAAACCCTGGGCATATTTTCTTACCTTCACGTGTTACGGCAATAGGTTCCATGGGGATGAGCGAGGGTCGGTCGATCGCAATCACAATAGATTTGGTGCGCCTTTTCTGGCGCCTCACGCACTGCGCGAGGCCTTCGAACTCGAGGAAATGGGTCGCGACCCGGCGCGGCTGGATGCGGCGGCTAGACGGGTGGTTCGAGACTCGATGCAGCAAGTATGCCGCCATGAGAACTGGAGGCTGTATGCGGTACACGTTCGTGCCACGCATGTACACGTTGTTGTCAGAGCGGAAGCCAAGCCCGAGTACGTGTTGACCAAGTTCAAGGCCTACGCCAGCCGCGCCTTGAACAGACAGTTTGGCCTCCGTGCGAAACGCTGGGGACGCCATGGCAGTACGCGCTGGCTCTGGTCGCCTTCCGAGGTGGATAGTGCGGTCGACTATGTACTGAACCGCCAGGGTAAACCACTGGAAAAGTACGAGCTGTTAAACCGCTGGTCCGATGTACTCTAATTTCAATAGTCAGGTTCAGAGGCGCGACTGTCAGGGAGCGCTCGTCCCGAGGGAATGCGCTACGGCCTCTCGCGCCCGCGGACGTGGAGCGACTCGCTCACGCTCGCGCCTCAGAACGGTGATGGCGAGGGGTCGCCAAAGAAAGCCCTGACTCCCTCGTTCCGGCCCGACCCCCAACCGCCTTTGATAAGCTAGAAATGGTTACGCCTGATTCCGCGGCACAAAGGGACCATGCTGCTCCCGAGTGTGAAGCCTGTTTTTGTCCTCGTGATCGCCTCCGGCCTTGCCTTTGGGGCGGACGTGGGGCAAGTCGATTTTCAACGGCAAGTCCGGCCGATTCTTTCCGACAACTGTTTCGCCTGTCACGGACCTGACGAGAAAACCCGGATGGTCGAGTTGCGGCTCGACGTGCGCGAAGGAGCGTTCCAACGCCGGCCGAACGGCCAGCCAATCGTGGCGGGCGACCCTGCCAAGAGCCTCGTCTTCCAGCGCATCACGGAAACGAATACCGCCTTGCGCATGCCGCCGGTCTACTCCCACAAGGAGTTGACCGGGGAACAGATCGCCTTGCTGCGCCGCTGGATCGAGGAAGGCGCTTCGTGGAGTGAGCACTGGGCCTTCGTGAATCCGGCGCGTCCGGAGCTTCCTTCAATAACGGACGAGCGCTGGGCCCGCAACCCGATCGACCGCTTTGTCCTGGCCTTCCTGGAAGCTGAAGGGATCAAGCCCGCCGCGGAAGCCGATCGGCGCACGCTGATCCGCCGAGCGTCTCTCGATCTGACCGGCTTGCCGCCGGACCCCAACGACGTGGAAGCCTTCGTGGCAGACGTGGCTCCCGATGCCTACGAAAAACTGGTCGATCGCTTGCTGCAGTCTCCCGCCTACGGCGAGCATCGCGCCCGCTACTGGCTTGATGCCGCCCGCTACGCCGATACGCACGGCCTGCACATCGACAACTACCGCGAGATGTGGCCCTACCGCGATTGGGTCATCGATGCCTTCAACCGCGACCTGCCCTTTGACCAGTTCACCGTCGAGCAGATCGCCGGGGACCTGCTCCCAAACCCGACGCGCGATCAGCTCATCGCAACTGGCTTTCATCGCTGCAACATCACCACGAACGAAGGCGGCGTCATCGAAGAAGAAGTGGCGGTGATGTATGCCAAGGATCGCGTCGATACGACGAGCACCGTTTGGCTGGGCCTCACCGTCGGCTGCGCCACCTGCCACGACCACAAGTTTGACCCCATCCGGCAGCGCGACTTCTATACGATGGCGGCTTTCTTCCGGAACACAACGCAGCAGCCGTTGGATGGCAACGTTCTCGATACACCACCCGTGATGGTGGTCCCGTCTGAAGCCGACAGCGCCCGCTGGGACGCTTTGCGCAGGGAAATTCCAGCGGCGGAAGCTCAACTTGACGAGGTGCGCGCCGCTTCAAAACCTGAGTTCAGCCGCTGGCTCGCTTCGCGCGAACGCCGTTCCGACGCCGGTCTGGATCGCTTCGATGACAGTGAAATCTTCCGGTTGCAAGTCGGCCGCGGAATGGATCTGCCGCCTGGGGCGAAGCTGGTGAAGAGGCCGCGCTCCTCTGAGCGTTTTATTGATTTCCGGAAAGAGAGCAGCATCGAGTTGCAAGGCCCTCCGCGGCTTTCTCCCGACGAACCTTTCAGCATTTCCGCCCGCTTCCTTCATCGCAAGGGCGGCACGCTGGTGAGCAAGCAGGACCCCAAGGACAAAAGCCGAGGCTGGCGGCTGGAGCTTTCGGCAAAAGGGGCGCCGCGCATCGCCCTGATCACCGACGACCGTTACGACATCGGCGTTAGCGCCACGGGCGACCTCAAGGCAACGCCGGGTGAGTGGCATCATCTTGTCGCCACCTATGACGGGCAGAGGCAACGGGCCGGCCTGCAGCTCTATCTCGACGGGCATCTTCTGCCGACGGAGTCAACCGGGAAGACCATCCGCACGTTGGAAGGGGACTTCCACAATGCGTCGCCCATGCTGCTCGGCGCGCGGCCGGATGAAGAGGGCGGGGAAGCCGGCTTCTTCGATGGATCGATCGGTGAGTTCCGGATTCTCAACCGGGCCGTCAATGCCTCGGAAGCAAAGTTGTTGGCGCTGTGGGACGGGGTTACCTATGGGATGCCAAGGAAAGAGGGCAAGCTGCGGCCCCGTGAGCGCGAGGCTCTCGAGCAGTATTACCTCACACGCCTGCACCAACCTTATCAACAGGCCGTGGAGCGGGCCTCCGCGCTGGACGACGAACGGCGCGCCCTGCTCCGCCGAAACCCCCTGACGCATGTAATGCGCGAGCACCCGGACTCGCAGCCGGTGGCCCACATTCTCAATCGCGGCATGTACGACCAGCCCGGGGAGGAAGTCACCCCCGCGACGCCTGCCGTGTTGCCGCCGCTGCCGGAATCGGTGCCGCACAACCGTCTCGGCTTGGCGCGCTGGCTCGTGGACAACTCCAACCCGCTCACTGCCCGTGTCACCGTGAATCGGTATTGGCAGGAGATCTTCGGCGCTGGTTTGGTGCGTTCCGCCGGCGACTTCGGTTCGCAAGGCGAGCCGCCCACGCACCCGGAGTTACTGGACTGGCTGGCCGTCGAATTTCGCGAGTCCGGGTGGGACATCAAGAAGCTGTTCCGGCTAATGGTCACCTCAGCCGCCTATCGCCAGGCCGCGGCGACAACTCCTGAGAAAGTCGAGAAAGATCCTGAAAATCGCCTTCTGTCGCGCGGGCCGCGATTCCGCATGGACGCCGAGATGGTACGTGACTATGCACTGGCCGCGAGCGGCCTGCTCGTGCGCAAGATTGGCGGGCCGAGCGTCAAACCCTACCAGCCCGAGCGGGTTTGGGAAACCGTCGCGATGGAGCAAAGCAACACGCGCTTCTACCGCCCGGACTCCGGCGAGGACCTTTACCGGCGCAGTCTCTATGACTTCTGGAAACGCGCCGCTCCGCCGCCTTCGCTGATGGTCTTTAACGCGCCCACGCGGGAAGAATGTACCGTGCGGCGCGAACGAACCAACACGCCCTTGCAGGCGCTGGTCACGATGAACGATCCGCAATTTTTCGAAGCGGCGCGCGTGCTTGCGGAACAAACAATGGCATCCGTCAAAGGGTTGGACGCCCGCCTGGAAGCTATGACGCTGCGGCTCTTGGCGCGCCGTCTGGATGGCCGCGAACGGACGGTCGTCGAAGAGTCCTATCGCGACTATCTGCGCTACTACGACTCGCATCCCGAGCAGGCCCGTCAGGTCGTCGCGGTCGGTGCGTCCCCGGCGAATCCAGATCTTGACAGAGTCCAGTTGGCCGCTTTGACGATGGTCGCGAATCAGTTGCTGAATCTCGATGAGGTGTTGAACAAATGAGAACACCCTCCGAAGCACTCGACAGAGCCGTGGCCGCGAGCGTTCGCGCGGAAACACGGCGGCAATTCTTCGCGCAGGGCGCGCGAGGCCTCGGCATCGCCGCCCTGGCGCAACTGCTGGGAGAGCACAAGCTATTAGGGGTGGCTCCGCGGGCCGAAGCAACCGGCGGGTTGCCCGACCTGCCTCATTTCGCGCCCAAGGCGAAGCGCGCCATCTATCTGCATCTGGTCGGCGCGCCTCCACAGCTCGACACCTACGACTACAAGCCGGTGATGGACAAGTGGTTCGACAAAGACCTGCCCGATTCCATTCGCATGGGGCAGCGTCTGACGACCATGACCTCCGGGCAAACGCGCTTTCCGATCGCGCCCTCAGTTTTCAAGTTTCAGCAGCACGGCCAGAGCGGCGCCTGGGTGTCGCAGTTGCTGCCATACACGGCCAAGATGGTGGACGACATCGCCATCATTCGCTCGATGTACACCGAAGCCATCAATCACGAGCCGGCGATCACCTTTCTTCAAACGGGTCAGCAGGTCGCCGGTCGCCCGTGCATCGGTTCCTGGGTCGCTTACGGCCTCGGCAGCATGAACCGCGATCTGCCCACGTTCGTCGTGCTGAACGCGACGCACACGCACCCCAAGGCCAACGTGCAGGCCATCTCCGCGAAAATGTGGACATCGGGTTTTCTCTCCGCGAAGTATGCGGGTGTGGCTCTGCGTTCTGGCGGCGATCCGGTGCTCTATGTCAGTAACCCAGACGGTGTTCCGCCGGAAATGCGCCGCCGCATGCTCGACGGGCTGGGCGAGTTGAATCGCATTCGCCATGAACAAATCGGCGATCCCGAAACCCTGGCGCGCATCGAGCAGTATGAAATGGCGTTTCGGATGCAATCTTCGGTCCCGGAGCTTACCAACGTCTCCGGTGAGCCGGCGCACACCTACGAACTCTACGGCGACGATGCGCGCAAACCCGGCACTTTCGCGCACAGTTGTTTGCTGGCGCGCCGTTTGGTGGAGCGCGACGTCCGGTTCGTGCAGATCTACCATCGCGGCTGGGATGTTCACAGCCTGCTGCCCCAAGTGCTGCCGAGCCAGTGCAAGGATGTTGACCAGGCCTGTCACGGCCTTGTGCAAGACCTTAAGCAGCGCGGCATGCTTGATGACACCCTTGTGATTTGCGGCGGCGAATTCGGCCGTACAATCTACTGTCAGGGCAAGCTCACGCAAGAGACCTACGGCCGCGATCATCATCCACGCTGTTTTTCGCTCTGGCTGGCCGGAGGCGGGGTAAAGGGCGGCGTCGTTCACGGGGAAACGGACGACTTTTCCTACAATATCGTTCGCGACGCTGTTCACATTCGCGACTTACAGGCGACTCTCTTGCACCTCTTCGGCGTCGACCACGATCGGTTTACCTTCAAGCACCAGGGTCTCGATCAAAAGCTGACCGGCGTCGAGCCGGCTCATGTTGTGAAGGCTATCGTCAGCTGAGCCTCCACTCAATCACCGCGAGCCAGGAAGCACGCGCTACTTCTCTCTTCTCCCATCGCCCGCTCACATGTCTGATTTGCCCTAACCCGAACCTCGTTTCGTGTACGCAAAACACAGCCTATTTGCTGCCACAAGAGAGCATATACTGTTAGACAGTAATATCTGATTTTTGGGTTGAAAAACGTTCCCAAGCCTGTATATGATGCGAGTCCTGCGCGAGGAGAGGGGAGCAGGCTGTGGCGACGGTCGATTTGTCCATTCATCAGCGGGGCTTCGGGCGGACCTCGCGAACCGACCTCTGGTGGCTCCAGCCGCTGGTGGTGTTCCTGGGACTTTCCACCTTCATCGTCTATTCCACCTGGGCAGCTTTCCAGGGCGAGCATTACGCTTTCGGACCCTATTTATCGCCCTTCTATTCGCCGGAGGTATTCGGCTCGTCGGCGCATAGCTGGTTCGGACCAAAGCCTGTTTGGTGGCCGCTGTGGCTTCCGTTCTCCCCAGCGTTCTTGATTCTGTGGGCGCCGGGCGGATTCCGGTTTACCTGCTATTACTATCGCGGGGCCTACTACAAGGCCTTCTGGGCTGACCCGCCGTCGTGCACGGTCGGCGAGCCGCGCAACAGTTACCGGGGTGAGCGCTCGTTTCCGCTCATCATGCAAAATATCCATCGCTATTTTCTGTATTTGGCGCTCGTATTTATCCTTTTCCTGGCTCACGACGCCTGGAAAGCGCTCTGGTTCACCGACCCTGCGACAGGCGCGGAGAATTTCGGCATCGGCGTCGGGACCTTGGTGCTGGCGGGCAACGTCACTCTGCTCGGCGGCTACACCTTTGGTTGCCATTCGCTGCGGCACCTGATCGGCGGCCGCCTTGACCTGCTTTCGAAATTCCCTGCGCGGCGCAAGGCGTACGATTGCGTGGGCTGCCTCAACCAGCGGCACATGCTGTGGGCCTGGATGAGTTTGGTTTGGGTCGGGTTTTCCGATCTCTACGTTCGCCTGTGTTCCATGGGCATTTGGACGGATTGGAGAATCCTGTAGTGGCCGAGTATCAGACCTTCGAGCATGATGTTCTCGTGGTCGGCGCCGGAGGAGCGGGCTTGCGGGCGGCGATCGAAGCCCGGGCGCAAGGCGTTTCGGTTGGCGTGGTCTGCAAATCGCTCCTGGGGAAGGCGCACACGGTCATGGCGGAAGGTGGCGTCGCGGCGGCCCTGGCCAACGTAGACGACCGCGACAACTGGAAGGTGCATTTCGCCGACACCATGCGCGGCGGGCAGTATCTCAATAACTGGCGCATGGCGGAGTTGCACGCCAAGGAGGCCCCCGATCGTGTCCGCGAGCTGGAAGCCTGGGGCGCCTTGTTCGACCGCACAGCCGATGGGCGCATCCTGCAGCGTAACTTCGGTGGCCATGCTTACCCGAGGCTGGCCCATGTCGGCGACCGCACGGGTCTCGAGATGATTCGGACGCTGCAGGACTACGCCATCCACCAGCAGATCGACGTTCACATGGAGTGCGCCGTGGTCGAGCTGCTGAAGGACGCGGACCGCGTCGTGGGCGCGTTCGCCTACGACCGTGAACGCGGGCGCTTCAAGATTTTCCAGGCCAAGGCCGTTGTGCTCGCGACAGGCGGCATCGGCAAGGCGTTTCGCGTTACGAGCAATAGCTGGGAGTACACCGGTGACGGGCACGCCCTGGCCTATCGTGCCGGAGCGTCTCTCATCGACATGGAGTTTGTGCAATTCCACCCGACAGGAATGGTTTGGCCGCCCAGCGTGGCGGGCATTCTGGTGACCGAGGGTGTGCGCGGTGAAGGCGGGGTGCTGCGGAACTCGCGGGGCAAGCGCTTCATGTTCGATGAGATCCCGCCGCTTTACAAGAACCAGACGGCGGATAACGAGGAGGAGGGCTGGCGCTACACGCAGGGGGACAAGAACGCCCGCCGGCCCCCGGAACTGCTGACGCGCGATCATGTGGCTCGGTGCATAGTCCGCGAAATCAAAGAGGGCCGCGGAAGCCCCCACGGAGGCGTGTATCTCGATATTGCCTGGATCAAGGAAAGAATTCCTCAGGCCGAGGAGCACATCAAGAAGAAGCTGCCGAGCATGTATCACCAATTCAAGCAGCTTGCGAACATCGACATCACCAAAGAGCCGATGGAAGTCGGCCCTACGACGCACTACATGATGGGCGGAGTACGGGTGGATGCCGATTCACAAATGTCGGATGTGCCTGGCCTTTTCGCGGCGGGGGAATGCGGCGCGGGCCTTCACGGCGCCAACCGGCTCGGCGGCAATTCGTTGTCCGATTTGCTGGTCTTCGGCAAGCGCGCCGGGGAGTACGCGGCCAAATTTGCGAAAGAACACGGCGCTGGCCGGGTCAACAACGATCAGGTGCAGGAGATCGCCCGGGAGGCTCTCGATCCTTTCGAGCGCGGCGCCGACGCGCCCAACGCCGAAAATCCCTACGCGATTCAGCATGAGCTGCAAAGAGTGATGCAGGACCAGGTCGGCATCGCGCGCAACGAGCTGGAGATGGAAGAGGCCCTGGAAGGTATCGCGCGCCTCCGCGAGCGCGCCAAGCACGTCGTGGTCAGCGGCAATCGCGAGTATAACCCCGGCTGGCACACAGCGCTCGATCTACGAAACCTGCTGACGTTTTCAGAGGCTATCGCGCACGCCGGCTTGGAGCGCAAAGAGAGCCGGGGTGCTCACGCCCGGATCGACTTCCCGGATAAAGACCCGAAACTCGGAAAGGTGAACATCGTGGTCCGCAAGGGCATCGGCGGCGCCCTCGAGGTTTCGCCGCAGCCGATTCCGGAGATTCCCGAAGAGCTGCGGCGAATCATAGAAGAGATGAAGTAGGAGCGCAAGAATGCAGACGGCGACATTCCGGATCTGGCGGGGCGGCGCGGAAGGCGGCCGCTTCGAGGACTATACGACGGAGATCTCCGAAGGCATGGTGGTCCTCGATGCCGTGCACAAGATCCAGGCGGAACTGGCGAATGACCTGGCAGTCCGCTGGAACTGTAAGGCGGGCAAATGCGGCTCCTGCTCCGCGGAAATCAACGGTTCGCCCAAACTGATGTGCATGACGCGTCTGAGCGACGTGCCGCTCGACAAGCCTGTCAAGATTGAGCCGATGAAGGCCTTTCCGCCCGTGAAGGACTTGGTCACCGATGTTTCGTGGAATTTCTCGGTCAAGAAGCGCATCAAGAAGTTCAAGCCGCGGCCGCCCGACGCGAATGACGGCACCTGGCGCATTGTGCAGGAGGACGTGGACCGCGTTCAGGAATTTCGCAAGTGCATCGAGTGCTACCTCTGCCAGGATGTCTGCCACGTCTTGCGCGAACATCACTTGCATGAGCGCTTTATCGGTCCGCGCTTTCTCGTCTACGCGGCCGCGCTCGAGATGCATCCGTTGGATACCGGGAACCGAACCGGCGAGCTGCGCGAAGAGGACGGCATAGGCTACTGCAATATCACGAAATGCTGCACGAAGGTATGTCCAGAGAACATTACGATCACCGACAACGCGATCATCCCCCTAAAAGAGCGCGTCGTCGATGAATTCTACGACCCGCTGCGGAAGATCTTCCGGGTCTTCCAATAAGAGACAGGCCGCGTAGCGGCCGGGAGGTGACCATGTTCGATCTCAAACCTCTGGCGCGCGAATCGATTCCCGAGGCCCTCAAGAAAGCCGAACGATACCGCTTCCTGAACGAACCCCTGGAGGCGGAAAGCATCTGCCGCGACATTCTCGACGTCGAACCGGGGAATCAGGAGACAATCGTTCTGCTGCTCTTATCCCTCACGGACCAATTCAGTTGGGGGAAGGCCTCTTCTCCCGTCGACGAGGCGCGCAGGCTGCTGGGACGGCTCGAAAGCGAATACGAGCGGGCTTACTACGGGGGCATCATCTGCGAGCGCCAAGCCAAGTCCCTGATCCGCGAAGGCCGCCCTCGTACGGAGTTCCGGGCCTACGACTGGCTGACCGAAGCGATGGAGCGGTACGAGAAGGCCGAGCGCCTGCGCCCGCCCGGCAACGACGATGCAATCCTGCGTTGGAACACCTGCGTTCGCATCCTCGAGAGCCATCCCAACGTGCGCCCCGAGCCCGAAGGCGAGCGCGAAGCAGCGATGTTGGAGTAGAGCCGAGGAACGAACGGTGGACATGGGATACGAAGGATGGGTTTCTTCGGGCGGCCGCCCTCGACCGTTTTGGAGGCTGGCTTGAGACCGGTCATTCCGGTTTGGGTTCTTTTCTGCCTCGCAACCTGCGTGAGCTCGGCGCAACTCGACTACCGCGACGGCTCCTTGGCCGAGGAGCGGCCACAGTCCATCTACTCCGAAGACTCTTCCGATCCTTGGAATCAGATTTTCTTCGCGCTCTACACCAAAGCCTTCGACATCCGAATCTCGGATACGTTCGGGGTATTTGCCAACAGCGAAGCGTACGAGAAAGTTTCACTGCTTCTTTCTTCTCAAAGGATCAGCAGGCAGGTTTACAGACGAATTGAGGGCGGCGACCGTGCAATAGATCCTCTCTACCCATCCTTTGCCCAGGACGACGGTGTTGTTGGCGTGCTGACGGAGCCGCGGTATTCGCTGCTCACAACCGCCTTGCAGGCTGCCTTGGACGAAAAGATGCAGCGAGGAAACCTCCAGCGAGCCTTGATGCAGAGCGATCTGTGGGCCGCGCACGATGTATTGGAGGAGCGAAGGTATTTTCGTAGGCCTGAGGCAGAGCAACTGCTGGAGCGTAGGTCACGAGTGCTTTCTCTCGTGGCCAGGCTGGTTAAGAAACTGGCTCTGACGGTGGAGGAAATCAAGGGCCTGCCGAGGAACTACGATGCTAGCCGGCCGAGTGCCTCCTTGCCGGCTCTTTTTGACGAAGGAGCAGGATGGATCGAGATCCAAGGTGGCCTTGACCGCATTCATGAGACCGCCACCGACAATCGCCGCGCGGCGCGCATTTTCATCAGACCGTTGTCGCAGCCTGCGGACCGGTCTAGTTTTTTGGAGCACCTTCGATCGTCGAGAAATCCTGCAACTCAACTTGATGCAGTGGCCCTCGCGATTCAGAGCCTACTGATCGATCAAGCGGGTGAAGTTGTTCCGTCTCCTCTCATCAGCTCTCTCCAACTGCGCTCGTTCGAGCGAGGCACACGTGCTGAGATGGTAGGAACGGTGGTCGAGCAATTTGATCTCAGCCGGCAGCGCCTCTTACAGGATCCGGCGTCCGACGGGTTCATTCGATATGATGCCAAGGCCCCTGCCTATGTTCCGGCGGAAGGGAAGGATTACAGCTTCGCTTCGTGGGTGTGGCAGAGTGAAGTGGACGGTGAGAAGCTGCCGCCCATTCTGGTTCCGCTGCGGTCGCGCTGCCAGAGCTGTCACGCCACCGATCTAACGAGACTCGTATCCTTCAGTATGCCGCAGCCGATGGAGACGCCTGTCTTGACCCTGGATCCTGCACGAAGCCAGCGTGCTGAGATTGTTGCGGCCAGGAAACAAAAGGCCGAGAATTTCTTGACCCTCCGCAGTCGCTGGGAACAATGACGACTGGTCTACCGCCCATGATATTCTGACCTTTTGAAACACGTTACACTTGACGGTCCTCCCGCCGGTCTGACGAAACATCGAGAGATCCCGCAATGAAATGGGTTGTATATGGCGCCGGAGCCATCGGCGCGGTTCTGGCGGCGCGTCTTTCAGCCTCGGGTGAAGACGTGACGATCATCGCTCGCGGCGAGCACTTGGCGGTGATCCGGAGGGGAGGGCTGCTGGTGCGCAGCGAAGTTTTCGGGGAAATGATCTGCCGCGCACCTGCCACGGACGATCCCTCCGGCGTTGGTCCAGCGGATGTCGTGGTGCTGGCGACGAAGGCTCACGGCCTGACGGCCATCGCGCCCGCTCTTGCGCCCCTGCTGGGCGAGGATACGATCGTCCTGACCCTGCAGAACGGCATCCCCTGGTGGTATTTCCACGGCGTCGGCGGCAAGTGGGAAGGAACACAGCTGGAGTCAGTCGACCCCGGAGGACTGATCGCCAAGCACATCACTGTGGAGCGGGTGATCGGGGCCCTGGCCTACTGTTCGAGCAGTTTGGTTAAGCCCGGCGTGGTGGATCATCTCGAGGGCATTCGTTTTCCATTGGGGGAACTCAACGGGCGGCGCACTTCGCGAATTCAGGGGCTTGCAAAAGCACTGGATGCCGCCGGACTCAAGGGCTCGGTCCGAACGGACATCCGCCGCGACATCTGGGGCAAGCTCATGGGCAACGCGCCATTCAACCCTATCAGCGCCCTCAGCCGCGCCACCATGGACGAGATGCTCCGCTTTCCGGGGACCCGCCGGTTGATTATCGCGATCATGGAGGAAGTCCAGGCCGTGGCAGCCGCTGTCGGGTCCGAAACCGGCTTGACGATCGAGAAACGCGTCGCCGGCGCTGAGCAGGTGGGCCCGCATAAGACCTCGATGTTGCAGGACCTGGAAGCCGGCCGCTCCCCTGAGCTGGAACCGATTGTCGGCGCGGTTGTCGAAGTGGCCGATAAGGCCTCGGTCCCTGTTCCCAACCTCAAGATGGTTTACGCGTGCGCGAAGCTTCTGTTCCAGCATGTCGGCCGTTAGGGCATTGGTCTGTCCAGGGTATTTACCTTTTGTTTTCTACTATATAGGCCGTTTCGTTCGAGCTATCAGCCGGCTCCTCAAAGGCCGGTTGGCCGCGGCTCACCGCTTATACGCTATATTTTGAGCAGACAGCGGCCAACGGAGCCTCCGGCGCGGCCGGGGATCGTTGCAAAGCGTGCTCTTGCTAAGATGAAGGGGAAAATACGATCGCCGTTTGAATCTTGTATAGGAGGCGGCAACTCCAGACTTTGACCAAAACTCAGGTTCCGATTACCCAGGGCATAGAGTCGCTTTTTGGCACTCACGACGAAAACATCCGTTTTCTGGAGAAGGCCCTGGGGGTAACGACTCATCTGCTTGCCGACAGCCTCGAGATTGAGGGCGATCCCGAGCCGGTTCGGCGCGCGGAACATCTCCTTTCCGAATACGAATCGCTTCTCCGTGAGGGCCACCGCTTCAACAACGGCGACGTCAGGGACTTCCTGCGGGTGGTCACGAACGACCCGGCGGTAAGCCTCCGCAACCTGGTTCACAGCAGCCGGAAGCGGAATTTCGGGGGTAAGACGCTCGGTCCGCGAAGCATCAATCAGATGCGCTATTTCGAGGCCATGGAGCGTTGCGACATGGTCTTTGGCATCGGCCCGGCCGGCACCGGCAAGACCTATCTGGCCGTGGCGATGGCTGTGGCGGAACTGTTATCGAAGCGCGTCCGGCGCATCATTCTGGCGCGCCCGGCTGTGGAGGCCGGCGAACGTCTCGGCTTCCTGCCCGGCACGCTGCAACAGAAGATCGACCCGTATCTGCGGCCCCTGTACGACGCTCTCTATGACATGCTCGAAGCCGATCGCATCGAGAAGCTGGTGGAAAAAGGCGTCATCGAGATTGCTCCTCTGGCATTCATGCGGGGCCGCTCTCTGAATGAGAGCTTCATCATTCTCGACGAAGGCCAGAACGCGACCGCCGAGCAGATGAAGATGTTCATCACGCGCCTCGGTTTCGGGTCGAAGGCCGTAATCACCGGAGACATCACGCAAATCGATCTGCCGGCGGGGCGGCGGAGCGGCCTGCTCGAAGCGATTGACATCCTCGGCAGCGTCGACGGGATATCCTTCATCCATTTCGACGAGCGGGACGTGGTGCGTCACGACCTGGTGCAGCGCATTGTGCGTGCGTACGACGAGTACCAAAAGGCCAACTTGGCACCCCCGGACGCCGGTTACGCCAACCCTTCGAGGAACGATCGTCCGCTTGACCCGGCGGCATCCGGCGCCGCGGGCTGACCAGCGGCACGGCATACAACATGGATTCCCATTCCAGCGACGACCCTGCTTGGTATCAAAATCGCCAGCGTAGTATCCGCTTCGACGAGTCGGAGTTCTCCGGCTTTCTTAAGCGCCTGAGCCGTGATTTGGCGCTGGGCCGGGAGTTTGCGGTGGTGGTGGCCTCCAACGAATCCGTCCGTGAGGCAAACAGGCGGTTTCGCGGCAAGCCTCAATCCACCGACGTGCTGTCTTTTCCCGACGGCGAGGCAGGCCGTTTGGGTGATATCTTGATTTCCGCCAGACGCGCCGACCGCCAGGCCCGTCAGTTTGGCCACCGTGTCGAGGATGAACTCAAGGTTTTGGCCTTGCACGGCCTGATGCATCTGCTGGGCTTCGACCACGAAACGGACGCCGGAGAGATGCGGCAAGCGGAAAAGAAGTGGCGTAAGCGGTATGGCTTGCAGTCTGGGTTGATCGAGCGGACGGAATCATGATCATTCTCGGCGGCATCCTCTTGCTGGTTTTCAGCGGCGTGGTCACGCTGTCGTCGTACCTGTATCTTCTCTACGTCGAGTCGCTGCGGCTGCGGCCGCGTGGCGCGCGGTCCTTCGAGTACTTCACCGAGCATCTCCGGCCCGCTCTCAAGTTGAACCCGGAAGAGGGACTGCGCCGGTTTGCCGTCGCCCGTCAGGCGGGCCTGGTCTTCCTGTCTCTCGATCTGATGTTTCTGACTCTTCGAGAGCAGACCGTCGGCCTGGCCCTGCTGGAGGCGGTGGTCCTCTCTCTCGCCGCGCTCGTTGCCTTTGTGCATATTGTCCCCTCGATTCTGTTTACTCGCACCGCCGGTGAATGGGCAGGGCGTCTGGTCGCGCCCGCTCGCATCATTGGCTGGATGGCCCAGCCTGTCGTCGTGCTCACGGGCTTTGTTTCCTCTCTCGCGGAGTTGAGTGCCGACGAGCCCGCCGAGGAAAAAGCTGCGAGCGCGAGCGACGACATCGAAGCGCTGCTCGACGTCGGGCAGGAGGAGGGTCTGATCGGCCAGGAGGACCGCAAACTGATTCAGTCCGTGGTCGAGTTCGGCGACAAGACCGTGCGCGAAGTCATGACGCCACGGCCACAGATCGTGGCCATCGATGTCAAAAGCTCGCTCGAAGACCTGCGGCAGCTTTTTGTGAACGAAGAGTATTCGAGGATTCCGGTGTACGAAGGCTCGGTGGACCGTATTTTGGGTTTCATCCACAGCCGGGATACGTTGGACCTCGATGAGGAAGATGAATCCGCCACGGCTCTGCGCGATTTGCTGCGGCTCCTCCCGCTCGTGCCGGACACGAAGCCAATTCACGAGCTTCTGAGGGAAATGCAGGAGGGCAATCACCAGATGGCCGTTGTGATCGACGAATACGGGCACACCAGCGGTTTGGCCACCATGGAAGACATGATGGAGGAAATCGTCGGTGAAATTCGAGACGAGTCCGAACCGGACCCTGACGTGATCAAGGAATCGCAGGACTCCTTTGTTGTCTCTGGAAATCTCGATTTGGATCGGCTCGAAGAGCTTGCCGACTTTCGGCCGGATGCGGACTTCGAATCGACGACGATTGGCGGCCTCGTGACCGAACAACTCGGCCACGTCCCTCCCAAGGGCGCCAAAGTGCGGGTTGATGGCATCGAAATCGAAGTTTTGGCGGCTGATCAGCGGCACGTAAAATCGCTGCGCGTGCGGAGACTCCCCGAAGAGGCCGGTGAAGCGGGATCTGTGCGTGCGAACGGCCGTTCCGAAGAGCGGGAGACCCGCGAAGGTGCGGCATGAATTCGGGTTTTGTAGTCTTGCTGGGACGCCCCAACGTCGGGAAGTCCACGCTGTTGAACAAACTCGTTGGGGCCAAAATCTCGATTGTCACACCCCGGCCGCAGACGACACGAGACGCGATTCAAGGCGCGGTGACAGGGCCTCGCGGGCAGATCATCTTCGTCGATAGTCCTGGCATTCACGAGCCGAGCCTGGAACTCGGCCGTCGCATGATGAATGAAGTGCGGCGCGCCACCGCGGGCTGCCACTTGGTGATGCTGTTGGTGGATGCCTCCGAACCGGACCAGGAGGGCGATCGCGCGGCGCTGGAGATGCTGAGGGACCTGCGCTTGCCCGTCATGCTGTTGATCAACAAGATCGATCTGCTGCGCTCGAAAGGGGAAATCCTGCCGCAGATTGATCTCTACCGGCAGCGCTTGGACTTTTTGGAGATCGTGCCTGTCTCGGCCCAGAAAGGCGCCAATCTCGATGTGCTGGTCGATCTGATCTACAAGAATCTGCCGGAGGCGCAACCGTTCTATCCCGAAGACTACCTTACCGACCAGCCCGAGCGCTTTCTCGCGGCGGAGTTGATTCGTGAACAGATCATCCTTGAAACGCAGCGGGAAGTGCCGTATTCCACCGCCGTGGTGATCGATGTTTGGGAAGAAACGCCGCGCTTGCTGCGGCTCTCGGCGACTGTCTTTGTGGAACGGGATGGGCAGAAGGCGATCCTGATCGGCGCGCGCGGCCAGATGATGAAGAAGATTGCGACGCAGGCGCGCAAACAGCTCGAGAAACATCTGGGCCGCAAGATCTTCCTCGAAGTGTTTGTGAAGGTGCACCCTAGGTGGAGAGATCAGTCGGGTTTCGTAAACGCGCTCGATTTTCATAGAATGGTGGCACATGAGGTATCCACCGAAGGTTGAAGGAGGCGCGCCGTTGCCCTTGGCAAGCGAAGGCGCCCGGGGCGGCGCCGGCCCGGTGCTGATGGAGCGGCGGAGCATTCTGCTGGTCGTGGGATCCCTGGCGCTGGCCACGGTTTCTCGGGTCTTCGCGCAGGAAACGAGCGACGACCTCCTCTACGACCGCGTTAGACGGCAGCTTGTGAACGACCGGGACCTAAAGATTCTTGACCTGGAAGTCACCGTGGAAGAAGGCGTGGTGACCGTGAGCGGCTATGTCCGCACCGAGAAGATCCGTGGCCGCGTGGACAAGGTCGCCCGCAAGGTCAAGGGCGTCAAAGAAGTGATTAACAAGGTCGCCGTGCGGCCCTGACTTGGCTGCCACGCGCTCCGATGGCACATCCCCACGCCTAGTAGTAGTGCATCGCGTCTTCAAAGAGGCTCGCTAGTTCTTCCGGCCCGGCGGCTTTCGGAGACAGCTTCGTGACGCGATGCTGCGGCAGAGTTCCCTCCACCAGAGCCGGAATGTGCTCGCTTGTGTAGCCGACGGCCTTCAATCCGTCGGGCACCTTGAGACGCTGCATCAGGCCGACGATCGTGTCGGCGAGGACCTTGCCAGCATCCGCGGCCTTCCTTCCGGAGATATCGGTGCCAAGCGCCTCCGCCGCCGCGAGGTGGCGCTCAGGACAGGCCGGCGCCGTGAAGCGAAACACGGCAGGGGCGTTCAAAATGACCGACATGCCGTGCGGCACAAGGGGCCGGTCGACGGGATATCCCTTAGCGCGGAACGTTTTCACCATACCCGACACGGGATACGACATGCCGTGCGGCAGGTGGACTCCGGCGTTGCCGAAGCCGATGCCGGCATAGGCGGCGGCTAACAGCATCCAGCCCCGGGCCTCGTCATCCTCGGGGTGCTCAACGGCCCGCACCATGTAGCGCTTCACCATGCGAAGCGCCTCCATCGACCAGATATCGCTGATCGGATTGGACCCCTGATAAGCCGGCCGCAACACCGGACTTTCCGGGCGCGGGCGCGAAGCGTAGGGAACCGCCGTGTAGGATTCGATGGCGTGCGACAACACGTCGAGCGCCGTCGAGGCCGCGACTTCCGGCGGCAGGGTGCGCGTGTTCTTTGGATCCAGCAGGCCCAGCGTTGGCTTCAGATGGCGGCTGGCGATGCCGGTCTTGGCATGCATCTCGACGAAATCGAAAATGGCGACGCCCGTCGTCTCGCTACCCGTTCCCGCCGTCGTGGGCACGGCAATCATGGTCTTGAGCGGGCCGGGAACGGGCTTCCCCAACCCGATCGGCGGGTTCACGTAGTCCAGCAGAGGCGCGGGATAGGTCGCATAGAGGTTCGCTGCCTTGGCGGTATCCATCGTGGAGCCGCCGCCGACTGCCACATAGGCGTCGAACTCGCCGGCTTTCGCGAAATCGATTGCTTCCTGGAAGGATCCATCGGTCGGCTCGACGCGGACGCGATCGAAGAGCTGGTGGGGAATCTTCCGCTCATCGAGGGCGTTGCGCACAGTGGCCACGGGCGTCAGCCCGGCGACCCAGGGATCGGTGAAGACCGCGACGCGCTTTGCACCGAGGGCCGACAGGTCCGCGCCGATCTCGCGCGTGACTCCGGGGCCGAAGCGAATCCTCGATGTGGCGAGTTCAATAGCGAATTCCTTGTCCATTCCGATGAGCCTGCCTCCATCGGACACTGTAGCATCACGGCAGGGCGGGATCGGGGGAGGGAATTGCACCAGCGGGTTTCGGGAGGCGGGTTTCCCGTGGGGTAGAGGGACGTTTGCAGTCCTCAATAGGACCAGATCGGGTGCGCGTCAGAACCCATTAGAAAGCCAAAAAATTGGGTTTGTTTGGGTTTGTTTTGACCAGCGGCCGTTGAAAAGAAAGGATCAATTGGCTTTGTTCTGAGAAATTTTATTTTGCTCTTTTTCTCCCTTTGCAAGGGTGCCGGCGGGATGATGCGATGCCCATGCGATTCCCTGGCGTAATGCGTGCGTGTGGCATTTACAGCCTTCCCAAATGGAGCGAGGTGGCGGTCACGCTGCGAACGGCTATCGGCGGCCATCGGGCGAGCCCCAACAGGATTATAAACGCGGTGTCAAGGGCGGCGGGTATCGGGTTTGGGAATCGGGTGGCGGGGCTGGAGGAATCCGGGTGCTTGGGCAAAGCACCGATCTCTTTTGCACCAAACCATGTCGCCACGAATGGCGACACGGCACGCAAGAATGCGTGCGCCACAAGGGTGGGACGCCCACCGGTGCACGAGGGGGAGGATACAGAGTTAGCCGCTCGCGGAGACTCTGGTTTTCGTGAAACAACTGTTATTTCATTCACTTCCGATGCCCTTTGCAAGTGTATTGCGCGGTTTTCTCAAAGATCGGCGTAGCATACTCGTCGATTACGGCGTCAATGTAAAAGGACTGTCCCACGAACAGGTTCGCGTTGTTTCCTTGATGTTGGTTCCGTCGTAAGGGGAGGGCGCCTAGCCACTCCTTCGAAGCGGTGAGGGTGACGACCGTGCGACATTCACTCGATGTGCTTGTCGTAGATGACGACCCGATCATTGCACGTCTGTTCGATCAGGTTCTCAGAAAACGAGGACTCCATGTCGCCGCCGTGGAGACCGGCCGCCAGGCACTCCACATCCTTCGGGGGAGAGACTTCGAGCTTGTCATTTTGGATTTGAGTCTTGCTGATTACGACGGCCTCGAGTTACTCCGGCAGGTGCGCTTTGAATTTCCGGCCATGAAGATTCTGGTTGTTTCGGGCTTCATGAGCGGGGCTGTGGCCAAGATAGCCATAACGCTCGGAGCGTCAGGCACGCTTGCAAAACCAGCCACTTCCTCGCAAATTCTCGCAGCGGTAGACGAGCTGCTGGGCACAAGGGAGTCAGGATTCGGGCAAGAAAGCCCGGGTGACGGGGCTTGAAGAATCGGGAAGACAAAGGCCCACCGCTTGTGGCAGCGCGCCGGTTCTTTCCACACCAGGCAAGTGTTGCCACGAACAGCGACACGGCACGCGGGAATGCGTACGCCACGGGGGCCGCCCCGGAAGTTTGTCTTCGTTTAGAAATTCGCGCTGAGGGCGGATGAGGCCCCCAGGCTGTTGTTCAGCGTCACGGAAACGGATGCCAGGGCGCTGATGTTGCCGCTGAGATTGAACGTCTGCGTGTAGAGGAACATGCTCCCGAAGGGCACCGAAGCCGCGCTTCCAAACCATCCTTGCGCGGACTGGGTCAAAGCAATCGTCGCCTGATTACCCTCGATCGTCTGCCCTGGCACGGCCGTGAACTGGAAAACCGCCTGCGTGACCTCGCGGGCGGTCGCATAGCCCACCACCTCGACACCGAAGCCAGTAGCGGTGCGGTTCACGATACGCACGCTGGAAATGCGCGGCGACAGACGCTGCACGACAATCGTCTGGCTCGGGGCCGGGGAGGGCGTGATGACCGTGTTGCCGGCTCGGAGCGTTGTCAACGTTACGGTAATCGTACCCGCGATTGTTCCGGTCTGAAGCATCAACGGGCTGCCGCCGAAATTTGCCTCGCTGCCGCCAGCGGGGACGGTGAAATTCACGGTGCGGCCGCCGGTCGAAAAGGCTATCGCAGGATCATCCAGGGCAGCACCGGCAGGCACGGCCAAAGAGGCGTCGGGCGTAAAGGAAAGCGAGAGCTGGCCCGTCACCGCCTGCGCGAAGGTCTGCGGCAGACTCAAGCTCACCGTGTTCTGCTGAGCCGGCCCCTGCTCGCCGGCGATGGAAATCGTGACGGTCGCGGCGCCCACCGTGAGCGCAATCGCCTGGGTACGTGTTGTGGATGCCGAGTCGGTGACCCGCACCGTGAAATTGAACTGTCCCGTGGCAGTGGGCGTCCCGCTCAACAGGCCGCTCGACGAGTTCAACGTCAGGCCGCCGGGCAGAGCGCCCTGGCTGATCGACCAGGTGTAGGCGGGGACGCCGCCCGAGGCGGTGAAGGGGCAGCTATAGCCCGAGCCGAGAAAGCCAGCGGGGCACGACGTCGTCAAGATCGTCAGCACGTTGCCCGGCGGCGGCACGGTCAGGGTGAACTGCTTCGAGGCTGTATTCGAGGCGTTGTCGCGCACGGTCACCGTGAAGGTATAGGCGCCGGCTGTGTTGGGCGTACCGGACAAGGAGCCGTTCGTCGGGTTCAGGCTCAGTCCTGGGGGAAGCTGGCCGCCGGTGACACTCCAGTTCACATAGGGCGGCGTGCCGCCGGAGGCGGCAAAGGTGGCCGCATACGCCGATCCCAGGGTGCCGTTGGCCAGCGGCGAATTGGTTGAGATCAGCAGCGTTGCCGGGTTGACGTTCATCACGAAGCCTTTGCCCGACCTAACGTTGAGGCTGTCGATCACTTCGATGGAGAAGCTGAACTGGCCGATTTCCGTTGGGGTGCCGCTCAAGACGCCGGTGTTGGGATTCAATGCCAGCCCGGTGGGTAAGATCGAACCCACCGGTATCGCCCAGCGGTAGGGCGGATCGCCGCCGATGGCGTGGAGCGTCTCGGAGTAGGCTTGGCCGGCCGTTCCAGAGGGCAGCGGCGTTTCGGTGGAAATCAAGAGCTGGTTACCGACAGTGAACTGCCGCGCAGCCGAGACGCCTCCGCCCGGATCGGGGTTGAAGACGGTGACAGTGGCAATATTGGGATTGGCGATCAAAGCAGCGGGCACCGTGGCGCGCAATTCCGAGGCGCTTACGAAATTGGAGACGAGCACTGTGCCGTTCCAGCGCACTTGCGACGCCGCCACAAAATTGCTTCCGGCCAGGGTCAGGGTGAAGGTTTCCTGCCCGGCGCTCTTGCCGTTGGGGCTAATGCTGCTGAGCACCGGCACCGGGTTGTTGATGATGAAAGTCGCCAGGTTCGAGGTGCCGCCGCCTGGCGGTGGATTGACGACCGTGACGCCAGCGGTGCCCGCCACAGCAATCAGCGCCGGGCCGATGGTGGCGGTCATTTCGGTCGGGCTTACAAACGTCGCCGGAACCGGCGCCCCGTTCCAGCGCACGCCGGAACTCGGCACAAAGTTCATGCCTCGGATCGTGACCACGAACTGAGGCCCGCCCGCGACGGCGGAACCGGGCGTCAGCGTTGTGATCGTCAGATCCGAAGGATTCCTGATCTCGAGACTCACCACATTGGAAAGGCCGCCCCCCGGCCCGGGGTTGAAGACCGTGATGGACACCGAGCCCGATATGGCGATCCGGGCCGCGCTGACGGCCGCAGTGAGCTGTTGCGCGCCGACGAACGTGGTCGGAAGGTCTTCGCCGTTCCAGCGCACGACAGAGGTTGAGATAAAGCTGGTGCTATTGCCGGCGCCGTTGACCGTCAGTGTGAAATTGCCGCCACCCGCGATCACCGACGAGGGATTCAGGCTGAGAACACTCGGCTGGGGATTATTGATTGTGATAGACAGATCTTGGTCGTCGGTCGCCGCGGTAAATGGGGCGCTGTCGGTCACTCTAACCCGGAAATTCGCTGTGCCCGCGCTCGTGGGCGTGCCGCTGATCTCGCCGGTTGCCGCGCTCAGGGAGAGGCCTGAGGGCAGCGATCCCGACACCACGGACCAAGTACGGCTGCCAGTCCCCCCGGTGGCCTGGAGCGTTTGCGAATACAAGGCATTCAGAATCCCGTTCGGCAGCGACGTTGTCGTGATGTTGAGCGGAGGATTGACGGTAAACGCCGCCGGGGCGGAGGTAACGCCGCCTGCCGGTGGCGCTGGGTTGGTGACCGTTACGTTAAAAGATCCCGCGGTGTTGACTCGAGCGGCGGGCACATTGGCGGTCAACTGCGTCGAACTGACGAAGTTGGTCGAGAGGCTAGTACCGGCCCATCGAACTTCCGCCCCCGATACGAAGTTGCTGCCGTTGACCGTTAGTGTGAACTGGCCGGCGCCCTCCGTTGTCGCCGAGGGATTGAGGCTTGTGATGCTGGGTGTCGGGTTGTTGACGGTGATCGAGAGCGCCTGCGTGTCCGCCACTCCGTTGGCATCCACGACCCGCGCGGTAAAGTTAGAGGTGCCTCCCGTGGTGGGGTTGCCGCTGATTGCTCCCGTTGATGTGTTCTGCGTCAGGCCGTTCGGTAGTGAGCCAGCCGAAATGCTCCACGTGAAGGGGCCTTGCCCGCCGGTTACGCTCACCGCCTGACTGTAAGCCGCACCCACCGTTCCAGAAGGCAGCGTTGTTGTCGAGATGTTCGGCGCCGCCGCGACGATAATCGTCAGGGGCTGGTCGTCCGTCCTCAAAAGGGCGTCCCTAACCCGCACGGTGAAATTGAACGTGCCGGCGGTTGTTGGTATGCCGCTGATTGTTCCTGTGGCCGAGTTTTGGTTGAGGCCACCGGGCAACGGGCCTGATCCCGGAGCCAGACTCCATAAATAGACCAGCAGTCCACCTGTCGCATTTACCGGCTGTGAGTAGCTCGCTCCAACCGTTGTGCTGGGCAACGTCGTTGTCGTAATGTTCAGAGTCTGGTTGATCGTGAAGGTCTGGCCGTTGGAGGTGCCGCCGCCCGGTGCGGGGTTGAAAACCGTCACGGTCGCCGATCCGGCGGAGGCAACATCCGCCGCCGGTATATCGGCGGTCAATTGATTTGCGTTCACGAACTGGGTCGTCCGATTCGCGCCGTTCCAGCGGACGACGCTCACACCATTGACGAAATTGGTGCCATTTACGATGAGCGTGAACCCAGGGTCCCCGGCATTCGCTGAACTGGGGTTGATGCTCGTGGTGGTCGGCGCCGGGTTCGGCGCAGGGTCAATCGTTATGGAAAGAGCCTTTGTCGTATTGATTCCGCCGTTGTCCGTAACACGGGCAGTGAAATTCAGCGTTGTTGCGCTGGTCGGTGTGCCACTGATGTTTCCACTTGCGTTGAGGCTTAACGGGCTGACTGAGCCACTCGCGAGGTCCCAGGTGTAAGGGGTCTGCCCACCGGATGCGGCGAGAGACTGGCCGTAGACCACGCCGACCGTTCCATTGGGCAGCGAGTTGGTCGTAATCGTCAGGGCGGCGTTGACCGTGATCGAAAGGGCCTTCGTCGTAGTCCCGCCGAGATCGTCTGTGACCCGCGCGGTGAAGTTCAGCGTGGTGGCGGTAGTTGGCGTGCCTGTTATCGTGCCGTTGGCATTGAGTGTTAGAGGTGCTAGAGAGCCACCGGCCTGGGCCCATGTATACGGGGCCTGTCCTCCCGAGGCGGTCAGTGATTGGTTGTAAGCTACTCCCACCGTTCCATTAGGCAGCGAGTTGGTCGTAATGGTGAGCGCCGCACCAATCGTGAACGTTTGAGCCCCGGAGGTGTTGCCTCCTGGCGCGGGATTGAACACCGTTACTGAGGCTGATCCCTCCGCAGCAACCAGACCGGCCGTTACGGTGGCCGTCAACTGGCCCGTGTTGACGAACGTTGTTGCGAGGTCACCTCCGTTCCAGCGCACGACCGAGTTGCTCACGAAGTTGCTGCCATTCACAGTCAGGGTGAACTGGCCGCTTCCCGCGGGCGCCGATGTGGGACTGATGTTATTGAGCGTTGGGCTGGGATTCGAGATGTTCGTTGGGTCATTGACGGAGTTGTTGTTCGTAACGACCTCGCCCGGGTAGGACACAGTGGCCGTGTTGGTCACACTGGGCGTTGGTGCATCTGGCGCTACGCTTACCGTGAGGGTGATGGCTGGGTAGCTTCCGCCGGCGGCCAGGGAGTTCGAGCGCGTGCACGTTAGCGTGCCGAGAGTGCAACTCCAGCCGCTGCCCGACAGACCTGTCGCCGCCAAACCGGCTGGGAGGAAGTCCATCACAGTCACGACGTCACCGGCGGTTGTCGGCAAAAGACCCGCTCCGTTGGAGACCGTGATTGTGTACGTGTTGCCGGTAGAATTGCGGACGAACGACCCGATGTGGGTCTTATTGATCGTGAGGTCGGCTGGCAGCTGCGCGCTGGCGATCCCCGCGGAGACGAGCACCAAGACCAACGGCGCTAGAACTTGACGTAAGCGTTCCATAGTTTGCGAATTCGCGGGGGATGTATGATTGCCGCTTCGCGGTGTACCAGTCAGTGTTACGTCCGGTCTTCAGGCCTTACCGCGGAGCGCCGAAGGTCGGGTTGCCAGGGTTGATCGTTGCTGCCGGGCCCGCGGGGGGAGCCACCGGCCCGGGACTGCTGCTGCCTCCGCCACCACCGCCGCCGGCCAAGCCGAGCGCGGCGCCTGCCGCCGCTCCGCCTATGAGCGCCACGATGGCGGCAATTTTTCCGCCGCCGCCCTTCTTCTTGGGGGCCTGCACCGGTGGCGCGGCCCGCGAAACGGCGGCGGTCTTATCCACGTTCTTTTGCGCAATGTTCAGCGTGACCGACTGAAAGTCGCGATAGGAAATCGTCGCGATAATGGCGAACTCGCCGGGCAGGCTGTTGGGACGAAAGCCTCTCGCCGTGCCCACGCCCGTTTCGTTCGTCATCACGGTGGCGAAGCGGCTATCGTTGAGGAAGCCGCCGCCTGGGCCGCTACGGGGAAGCTGAAAGACGACGACCGCGTTGCGGACGGGGGTACCGGCTTCGTCCGCGACACGCACGCTGATATCGGCTTCTTGCGGAGTGTTTATGTCATACTCCGCGTCCGCCCCTTGGACGACATCCACAACGAGTTTGAGCGCGGGATTCGGTTCGACAGCCTGCAGCGGCGGGCCGGCCAACAGAACGGCGAGGGTTACCGCCAGGGTGCGCTGAAGGTTCGCGAGCCATGTGCCGCAGGGGTTCGATGGTGTCGTGTTTCTCGCGCTCATGGGCCTCCGGCCGGCCAACCTTTCCCAGGGGAAATTCCTACCTGTACTTAGGGCCAGCCCTAAAACTCCCTAGGTGAAAAATTGTACACCGCTTTTCCGACCAGCGGGAGTCGCAAGGAAATGCACCGGAAGCGAACGAGAGGGCAAGCAACAGCTTCAGAACACACTGTAAGTCGTTGATTCAGTAGTTGATATGCGGTAACAGAAAGAGCCGGGACTGGATGGAAGACTGTGCCGGAAGTCACACAAAGAAAAAGAGAGAAAGCAGCGCCAAGCAGATGGAGAAGGCCGAAAAGGTCATACACGGCGGGCGTATGACTGGCGGCGGCAGTAACATGGCGGGATTCGGGTAACGGGTTGGGGGAGCCAAACCGACAGAGAAACGCTTCGCGAGGATCTCAGATTGCAACGCGAGGGCCTTTGGTTGCGCCTCAGTTCCGCATCGGCTAGCGTGTCCGGCAACATGCCGCCACAGCACCTCGACGGGCCGTGCCAAGAAGCGCGCCGGGAGCCCTTCTTTGCACGCGCCCAGCAGCGCATCCCGCCACACGAATCCGATGCCGATACCCGAATCCCGCTGCCCACTTCCGAGCCTTCGAAGCAGCGGTCTTCTCAAACCCCCTAGGATAAGGATGTGGGGCTGAGCTGAGATGCCGGAGCAACAAGAGAAACGTCCGCCGAAGTCGCTGACATCCATTTGGGGTGATATTCGTGAGCTGATCGAGCCGCGGCGCAAGCTGCTGGCGCTAGGGTTCGGCCTGATCATCATCAGCCGTCTGGCGGGTTTCGTGCTGCCTGGTTCCACGAAGTTTCTGCTGGACGACGTGATCGGCCAGGGAAAAATGGAGATGCTGGTCCCGTTGGTGGTGGCCGTGCTGGCCGCGACGCTGGTGCAGGGGGGCACGGCGTTCGCCCTGACGCAGCTGCTTTCGAAAGAGGCGCAGCGCATGATCGCGGGCCTGCGCCGCAAGGTGCAGCAGCACATCGGACGGCTTTCGGTCGCTTACTACGACGCGAATAAAACCGGCGCGCTGGTGTCGCGCATCATGTACGACGTGGAAGGCGTGCGCAATCTTGTGGGCACGGGGCTGGTCGATCTGGTGGGCGGGTTGCTGACGGCGCTGATCGCTCTGTGCGTGCTGGTCTATATCAGCCCGTCTTTGACGGCCATGACCGCGGGCATGGTGTTGGTATTCACGTTTGTCTTGCATTACGCCTTCAAAACGCTGCGGCCTATTTTTCGCGAGCGCGGCCGGATCGGCGCCGAGGTAACGGGGCGGCTGACGGAATCGTTGGGCGGGGTGCGGGTTGTGAAGGGCTATCACGCCGAGGAACGCGAAGCGAGCGTGTTTTCGGCGGGCATTGAGCGGTTGCTGCAAAACGTTCTGAGCACGCTGACAGGCACGGCGCTGGTGAGTCTGGCGGCGTCGGTGTTGCTGGGGTTGGCCGGCGCCCTGGTGATGTATTTCGGCGCCAGGGAAATCACGGCCGGAACGCTGAAGCTGGGCGACATGGCCGTGTTTACTTTCATGCTGGCGCTGCTGGTGGCGCCCTTGTATCAGATGGTCAACATCGGCACGCAGCTGACGGAAGCCGTGGCGGGTTTGGAGCGCACGCGCGAAGTGCTGAGCGAGCAGCCGGAGGACGTTGATCCGCGCCGCACGGCGCATCTCGGCGCGATTCGCGGGGAAGTGCGTTTTGAGGATGTCAGCTTCGCCTACGAAGAGGGCAAACCGGTGCTGCGCGAGGTGTCGTTCGAGTCGAGGCCGGGCACGGTGACGGCGCTGGTGGGGCCGTCGGGATCGGGAAAGTCGACCATCATCGGCCTGGTGGCCGCGTTTCACGGTCCGAGCGAGGGCGGGGTGTGGGTGGATGGCGTCGATCTCTCGACGGTGAAGCTATCGTCGTACCGCACGCAGCTCGGCGTCGTATTGCAGGACACGTTCCTTTTCGCGGGCACGATTCGCGAGAACATCGCCTTCGCGAAGCCCGATGCCACGGAAAGCGAGATTTTGGAAGCGTGCCGCATCGCGCGTGTCGACGAATTCGCGGAGGGCTTCGAGAAAAAGTACGACACGATTGTGGGCGAGCGCGGGGTGAAGCTCTCGGGCGGGCAGCGGCAGCGGGTTTCGATTGCGCGCGCGATTTTGGCCGATCCGCGCATCCTGATACTCGATGAAGCGACGTCGAGCCTGGATTCCGAGTCGGAGGCGCTAATTCAGGAGGGCCTGTCGTACCTGATGAAGGGCCGCACAACGTTTGTGATCGCGCACAGGCTCTCGACGATCCGGCGGGCGGATCAGATTCTCGTCGTGGAGCAGGGAAGGATCGTGGAACGGGGGACGCACGGGTCGCTATACGATCTGGGCGGCCGCTACTACGATCTTTACACCAAGCAGCATGGCGTGGAGTCGAATTTGTTTCTGGCGCCGGGCGAGGGCGATAAGGACATCGAGAAAGAGACGAAGGAATCGCGCGAAGAGGGCGAGACTGTATCGCCGCTGCGGGTGTTGCAGGGAGAGTAGCAGGTAGTGAGCTGAGGCGCGGTTCGCGCCGTCAGGCTTTTTGGCGGTCCGCTGCGAAATCCCATTCCACGAACTGTCCCCGCCGGGCGGAGTCGTTGATCAGATGGGCGCAGGATGCCGCGCGGTGGCCGGTCCAAACGTCTTCCACGACCGGCGTACGATCACGGACCGACCGGAAGAAGCTCTCGAAGTGCAGTTCGGTCGCATCGCGTCCCCTCTCACGAAACTCCACGGTATCGGCGGAATCGCGCCGGCTGGAGGACGGCTTTGGATTACGGGCCCGGAGGTCGCGGTTGTACTGCTCCTCGAGCCTTTCGGGCCAGGCCTTGACGATCCAGCGGTTGTTTTCGCGGGTACGCTCAGGAACGAACTTGAAGGAATCGTAGCCCATCAGCAAGCTGCCTTCGGTGCCGAGAATCTGGAAGGAGCTTTCGGAGCTGAGCTGATTGTTGAAGGTCGATCCAAGGCTGACGGTGAAGCCTTCCGGGTAATCGAGCACGCCGTAGAGGGTGTCGGGGACGTCACGGCTCTCCTTCCAGCGGTAGAGCTGACCCATGGCGGCGACGCGGGCGGGCATCTTGGCGTCCATCAGATAGTGGATCGTCGTGCAGAGATGCACGAACAGATCCGTTGCGATGCCGCCGGAATATTCCTGATAACAGCGCCAGCGGAAGAAGCGCTCCAGGCTGAAGGGGTGCTTGGGAGCGGGGCCTTGAAACATGTCCCAGTCGACCGTTTCCGGCGCGGCATCCGGCGGGATGGGGTAGATCCAAGCGCCGCTCGCTGTGTTGCGGTTGTAATTGGCCTGGATCACGGTGACCTGGCCGAGTTTGCCGGACTGAATGAACTGCTTGGCCTTCTGCTGCGTCTGTGAGCTGATGCCCTGGCTGCCGACCTGCAGGAGGCGTCCCGTTTTCTTCACAGCGGCGGCGATTTCGAGACCTTCGTCGACGGTGTAAGTTAACGGTTTTTCACAATAGACGTCCTTGCCGGCTTCGAGGCTGGCGATCACCTGCTGCTTGTGGAGATGGTCGGGCGAGGCCACGACCACCACGTCGATGCCCTTGTCGTCGAGAATGGCTTGCGGGCTTTCGTAGACCCTGGCGCGGCCGTCCGTGCGAGCGACAGCGCGCTCGATGCGTCCCCGATAGGCGTCACAGACGCCGACGATTTCCGTGCCCTTGACAGTCTTGATGGCTTCGAGCAGTTCGTGGGCGCGGGAGCCGACGGCGATCATGCCGACGGTGATGCGATCGCTGGGGGCCGGTGCGGCGGCGCCGGCGGCGGTGGCGGCGAGGCCAAGCACGCCTGAGGTTCCGAGAAACGTGCGGCGGGTGATATTCGCGGACATGGCGCCTCCCTGGCTAGGGTCATTATAGCCTTCGAGGCGTGAGGAGAATCTGCGGGGAAACCCTTATACGAGCTTGGCGAAGCGGCTGCATTCGCCGGCGCGGGCGAGGATTTGCGTAACAGCGGCGCGCAGCTCGACGAGCCGAGGCCTAAGCGGCGACTGGAGGCCTGCGCTTGTGCCACTCCGTAGACTGCTCGTAGGCGTGGCCGATCTCGAGGAGTTGCTTTTCGTCGAATGCCGAGCCGATGAGCTGCAAGCCGATCGGCAGACCTTCGGAGCTGAAGCCGCATGGGAGGGTCAACAGAGGCAGGCCCGTCAGATTGAGCGCGCGGGGAATTCGCGTGACGGCGATGCGGACTTCCTGCTCTTCGCCGCCGACCTGCAACGTTTTCTGTCCGATCTTGGGAGCGGGCACGGAAACGGCCGGTGTGGCGACCACATCGACGCGGCTGAGGAGATCACGGAACTTTTCCGCCAGATGCCGGCGTTGCCGTTGGGCATTGAGGTAGTCGGTGGCCAGGATGAACCTTCCCTGATCGAGCAGCGAGCGCACGTCGTCGCCGAAATCCTGCCGCCTCTCTTCCAGACGCCTTGCATGCACGGAACTGGCCTCGGCCAGCAGGATGAGGCGCGCAATGGCGCTGTATTCCTCCATGTCCGGCACTTCGATGTCGACCAGGCTGGCGCCCAGCGATTCGAAGACCGTGAGAGCCTTGCGCGTGGCGGCTTCCACATCAGGGTGGAGTTTCTCAAAGTAAAAGTTGCGGGGGACGCCGACCTTCTTGCTGGTGAGGCGCGGGTGCTGTGTCAACACTGCCGCGTCCACGGGCCGGTCGACGATGCTATCGTCGCGGCTGTCGGCGCCCGAAATCGTCTGGTAGACGAAGGCGGCGTCTTCGACGGTTGTGGCAAAAGGGCCAATGTGATCGAGGCTGAAGCCCAGCGGAAAGACGCCGTGGCGGCTGATGCGCCCAAAGGTGGCCTTCAGTCCGACAACGCCGCAGAACGCCGCGGGAATTCGAATGGAGCCTCCGGTGTCCGAGCCAAGCGAGAAATGGCACATCTCCGCAGACACCGCCGCGGCCGAACCGCCGCTGGAGCCGCCGGGGATGCGCTCGGGATCCCATGGGTTGCGGATCGTGCCGAAATGCGGATTATTGCTGGTGATGCCATAGGCCCACTCATGCAGTCCAGCCTTTCCGACCAGAATGGCGCCCGCCTGATACAACCGGTCGACCGCGGCGGCGTCATAGCTGGGTTCGAAATCCGCGAAAATCTTCGATCCAACGGTGGTCCGGATGCCCTTGGTGTAGAAGAGATCCTTCGCGGCAAACGGAATTCCATGGAGCCGGCTGCGATACCTGCCAGCCCGAATTTCCTGCTCTTCGAGCTGGGCTTGCTTCAGGGCCCATTCTGCTGTGACGGTCACGTAGGCATTCAGCTTGGGCTGGAGAGCGGCGATGCGGTCCAGAGTTTGGCGAACCAGCTCTACGGGGGAAATTTTGCCACTCTGGATTTGCGGAGCAAGCTCGGCAATGGTCATCCTGGTCACCTTTCGTCGAACTCCGGGGGGCTGAGCCGAACATCACAACGGAACGTGAGGGCGGGTTCCGTTGTGCTCAAGTCACGGTCGAGCGCCCGGCGCACCTGCTTGGAGAGCGCCTCCAGAATAGGTACGATCTCCTTGAGCTGATCGTCGGGAATGCCAAACTCTCTCAGTGCCGCGATGCGCTCCCACATTCCTTTGCACCTCCCTCTTTCCAAAATGTGACTTCACAGTTTACAGTGTTCAACATGAAATACCACACCGAGTACCTCCACTTCCACACGGCGGAGCGGCGGGCCTACATTAACATAACTCCGGATGTGGAGGCTGCCGTGGGTAAATCCGGCATCGCGGAAGGCATGGCGCTGGTGTCGGCCATGCACATCACCGCGGGCGTCTATGTAAACGATGCGGAGGAGGGGCTGATCGCCGACATCGACCAGTGGCTGGAACAGTTGGCTCCGTTTCGCCAGACCTACCAGCATCATCGGACGGGCGAGGACAACGCCGACGCGCACCTGAAGAGTCTTTTGATTCATCATGAAGTGATTCTGCCAGTGACGGCCGGGCGTCTCGATTTCGGCCCCTGGCAGCAGGTCTATTACGCGGAGTTCGACGGCCAACGCCGCAAACGATTGATTATCAAGGTGATGGGAGACTAAGAATGGCCGACACCCTGGCGCGCCTGTTCCGCCACACGATTTCCTACGACAAGCCGGACACGATTCTCACGAAAGAGGATGGGACGTACCAGCCCATCTCGGCGCGGGAGATCTATCGGCGGGTGGCCGCGCTTCACCTGGAGCTGCGCAATGCCTCTATCCGCAAGGGCGACTGTTGCGCCCTCCTTTCGGAAAATCGCTGGGAATGGGCCGTCGCCGACTTCGCCATGATGACCGCCGGTATTGTGAATGTGCCGATCTACCCCACCCAGACGGCTGAGCAGGTTCATTATGTGATGGAGCATTCGGGGGCCCGCATCGTCATGGTCTCGACGCGGGATCAGCTTGAGAAGATCCAGAGCATCTGGCACCGCCTTCCGAACCTGGAGGGAGTGATCGTCTTTAACCCGGTAACGACCAACGACCGTAGAATAGTGAGCCTGCAGAGCCTTATCGGCGCCAGCCCGCTGTCGGAGCGCGAAATCCAGTCGTTCGAGACAGCCTGCAGCGCCGTGCGGCCGGACGACCTCGCCAGCATCATCTACACGTCCGGGACGACGGGCGTTCCCAAGGGCGTGATGCTCAGCCATGGGAATTTCACCAGTAACATCCTGAGCCACGGGATCGATTTGCGTCCGGGCGACGTCTGCCTGTCGTTCCTTCCCTTGAGCCACGTGGCAGAACGAATGGCCGACTACAGCTTCTTCTATTCCGGCGCGACGGTAGCCTACGCAGAATCGCTGGAGGCAGTGCCGCAGAACCTGCTTGAGGTGCGTCCGACGGTCGCGGTTGGAGTGCCACGATTTTTTGAGAAGATTCAGGCGCGTGTGCTCGGCGCCGTGGCAGCTGCACCGAAGATTCGCCAGAAACTGTTCTTCTGGGCTTTGAGGATCGGCAAGGTCGCTTCTCCGTACCGGCTCACAAACGCTAAAATGCCCTTCGGGCTACGGTTGAAGCTGGCTCTGGCCGACCGCCTGGTCTTTACCAAGCTGCGGAAGCGCCTGGGGGGCCGGATACGGTTCTTCCTGTCGGGAGCGGCTCCGTTGCCGCAGCACGTCGCCGAGTTTTTCCATGCTGTTGGAGTTGACATTTGCGAAGGCTACGGCCTCACCGAAACCTCGCCCCTTGTGGCCATCAACCACGCAGGCAGAATACGATTCGGCACGGTGGGCCAGGTCATTCGAGGCGTCGAAGTAAAAATTGCTTCCGACGGCGAGATCCTCGTTCGTGGGCCGAACATCATGCAGGGCTATTACCGCCGCGAGGATCTCACAGCGGAAGCGATCCTCGACGGCTGGTTTCATACCGGCGACATCGGGACACTCGACAGTGACGGTTACCTGATCATTACCGACCGCAAAAAGGACTTGCTAAAAACCTCCGGCGGCAAATACATCGCGCCCCAGCCGATCGAGAATCTCCTGAAGACAAGCGCCTACATCTCGATGGCGGTCGTGATTGGGGATGGGAGACATTTTCCAGGCGCGCTCATCGTCCCAAACTTCGAGAAGCTGGCCCAATTCGCGCTCCAGAGCGGAATCTCCTCGCTCAATGGGGCCGACCTTGCAAAGCATGCGGTGATTCTCGAAATGCTCCAGAAGGAGGTGGATGCCGCGTGCGCCAGTCTGGCTCAGTTCGAACGCGTCAAGAGAATTTTTGTCATCGATCACGAATTTTCGATTGAGGATGGAGAAATTACACCCACCATGAAAGTGCGCCGAAAAGAGATCGAACGGCGCTATGCACCGGAGATCGAAGCGTTGTATCAGTGATCTTCCGGTTGAAGGAGCTTGCTTCGTGCAGCTCGTTTTGATGCCGTTGTAGGACTGGCGCAGAATCATGCCTTGCGGTTCCGGCGGCCCTTTGGGGGCTTGCGGCCGCGGGGTTGGTTCTGACTACTTCGGCGGATCTTGGGACGGCCTCGGCCGTTAGCGAGGTCAGCGACCGTCGTTTGCGTCAGATAACGGACAATGTCACGCCGAATCGGCCGGAAGGTCCTATCCATTCGGCATGGATATTGATGCGTGCAACTGTCCAACCCCATGATGCAGCGGTCAAAGGACTCGGAGCCGTCGAGCACGCCGACGATGTCCATAAGGCTGACTTTTTCCGGATCGCGATCGAAGCCGAAACCGCCTGTCGGCCCCTTTATGGAATAAAGGATCCCTTTGCGGGCTAACTGCTGCAACGTTTTGGCAAGGAAGAACGACGGAATTTCCTCCTCCTCGGCAATCTGGCGGGCCATCTTCTGCGTTCCTTCCGGCTGGACGGCGAGATGAACCAAGGCTCGAATTGCGTATTCGACGGACCGTGAATAGATCATCGTTTGATTCCCTCTAACACCGCGGATGTCGCCGCGACGCACGTCGAGCGCAACGAATCGCGCCAGCCCGCCTCAACGCCAACCCAATCTCCCGCCTGTATCCCATCTCCCCCGTGAGAGTCAGTCACGTCATTTTACAGGATGTCACCGGAAACGCGAGCATATTCGGCCCGTGAGAAACAAAAACAGCACGGTCGCCGCCGGTTTGCTTGCCTTCGTTGGCCAGCAAAGCAGTTCGAACGGCGAAAGAAATACAAGTGAAGCGTATGTCCGGCAGAGCGTGAAGGCAATGAAATTCATGATCGCCGTGACAGGCAGTCGATACACGTGTCAGTTAGGATAAGCGCGAAACGGAAGCGATTCGGGCCAAAATTTCGCCGGTCCCTCAGGCAGAAAGCGGCTTTCCGCGCTAGATCGCGCTCCTGCCGGCGTCACCGAGGCGAGCGTTCTATTGGCCGGGAGGGGGACCGAGGGAGAGCCGCTCACGGGCACGAGCGAGAATGGCGCGAGGCAGCTCCCCTGCCGGCCTGTAACACACTGAGAGTCCGTGCTGCTCCGGCCCGGCTGCTTCTGCCTTGGGCCCGGGCTAAAAGCGAGAAAAAGAGTTCTTTATCGAAATATCTTGCCGTGTGGCACGGCGGCCCGAGGAACGGGATGAACGGACATGTACGTTCATCAGACCATCGCTTTCGCGTCCGGCCGCGCCCTGAGGCAGGGGCCGGTCCCTGAATCGACCTGCCGGGGATCGAAGCGCGGTGCGAATGGGTTAGTCGTGATACGGGCCGGGTACCAGCCGGAACGTCTGCCAGCCGTCAGCGGGCGGGCTAGCGGTTCTAAGCAGGGCTACTTCACCGCGACGAGTGCTTCGTTGGAGGAGGAGCCGCTAACACTTACACTCAGGGGTTGGTTCCCCGTCGGAGTGGAAGGCGACAGGATGAGGTTCATCTGCACAACCCCCACGAGGCCGGGCGCCAGGCCCATGAACTGAATGGCGGCTGGGACGCCACCCACAGAGACTGAAGTATCTCCAGGCGTGCGGATGAGCGGAAACGCGGATGCGGCCTTGCCAGTGGGCCAGGTCGGCGCTACATTCCCACCGCCGGTCAGGTACACGGTCAGAGCGGACCCGCGCGCCGCCGAATTGGCCGGCTGATTCAGACTGCCGTCCTGATTTACCGCCACGGCCTGGTTCCCCCCATACGTGAACACACCCGGGGAAGCCGGCTGAACAGCCACACTGCGCGATGTGCTGCGGAGTCCATTCCGGTCCACCGCCACGTTGACGGAGGACTGGCCGAAAATCTCAAAAGGCGCCTGGAAATTGATCTGCTCGTCGCCGACAAATAGCAGCGGCGCTTCGCCGATCGGGTTGCCCGAGGCGTCAGAAATCAGCACGCGAACGCCTTGCAGCTTCGTTGGCAAGCGGTCTCCCGTGCGTCCCTCGAAGGAGGCGGAAAGCGAGTCGCCGGGATCCAGGAAGTTGCTGCCGAAGATCGTGGCCAACGCGCCCGGCGAAACGACCGGCTCGTAATTCGAGGAAAGAACGACGCCGCCAGGCTTGATTTGCGGGGTTCCGGGCGCTTGCGCTCCCACATGGACATTGACGAGTACCGTGGCGGCGCTGGTATTAATCCCAACAGGCGTAAAGACCACTTGCGCCTGATAATCTCCGAGCGCCAGTCCTTGAGTATTCACGGCGATCATCACAATAGAGGGGGTTTTGTCGGTGTCCGGACTGACGGAAACGCGCCCTGCCAGTTCTCCTTCGATGGCGGCATTCACTTGCGCCCGCCAAGTCAAAGAGCCGTTGCTCGACGTAATGTGAAGAACCTGTGTGCCCGGGTTGGGGCCATCGACCACAGCGGGGAAATCAAGCGATTGCGGGTTTGCTGAAATCGTTTGCGGCAGCGGCGGCGAATCAGCCGTCAAGAGCGCAAAGTTGTCGAGCGAGTTCAATTCCGGTCCCGCAGCCTGTTCGGCCGAGACTTCCACGCGCTCTACCTCCGTCAGGGTGGCGGCAAAGCTGGCCTCCCCCGAAACACGGGTCCACAGGGGCTCGGTGATAAACGCGGTCTGATGCGCCCATACATTCCCCGGCACGGCCCCTGTCCAGACAAAGGTGGCATTTCTTCCGATCAGGCGAATCTGCACGGGCAGGGTAGCGCCGGCATCCGACTGATGGTGATAGTCGAACTCAAAGCGCGGAGCGTTGAGGGCGGACATGTTGCCCTCGAACTCCTCGGGCGCCACAAAAGCGTCCGGAGCCGCACCGCCTCCTTCGACAATCCGGATAAAGCCGCCGGGGTTGCCCTCGGGGTCATCCCAAACGATAAAAGTGTTCCGGTCTCCGGTGGTCGCCGTGGCGAGTCTGGCGTCGGCGGGGTAGTTGCGCCGCCAGCCATCCATGCCGCCGGAAAAGCCCGAGAGCGCGGGAAGCACCGGCAGGGCAGGCACCTCGGCGCGGGCGCGAAGCCGGAAGTTATCGAGGCCGATGGTGCTGACGCCATGCGTGAAATTGGCGCGAACCCGGATACTCTGCGGATTCGAAAAGACCTCGGAGAAAGGCCGGTCTCCCGAGACCAGCGCCCATTGATCGGACCTGATCGAAGCCGAGAACGTCTGCCACCCGCCGTTGGTCGTGGGTGGGTGCAACCCGACCCAGCGGAACACGCTTTCCGTTTGGGAAAGGCTTTCAATGCCGCTAACCAGGATCTCGACACCGAAATTCGCTACTGCGTCCCCGGAAAATCGCGCGATATCAAACTCGAAGCGGGAGTCGGGAAGCTCGAGAAGGTTGACGCGGTACTTGCTGGGAGCGATGAGCCACTCGTCTACGCCGAAGGGTCTGCCGTCGTGGAACCGGGCGTAGCCGCCGGGGTTCCCGCCGCTGGCCGCCCGCACCAATGTGGAATTCGGATCGCCGCTGCGTGTCCAACCGTCGAGGCTGCTTTCAAAATCGGATTGCTGCACCGTTCTCTCGGGATCAAGGCCCGCACCGCCTACGGTCGCCGTCAAGGTTCCCTCATGAGCCTCGAATGTGGCTTCAATCGAAAAGAACCCGATGAAGTAGACGGCCGATTTCAGCCGCGGCATGGGGCCATCGTTCCTGCGGACGACGATGCGCGCGATGCCGTTGCCGTCCGGCGTAGCGCGATGGTCCGCAAGATCATTCCCTTGGATAATGCCCACGTCCGTGCCGGCCTTTGCCAGCAGCCGGATAGCCGTCGTCTCAGCCGGCTGTACAGCAGGGTTCGGCGGTTTGGTAGCAAATTCAATGGTGAGGGTGTCGGCTCCCGGAGGAACAAGAATCGTGTAACCGAGATCGCCATTGAACAAAGTCAGGCGCTGCGAGATGACAGGGAGTTTGACGTGAACCGGGTGTCCGTTGCTCAGCATCGTCTCTGCGTGACCGAGCGGAGCAAGGGCCAGAAACGCCGCCAAAAGGCAGACAACAAGCAGGGGCCGCAACACGGCGCAAGCAGGGTTACGAACTTTCATTTGCGGTTCTCAAGGTCATAGTGCTACGTGGTGGATCTTGCAGGGAATCAGGTAATCACCTAAGTCATTAGGTGCATTTGACCTACCTGCCGGCGCATCGTCCCCGGCAGGCTCGTGGCGGCTGCCGGCGGGCCGATTGCGCTTCCGGCAGTGCTTCATCAACGAGGTAGGGATGACCCCAGGCAGAGCCGTCCCGGGCATCTCGTGCTAACAAGGGCTGGTAAGGGCGAAACTCCGCCGCAGTAGGATAGCTCCTTTTGCCTAAGGTCATCTGATGACTTTGAACGGTGGTTACGACCTTGCTTACCGGTAGCCGCAACCCCCTACACGTCATCCTGACCTCGACTTCCGATAATGCTATTGACAAAGATATATATTAAATGATATATATATTGAGATGGCTAAATCGGATGCAGCGGCGTTCCTCCCTCTGAAGGCCAATTGGTTTCATGTCCTCCTGTCGCTCGCCGGCCAGGAACAGCATGGTTACGGCATCATGCAGGAGGTTCTCGAGCGTACGGACGGCAAGGTGCGGCTTTGGCCGGCAACGCTCTACGGATCGCTCAAGCGGCTAATCGAGGAGGGACTGATTGCGGAATCGGAGGAGCGTCCCGCGGCGGAACTGGACGACGCCCGGCGGCGCTACTACAAGCTGACCCGTCTTGGCCGCGAGGTGCTGGACCTCGAGAGTGAGCGCCTGGAAGAGCTGGTGCGCGTCATTCATCGGAAGCGCGAGCAGGAGGCTTACGAATGAATCCCTGGGTGCGCATTTGCGTTGCGTTGTATCGGCGTTTGGCGCGCGCTTTCCCGCATGAGTTTCGCATGATCTATGGGGAGGACATGGAGCGGCTCGGTGAAGACGCCGCCCCGGAGATTTTCCACCGGCATGGATTCCTCGGGTTGGTCAGACTCCTCGCGGACATTGCCGTGCGCCTACCCGCCGAATACCTTTCAGAGCTACGCCAGGACGCGGTTTACGCCGTGCGGAGGCTCAACAAGCAGCGTGGGTTTGCCGCGGTGGGTGTCATCTCGCTAGCCCTGGCCGTCGGTATCTGCATCGTCTTCTTTGCGCAGGTCAAAGGGATGATGTTTCGTTCTTTGCCGGGCGCGCGTGACTCGGAGGCTTTGGCCGGCACGCAAAGGGCGATCTCGTACCCGCTGTTCGAACGGTTCCGGCAGCAAGGCAACGTGACCGCTTCCGCGACGGCATTTATCGGTCCTGTGCCCTTTGGCATTGCCGTGGATGAAGCCACGAGCAAGGCTGAGCGGGTCTTCGGTCATCTCGTTTCACCCGAGTATTTCGAGACGTTGGGCGTGACGCCCCGCGCGGGGCGTTTCTTTCGTGCTGAAATCGAGAAGCCCGGATCGGATCCCGTTGTGGTTATCAGTGAGCGATTCTGGCGCGCGCATCTCCACGCCGATGCCGGGGCGGTTGGCCGCACACTGCGGGTTAACGGCCATCAGGCGCAGATCATCGGCATCGGGCCCGAAGGGTTTCTGGGCGTCTATCCGATCAATCCCGCTGATATTTTTGTGCCTGTCACCGCGGAGCCGTCCGTCGCTCCGGAACTGAGTCAGGACATCTTGCGGAACCGCGAACTGGCGCGCTTCCGCGTTGTGTTGCGTCTGGGGGAGGGTGTGACTCTGCCCGAAGCGGAGGCGGCCCTCGATATTGTGGCGCGGAATTTCGAGCTTGAGAAACCAGATCCGCACCGGGACCAGAAGGGCCGCCAAGTACGTCTGGTCTCCGCGGGCGGCATGATGCCGTTGTCCGCGGAGCAGCGCACGATGCTGTTCGGCGTGAATGGTTTCCTGCTTGGCACGATTCTGCTGTTGGCCTGCGCGAACCTGGCCACGCTTCTGCTGGCGCGCACGCACGAGCGGCAGAAAGAAACCGCAATACGGCTCGCGGCGGGCGCCAGCCGGTTCCGGCTCGTGCGCGGCCTGGTCACCGAAAGCGTCATTCTGTCGCTGGCGGGCAGTCTGCTGGGCCTTGTTTTCGCGGTGTGGCTTCTGGACGTTTCGAGATCGCTGGCGTTGGCCGGCCAGTCCGCGCAAATGGTGCAGCCAGACTATTCCATTGACTTGTGGACGTTGCTGTTTGCGTTGGGGGTCGCGGTGCTGGCCGGTCTCGGTTTCGGCCTGGCGCCCGCGCTTGCGGCCGTGCGTGTTGACCTCGTTCCGGCCTTGAAGGAAGGTGCCGTGACGTCTCTGCGGGCTTATCGGCGCTTCGGGCTGCGAAACCAGTTCGTCGTGTTTCAAGTGGCCAGCGCTTTGACAATGCTGCTGGTCAGCGGCTACGTGGTCATCGGCTATCAGAAATCCACGGGCTTCGACCCCGGGTTCGACGCCAGCGACATGTATCTGTTCTCGCTGGACCCCGCGCGTGACGGCTACTCCGCCACGGAATCGGCGGCTTTGTTGGAGAGACTGCCGCAGCGGCTCCTGGACCTTCCACGGGTGCAGGCGATATCCCTGGTCGAGCGGCCTCCGTTTGGCGACCCTGTCATTCAAACCAATACACGAGTCTCCGTTGGAAAGGAAGAAAACGGCGGCGAGGAAGTGGTGCACAGTATCGCGAAGCTGCGCGCGGGCGCCGGCTACTTTGCCGCTCTACGCGTGCCGCTGGTGGACGGCCGGGAATTCACCGACCGGGATCAGCGCCTGGAATCTGCATCGAGCCAGTCTCCGCGCACGGAGATTCCCGTGGTGCTGAATGAAACGGCGGCGCGCCAGATCTTTGGAGCAGGCAACCCGTTGGACCGCAGAATTCGCGAGGAGAAAGAGACCTATTTCGTCATCGGCGTCGTAAAGGACGTTAAATTCGCCTTCATGGCGGCGAAGCCGGCGGCAACGATTTTCCTACCCCTGACAGCGGAGAATTTCAACCGGGGATCGGCGCTGGGCACGACGGTGGTCTTGCGCGGTTCGGGTCCGGATATCATGGCCGAGGTCAGACGCGAGATGGGTGTGACCGATCCGCGTCTCACGATTCTTAGCGCGCGTACGATGGGCGAGCAGCTGCGGCAATTCGATTCGCTCATTCGGTGGACCACGGTGATGAATGGCAGTCTCGGTGTGTTCAGCCTGATTCTTGCCGCCATCGGCCTGGCCGGTGTGACAGCTCACACGGTGCTGCGGCGGCGCAAAGAGATTGGCATCCGTATCGCTCTCGGCGCACGTCGCGGTCAGGTGCTGCGGCTGGTGCTGAAAGAGGGGGCAGCCTTGGTGGTGGTAGGTTCCGCATTGGGCTTTGCGGGCGCTTATGGGCTGACCCGGGCCTTCTCAGCGTACACGGCGGAGTTGGCCCAGATTTTCGACACAGGAACGGGTGATCCGATGCTGCTCATCGGAGCGCCCCTGCTGCTGGCGGGTCTGACTTTCCTTGCCTGTTATTTCCCTGCTCGCCGTTCCACGCGGATCGATCCCGTGGCGGCGCTGCGGGAATAGGGAACCCCAGGGGCCGCCAGGGCCCCTAAGAAGAACGTCACGGTCTCCGCATCCCTCATGAAGGACCAAAGGCTGAAAGGTTGCAATGAGGGAGTGTGAAGGGTACACTCTCTGTGCGCCGGCTCGGCCTCACTCCGTCCCTCCGCGCAAACTTCGATCCCAGGTAGCAGATGCAGTTCAGGGCCGACGTTACCCACAATCTTGATCTCGCGCAATCGAAAGAGTGGATTGATACGAATGGTTTGGGCGGGTTTGCCTCCTCAACCATTGTGGGGCTGAACACGCGCCGTTACCACGGGCTTCTCGTCGCCGCGACAAAGCCTCCCGTGGGCAGACTCGTGCTGCTGTCCAAGATCGAAGAAACGCTCGTGATCGGCGGACAACGCTTTGATCTGTCAGCCAATCGGTATCCGGGCACCGTCCATCCGCGGGGGTTTCAGTATCTGAGTGAATTTCGCCTCGATCCGTTCCCCACGTTCTTATATGAAGTGGAAGGCCTGCAAGTCTGGAAGACCGTGTTCATGGTTCACGGAGAGAACACGACGGTGGTGGAGTACGAACTGCGGCGGATCGGCCCTCACGCCGCCGTGGATTGCCTGCTTGAGCTACGTCCGCTGATCGCCTTTCGCGACTATCACAGCACAACTCATGCGAACGACGGCCTGAACCCGGCCGTTGAAGAGAGGGAAGGGTTCGTGTCGGTTACTCCCTACCATGGCTTACCGACGCTCTACCTGGCGCACGAAGCCGACGGGGTCGAAGCGCGGGGAAGCTGGTATCACAACTTCGAGTACGACATCGAGCGCGAGAGAGGCCTGGATTTTCAAGAAGATCTCTTCAATCCCTTGACTCTTTACTTTGATCTGGGTCAGCGGTCGGCAGTGGCGCTGATCGCATCCACGGAGGTCAAAGAGGTCAAGCACGTTGGGGCGTTGCGCAGTGCCGAGACGAGCCGCAGGACGGGAACGTCCCAAGCGTCCTCAGCGGATAACCCCCTGGTCCAGGCGCTCATCAGGGCGGCCGATCAATTCATCGTGCAGCGAGGTGATCTGAAAACGGTGATCGCCGGATACCACTGGTTCGGCGACTGGGGCCGCGACACGATGATTGCGCTACCGGGTTTGACGCTCACGACGAACCGCCCTGATATCGCCAGGAATATTTTGCTTGCCTTCGCCCAGCATGCGGATTCCGGGATGTTGCCAAACCGCTTTCCCGACGCCGGGGAGACGCCGGAGTACAACACCGTCGACGCCACGCTGTGGTTCTTTGAAGCCGTCCGGGCGTTCGCGGCGCACACCTCCGATTACCGCTTCGTCAAAGCACACCTTTATGAGGTGCTCGGCGAGATTGTGGACTGGCACGTTCGAGGCACGCGTTACGGCATTCAAGTGACTGACGACGGACTGCTCAGCGCCGGGCAGCCGGGCGTCCAACTCACCTGGATGGACGCGAAAGTCGGCGATTGGGTGGTCACGCCACGGCACGGCAAACCTGTCGAGATTCAGGCCCTTTGGTATAACGCACTCTGCGTCCTCAGAGACCTTGCAAAGAAATTTGGTGATGTGGAGCGCGCCGCAAAGTGTGACTCGATGGCGGCGGAGGCCAAGGCCGCTTTCAACAACTTGTTCTGGAACGAAGCGGCGGGTTGCCTCTATGACGTCGTGAACACGGATTCTCGCGATGGTTCGATCCGCCCGAACCAGATTCTCGCTGTGAGCCTGCCCCACAGCATGCTTTCCCCTGAGAGGGCAGGCCAGGTAGTGGCCGCCGTGCAGCGTGCCCTGCTTACGCCCGTCGGCTTGCGCACGCTAGCGCGTGACGACCCTCAGTACCGGCCCAGCTGTGAAGGCGATCCTCTGAGCCGGGACGGCGCCTACCATCAGGGAACCGTCTGGCCTTGGTTGTTGGGTCCGTTCATCAGCGCCTATCTCCGCATCCACGACGGCGACCAGGCGGCGCGGCAGCAGGCGGCCCGCTGGCTGAAGGCCTTCGAGCCGCATTTTTCAGAGGCCGGCCTGGGACAGGTATCGGAGATTTTCGACGGCGATCCTCCGCACCATCCGCGCGGCTGCATAGCCCAGGCGTGGAGCGTGGCGGAGCTGCTCCGGGTTGCGGTGGACGAAGTGTTTGGGTCGCGTTCGTAGACTCCTTTTGCTGCGCGCGGACCCTTGGGCCTTTCTTACAGCCGAGGGTGCGACACAACCTCTCTTGAGGAAGCTGCCGCCACTCGAGACGGAACCGCAACATCGATCGGAGACGGGTTCACAGCTGCCGGCGAGCGAACACGGCAAATGAGCGCCCTAATGAACCCTTGACACTTGTGGCAAAGCATCAAATACTAGAGGACATGCTTCGGAGCCTGCGCTGGGTGCTGATCGCTTGCTGCCTGCCGGCGATCATGCTGGCGCAGGAACATCCCCAATTCCACAACGAGTTCCAAGCCGACCCCGTAGAACATTATGGCGCCAGGTTGCTGACCGGCATCTTGATTCTGGGATGCGTCCTGGTGCTCTTCAGCTTATTGCGCCACCGCGGACGCATTGCGGGAACGGCGAGCGTGGCGCTTTTAGTCGCCGGCATCCTGGTTTTCCCGGCTGTCTCCATGCTGTTCGGCACCTTGCTTGTCTTCGAGAGAGCGGAGCGGGTGGAGTTCTGCGCTTCCTGCCACCTCACCATGAAGGGCTATGTGGACGACCTAGCGGACCTAGAGAGCACTAGTTTGGCAGCGATCCATTTCAAGAATCGCTACATACCTAGTAACCAGTGCTATGAGTGTCACACATCCTACGGCATGTTTGGGACTGTCGAGGCGAAGATGGCCGGCATGATTGACGTGTACAAATACTACACGAAAAGCTACAAATTCCCCATCGAGATGCGCTCGCCGTATCCAAACAATGACTGCCTCAAGTGTCACGCGGACGCCGAAAAGTGGAAGGAGCAGGCGTCGCACGCGGAGTTCCAGGAAAGCATCTTCTCCGGCGAGACGAGTTGCATGCAGTGCCACTCCGGCGCCAACCCCCCGGTGCATCTAGCCAAGTGGAAGGAGCTTCATCAGGATTTTCTGGAGTCGATCCAGTCCGGTGACCTAGCGTGCTCTGGGTGCCACGAGAATCTTGGGAACCCCGCCCACATCGTAGCCAACCCAGGGGGATCCCAATGAGTGCAGGCCCATCGCACCCCCGGCAACGCCCGGCCGCCTCCGGCGGCACAAACTGGCTGTTGATCGTGGCGCAGCTGCTGGCTCTGATCACGATGCTGCTGGGCCTGCAGTTCCTGCACAACACCACGGGCGGGACTTTGTTCGTCTTTGCCTCCATCGGACCCGTTCTTGTCGCGGCGGGGATCCTGCTCCTTGGAATAGTGCTGTATCAGCGCTTCCGCAGGCAGCACAGTCTCTTTGATTTTGAGGTTTATGAACCCGGCCAGGAGGTGTTCCGCCAGGGGGATGCCGGGGAGTGCGCCTACTTCATCAAGAGCGGCGAAGTGGAAGTGGTGCGCAACGGTGACAGTGGCGAGACGGTGCTGGCCAAGCTTGCGGCGGGGCAGTACTTCGGCGAAATGGCGTTGCTCTCCAATCAGCCTCGGAACGCTACGGTGCGTGCAGTAACCAAGACGCAACTGGCGGTTCTGGGTAAGCAGAACTTTCTGACCATGGTAAGCACGGTTCCCGCGACTGGCCAGGACATTCTCAAAACGGTCCAGGAGCGAGCGATGCAACAAGCAGCTCCCTGAGAGACTGGTTTGCCGGGACCAACAGATTTCAAGACCCTCAAAAAGGAGAACTGGCTCATGTCACGATTTCTTTTCATTACAGCGCTTGTGTGCGGCCTTTTAATCAGTGGCGCTACGTTGTCCGCGGCAGGCGATGCGGGAGCGGGCAAAGCGATCTTCGCCAAGAAATGTCAAACCTGCCACGGCGCCGCCGGCGAAGGCAACCAGGGGATGGCCAAGGCTCTCAAGGTTGAGATTAAACATCTGGGGTCGGCCGAAGTGCAGAAGAAGACCGACGCGGACATCAAGAACGACGTCGTGAAGGGTGTCGGCAAAATGAAGCCCGTTACGGGCGTCAGCGACGGCGACGTCGACAATGTGATCGCTTTCGTCAGGACCCTGAAGCAGTAGCCTGCTTCTTCCCACGCGCCCATCGCACAACACCTGAGGGCTTCGCCTCTGAGCGAGGCCCCGGGCCTTCCCAACCGGTAGTTTGGGCAGGTCCGTCCGGCTATTGCCGCAACGTGCGCACGTGGCACTCGCTGCACGTGTTGTCGTACGTGTGGCAAGTCAAACACGAGCGTATGTCGAGCATCGCCGGCAGCGCATGCCCGCCGCCCACAAAAAGGCCCAACGGTTGATGGCTCCGCGGGGTGATGTTGTGGCAGCGGACGCAACTGTCCGCCGTGTGGCAGGTGGCGCAGCCCGTACGGTCCAGAGCGGCGTGTTTGCCGTGGATGTCGTCTTTCCATCTGGCCGTGTGGTTGTTGGGCCGCATCACCTGGTGGCAATTGATGCACTGGTTTTCAGCGGACTGATACGACGCCAGAGCGGTCACAGGCGACATGTTCTGGTGACACACAAAACACTTGGCTCCGGTTGCCTTGGCTTCGTCCTCGTGACGCAGCCGGAACGATTCCGTGTGGAATGACGGCTTCTGATTGCGCGTGTGGCTCGTGGGAACCGCTCCCTGCTGCCCGTCGATGTGGCAGGAAGTGCAGTTCGACATCTGGAATTCTTGCGAAATCTCCTTGGAGTCGTGACAGGCCACGCAATCCACCATCTGCGGCAAGGTCAGGTCGGTCAAACCCGTGCTCTCCGGCACCGAATAGTGACAGCTCGTACAGTTCAGATCGTACTTGTCCTTCACGCTGAAGTGCGTGACGTGGGAGAACTTCAGGTTCACGTGGACGCCGCTGACAACGTGGTCGGCGATCATGCGGCGCTCTTTGGTGTACCCGGGATTCTCAATTTCTTCCGGTGTGTGGCAGCCGCGGCAATCGTCGGTGGTGGACGCCGCGGAAAGATTCGGCTTGATGTCGGGTTTTGCGTGGCAGGCGGTGCACTCGGGGTGCCGCGGGAACTGCGCCAGAATGCCCTTGTCGTCAAAGCTGTGGCAGAACGTGCAGTCGGAGCGAAAACCCGTCTTGGCGTCGATGCGGGCGTTCGGGTCCATGTGCTTCGCGTGAGAAAAGTCGAAGAGTATCGCCCTCTGCTTTCGGAAGAGCGGGAACGGCTGCAAGTCCTCGCCGCTGGTCGGCGGGAATGTCGTATGGCACTGTCGGCAAATCAAGGGATTCAGGTCGGTATTAAAGGCCGGCTCATGACAGACTGTGCACTGATCGTGTCCGGGACGGCCGAACACAACCGACCCCTCTTGCTCCGGCACATGGCAGGTGCTGCAGTCCAAGGTAAGCTGCGTGGCGTGAAACTCGTGAATGAAGAACTGTTGGCCGGGAGCGCCTGCTGAAGGCGCATCCTGCGAGTGCAGCGGCACAACAGCCAGCACAAGACTAGCTAGAAGAAGCAGGGATTGGAGGTATCGTGAGGTCATGTATTAGTACCTCCAGTCCAGACCGAGCCGCAGGACCTGCGCCCGCTGGATGCTGGGCCGGAAAACAAAGAAATCATCGTCGAGGCTATAGTCGAAGTAGAGCCGGGTTCGCGGGTCGAGCCGCGCCGAGACTCCGCCAAGGAGTCCGAATACCCGCGCATTGTCAATGTAGAAGAATGGGTTCTGAAAATTGAACCGCCGCACGAAGGCGCCGCCTGTCAGCAGCAGACGGCCACCGATGAAGGAGCGTCTCACTTCGCCGCTAATGTCCTGCATTTTCGTTTCGCCGGCCCGGCTAATGTCGTCAAACTGGGTGACCCCGAGCGGACTGAGCCGGTCCGTGTTCCGCTGGTGCAGCTCCAGCAGAATCTCCGTATCGCGAAGCGGGTATACCTGCACGTTGACCTGGTAGTCCTCGAACGATGTGTCGTAGGGTCCTTGATCTTCCTCGCCGTCATTCAGCCTGCGAATCCAGAAGGAGCCGCCGACGCGAACCCACGGAATCAGCTCGCGGTGCGCGTCCACCACGAACTGCGTCCAGGGAGAAATCGGCCCCAGCACCAGGGCGGGGAAGCGGTTGAAACTCTCGCGATCCCGCGCCAGAATCGTGTAGTCGTAGGTGAAGTCATCGTCGGTCAGCTTGTGGAGGAAGCTGGCGCGCACATTCGTCTTTCCATTGGGGGGTGCGTACATGATCTGGGCTCGGTAATCCACGGGCGCCCCGCCAATCCATTTGAAATTGCTCTTGAAGTACCAGTCCGGCTCGAAACGTTTGTAAAAGCCCACCACGTGGCTGCCGCGAACATAGAAGAGCGTTTGATACTCGAGGCCAGCCCCTCCGCCCAGGTTGAAGCGCAGATTCCCGCCGCCCATCGCGCGTTGCTCCGGGTCGCCGTAATAGGTGAACCGGCGGCCGCCGAACAACGTCACCGAATATCGCGAACCGCTATGGCTGTATTGGGCCCCATCCAGGGCGGCCAACTCCGCGCCATAAACGTACTGCCGGCCGATCTGCAAAGAGGACCGCGAGAACGCCCCATCTCCGGGAAGGCCGTGGATTTCGGCGGTGCCGCTCAGCAATTCGAGGCGGCGGTTCGCGCCGAAGGCGTTCAGGATCGTAAGTTCCGGCGACCCTGGTTCCACGTGGCTCAGATCCTGGCGGTAGCGGAAAGAGAAATTTGTGTTGACCCTCTCGGATCCCCAGCCGCGCGTGCCCCAGTTCATGAAGCTGTAGAGATGGTCGGCGTTGGGCTGAAAAGCTTCACGGAACGGAATGCCGCCGGTAAAGCCTAGGGGACCTCGTTGCAGGTCAATCACGCCACCGTTCGTCGGCAGGCCGCTGAAGCTGACCTCCTGACGGATGTACTCGGTACTCGAATGGAAGAAAAAGTGGCGGGCGAAATCACTGCCGAAGCCAGTGGAAGCGGGAGCCTGATCTACCAGGAGCGCGGAATGGGGAGGGGTCTTGGCCGCGACATTGACCAGTACATCATCCCAGGCATTCCGTATGTCCGCCCGTGACGCGGCCTGCGGATACAACGCCGCGGGAAGGCCGACAAACAGCGCCAGCAAGCCCGCCGCGGATCTACATGAGCGGAAGAGTCGTGTGCCGCCCCCTGTACGCTGGCTCATTCCAGCTTCTCTCGCAGCTCTTCGATCTTCTTTTCGGCCAAGGGAATCCGCCACGGGTACACATCGCTGTGCCATCGGGTTGCCTTTAGGTAATTCTCGAAGGAATGGATCGCTTCGCCGTACTCGCCGAGGTGCTCGTAGACTTCCGCCATCTCGAAGTGGACGTGCGCGTTGTTCGCTTCATCACCGGTAAGTGCGGTGAATTCGGGGGTGACCGGCGAGAGGGCCAGCTCCTTCTTGAATTCCTCGATTGCCTTTAGGTAAGCCTCGTGTGCTTCTTCTTCACTGTGGGCTTCCTCAGCCTCAATGACGTAGGCCTCGCCGATCAAAGCATGAATCTCCAGACGGAGAGGGTCAATCTCCAGGACCTCCCGAAACAACTGGATCGCCTCTTCGGGGTGGTCATGCAGCAGCAGATAGCCCAGCCGCGAACGCACCGTAAACATGCAAGGCGGCGGCGTCAGGTTCGCGAAGCCGGTCGCCGGCACGGAAGTAACAAGCTGGCAGGTACCGTTTTCGAGGTTGTTCATCTGGATCGACTGCCGATAGTCGGCCTTGGCCCCTTCAAAATCTTCCAGATCGTCCTGCTTGTGCATGCCGCGCTGCGCAAACTCCCAGGCGTTGCGCGGCTCATCGATGCCCAGAAGTTCGTAGTCGATTCGGCCCTCGAAATAGAAAGGATTCCGCTGCGGGTAGTTGGGATTGTTCTCCCGGGTGACAGCACGCTTCGGAAGGGACTCCCAGTTATCGAGGATAGTCACACCTCCTGTCCGCTCGACTCCGATCATGGCAGCCAAGCCCAGCAGAATTAAGAGTGAAATGACCAATCTCGCAAGCATCATTGGCTACCTCGTCAGGTCGACGGTCAGATCCGCCGACGCGATGTTGCGGTTGTTTTTCAAGTAGGTGTCGATAAGCTGCTCGTCCATCAGGTGGAGATTGCGTCCGGCGGGTCCGTTCTGGCTCGTCGTTCGGGCGATGAATCGGAGAAACAGCGGCGGAAAGTGCTCGAAGTCAACCTGCGCATGCACTTGCAGAGGACCTTCGATATGGACCCCCAACTCCTCGAGTTCATGCTCCGTCGGCAGGTGGATCTCGTAACGGAATGTCGTCGGCCGGAGCGGCTGCAGTGACCGGAAATTGTCCACGCCGTTCGCGAATCCGGCGCTGAAGGTCTCTTCAAAGTGCGGCCGCGTGACCAGAATGGGATTGCCCGCGGCGTCGCGCCGGCCGAGGGAAGAGTTGGCCGGGGCTCCCGGCAGGAATATGCGTGTCAACTCGTTGCGGAACAGGACCAACCCAGCGGGCCGGCCGATATAGACGCGCGCCTCGGGTCCGTTGTCGGGACCAGGCGAGAAAACCTGGTTCGTGTGCCCATTGTTGACGGGCCCCGCCTGGAAGGGAACGATTCGCCTGCCAGGATCGGCGATGGCAATCAAGTGCTCCTGGTCTTCGTCGTCCAGGTTTCCGTCCGGTTCCATCTCGCCCGTGTCTGGATGCGGCTTGTCAACCAGGTAACCCGACTGGTACAGCACGAAGCCATTGCGGTCTTTCACGGTCAGATTGATGTAGGTGGTGCGCTCCTGCGAGAACCCGGCCGGGAACCGATGGCCCGTCAGCGCTATGCAGGTGACTCGCACGTTGAACGTGCCACCCATCTGGACCGACTTGTCGGACTTGTCCAGGTAAATGCGCACCGCTGCCTTGAGCAGGTCTTCACGCCTCTGTTTGAGAGCGGTCGGGTGCCCATACTCGTCCAGGCCGCCCGTCAAGGGGTCCGGGTAGTCCGGCCCGAGACGCGCCCGCAACTCATCGACCCCCATAAGCGGAACGTCGATCCCTGTCATGTAGTGCGTGGAAACCTGTCTCCGCTGGAGGGGAGTGTTATAGGCAGTGGAGACTCCCGGCACAGCGGCAAAATTCTCCGCCATCACCGCGGGTGTAGGGCTCTTCACCGTAAGACCGCCCACCGTATACGTTGACTCGCCGGCATACGGATACAGCGACATGTGGCAGTCCTGGCATCGAATCACCCGCCCGAAAGGGTTGCGGGTGCTGTTATACGCACCCAAGGCCCATTCGGTGCTGAGATTCTCGAGGCGGTAATGCGTCACACCGGCGCCGCCGGCGTTGATGTTGGTCTCAAAGGCCATGAGACTGCCGCCGCCGGGAACTCGCACGTCGTGGCAGCCATTGCACAAAGTGGGGCTGCGGATATAGTCAATGCGGTCCGGGTCGCCGCTTGATACATGGAAGTTGCCCTTAACCGCAACAGGGAAGAGAAAAGGACCGACTTTGCTGATGGATGGGAAGAGACGGAGCGAAGTGTTGGCGAATCCGTCTCGCTGGAAACTGCGGTCGATGGCGGGGCTCATCACATTGTGACAAACGTCACAGCTAATGCCCGCCGCTCCAAGAGAGGGTCTGGCGCCGGGCGGAGCGGGTCCCCCAGGCTCAGCTGGCAAGATCTGATGGCCGCTGGCGTCCACCAGGTGATAATCCCGTAACGGACGGATGGTGTCCGGCAGAAAAGCATTGCCGAGGGCGTTGACTTCCGGAACTTCCCGCGTGGAAGGGTCCTCACCCTTAAGAACGATGTTTGTGTTGTGGCAGCCGAGGCAGAATCCCGCCTGTACCTGGTTAATGTGGACGTACGACGTCGCAGAGGCATAGTTGCCGCCGAACGGCTGGCCGTCGGCGCGCAACTTCGTGCTGTCACCGTAAACGGGACGCAGCCGGCCGCCGCTAAGAAAGTTTCCGGCCAACTCGAGACCGTTGAAGAGCGGGCTGACGTTGCGATAGCCCGATTTGACCGACTGCCGCAGTTCGTTGTACTGCCTTTGATGACAGGGCAGGCAGGCTTCGGGCCGCTGATAGGGCTGGCTCTTGAGAGTGAAGGTTTGCGGATTGCCCACCGGCGTTTGCGATTGCAGCGGGGCCGCTAACAGGAAACAAGCCAGAACGACCCATCTCCTCGCTCGCACCGAAATTCCCATGGAGCCTCCGAAAGATCGGTTAAACAAAAATAGTACCGTCAGCTCAAGACAGTTTGCAAGAGGAAAGTGCGGCTAGCAATTCTGGTGTATCATTACTGGTCTGAAGTCCGTGACCGGCAGTAGCTCGACGTGGCCGGCAGTCTTATGAGTGTTCAGGTATTCGAGCTAGCCAATCCCGAGGCGACTGCGGATGCGGCAGCGCAACGCATCGCCGAGGGCCTCGCGGATGCGCTGTCCGCGAGAGAGTTGGCGACGCTGGCAATTTCCGGAGGCAGCGCCCCGAAGATCCTCTTTCCAAAGCTGGCTGCGGCGGCGGTCCGCTGGGACCGCGTGCATCTGTTCTGGGTGGACGAACGAACTGTTCCGCCGGACCACGCGGATAGTAACTACCGTCTGGCAAACGAGTTGCTCGTCGCACCCTCGCGTATCCCACGAGATCAGGTCCATCGTATCCGCGCCGAGGAAGGTCCGCAAGAAGCTGCCCAACGTTACCAAGAGGACCTTCGTCGATTTTTCGGAATAGAGGGCGTAAGCCAGCCGGTGTTTGATGTTATCCACCTCGGTATTGGACCCGACGGTCACACCGCCAGTCTTTTTCCTGGCGAAGCGCTGATCGAAGACCGCTCCGGAACAGTTGGCGCCGTTTTCGTACCCAAAATGAATACCTGGAGGATTACTCTACTACCTGGGACTTTGTTGTTGGCGCGCCGCACCCTGTTCTTCGCGGTCGGCCGGGATAAGGCTGAGGTCGTAGGGCATATTTTCGGGGCGGAGTACGCGCCGCAAAAGTGGCCGGCTCAGCTGATCAGTCGTCAGGGAGCGAATGTGATCTGGTTTCTGGACCGGGAGGCGGGCCGGCTCCGCCCTCGTAAACCCGCCTCCGAGCAGGGCGCTAAGCCATGACTGCTGAAGACTTACGACTGCAGGAATCGCGCGAACGGAAAGTACATTGGAAGCGCTGGGGGCCCTACCTCAGCGAACGCGCCTGGGGCACCGTGCGGGAAGATTACAGCCCGCGTGGCACAGCCTGGGAGCACTTTCCCCATGATCATGCTCGCTCGAAGGCCTACCGCTGGGGCGAAGACGGTTTGGGCGGCATCAGCGACCGGCACCAATACCTTTGCTTCGCGCTCGCCCTCTGGAACCGACGGGACCCAATCCTCAAGGAAAGGCTGTTTGGTCTGACCGGCAACGAAGGAGTTCACGGAGAAGATGTCAAGGAGTACTACTTCTACCTTGACTCGACGCCGACGCACTCCTACATGAAGTATCTGTACAAGTATCCCCAGGCGGAGTTCCCCTACGCGTGGCTCATCGACGAGAACCGGCAGCGAAGGTCGCGCTGGCCGTGGCGTGATCCGGAGTTTGAACTCGTCGACACGGGTGTTTTCAACGAGAACCGTTATTTCGACGTAGCCGTGGAGTACGCGAAGGCGGACTTTGAGGATATTTGCATCCGGATTACGGTTACGAACCGGGGGCCCGAGGCAGCCGCACTGGACCTGCTGCCCACAATCTGGTTTCGCAACAACTGGTCGTGGGGCAGGGAGGTCCCAAAGCCGCGTCTATGGAAAGCCGGCGACGGGATCATCGCGTGTGAGCACCGCTCGCTTGGGCGCAGGGAACTGTTGTGTGATGGCGGGCCGGAACTCCTCTTCACCGAGAACGAAACGAACTATCAGCGTCTCTTCGGAGCACCGAGTGAAAACACCTACGTCAAGGACGGTATTAACGACCGCCTTGTTCACGGCGACGTCTCGGCGATCAATCCCGAGCACACGGGGACCAAGGCCTCCGCGTGGCACCCGTTGCAAGTTGGAGCAGGGCAAAGCGCCGTAGTCCGGCTCAGGTTCTCCCACGGCCGAAGCGGGTTTGGCGATTTCGATGGGGTGTTCACCAACCGTATCGCGGAAGCCGATGAGTTTTACCGCGCCCTCGCTCCCGCGGGCTGCTCGGAGGATGTCCGCTTGGTGCAGCGGCAGGCTTTTGCCGGCTTGCTGTGGTCCAAACAGTTCTTCCACTACGACATAAAAACGTGGCTTAAGGGTGATCCGGCCATGCCCCCACCACCGCCCGAGCGGCGGCGTGGACGTAACAAGGATTGGACGCACCTCTACAACGCGGACGTCATCTCGATGCCCGACAAATGGGAGTATCCCTGGTACGCCGCCTGGGACCTCGCCTTCCATTGCATTCCGCTGGCGCTGGTGGACTCGGATTTTGCCAAAGAGCAGCTTGTCCTGATGCTCCGCGAATGGTACATGCATCCCAACGGGCAGATCCCGGCGTATGAGTGGGCCTTCGGCGACGTCAATCCGCCCGTTCATGCCTGGGCCTGCTGGCGTGTGTACAAGATCGACAAGAAACGCCGCGGCACGCCGGACCTGCAATTTCTGGAACGGGTCTTCCAGAAACTGTTGTTGAACTTCACCTGGTGGGTCAACCGCAAAGACGCGGAAGGCAACAATTTGTTTCAGGGCGGCTTTCTTGGCCTGGATAATATCGGCGTGTTTGACCGCTCCGCGCCGCTGCCCACCGGCGGCCACATCGAGCAATCGGACGGCACAAGTTGGATGGCTATGTTCACATTGAACATGCTGGCCATCGCCTTGGAGCTGGCACGGTACAACTCGGCCTACGAAGACGTGGCCAGCAAGTTTTTCGAGCACTTCGTTCACATCACGCACGCGATGAACCACCTGGGCGACGGCGCGCGGCTTTGGCACGATGAGGACGGTTTCTACTACGACGTGCTACGCGTACCCGATGGCGGACACTTGCCGATGAAGATCCGCTCCATGGTCGGGCTGATCCCGTTGTTCGCGGTCGAGACGCTGGACCCGGTGCTGGTGGAGCGGTTGCCAGGATTCCGCCGCCGGATGGAATGGTTCCTCAAGAATTACGAAGACATTGAAAGCCACATCGACGAACAAAAGTTGCCCAACGGGAAGACTCGCCGCTTGCTCTCGGTAGTGAACCTCGAACGCCTGAAACCGGTGCTTCGGTACCTGCTTGACGAAGGCGAATTCCTCTCCCCCTATGGAGTGCGCGCCCTCTCGCGCTATCACAAGGACAATCCGTACCTGCTGCATGTGGACGGAGTCGAATACCGCGTCGATTACGAGCCGGCTGAATCTTCCAGCGCTTTGTTCGGCGGCAACTCGAACTGGCGGGGCCCGATCTGGTTCCCAGTGAATTTTCTGTTGATCGAGTCGCTTCAAAAATTTCACTACTTCACGGGAAACGACTTCCAGGTGGAGTTTCCCACGGGCTCGGGGCAGATGGCCGATCTGTCGCAGGTGGCGGCCGAGATTTCCCGCCGCCTGAGTCATATCTTCCTGCGAGGCCCCGACGGCCGCCGCCCGGTGTCTGGCGGTGTGGAGAAGTTTCAACACGACCCACATTGGCGGGACCTGATTCCGTTCTACGAGTACTTTCACGGTGACGACGGCAGTGGCCTGGGCGCCAGCCACCAGACCGGCTGGACGGCCCTGGTCGCGAAACTTCTGCAGCAGAGCGGGGAATAGCCTCGCCTGTCATTCGTTTGCACGCGGAGCGTGATAGTCTTATACTGCTGCCGGTCGAAAATTCGGCGCTCGCGTGAGCGGGGTTGACGCCCGCCACGCTCCGTCTCAAGTTCATCACGGAGAGTGTGTGGCCACATTGGGAAAGCGAATCTTGATCCTCGGGGGTGGATTCGCCGGCGTCTACACGGCAATGAACCTCGAGAACATGTTGAAGCCGGGCGAGGCGTCGATCTCGCTGGTAAACCGGGAGAATTACTGGGTGTATCAACCGCTGCTGCCGGAGGTCGTCTCCAGCGGCATTGGCCTCACCGACACGGTGTCTCCGATCCGGCGGCTTTGCCCGAAAACCAGGCTGATCATGCGGGAGGTCGAGGAGATCGACCTGAAGAACCGCGTTGTGACCGTCAGCCCGGGATTCCGTCCGCGACGAACCCAGCTTTCCTACGACTACCTCGTCATTTGCCCCGGCTCGGTCACTAACTTCTACGGCATGCCGGGCATGGTCGAGAATGCGGTGCCCTTCCGTACACTCGCCGATGCGGTCAGCCTACGCAACCACGTTATTCACGCTCTGGAAGAGGCCGATTTTGAGAGCGATGCCGACCTGCGAAAGAAGCTGCTCACTTTTGTAGTTGCGGGCGGCGGGTTCTCGGGCGTCGAGGTGATCGCGGAGCTAAACGACTTTGTGCGCGGTGTCGCGCGCAACTATCCAGGCATTCCAAAGAGTGAAATCCGTTGCGTTCTGGTGCATGCCGGCGACCGCATTCTGCCCGAGATGGTGGAAGGGTTGGCGCTGTTTGCCCAGAAAATCCTCTCGAAGAGGGGTGTGGAGATTCTCCTGAAGGACCGTCTGGCCGCGGCCACTTCGGAGAAGGCAATCCTCAAGTCCGGTCTTGAGATTCCCTGCAAAACCATCGTGTCCACCGTGCCTTCGGCCTCGCCGCCGGTATTGCAGGCGCTCGATTGTGCGAAGGAAAAGGGGAAGCTGCTGGTAGACGGGCATCTGGAGCTGAAAGACTACGAGGGGCAGGTGTGGTCGCTGGGAGACTGTGCCTCCGCCAAGACGGCGGCCGGCAATCCCGTCCCGCCGACAGCGCAGCATGCCATTCGCGCCGCCAAGACCGTCGCCACCAACATCTGCGCCAGCATGCGCGGCGGCCAGAAGGCGGTCTTTGCATTCGAGGGCCTGGGAAAGCTGGGGTCCCTGGGGCACCGCTCCGCGGTCGCGGAGATTTTCGGCGTGCACGTCTCCGGACTCCTGGCCTGGATCATGTGGCGCTTTATCTACCTCTCCAAGATGCCGGGAATACAGCGCAAGGTCGCGATCGCCGTGGACTGGTTCATGGCGCTGTTCTTTCCTCCCGAGTTGGTGCAATTGCGGGTGAACACGGCCTTGGGAATCGCCGAGCAGCATTTTGAACAGGGCGACATCGTCTTCAATCAAGGCGACCTCGGCGACAAAGTCTACGTCGTGCAGAAAGGGGAATGCGAGGTGCTGCGGCAAAAGGAGGGCGGGGGAGAGGAAGTATTGGCGGTCTTGCGCGATGGCGATTATTTCGGCGAGATGGCCCTGCTTTCCGACTTGAGCCGCAATGCCACTGTGAGGGCCCGCACCCCATTGAATGTCCTTCTGATTCCCAAAGGCGACTTCGACAAGCTGAGGGCCAATGTCCCGGCGTTTGCCAGTGTGTTTGAGGGCTTGGCTAACCAACGCGAAGAAGCCAACCGCCCGCAGAGCGCCTCCTAATTCCAGACGATTCTCTGATATTCGGTTCCCGTTTTCCGGCCGAAGTATTCTATGATCGGTTTCGAGATGACAGCATCGGGCGGATTCAGACTTCAGATGAAGTTCTGGGGGGTGCGGGGATCAACTCCGACACCCCAGATCGAAAATCTGGTTCATGGCGGGAATACGCCCTGCCTGGAAATTCGCGGCCCTAACAACGAGATCATCATCATCGACGGGGGCACCGGACTGCGCCAACTGGGAAATTCGCTTGTTCGTGAGTTCCGTGATGGCAAGCTGCCAGTGAACTTCCTCCTAACTCACTTCCATTGGGATCACATTCAGGGTATACCGTTCTTCGCGCCCCTTTACGAAACCCGATCCGAGATCACTTTCTTTTCGCTCTCCAACTCCTTGCAGGACGTGCTGGAGAGCCAGATGACCGTCCCCTTCTTTCCTGTCAAGTTCGACTCCATTCTCTGCCAGAGGGACTTCGTTCATGTGACGAAAAACCCGGTGAAGTGCGGCGCCGTATCGATCTACCCGTTTGCCATGAACCACCCCCAGGGCTGCATCGGCTATCGCATCGAGTGCGGCGGGGCCGTGATCGCCTACGCGAGCGATCTGGAGCATGGCAATAAGGAGCTGGATCGGCTACTGCGGGACTCAATCCAGGGCGCGGATATTCTGATTTACGACTCGCAGTACACACCCGAGGAATACGAAACCCGCAAGGGGTGGGGCCACAGCACATGGGTGGAGGCCACCCGCGCGGCGAAAGAGGGAGAGGTGAAGCAACTCATCCTGTTCCATCATGAGCCAACCCATCACGATCAACTCATGCTGGAGATCACTCGAAAGGCACAGCTTCTTTTCGCCAACACCATCGCGGCCCGCGAAGGCTTAGTGGTGACGCTTTAACAGGCTGCGGACCCGCGCCCCTCAGGGCTACGCCTTCCCGTCCCGGCAGAACTTCTCGTACAAGGCTACATCGTCGGCGCTGCCCACCACAAACGGCACGCGTTGATGGATGGATTCCGCCTCCAAGTCCAGAATGCGCTGCGTCCCGGTACTGGCGGCCCCGCCTGCCTGTTCAACCACGAACCCCAGCGGCGCGCACTCGTACATCAGGCGGAGCTTGCCGTCCTTGTGCGCGGGGTCGGCCGGGTAGAAATATAAACCACCCTCGAGCAGACAGCGATGCAGGTCTGCCACGAGAGCGCCCGTGTAGCGCAAGGAATACGGTCTGTGCGTGGCTGGGTCGCGCTCCGTCACATACTCCACAAACTTTTCAATGTTGGGGTGCCACACCGGACTATTGGCCAGGTTGGCGCTGTAGGTCTTGCCCCGCCGCGGGCACTTGATCTTTTCATGAGAGAGCAGAAACTCGCCGAGGTCACGGTCGAGCGTGAAGCCGTAGACGCCGTGCCCGATGGTGTAGACGAGCACCGTGCTGGTGCTGAACATGACGTACCCCGCCACAACCTGCTCGGATCCCTTGCGGCGAAAATCCTCTTGAATGTCGTGGCGTGCGCCTTTCTTACGCGGGTGGATGCCGAAGATCGTCCCCAGGGCGCCATTGATATCAGTGTTCGACGACCCATCGAGCGGATCGATGCTGAGAACGTAATCGGCGTCGTCCGCTCCCGGCACGCACTTGATATCCTCCAGTTCCTCCGCCGCGACGGCCGCCACGAGCCTTGTATCGGCAAACGCCTGGATAATCACCTCATTGGTGTAAACATCGAGTTTCTTTTGGGAATCGCCCGTTGGATTCTTCTCCCCCACGAGACCCAGCTTGCCGACCAACGCGGCGCGGCTGATTTCCCGTGACAGGATCTTGGCGGCGAAGGCCATCTGGTTGAGCAGCATGGAGAGCTGACCGGCGAATTCCGGGTGCTGCTGCTCCTGCTGCAAGATGTGCAGGCTTAATGAGGTGCCAAGCGATGCCATAGCTTCTCCTTAGCAGGCGTGCAGGTGGTCGGTCGCCACGCGCCCGGCGCCCAGGAGCGCCGTCTTGTCGTTGAGGATGACTCGTACGGGAATGGCCTTCATCAGGTCCGACATGCGGCCCTTGGCATGGAACGCCTGCAGGAACCCTGGCTCCCGCAGCTTGCTCACAATGCGGGGAGGCATGCCGCCACCCAGAAATACCCCGCCGGTGGCCACCACCTTCAGCGCCAAGTTTCCGGCTTCGGCGCCGAAGATCGAAAGGAAGATGGTCATGGCGCGAACACAGATCTCCGAATCGCCGGCCAGCGCGGACTTCGTGATCACCGCGGGGGGATCCGTGGTACGCATCTGCTCGGAGAGCTGCGGGGTTTCCTGGGCGCGCCCGGTGTCGCGAAGGAACTGGTAAATGTTGTACAGCCCAGGGCCCGAAAGCACCCGCTCATAGCTGACGCGCTCGAACTTCAAGAGCAGGTAGCGCAGCAGGTCAATCTGCTCTTCGTCGCGGGGCGCAAAGTCAGCGTGCCCGCCCTCCGAAGGAAAGGGCCGGTAGCGTCCCTCCTCGTGGATCAGGCCCGCTTCACCCAGTCCGGTACCCGGCGAAATCAGGACCGCGTTGCCTGAGGCATCCGGGTCTCCTTCGCTGAGAACAAGGAAATCGTCAGGGCCGAGTTCTCCAATCCCGTAAGCGTTGGCTTCGAGGTCGTTCAAAAGATGAACATCCGGCAGACCCAGATCCTGCGCCAGGCGGTTGCCGTTCACGACCCAGGCAAGATTGGGTGTCTCGCAGACGCAGTCGCGAACCGGCCCGGCCACCCCGAACGCCGCGTGCTCCACGGGTGAGTCATACGCCGCCCGGAACTTGGCGACGATTTCCTCCAGACCTTTGAAGTCGCGGCTCGGGAATACTTCCAGGACGACCGGATTGAGCCGCCCCTTCCGGGCCTCGAAATACGCGAGTCTTGTGTTGGTTCCTCCGATATCACCCGCCAGAATCATCGGTCGCTATTTCTCCAGTGCCGGCCGTCGCGCGTCAGCATGTCGTCGGCTTCCTTGGGACCCCAGGCGCCAGCGGGATAGTTGGGAAAGTTCCGTGGCGGCAGCGCCGCCCAAACATCGAGAATGGGCGTCACAACACTCCAGCCGACTTCGACTGTGTCCGCCCGGTGGAACAGCGTGGCGTCGCCCTTCATGCAGTCGTAGAGCAACGTCTCGTAGCCCGTATTCGGAGTTGAGCCGAAGTAGTCCGAGTACTTGAAGCTCATGTCAACCGAGCCCATCGTCACCACAGGACCTGGAACCTTGCCGCCGAACTGCAACTTGATGCCTTCATCCGGCTGAATCTGAATCGTCAGCAGGTTTGGCGTCAAGTGCTCGATGGCCGTCTTCCGGAAGAGCAGGAAAGGCGCCCGGCGAAAATGGATGGAGATTTCGGTGACACGCTTGGGCATGCGCTTGCCGGTGCGTAGATAGAACGGCACATCGGCCCAGCGCCAATTGTCGATCATTAGCTTCAAGGCCGCGTAGGTCTGTGATGGAGAGTCCGGCGCCACGTCCGGTTCAGTGCGGTAGCCCGGGACAGGGGATCCTTTCATCGTGCCAGGACCGTACTGGCCTCGCACCGAGCGAGTCAGTACTTCCTCCGGCGAGATGGGTTGTATAGCGCGGAGAACCTTGGCCTTCTCATCGCGGACGGCGTCGGCCTCGAACGAGATGGGAGGCTCCATCGCGGTCAGAGCGATCAGCTGGAAAATGTGGTTGGGGACCATGTCGCGCAGCGCACCCGCTTCTTCGTAGTAGCTGCCACGCAACTCCACGCCCACCGTTTCGGATACCGTGATCTGCACATGGTCGATGTAGCGGCGGTTCCACACCGGCTCGAAGATGCTGTTCCCGAAGCGGAAGACCATGATGTTCTGCACGGTCTCTTTTCCGAGGTAATGGTCGATGCGGTAAATCTGGCTTTCATCCAGCACCTTCTGGATCTCGGCGTTGAGCACCTTCGCCGATTCCAGGTCGCGGCCGAAAGGCTTCTCGATGATCACGCGCCGCCACTGGTTTTTCTCCTGGCGGACCAGTCCCGAGGCGCCGAGCTGCTTGACGATTTCCGAGAAGAAGCTGGGGTTCGTGGCGAGGTAGTAAAGATAGTTGCCCTTCGTGCCGTGATCGCGGTCCACGTCAGCGAGCTGAGCCTGCAGCTTCTGGTAGGCGGCGGGGTCCCCGAAAGAGCCGGCAACATAGTAGAGGCGCTTGACGAAATCATCCCAGATGTCCGAGTCGACCTTGGCGGTCGCGAATTCCTGAATCTCCTGTGTCAGCCTCTCCCGGAATTCCTCCGTGGTCAATTCGTTGCGCGCCAGCCCTATGACCGCAAACTCCTTGGGCAGCAGGCGGCCTTTCGCCAGGTTGTAAAGCGCGGGAATCAACTTGCGCTTAGTCAGATCACCCGCGGCCCCGAAAATCACGATGGCGCAAGGTCCCGCCGGAAGGCCCGACGCTGTTCCCGCTGCCTGAATCGCCTCTGTCGTCGTCATTGCTCCCTATCCTCCGCTGGCTCTCATACGGCCGCGGTGAAAACGAATTCGCTATGTTGGATTCTGGCCTGCCGCTCCGCCGGAGGCCTCAGGAGGGCACTCTTCGCGCCAGAGCGCAATGCCGCCGAGCAGGCCTGCAACGTTGCCCACGACGGCCACGCTCTCCGGCAGGCTGCCCGTGATCTTCTTGGCGTTGCCCCCGCCGATGAAAAGCCGATCGTAGTTGAAGAGCTGATCGAGCGCCTTGATCGCCCGGCGCACTCTCTTGTTCCACTTCTTCTTGCCGGCCTCTTCGAGGGCGGCATTGCCCAATCGCTCCTCGTAGGTGCTGCCGCGTCGGAAAGGGTAGTGGGCGGCTTCCAGGTTCGGCACCAGGATGCCGTTGACAAAAAGCGCGGAGCCGAGGCCTGTTCCCAGCGTGATCACAAGTTCCACACCCCGCCCGCTAATGGCGGCGAAGCCTTGCACGTCGGCGTCGTTGGCCACCCGCACCGGCTTCTCCAGCGCGCCGGCGAGGCGCTCGGCTAGAGGAAAGCCCCGCCACTTTCCGTCCAGGTTATGGGCTGTCTCCGCAACACCGTTCCGCACAACGCCAGGGAAACCGACCGAGACGCGCTCGAACTGGCCCTGCGCCTTCGCCAGCTCCGTAATCACGCGGAGTATCGTTTTGGGGGTGGCCGGCCGGGGTGTAGGAATTCTGGTCCGCTCGGTCAGGGGTTTGCCAGCTTCATCGAGCACGATCGCTTTGACACCAGTACCGCCGATGTCAACCGCGAGTGTTCGAACCATGTGCGCGCCTTCGGTGACCTCTGTCTCCATGATCGAATTATCCGCCGGACGCCCGCTCGACGTGCCCTCCGAACTTGTTCCGCATGGCCGACAATACCTTTTCAGCGAACGTGTGCTCCTGGCGCGACCGAAAGCGAGTGTAGAGTGACGCCGTCAGCACGTCCGCGGGCACTGCTTCTTCGACAGCGGCCATGATTGTCCAGCGACCTTCTCCGGAATCCTGGACGAACCCCGAGTAGTTGTCGAGTGTCGGAGCTTCAGCCAGGGCGATCGCCGTCAGGTCCAACAACCACGACCCGACCACACTGCCCCGGCGCCAAACCTCGGCGATGTCCGGCAGATTAAGGTCAAACCGGATCTCCTCCGGCAGCTCCTTGGAATTTGCGTTCTTGAAAATGTCGAAGCCTTCGGCGTAGGCCTGCATCAGCCCATACTCGATGCCGTTGTGGACCATCTTCACGAAGTGGCCCGCTCCGGGCGGGCCGCAATGCAGGAAGCCTTCCTCGGCGGTGCTCTTCATGTTTTCGCGGCCCGGCGTCGGTTCGATGTCTCCTTTTCCGGGAGCGAGCGTGCGGAGAATCGGCGTAATGTGCTGGACCGCTTCGTTAGAGCCGCCGATCATCAGGCAGTAGCCGCGCTTGACTCCCCAGATGCCGCCGCTGGTGCCGACATCCACGTAGTGGATACCTTTGTTCTTAAGCACGCCGGCACGGCGGATATCATCCTTGAACATGGAGTTTCCGCCGTCAATGATGATGTCGCCGGCTTCCATGCGGTCCGCCAGCGCCATGACCGTCTTCTCCGTTGGCGCTCCGGCCGGCACCATTACCCAGGCGGCGCGTGGCTTGTTCAGCTTGGCCACGAAATCGTCCATGGATGCCGCGCCCGTTGCGCCCTCGCCAGCCAGAAGCCGGACGTTGTCGGAGTTGAGGTCAAACACAACACACGAGTGTCCGCCTGCCATCAGGCGGCGCACCATGTTGCCGCCCATTCTTCCCAACCCAATCATCCCTAGCTGCACTGGATAGCTCCTTTGTCTGGTGAATTACTGGGAGAGTTACGTCAAAGCCTCTTGAAGAGCCGCTGTGAGGGTCTTTAAGCCCCCGCTGACATCGGCCGGAAGATGGACGCGCAAGGCGCGCCGGTTGCGCTGCGACAGAACTTCGAAATCTCCGCGCGCCTGCGCCGCCTTGACGACGCCGAAGGTATACTTCTGCCCAGGAACCGGCAGATCGGCGGCATCGTCCGCGGTGATTTGCAGGAACACGCCGTTGTTCGAGCCGCCCTTGTAAGCTTGGCCGGTCGAATGAAGGAACCGTGGGCCGAAACCGAGGCATGTGGCCACGCGCTTCTTGTCACGCACGGCGAGCCTCGCTTTTTGCAGGGTGCGCTCATGGGCGTCATTCATTTCCACGTACGCGAGCAGCCCCAAGTAGTCGCCGGCCTGCAAACGATTGAGATGTGCTTTTAGACAGCCGGCCAGGGATTTGCCGTTGGCCAGCGCCTTCTGGTTCGCTTCGTCCGTGTAGAATTTGATGCCGTCCACGGTCAGGAACGGTTCCTCGGCAGGCAGCGAGCCGGTCTTTTCGTACTCGTTCGTGAGTTTGCGGCTGGCCAGCTTGCTGGCTTCCACGTCGGGCTGGTTGAAAGGATTGATTTGCAGAATCGAACCTGCCACCGCCGTCGCAATCTCCCAGCGCATGAATTCCTGAGCCAGGTCCATGGGCTCGGCCACTGAGATTCGCACGACCGGGTGGCCGGCCTTTGCCAGCGCTTCCACGGCTTTGTCCTGGCTGGTATCCGGCGCGGACTCCAGCCGCAAATAGGCAAACACGCGGTCGTCGCCGTAGACCTCAGGGGATCCGAGCGGCTCTCGATCCACGGGGATCAGAGCCTTGCCTTCTTTTCCGGTGGACTCGGCGATCAACTGTTCCAGCCAGGCGCCCAGGTCCCAGATACCAGGTGACGCGATGATTGTTACTTTGTCGCGCTTGGCCTTGCCGGCAACGCCCAGAAGGATGCCGAGCGTTGCGCCAGGGTTCTTGTCGACCGGCAGACAGGACGAGCACGAAACGGCCATCTGGTCGGCGCGGTCGAGCAATTCGAAGGCGTCGAGACCCATGATCGCCGCCGGCACCATGCCGAAGTCGGACAGGGCTGAGTAGCGGCCGCCAATGCTTGGGACACCGTGAAAGATGTGCCGGAAGCCGTCACTCTCGGCGACTTGCTCCATCTTCGATCCGGGGTCGGTGATGGCGATGAAACGCTTGCCTGCCTCGGCGGCTCCTACCGTCTCCTTTGCCCTCTCGAAGAAGTACTGCTTGAAGATATTGGGTTCGAGCGTCGATCCCGATTTGCTGGAGACGATGAAAATCGTCTTCTTAAGATCCACCTTCTTCTCGACGGCCTTTACCTGGGCAGGATCGGTGGAATCGAGAATATGCAGGTCTGGAAAGCCGTCAATCCTGCCGAAGGTCATCTTTAGGACTTCAGGACACAAACTGGACCCACCCATGCCAAGCAGCAAAGCGTGGCTGAATCCCTCGCCTTTGACTTCTTCTCCGATGGTCCGCAAGTGCGGGCGGTGCGGCAATTGCCGTTCGGTGATACCGAGCCAGCCCATCCATTGGGATTCGTCCGAGCGGGTCCACAACGAAGAGTCGCGGGCCCATAGGCGGCGTACTTTGCCGGCCATACGCCAATCTTCAATGCCTGCGTCGACCGGGCCCTTGAGCGCCGATGGCACGGTGTAGGTCTGCGTATTGACTTCCGCCCCGATTGCGACGCGGCATTTGCGGTCTAGGGTGTTCAGCATCTTGTCGAACGGCTCGGCAAACAGCCTTACAGCCTGCGATACCAGGTCGTCCGTCACGGCTTTCATGGAAATGCCTAGATGCGCCAAGGTGTCCATCGTGTCCTGGGCCGCTTCAATGTCCTCTTCCAGGCTGGCCCGGGGCTTGCCATGGTCGCGGAAGGCGTCGTAGGTCGAGGGCGGAACGGTGTTGACCGTGTCGGGGCCGATCAGCTCGTCGATGTAGAGCACGTCGGAGTACTTGGGATTCTTCGTACCTGTGCTGGCCCAAAGCAGCCGCTGCGTTTGGGCACCTTTGGCGGCAAGCGCCTTCCATTTCGGCCCGCCGAAGATCTCCTTGTAATCCGTATAGGCCAACTTTGCGTTCGAGATCGCCACCTTGCCGGTGATGCTTCGCAGCAGAGCGCGGTCGGCGGGAACCTTGGCCTCTTTAAGACGGGCCTCGATCATGCCGTCGATCGCGGTGTCGATCCGGCTCACGAAGAAACTGGCCACGCTGGCCACTTTGCTGACATCGCCGCCGGCCGCCGCGAGCTTCTCCAAGCCCGCGATGTAGGTCTCAGCCACGCGCCGGTACATGTCCCTGGAGAACAGCAGCGTGACGTTGACATTGATGCCGTTGCTTAGAAGCTGCTCAATGGCGGGTACTCCTTCCTCGGTGGCGGGCACCTTGATCATGAGGTTTTCACGGCCGACCGCCTTCCACAGCCGCTTGCCTTCTTCGACGGTTCCTTGCGTGTCCTTCGCCAGGAACGGAGAGACCTCCAGACTGACATAGCCGTCCCGCCGCTTGGTGGCGTCATAGACAGGCCGGAGAGCATCGGCGACATCTTGAATATCTTTGATCGCCAGCTGCTCATAGAGACCCATGGCGTCCAGGTCAGTTCGCTCCTGCAACTGCGCCAGCGCTTCGGTGTAATCGGTACTTCCGGTGATAGCCTTCTCAAAGATGGCCGGGTTGGAAGTGAGCCCGCCCAGACCGTCCTCCTTAATAAGGCGCTGCAGCTCGCCGCTCGTCACGAGGCTGCGCCGGATGTAATCCAGCCAAACGGACTGGCCATACTTGGAGAGTTCTTGTAGGGGATTCATAGCGTCTTGTCCTGAAGAAAAATCTCGCGCAGGCCGCGTGTATCGAGGGCACTTGCCCTCTACCGCCGACTAAAGGCCGGGCCTGATCGCTGCCGTTGCACCATTCCGCGGCCGTACGGTTGTTCACTCAATCCGGGCGCGATCGGAGCCCGGGCGAGGCTGGTTCCTATTTTGCCGTCAATTGCTGTTTCGCCGCGGCAACGACGTTCTCGGGTGTGAAGCCGAACTTCTTTTGGAGTTCCTTCAGGGGCGCCGAGGCCCCGAAGGTTTGCATGCCAATCGACCGTCCGGTCATTCCCACATAGCGCGACCATCCCATGGTCGAGGCCTGCTCTACCGAGACGCGCGCCGTAATCGAGGGCGGAAGCACGCTGTTTCTATACTCATCGCTTTGCTTCTCAAACAGCTCCCAGGACGGCATGCTCACCACGCGTGACGGAATTCCCTCTGCCTTAAGCTTCTGGTAAGCGTCCATGCAGAGATAGACTTCGCTGCCGCTCGCCATCAGGATGACGTCAGGCTTGCCGCCTTCAGCATCCGCCAGAACATATGCTCCCTTCGCAACTCCGGCGGCGGACGCGTACACCGAGCGGTCAATGGTGGGCAGCGGCTGGCGTGACAGCACCAGCACCGCCGGCTCGCGGTGATGCTGCAGGATCACCTTCCAGGCCTCGGTTGTTTCGTTGGCGTCGGCAGGCCGCAAGGTAATGAGGCCCGGAATCGCGCGCAAGGAGGCAATTTGTTCCACGGGCTGGTGTGTCGGACCGTCTTCGCCCACGCCGATGGAGTCGTGCGTGAAAACGTAGATCACCGGCAGCTCCATCAGCGCGCTCAGCCGGATCGGCGCCCGCGAATAGTCGCTGAAGATGAGAAACCCGGACCCATAGGGCCGGATCTTGCATAGCGACATGCCGTTCAGGATCGATCCCATCGCGTGTTCCCGGATCCCGAAATGCATGTTGCGGCCGCTGTAACTCTCGGCGGTGAAGTCGCCCGCGGTATCGAAGGTCAGACGAGTCTTCGTGGAAGGGGCTAAATCCGCCGAACCACCCATCAGCCAGGGAATGTTCTTGGCGAGCGCGTTGAGGACTTTGGCCGACGAATCCCGTCCGGCGACGCCTTTCGAATCGGCCGGGAACACCGGGAGGTCCTTGTCCCAGCCGTTAGGGAGTTTCCGGTGCTGCATGTTGTATAGGTGGTCGGCGAGTTCCGGCAAGGCCCGCTTATACTCCTCGAACTTCGCCATCCAGGCGTCCCGCAGACCCCGTCCTCGCTGGCCCATTTGCGCCTGAAAGTGCTCGTAGACCCCGTCCGGCACGAGGAACTTGGCATCTTCCGGCCAGCCGTAGTTCCGCTTTGTCAGCCGGATCTCTTCTTCACCCAGCGGCTCGCCGTGGGCGGCGTGCGTATCCTGCTTGTTCGGCGCGCCCCAGGCGATGTGGCTGTCGACGATGATGAGCGTCGGCCGGTCGTTCGTTGTCTGGAAGGTCTTGAACGCCCTTTCGAGCATGTCGAGGTCGTTGGCGTCACCGACGCGCGTCACGTTCCATCCATAGCCGATGAATCGTGTCGCGACGTCTTCGCTGAACGCCCAGGAGGTGTTGCCTTCAATCGTGATCTTGTTGTTGTCGTAGATCCAGCACAGGTTCGAAAGCTTCAGGTGGCCCGCCAGCGAGGCTGCTTCACCGCTGACGCCCTCCATCATGCAGCCGTCTCCGCACATGGCGTAGACGTTGTAGTCAAACATCTCGAAACCGGGCCGGTTGAAATAGGATGCCATCCAGCGCTGGGCCAGGGCCATTCCCACGCTGGTGGCGACACCCTGCCCGAGCGGGCCGGTTGTCGTTTCCACCCCGGAAGTCCAACGGTATTCGGGGTGGCCCGGACACTTGCTGTCGAGCTGCCGAAAGCGCTGCAGGTCATCCAGATTGACCGAGACTTCACCAAGCGTCTCGTACTTCGGGTTTACCGCCTTCACCTTGGTAAGGTGCAGCATCGAGTAGAGCAGCATTGAGGCGTGCCCGATGGAGAGCACGAAACGGTCGCGGTTGGGCCAGATCGGGTCGTCGGGGTCAAACCGCAGGAATCGCTGCCAGAGGCAGTAGGTCACCGGCGCCATGGCCATCGCCGTACCGGGATGGCCCGAATTCGCTTTCTGCACGCCATCCATCGCCAGCGTGCGGATGGTATTGATTCCTAGTTGATCAAGCCGGTCTGTCGACACGCAGCCCTACCTCCTTACTGCTTCCGCTGAATCTTCGGAAAAACCCAGTAACTTGTCACTGCGCCACGAGTTCTTGGTGGCTCACGGCTCCGTAGAGACCATCCCAGGCCTTGGCCGCGCACGGACAATCATTTGGCCAGCCGGATGTACCTGACGCCATTTTTCTTGGGCGCCATCTTAGCGGTCTCGATCCCGCGCCTGGGCATGGACCCAAACGCCCTCGGGCCGCGTTTCCTTCCGCGGATCGCGCTGGCTTGCGGCGTCTCGCCCCAAATCCTGTTTCTTGGCGGCCTGCCGCTGCCGTCATCAGACCACGCTTACCAGGAGAGCCTCGATGCATCGCCGATCGGCTGAGTCAGTCCGCTTTTCCTCGATGCCTCTGGTGAAGACTATCACAGATCTACGCCAGCACCTAGCGGTGAATTTGCTACAGATCGGTTTCGAATTTCCTCGCAGTTGCGCGGACTCCGGCGCCGTCCTGGTAGTATGCCAAATACGCTTGGACAGGGCTACAGCTTACGTGGAATGCCCGATGCCGGTGTCGCGGCAAGATCTTGGGTAGTGCAAGTTGCAACGAGAATGTTCCAGGCAGTTCAAAAACGCCGCTGAGACTTTCGTCCTGAACCCTACCCGCAGCGCCCTTTCGCAGGATCCGCTGTTGCGCTCGGCACCCGAAACAAGTGACGATGTTCTAACGAGATGGCGCGGCTGATCCTGCCATGACGAAGCTTCGACCAAGAGTAGTGTTGGTGTTGGCGCTGCTCGCGCTGTCTCCCATAGTTGCTCTTGCCCAGTTGGATTTCGTCATCACCACCATCGCCGGCAGCTCCTACGCCTTCGCGGGCGACGGCGGTCCGGCCACCGCCGCCCAGCTCAGCCAGGTCTACCATGTCGTCTGCGACCCCCAGGGCAACGTGCTTGTGGCGGATCGTACGAATCACCAGGTGGTCAGGATCTCGCCCTCGGGAATGCTCAGAGTGATTGCGGGTAACGGCGTCCTGGGCTTTTCAGGCGATGGCGGCGCCGCGACGCGCGCCTCGCTCGCTTTTCCTTCCTCGCTCGCGCTGGATGCTGCCGGCAACCTGTACATCACCGACGCGGGAAACTACCGCATCCGCAAAGTTAATGTCAACGGCACGATCGAGACCATCGCCGGAACCGGGCTTCAGGGCGTTACGGGCGACGATGGCTCGGCCCTGGCGGCCACTTTTGATGATCTTCGGGGCGTGGCCGTCGACGCCGGCGGCAATGTCTACGTTTCCGACCATCGGGCCAACCGGATTCGCCGCATCTCTACCGCCGGCGTGATCACCAATTTCGCCGGCACGGGCGAGGCCAGCTCCAGCGGCGACGGAGGGCAGGCGCTCAACGCCCGGATCAACGGGCCCTGGCACCTTCACATAGATGCTCAGGGAAATCTGTTCATCCCCGAAAACAGGGGCCACCGCGTGCGCATGGTCTCGCCGCAGGGGGTGATCACAACCGTGGCGGGGCGAGGCGTCGCGCTCTCGGACGGCAATGGTGGTCCCGCAACGCAGGCAGCCATTCTCGGGCCCACCTCGGTTCACAAGGACGCCGCGGGTAATCTCTATATCACCGACTTCTTTGACAAGATCCGCATTGTCTCTCCCGGAGGGCTGATTGAGACCTTCGCGGGAGGGGACGATCGAGGCTTCAGCGGCGACGGAGGCCAGGCCAGGAACGCCCGGCTCAATATACCGCTGGGCGTGGCGGGAGATACCAGCGGTAATATTTTTATCGCTGACTCGTTCAACGTGCGCATTCGCCGCGTGGGGCCCACGCGTGTGATCCAGACGGTGGGCGGCAACGGCCAGTTCCGCTTTTCGGGCGATGGAGGCCCCGCCGTGGCCGCGACCTTTGCCGCGCCGTTCGGCCTGACCGCCGACATCGACGGTAACGTTTACATCGCGGACTCTGAGAATCATCGTGTCCGCCGCATCGCGCCAGACGGAACGATAACGACCATCGCGGGGATCGGGCAGGCCGGCTTTTCGGGCGATGGAGGCCAGGCCACCCAGGCCGCCCTCAATTACCCGCTGGGGCTGGCGGTGGACGGGCAGAAGAACCTCTACATCTCCGACAACTTGAACCAGCGCGTGCGGCGTGTCAGCCCGATGGGAATCATCACGACCGTGGCCGGTGGCGGGAACCAGTTTGTCCCGCCGGATGGAACGCCGGCACTGCAGATGTCGCTTGCCCCGGTGGGCCTGGCCGTCGATGGCGGGGGCAATCTGTTGGTTCTGGACTCCTCCCTTTGCGCGATTGTGCATGTCTCCGCCGGCGGTGTGATCACACGATTTGCTGGGACGTATCTGCAATGTGGCAGCTCCGGCGACGGCGGGCTGGCAAGAAACGCCACCTTGCAGACGCTTGGGCCCAACGGCGCCGGAATCGCCTTGGATGCGGACGGTACTGTCTATGTGGCGGAGGGCAACCCACCCGCCAACGCCGGACCCAACTCGGGCGGACGGGTAAGGAGAATCCGCAACGGCATCATTCAAGCCTTCGCTGGTAATGGAACGTTCGGCGTTCCCCTGGACGGCGCCTCGGCGGTCAACTCTCCGCTATTGGCGCCCGAATCCCTGACCACGGATGGGTTCGGGGGCGTCTACATCGGAGACACTTTTTTCGTGTACGGTGTCGCCTCCAACGGCCAGATTTTCCGGCTCGCGGGGGACTCGTTCGCCGAGGCTTCCGGCGACGGTGGCCTGGCCCGCTCCGCCGCGTTCCTGGGCGTGCGGGATTTGACCTTCGACCGGGCTGGCAACCTAGTCTTCCTCGACGCGGTGAACTACCGCGCGCGCGCCATTCTGGCGGAGCTGCCCACGGCGACGATTTCAAGCCAACCTCTTCGGTTCACGGGGGACAGCGGGGGAGCGGTTACGCCTCCGCAGAATATCGCCCTGACCGCCTCCATTCCCGGCATCGGCTTTGACATCGCCACCACCACACCGGCCCCTTGGCTCCGCATTTCTCCCCAGCAGGGATCGACTCCAAGGTTGGTAGAACTCACGGTCGATCCCGGCAACCTGGCGCCGGGAAATTACAACACGACGCTCTCCATCCGCACACCGCTGGCCACTCCGCCCGAACGGACGCGCGCCGTGAACCTGACAGTGCGGCCCGCTTCCCCGCCGCAGTTGAAACTCGACAAGGACAATCTCTCGTTCACGCTCCCCCGCGACGCGGCACCCCGGCCGGACACGCTGATGGTCTCGAACGCGGGCGGCGGGGCTCTTGACGTGACCGTCGGGGTCTCCACCGAAAGCGGCGGAGCCTGGCTCTCGGTGAACCCGTCGTCCGGGCGCGCTTTGCCCGGCCAGCCATTGACCCTCACGGTGACGGCGAACCCCGCGGGGTTGGCTCCCGGTACGTACACCGGCAGAATTACGGTTCAGGGCGCTGGGACGACACTGGCCGTGCCCGTCACGATTACAGTCAGCGCGAACGACCGCGCAATTCTGCTGTCGCAAACGGGGATCGCCTTCACCGCCGTCGCAGCTGGCGGCGTCGTTCCGCCGCGAACGTTCGAAGTGATCAATACGGGGCGCGGCGTCGTGAACTGGTCTGTCTCGACCTCGACCCTATCGGGCGGAAACAACTGGCTTGTCGTCACGCCGGTCGCAGGGGCCACGGATGCGGCGGCAGCGGCGGTACCGTCGGTGGAAGTCAGCGTCCGGCAGGCCGGCCTCGCTCCCGGGGTCTACTACGGCCTGGTGCGGGTGGATGCTCCGGACGCGGCCAACACGCCGCAAGTGGTCACGGTGTTTCTCGAGGTGCTGCCGGCGGGCAGCGATCCCGGCCCCATCGTGGAACCGGCGGAGCTTGTCTTCACTGGCGTGGCGGGACGGTCGCCCGGCTCGCAGGATGTGTTCGTTTACAACATTGCGCAGAACCCCAAGACGTATCGATCGAAAGGCGTCTTGACCGGCGCGCGACTCGAGAATCTTCCCGGCGATTCCACGCTTGCGGTGAATCGGGCGAATCGCGTGATCGTGCAGCCCTTCGTATCGGAACTCCCGGCCGGCGTTCATACCGGCACGCTGAGCCTGCAATTTTCCGACGGCCGTGTGCGGTCCGTGCGCGTTCGGGTGATCCTTACCGGCGCGGCATCTCTGACGGAAGGGCGTGGCGCCGCCATTGACGCGGGTTGCACGCCGACGCGGCTGCTGCCCGCCGTCACCTCGCTGTCGCCTTCGGGCGCGGTGACGGTCGGCTGGCCCGTGCCGGTGACCGCCGAGGTTCGGGACGATTGCGGGCGGCCGCATGAGCAGGGCGCCGTCGTGGTCAGTTTCTCCAACGGCGATCCGCCGATTGCTTTGGAATCGCTCAAACAAGGGCGTTGGTCCGCCACCTGGCCGGCGCGCGGCGCGGCCGCGGACGAGAACGTCACGCTGAAGGTGGAAGCCGTGAACCCGCAGAGCACCCTTCGGGGCGAAGAGACCCTGGTGCTTGGCGTGCGCGACCGGCAGGAGCCGCCCGTCGTCGAGCCGAACGGCGTGGTCAGCGCCGCGACCTACGAAGCGTATGAGCCGCTCGCCCCGGGCAGTCTCATCTCGCTCTTTGGCATCCGGCTCTCGGAAGGACAAGCCATGCCCGACACCTTGCCGCTGCCGAACACGCTCGCTGGGACGACGGTCTTCATCGGAGGACGTCCGATGCCTCTGCTCTTTAGCGGCGACAAACAAGTTAACGCGATGGTGCCCTACGATCTGGAATTCAACACGCGGCACCAGATTCTGGTCCGCCGGGGGCCGACCTACGCCCGTCCGATTGCGGTGGACGTGGCGGCGGCGCAGCCGGCGATCTTCCGGCTGACAGGAACGCAGGCCCACATTTACCGTTTCACCTCAACGGGACAACAGATTCTCGCCGACGCGGCGAATCCGGTGGCGGCCGGAGACGTGATCATTATCTACTGCGCGGGACTGGGCGCTGTGAATCCTCCGGTGCCTGCGGGTCAGGCAGCGCCGGGCGCGGAGCCGCTGGCGCGAACCGTCAATGCTGTGAGAGTGACCGTCGGCGGTATTGAGGCCCCGGCTTCCTACACCGGCTTGGCGCCGGGATTCAGCGGCCTCTATCAGATCAACGCGACCGTTCCCCTCGGTGTCACTCCCGGCAACGCCGTCCCTGTCCACTTGCAGGTCGCGGGACAAACCAGCGAGCCGGCTACGATCGCCGTGCGCTAGCGGCAGAGGATTTCTACGTCCTCCTGCTGCGGATCAGCCTGTTTCGCGATACTCTCATGGATCTGTTTATATAAACGCTCTGTCTAGCAGTAAAACAGGGACTTACGTGTGCAGTTGGGCTGGTCCCTGTCGGCTCCAAGAAAAGCCAAAAATTGGCTTTGTTTGGGTTTGTTTGGCGACCTCGGCGTTGCGAGTAAAAGGGCAATTGGTTTTGCTTGGGAATTTTTCTTTACGGGACAGGAGCGAGGGGGGGAAGAGGAAGAGGGAGGGACGGCGGAAAACGCGGATGCGGGACGAGTATAGTTCCGGGCAGAATGTGCCTCTCGGCGTTTTGACAGGGCCTCGCCAATTGTTTTCGGAGCCGCAGCCGTCAGGCTGCGGTGGGGACGCACGGGATTAGAAGGGTGCCGCGGCCCCCACGACTCGTGCCGATGCTCCTTTCCTCGGACTTCTCGCTTCTCGGCAGAATCCGCCCCGTCTGCTTTGAGGATAGCTCTGGCGTCAAGAAGCGTCTTAGATTTTGCGGTGGATGTTGTTGAATCAGCGAGGATAGAGAGTGTGTGACTCGCCGAAAGACGCGGATCTGCAAGGGACGCTAGATCCGCGCTACGAGCTTGTCTCGGTGTAGTATGGAGCGGGTCCTTTTTGTGACATTTGTGTTTTCCATTATCGCTCTCAGTGCTCTACTTTCCTGCGGCGGTGCTCCTGAAAACTCCCCGGAAAAACCTGGTACGGCTGAGCAGGCCCAGGGATCGGGCGCGGAGACCGGCCAGGGCGAGGAGGCCGGTTCTCCTGCGGCTCTTGTGCCGTGCGATGGTCCCGGCGTAGACCCTTGGGTTGCGGGGCTGCGCGACCGAGTGTTGTCCTCGGACATGCTGGCCAACTATGCGGCCAAGCTATACGGGCCGTCCGTTTCCTGCGAGGGAGCGGTGACATCCGAGTTCGACGGCGCGAAGTTCGGTACGGTGCGTTTGGGTTTTTCCCAAGGCGTCACCTTTACGGCCGAGACCATGCCGCCGGAAACCAGCATCGTCACCGTGCGATCTCCCGCGGGCTTTGAAAATGAGGCTTCGGCGCGCAAGGCGCTCGGGGCGTACTGCGCCAGCGTCGGGTTGCGCATCGACTGGACGGCTCCCAACGAAACCACAGAAGGCGAGGAACGCGTGCAAAGGTTTTGGGACCCCGATCCGGGCGTAAATGGCTCGGCATCGCTCTATTTTCGCGAGGGTGTTCTGGTCGCGATTCGCTTCAGCATGGCGCTGTGAAGGGTCCGGGCGTCGACGAGAACGTTGCCAGTCACTCACGGCTGTCTCCGCACAATCAATAACATCCACGGCAGGCGGCCGTTTTCTCTTGACATGACACGCTATGCTGGCAGCAGATAAGCCGGATCAGGTTCGGATTGCCGGAGTTTTTCCTGGTACCTGCTCATATCTGCTCAAACCTGCTCATATGTGTCATCAAGGTGTCTCCCGCAAGAGGACCTCATCACCTCCGTCCCTCCTTATTTTCACGCCCGCGGGCAGCTTTCGGCTTGGCCGCAGGCAACCAAGTTGATCTAGGGTTAATTGGCACGCTCGGACTGGCCATCGAAGAAAATTGCCGCCGCTGTCGATTCGGCGTGTCATCAGTCGACGACTTGGTAGAGGCGGACGCTGGGCGTCATTTCCGTGCTGGCCGCGTCTTGTGGGGCCAGACCTGGCAACCGCCGGAGACTGCCCCTGCCGAAAGCAGGATCCTAAGGAGAGAGTATTGTCATGATCGACACACCCCAGATCACGCAGAGCGAGGCGCGGCTGACCGCCGTCATTCGCTTCACCATTCCACGGCAGGAGATTCAAAAAGTCATGGGTCCGGCGATCGGCGAGATCATGGCAGCCGTCGCCGCCCAAGGGCTTACGCCGACCGGCCCCGTATTCTCGTACCACTTCAAAATGGACCCGGCGATTTTTGATTTCGAGGTTGGCGTGCCCGTCGCCAAGGCTATTTCGCCCACCGGGCGCGTGCAAGGGAGCCAACTATCCAGCAGCAAGGTGGCGCGGACGGTTTACCACGGAGCCTACGAGGGGCTGGGCGCTGCATGGGGCGAATTCGGTCACTGGATCAAGGCCAACGGCCATAAGGCGGCTTCCGGCCTGTGGGAGTTCTACGTGGCGGGTCCGGAGTCGAGCGCCGACCCAGCCCAGTGGCGCACGGAATTGAACCGGCCCTTAGCGTAGACACAAAGCAGTCACGATCACGCGGGCGGCACGGCGGCAGAGACGCCCCCAATCGGGGAAGACCAAGCGCAGGTCAAGAATCAGTGCCCCAGACGCAAGCCCGGGGGTTTCCTTGGAGCGGAGGGCTTTTCCTTACGAGCGGTAACCCCGCCTTTCCGGGCGGGGCGCGGTGTCTACATCCCGAGGAACTTTTCGAGCTTCGCGACTTCCTTTTCGGCGAGATCCATTTGGCGTTTCATGCGGGCAGCGTCCCTCGCTTTGAACGCAGCGTCCACCTGGTTGAGCAGGAATTCCTGGCGATCGAAGGCCGTTGCCATATCGCCGCGAAGCCCAAGACCCTGCCGCGCCTGCTGTGCCCGTAAACGCTCCAAGGCATTCTTGGTGGTGTTCGCCCGGGCGGAGAGCTTGAGGAAGAGGTCTTCCAGCTCTTCCAGCTCCGCTTCGGACGGGTCCGGCTGGTGCGGTGCGATAGTCAGAGGTTGGGACGGCACTGCGGTGGGTGTGAGTGTGGTTGCTACCCCTGCGGTTGGAGCCTGCGCTGAGGCCAGCGTCTTTACGGCCGGGATCGCGGGATCGGCTCGGACTTGAGTCGTGGCACCTGACCCCGACGCTTTCGTTTGGTTACCCGCTGGTTGCTGCTTTGCGGCAGCCGCGATCTCCACAGGTGCAGCAGAGGGTGGCTGTGCTCCGCTAAGCGCTGCTTCAGGCGCTGAGGCCCGGTCCGATGAAGGAGCTGAAATTTGGGCGGCTTCCGTTGCGGACGGCACGGATGCCGGTGTTCCCAAAGGAGACGGCGATCCGGCATTGGCCCGGCGCCAGTTGGCCACTTGCGTTCCCGCAAAAACGAGAATGGCGATCGTCAGCGCCGCGCCGGCCAGCATGTAGACACCCCTCCGGCTTTTCGGAGGCCGCGGTTGCGGCGGCTGCGGAATATCGGGCCGGCGTTGCAGCTTCTGCGGAATCTCCGGATTTCCCGCGTCGGCAGTATGCAGGTTGACAAGATGAACCTTGACGCCATGCTTGACCTCATGAACGCCCAGATCGTGCAGGCACTGCGCCCAGTCGCTTAGCTGGCTCAGGATATCGGCGACACTTTTCGAGACGAGGATGTGTCCGGCGTCGCCGCAATCCATTACGCGCTGCGCCAGATTGATGCCGCCGCCGGAGACATTGCGATTGGTATTGATGTCGGGGATGCGATGGACGGGGCCGGTGTGGACGCCCATACGCAGCTTCATGTCGGGATGATTCCGCAGGGCGCGCGCGATCTCGATGGCACACTGCACGGCGGAGACCGGGTTCTGAAAGAAGACGAGCGCCATGCCGTCGCCGGTGGGCAAACAGATCAGTTGCTCACTGGCCTGAGCTCGCCGGAACTCCGGTGTGTCGCGTACGATTTCCTGCAGCAGTTGGATCACCCGCGTCTGCTGGTCCATCGGCAGCATGGAATAACCGACCAGATCGGTGAAGAGCACGGTGACGAGGCGGGCTTCGCTCACGGGCGACCATCATACGCCACGGGGCGTCGCCCCGCGTCAGCCGCTGCTGCCGAACCAGGCTCCCACCAGCGCGGTGCACCCCATCGCGACCGCTCCCCAGAACGCGACGCGGGCGGCGCCTCGCGCGACCGGCGCGCGGCCGAGCTTCGCCGCCAGGCCTCCCAGGCCCAGCAGCAGGACGATCGTGCCGATCCCCACCGCGGGCGTGAGGAGAGCGAACGGAACCGAAGCCACCAGCAGCAGCGGCGGCGCCGCTCCCGCGGTGAAGGCGGCTGCCGAGGCGACCGCCGCTTCGATCGGCCGCGCGCGCGTGGCCTCCGAGAGCCCGATCTCGTCGCGCGCATGGGCGCCGAGCGCGTCGTGCTCGGTGAGCTGCTGGCTCACCTGGCGCGCCAGCTCGGGTGTGAGGCCGCGCGCGACGTAGATCGCGGTGAGCTCGGCGCGCTCGCGCTCCGGGTTGCGCGCCAGCTCGC
>Ga0187893_10000055_pt1 | contig 240913 bp, 201 predicted proteins | sample MA1701074metaG_FD_139574 | JGI IMG/M metagenome (GOLD analysis project Ga0187893, IMG submission 139574) | White microbial mat communities from a basaltic lava cave in the Kipuka Kanohina Cave System on the Island of Hawaii, USA - MA170107-4 metaG ...
CGGGGCGAGCCGGTCACGTTCGAGGACCCGCCCAAGTCGGCCGACCAGAGGGTGCCCCACGGCGTCTTCCACCTGCTGATCGAGAAGGGGAAGCTCACGATCGGCGCGCCGCTCCTCCTCCAGGGCCGCCCGGACGCGGGCGAACTCGGCTTCGGATTCGCCGACCCGGGCTCCCACCTCCGGCCAGGACTTCGCTCGGATGGCCGCCTCGAGCTCCCGGCAGAGCCCGCTCAGCCGGGCCGCCCCCAGGCTGCCCGCGCTCCCCTTCATCGTGTGCGCGAGCCGGCCCAGCCCGGCGCCGTCCTTCGAGGTCAGCGCCTCCCGCATCTCTCCGAGCTGCTTCGCCCCCTGCTTGAGGAAGAGGTCGATGAGCTCCGCCAGGAGACCCGGGGATCCGCCCTCCTCGAGGGCCCGGAGCTCGCCCAGCACCTTCGGGTCGAGGATCGGGGAGGCGTCTTCGGGCACGGGGGAAGTTTCCCCGGCGGCGGGAGGGCTTGTCAAGGCCCTCCCCACTTTGAGACACTCGCCGGTCCATGGCCCGATCGGAGTCCGTCCTCGCCGCGGGGGATCTGAACGCGGACCTCATCCTCACGGGCCTCTCGGGTCCGCCCCGGCCGGGGCGGGAGGTGCTCGTCCGCGGCTGCCTCCTCACGCTGGGCGGGTCGGCCGCGATCTTCGCGTGCGGCCTCGCGCGCCTGGGACGCCCGGTGCGCTTCCTCGGGAAGGTCGGCGACGACGAGCCCGGCCGGCTCGTCCTGGGCCTCATGAAGCGCCGCGGGGTCGACGTCTCCGGGGTCCGGACCGACCCGCGGGTGGGGACGGGCATCGCCGCGGCGATCTCCGGCTCGGAAGACCGGGCCCTCGTCTCGTTCCTCGGCACCGTCGCCACCGCCACCCTCCGGGACCTCGACCTCTCCCGCCTCGACCGGCACCGGCACCTCCACCTCACCTCGCCCTTCCTCCAGTCGGCCCTGCGGCCCCACTTCCCCGCGCTCCTCCGGCGCGCGAAGAAGGCGGGGCTGAGCACCTCGATCGACCCGGGCTGGGACCCCTCGGAGTCGTGGAAGGTCGAGGACATCCTGCCTTGGCTGGACGCGCTCCTCGTGAACGAGCTCGAGGCGGAGGCGTTGACGGGGCTCAAGCCCGTCGCGGCCGCCGCGGCGCTCGCCCGCCGCGTGCCCCTCGCGGTGGTCAAGCTCGGCCCGGGCGGCGCGATGGCCGCCTCGCAGGGCCGCGCCTGGCGGGCGCCGTCCTTCCCCGTCAAGCCGCTCGACACCACGGGCGCGGGAGACACGTTCGCGGCCGGCTTCATCGACGCCTGGCTCCGCGGGCGGCCGGTCGAGGAGGCGCTCGCCTTCGGCTGCGCCTGCGGCGCGCTCTCCACGCTCAAGGCCGGGGGCTACGAGGGCCAGCCCACTCGGCCGCAGGCCCGGAGGCTCCTCCGGAAGGGCCGGCCGTGACGCCGTTGGAGCGCCTGGCCGCGGAGCCGGAGGAGGTCCGGAGGAAGAGGGGCACGCTCCATACGCCCGGCGAGATCCTCCAGCAGCCCTGGCTCTGGCGGGACACGGCCGGGCGGGTGGCGGCGGTCCGCGACCGCGCCGAGTCGGCCCTGACGGGCGCGGCGTTCGCGGTCCTGGCGGGGGCGGGCTCGTCCCTCCACGCCGCCCGCCTGGCGGAGGACGCCGCCCGGGCGCGTCTCGGCGCCGAGGTCGCCTGCGTCTCGTGCACCGACCTCTTGCTCGCGCCCGAGGCGCGGCTCCGGAGAGGCGCCAAGGGGGTGCTCCTCTCGCTCTCGCGGTCCGGCGAAAGCCCCGAGGCCGTGGAGGCGTCGCGGGTCGCGGCGGAACGCTTCCCCAACGTGGTCCAGATCGCCGTCACGTGCAACGCCGAGAGCGCGCTCGCCCGCCTCGTGAACGCCCAGCCGCACGGCCTCTGCATCGCCCTCCATCCGAAGTCCTACGACAAGGGGATCGGGACGACCTCCTCGATGACGTCGACCGCCCTGGCGGCGCGGCTCCTCTTCGACGCGGCCGACGTGGAGCCCCTGGCGAGGGCGGGCGAGGCGGCGCTGGCAGGAGCGGCCGGGGCGGAGGAGGCTGCGGCCGCGAAGCCGGGGCGGGTCGTGGTCCTCGGGACCGGGCCCCTCGAGGCCGCCGCCCAGGAGGGGGCGCACAAGGTCCTCGAGCTCACCGACGGCCGGGTGCCGACGATGGCCCGGAGCTGCCTCGAGTTCCGGCACGGACCGATCGCGTTCCTCGACGCCTCGACGCTCCTGGTCGGCCTCCTCTCGACGGCCCCCCTGACGCGCCGCTACGAAGACGACTTCGTGGCGCAGGCCCGGACGATGGGCGTCCGGCGTGTCGAAACGGTCGCCCCCCCGGACGGCCTCGACGCGGGCGAGGCGGCGATCCTGGGCGTGGTCTGGTGCCAGATGCTCGCCCTCTTCATCTCTCTCGGACGCGGCCTGGCGCCCGACCGGCCCGGCTCGCGCAGCCTCGTGAACCCGATCGTCCAGGGCGTGACCATCCATCCCCGGGAGGTGCCGCGATGAAGAAGGTCCGGGTGGGCCTCGTGGGGTCGCAGTTCATCTCGACGATCCACGCCGAGGCGCTCAAGCGCGTCCCGCAGGCCGAGCTCTTCGCGGTCGTCTCCCCGACGGGGACCCACGCGAAGGACTTCGCGGCCAAGCACGGCGTCCGGCACGCGTTCACCGACGTCGGCAAGTTCCTCGAGTCGGAGGCGGACCTCGTGGTCCTCGGCTGCCCGAACGACCTCCACGCCGAGATCACCGAGAAGGCGGCCCGGGCCGGCAAACACGTCGTCTGCGAAAAGCCCCTCGCCACCTCGCTCGAGGAGGCCGACCGGATGATCGAGGCCTGCCGGAAGGCGAAGGTGAAGCTGATGTACGCCGAGGAGCTCTGCTTCACCCCGAAGTACGTGCGCCTCAAGCGGCTGGTCGACGAGGGCGCGCTCGGCCGGATCTACATGGTCAAGCAGTGCGAGAAGCACGACGGGCCGCACTCGGCCTGGTTCTGGGACGTGAACCGTTCGGGCGGCGGGGTCACCCTCGACATGGGCTGCCACGCCTTCGAGTTCTTCCGCTGGATGCTCGGGACCCCCCGGGGCGGGCGCGGGCAGGCGGCGGCCGTCGACCGACAGACCCAGAGCCACGAGGCCCCGATCGGCGACGCGATCCCGGTCCGGAAGGCGCGGGCGGTCTCGGTCTATGCCGACATGGACACTTTCGTCCACAAGGAGAAGACGAAGGGCGAGGACCACGCGGTCGTCCTCGTCCGCTTCGAGACCGCCGGGGGCGAGGCGATCGGGATGGCCGAGGAGAGCTGGGCGAAGAAGGGCGGGATGGACGACACGGCCGAGGTCTACGGCTCGGCGGGCGTGGCCTACGCCGACCTCCTCCAGGGCAACTCGATCCTGGCCTACTCGGACACGGGCTACTCCTACGCCGTCGAAAAGGCGGGCACGACGCGCGGCTGGAGCTTCTGCACCTTCGAGGAGCTCTGGAACTACGGCTTCCCCCAGGAGTTCGCGCACTTCGTGGATTGCGTCGCGAACGACCGAGAGCCTCTCGAGACCGGCGAGGACGGCCGCGCCGTCCTCGAGATCATCCTCGCCGCCTACCGGTCCGCCGGCACCGGCCGCAAGGTAACGCTGCCGGTGAAGGAGCGCCCCCGCCGCCCGATCGATCTCTGGAGGGAGACGTAAGGGGATCGGGTGATGCCGGGAGATCGGGGGAAGGAAGGGGTCGGCTTCTGATCATGGAGAGGAAGCGCGTGTAGTCCTGGAACTCGTTCTTCCAGTCGCCGTAGCATCCGAGCCGGCCGCAGGCAACGCATCGGCACCCCACGTAAACCCACCTCACATCGTTCGAGCCGAGGAGCTCCGCTCGAATGTCGGCCTGGGAGTCCCCGAAGCTCTGGTCCCCCTCCCTTCGAAGCGCCATCTGTCCTCGATTGTACCCTCGCAGGGGAAACCGGCTCCAATTCGATCACCTGATCTCCACTCATCACCGGATCTTCTACGTAACATGAACATGATGCCGGTCTTGCTTGCCTGGGCGCTCGCCCAGGGGCCCGTCGAGGTCGAGGGGCAGCCGCTGGCGGAAAACGTCCGCCGGCTGGCGGAGGCCCACGCCTTCTTCGGGGCCCCCTTCCCGGCCGACGCCGGGCCCGCCGGACACGACGCCCGGAAGATCCAGGCCGCGCTCGACCCGCACGTCTTCCTCCACGTCCGGATCGACCGGGAGGGGAAGCTCGCCGTGGCGCGCGGCAGGGCCTCGCCCGCCTTCCAGCAGGCGGGCTACGTGCCGGCCATCGTCAAGGTCGTGAACGAGGCGGGCGCGACCGGGACGCTCAAGCTCGTCAGCCCCCAATCGGGGCCCGTCTACGCGGGGGTCGCCGAGCTCAGCATGAAGCGGCAGGGGCAGCAGCCCCTCCGCGAGAACGAGAACCTGAAGGGCGACGACCGCTTCCTCCAGGTCGATCTCTTCGGCCAGCCCCCCATGACCCCCAACCTCTCGGGGCTCCGCGCCGAGTACGCGGTGGCGCTCGTCTACTCGTCGAAGGCGGGGAAGCTCGAGGCGACCCTGGGCTTCGAGCTCGGAAAGGAGCGGGCCGAGACCAAGGCCGAGCTCGACGTCCGGCCCGGGATCCCGGTGAAGCTCTCCGTCCTCGACGTCGACGGGAAGCCGACCGTCGGCCGCTTCGTCTTCCGGGACAAGGCCGGGAGGATTCACCCGCCCCAGCCCAAGCGCCTGGCGCCCGACTTCTTCTTCCAGAGGCAGGTCTACCGGGCGGACGGCCAGACGGTGCTCCTGCCACCCGGCGAGATCCGGATGACCTACGGCCGCGGCCCCGAGTACCGCGATCTCGAGCGGACGATCTCGGTGAAGGAGGGAACCGAGGTCTCCGTCCGCCTCGAGCGCTGGGTGAACGCCATGGAGCACGGCTTCTACCCCGGCGACCACCACATCCACGCCGCCGGCTGCGCCCACTACACGAAGCCGAGCGAGGGCGTCCACGCGCCCGACATGTTCCTCCAGGTGAAGGGCGAGGCCCTCAACGTCGGCTGCATCCTCACGTGGGGGCCGTCCTACGACTACCAGCACCGCTTCTTCTCGCCGGGCCCCGACAAGATCAGCGAGCCCTTCACGGTCCTCAAGTACGACGTCGAAGTGAGCGGCTTCGGCTCCCAGGCGCTGGGGCACGTCTGCCTCCTGAACCTCAAGGACCAGCACTACCCGGGTTCCCAAGGCTCGAAGAACTGGCCCACCTGGACCACGCCCGTCCTCCGCTGGGCGAAGGCCCAGGGCGGGGTCACCGGCTACGCCCACTCGGCCAGCGGACTCCAGGTCGCCCCCGGCCCGGCCGCCAAGCGCCTCCTCGCCCGGCTCGACGCGAACCAGGACGCCGCGCTCGACGCGGAGGAGGCGGCCCGGGGCCTCCTCCCCGAGGACTTCCCCGCGACCGACGCCGACGGGAACGGCCGGCTCTCCGAGGAGGAGCTCGTGCGGAGCCACGACCGGGCCGCCGACCGGCTCCCCAACTACGCCATCCCGGAGATGAACAGCGTGGGGGCGATGGAGATCGGCGTCACCGTCGCCCAGGGCCTCTGCGACTTCATCAGCGCGATGGACACCGCGCGGCTCCCCGAGTGGAACTGCTGGTACCACCTCCTCAACTGCGGCTTCCCGCTCAAGGTGAGCGGCGAGACCGACTTCCCCTGCATGTCGAGCACCCGGGTGGGGCAGGGACGGGTCTACGTCCGCCTGGGGAAGGTCGACCGGATCGACTACGCCGCCTGGTGCGAGGGCCTGGCGAAGGGGCGCTCGTACGTGTCCGACGGCTACGCCCACGCGCTCGACTTCGCCGTGGATGGCGTCCGACCCGGGGAAGGATCGGTGGCCCTGGAGGGCCCCCGGAAGCTCGCGGTCCGGGCCCGGGTCGCCTTCGCCGCGGGAACGCCCCTCGAGGTGGCGTACGGGGGGGCCCTCCCGGCCGAGGGGCCGCGGAAGGTGGGGGACACGGTGGAGCTCTACCCGGGCTCCGAGGCCCGGCCGGCCGCGACGCGGAAGGTCGAGCTCGTGGTGAACGGCCGGGCGGTCGCCTCGAGGGACGTCCCGGCGGACGACGGCCCGCACGAGCTCGCCTTCGAGATCGAGGTGGACCGTTCCTCCTGGGTGGCGCTCCGCCACTTCCCTCAGCTCCACACCAATCCCGTGGACGTGATCGTCGGCGGACGGCCCATCCGGGCTTCCCGGCGGAGCGCGTCATGGGTGATCGGGACGATCGAGCAGCTTTGGAGCGTGCGCGAGCGGAACATCGCGCCGGCGGAGCGGGGGGAGGCGAAGCGGACCTTCGACCGCGCCGTCGAGACCTACCGGCGCATCGCCTCCGAGGCGCCGCAGGGCTCCTAGGTTTTCGTCCGAAGTTCCATTCGCCGGGAGCTTGTTATATACTGCATTCCGGTCAAGGGGATAGCGGGAGCCGTCATGGAAAAGACCTGCGCCAACCATCCCGAATCGATGGCGCTGGCCACCTGCAAGGCGTGCGACAAGTCCATCTGCCTCATGTGCGTTCTCGAGGAGCGGGAGGGGACGTTCTGCTCCGATGCGTGCATCCGCAACCTGAGGGAGGTCTCGGACTGGGTGGGCGGATCCGAAACGCCCGCGGAGCCCGCTCCTCGCTCCGAGCCCGACCCGGAGCCGGCCGCCCCGAGCTCGATCTTCGAGGAGATGCCCGATCCGGGCTCCTCGGCCGAGCCCGCCGAGTCCGCGCCCGAGACGGCCGCCGCGGTCCAGACCCCCCGCGCGGGGATCGGGAATCCCTGCGCGACGCATCCGGACATCCGGGCGAAGGCCTTCTGCGCCACCTGCAAGCGGGCGATCTGCGGCCTCTGCATCGTCGAGACCGCGGCCGGAATGTTCTGCTCGGAGGCCTGCTCGAAGCACCTCGCCGGGAAGAAGGGATCTCCGGGGCTCAAGGTAGCGGTCGTGCTCGTCCTCCTGGCGGTCGGGGGAGCGGGCGTCTGGGTCATGCTGCGCGAAATGGAAAAGGACGTCGCGTCCCAGTCCAACCTGTTGAATCCGAATCCCGAGCCGATCAAGCCGGATCCCCCCCAGCCTCCGCCCCAGAAGCCCGACCCCGTGCAACCCGTTCCCCCCCAGCCTCCGCCCCAGAAGCCCGACCCCGTGAAGCCCGTGCCGCCCCAGCCGCCGCCCCAGCCTCCGCCCCAGAAGCCCGACCCCGTGAAGCCCGTGCCGCCCAAGCCGCCGCCTCCGAAGCCCGAGCCGCCGAAGCCCACGCGCCTCGTCCACCCCTGGGCCGGCGAGGAGCCGGGGACCTGGTACCGGATCATGACCACCCAGGGCGGCTCGGTCGGCTACACGGATTACGGTCTCAAGAGCCGCACCGAGACCGATTACGTCCTCCTTTCGCAGGAATGCAAGGGCGGGAAGGCCGGGCCCGTCCAGGAGTCCCGGATCGCGGTGACCCCCACCGTGATCCTCGGGGAGGAGATGCTCGAGATCGAGGGCCGGCCCTATCCGTGCGAGATCCGGGCCACCCGCGCGACCGACGGCTCGACGGGCCGATCCTGGATCCTGATGCAGGGCCGCCACACGGGAGCGGTGATGAAGACCGAGAGCTCGGAGGGCACGTTCCGGACCCAGCGCGTGTGGGAGCACACGCCGCGCGTGAACGGGCGGGTCTTCGAGTGCCTCGTGGTCGAGGGCGAGACGTCCAGCGCGGGCTCGATCCAGCCGCTCAAGACCTGGTTCTCCGGCTCCCTCCCGCTCGGCGCGCTCAAGATCGAGACCGGGGCGACCTCCGTCAACCTCGTCGACTACGGCGACGACTGGTCCCAGCGCCCGTCGTTCCCGAAGTAAGCGGCGCCGACTCAACAAATCGCGCATCCTTGCGGCACCGCTTACCCTTGGCGCTCCAGGTCTCAAGTGCGTATCGGAATTGCTCGCACCGTTTCCAGGTACCAGTTCCCAGAAGTCGAACGCGCGCGCTCCGCTGGAAACTGGAAACTGGAAACTGGGAACCGGGAACTGTGCCGCAATGCAGAAAAGCTATACGAACTTCTGAAATCCGGCACTGAGGGAGCCGCGAGGCGAGCCGAAGGGTTACCCCCCCGACTGCGCTCTGCGTCTCCGCGTCTCGGCGGTGGAGTTACTCGGCCAGCTCGAGGACGATCGACTTCATCAGGGGCTTCGCGGCACAGGAGATGGTCCAGGTCTCGTCGGGCTTGCGGGCCACGCGGACGTCCTCCTTCGGCCGCCCCCCCTCCTCCCAGCGGTAGGTGACCTTGACGGGGCGGAAGCCGCCGCGCGGCTCCTTGTAGTCGGCGTCGATCCGGAAGTTCATGATGCCGGTGGCGTTCCGGCTGGTCCCGGCGTAGCGGACCTTCGCCTCCCGGGCGCCCGGCGGGACGTCGGAGAAGGTCACGTAGTGGCAATGGCCCGCGACCGGGCCCGCGGCGCGGCCGGCCGTCTTCCAGGTCTTCCCCCCGTCGAACGAGACCAAATAGTCCAGGCCGTCCCGCGCGTCCCGCGCGCGGTAGTGGGCGCCGAAACGGAGCCGGACGAGGTCGCCGGGCGTCGAGACGGGGAACGTGATCGAGCCCTTCCCGCTCCCGCCCACGAAAAGGTTGGGCTCCATGCCCTCGATCTCGGGACGGAAGTCCGTGTAGAGGAGCTGCTTCCCCTTCGCCGAGAGGTTGGTCGATCCCTCGACGGTGACCGTCCCCTCCGCCGGCCCGGCGCCGAACGTGATCGTGTTCCTCCCCTCGCCGAGCGCCGGAAGGGCCCGCTGGGAGTGCTGGATGTCGTGCGCGATCCGGACCTGCTCCAGCGGACCCTGGCCGTCGATCCGGAGGCGGTAGTCGTAGCGGCGGAAGACGTGGGGCGAGAGGTCCAGCTCCCGGGCGCCGCTCGCCCGGTCGATCTGCCTCCAGTCGAGCCCCTGGTTGTCGGAGAACAGGACGGCCGTCTCTCCCGCGGACTTGAGCGAGAGCTTCCCGGTCAGGTAGACGTAGCTCGAGGGCATGCGGATCTCGAGAGGGCCGGAGCGCTTGAGGAGCGCCGGGGGCACGTCGTACTCGAGCGTCCCGTTCCCCACGCGGCCCGGGGCGAGGTCGCCGAAGCGCGGGGTGTAGACGAGCGAGTCCTTCCCCGTCTCCATCGTCAGGCATCCGGGGGCGCCTCCGCCCTTCATGTTGACGTGGAGCCCCTTGTTCGACCAGTTCCGCGTGAGGCGCTCCCCGGGCCGGAGGCGGAGGTCGACCCGGTAGCCCTGCGAGTACCCGTACTCGTAGAGGAAGGCCTTGGTGCCCGGCTTCCCGGTCGTCCCGTCGTACTCCTGCATCGTCGAGTACCAGCCGTGGGTCCGGGCGGGCCACCAGCCTCCGGCGTCGATCATGGGGCTGGCGGCGAGCAGCGGCGGGCCCTTCCTCCAGCCCGTCCAGCCGTCGGCCCGCATGAAGTCCCGGAGCTTCCTATCGTCGTGCAAGTACCCGGGATTCTTCGCGTACCACTCGTTCGTCGCCGCGATCAGCTCTTCGACGGAGGCGATCCTCTTGTCGGGCTTCGGGAAGTAGTTCACGAGCGAGGCGTCGAGCAGGTGCCAGGCCCCGTCCCATTGGACCTCGGAGACGCTGTGCGCGTTGATCCCCCAGCCCCGGGCCGGGAGGCCGGCGTATCGGGAGAGCGAGGCCACGTGGGCCGACGCCATGCTGCAGAACCCGTAGCCGTAGACGTTGAACATCTTGATCGCGTCCTGGACGTTCTCCTCCTGCTGGAGGTGCTCCGAGGGGGGCGAGTCCTGGTGCTGGAACGAGGCCACCGTCCGCCAGGCGGCCAGGGCCTTCTCTTCGTCGCTCATCCCGTCCCGGATGAACGACCTCTTCCACGCCTCGAGGCTCGAGACGTCGGCCACCTTGTCGGAAAGGACCTTGATCCGGCAGACGACGTCGACCTCGCCGCCGTTAGGCCGGGCCTGCCCCGCCGGGGCCAGGACGAGCGCGAGGATGAGGACAAGTCTCGACATGAGACGTACTCCGACGAGGGGGAACCCCGCTCCGCACCTACTATACGTGCCCCGCCGAAGGCTCCCGGGATGCAAGGATGCGAAGCATCCTTTCGTTTTCGTGCGAGGGGCAACTCCGGGACCGTCCCGCGCACGAGAACGAAATCCAGGCTCCCTCAAGGAAAGAACGGAAACAGCTTCCTGATCTCGTCCTCGGTCGGACGTCGTCCGTACTCGCAGACTTCGAACGCCTCGGCGTACTTGACCTTCGCGGCGTGCTTCTTCCCGTACCAGCGCTCGAGGCCCTCCCGGAACCGCTCGGCGCGGGCGGCGAAGTGGTCCGAGAGGTCGCTCCGGACCTTCCTCCGGCGGGCCTTCTGGCCGGCGGCGTCCCGGGGCTGGTCGTCCGACGTGCTGTTGCAGCCCCCCTCGTAGAACTGCGATTCCATGGCGTCGAAGGCGTCGAGCTTCTTTTCGACGGCGGCGTCGATGTCCACCACGATGTCCCCCGTGAACGGGTTGGGCTTGAGGAAGGTGTCCTCGTAGTAGAGGAAGACCGGGTTCCTCGCCAGGTGCGGGGTGTCGGAGCACATGAAGGGGACCGTCACCAGGTAGGCCGCGTCCTGGACGAGCACGCCCGTGTAGCGGTGGTCGGGGTGGTAGTCGTTGGGGCGATGGCTGATCACCAGGTCCGCCTTCCACTCGCGGATCAGCCGGATGACCGCCTTCCGGTTCTCGATCGTGGGGAGCAGCTCGCCGTCGTGGTTGTCGAGCACCTGGCTCTGGATCCCCAGGATCTCGGCCGTGCGTCGGATCTCCGCCGCCCGGCGCCGGGCGAGCGCGCCGCCCGCCATGGCGAAATGGCCGACCTCGCCGTTCGTGCACGAGACGAACTTGACCGCGTGGCCCTTCCCCGCCCAGAGCGCCGCCGCGCCTCCGGCCACGTACTCGCAGTCGTCGGGGTGGGCCCCGAAGCAGATGACCCGTACCATGAGGAGGCCCTCGCCTTGTTTTCGTTTCGGCGACGATCCTGCGGCTGTCGCCGCAACGAAAACTAGTATTCGTTTTCCTGCGGCGGCAACGACCGGACCGCCGCCGCAGGAAAACGAGGGATGGGCTATCTCTTGGGAAGGAACGGGAAGAGCTTGAGGATCTCCTCCTTCGAGGGCCGGCGGCCGTATTCGCAGATCTCGAAGGCCTCGGCGTACTTCACCTGCTCGCCCTCGGGTCCGTAGGCCTCCTTGAGCTTCGCGCGGTGGCGGTTGGCGGTGTTCATGAAGCGCTTCGAGAAGTTCTCGCGGACCTGGGCCTTCCGCTTGGCGACCGCCTCGGCGTTCTTCGGGTCGGGCACGAGGTGGGCGCCGCCGTTGCAGCCGCCTTCGTAGAATTGCGACTCGAGGGCCTCGACGGACGCAAGCTTCTTCTCGATCACGTCGTCGATCGCCACCACGATGTCCCCGGAGAAGGGGTTCGGGCGCTGGAAGCCGTCCTCCACGAAGAGGAAGACGGGGTTCTTCGTCAGGTACGGGGTGTCCGGGGTGAAGAACGGCACCGTCACCATGTACGCCGCGTCCATGACGAGGACGCCCACGTAGCGGTGGTCGGGGTGGTAGTCGTTGGGGCGGTGGCTGAGCACGATGTCCGCGTTCCACTCGCGGATCAGCCGGGCGATCGTCCGGCGGTTCTCCATCGTCACCATGAGCTCGCCGTCGTGGATGTCGAGCACCTCGGTCTGGATGCCGAGGATCTTCGCGCACGCCTCGACCTCCTTGGTCCGGCGCTTGGCGAGCGGGCCGCCCGCCATCCCCCAGTGGCCGATGTCGCCGTTCGTGCAGGAGACGAACTTGACGTGGTGGCCCATCGCGGCCCACTTGGCGGCCGCGCCGGCCACCTTGAGCTCGGCGTCGTCCGGGTGCGCCCCGAAGGCGATGATCCGGAGCTTGCCGTCCTGCGAGGACGGCATCGGGACCGGGCCGGCCGGGACGGCGGACTGCTGGACGGGCCCGGCGGCGGAGCACGAGACGGCCGCGAGCGCAAGGGCGCAGAGGATGGCGTGTCGCATGATGGAGTCCTCCCTATTTCTCGATCCTGAGCAGGCGGTTGTTGTACGTGTCCGTGACGTAGATCGCTCCCGAGGGATGCGGCTGGACGCCGTGCGGGCGGGCGAGTTCGACCTGCTCCGCCGCCCCTCCCGCGCCGGCCGCGCCCTTCTTGCCCGTGCCCGCCACGCGGTAGATCTTCCCGTCCTGGGGCCGGTAGCGGCGGATGACGTTGTTCTCGGCGTCCGCGATGAGCACGCTGTCGTCGCGGTCGACCGCGATGTGCTTGGGGCCGTTGAGCCTGGCCTGGAGCGCGGGGCCCCCGTCGCCGGAAAGCCCCTTCTCGCCCGTGCCCGCCACCGTCCGGATCCTCCCCGAGGGGTCCACCACGCGGAGGGCGTTTCCTCCCCGCTCGAGGATGTAGAGGTTCCCCTTCGAGTCCGCGGCCACCGCGCGCGGGTCGACGAGCGGGGCCTGGGCCGCCTCTGCCCCGTCGGGCGGGATGCCTTTCTGGCCGTTCCCCGCGACCGTCGAGATCGTCCCCGTCTTCAGGTCCACCGCTCGGATCCTCCGGTTGTCGAGGTCGCAGGCGTAGAGCCGCTCCCCCTTCGGAGAGAAGGCGATGCAGTAGATGCCGCCCATCTTCGCCTGGGCGGCGGGGCCGCCGTCGCCCGAGTGGCCCTTCTCGCCCGTCCCGGCCGCGCGCGCGACCGTCCCGGTCCCGAGGTCGATCCTGCGGACGCAGTTGTTCCAGGTGTCGGCGATCCAGATCGCCCCGTCCGGACCGACCAGGAGGTGGTGCATCCCGTTGAACTGGGCCTTTGCGGCCGGGCCGCCGTCGCCGCCCGAGCCCTTCTCGCCCGTCCCCGCGATCGTGCTCACTTTCCCCGAGGGATCGACCTTGCGAATCCGGTTGCCGGCGGCCATCTCGCAGACGTAGGCGTTCCCGTCCCGGTCGAAGTCGACGGCGAACGGCTCCTTGAGCTCGGCCCCGAGCGCGGCGCCGTCCCCGCCCGCCACGACCGCGACCTTGCCCTGCCCGGAGAGGAGGAGGGACAGCGCGGCCGCGAGCTTCAGGGAATGCATGGAGGTCTCCGGATCGACGTAGATCTTACGAACCGGGCGGCCCGCCCGGCGACGTTTTTCGAACGATCCCCTCCGCCCGTCCGTCTCATCCTTGGATGAAAGCGCTCGCCGTCCCGGCGTTGCTCCTGGCGCTGACCGCCTGCGGCCGGGGCGAGGCCGAGCTCCGGACGCGCGTGGAGCGGCACGTGAAGGCGGCCGCGGCTCTCGAGGACGCGGGCCGCGTGGACGATGCCATCGGGGAGTACGGGAAGGCCCTGGCGCTCGTGGAGGGGCGAGATCGGTGGAAGACCCGGGTCGCGGAGCTCCGCGCGATCCTCAAGGAGCTCGAGGATCGCCAGGAGGAGATCGCCCGGGCGACCCTGGAGTTCAAGCGGTTCATGGAGCGGGTGGACCGCGACGACGGCTCGGGATCGGAAGCGCTGCTCCGGGAGGGGAGGGAGCTCCGGAGGCGGGTCCGGGATTCCGGCCTCCCCTGGCTCCCCAAGCTCGGGTCGGCCCTGGAGAGGCTCTCGAAACTCCTGGACGAGCACAAGGAATGACGGCGCTCCGGTATAGTGTCCTCGGTGCGGCGCTCATGATCGCCTCCTGCGGGAAGTCCGCTCCTCCCCAAGCCTCCGCCCCGGCTTCGGCCCCCGCCGCCCCTCCGCCCGGGTTCGCCCTCCAGGACCCGCCCCGGCCGGGCGAATGGCTCCACCACTTCGAGGAGGCCGGCCAGACCCTCGACCAGTACGTGGCCGGGTGCCGCAACCGCCTGACCCTCGAGCGGCCCGTATTCACCATCCAGCCGCTCGGGGACGCCGGGGAGAAGTACGGCCCGACGCTCTCCCTCATGCGCGAGTACGCGGAGGCCTTCTTCGGCGTCCAGGCCCGCGTCGCGAACCCCATCCCGATGTTCGAGAACGGCTACGTCCCGCAGCGCCGCCAGCACAACTCGACCATGATCATCGGACAGCTCGCCGAGCGGGTCCCGAAGGACGCCCTGGTCTACATCGGGATCACCGGCGAGGACCTCTTCGCCAAGGGGCTCAACTTCGTCTTCGGCGAGGGGAGCCTGGTCAACCGCTGCGGGGTCTACTCCCTCCACCGCTACGAGACCGAGGATCCCGTCCTCTTCAAGCGGCGCGCGCTCAAGCTCATGTCCCACGAGGTGGGCCACATCCTCTCGATCGAGCACTGCATCCACTACAAGTGCGTGATGCAGGGGGCCAACTCCCTCGCCGAGGACGACCGCCATCCCATGCACCTCTGCCCGGTCGACCTCGAGAAGCTCCGGTGGAACACCGGTTTCGATCCCCGGGAGCGCTACGGGAGGCTCGAGACGTTCTATCGGAGGCACGGCCTCGCGGCCGAGGCCGCCTGGGTCGCCGACCGCCTCCGGGGGCCCTGACGGCGGATCCGGAATCGGTTGTTTTCCGTCCGGCGGCGTCGCATAATTTAGCCGTCACGACGCCCGGGGAACCGGGCGTAGTAATAAGGAAAAGGCAGGGCGGGCCGCCGGCTTGCCGCCGTCTTCCGCGACGCGGCCCTCCCTCCGGTGCGGGACTGCATGGGACGCGAGATCGTCTACTGCTGGAAGTGCGCCACCCGGCTTGACGGCGCCGACTTCGAGAAGCGGGCAGCCTTCCGATACGGCGACAAGGTCAGCTGCGCCGAGTGCGTCTACGACCTCGTGGCCGACCTCCCCGCCGAGGAGCAGGAGGCCGTCCTGAGCGGCCAGCCCCCTCCCTCCACCACGCGCATCAAGTCGGTCCGCACGGGGGGGACCGGAGCCGTCCCGCGCTCGACCGGAGCGGTCCCCACCACCCGCCAGACGAAAGCCGTGCCCCGGGCCGACGGGGGCACCTCGCGCCGGGGTACCGGGACGGTCCCCAAGGCCTCCACCGGCCCCATCGCCGCCGGGACGCGCGGCATCAAGCGGGCGACCGGGGCCGTCCCCAAGGCCCCTTCCCCCGAAGAGCTCGACGGGGAGGAGGTCGCCGAGGACCCGGCCGCCCGGAAGAAGAAGGTCCTCCTGATCGCCGCGGGCGGCGGGGGCTTCCTGGTCGTGGCGGTCGTCCTGGCGGTGGTCCTCCTCTCCGGGGGGAAGGCGGAGACTCCGGCGGAGGACCCCGCCGCTCCTTCGCGCCGCGCCGCCGCGCCGCCGCCGGTCGACCCGAAGATCGCCAAGGAGGAGGCGGCGAAGCGGGCCTTCGAGGACGCGATGGCCTTCTTCAAGAGCGAGCCCGAGAACCTGGGCGGGCAGATGAAGGGGCTGCGGGCGGCGCTCGAGGTCGGGAAGGACACGGCCACCAGCGAGCAGATCCTCCGGCAGATCGAGATCCTCGGCCTCCGGGTGAAGGAGAAGGTCGAGGCCCTCCAGGACGAGTGCACGCCCCACTTCCAGGGCGAGAAGTTCAAGGCCCTCTTCGACCTCCTCGGGGAGAAGAAGGCCCTCCACGACATCCCCGAGTGGCAGGACGCCGTCGAAAAGAAGATCGAAGGCTACCGGGGCATCGCGGAGGACCGGTTCAAGAACGTCGTGCGGGGCGCCCGCGAGGCGCAGGAGCAGGGGGGCGGCGACGGCAAGGTCAAGGACTTCCTCGCCCGGCTCGAGAAGTGGGAGATGGCCGAGTACGTCGAGAAGTTCCAGAAGGAGCTGGGCGTCGCCCCGGAGGCCGCCTCGGCGACCGCGCCCGACGCGAGCAAGCCGTCGAAGACCCCCGCCAAGCCCGTCCGGAAGCCGCCCTCCCCCGAGATGCAGCGCTATCTCCCCGCCTTCGAGCGGGCGCTCGGAGCCGCCTTCGGGCGCGACTACGACCAGGCCGTCCTCGAGATCCGCCGCTCCGCCCGGGACATCGAGTCCGACGAGGTGAAGAAGGAGTCCGACGCCGACCTCCAGGCCCTCGAGTCCGTGAAGGCCTTCGTCGAGGGGACGATCAAGCTCCTCCCCAACAAGGGCCGCGGACAGCGCATGACCCTCGAGTACTTCGACGCCCCCACCGCCTTCAAGGAGGTCAGCGGCCGCGTCATGTCCGTAAACGACCAGCGCTTCGAGGTGAAGTCGGACGGCCAGGAGGGGAAGGAGGGGCCGACCGTCTTCGTGGAGTTCCTCGCGCTGACGGGGAAGTCGCTCGTCGAGCTCAACAAGGCGCGGAAGGGCAAGCTCGACCCGCTCGCCGCGGCGCAGCTCCACCTCCTCGAGGGGAACGAGGAGGCCGCCAAGGCGGTGGGCGGCCAGGCCGCCAACCGGATCGCCGACCGCTGGTGGGACTGGGCCCCGCAGGCCAAGGACAAGGCCCCGAAGTCCAACTCCAAGGAGTTCGAGGCCCGCCGCGCGTTCCACGCGGCCGAGCTCGACTGGCGGGACGTCAAGACCTGGGGCGCCGCCTTCGAGAAGTACCGGATGCTCACCAACGACTACGCCACGACCGCGATCTCCCGGAACAACCAGGCCTACATCCTCCGCCGGACCTCGGTGGGCAAGGAGTACATGTTCTACTCCGTGGGCGAGGGCGTGGCCCTCCGCGGGAACTTCAACTTCAAGCTCCAGAAAGGCGACGACATGCACTGGCTCTCGACCGCCGAGGCCGAGGGCCGCGACATCCTGGAGAACTACGTGGAAGCCGAGTTCTACGCCCTTCCGGGGCTCACGTACCGGAGCTGGGCCTACGTGGGCGCCTGCTGCGAGGAGACCTTCACCTTCTACTACCAGGCCTCCGAGCAGAAGACCCGCAACGAGGGGAAGGAGATCCAGATCGACCCCGGAAGCCTCGCCCTCGCGAAGGTCCCCACCCAGCTCTCCGGGCTCAAGAAGACCCACGAGCTCCACAAGCCCAAGGACCCCAAGGCCCCGCATCCGATGACCCCCGCCCGGTGGGAGTGGATCCCCGTCCCCCTCCCCAAGACCTTCGCGGGCGCCGGCGCGAAGGCGATCCGGCTCTGCACGACCCACCCGGGCCTGGGCATCCGCTACATCGTCGTCTCCTCCTCCCGCACCCGCACCCCGAACGAGCAGGAGACCGCCGAGTTCGCCAAGGAGGCCCTGGCCGCCCGCGACGAGGCCGAGGCCGCCGCCCCCAAGATCGCCGGGACGCCCGAGCCCGCGGACTGGGTCGTCGTGGGCCCCTTCGACACGGGGATCAACCGCATCCTCCCTCCCGAGCAGGGGATCGACATCGACCAGGAGATGCAGAGCAAGGACAAGAAGAAGATCAAGTGGAAGAGGGTCAAGGCCGAACTCCGGGACGCGGGCGGCGGGAAGGCCGCCGTGCTCGACCTGGCGCCCCAGTTCGCCCCCAAGGACAACGTGAACGGGTACGCCCTGATCCACGTCAAGGCCCCCGCCGCGATGGACGCGAAGCTCCTCCTCGGGTTCGACGACGGGATCAAGGTCTGGGTCAACGAGTCCATCGCCTTCAGCAAGGACTCGGGCGGCGGCCTCACCCCCGACAAGGAGACCGCCAGCATCAAGCTCGAGGACGGCTGGAACCGAATCCTTGTCAAGGTCCGCAACGGCACCGGCGGCTACGGGTTCGCCTTCCGCATCGCCGACGCGAACAAGAAGCCGATCCCCGGCCTCGAGTACAATCCCTACGGGGACCAGCTGGTCGGCCCGTAGCCCCCCGCGCGGCCGGCGGACCCTTCCGGCATGGGAAAGGGAATCGTCTACTGCGGCGACTGCGGGAAGAGCCTCCGCGAGGAGGACTTCGCGCGGAACCGGGCGCAGACGATCGACAGCGTCCCCTACTGCACCGGCTGCCGCCCGCTCGACGCCACTCCGCCCACGGGCTCCATCAAGAAGGTCTCCTCGCCCCGCCAGGCGCCCCTCCCGTCCCGCCGGCCCGCTCCGCCCCCGAAGTCGCGGCTCCCGCTCGTCCTCGGGGCCGCCGGAGGAGGCCTCCTCCTGGTCGCCGTCCTGATCGTCGCGCTCTCGTCCGGCGGGGGCCCCCCGGAGGCGGCCTCCCCTCCCCCTCCCGTCCGGCCCCCGGACCCCCCGGCCCTGGTCGCCCTCGAGAAGTTCGCCGCCTCCTCCGCGGATCCCGAGGCGATCCTCTTCCGGGCGGACGAGCTCCGGGAGTCCCTCCGCGGCACGCCCCACGAGGCCCGGCTCCGCAAGGTCGAGGCGCGCGCGCTCGAACTCCGGGCCTCGCGCGGGTCCGAGCGCTTCGAGCGCTTCCTCCCCACCATCCGCGCCCTGATCGCCGACGACCCCGAGTTCCGGAAGAAGCTCGAGGTGGAAGCGATGATCCGCTCCGCCTACGAGCTCGCCGGCGCCCGTGCCGGCGAGGTCCGGAAGCTGGAGCAGGACTACCGCGACGCTTTCGACCAGGCCGCCGCCGCGGCCTGCCGGGCGGCGCGGGACGAGGCCCTCCGGCTCGCCCAATCGGAGGACTTCGCCGCGGCGGCCGAGCGGCTTTCCAAAGTCCCTCCCGCCTTCCTCGAGACGAGCTCCGGACGTCCCCTCCCGGAGCTCCGGCGGCAGTACGAGGCCCGCCACCAGGAGCTCGCCCAGTCCGCCCGCGCCTGGATCGAGGGGGAGAGCCTCCCGGTCCTGGCCGCCCCGGGCGAGGCCCACCCCCAGGACATGAAGCCCTTCCCCGGCGCCTGGAGCCAGGGCGCGCAGCTCTGGTGGCGGAACGCGAAGCCGGGAGACGTCCTCCGGCTCGAGTTCCACTCCGCCGCGGCCGGACGCCGACGGCTCCACCTCGGCCTGACCGCCGCGCCCGACTACGGCATCGTGAGGATCAGCGTGAACGGGACCGTCGTCGTGGAGCAAGCGGACCTCTACGCGGCGAAGGTCTCCCCGCTCCCCGAGACCGGCGTCGAGGCCGTCCTCCGCAAGGGGCCGAACGAGCTCCGGGTCGAGATCACGGGAACCAACCCCGCCGCGAAGCCCGCGAACCACATGTTCGGCCTCGACTACCTGAGGATCGAGTAGAAGGGCGGTATACTCTCCCCGGTGGGGAAGCCGATCGTCTACTGCCACGGCTGCGGGAAGAGCCTCCTGGAGGCCGACTTCGAGAGCGGGAGGGCCTCCCGGTCCGAGGACCGCCCCTTCTGCGCCTCCTGCCGGAAGCCGGAGCCCGTCGCCAAGGCGTCCGCGGGAACGCGGCGCGCGCGGACGACGTCCGCCCATGCTCACGCCGTCCCCTTGCCCCTCCCGCGCCGCCGGAGCGCGTCCCCCCTCGCCCTTGCCGCGGCCGCCGGCGGGATCCTCCTGGCCGTCGCCGTCCTCGTCCTGGCCCTCTCCCGAGGGAGCCGCCCGGGGGAGACGCCGACCGCGGACCCGCTCGCCGAGCTCGGCCGGCTCGCCTCCTCAGGCGCGGATCCCGAGCAGGTCCTCCTGAAGTGCGACGAGCTCCGGGGGCGCGTGGCCGGACGCCCGGAAGAGGCCCGGCTCCGCGAGATCGAGCGGAAGGCCCGCGCCGAGCGGGCCGAGCGCGAAAGGGACCGCTCCTCCCGCACGGAGGCGGCGCTCTCGAGGGTCCGCGCCGTCGTCTCGGCCGACCCCGAGTTCCGCCGGCGTTCCGAGGTCGCCGCCCTCTTCGCGGCCGCGATGAAGGAGGCGGGGACGAGGGAGGCGGACGTGGAGAAGGAGTGGCTCCGCTACGAGGGGGCGCTCGAGACCGCCGCCCGCCGGGCCGCTGAGGCCGCGCGCGAGGAAGCCGACCGGCTCGCCGCCGCAGGCGACTTCGAGGCCGCCCTCGCCCGGATCGACCGGCTCCCCGAAGCCTTCCGCGGCGCGGCGCCCGCCAAGGCCCTGGAACCCCGGCGCCGCGAGATCGAGGAGCGGCTCCGCATCGAGCGGCTCCCCCCGCCGCCCCTCCACGAAGCCTCCCACGTCTGGAAGACCGACACGGCCGCCGCCCTGAGCGACCGGCGGATCCCCGCAAGCTCCTCGGACGCCACGATCCCGCGCTTTACGTGGTACGACCGCAAGGGCGGCGCCGAGTGGGTGACCTTCGGCTTCCCGTCCAAACGGACGGTCTCTTCGTGCGAAGTCTACTGGTTCGACGACACCGGGAAGGGCGAGTGCCGCGTCCCCGAGTCCTGGACGCTCCAGTGGCTGGACGGCGAGTCGTGGAAGGACGTCCGAACGACCGGCGCCTTCGGCGTCGAGAGGGACCGATTCAACCGGGTCGCCTTCGAGCCCGTCGTCGCCCGCGCCCTCCGCATCACCGCGAAGCTCCGCGCGGGATTCTCGGGAGGGATCCTCGAGTGGACCGTCCCCGGGACCGACGACATCCCCCGTCCGCCCCCGCCCGATCCGCCCCCTTCGGCGGACCTCGTCCTCGAGGCCGCCCAGGCGCGCGTGCAGGGCGAGCGGATCGCGATCAAGGAGCGGGACGGCGCGAAGTACGTGGGGAACTGGCACAGGCCCGGGGACGTGGTCGAGTTCACCGCGTCCGTCGCCCGCGCGGGCCGCTACCGGGTCGAGCTGGAGTACGCGGCCTCTCCCGACGGCGGCGGCGAGGTCGCCGTCCGGCTCGGGACGGAGCACCTCGAGGCCCGGCTCTCCCCCACGGGCGACTGGCGGAAGTTCACGACGATCGTCCTGGGCGAGGTCACGCTCCCCGCGGGGCCGCTCGCCGTCCGGCTCCAGGGGAAGACGGTGTCGGCGGAGGGCCTGATGAACCTCCGGCGCCTCCGCCTCCAGTCCCGCTAGCCCGCCTATTTCGTGATGACGAGGCCTTCCAGCACCCGCACGGGCTCGTCGCTCATTTTCTGGCCGAGGAAGGTCTCGAAGAACTCGCGTTCCACTTCCTTCAGGCGGGGAAGCGGCGTCCGGGCCAGCCTCTCGTGAACGGCCACGCCGTTCAGCGCGTCTCCAGGCCCCTTTCAGCCCAACGACACCCAGCCGGGCGTCGCCAGGATCTTCTTCGACCGCGCGAGGTGGGCCGCCGGAAAGCGGGTCGGATGCGCGACGTCCGCCGCCCGCTCCAGCGCCCACGACGCCTCGTCGAGGAAGTAGTCCGCCCGGGCCGCCCCGAGCGCGGCGCCCAGGACCCGCCCGTCCGGCGTCATGAAGTAGGCCGCCACGCTCCCCCCCCGCTTCTCGACCACCTTTCCTCCGCTCTTCACCACCGTGAACGTCCCCACCTTCTTCCAGGCCGAGCGGAAGCGCTCGGAAAGCAGGGCCACGACCTTCGGATCCGCGAGCGCCCCGTTCCGGAGCGCGAGCGCGGCGTTTCAGGTCCGGTCCGGGTCGTCGAAGTCCCCGGACAGATGGACCACGAGGACGAGCTTCCCCTCCTTCGCCGCCTTCTCCGCGGCGGCCTCGGGGCTCGCTTCCCACGCCACCCGGGCCGCCCCGCCGCCTTGGGCCAGGCCCGCCGCCAGCATCAGGCACACTGCGATCATGCGTCACCTCCGCCCCGAATACCCCCCACGCCGGAGCGGGCTCCCCGTATCCGAATTGCGGGAGCAAAATCGGGCCTCCGGGGTATCGATTGCGGAACGCGATGGTGGACGACGACGACCGCGCCATGCAGGGGCTCCGCGAGGGGCGCCCCGAGGCGCTCCGCGAGATCGTGGAGCGGCACGGCCCGGTCGTCCTCAACTTCCTCCACCGGATGACCGGCGACCGCGCGCTCGCGGAAGACCTCTCCCAGGAGACCTTCCTCCGCGTCTTCCGCCACGCCGCGACCTACGTCCCGGGCGGCGGCTTCCGCGCCTGGCTCTTCGCGATCGCCCGCAACCTCGCCTGGAAGCACGGCCGCAGGCCCGCCCCGGCCGCCCCTCCCCCCCCGCCCGAACCCGCCCCCGCCGAGACCGCGCGGCGGGCCGAGCTCGAGGCCGCCGTCGGCGCCGCCCTCGACCGGATCGAGGAGCCCTTCCGGAGCGCCCTCGTCCTCTGCTCGGTCGACGGGGTCTCCTACAAGGAGGCGGCCGACGCGTGCGGGTGCAGCGTGAAGACGATCAGCTCGCGCCTCGCCCGCGCCCGCGCGCGCCTCCGCGATCTCCTGGCCCCCCAGCTCCGGGAGGACGGACCATGACCTGCGACGAGAGCCTGGAGCGGATGTCCGAGCTCCTGGACGGGATCCCGAGCGAGGCGCTCGAGGACCACCTGGGCGCCTGCCCCGCCTGCCGGGAGGGCCTGGAGGGGATGCGCCGGGCCGACGGGGCCCTCCGCCGCCAGCCGCGCCTCGAGTGGACGCCCGCGATGACCGAGGCCGTCCTCCGCCGCGCCCGCCGCCCCGCCCGCCTCCCCTGGGCCCTCGCCGCCGCCGGCCTCGCCGTCGCGGCGCTCGGGATCGCGCTCGCGCTCCGGAAGCCGGAGCCTCCCCCCTCCGCCCTCGCCGACCACGTCGCGGCGGTCCGCTGCCTGGCGGGACAGGAGGCGCTCGCCCCCGAAATCCTCCGAAGCCAGATCCGCCAGCTCGACCTTCCGGCCCTCACGGGCGATCTCCTCCGGACGCCCGCAGCCAAGCCGTACGAGGGCTACCTGCGGGAGACCGCCCGGACGATCGACGCCGTGGGCGAGAAGGGATCCGGATGGAGCCGCGAGGCAGCGAAGGAACTCTGGGGCGCGGCCAAGAACGTGCAGGACGCCTGCTCCTTCGCCGACGCCCCGGCGCGCCTCGTGCCCGTGGCCGACCCCGCGCCCGTCGACCTCTACGCCGAGGGCCGGCTCCGATTCGCCAACGGCGACCCCGAGGGGGCCGTGCGGGCCCTCGACGGCCTCCTCGGACGCCATCCGGACGGCCCCTACGCCGACCCCGCCTGCGTCGCGCTCGCGGACCACTTCGCGCGCGCGGGCGACGACCTCTCCGCCCTCGCCTTCTACGCCTCGATCCGCCGGCCCGAGACGATCACGCCCGAGGTCGCCGCGCGGATCCGCGAGACCGCCCGCCGCGCCGGCCGGGCCTTCGCGGGGCCGAAGGACCTCGCCGGCGCGGACCTGGAGACGCTCCGGGGCTGCGCCTCCGGGGGCACGCCCTACGGCCTGGTCCGCGCGGGCCCGGACGGGACGACGGAGGGCTGGCTCCTGGGTATCCTCCCCGCGGAGTTCCGTGCGGCAGCGGCCCCCGAGGCCGCCTGCCCCTCCCTCGAGGTCCGACGGGCGAGGGTCGACCCCGCCCGCATGCCGGAGGCGATGAAGCGGCTCGCGAAGTAGGCCTTGGCTCTCGCGGTCACCGATGCGTATCGCTGCTCGCTCCGCGATCAACCGTCAGCCGAGAGTGAACGGCTGAAATCCGGCACCTGGAGCGGTTTCGAGATTCGCGTTCAGTCCCGGAACGCAAGGGGAGCGGGCGAGGCGGGGGGAACAGGCGAGAGGATCGGGAAGCTCCACGGGCCCCTTCCGGGTCTTCTCCCCGGCTCTCCCTCCCTCACCGGCTCCCCCTAGGTCCGAACCTGCCCACGAACGGCGGATGCGCTAGAGGTCGCCCGCCGCGCCCGTGCTGTCGCCGAAGGCGTCGGCCTTGACGCCGAGCCTCTGGAGGAGGGCGACGAAGAGGTTGGAGAGCGGCGTCGGGTCCGGGAAGCGGACGTGGCGGCCCGGCCGGAGCGTCCCGCCCCCGCGGCCCGCCAGCACGAGCGGCAGGTTGTTGTGCCAGTGCTTGTTCCCCTCGCTGATCCCGCTCCCGTAGAGGACCATGCTCTCGTCGAGGAGCGTGCCCTCCCCGTCGGGCGCGGCCTTCATGACTTCGATGAAGTACCTGAGCTGGTCCACGTAGAAGCGGTCGATCTGGGCGATCTTCGTCAGCTTCTCGACGTTCCCCTGGTGGTGCGAGATCTGGTGGTGGGCCTCCGGGACCCCGATCTCGGGGAAGGCCCGGTTGCTCCCCTCGTGGGCGAGCATGAAGACCACGATCCGCGTCGCGTCCGTCCGGAAGGCGAGCGCGGTCAGGTCCATCATGATCCGGACGTGCTCGCGGAACGAGGCGGGGACCCCGTCCGGGCCGGCCGGCACCTCGGCGCCCTGGGGGGTCTCGGCGCGGGCAATCCGCTGCTCGACCTCGCGGATCGCGGAGAAGTACTGGTCGAGCTTCTCCCGGTCCCGGGCGCCCAGGCGCCCTCGGAGCGCGCGCGCGTCCTCGCGGACGAAGTCGAGCACGCTCTTCTGGAGCTCGCGCCGGGCGGCGTCGTCGGAGGCGTCCGCCCCGAGGGGCCCGGCGCCGAAGAGCCGCTCGAAGACCATGCGCGGGTTGTGCTCGGCCGGAAGCGGGAGGGTCGGCGTCTTCCACGAGAGGTTGTATTGGTAGGCGCAGCTGTAGCCGGAGTCGCAGCGGCCGGCCGAGCGGGCGCCGTCGGTGCTGAGCTGGAGCGACGGCCAGCGGGTCTGCCCGCCGATCGCGGAGGCCGCGACCTGGTCGAAGGAGACGCCCGCCCGGATGTCCGCCCCGCCCGTCTTGTACGCCCGGCGGCTCGTGAGGAACGTGGCCGCCGCGCGCGAGTGGTCGCCGCCCCCGTCCTCTCCGGGGGTCGCGTTCTCCTGGTTCAGGCCCGAGAGCACGCTGAAGTCCCCGCGCAGGGGCTCGAGGGCGCGGAGCGTGGGCGAGAGGACGTAGTCCTTCCCCTCCCCCTCCACGGTCCACTGGGGGACGTTGACGCCGTTGGGCGTGTAGAGCACCGCCAGGCGCCGCGGCCGCGCCGCCGCCTGCGGGAAGCCGAAGGCCTCGAGCGCCGGGAGCGCGATGGCCGCGCCCGCCCCGCGGAGGAAGGCCCGCCGTCCGAAGCCCGCCCGGGTCGTCATGTCCATCCCCCTAAGCATACACCTCATTTCGGCCCCGGGATGCGCATCCGCTGGAACGGGACGCTCTCCGCGACCGCCCGGATCGTCTCGTGGAAGCGCCAGCCCGCCCTGCGGGAGCGCTCGACGATCTCGCGGACGGCGTGCTTGTCCGTGTACTCCACCCCGCGCCCGAGCGCGTAGGTGAGGAGCTGCTCGGCGAGCGCGCCGGCCACGCCCTCGGCCCGGTCCCGGACGATCGCCGCGATCAGTCCGCCCGCGTCCTGGAACGACTCGCCCGTGACGAGACGCCCCGCCGCGTCCACCGGCCGCCCCTCGTCCCGGTCCCGGTAGCGCCCGATCGCGTCGAAGTGCTCGAAGGCGAACCCGGGCGGGTCCATGAAGGCGTGGCAGGAGGCGCAGGCCGCGTTGTTCCGGTGCGCCTCGAAGCGCTGGCGCATCGTGAGGCCCTTCACTTCGGGCGTGTCCTCCGGGAGCGGGGGGACGTCCTTCGGCGCCGGCGGCGGCGGGGTCCCGAGCACCTTCTCGAGGACGAACTTCCCGCGCTTGACGGGCGAGGTCCGGTTCGGGTGCGACGAGATCGTGAGGAAGCTCCCGTGGGTGAGGAAGCCGCGGCGCGGGGCGCCGGCCAGGGAGACGCGCCGGAACTCCTCGCCCTCGACTCCCGGGATCCCGTAGTGGGCGGCCAGGCGGGCGTTCAGGAACGTGTAGTCCGCCCCGAAGATCTCGAGGAAGGGCCGGTCGTCCCGAAGGGCGTGCTCGAAGAGGAGCTCCGACTCCCGCCTCAGGTCCGCCGCGAGCGCGGGGCTCCAGCCCGGGAAGGCCGCCGCGTCCGGAGTGGCGAGCGGCATGCTCCGGAGCTCCAGCCACTGCCCGGCGAAGTTCTCCGTCAGCGCGCGCGACTTCGGATCGGCCAGCATCCGGTCGACCTCGGCCCGGAGCGAGGCCCTGAGCGTCCCCTCCTCCGCCCTCCGGAGGAGCGTCTCGTCGGGCACGCTCGACCAGAGGAAGGCGCTCAGGCGGGAGGCGAGGGCGAACTCGTCGACCGCGACCGAGCCGCGCGAGGGCTCGCCGGCCGGGACGGGCGGGGCCCAGTAGAGGAAGTTCGGCGACGAGAGGAGGGCGAGGAGCCCGAGCCGCAGCGTCCCGAGCGGCGGCTGGCCTGCCTTCTCGGAGCGCGAGGCGAGCTCGGCCAGCCGCTTCGTCTCCTCCGGGCGGAGCGGGCGCCGCCAGAGGCGACGCGCGACCGTCTCGAGCAGGCCCGGCACCTCGGCGCGCGCCACGAGGTCGCCCTCCCGGAGCGGCCCCTCGATCGAGAACTCGTGGATCCAGAGCCAGCGCTCCGCCTTCCGGGCCTCGTCCCGGAAGGCGTTCACGAACCAGACCTGGAGCTGGGGGGTCCCCGCCTCGAGCTCGGCCTCGCACTCGATCCACTCGGGCCGCTGCTCGGCCGCCGTGACCGCGAAGGGCCCGAGGCGCTTCCCGTCCAGGCGGAGCTCGAAGCGCACCGGCTCGTCCCCCGCCTGCTGGGCCCCGGCCTTGACGCGGAAGCGGTAGCGGCCGCCCTCCAGGATCCGGAGCGGCGTGTGGCGGTATCCGTTCGTGGAGTAGCCGGCCGAGCCCGTGTCGAGCGTGGTCTTCCCTTCTCCGGCCTCGAGGTCCTCGCCGCTCAAGGCGAGCCGCGGGACCGCCGCCGCCCGCTCGGGGCCGACGAGGCCGGCCAGGAACCCGGGCGCCGGCGCGGCCGCCGGGCTGAAGGGCCCGCGGAGGCGGAAGGCCTGGAGCGCGACCGTACGGAGTTCCGCGCCCTCGCCGCCCGGGTTCTCGACCCGGACCGAGACCCGCCTCGCGCCGGCCTCGAGCGGCACCAGGACGTAGGCCGTCTTGAACTGCCCGCCCGTCCCCTTCCAGGCGCCCTCGACCGCGATCGTGGCCAGGCGCCGGCCGTCCGAGAGGACCGCCAAGCGCGGGATCTCGCCGCCCGCGGCGACCCCCGCCGCCTGGACGAGGACGCGGTAGATCGCGGAGACCTTGACGTCGGCCCGGACGCCCGCCTCGGCGGCCCCGTCCCGCAGGAGGACGTGGTTCTTCTCCCGGACCGCGTCGCCCGCGAAGACCTCGACCTGGGCGCCCGTGCGCTCGATCCCCACCTGGCCCACGGCCTCGGGGAGCGTGGCCTCGTCCACGGCCTGCCGCGCCGCGGCCATGGCCTTCTCGAGGAGGGCGGGCGAGAGCGTGAGGACGTCGCCGATCGTGTCGAAGCCGTAGCCCGAGTCGTCCGGCGGGAAGGCGTCGGCGGGCCGGGAGCGGACGCCCAGGACGTCCCGGAGAGCGTTGTTGACCTCCTCGCGGTTGAGGCGCCGGAGGACGGGCTGGCCGGGGTCGGGCCACTCGGGGTCGCAGGCGAAGACGGTCCCGTCGATCCACTCGAGGAGGAGCCGGCGCTGCTCCGGCGAGGGTTGCGGCTTGTTCGCCGGAGGCATGACGTGGCTCTGGAGGAGGAGGACGGCCTTGGACCAGCGGGCCTTGTCGGCCGCGAGGGCGGCGAGATCGCGGTAGGCGTCGAGCGCGAACCCGCCCTTCTTCGAGCCGTCCGCGTGGCAGTCGGCGCAGAACTCGCGGAAGACCGGCCGGACGCGCTCGGGGAGCGGGTCCTGCAGGCTCGCCGCCGCGAGGAGGAACGCGAGGGTCGTCATGCTCCGGGCCTCTCCGGAGAGATTACGCGGCCCGGGGCGGTGAGGAAAGGGCTTTCGTCACCCTTGGCGCTCGGCGCCTCGGACCCGCGCTTCCGCAGAGGCGCGGGGGGATCCCTACTTCCCCTCGCGGAGGCGGTCGCCGAGGCGGACCTCGATCGCGTCGATGGCGATGATCTTGTCGCGGGTCCTCTCGACGTCGTAGGGCACGCGGCGGTAGCGGACGGCGTCGCCCTCGAAGACGGCGTAGCAGGCGCGCGGGTCGCCGTCCCGGGGCTGGCCGACCGAGCCCACGTTCACGATGTACTTCCGGCCCGCTTCGAGGGGGAAGCGGGGGGCGTCGTCCTTCGGGTACCAGCACACGGCGTCGTCCCGGATCACCGCCGGGTAGTGGGTGTGGCCGGCGAAGCAGATCCGCTTCACCTTGGGGAAGATCTCCTCGAGCTGCTTCGGGTTCCACATGGGGTGGCGGTCGCCGAAACAGTAGTCCATGAGGGGGTCCCGGAGGGAGGCGTGGACGAAGGCGAGGTCGCCCTCCTCGAGGACGGTGGGGAGCCCTTCGAGGTACGCCCAGCGCTCCCGGGTCTCGCCGAAGAGGTGGTAAAACTTGGGCTCCAGCATGTCGCGGGTGTACTCGATCACGTCCTTGGCGAGCGGGTTGAACCCGAGCGGCCGGTTGATGAGGGCCCAGTCGTGGTTGCCCGCCACGGCCTTCGTCGCGCGCTCCCGGACGAGGTCGGCCACCGGGCCGGGGTCGGGGCCGTAGCCCACGATGTCGCCCAGGCAGGCGATCTCGCCGAGTCCCTGGGCGTCGATGTCGGCGAGCACCGCCTCGAGCGCCTCGAGGTTCGCGTGCAGATCGGAGATCACGGCGAAGGGGGTCTTCATCGGCGCTCAGATGACCCGCTGGTACTTCTCAAGGGGGAGCTCCCAGACGCGGACCCCGCAGTAGCGGCTCCCCTCCGGGCAGTAGGGGGTCGCCCCGGCGGTCTTCCGGAGCCCGCAGGGGGCGACCAGGTGCTCGGCGATCGCGGGGTGGACCCGCGCGACCTGCCGGACCTCCTCCACGCAGCAGCGCCAGATCTCCTCCTGGGCGAGGTAGCAGAGGCGCGTGGTCCACTTGTGGTGGAGGTGCATGAGGTCGCCCGACTCCTCGAAGCGGATGGGAAAGGCGTTCGGGAGGAGGTAGAGGGCGGACTCCTGGGGCACGCCGAGCTCGAGGAGCTCCCCGATCGCCTTCCAGACCCCGCCCATGAGGTCGGCCGTGAAGTCCCGGACGGGGGCGCTCCGCTCCATCACCGGGGGGAGGACGTAGTCGGGCCGGCCGGAGACGAACTGGGCGGCGATCACGGGCCGCGAGCCCGGGACCATGCGGTGGCGCTGGTCCTGGGAGTCGGCGGTGTGGGAGATCTTCTTCCGGAACGTGTAGTGCGGGTGGTTCATCGCGCGTGAGAGCTTGGACATCGTGGTGAGGACGAGCGGCTCCCCGAGGATGCGGTTCCTCGACGGGTTCATCACGAGGTCGATCGCCTGGGCGTCGGGGAGCCCCTCGCGCGGGACGCCGAGCACCGAGCGCACCGACTGGGCCATCACGGCCTCGGCGTTCGCCTTCCAGTCGACCAGCTTCGAGCGCCAGGCGCCCAGGTCCTGGTCGAACTCGTCGGCGAACGCGGCGCCCCGGTCGGCGCCCAGTTCCCGGCGGGCGTGCTCGAACATCGAGTACTCCAGCGTCTTCTCGAGCGGGACGGGGTCGTCGGCCTTCCGGAAAAAGAGGGGGTCGAAGCGGCCCACCGCCTCGACCATGCGGTCGACGACGAGCCGCGTCTCGAGCGGGGTGTCGAACTGGGCGCAGAGCTTCCGGTAGCGGTGGAGGGTGATGCCGGAGACGGTGTGGTAGAGGTGGGCGTGGGTGGCCACGGGGAGGACGTAGCGGGCGGCCTCGAGGACGCGCTTGTGGATGTTCGACTCCCACTTCTCCTTCTGCCTCCGGCGCGCCGGGTAGAGCGCGAAGTACTCCTCCTCGATGTCGGGCCCGAGCATCTCGATCAGGCGGAAGTAGCCCTTCATCATCCGCTCGACGGCCGCCACGTAGACCTCGCGGGCGCGGCCCTCGAGGGGCGGGGTGGCGAAGTTCTGCTTCTTCACCTCCACGTAGCGCTGGCTCACCTGCTCGGAGTTGTAGAAGGGGTGGGCGTGGAGGAAGCTCCAGATGAACTGCCGGGAGACCTTCCGGAGGACGAAGAGGAAGGTCGGGTGCTGGATCGTCGTGTGGTGGCCGGCCTCGTAGATCGAGTCGTAGATCCGGTCGCGCATCTCGCGGGCCTTCTCGTCGCGGCCGACGTCGGCCGGGCTCACGACGCGGGAGGAGTAGCAGGTCCGGGCCGCCGCGACGACGGTGTTGTAGGGATCCTGGAAGGCGCTCTGGAGCTCGACTTCGGGCTCGGGGTCGAAGCTCATGACGGGCGCATTATAGGCGGAATCCGGAATCCGGAATCCAGAATCCGGGGTCGGCGGGCCCTATTTGTGGAGGGCCGCGGCCTTGGCCGCGTTCTCCCGCACGGCCTTGCGGAGCTCGGGGGGCTCGAGGACCCGGGCGAAGGGGGCGTGGTAGAGGACCCAGCGGGCCACCTCGGAGGCGCCCTGGACGGACATCTTGAGGACGACCTTTCCCCCGGCCTTCTCCTCGAGGCGCTGGGTGGGGTGCCACTCGCGCTCCCGCACGCTCCGCGCCGCCTCCGGCGCGAACTCGATCCGCACCTGCTCCTGCGGGCCCTCCGAGTAGATCCCGAAGCTCCGCCCCAGGTAGTCCTCGGGGTCGAAGTCCTTCGGGCGCTCGAAGCGCTGGGAGGACGGCTGGATCGACCGGATGCGGTCCACGCGGAGCGTGCGGACGGCCTTCCGGAATTCGCTCCAGCCGATCGTGTAGAGCTCGCCGCCGTAGTACGCGATGCAGTAGGGCGAGAAGAGGTAGGTCTTCGACTTCTCGTCGCTCGCGCGGTACGTCACCTCGATCTTCCGGTGCTCGAGGCAGGCCCGCGAGAGCGCCCCGACCGTAGCGGCGTGGCGGCGGTAGTCCTTGGACGGGGTCATCTTCGCCACGTGGGTGAAGACGAGGTCCCCGAAGTACTCACGCTCCTTCTCGGTGAACGTCGCCTCGATCTTGGCCAGGAGCGACTCCAGGCCGTCCCGGAGCGGCGTCCCCCGGAACGGCTGGAGCAGGTTCATGCAGAAGTAGAGCGAGAGGAGCTCGCTCTCCGTGTAGGGCCGGTCGGGCGCGCGCTGCATCCCGGGCGGGAAGCGCCACTTCTTCGAGAAGCCCCCGCCTCCGCCCTCCTTCACGAAGCGGTAGCCCGCGTCCTCGATCATCTCGAGGTCGCGGTAGAGGGTCCGGCGGGTGACGTCCATCTCGCGCCGGAGTTCGTTGATGGTGAGCCCGAAGCGCGAGTGCTCGAAGAGCTTGATCAGCTTGAGCACCCGGAGGAGCTGCCGGCCGCGTTCCTTCCGCCTCATGGGGGTGGGTCCTATTCCAGCACGCCAGCTTACCCCGGCCGGCGCGCGGGTCCACCAAAAAACGGGCTCAGGTCCGGCGGAGGACCTCCTCGGGCGCGAGGCCGGCGGGGGCGAGGAGGTCCGCGATCTCGCCGAAGAAGCGCGAGCCGTCCCGCCCGTAGCCGGCCGTGGGCCGGAGCCCGGCGCGGCGCTCGGCCCACCAGCGGTTGAAGAGCCCCATGGCCTGCTCGCGCACGTACTTCCCGATCATGGAGGCGAGCGCGACCAGCTCGTTCCGCTCCTCCGCGTCCCGGAGGAACGCGAGCGTCGCGCCCGGCACCGCGTAGGCCGACCGCTCCGGGCGCTCCTCGAGGACCCGCGCCCCCGGGTCGATCGCCCGGAGGATGCCCCGCAGGTAGAAGCGGCGGCCCCCCTGCTTGCCGATCAGGAACCGGAAGGGGCCCTCGTGCGCGGCCCGGACCCGGTTCACGAGCCCCGCCACGACCTCGAAGAGGAGCTCGCTCTTGTTCCGCGCGCCCGTCTCCCGGTTGAACTCGTCGGGCTCGACCACGCGCGCGTAGGCCGCCTCGAGCCCCGCGAGCCGCGGGACCGCGGGGAGCGGGAGCGGCGCGCGGTACCAGGGGGCCCCGGGGAGCGGCGCCGAGAGGAGCCGGAGGAGCTCCTCGAACGTGGCCGCGGGCAGGAAGCCGAGCACGGCCGGCTCGAGCGTCCCCAGGCCCCGCGCCTGGCTGAAGACGCGCTTCGAGTCGGCGATCCGGACGGGCGCGCGGAGCCGCCCGCGCGCGCAGGCGGCCGCGACGACCAGGGGGCCGAGCTTGGGCCCGTAGCCGACCTCGTCGATCCCGACCGTCAGCACCCGGGGATTGTAAGGCAGAATCCGGAATCCCGAATCCGGAATCCGGGGGGGGCCGCTCCTTCGCCCCCGGGGGGCGGAGGCGGCGGCGGGATTCTGGATTCCGGATGCCGGATTCCATACCATTCGCCCATGCGCTTCACCAAGATGCACGGCTGCGGGAACGACTACGTCTACGTGGACCTCTCCCGCGAGAAGGTCGCCGATCCGGCCGCCGTGGCCCGCGCGGTGAGCGATCGTCGCACCGGGATCGGATCGGACGGCCTCATCCTCATCGCCCCCTCGAAGGCCGCCGACTTCCGGATGATCATGTTCAACGCCGACGGCTCCGAGGGCGCGATGTGCGGGAACGGCATCCGCTGCATCGGGAAGTACGTCTTCGAGCACGGCCTGACGCGGAAGAAGGCGCTCTCCATCGAAACGCCGGGCGGCACGGTGGGCCTCGAGCTCCACGCGAAGAACGGGACCGTCGACCGGGTCACCGTGGACATGGGCGCCCCCCGGCCCGTGCCGGAGTCGTTCCACGTCCGCGCCGACGGCCAGAAGACGCTCCTCCGCGTCAAGGTCGAGGGCTTCGACGCCTTCGTCGCCTCGATGGGGAATCCCCACTGCGTGATCCCCGTCCCCTCCGTGGACGAGGCGCCGGTCGCGACGAAGGGGCCGATCATCGAGAAGCATCCCGACTTCCCCTCGCGGGTGAACGTCGAGTTCGTGGAGATCCTCTCGAAGGAGCGCGTCCGGCAGCGGACCTGGGAGCGCGGGAGCGGGGAGACGCACGCCTGCGGGAGCGGGGCCTGCGCCGTGGGATGGGCGCTCTCGAGCGCGGGCTTCACCGGGAAGAGGGTCCGGGTCGACCTCGTCGGGGGCCCGCTCGAGATCGAGATCGGGCCGGACGGCCGCGTCTCCATGACCGGGCCCGCCGTCGAGGTCTTCTCGGGGGACTGGACGGAGCCAACGAAGCGCGGGCGCCGTCGTTAGAAGACGGATGGCCCGCTCCCTCGGCATCGAGCTCACCGACGCCTCCGTCCGGATCCTCGCCCTGGAGAGCTCCGGCCGGAAGTCGCGGATCCTCCAGTTCTCGCAGGCCCCTGTCCCTCCCGGGGAGGGTCCCTGGGAGGAGCGGGCCACGGCGGCGCTGAAGGAGGCCCTCTCGGCCTCGAAGGGTCCGCGCGGCCGGATCGTGGCGGCCGTCGACTCGGGCGACGCCCTCCTCCGGGAGGTCACGCTCCCCTTCAAGGGCGAGGACCAGATCCGGAAGACCGTCCGCTTCGAGATGGAGAGCCTGATCCACAACTACTCGATCGAGCAGCTCGTGGTCTCCCACTACAAGACCGGGGAGACGGACAAGGGCACCCACCTGATCGCGGCCGCCGTTCCCAAGGAGGCGCTCGCCCGGAGGCTCCAGGTCTTCCAGCAGGCCGGAGCGGACCCGGTGGCCATGGACCTGGACGTCTGCGCGGTCTTCAACGCCTTCCGGCACGCGGGCGGGATCGCGACCGACGAGCCGCACCTCCTGATCCACGGGACCTCGAAGTTCACGAAGCTCGTCTTCGTCGAGGGCCGGCAGCCGCGGTCGATCCGGACGATCCGCTTCTCGCTCCCGGCGGGCCCCGCCCCCGCGGAGGGCCCGCGTCCCCCGGACCGCCCCGACGAGCCCGCGCCCGTGATCATCCTGAGCGAGGAGGACGCCCGGCGCTTCGGCGACCTCGACCGGGAGACGCAGGGGGCGCTCGTCGAGATCCTGGCCAAGGAGATCTCCCGCTTCCTCCTCGCCTCGGCCGCGAGCGCGAGCCCCTCGCACATCCTCCTTTCCGGCGACTTCGAGGACGAGGGCGCCTCCCGGATGCTCCAGGAGGCGACCGGGATCCCCGTCCGGACCTTCGACCTCCTGGGCGCGGTCGAGCACGAGCTCGGGGCCGGGCCGCGGGCGCGGGGCCTGGCCGCCCCGCTCGGGCTGGCCCTCAAGGGGGCGGGCGTCGACGCGCTGCGCATGGACTTCCGCCAGGACGAGTTCCAGTACCGGAGGAAGTTCGAGGCCGTCAAGACGACCGCCCTGGTCACGGTGGAGCTGATCGTGGTCCTCCTCGCGGCCGTCGCGCTCCATTACTACTTCAAGAAGGGCGAGTTCCGGCGCGACGCCCGCTACGTGATCGAGCAGCAGGCCGAGCTCCACGACCGGCTGACGGGCGAGACGACCGAGGACCCGACGACCGCCTACCCGAAGTTCAGGGAGCTCGCCCACCAGGCGGGCTCGGGCACCGTGGGCCGCCTGCCGCTGGTGGCCTCGGCCCGGAGCGCCTGGATCGAGCTCTTCGAGGCGATCCAGCGGTTCCAGAAGCGGACCTCGACCCAGCAGCTGGGCGGCGGGGATCTCTTCCTCGAGATCGAGTCGGTCGAGATCCAGCAGGGCACGATGGCCGGGAACGAGAACCTCACGCTCACGGTCCGGGGGAGGATCCGGAACCACGAGTACGCCGGGGAGCTCCGCAAGGAGGTCCGCGCGGTCGAGACGTTCGCCGACGCCGACTGGCAGGGCCCGATCATCCCGGAAGGGGAGCTCTTCCGGTTCACCCTCAGGGCCGTCAAGTCGAAGAAAGGCGCCTGATGGCGGAAGCGAAGGCGGGCGAGGACCGGTCGACGGTGGTCGTGGGCATCTGCATCCTCCTCATCTCGGGCCTGGGCGGCCTCGTCTGGTACCTCCGAGGAGAGGCGGAGAAGGCCGGCGGGGAGCTCGAGCGCGCCAAGGCCGAGTACCGCGAGATGGTGCGCCAGAAGAAGGCCGTCGAGGACCACCTGAGGCTCCAGAAGGCGGGACGGACGGCCGACCTGCGCCCGGGCGAGGACCTGGTCACGTTCCTCAGCCGGAAGGCCGCGCAGGCGCAGCTCCCCGCCAACCTCTTCTCGATCGCGAAGAATCCCGACCTGACGTCGGGCGGCTGGAAGGAGAGTTCCTTCACCGTCACCCTCCGCGGGACCAAGGAGAACCCGGTCCCGCGCGGGCCGATCGTGGACTTCATCCGCCTGGTCGAGCAGGAGCGCCCCTCGATCAAGGTGAAGAACCTGAACCTCGCCTTCGCCGGAGACCCCTTCTCCGCGGCCACCCTCACCTTCTCCACCTTCGAGCCGGCCTCCTCCCCGCGCCCCTGAAGTGTTGATCTTCCCGCGTCGTTCCGGTATCAACGCTTCGTGAGGATCGCGGTCACCGGGGCGGGCGGATTCGTGGGCCGGCGCCTCGGCGAGGCCGCGCGCGCCCGGGGCCACGAGGTGATCGCCCTGGGCCGGAGCTCCGGGGACCGCACCTGGGACGCCCTGGCCGGCCCCGCCCCGCTCGAAGGGGCCGACGCCGTCGTCCACCTGGCCGGCGAGCCCGTCGCGGAAGGCCGCTGGACGAAGGCCAAGATGGCCCGGATCCGGGAGAGCCGCGTCCTGGGCACCCGCAACCTCGTGGCCGGCCTCCAGGGCGCCCGCGTCCTCGTCTCCGCCTCGGCCATCGGCTACTACGGCGACCGCGGCGACGAGGAGCTCACCGAGGATTCCCCCCCGGGCGACGACTTCCTGGCGGGCGTCTGCCGCGACTGGGAGGCCGAGGCCGCGAAGTCGGGGATCCGGACGGCCTTCGTCCGGACGGGGATCGTGCTGGGGCCCGGCGGCGGGGCCCTCGCGAAGATGCTCACCCCCTTCAAGCTCGGCCTCGGCGGCCGCCTGGGGAGCGGCCGCCAGTGGATGAGCTGGATCGACCGGGAGGACCTGGTCGACCTCTACCTCCACGCGGTCGAGCGCGACTCGGTCTCGGGCCCGCTCCTGGGGACTTCGCCGAACCCCGTCACGAACCTCGAGTTCACGAAGACCCTGGGGCGCGTCCTCGGCCGTTGGACGATCCTCCCCATGCCCCGCTGGCAGATGCGCCTGGTCTTCGGCAAGGTGGCCCAGGTCCTCTGCGGAAGCCAGCGCTGCCGGCCCAAGCGGTCGCTCGAGAGCGGCTTCTCCTTCAAGCATCCCGACCTCGAGCCCGTCCTCCGGGCGATCCTGGGCGCCCCCGCCGCGTGACGCCCCTCCGATTTCCCTTGCAACGGATGCATAAATTTGTAGTCTAACTGCATACTTATGAGCCTCAAGGCGGAGCGCCAGAAGGCCATCCTCGAGATCGTGGCGACGAGCCCCGTGGCCACGCAGGCCGAGCTCAAGGACCGCCTCAAGGACCGGGGCATCGCGGCCGACCAGGCCACGCTCTCGCGCGACGTCAAGGAGCTCGGCCTCGTGAAGGTCTCCGACGACGGCGTCCGCTACCGCTACGCGCCCGCGGAGGCCGTGGCCCGGCCCGCCCGGCCCCGGCCGACCGCCATCCTCGCGCGCATGGTGCGGAAGGTCGACCGGTCGGGGAACCTCATCGTCCTCAAGACCGCGCCCGGGGAGGCCAACCCCGTGGGGCTCGCCCTCGACCACCTGAACTGGCCGGAGGTCGTGGGCACCGTGGCGGGGGACGACACGCTGCTCGTCGTCGTGAGGGAGGGCGTGCCGGCCCGCCGCCTGGCCAAGAAGATCCTCGACCTCAAGACCGGAAAGAAGGACAGCGCATGACCAAGAAGATCGTGCTCGCGTACTCGGGCGGCCTGGACACCTCCGTGATCATGAAGTGGGTCAAGGAGCAGTACCGCTGCCCCGTCGTCGCCTTCGTCGCCGACATCGGCCAGGGGGACGACATGGGCGCGGTCTCGCGCAAGGCCACGAAGACCGGCGCCGACAAGGTGATCGTCTCCGACCTCCGCGACGAGTTCGCGCGCGACTACGTCTTCACCGCGCTCAAGGCGAACGCCGTCTACGAGGGCGCCTACCTCATGGGCACCTCGATCGCCCGGCCCATCATCGCGAAGTACCAGATCAAGGTGGCGAAATCCGAGCAGGCCGACGCCGTCGCCCACGGCGCCACCGGCAAGGGCAACGACCAGGTCCGCTTCGAGCTCGCCTGCAAGGCCCTCGCCCCCGAGCTCGAGATCATCGCCCCCTGGCGGACCTGGGACTTCAAGGGCCGGAACGACCTCTTCGACTACGCCGAGAAGCACGGGATCGAGCTTCCCGTCTCCAAGGACAAGCCCTACTCGATGGACGCCAACCTCATGCACGTCAGCTACGAGGGCGGCATCCTCGAGGACCCCTGGAACGAGCCGCGGGAGGACATGTTCCTCATGACGAAGGACCCGGCCAAGGCGCCGGACCAGCCGGAGACCGTCGAGGTCGAGTTCGCCGACGGGATGCCCACGGCCGTCAACAAGGAGCCGCTCGCGCCGGCCAAGCTCGTGATGAAGCTCAACGAGATCGCCGGCCGCCACGGCGTGGGCCGGGTCGACGTGGTCGAGAACCGCTTCATCGGGATGAAGTCGCGCGGCGTCTACGAGACCCCGGGCGTGAGCGTCCTCCACCTGGCCCACCGGGCGGTCGAGTCCCTCACGATGGACCGCGAGGTGATGCACCTCCGGGACTCGCTCATCCCCAAGTTCGCCTCGCTCATCTACAACGGCTTCTGGTTCTCGCCGGAGATGAACGTGATGCGGGCCTTCATCGACGAGTCCCAGAAGGGCGTCCACGGCGTCGCCCGGGTCAAGCTCTTCAAGGGCCACGCCTCGGTCGTCGGCCGGAAGAGCGCGAACTCCCTCTACAACCCCGACCTCGCCGGCTTCGACACCTTCGCGACCTACAACTCCAAGGACGCCGAGGGCTTCATCCGGATGAACGGACTCAGGCTGTCCCTGAACAAGGCGCTCCGGAGATCCTTATGAAGAAGCCCGCTTTTTGTTTTCGTGACGTCCCGGACGCCTCGCCCGAGGGCGCCCGTCGGATTCCGGGGGGCGTCCGGGACCTCACGAAAACAAGTAATTGAGAACTGGAATGGCTCAGATCATTAGAGAGCGCTTCTCCAAACCGGCCGACGAGTTCGCGGCCCGCTTCGTCGCCTCGATCGACGCCGATCGCCACCTGGTCGCGCAGGACGTCGAGGGGTCGATCGCCCACGCGCGGATGCTCGCGGCGCAGGGGATCCTCTCGGCCGAGGAGGCGGCCTCCATCGTCCGCGGCCTCGAGCAGGTCCTCCGGGAATGGAAGGAGGGGACCTTCACCCTCGACGTCGCCCACGAGGACGTCCACATGAACGTGGAGAAGCGCCTGACCGAGATCGCCGGGACCGCCGGGGCCCGCCTCCATACGGCCCGGAGCCGGAACGACCAGGTCGCGCTCGACCTCCGCCTCTGGATGCGCGACGAGGGCGGGGCGATCCTCGGGGCGATCGGCGCCCTCCGGAAGGCCCTCGCCCTCCAGGCGAAGGCCCACGCGGAGACCCTCTTCCCGGGCGTGACGCACCTCCAGCACGCGCAGCCCGTCGTCTTCGGGCACGTCCTCCTCTGCTACCACGACCGGCTGGAGCGCGACGCGGGGCGCTTCGCGGACGCCCTGGGGCGCGCGGCGACCAGCCCGCTCGGGGCCTGCGCCCTGGCCGGCACCTCGCTCCCGATCCGGCCCGACGCCGCCGCCCGCGCGCTCGGGATGGCCGGCGCCTTCGCGAACTCGATCGACGCGGTGAGCGACCGCGACTCCGCCGTCGAGTTCGTCTCCGCCTGCGCCCTCCTCATGGCCCACCTCTCGCAGATGGCCGAGGACCTCGTCCTCTGGTCGACGCCGGAGTTCGGCTTCATCGAGCTCCCCGACGAGCTCTGCACGAGCTCGTCGATCATGCCCCAGAAGAAGAACCCCGACATGATCGAGCTGGTCCGGGGGAAGGCGTCCTCGGTCGCGGGACACCTCGTCAACCTCCTCGGCACGCTCAAGGCGCTCCCGATCGGGTACAACCGCGACCTCCAGGAGACCAAGCCCCCCGTCTTCGCCTCCGCCGAGACGGCCCGCCTTTCGCTCGTCGCGATGACGAAGGCGGTCGAGGGGATGGCCGTGAACGTCCCCGCGATGGCCCGGGGCGCCGGGGATCCCCAGATGCTGGCGACCGACCTCGCCGAGTACCTGGCCCGCCGGGGCGTGCCCTTCCGGGAGGCGCACGGCGCCGTGGCCCGGCTCATGAGGGACTGCGCCCTGCGGGGGACGTCTCCCGTCGCGCTCACGCTCGAGGAGTTCCGCGCCTGTTCCCCCGCGTTCGAGGCGGACGTGGCCGGCCTCCTCACGGCGCGCGCGTCCGCGGAGTCCCGGCGCTCCCCCGGCGGGACCGCCCCCTCGCTCGTCGCGGAGCGGGCCGCCGCCCTCTTGAAGGAGATGGAAGCGAAGTGAGGATCGACGTCGCCCGCTACGCCTCCGCCACCGCCCCCCTCGGGCTCTCCGGGCCCCTCGAGGTCCGCCGCCAGGCCCCGGCCGAGGTCGGACAGGTGGTCGCCGTCCGGGCCCTGACCGAGAACGCCTTCTACCCGGACCTCGAGCTCGTCACGGGCGAGCGGGTTCCCATCCGGAAGGGGGACCTCCTGGCCGGCGTGCTCGGGAGCCGCCAGGCCCTTCGCGGCTTCGTGGGCTACGCCCCCTACCGCGTCGCCGCGGGAGACCGGCTCCACGTCCTGAACCTGGGAGGCGTCATCGGCCGCTGCGTGGGCGGGCCCAGGGACCTGAGCGAGCCCGTCCAGGTCGAGCTGCTCGGAATCTCCCCGAAGAACCTCCGCGACGTCGCGCTCCCCCGGGTCGAGGTCCTGGCCCAGGCCCGGCCGATCATCCTGGTCGCGGGCTCGTGCATGGACGTGGGGAAGACCGCGACCACGGAGGAGATCATCCGGGGACTCAGCCGCCAGGGGATGAGGGTCGGCGGCGCCAAGATCACCGGGGTCGGCTGCCTGAAGGACATGATCCGGATGCGGAACGCCGGGGCCGTCCGCACGCTCAGCTTCCTGGACTGCGGCGTGCCGTCGACCGTCGACACGGACGACACGGCCGGGATCGCCCGCTCGATCGCCGCCCAGATGTCCGACGTCGACGTGCTCGTCATGGAGCTCGGCGACGGGATCATCGGCCGCTACCACGTCGAGGACTTCTTCGACGACGCGGCCCTCCTCTCGCACATCGACGCCGTGGTCTTCTGCGCGAGCGATCTCGCGGCCGCCTGGGGCGGGAAGGAGATCCTGGCCCGCACCGGCCTCCCCGTCACCGTCGTCTGCGGGCCCGCCACGGACACGGAGGCGGGCGTCAGCTACCTGGAGCGGACGATCGGCGTCCCGGCGGCGAACGCGCTGACCGACCCCGGGAAGCTCCTCTCGATCCTGACCCCGGTGCTGGCATGAGCAGGGCCCGGGTGGTCGTGATCGGGGCGTCGGGATACATCGGGGGCGAGGCGGTCCGCCTCCTCCTGGGCCACCCCGGCGTCGAGCTCGCCGCGATCACGGCGAACGAGAATGCCGGGAAGCGCCTCGACGAGGTCCAGCCCAACCTCCGGGGCTACGGAGACCTCGTCTACCGCAAGGACTGGCCGGAGGCGGACGCCTACGTCCTCTCCCTCCCCCACGGCGAGGCCATGTCGGTCGTCCCGAAGCTCAAGGGGAAGGTCGTCGATCTCTCCGGCGACTTCCGCCTCCAGGACACGGCCGTCTTCGAGAAGTACTACAAGACGCCCCACAAGGCCCCGGACGTCCTCAGGACCTTCGCCTACGGGGTGCCCGAGGTCAACCGCGCCCGGATCAAGGAGGCCGACCGAGTGGCCGCGGGCGGCTGCTTCGCAAGCGCCGCCATCCTCTCCCTCTGGCCGCTCCGGGAGCTGGCCGCGGGCCGGGCGATCGTCGACGGGAAGACGGGGTCCTCGGGATCCGGCGCCAAGCCGGGCGAGAAGACCCATCACCCCTTCCGCTCGACCAGCTTCTTCGCCTACGAGCCCTTCCACCACCGCCACACCCCCGAGATCGAGCAGGCGACCGGCTTGGAGGTCCTCTTCCAGCCCCACTCGGCGCCCCTCGTGCGGGGCGTCTTCACCACGAGCTACGTCCCCCTTCTGCGGGAGTCGACGACCGACGAGATCCTCGAGGTCTTCCGGAAGGCCTACGCCGGAGAGCGCTTCGTCCGCCTCGGCAAGGGCACGACGAACGTGAACCATGTGAAGGGCTCGAACTTCGTCGACCTCGGGATCGCGGCCGAGGGGAAGACGGCGATCGTCTTCGCCGCGATCGACAACCTGGTCAAGGGCGGCGCCGGCCAGGGCGTCCAGTGCCTGAACCTGATGCTCGGCCTCCCCGAGGACGCCGGCCTCCTCCAGCCCCCCGCCCAGCCCTGATGGACCGACTTTGAACCGAAATCAACCAGTTTGATTTGGGTGAGATGAGCCTGCTCAGGACGTACAAGACGCTGCCCCTCGAGCTCGCGCGGGGCGAGGACGTCCGGGTCTGGGACACGGCCGGGCGTGAGTACCTCGACCTCTACGCGGGGCACGCCGTCTGCTCGACCGGCCACTGCCACCCGCACATCGTGAAGGCGGTCCAGGAGCAGGTGGGGAGGCTCATCTTCTACTCGAACGTCGCCGCCTTCCCCCTCCGCGAGGAGGCGGCCGCCCTCCTCCTCAAGCACGCGCCCGCCTTCCACGCCGCGCTCTTCGCGAACTCGGGCGCCGAGGCGAACGAGAACGCCCTCAAGATGGCCCGGCGCCACACGGGCCGCCCCGACGTGGTCGCCATGGAGGGGGGCTTCCACGGCCGGACGGCCGGCGCGATCTCGGCCACCGGGATCGAGAAGTACCGCAAGCAGTCCGAGCCCCTGGTCCCCGGAATCACCTTCGTCCCCTTCGGACGGATCCCCCCGCTCACGGAGCGGACCGCGGCGGTGATCCTCGAGCCCGTCCAGTCGATGGCGGGCTGCCGGACCGCGCCCCCCGAGTACTTCCGGGAGCTCCGCGAGCTCTGCACGAGGAACGGGACCGTCCTCATCTACGACGAGGTCCAGACCGGGATCGGCCGGACGGGGACGATGTTCTTCAGCGGCCGGCACGGCGTCGACGCGGATCTCGTCACCCTCGCCAAGGCGATCGGAAGCGGGATCCCCCTCTCGGCGGTGCTCGTCTCGAAGGCGATCGCCGACAAGGTCCAGTACGGCGAGTACGGCGCGACCTTCGGCGCCGGCCCCGTCGCCATGGCGGCGATGAAGGCGACGCTCGAGGTGGTCGATGGGCTCCTCCCCAACGTCGTCGAGGTCGGGCGCTACCTCGCCAAGTGCTCCGAGCGCGTCCGGGGCGTCCGGGAGGTCCGGGGCCTGGGATTCCTCCTCGGGCTCAAGCTCGAGGCGGAGGCGCCCGCGGTCCAGCGCGCCCTCCTCGAGAGGGGCGTGATCGTGGGAACGGCCGACGAACCCGGGGTGATCCGGCTCCTCCCGCCCCTCACGCTCTCGCACGTGCACGTGGACCGGTTCGTCCGGACGCTGGGCGAGGTCCTCAGGGACGCGCCGGCCGCGGCGGAGGCTCGATAGATGACGAAGCACTTCATCAACACCCTGGAGTTCTCCCCGGCGGAGCTCGAGAGGATCCTCGCGCTCGCCGCGAAGCTGAAGCGGGCCAAGCGGTCCCCCCAGCCCCTCAAGGGGAAGAGCGTGGCCCTCGTCTTCTTCAACCCGTCGCTCCGGACCCGCGTCTCCTTCCAGGTCGGGATCGCCCAGCTCGGCGGCCTGGCGGTCTCGATGTCCGTCGGCTCCGAGTCCTGGACCCTCGAGCACCGGGAAGGGGCCGTCATGGACCAGGACAAGACCGAGCACGTGAAGGACGCGGCGCGGGTCCTCTCGCGGTATGTCTCGGCCGTCTGCGTCCGCTCGTTCCCGGGGATGAAGTCGTACGAGGAGGACATGGCCGACCCCGTGATCGAGGCCTTCCGGAGATACTCCACCGTGCCGGTGATCAACATGGAGTCCGCCCTCTGGCACCCCTGCCAGGCGATGGCCGACGCGATGACGATCCAGGAGCGGCTCGGGAAGCTCAAGGGCCGGAAGGTGACCCTCACCTGGGCCTACCATCCGAAGGCGCTCCCGATGGCGGTGCCCAACTCGTTCGCGGCGATCGTCTCCCAGCTCGGGGCGGACCTCACGATCGCCCACCCGCCGGAATTCCCGCTCGAGAAGCGCCTCCTCGACGCCCTGCCCCGCCCGCCCCGCGTCGCGCACACGAAGGAAGAGGGGCTCGAGGGCGCCCAGGTGGTCTACGCCAAGTCCTGGGGCGGCTCGGCCTACTACGGGCGCTGGGAGGAGGAGAAGAAGGTCCGCGAGGGCTGCCGGTCGTGGATCTGCGACCGGGTCCCCAAAGGCGCCGTCTTCATGCACTGCCTGCCGGTCCGGAGGAACGTCGAGGTCTCGGACGCCGTGCTCGATGCCTCCGCGATCTACGACGAGGCCGGGAACCGGCTCCACGTCCAGAAGGCGATCCTGGCGAGCCTTCTATGAGGACAAGTCCGGAGTCCACAGTCTACAGTCCACAGTCCTCATCCCCCCCTGCCCCCCCGGGGGGGGATGGGGGGGGGATCCGACTCTGGACTCTGGACTGTGGACTGTGGACTGTGGACTGGAGACTAGCCTCATGAACCCAGAACACCTCGGGCTTCTGCGGCAGGCGCTGCCGTACATCAACAAGTTCAAGAACAAGACCTTCGTGGTGAAGATCGGCGGCGAGATCGCCGACCAGGAGGCGACGCTCCATTCCTTCTGCGAGGAGGTGGCGCTCCTGGCCCAGGTCGGGATCCACGTCGTCATGGTCCACGGCGGAGGGAAGCAGGCCACCGAGCTCTCCCAGCAGCTCGGGATCGAGCCCAAGATGGTCCAGGGGCGGCGCGTCACCGACGAGAAGACCCTCGACGTCGTCATGATGGTCTTCGCCGGCTCGATCAACACCCAGATCCTCGCCGCCCTCCGCGAGTACGGCGTGGAAGCCGTCGGGATCTCGGGCGTGGACGGCGGCATCATCAACGCCGTCAAGCGCCCGCCCCGGAAGGTCGTCGACGAGGGGACCGGGCAGGAGCAGCTCGTCGACTACGGCCACGTGGGCGACATCGACTCCGTCGACCCCAAGCTCCTCCAGACGCTGCTCGCCGCCGATTTCGTCCCCGTCATGGCCTCCCTCGGCGGCGACGACCGGGGGAACATCCTCAATATCAACGCCGACACCGTGGCCGCCGAGATCGCCTCGGCCCTCCGGGCCGAGAAGCTGATCCTCGTCACCGACGTCGACGGCATCCTCCGCGCCGACAAGTCCCTCATCTCCCGCGTCACCCCGCGCGAGATCGAGCGGCTCGTCGGGGAGGGCGTCATCCGGGGCGGCATGATCCCGAAGGCGAACTCCGCCGTCGAGGCGCTCAGGGACGGCGTCCAGACCGTCCACATCATCAGCGGGAAGAAGCCGTCCACCCTCCTCGCCGAAGTCTTCACCGACACGGGATCCGGCACCATGATCCACCGCGACGAGCCCGCGTAGGGTCGTCCGTGGTATACTTCTCCTCCGGAACGCCCCTCGCCGCACGGAACCCATGGAACGAGCCGACCTGGCCTCGGTCCTGTCCACGGGCTGCGGGCTGGCCGAGTACCAGCTCGAGCGCCTCCGTGTCCTCGCCCGCGAGAACCCGGACCTCGATCCCCGGCCGCTCCTCTACCGCCTGCTCGGGGAAGGAGTCCTCGGCGCCCAGGACCTGAACGTGTCCCTGGGCGCCCTCCTCGCCCGGGAGCGCCCGGACATCGACCTCACGGGCCGCAGCCTCGGCCGGTACCGCCTCCTGGAACGGCTGGGCCCGCCCCCGGGCGGCTCCTCGTACCGCGCCGAGCCGGCGGGCGCCGTCGTCAAGGTCCTCCCCCGGGACCTCTCGGAGAACCGCCTCCGCGAGACCGCGGGCCGCCTCGCGCGGACCCACCCGAACTTGGCGGCCGTCCTCGATTCGGGCGTCGCCGACGGGGTCCCCTTCCTCGCCGTCGCGCACCGCCCGGGCCGCACCCTCCGAGACGCCGAGCTGCCTCGCGCCGGAGAGGGGATCCAGGTGGCCCTCCGGTGGGGCCACGAGACCGCCCGGGCGGTCGAGACGCTCCATCGACGGGGACTCGTGCACGGAAGCCTCGGCCCGGACGACTTCATCGTCGGCCCCGACGGCGTCGTGACGCTCGCGGACCTGGGGGTGCTTTCCCTGGACCCGCACGGGCCCCTCCGGAAGGCATTCGGCCAGGGCGCCGCGTTCGCCGCCCCCGAGGTCCTCCTGGGCCGCCCGCCCGACGCGCGCGCCGATCTCTTCTCCCTGGGGGTGATCCTCCACGGCGTCCTCGCCCGGAAGCCGCTCTTCGAGGCCCTCACCCCGGGAGCGCTCCTCCAGCGCCGGCTCCAGGAAAAGCCCGCCGCCGACCCTCTCCTCCGCGCCGGCGTCCCTCCCCCCGTCGCCGCGGCCGTCCTCAAGCTCCTCGAGCCCGACCCGGAGAAGCGCCCCGACGGGCTGGCCCCGCTCGCGGCCGCGCTCGCCGGAAGTCCCGTCCCCCAGGAGGCGCCCCCGCCTCCCCGCCCCGCCCCGCGACCTCCCGTGCCCCGCCGGCCCGCCCCGCCGCCGAACGCCCGGGCCTACCGCCTCCTCCTCCTCGCCTCCACGATGGTCCTCCTCGCGTCCCTCGCGGTCGTCCTGGCCATCCTCACCGTCCGGAAGCAGCCTCCGCCCGCGGCCGTCGTCCTCGCCCCGACTCCTCCCCCGCCGCCCCCGCAGCCGGATCCCGAGCCCCCCCGGCCCGCGACCCCGTCCGACCGCGGCCCCGAGCGCCTCCGGCTCCTCGCCCTCGCCCGCGACGCGGAACGGACGGAGCGGACGGAGGAAGCCGTCCGGCTCTACCGCGAAGCTTCCGCGATCGCTTCCGACCCGCTCGTCGAGGAGAAGATCCGGGACCTCGAGGCCCGGCTCCGCGAGCGCTCCCGGGAAGAGGCCGACGCGGAACAGGTCCGGAAGGCCGTCGCCGTCCTCCCGGCCGAAGCGGCGCTCCAGTCGTGCGACGACTTCCTCGCCCGCTGGCCGCGCTCGCGCCACGCGGAGGAGTTCCTCCAGACCAAGCGCGAGCTCGTGGTCAGGCTCCGGGAGACGGCGCGGCCCCGGGAGGAGGCCGCCCCGAAGCCGGCCCCGGCCCCGTCTCGGCCCCCCCCGGAGCCCAAGGCTTCCCCGCCCGGCGTTCCGGGGCGCGCGCTCGATCCCTCGATCCGCGACGCCCTCGTCTGGCTCGCGCGGCACCAGGACCCGGACGGTGGCTGGAGCGTGACGGGCCACGCGGCCCGCTGCGCCGCCCGGGGCTGCCTCCCGAACGTGGGCCACGACGCCTACGGCCCCGGCGTCACCGCCCTCGCCGTCCTCGCCGTCCTGGGCGCGGGCATCGGATGGCACGACCAGGACGAGTACGAGGGGCGCAACCTGGGCGAGACGCTCCGGCGGGGCGCGGGGGCCCTCCTCGCGATGAACGGGGACGGCGCGATCGGCGGGAAGGGACGCTCGAAGTACGTCTACAACCACGCCCTGGCCACCCACGCGCTGTCCGAAGCCGTCCGCTCCGCGCACGACATCCGGACGTCCGAGGACCCCGCCCTCGTCTCCCTCCGCGAGGGCCACGCGGACGCCGTGGACTTCCTCCTGGCCGCCCAGAATCCCGCCAGCGGATGGCGCTACTCGGCCCGGTGCGGCGACAACGACACCTCCGTCACCGCCACGGCGTTCATCGCCCTCGAGTCCGCGAAGGCCGCGGGCGCCGCGGTCGCCCCGACCGCCCTCCCCGGCGCGGTCCGCTGGTTCGAGTCCGTCACCGAGGAGCCGCTCGGGCGCGCGGGATACACCCACAAGGGGACCGGGAAGGTCTTCGTGCCGGGGATGAACCAGGACTTCGACCACCACGAGACGCTCACCGCCGCGGCCTGGACCTGCCGCCAGCGGCTGGGGAACGCGCCGGCCGGCGGGGCGCGAAGGGCCCTGGAGCTCCTCCTCCGCGACCTCCCGGACACCCGGCCCCTCTCGGCCGACTACTACTACTGGTACCACGGGACTCGGCTCGTCAAGGAGGTCGGCGACGCCGGCCAGCGGGCGCGCTGGAAGGACGCGCTCCTGGCGGCGCTCGAGGCGGCGAGGCCGGCGGATCCCGGGGGCTGCGCGCGGGGATCCTGGGAGCCGCGGGACCGCTGGGCCGGGGAGGGCGGCCGCGTCTACGCCGTCGCGATCAACGCCCTGACCCTGGAGCACGCCCTCCTGCCCCGCCCGTTCGAGTATCCCCGCCGGGTCGCCCCGGCTCCGCTCCCGGCCGCGGCCGAGGCGCGCTTCGTCTTCGTCCTCAAGACCGGCGGCCAGGTGCGCGCGGTCTCCTACGAGGAGGTCGAGGACAAGTACGTCCTCCAGCTCGCGGCGGGCCGGAGCGTGATCCCCAAGGAGAGCGTCCGGCAGATCCAGAAGATCCCCGCGAAGGAGTCGCCTTGACCCGGCGGCTCCCTTCCCCCGCGGAACTCCGGGAGGCGCTCTCCCGCTGGAAGGCCTCCCGCCCGCTGGCGGCCGCCGCGTTCGCCCGGGAGGCCCGACTCGAGAACCTCGAGACCGTCCACCGCGTGCGGGTCGAGGCGGAGTCCGAGGACCGGCGCTGGATCGAGGGGAACGGCGAGGCCCCGCCGTCGGCCGACGAGCTGCCCCTCCCGATCCCCCTTCCGGAAGGAAGGACCCTCTACCGCGTGCCGGGTTCCGAGCGGCGCCTTCCCTGCGCGCCCTGCCGAAGCGCGGGGGACCTCGCCTGCATGACCTGTTCGGGCCTGGGCCGGGTCCAGTGCCCGGCCTGCCGGGGTCCGGGCTGCGGCGACTGCCGCCGGCGCGGGACCGTCGACTGCGCGTCCTGCGACGCCCGCGGGCGGACGAAGTGCCCCGACTGCGGCGGCCAGGGCGCCGTCGTCCGCGCCCAGGTGCTCGAGATCGTCCGCAGCTGCGTGCGGTCGGAGCGGACGGTCGGCCCCTTCCTCCAGGGCGTTTCCCGGGAGATCGGGCGCGCGCGCGCGGTGATGGAGACGGAACTTCCCCCGGGCGGAGACGCGTCCCGCCTTCCCGGAGACCTGCCTCCCGCCGTGCGCGAAGCGGCGACCGAGCTCCTCCGCGAAGCCGCCTGCCCGCCCCTGAAGTCTCCGCGGCGCCGCATCACGATCGAGCAGTTCCCGGTCTGGAAGGCGGAGTGGAGGTTCGGGCGGAAGTCCGGGACCGCGTGGTTCCTGGGCGACCCCCTCTCGGCCGTCGTCCAGGACGCTCCGCGGAACGTCCCGCTCCTGGCGGGGATCGGGGGGATCGCGCTCCTGGCGCCTGCGGCGGCCCTGCTCGTCTGGCTCGCCTTCCGCCCCGATTCGTCGTCCCCCGAGCCCGAGCTTTCCAAGCCCCCGCCCGCCCCGGCGCCGGCGCCGGTCGAGGCGTCCGCGACCCCGCTTCCTCCTCCCCCTCCCCCGCCCCCCGAGGGCGCCGCGGACGCCCTGGTCCTCCTCGCCCAGGGCGGCGCGCGGCGCGGCGGCCTGCGGACGACGGTCCAGGACTACGTCCTGACCGACGCGCAAGGAGAGCATCGGTTCCCGCCGTGGGAGGTGGACGCCGTCTTCGAGGACGCTGCCGCGCGGATCCGGGAGAAGCTGGCCCAGGTGGAGAAGCTCGAGCGGGAAAGCTCCGAACCCGGCCCGGCCCACCGCGAGCGGCTGATCCGGGTCCTGCTCCGGATCCATCGGGAGCGCGACTCCTGGGTCGCGATCGAGCCGCTCTGCCGCCCCGGGGAGATCCCCTCCGGCGAGCCGCCGCTCGACCGGCTCGACGCGCTGATCGCCCGGCTCACGCGCCGCCTGGACGAGCGCGCGGCGCCGGCGGAGCCTCCGCCGGCCGAGCCCGTCCCGCCCGTCGAGGATCCCGGGCCGATCCTGGTCACGCTGGGGCGGCCGCTGGACGCGGCGGGTCGGAACGCCGCAGCCTCCCGGCTGGGCGCCCTGGCGCCCGCCCTGGGCGCGCTCCGGGATCTCGCGGAAGCCGCGCGCCTGGCGCTTTCCCGGGACCCTCACGGCTGGGGGCTGGAGCGAGACATGGTGTCGGTGGACGACGGCCGGACGAACCTCGTCCACGCGGGGCTCCTCGAGGCTTCGGAGCCGCGGCATCTCTCTCTCCGCCTCCCGCAGGGAGGGCGGGTGGTGGCCTTCCGGGAAGAGGGCGGGACCTGGTTCGCGAACCTCCCGGGCGGGATGCGGGTGGACCGGGCGGAGTGCTCGGCGCAGCGGGGCGTCCCGACGCGGTCGGGCGAGGCCTTCCGCGCGCATCTCGAGCGCTTTCCTCCGGGAGGCTGGCCGGCCCTTCCGCCCGGGGAGCACGCCCGGGCCGCCGCGGAGCTGGCGGGGCCCGCGACGGCCGGCCAGGAGGAGCAGGGGGAGGGCCTGCTCCGGCGGATCGCCGCGGCGCACGCCTCGGCCGCCCTCTCCGGGGGCGCGCCGGCGGAGATCGAGGCGGCGCGGGCGACCCTACGCCGCTTGGGATTCACCCAGGCGGCGGCGGAACAGTGGCAGCGGCCCGACGACCGGGCCGCCGTCCGCGGCGGCGCCCTCCTCCGCGAGGGGAGGGTGCACGAGGCGCACTCGCTCCTCTCCGCCGGCGGGGCGCGGACCTTCCCCTCGCGCTACCGGGAAACGGTCGCCCGGCTCCGCATGCCCGCCTCCCGGCGCGAGGATCTGGAGGAGCTCCGGGGGGCGCTCCAGGCGGCGTTGTCCCTGGCCCGCACCGAGGACGAAGGCCGGCACTTGAACGCGCTCCTGGACGCCCTGGCCGGATTCCGTCGCTGCGCCCGATGCGGCGGGGACGCGGCCGCCTCGTGCACGGCCTGCCGGGGCCAGGGGAGCCGTCGGCTCACCTGCGGGGGCTGCAACGGCCACGGAGTGGTGATCCGGGCGGGCCAGGGCGGCGGCACGTTCCGCTGCCCGTCCTGCAAGGGGAAGCCCGACCTGGGCGCCCAGTCCTGCGGGAAGTGCGCGGGGCGCGGCCGCGTGGACTGCCCGGCCTGCCTGGGCCCCTTCCGGCCCCCGCGGCCCGACGAGCTCTGCCGCTTCGCCGTCTGCCCGCTCTGCGAGGGGCAGGGGGGCCTGGGCTCGGCCGTCTTCCTTTCCTGCCCGGCCTGCGTGGGCCTGGGCGTGAAGGTCGTCCCCGCGGGCCGCCCGGAGGCGGTGCTCCGCTGAAGGCCGTCAGGGCTTCTTGGGGACGCGCGTCAGGACCGGCTCGAGGAGGAGCTTGAGGAACTTCGGGTCCGGAGGGTTGACGTAGGTCGCGACGACCGAGAGGGCGTTCTTCTTCGAGGAGACCAGGTCGGCCTTCTCGAGCCGGAGCCGGACCTGCCCCTTGGTCCGGGGCGAGCTCAGCTCGGCGTCCACGGTCTTCCCCCGCAGCGCGGCGCGCAGCTCGGCGATCCCCGTGACCGGGTCGGCGGATTTCGGAAGCTCGACCTTGACGAGGAACACGATCCCGTTGTCCGCCACGAGCGTCGCCTCCCCGGTGTAGTCCCGCTCGAGGAAGAACCAGACCCGGACGCTCTTCCGCGTCACGAGCTGGCTGTTGACGAATTGCGTGTCCATGGCGAAGCGTCACGAAACAGCGACGCTGTTTCGTTACGGCAGCTTGGGCTCCTTGATCCGGTACGGCTCGTCGAGGGACTTCAGGAACTCGACGATGTCCTTCACCCCCTGGTCGTCCACGTCCTGCTTCTGGAGGTTGACGCGGTCGAGGTGGGGGTTGTCGATCCCGCCTCCCAGCATCTGGCGGACGGCCTCCTCGAGCGTCGCCACGCTCCCGTCGTGGAAATAGGGCGCCGACCGCGAGACGTCGCGGAGCGTCGGGGTCTTGAAGGCGCCGGTGTCCTTCTCGATCTTGGTGACCATGAATCGCCCGACGTCCGGCTTCTCGGCCTTCATGCCGATCCCCACGTTGTGGAACTGGAGGTTCGTGAGGAGGAAGCCCACGTGGCAGTTCGTGCACTTCACCTTCTGGAAGATCTCCCAGCCGCGCTTGGCGGACTCGCTGATCGCGTTCGCGTCGCCGGCCTGGAACTTGTCGAAGGCCGTGTTCTTGCTGATGATGGTCCGCATGAACGCGGCGAGGGCGGCGCAGACGTTCTTCTCGTCGGCCGGGGCGTTGAAGACCTTCCGGAACTCGCTCCCGTAGGCTTTGTTGACCGTCTCCAGGATGTCGGGCCGGACCTTGTCTTCCTTCTCGTCCTTGGCGCCCATGTTCCCGCCCTTCCAGGCGGCGAGCGCCTGGCCTTCCAGCGTCTTGGCCCGCCCGTCCCAGTACCACTCGGCGTGGTAGCCGATGTTCCAGAGCGTGGGCGTGTGGCGGGCGAGGGTCTTGTCGTAGGCGCCCACGGCCTTGGGCACGCCGTCGGTCAGGCCCTTCTCGTTCACGTGGCAGGAGTAGCAGGAGCGCTTGCCGTCGCCCGAGAGCCGCTTGTCGAACCAGAGCTTCCAGCCGAGGTTGACCTTGTCCTGCGTGACCGGGTTGTCGGCCGGGACCTTCATCGCCTCGTACTTCTCGAGCGGGGCGTAGTTCTTGGGGTCGCCGGGGAGGGGATAGTTCTCGTCCTGGGCCGCCGCCATGGGCGGAGCCGGCGGTGCGGGGGAAGCCCCTTCGCCGCAGGCGGCCAGGACGGCCGCGCTGCCCAGGATCCCCACGACGAGCGCCGCGACGAGCTTCCGGTGCATGGCTTCCTCCCTTGTCTGGCGATTCGAGCCCCGATTATAGAACGCTCCCCCCCGCCCCGTCCACGACTGCTTCACGCCCGGACGAGGTAGATCCACATCCCCGCCAGGATCGCGACATCCGCCGCGTAGTGGCTCACGACGGCCGGCCAGAGCGAGCCCGTCCGCCGCGTGACCCAGCCCCAGGCCGCCCCCGCCCCGGCCGTGGGGAGCGCCAGCACGACGCCGGTCCACCCGAGCGCCCAGCCGAGTGCCACCGCGTGCACGAGATAGAACGCCCCCGCGTTCCCAAGCGCCGCCGCCCCGGGACGGGCGTCGGGCCTCGTGAACACCCCCCGCCAGAAAACCTCCTCGATCCAGGCGTGCGCGAGCAGCGTGTAGGCCGCGAAGACCGCGAAGAAGCGCTCCCGGCCCTCCGCCGGGAAGAGCGTCCGAGCCGCCTCCTCGCGGATCGACGAGGGGTCCCAGAAAAGAAGGGGCGCGAGGAGGCCGCCCACGATCAGGAGGGTCGTCGCGAACGTCCAGCCCAGCGTCCGGACCGCTCCGCCGAGGAGCGGTCGAATCGAGGTCCGGTGCCGGACGATGCCCGCGAGACAGACGAGGTGGTAAGCCACGATCCCCGCATGCACCCAGCCGGAGGAGACGTAGATGACCCCGAGGGCGAGGATCGCCGCCGCGCCCCAGCCCCATCGCATCAACCCATGGTCCACAGTCCACAGTCCCAAGTCCAGAGTCCCAAGTCCAGAGTCCGCATCCCCCCCCTGCCCCCCGGGGGGGAGAGGGGTGAACCTTTTTCGGAATACCCCGTTCATAGGGTCCGCGTGCCAGGCAAAGAGGAGGCACGCTATGCACACCGACGCGGCCGACTTCGCCGAGGACGACCGGCTTCCGCTGGAAGGCCTGCCCCAGGAGCCCGAGACCGCGGGCGAGAAGGTGATCCAGAAGACCCCCTGGTGGGCCATCTCGACGGGACTCCACCTGGTGATGGCGCTCGTGATCGGCTTCTTCTGGGCGGTCCAGCTCCCGGCGGAGGAGGAGGCGATCGTGGCCGCCCCTCGCCGGCCCCGCCCGATGCCCGAGATGGACAAGCCCATCGACCTCCCCGAGCGGGAGAAGATCCTCGACACCCAGAAGGTGAGCGAGGACGTCGTCTTCAAGAAGGCCGAGGAGGCCGACCACACCGAGACGGACGACGACGAGGAGTTCAAGAAGGCCAAGGGCGACTCGCTCGACTTCGTGAGCGACAAGCCCTTCAAGGGGAAGGGCACCTACGACACGATCGGCGGCGGCGCGGGCGGCGGCGGCCGCTACGGCGGGCGCCTGGGCGGCAAGCGCGACCTCGTCTCCAAGGGCGGCGGCACTCCGGCCACGGAGGACGCGGTGCTCGCGGCGCTCAAGTGGCTGGCCCGGCATCAGTCGCCGGACGGCTCCTGGAACGTCACGGGATTCGCCCGGCAGTGCAAGGAGGGCTCCTGCACGCCGAACCCCGGCCACGAGGACTTCGACTCCGGGGTCACCGGACTCTCGCTCCTCGCGTTCCTGGGCGCGGGATTCTCCCACCTCTCGAAGGACGTCTACGAGGGGATCTGCTTCGGCGACGTGGTCCGCAAGGGCCTCCAGTGGATGATGAGCCACCAGGACCCCGAGGGCTGCGTGGGCTCGCGGAACGCGATGAAGTACATGTACAACCACACGATCTGCGCGCTCGCCCTCTCGGAGGCCTACGGCCTCACGGGCTCCAGCCTCTTCAAGGACCAGGCCCAGAAGGCGGTCGACTTCACGATCGCGGCCCAGAACCCCGGCAAGGCCTGGCGCTACAGCTACAAGTGCGGCGACAACGACTCGTCCGTGACCGGCTGGGCGGTCATGGTGCTGAAGTCCGCCGAGATCTCCGGCCTCTCGATCGCGCCCTCGGGCTACGCCGGGTCCCGCGCCTGGTACGACGAGGTCACGAGCGACGCCTACGGCCGCGTGGGCTACAACATGCGCGACACGGGCAAGGTCTTCATCCCGGGCGTGAACGAGCAGTTCGACCACAACGAGGCGCTGACCGCGATCGGCGTCATGTCCCGGATCTTCATGGACCGCACGAAGGGCGACCCCCGGCTCTCGAACGGCTGCGACCTCATCCTCCGTGCCAAGCCCCAGTGGAGCGGGAACGCGATCGACTTCTACTACTGGTACTACGCGAGCCTCGCCCTCTTCCAGTTCGACGGCCCCTCGGGCGCGAAGTGGAAGAGCTGGAACGAGGACATGAAGAACGCGCTCGTCAAGAACCAGAACGTGAAATCGGCGGGCTGCAAGCGCGGCTCGTGGGAGCCGGTGGACCGCTGGAGCGCGGAAGGCGGCCGGGTCTACGGCACGGCCATCAACGCGCTCACGCTCGAGGTCTACTACCGCTACGCCAACGTGTTCGGACAGCGGAACTAGGCCCGCATCTCGTCCCGGGGGGCGGGCGGCCGCGCGGGCCGTCCGCCCCCTGACCTTATGAAAGGCCCCGCCGTCGCCTGGGCCGCGGCCTCGGTGGCCGCGCACGTCGTCGCCCTCGTCCTCCTGGCCATGAGCCGCCTGGCCCGCCCCGCGGAGGGCGAACTCCGGCCGGGCGGCCTCCCGGACCCCGAGGGCCCCGCGGCGGTGGTCCGACTCGACACGCCCCCCGACTTCATCGAGCCCCGCCGTTTCGAAGGACCATTCCTGCCCCCGCCCACGACCGAGTTGCCCTTCGATCGCGGTTGGACCCAGCGGATCGACTGCACCATCGACGATCGTCCGAAGGAGGCCCCTCCGGTCCACGACCCCCTGCGGCTGGCCCGCATCCGCGTCTCTCCTCCGGGTGGGAACCCGGGCGAAGGCGCCGTCCTCGCCGCTCTGCGCTGGCTCGCCCGCCACCAGGGGCCGGACGGGGCCTGGAAGCCGACGCTCGACTGCGGGCGCTGTCTCCCCAGCCCCGGGAACGACGACCACCGCGTCGGCGTCACGGCGCTCGCCCTCCTGGCGTTCGTCCGTGCCGGCCACACGACGGGATCGAGCGCCGTCTACGACGGCATCTCGTTCGCGGAGGTCGTCCGCTCGGCCCGCCACGCCCTTCGGACCGCGCAGGACGCCGAGGGCTGCATCGGCCCCTACCGGGACGGGAAGTTCATGTACGACCACGCCTTGGCCACGCTCGCGCTGGCCGAGTCGGCAAACCCCTGCCTCCCCGACCCGGCGGTCCGGCGGGCGACGGACTTCCTCCTCGTCGCGCAGAACCCAGGCCTCGGCTGGCGCTACAGCGTCCGGCCGGGCGAGAACGACACCTCAGTTACCACCTGGGCCGTCCTCGCCCTTCTCGCCGCAGAGAAGAATACGGAGGAGCGCTACGATTACCGCGGGCCCCGCGCGTGGTACGACTCCGTGACCGAGGAGGCCTATGGGCGTGCCGGATACACCCACAGAGGCCCCCGCAGGTGGGGAATCCCGTGGCCCAACGAGAACTTCGACCACCACGAGACCCTGACTGCCATGTCGGCCGTGGTCCGCAAGAGGCTCGAGGGGTCGAACGCGCCGGAGTACTGCGCCCTCGACCTCCTCCACCGCGACCGTCCCTTGTGGGACGCCAACCTGATCGACTTTACATACTGGCACTTCGGGACCTTGGCCATGGTCGAGATCGATCCTCCCAACGGGAAGCGCCGCAAGGCCTGGAAGGAGGACACGCTCCGCGCGATCCTCCCCAACCAGCGTACGCTCGCCCACGGCTGCCGGAACGGCTCGTGGGACCCGGTCGATAAGTGGAGCGCCGAGGGCGGCCGGGTCTACGCGACGGCGATGAACGCGATGACCCTCCGCATGCTCTCGGATTGAGACCCGCACTCCCCGCGGGGGAGTGAGCGGAACCCTCCCCGCGGCCGCGGGCGAGGAGGCCGGCTATAATGCCGATCATGGAGGGGATCTGCGGCGTCTGCCGGCAATCGCTCGCGGGCGACGCGCTCGCCGCCTGCACCCGCTGCGGCGCCTCCTACCACCCGGACTGCTGGCGGTATAACGGGCGGCGCTGCGCGGTCTACGCGTGCACGCCGTCCCGAGGGATCTCGCGGGTCCGCCGCGGGCGCGGGCTGAGCCGCGCGGACACCGTGATGGCGCTCGTCGCCGTCGGGATCCTCGTCCTCCTCGTCCTCCTCGCCCTCCAGACCTTCCTGCCCTGACCGTCTCGGCGCGCCGGGACGATTCGCGGTGAACCTTTTCCCCATCCCCGCGTTTGCAGGGAGTGCCGCGCGAGGCGCGCGCAACGGAAGGGGGCCTGCCCCGCCGGAGCGCCGCCCGTAGGATGCGCGGAGGCGGGGGCGAGCCGAGCCGAAGTAAAACCCCCGGACCGAAGGAGCAGAGACACTCTGTCCACGGCGTGCCGTGAGGAGGCGATCATGCTGGCGCCGGAAGAGACCCGGGACCCCGAGGCGGCGGGCGAACAGATCATCCGCAGGACGCCCTGGTGGGCGATCTCCGTGGGGCTCCACACGGTCGCCGTGATGCTCCTGGCCTTCTTCTGGGTCGTCCAGGCCCAGGAGCCGATCGTCGAGACGACGGTCCTGCGCCGCCCGCCCCCGAAGACGCCCGACGTCATCTTCGACCCCACGCCGGTCTACGCGGCCGTCCCCCTCCAGGTCGACAGGAAGGTCGAGAGCCCCATGCTCACCGTCGAGCGCGACGAGAAGAACGAGACTCCCGACTTCGAGGACTTCGAGAAGGCCAAGGGCGACCCCGACTTCGTCTCGACCAAGCCCTTCAAGGGCAAGGGCGCCAACGACGCGATCGGCGGAGGCGGGGGCGGCGGCGGACGGAAGGGCGGCCCCTTCGGCGGGCGCAGGCTCCGGCAGGCGGGCGGCCAGGGCGGGCCCAAGACCCCCGACGACGCCGTGCTCGCCGCGCTCAAGTGGCTCTCCCGCCACCAGAACGAGGACGGCTCCTGGGGCGTCCAGGGCTACCTCGGCCGCTGCGGCCGCGTGCACGCCGGCCGCTGCACGCCCAACCCGGACAGCGCCTCGCCGGACTTCGACGCCGGCGTGACGGGCCTCTCGCTCCTCGCCTTCCTGGGCGCAGGCTTCTCGCACCTCTCGCGCGACACTCACGACGGGATCTGCTTCGGCGACGTGGTCCGGAAGGGCCTCCAGTGGTTCGTCTCGAACCAGCAGCTCGACGGCTTCCTCGGCCCGCGGACCGGGCACAAGGAGATGTACAACCACACGATCGGAGCGCTCGCCCTGACGGAGGCGTACGGCCTGACGGGCTCCTCGCTCTTCAAGGACAACGCCCGGAAGGCGATCGACTACATGATCCTCGCCCAGAACCCGGGCATGGGCTGGCGCTACAGCGCCCGCTGCGGGGACAACGACACCTCCGTCACCGGCTGGGCCGTTATGGCCCTGAAGAGCGCCGAGCTCTCCGGGATCGAGTTCCCTCCCTCCGCCTACGACGGCGCCCGGGCCTGGCTGAACGACGTGACCGAGGACTCCTACTGCCGCACGGGCTACACCTTCAAGGGCACCGGCAAGGTCTTCTGCGCCCACAACCAGCACTTCGACCATCAGGAGGCGCTGACGGCGATCTCCGTCATGTCCCGGATCTTCATGAACCGGAAGACGGACCCCAAGGTGAACGCCGGCGCCGAGCTCCTCATGCGGGACCTGCCCGCCTACGAGGGCACCCGGACCGACTTCTATCACTGGTACTACTCGGCCCTCGCCCTCTTCCAGTTCGACGGGCCCAACGGGCCCCTCTGGTCCCGCTGGAGCAAGGCCATGATCGAGGCCCTGGTCAAGCCCCAGAACACGCGACCGGGGTCCTGCAACGACGGGTCGTGGGAGCCCGTGGATCGCTGGAGCTGCGAGGGCGGCCGGGTCTACGCCACGGCCATCAACGCCCTGACGCTTGAGGTCTTCTACCGCTACGAGAATGTCCTTGGGGGCAAGCGCAAGTAGCCCTTCGACTCGGCCGGCCCCGCCGGCCTTGCTCAGGGCAAGCCCCCCGAGAGCTTGTTAACCCGCCCCGGGGCCGGTAACCTGGCACGCCAACGGCCCCGGGGCCGGGTCATAATCGGGAGAAGCCGACCCACCCATCCGGCCGCTCCGCGGGCCGAGACAAAGCGCCCAGGCTCCCGATTTCCAGATCCGAGATGCAAGATGCTAGCTACCAGATACTTACAATCGACTTCCGGATCGACTTTCTTTCGCTCCCCTGAACCTTTCACCCCCGGGCTCCGTTGGTACTCCTTGCAGTTACTCTGTAGTCTGGGGTAGGATTAAGGGATCCTGCGGGCGAGACTGGATTAGGAGGCGTCTATGGCGACTCGTGGCGTTCCCATCCCTCCTCCCGAAGAGGAGCCGATGGAGGAGGAGCAGGTTGAACAGGAACTGCCCCCCGGGGAACCGCAGACGACGGGCGAGAAGATCATCGCCTCGACCCCTTGGTGGGCGATCTCGACGGGCCTCCACGTGGTGATGGCCCTGATCATCGGCTTCTTCTGGGCGGTGAACGCCCGGGAGGACGAGGAGGCGGTCGTCGTCAGCCCGCCCCGCAAGCCGCGCGTGCTCCCCGAGATGGAGAAGCCGCGCGACCTCGACCCCAACAAGAAGATCCTCGACATGGAGAAGTCGGTCGAGGACCCGGTCTACCGGAAGGACGCCGAGGAGGCGGACCATAACGAGACCGCCGACGAGGAGGAGTTCCAGAAGGCCAAGGGCGACTCGCTCGACTTCGTGAGCGACAAGCCGTTCAAGGGCAAGGGCACTTACGACGTGATCGGCGGCGGGGCCGGCGGCGGCGGCCGTTACGGCTCGCGCCTGGGCGGCAAGCGCAACCTCGTCGCCCGCGGCGGCGGCGGCGGCGACACGGAGGACGCCGTGCTCGCGGCCCTCAAGTGGCTCTCGCGGCACCAGAACGCCGACGGCTCCTGGAAGACCCAGAGCTTCATCAGCGAGTGCCGCAAGATCGCCAAGTACTCCCAGGGCGGCAACTGCACCCCGAACCCCGGGCACGACGACTTCGACGCCGGCAACTCCGGCCTCGCGCTCCTCGCGTTCCTGGGCGCCGGCTACTCGCACCTCTCGAAGGACACCTACGACGGCATCTGCTTCGGCGACGTGGTCCGCAAGGGCCTCCAGTGGATGATGAGCCACCAGGACCCCGAGGGCTGCGTCGGGAGCCGCAACGCGCAGAAGTATATGTACAACCACACGATCTGCGCGCTCGCGCTCTCCGAGGCGTACGGCCTGACCGGCTCCAACCTCTTCAAGGACCAGGCCCAGAAGGCGGTCGACTTCACGATCGCGGCCCAGAACCCCGGCAAGGCCTGGCGCTACAGCTACAAGTGCGGCGACAACGACTCGTCCGTCACCGGCTGGGCGGTCATGGTGCTCAAGTCCGCCGAGATCTCGGGCCTCTCGTTCCCCCGCTCGGGCTACGAGGGCACCCGCGCCTGGTACGACGAGGTCACGGAAGAGGCCTACGGCCGAGTGGGCTACACCCACAAAGGCACGGGCAAGGTCTTCGTCCCGGGTCTCAACGAGCAGTTCGACCACCACGAGGCCCTGACCGCGATCGGCGTCATGGCCCGCATCTTCATGGACAAGAACAAGGGGGACCCGCGCCTCACGGCCGGCTGCGACCTCCTGCTCCGGGACAAGCCCAAGTGGGAGGGCAACCTGATCGACTTCTACTACTGGTACTACGCGAGCCTCGCGCTCTTCCAGTACGACGGCCCCAGCGGCCCGAAGTGGAAGGGCTGGAACGAGGACATGAAGAACGCGCTCGTCAAGAACCAGAACACCGGCGCGTCTGGCTGAAAGAACGGCAGCTGGGAAACCATCGACCGTTGGTCGGGGGAAGGCGGCCGGGTCTACGGGACGGCCATCAACGCGCTGACGCTGGAAGTGTACTACCGCTACGCGAACGTGTTCGGCACCAAGTAATCGCAGGAACCATAGACGCCCAACGACCCCCGGGTCGCAAGACCCGGGGGTTTTTCTTTCGCGTTAACCCTCATACGTCGTGTTAGGGTTAACACTTCGGTTTACCGGCGGCGCTGGGGGACGTCCAATTCCAGGCACCCCAGACCGCAGCGTCTCCACGCGGTCGTACCGGCGGCGCCGGGAGTCGACTTCGTCCCGCCCTGCAGGGCGGAACGCTCATCCACCCGACCCCGGCGCCGCCCTTCCTCCAGGCAAGGCAGATCATCCTTTCGCCACCGGGCCCGACCTTGGGGGCGGCGCGATGGCGAAGGGTGGGCTTGCAAATACTGTTAAGCCGCCGAACGGATCCGGCCGATGAACCCTGTGAGAGGGGACTGTATGGACCGGGGCGCTCCTCCCGTCGACCCGCGGCTCTTGGACGCGTTCCGCCTCGCCGCGCGCGCGCGGGGGGCCCTCGGCGCCGCGGGCATCGGTCTCGAACTCTGGGAGGCCCTCCGCCTCGCCCAGTCGGAAGGCTCCTATCTCACCGAGGAGGTCCGGAAGGTCTCCTCGCTCCGTGCCGCCGGCAAGGCCGCCCGCGCCGGCTCCATGCTCCAGGAGGCCATCGACCGCGTCCGCCGGGCCCACGGCCGCCACGCCCGGGTGCTCCGGCCCGTCCTCGAGGCCCTCCCCGCCGCGCCGGACGCCGAGCGCCTTGAGGTCACCCTCGCCCTGGCCTTCGCCACCCCCGATCGCCGCGCCGCGCTCGACCGCTGGGCGGCCGACCCCGCGCCCGCGACCGGCACCCTGGCCGCCCTGGCCGAGGAGTCCGGCTTCCTCCTCGCCGCCCTCCGCTCCCCCGTCCTCCCCGAAGGCGTCGACCCCGAGCTCTTCGCCGATCTCCGCGAGGCCGACCGCCTCCGCCGCCGCCTTCCTTCCCGCCCCGAGCTCTCCGAGATCCTCCCCCTCGCCATCCACGACCGCGCCGCCGTCCGCCGCGCCGCCCAGGACCTCGCCGCCCCCGCGCCCGTCGACGGCCTGAACGCGGGTCTCATCCGCTTCCTCGAGGGCCTCCTCGACTTCCAGGAGTGCACCGGCGGCCTCGCCCGCGATCTCCGCGCCTACGCCGCGACCCTCCCGATGGGGTGCTACGGCCCCGAGACCTTCGAGCTCGCCCTCGGACTCATCCTCGCCTCCCCCGAGGGGCTCCGCCGGGCCGAGCAGTGGCTCGAGGATCCCGAGCGCTGCCGCGTCGAGGCCGCCCTCCGCCTCGAGGGCGTCATCGGCAAGGCCCAGAACTACGAGCGGGCCCTCCGGAGCCTCCCCGCCGCCTGAGCCCGCGGGACGGATTTGACAACCCGGAACTCCGGCTTAGAATCCACTCAGACGATGGACGAGCCGGACGTCTTCGAGGGATCGATGCGGATCGCGCGGGAGGAATACCCCGCCCTCGACGTCCCCCGCTACCGCGACCGCCTCGAGCGCTTCGCCGCCGAGGCCCGCAGACGCGTGACGGGGGAGGGCCGACGCGCCGTCTCCCAGCTCAACGAGTTCTTCTTCGACCGCCTCGGCTTCCGCGGGAACTCCGAGGACTACTACGACCCGCGGAACAGCTACCTGAACGACGTCATCGACCGCCGCACCGGGATCCCCATCACGCTCGCCACCGTCTACTGCGAGATCGGCCGGCGGGTGGGCCTCGCCTCCTTCGGCGTCGCCTTCCCGGGGCACTTCCTCGTCAAGTGCCTCCTTCCCCGCGCTCCCGTCATCGTCGACGTCTTCAACGCCCGGATCCTCACCCGGAAGGGCTGCCAGGCCCTCCTCGAGAACCTGGCCCCGGGGCGGGAGGTCCGGGTCTCCGACGGCATGCTCGAGATCGCCTCCCCCCGCCAGATCCTGGCCCGCATGCTGGCCAACCTCCGACGGGTCCACGCGATGAAGGGGGAGATCTCCCGCGCCGTCCGCTGGATCGACCTCTCGATCGAGCTGGGCCTGGGCGCGCCCGCCGACTACCGGGAGCGCGGCATGCTCCAGCTCCAGCTGGAGCGCTTCGGACGCGCGATCGACGATCTCGAGCGATACGCCCGTCTCGTGCCCGACGCCCCCGACCTCCCCCAGCTCCGCGAGCAGATCGACCTGGTCCGGAAGCTCCTCTCCCAGCTCAACTGAGCTATCGTCCTCCCGTGAGGGTCTTCAGGATCGTCCCGTCGTCGCCCACGGCGTAGCCGATCCCCGCCGTGTTCATCCAGATCGCCCGGAGGGTGGACTTCGTGTGGTCGGGCGAGAGCGTCCACGGGAAGGCGGGATCGGCGCCGTTCTCGGTCGCGTAGATCCCGTTCGAGACCCACCAGCCGAAGCCCGAGCTCGCGAAGGCGAGGCCCAGGGGCGCCGAGGCGCCCGCCGCGGGCGTCGAGGCCTGCCAGAGGGAGCCGACCTGGCCGGGAAGGAGGAGGCGCCAGACGTTCCCGCCGTCCGCCCCCGCGAAGAGGATGTTCGGCTGGGCTTGGAGCGCGCGGAGGGACTGTCCCGCCGGCCCTCCCGCGGTCGAGAGCGCGGTCCAGAACGTCCAGTTCGTGAGCGTGCTCTCGAGGAGCGTCCCCCCCGCCCCCCCCGCGTAGAGGTTGAAACCGCCCGCCGACGACGCCAGCGAGAGGTAGTCCACGTTCGGGATCCCCCCCACCGGGGTCCACGTGTTCCCCGGGCTCAGGTTCCCGTTCGTCGTCCAGAGAAGCCGCCCGCCGTCGCCCGCGCAGAATCCGAGGCCGTCCCCGACCGGGAAAAGCAGGGCCCGGTAGGTCGCCGCGGGCACGACCGCGGCCTGCCAGACTCCCGTCCCGTCCAGGTCCAGGTTCCGGAGGAGCGTCCCGCCCTCCCCGCACGCGTACGCCACGTCGCGCGACCCCGCCCGGGGAATGCTCACTCCCGTGTAGTTCACGAGCGCCGCGCCGGTCGTGAACGTCGACCAGGTCGCCCCGCCGTCCAGCGTCCTCAGGATCACCGGGCTCCCGAACGCGTTCAGGTCGCCGACGGCCAGGCCGATCCTCCCGTCCGACGTGAAGTCGACGGCGTTCAGCCGGACGAGCTGGCCCTTCGTCAGGTTCGTCCACGTCCCCCCGGCCGTGCACTTGAGGACCGTCCCGCGGTCGCCCACGGCGTAGCCGGTCTGGTCGTCCGCGAACCAGACGTCGTACAGGTCCTCGCCCGTGGTTCCGAGCGCCTGCTGGAACCACGAGGCGCCGCCGTCCGTGGTCTTCCAGACGTTCCCCGACGCGCCCACGACCCATCCGGTCAGGAGGTCCGCGGGGAAGTGGACGCCGCGGATCGAGAGGCCGGCGGGGAGGCTGTTGGCGAGGTCGCCGTCGGTCCAGACGATCCCGTCGGCCGTCCTCAGCACGGTCCCCCCGTCTCCCGCCGCGAAGCCGTTGGCGGCGTCGAGGAACGAGAAGTCGCGGATCACGCCGGACCCTCCGGGCAGGACGGCGGTCCCCCACGCGTTCCCCGCGATGTCGAGCCGGCGGATCCGTCCGCCCGCGCCGCCGTCCGAGCCGCCCACGTAGGCCGCGACGCCGACGAAGAACTCGAGGGCGTTCGCCGTGCCGCCCAGGCCGGAGTCGAGCGTCGAGAGGGCTCCGCTCTGGACGACCTCGACGATCCCGGTCGTCCGGAGGTAGTAGGCCAGGACGTCGGACTTCAGGTCGACCGCCGAGTACGCGGCGCCGCTGGCGGGAACGTCGGGGCTGCCCCAGGACGCGAGGCCGGTCGTCGCCCAGTACCGGCCGCCCGAGGCGTCGCTTCCGGCGGCGAGGGCGACGTTGCCGGCCACGTCCAGGGCCACCGCGTCGCCCCCGCGGGAGACGGGCAGGTGCTCCTGCTGGGTCCACGTGACCCCGCCGTCCCGGGTGCGGAAAAAGGAGGTGGACTCCCCCGCGATCAGGCCGTCGTCCGGGGTCCAGAACCGGACGGCGCGGAGGTGGCTCGAGGTGGGCAGGCGCTGCTGGTTCGACCAGGCGGGCGACAGGCCGGGCGGGCCCGTCCCGTCGTCCACGGGCGTGCAGCCGGCGAGGGCGGCCGCCAGGGCCAGGCGCGCGGCGCTGCGCAAGGGCACCTGTCCTCCCGTTACGGCACGGGTTTCCCGCCGCTGGCGGTCACCTGGATGACTCCCTGGTCGCCGACCGCGGCTCCGAGGAGCCCCGCCGCGCTCATCCAGATGCCGCGCAGCGTGAACTGGGTGTGGTCGGGGGAAGGCTGCCAGGACGTGCCGCCGTTCTCCGTGGTATAGACGCCGTTGGAAACCCACCACCCGAAGAGGGGCGTCGCGAACGCGAGGCCGTTCGGCGCGGTGGCGCCGGCGGGCGCCGGGGTGAGGGCCCAGGCCCCGGGACCGACGAATTTCTTGTGGACGCCGGGAGCGGGCGCCGCGCAGCCCGCGTAAAGCACGTCCGCCGGGCCGCCGGGCGCCGTAGGATCGAAGCCGCTCTGGAGGGCGTTCACCGTGAGGGTGCCGGCGAGCGCGGGGGCCACGGCCGCCCACGTGGTCGACGTGGGGAACGGGCTCCCGGCCACGACCCCGCCCGTCCCGCCCGCGTAGACGCGGATGTTGTTCAGGCTGTCCCGGACGTGCGACAGAGCCCGGTACCCCGCCGCCGGCACGGTCGTCGCGGCGGTCCACGTGAGGTTCGTGGTGGCGTCGTCGATATAGACGATGGTGCTCGCGTCGCCGACGCAGACGCCGTGGTCGTCGTCGTCCGGGAAGAGGACGGCGCGGAGCGTGTTGGCTCCGGCGCCGCTCGTCATGGCCGTCCACGTCCCGGCGCCCGCGAAGTCCGGGTTCCGCAGGATGGTCCCGTTCGTGCCGCAGACGTAGGCGACGTTCCGGGAGCCGTTCTTCGGGATGCTGACTCCGAAGTAGTCCTGGACCGGGGGGGTCGGCGCGTACTCGTTCCAGGTGGCGCCGGCGTCGACGCTCCGGAGGATGATTCCGGTGCCGCCCAGGACGCTCCCCACCGCCAGGCCGCGCTGCCCGTCGCTCGTGAAGTCCACGGCATTGAGCTGGGCCCGTTTCCCCTTCGTCAGGTTGGTCCAGAGCGTCCCCCCGTTGGAGGTCTTGAGCACGACGCCCCTGTCACCCACGGCGTAGCCGGTGCTGGTGTCCACGAACCAGACGTCGTAGAGATGTTCCGGAGTGACGCCGACCGCCTGCTGGGTCCAGGTGGTCCCGCCGTTGGTGGTCCTCCAGACGTTCCCCGCGTTCCCCACGACCCAGCCGTTGGCCGAGTCGACCGGGAAGTGGATGCCGCGGAGCAGGATGCCGGGGGGGAGGATGTCGGAGGGGTCGGCATCGTTCCAGGTGGCCCCGTCGACGGTGGAGAGGAGCGTGGAGTTTTCCCCGCACGCGTAGCCGGCGTTGAACGCCCCCATGCTCAGGTCTCGGAGCACGCCCAGGCGGTTGGCGGTCAGGGTCTGGGCCCCCCAGGTGGCGCCGAAATCGTCCGTCCTCCGCAGGTCGGAACCGGTCCCGGCCCCGTTGGCGCCGGCCGCGTATCCGATCCCGGTGAGGCCGATGATGTCGATGGCGTGCCCGGCCCCCCCCAGCCCCGTGGGGAAGGGCCCCGACCAGGCGCCGTCGTATCCCAGGAAGCTCCCGTCGGCGCGAAGGTAGTAGACGACGGCGGGCGTGGCCCCGGAGTCCGGGGTGAAGATGTCCACCGCCGTGAACGGGGGCCCGGGCGCCGGCGTGTTCAGGACGGTCCAGTTGACCGAATTCGTGGTGTTCCAGACCTTGCCGACTCCCGCCAGGTCGGCTCCGACGGCGTGGAGGGTCAGGGACTTGGCGTCCATGGCGGCGATGTGGCCGCTCTCGGCCTGGGGCACGTGCTCCTGCTGGAACCAGGTGAGGCCCCCGTCGTCGGTCCGGAAGATGGCCGTGTTCTCGCCCGCGACGATGCCCTGGAGGGCGTTGGCGAAGCGGACGGCGCGGAGGTTCTCCGCGGTGGGGACGGGATGGACCGTGGTCCAGAAGGGCGGGGTGCCCGCGACGCCTCTCCCGCCCCCGCTGCTGTCCCCGCCCCCGCAGGCGCCCGAGAGCGCCGCCACGACCGCCAGGCCCAGACTCGTCGCCGACTTGCCGTTCACGGGTCCTCCTTGAGGGTTCCGATCCTATCCCTCGAGCGCTTCCCGCAGGGCCCCGAGCCGCCGGCCGAACGCGTCGGCCTCCAGGACCGGACCCGCGGCCTCCACGGGGAGCTCGCGGTCCAGTTCCACCCAGGAGACGCACCCTTCGTACGCCCGGGCGTCCTCCACGACGGGCGGCCGGGCGAGCCGGAAGGCGCGGACGGCCAGGACGTGCACCCCCGGCTCCTTCCCGTAGCGGAAGCGGCGCTCGACGTCCTCCCGCGGGATCCGGTGCATCGACTCCAGCCGGCCGAGCCGGTCGAGGTCGCGGACCTCGAAGTCTCCCTCGACGCGCGCGTAGGGGCCGAGCTCGACCCGCCCGGGCGGCGCGCCGCCCGATTCATGGAAGCGGGTGGGGAAGAGGAAGAACTCGGGGTGCTCGACCTCGAAGCCGCCCCGGCGCTCGCGGAGGCCTCCCTTCCGGATGAGGAGGACCTGCTCGCCGCTCGAAAGAAGCTCGCAGATCCCCGCCCATTCCTTGAGGGCGTAGCGGTTGCGCGACCGCAGAGACACGTCCATATTCACAAGTCCGGGGTCGGTTCCCCTCCCGAATCCGGCGGGAAGGGGGGCCGGGGGGAGCTTCCTCGGCGGGGTCCGGGACCCTATTTCTTCGCGACCGCCGGAGGGGATGCCGCGGCCTTCCTCGCGGCCGCCTCCCCCTGGAGCGCGCCGAGCGCGGCGGCGATCCTGGCCTCCGCGTCCTTTCGGCCCTCGGTCTGGGAGGCGAGCGACCGGGTCGCCTCGGCCAGGGCCTTCTCCGCGTGGGCGGACTTCTCCTCGAGCTTCCGGGCGAGCGCGGCCAGCTCCTGGGCCTTGGCCTTGAGCTTGCCGTTCTCGTCGGTCAGCATCGAGTGGGCGAGCAGGGAGGCATCGACCTTGGCCTGGAGGTCCTTGATGACGGCGTCCTGCTTGGACGCGGCCTCGAGCTGCCGGCGGGCCCCTTCGAGGTCCCGCGCGAGGGTCTCGCTCTTGGAGCGGAACTGGTCCCGCTCGGCGGCGACCTTCTTGAGCTCGACGAGCTGGGCCTCGAGCCGCGAGATCTTGGTCTTCTGGCGGTCGGCGTACTCGCGGAGGAGCTTCTCGGGATCCTCCTCGACCGGCGCGGCCGGGGCCGGCTCCGCTTTCGGGGCCGGAGGGGGCGCGATGCGACGCAGCTCCGAGGCGTTCCGGGGGTCGGACGCGGGCTTCGGGGCCGCCGGAGGGGGCGCGACGGCGGGTTTCCTCAGCTCGGTCGCGGGCCTGCGGACCGGCTCGGGAGCGGAGGCCGCGCTCGCGCGGGCGAGCTCGATCTTCGTCGAATCGGTCGGGAGGCTGATCACCGGAAGGTCGCCGTCCATGACATCCCCCATCGTTCTAGGCCCGCCGGACGTCCCGATTGTAGGAGCGCGGCCGGGCCAGTTCAACTACCTTCGACCGGCCGCCCCCGCTATAATGGGAGCGGCGTGAGCACCCACAGCGACTTCGTCATCGGCCGGATCGCTCTGGAGCGGGGGCTGCTCTCGGTCGACCAGCTCGCCGAGTGCCTGGGGGAGCAGAAATCGGCGCCCGCCTCGACGCTGGGCGCGATCATGCTCCGGAAGGGGCTGGTCAAGCAGCAGGACCTCGACAGCCTGCTCGACGAGCAGAAGCAGCGCCTGGCGGAGGCCCTGGAACTCTCGGATCCCAAGCTCGAGGACGCGCTCCTGGGCCGGCTCCTCATCCGGCAGGGGATGGTGAAGGAGGCGCAGGTCTACGAATGCCTCCGCGCCTCGGCGGAGATGGCCGAGGCGGGGGAGAAGGCTCCCCGGCTGGGCGAGCTCCTGGTCCGGAAGGGCTTCCTCGCGACCGACGCGGCCCGGCGCGTCCTCCTCCCCCCCCGCAAGGAGGAGCTCGTCTGCCCTTCCTGCAACGACCACTTCACGGCGGCCGCCCTCGAGCCGGGCAAGAAGTACACCTGCAAGAACTGCGGCCACGTCCTCGAGCGCCAGGAGCGGCTCTCGGAGAAGCACGAGACGACCGAGTCGATCAAGCTCGAGATGCCCGAGGACGCGGCGCGCGTCCTCAAGGACCCGGCGCGGCAGTTCGCGGGCGGGAAATACCTCCTCGTCGAGGAGGTCGGCCGCGGCGGGATGGGGGTGGTCTGGAGGGCCTGGCAGGTCGACCTCCGCCGCACCGTCGCGATCAAGATCCTGGTCGGGACGATGTGGACGGACGTCGAGCTCAAGCGCTTCTACCGCGAGGCGCAGATGGCGGCCTCGCTCTCGCACCCGAACATCGCCTCGATCTACGAGGTGGGGGCGCACGAGGGGAAGCACTACATCGCGATGGAGTTCGTGGAGGGCGACTCGCTCGCGCGCCTGATCGCCCCTCCCCCGAACAAGCAGGGGACGGCGCGCGCGGTGCGGCACCTCCCGCCCCGCCGCGCGATCGAGATCCTCCGGGAGGCCGCGCTCGCGGTCGACTACGCGCACTCGAAAAAGATCATCCACCGGGACCTGAAGCCCCACAACATCATGGTCCAGCGATCCGACGGGCGGGTCTACGTCATGGACTTCGGCCTGGCCAAGCCCATCAAGGCCCAGGACTCGATCACGATGTCGGACGCGATCGTGGGGACGCCGCAGTACATGTCCCCCGAGCAGGCCCGGGGGGACACGGTCGACCGGCGGACGGACCTCTTCTCGCTCGGGGCGCTCCTCTACCACGTCCTGACCGGCCGCGCGCCCTTCGACGGCCGCTCTCCGGCCGAGGTGATGATGTCGGTCCTGGCGGACGACCCGCCGCCCATGCGGAAGCTGAATTCCCGGATCCACGCGGACGTGGAGACGATCTGCCTGAAGGCGCTCGACAAGGACCGCGACCGGCGCTACGACTCGGCGCGGAGCCTGGCGGACGACCTGGGGCGATACCTGGAGGGCGAGCCGATCAGCGCCCGGCCGCTCTCCCGGCGGGAGAAGCTCTGGCGCGAGGCGCGCCGGAGGCCGATCCTCTCGGCCCTCCTGGCGGCGGCCGGGGCGGCGGCGCTCCTGGTTGCGGGGATCTTCCTCGTCCTCCACCTCCGGACCCAGGGGAAGATCGGCGAGTTCATCGACGAGGCCCGGGAGCACAACCGGGTCGGGCGCTTCGAGGAGGCGAAGGCCTCGTGCGAGAAGGTCTTCGGCCACGACCCGGGGAACGCGGGGGCCAGGAGCGTCTGGGAGTACGCCGAGCTCAAGCTCCAGGAGCGCCGGCGCCTCGCCCAGCGCGAGCAGGAGCGGACCGAGCGCGAGCTCCAGCGCGACTTCCAGGAGGCGGACACCTTCTTCAAGGCCGGCCTCTTCCAGCAGGCTCTCGAGATCTACAACCGGATCCTGGGCTCGCCTTCCCGGCGGAGCGACCCTCTCGCCAACGAGCGCAAGGCGCAGTGCATGGACGCCATCGCGCGGAAGGAGCTGGAGGCGGTCACCACGAAGGAGACCCTCGACGAGGAGCGGCGGCTCCAGCGCGAGCGGGAGGCGGCGCTCGAACTCAAGCAGAAGGCCCGGGCCGTGGCGATCACCTTCTACGAGGCCGCCCGCCTCGCCGTGGACAAGGCCTCCCGGATGCGGCTCCGGGCCGACGGCTACTCGGTGGCGGACATCCGCGACCTCTACCAGGAGGCCCGGGACCTCCTCACCAAGGCGCTCACCACCGACGACACCTACGCGGAGGCCTACTTCTTCCGGGGCCAGCTCCGCCACAAGATGGGCGACTACCTCCTGGCCGTGGCCGACTTCAAGAACGCGAAGGACCGGAGCTCCGAGTCGGGCCCCGCCCCCTTCGGCGCGGCCGCGGCCTACCTCGCGCTCTACGTCCTCCACGCCCACACGCCCGACGTCCCGGACCGGGAGTCCCGCAACGAGGCGATGACCCGGATGCAGGACTGGGCCCAGACGGCCGGGCGGGCCCAGAACCCCTTCGAGCGCTTCGCCGCGGAGGCCCTCCTGGATTTCCAGCGCCGGGACTTCGAGAAGGCCGAGGACAAGCTCAAGACCGTGGCCGAATCGGGCAAGGCGAACTTCTTCTGGCACTTCGTGCGCGCCGCGATCTCCGCCGAGAACGGCGACTTCCGATCGGCCGAGCGGGACCTGACGTCCGCCCTGGAGCTGGAGCCCGCCTCGCTCGAGGCCTACTTCCTCCGCGCCGCCGTCCGGATCCGAACCGAGAACCTGGCCGGGGCGCTCGACGACGCCCGCCTCGCCGTCGAGGCCGCGCCCGCCCCCGCCGAGCGCGCCATCCTCTACGCCGTCCATGTCCTCCGCGCCCACGTGCACCACGAACTCAACGACCTCGACAAGGCCCTCCAGGACCTCCGGAAGGCCGTGAACTACGCCGGTCCCCTCGCCGGCCAGGTCACCGGCGTCATCGCCCGCTGGGAGCGCGAGGCGAAATCGGAGAAGTAGTTCCGGCGGGCGGCCGCCCCGGGACGGCGTCCGGAGCGGGGTCCCCGGCGGCGCCCCGATGCCCCCCGCTCCGCGGGCGTTCCCCCTTGACGACCGGTCTTCCCCGGGGTAAAGTACTTTGTGGTACAAAGTAGAGGGGCGGAGGTGGACGAGCGCGACCGGGCCGCGCGGGACCTCGCCCGGATCCGGGTCCTGATGGAGCGGGCCGGGCGCTACTCCCACCTCTCGGGCTTCTCCGCCATCCTGGCCGGCCTCCTCGCCGTGGCGGGGGCGGTCGCCTGCAAGGCGCTCGAGGCGAACTTCAATTACCCGGGACACGCCCGGACCCTGGGCCTCGTCTGGGGCTCGGTCCTCGCCCTGGCCGCCGCCCAGCACCTGGGCTTCACCCTCGTCCACGCCCGGCGCTCCGCCGAGCCCGTCTGGTCCCCCCTCGTCCAGCAGGTGCTCGTGGCGGTCCTCCCGGCCTTCTTCGTGGGCGCCGCGATCACGGGATACGGGCTCCAGACGGGCCAGCTCGACCTCCTCCCCCCCATCTGGATGCTCGCCTACGGCTCGTCGCTGGCGGGCCTGGGCCTCTACGCGGGGGGCCGCTTCCAGGTCGTGGGCGCCCTCTTCCTCCTCCTCGGCGCCGCGGGCCTCTGGTGGTGGAAGGAGTACGGCCTCCGCCTCATGCTCGCCTCCTTCGGGGGGCTCCACGTCCTCCTCGGGGCCTGGATGCTATGGAAGCCGCGGCCCTGAACCGCCTCAACGCCCTGATCCACGAGAGGGCCCGGCTCGGGATCATGTCGGCCCTCGCCGCCCGCGGTCCCGCGCTCTTCACCGAGCTCAAGGCCCTCCTGGACATGACCGACGGGAACCTCTCCGTCCACCTCCGCGTCCTCGAGGAGGCCGACTACGTCTCGATCGAGAAGCGCTTCGTCGGACGGAGGCCGCAGACCGCCGTCCGCCTCTCGAGGAAGGGCCGCCTCGCCTTCGAGCACTACGTCGAGGCCCTCGAGGAGATCGTGAGGAGGAAGTGACCGCCCTCGTCCACGCCCTGCTCCAGAGCCGCGGGACGGAGCTGTCTCCCCCCCGCCTCCTGGCCGTGATCGCCGCCTCGAGCTCCGCGTTCGGGGCCGCCGTGGGGGCCTACGTGGGCCGCTTCCAGATCCTCTACGACGCCGTCAAGATGCCCGCCTTCCTGCTTTCGACGCTCGGGCTCTCCTTCGCCGCGATGCACCTCTTCGCGGCCCGGGAGCTCAAGGCGCGCGAGACGTTCGCCGTCGCCCTCGAGACGGTGGCCGTGACGTCCGTCGTCCTCGGGGCCCTCGCGCCGGTCGTCCTTCTCCTCGGATTCTCCTGCCCCCTCCGCGACCCGCGGGCCTACGGCTTCCTCATCCTCCTCCTCACGGCGTCCGTCGCCGCGGGGGGCCTGGCCGGCGTCGCCCGGCTCCGCCGGCGCCTGGGATCGCTCCGGCTCACGGTCGCCTGGGTCGCGGTCTACCAGTTCACCGGGGCGCAGACGGCCTGGCTCCTCAAGCCGTGGGTGGGCCACACGTTCACCGACGACCGCTTCCTCCCCCTCCGCGAGAACCTGAAGGGCAACTTCTACGAGTCGGTGTTCCGGACCTTCCTGGGGATGTTTTCGTAAGGAGCAGGCCATGGCCGAAGCGATCCACGTCACCCCCGAAAGCCGCCTCTTCGCGCGCCTCGAGCAGGACCGCTTCGACGCCGGCCGGGCCGGGCCCTTCGCCGTCGCGGGCGCCGTCCTCAAGTCCCAGGGCGCCGTGATCCGCGACGTCCAGCAGGCCCGCCACCTCCCGGCCTACCTGGGCAGCCTCTTCGCCGCCACGCTCCTCCTCTCGGCCGCCTACGGGGCCGTCCTCGGGCTCTTCCAGCCCGGCCTCCAGACCCTCTTCGCCGCCCTCAAGCTCCCGATCGTCGTCTTGGGCTCGGCCCTCCTCTGCGCGCCCACCTTCTTCGTCTTCAACTCGATCCTGGGCTCGAAGCTCGGCTTTCCCCAGACCGTGGCCGTGGTCCTCTACCTGGCCGCCAGCGCTGCCCTGGTGCTCGTCGCGTTCGCCCCCATCGCCTGGCTCTTCACCGTCTCGAGCGGCGGGCCGGGCTTCCTCCGCGGGCTCCACCTCCTCGTCTTCCTGATTGCCGCGGCCTACGGCCTGAGGAGTCTCAACACCGCGCGGCGCTACCTGAACTACATCGACGCCACCCAGACCCCCGTCCACGGGGGCTTCCTCTTCCTCTGGTTCGGGATCGTCGTCTTCGTCGCCCTCCAGATGGCCTGGTACTTCCGCCCGCTCCTCCTCCCGGGCCCCTTCCACTCGGGACAGCGCGGCCTCTTCTTCGAGGCCTTCTCCCTCTGGACGGGGGCCCCGTAGTGAGCGAGTCCTGGATCCTGCTGGCCGACCGATGCTTCCCGCGGGGCCGCGTCCTGGCCCCCCGGGTCCTCGTCCGGGACGCGCCGATCCTGTCCCAAGCCGACCTGGGAGGACGACCCGGCCCAGGGCTTGATCGGGCCCGGGGTGCCCCCTAGAATCGTGTCGTGGCTACGGAGCTCAGCGCGCTTCTTGCGGCCGTGGACCAGCGGCCCTTCCGGCCGTTCGTCATCGAGGTCGTCAGCGGACGGCAGATCACCGTCTCCCATCCGGACAACATCCTGATTCTTCCGAATCGCCAGAGCGTCCGGATGATCCAGGTCTTCCACACGGATCCGTGGGACTTCGCCATCATCTGGCCCGACGGGATCGCGGGACTCCTGTTCAACGGCGGCGAGACGGGGAACGGGGGCGAACCTTCTCCCTAGCCCTCTCAGAATCGCACGAACCCCGAGCGACGGGCGATTCCGAAGGCCGGCCTACGCCGGCTGGGCTCCCGCGTTGAAGTACTCCGCCTGCGAGTGGTGGAAGACGAGGGCCGAGACCGACGCCTCGGGATCCATCATGTGACCCTCCGTGAGTCGGACGCCGATTTCCTCAGGGCGCAGGAGCCGGAAGAGCTTCTCCTGGTCGGAGAGCTCGGGGCAGGCGGGGTAGCCGAAGCTGACCCGCACGCCCTGGTATTTCGCCTTGAAGCGGTCGGTCATCGAGAGTCCCGGGGGGTCCGGGAAGCCCCAGGCCGTGCGCAGGTCGCGGTGGAGCTTCTCCGCGTACGCCTCGGCCGTCTCGATCGCGAGCGCCTGGAGCGCGTGCGAGAGGAGGTAGTCTCCCCGGTTCTTGAGCTCCTCCGCCCGCGCCCGGATCCCCTCGCCCACGGTCGTGACGAAGAGGCAGACGTAGTCGAAACCCGCCTCCGCCGGCCGGACGAAGTCGGAGAGGCAGAGGCCGTCCGGCTCCCGCTGCCGCGGGAAGTCGAAGCGCTCGACCTCGCGCCCGGAGGGATCGTAGAGGAGGAGCGAGTTCCCCCGCGAATTGGCCTTGAAAAACTGCCGGACCGACCGGGCCCGCAGCCAGCCCGACTCCGCCCGCTTCTGGAGCTCGCCCACGATCTCCCGGATTTCCAGGTACTTCGGGTCCTTCGCCTCGGCCAGCCGGTCGAGCGCGCCCTTCACCCCCAGGTGCTTCCCGTAGAGCATGGGCGGGCTCACGTAGGGCCAGAGCGCCCGGAGGTCGGGCTCCCCGCCCACGCGGCGCTCGAGGTCGGGCGGGACCCGGACGGGCTCGTCGGCCCGGATCCGGGACGAGCGGACGGCCGGCGCCGGCGCCGCGGCCGGGGCGGGCGCGGACTCCTCCTGGGCCAGGCGCAGCGCCTCCTCCGCGATCTTCCGGTCGAGCGCGCCGCGCCCCTCGGGGTTCATCACCTGGTTGGCGAGCTCCAGGCCCTGCATCGCGTCCTTCGCGTACGCCACGAAGGACCCGTAGGCCGGCCGGATCCGGGTGTACGTGAACTTGCGCGTGAGGGCCGCGCCTCCCACCAGGACCGGGAGGCCGATGCCCGCGGCCTTGAGGTCCTGGGCCGTGACCACCATCTGCTGGGCGCTCTTGACGAGGAGGCCCGACAGCCCGATCAGGTCCGGCTTGTGCTCCTCCGCCGCCCGGATCAGCGTCTCGGGCGCGCACTTGATCCCCAGGTTCACCACCTGGTAGCCGTTGTTCGAGAGGATGATCTCGACCAGGTTCTTCCCGATGTCGTGGACGTCCCCCTTCACCGTGGCCAGGATCATCTTGCCCCGGTTCTGGGCGGCGGACTTCTCCATGAACCGCTCGAGGTGCGAAACCGCCGCCTTCATGGCCTCGGCCGACTGGAGGACCTCCGCCACGATCAGCTCGTTGGCGTTGAAGAGGCGGCCGACCTCGTCCATCCCCTTCATGAGCGGGCCGTTGATGATCTCCAGGGGCGCCGCGGACTTCCTCTTCTCTTCCAGGTCCTCGACCAGGCCTTCTTTCGTCCCCTCGAGGATGTAGTTCGCGAGGCGCTCGTCGAGCGAGAGCCGCTTCCGGTCGGGCGCGGCCGCCTTCCTCCCGCGGAAATGGGCCGCGAAGGCGGCGATGGGATCCGCCCCGCGGTTGAAGAGGAGGTCGTCCGAGAGCCGCTTCTCCTCCTCGGGGATCTGGGCGTAGCGGACGAGCTTCTCCGACGAGACGATCGCGAAGTCCAGGCCCGCCCGCGTCGCGTGGTAGAGGAAGACGGCGTTCAGCACCTCCCGGCCCGAGGGCGGGACGCCGAAGGAGACGTTCGAGACGCCGAGGACGGTCTTCGTCCCGGGGAAGCGCTCCTTGAGGAGGCGGACGGCGTCGATCGTCTCCTTCGCGGAGCCCACGTAGTTGGCGTCGCCCGAGGCGCAGGGGAAGACGAGGGGGTCCCAGAGGATGTCCTCCGCCGGGATCCCGTAGTTCCCCGTGAGGAGCCCGAAGCTCCGCTCGGCGACGGCGAGCTTCGCCCCGCTCGAGATCGCCTGGCCCTTCTCGTCGATGCAGCCGACGACGAGCGCGGCCCCGTAGGTCCGGGCGAGCGGGCAGACCTTCTCGAACTTCTCCTCGCCGTCCTCGAGGTTGATCGAGTTGATGATCGACTTCCCCTGGCAGTACGTGAGCGCGAGCTCGATCGCCTTCGCGTTGGTGGTGTCGATCATGAGCGGGACCTTCACCATCCGGATCAGCTTCTCGAGAAAGGCCGACGTCGCGGGAAGCTCGTCGATCTCCGTATGCTGGAGGTTGACGTCCAGGAGGTGGGCGCCGGCCTTCACCTGCCTGCGGCCGATCTCGGCGGCCTCCTCGACCTTCCCGGCCATGACGAGCTCGCGGAACTTCTTCGAGCCCGTGACGTTCGTCCGCTCTCCGACGATGAGAGGCCGGCTCGACTCCTCGGCCGGGACGTACTCGATCCCGCTCACGTGGGTGAGAGCGCGGCGGCCGGGGAGCGGCCGGGGCCTGCCCGCCCGGGCGAGCTTCGCGATCTCGCGGACGGTCTCGGGCGTCGTCCCGCAGCAGCCGCCGACCAGGTTCACCCAGCCCTGCTCGACGAAGCGGCCGAGCGCGCCCGCGACCATGGCGGGAGTCTCGTTGTAGTTCCCCTCGGCGTCGGGGAGGCCGGCGTTCGGGTAGCAGGAGACGAAGCAGGCCGCCATCCCGGCCAGGGTCCGGACGTGGTCGGTCATGAACTCCGGCCCCGTCCCGCAGTTCAGGCCCACCGAGAGGGGCTCCGCGTGCTCGATCGAGGCGTAGAAGGCGTCCACGCCCTGGCCCGCCAGCATCGTCCCCATGGGCTCGATCGTGGCCGAGATCATGAGGGGGACGCGGAAGCCGAGCTCCGCCTGGGTCCGCCGGATCCCCAGGAGGCCCGCCTTCACGTTCCGCGTGTCCTGGGAGGTCTCGAGGAGAAGGGCGTGCACCCCGCCCCGCAGGAGTCCGAGGGCCTGGCGGCGGAAGTGCTCGACGAGGTCGGGAAAGGCGACGCCGCCCGTGACCGTGATCGACTTCGTCGTCGGGCCCATCGCGCCCGCCACGAAGCGGGGGCCGGGGAAGCGGCGCGCCGCCTCGAGGGCTACCCGCGCGGCGGCCTCGTTGATCTCCTCGCAGCGGGCCCCCAGGCCGTACTCGTCGAGCACGAGCGGGGTCGCCCCGAAGGTGTTCGTCTCGACGAGGTCGGCGCCCGCCTCGAAGTAGGCGGCGTGGATGTCCCGGATCACGTCGGGACGCGTCAGGACCAGGTTCTCGTTGCAGCCCTCGAGCTCGGGTCCGCCGAAGTCGGCCGCCGAGAGGTTCCGGGCCTGGATCATCGTCCCCATCGCGCCGTCCATGACGACGATCCGTTCCCGGAGGACCTCGAGGAGCTCTTTCGCCCCCGGACCCCAACCGAGTTCCCGGTTCCCAGTTCCCGGTTCCGACACGGCTTCCTCGTCCCCCGCCTAGATTCGAGATGCGAGCTGCGAGATGCTCACCGGGGCTTCCTCCCGCTCGCCACGATCACCTGGAAGGGATCCCCCCGCTTCTTCGCCCCGATCTCGAGGCGGACGCCCTCGAGGCCCGCCTCGCGGAGCATCCGCCGGAGGGCGGACTCCTCGAACCCGAGCCAGCGGTCCCCGAGCTTCCGCACCCAGTCCTCCCCGTGGGCCTTGAGGTCGAGGAGGAGGAGGATCCCGCCGCGCGAAAGGACCCGGACCGCCTCCCGGACCGCCCGGAGGGGCTCGCGGGCGTGGTGGAGGGCCTGGGAGAGGAGGGCCACGTCGACCGATCCGGTCTCGAGCGGGAGGTCCTCGATGTCGCCCCTCTTCCAGACGATGTTCCGGACCCCCCGGGCTTCGGCCCGCTCCCGGGCGCGGTCGAGCGAGGCCGGGGAGAGGTCCACCGCCGTCACCCGCTCCGCCCAGCGGGCCGCCTCGATCGCGAGGAAGCCCTCTCCGCAGCCGAGGTCGGCCACCCGGACGCGGGGGAGGAGGTGGCCGAGCGCGCGCGCCCACGCAGCCCAGCTCTTTCCCGGCACGAGTCCCCGCTCGTGCGTGAACTCCTCGCGGCGCTGGCGGAGGACCTCCTGGAGGCGGGCGTCGTCGCCCTTCCCGTCCAGTGCGCGGACCTGCCGGCGGAGGAGCCTCCAGGTGCGGCCGAGCGGCCCCTCCATCGGGCGAAGGCCGTAGTACGCGAAGCCCCGGTCCCGCTCCTCCTCGACGAGGCCGCCCTCCTTGAGGAGGCGCAGGTGCCGCGAGACCCCCGGCTGGGCGATCCCGAGGATGCCCGTCAGCTCGCTCACGTTCAGGCGCTCCCGCTCGAGGAGCCGGAGGATCCGGAGCCGCGCCTCGTCGCCCAGGAGCCGGAAGAGGGCCGTGGCCTCTTTCATATCCATAGATATACATATTGTTATCCAGAATGTCAAGCCCCGGCGGCCTCCCCGGCGGGCGCGGGGCCCGGTGCCCCGGGCCCGGCCCGTTTTTCCCCCTCCCCCGTCCCCCGGCCCGAGAGCGCGGTAGGATAGGGGAAGCGCCAAGGGGGTATCGGGGATGTCGTACGTCGCCGACGGGCTGGTCGGGAAGCTCGCCGTCCAGAAGGGATTCCTCACGGCCGCCCAGCTCAAGGAGTGCCTGGCCGAGCAGACGGCCCACGAGAAGGCGGGCCGGAAGCGGCCCCTCGGGGTCATCCTCGTCAGCCGGGGCTTCCTCAAGGACGAGGACCTCCTCGAGCTCCTCGAGGAGCAGAAACGGTACCTGGCCGAGCGGTCCAACTACGCCCAGGTCCGCAAGGACGACTTCCTCTTCGGCCAGATCCTGATCAAGCAGGGGGTCGCCGGGCCCGAGGAGGTCAACCGGGCGCTCCGGACCCAGGCCGAGGCCGCCGAACGGGGCGAGCTCCCGGTCCCCCGCCTGGGGCAGATCCTGATGGAGATGGGCGTCTCCGACGAGAAGAAGATCCAGGAGACCCTCCGCCTCCAGTACAAGACCCTCTACGAATGCCCCGGCTGCGGGCTCAAGTACAACCTCGTCCAGACCGATCCCCGCCGCCAGTACCGCTGCCGGAAGTGCGGGGCCATCCTCGGGCCCAAGCCCCCGGGCAGCGGCGTCAAGGCCGACCAGAGCGCCTACGGCATGAACCTCGAGGTGGCCTCCGACCTCCCCCCCGAGGTCGCCCAGGCCGAGCTCGACCCGGCCAACGTCTTCGGCGGCTACGTCCTCCTCGAGGAGCTGGGCCGAGGCGGGATGGGCACCGTCTTCCGGGCCTACCAGAAGGAGCTCAAGCGCACGGTCGCGCTCAAGATCCTCCGGGGCGGGGACGAGGAGACCCGCCAGCGCTTCGCCAACGAGGGACAGCTCGCCGCCCGGCTCAAGCACCCGAACATCGTCTCCCTCTACGAGATCGGCCGCGCCCACAACGTCCCCTTCCTGGCCATGGAATACGTCGAGGGCAAGTCCCTCGACGACCTGGGCGAGCTCCCCCTCCGGAAGGCCGTCGCCCTCCTCCGCGACGTCGCCCAGGCCGTCCACTACGCCCACGAGCGCGGCGTCCTCCACCGCGACCTCAAGCCCCAGAACATCCTGGTCGACAAGGACGGCCGTCCCTATGTCACGGACTTCGGCCTCGCCCGCGAGGTCGAGGGCTGGAAGAACCTCACCCTCACCGGCATCGTCGTGGGAACGCCCTCCTACATGAGCGCCGAGCAGGCCCGCGGGGACCGGGACCTGGACGGGCGAAGCGACGTCGCCGCCCTGGGCAGCGTCCTCTACGAGGCGGCCGCCGGCCGCACCCCCTTCGCGGGCCCGACCCAGATCGACGTCGCGCTCGCCGTCATCCACCAGGAGCCGATCCCGCCCCGGCGGCTGCGCTCCTCGGTGCCCGCCGACCTCGAGGCGGTGATCCTGAAGGCGATGGCCAAGGACCGGAACCTCCGCTACGGGAGCGCCCGGGAGCTCGCCGAGGACCTCCAGCGATTCCTGGAAGGGGAGCCCGTCCTGGCCCGGCGTCCCAACCGGGTCGCCGCCACCGTCCGCCGCATCACCCGGCACAAGAAACGGAGCGCGCTCGCCGTGGCGTCCGTCCTGGCCGCCGCGATCCTCCTCGGCGTCCTCTCCTCGTCCCTCCGGGAAAACCGCGAGCAGCGCCGCCTCCTCCGGGCGGCCGCGCACGAGAAGGCCGGCGAGCTCGAGCAGGCCCTCGCCCTCTACGCCGCCCATCCCTCCTCCTCCGCCGACGCCGGCCGCGTGCGCGCGGCCCTCGAGAGCCGCCGGGCCCGAGACCGCGCGGCCGAGGCCCGCCGCGAGGCCGAGCGGCTCCTCGCCGGGGCCGGCCCGGGCGCCCCCCCCGACCTCCGCGCCCGGCTCGCCACGGAGGCCCTCTCCCTCGTCCCCGACCTCGAGACCGCCTTCGTCGTCCGCGCCTCCGCCCACCAGGAGATGGGCCACGAGGAGGCCGCCTACGAGGACCTGGGCCGCGCCGCCGATCGGTCCTCGACGCCTCTCCCCCACCTCATGGCCCGCGCCGACCTCGCCCGCCGGCTGGGCCGGGTCCCCGACGAGATCGCCGACCTCAGCCGCGCGATCGAGCTCAACCCCTTCTCGGGCGACCTCCGCCTCTACCGCGCCTGGGCCCGCGCCCGCCTCGCCCGCGAACGGCTCCCCGGGGCGGCCGCCGACGTGGTGAAGCTCGTCGTCGCCGCCGAGGAGGACCTCTCCCGCGCCGGCCGCCACGCGCTTCTCGCGGGCGTCGAGACCCTCGTGCGCGACCTCCGGGCCGACATGGCGCGCGCCCCGGCCCCGGCCCGCCGGGAGTTCTCCGCCGCCTACGCCGACGAGGCCTGGGCCGCCCTCGCCGCCGGCCGCGAGCCCGCGGCGCCGGGCGCCTGGGCCGAGCGCGCGGTCGACAGCGACCCCGGCTACGCCCCCGCCTTCGTGGCCCGCGGGGCCTGCCGCCTGGTCGCCGGCCGCGCGGCCGAGGCCCGGAGCGACGCCGAGTGGGCGCTCCAGCTCCTCCCCCGCCTGCCCGAGGCCCTCGCCCTCCGCGGCCTCTCCCGGATCCATCAGGCCGTCCGCGACGCGATCGAGGCGCCCGCCGCCGCCGTCCCCGCGGAGCCCTCGTGGGCCGCCGAGTACGCCGACGGCTGGGCCGAAGTCCAGGACTACCTGGTCCGCGCCCCGAGGAAGGCCGCGTACCCGGCCCTCGAGCGCATGGTCGGCCAGGCCGACCTGGCGCTTCAGGGCAGGGAGACGCTCTCGCTCTTCCTGTCCGGGCGCCTCGCCCGCCGCGCGGCCGCCCTGCGGGTCAAGCGGGACTTCGCCGCGGCCGTGGGGCTCCTCGACCGCGCCGTCACGCTCGCCCCCTCCAACGTCTCCCCCTACCTCGAGCGCGCCGAGTGCCGCTTCCAGGCCGAGAACTTCGGCGCGGCCCTCTCGGACTGGCAGCGCGCCGTCTCCCTCGATCCCTCCCTCCGCGGCGACCTCGATTCCCGCATGCGCGAGGCCCGGACCCGCTTGGGAGGCGGATAGACCGCTCCCTCTCCCCCCCCGGCGTTCGTTATAGTAGTCAGGATGTTCGGGATCGCGCTCGCCGGCCTGGCCGCCCTCCTCCCCCTCCCGGACGGAGAGGGCGGGGAGGAGGAACTCCGCCGCAAGGCCCGCGCCATCCTCGCCGAGAACTGCTTCGACTGCCACGGGCCCGACGCCCACGCGCGGAAAGCCAAGCTCCGGCTGGACGACCCCCAGGGCCTCTTCTCCACGCGGAAGGGGACCGCCATCGTCCTCCCGGGCCGACCGGAGCGGAGCGAACTCCTGGCCCGCGTCAGCTCCCTCGATCCCGACGACCGCATGCCGCCGCCCGAGACCGGCCGGAAGCTCGGCGCCGCCCAGGTCGAGCTCCTCCGCGAGTGGATCCGGAAGGGAGCGCCCGCGGGGAAGCACTGGTCGTTCGTCCCCCCGGCCCGGCCCGGGGTCCCGAAGAACGCCGCGCCCCACCCGGTGGACGCCTTCCTCCTGGCGCGTCTCGGGCCCCGGGGACTCGGGTTCTCCCCCGAGGCGGATCCCGCCACGCTCCTCCGGCGCCTCCACCTCGATCTCACGGGCCTTCCCCCCGCGGCGGAGGAGTCGGAACGGTTCCTCGAGGAACGGGCCTCCGGCGATGCCGAGGCCGCCTGGGCCCGGCGGGTGGACGCCCTCCTCGCCTCCCCCCACTTCGGGGAACGCTGGGGACGGCACTGGCTCGACCTCGCCCGCTACGCCGACAGCGACGGATTCGAGGACGACCGGACCCGGCCCGACGCCTGGCGCTTCCGCGACTGGGTGATCTCCGCCGTCAACCGCGACCTCCCCTACGATCGCTTCACCGTCGAACAGCTGGCGGGGGACCTCCTCCCGGGGGCCACCGACGAGCAGAAGACGGCCGCCGGCTTCCACCGGATGGCGGCCTTCAACCGCATCGCCGTCGGCCGCTCGAACGAGGAGGAGTTCCGCGTCAAGCACGCCAAGGAGCGCGCGGGCACCACGGCCGCGGTCTGGCTCGGCCTCACCCTCGGCTGCGCGGAATGCCACGACCACAAGTACGACCCGATCCCGCAGCGCGACTACTACCGCTTCTACGACTTCTTCAACCAGCTGGTCGACGCCGAGGTCCCGGCCCCGCCCCTCCCCGAGCGCTACCGGCGGGAGTACGAGGAGGCCCTCCGGGAGCACGAGCAGGCCAGCGCCCAGGTCAAGGACGCCCGGAAGGCCCTCGAGGAGTTCGAGCGGGACGAGATGCCCGGCCGCTTCGAGGCCTGGGCCGAGCGGGCCGACCGGGGAGCCATGCCCCCGGACGTGGCGGCGATCCTCGCGCTCCCGGCCGCCTCGCGCGGGCCCCGTCACCTGGACCGGCTCACGTCCTACTTCCGGACGGTCGACCCCGAGTACCTCAAGCTCCGGAAGATCCTCCTCCGGAGCGAGGTCCTGGCCAACAACAAGCCCGAGCCCCCGAGCGAGCGCGCGCTCTCCGTGGCCGATCGGCCCGAGCGCCGGCGCACCTTCCTGCACGTGCGCGGGAACTTCGAGGACCCGGGCGAGGAGCTCGGACCGGGCTTCCCCGGCTGCCTCTCCCCGGCCGGCGGCTCCACGCCCACGCGCCTGGACCTCGCCCGATGGGTCGCCGACTCCTCGAACCCGCTCACCGCCCGCGTCGAGGCGAACCGCGTCTGGGAGCGCCTCTTCGGCCGGGGACTCGTGGCCACCCCCGAGAACTTCGGCGCCCAGGGGGAGCCGCCGTCCCATCCCGAGCTCCTCGACTGGCTGGCCGTCCGATTCGTCGAGGACGGATGGAGCCGGAAGCGCCTGATCCGGACGATCGTCACGTCGGCCGCGTACCGCCAGTCCTCGCGCCACCGGAAGGACGCGGCCGAGCTCGACCCGGAAAACCGCCTCCTTTCCCGCCAGAACCGCTTCCGAGTGGAGGCGGAAATCGTGCGGGACCTGGCGCTCTCGGCGGGCGGCCTCCTCGAGCCCGCGCTGGGAGGCCCGGCCGTCCAGCCGCCCCTGCCCGCCTCCCTCCTCGACCGTCCCGAGCTCACCAGCGAGCGCCTGATGCGGCCGGGCCGGGGAGCGGACCTCTACCGGAGGGGCGTCTACGTCAACGTCCAGCGGACCTTCCCCTACCCCATGCTCCGCGACTTCGACGCGCCGGACCCGAGCTCCCCCTGCGCCCGGCGCGACCGGGCGATCACCCCCCAGCAGGCCCTGACGCTCCTCAACGACCCCGTCTTCGCGGAGTGCGCGGTCGGCGTCGGGCTCCGGGTCGTCCGGGACGGCGCGGGCGGTCCCGACGAGCGGGCGGGGTACGCGTTCCGGATCTGCCTGGGCCGGGCGCCCTCGCCGGCGGAGCGGGCCGTGCTGGTCGAGACCTGGCGGGCGCACTTGGCGCGATATGCGGCCGATCCGGGGCTCGCCCGCCGGCTCCTGGGCGGGACGGCGCTTCCCTCGGGGACGCCGCCCGAGGAGGCGGCGGCCTGGGCCGCGGCGGGACGGACGCTCCTCAATAGCGACGAGTTCATCACGCGGGAATAGGGCCATGTGCGACGAACGGATCCCCCGGAGCCGGCGCGAGTTCCTGACGAGCGCCGCGAGCGGCCTGGGCGCGGCCGCGCTCCTGGGGCTCCTCCGCGAGGACGGCCTCCTCGCGCAGGAGGGGGAGCCCTCGGGCGGCCGCCTGGCCCCCCGGGCGCCCCACTTCGCCCCGCGCGCGAGGCGCTGCATCTACGTCTTCCTCGCGGGGGGCGCCAGCCAGGTCGAGCTCTTCGACCCCAAGCCCGCCCTCGTCCGCCGGACCGGCGAGACCCTGCCGCCGTCCGTCCTCGGGAACGAGAAGTTCTTCGCGCTCAAGCCCGAGGAGTCGTTCCTCATGGGCTCGGCCTTCGGGTTCCGGAGATACGGGGCCTCGGGCATGGAGCTCTCGAGCCTCCTCCCCGAGCTCGGGTCCTGCGCGGACGAGATCGCCCTCATCCGGTCGATGCATACGGACGTGTTCGACCACGGGCCCGCGGAGATCTTCGCGAGCACCGGGGTCGACGTCCCGGGGCGGCCGAGCGCGGGGGCCTGGGTGGCCTACGGCCTGGGCTGCGAGTCGCGGAACCTCCCGGCCTACGTGGTCCTCGTGACCGGCCGCGCCCCGGTTTCGCGCTCGGTCGCCTACGGGAACGGGTTCCTCCCGACGGTCTACGGGGGCACGCTCTTCCAGGAGCGGGGCGAGCCGCTCCTGAACCTATCGGAGCCCCCCGGCGTCACCCGGGAAATGCAGCGGATCCAGGTGGACGCCGTCCGGCGGCTCAACGAGGCGCGCGCCGAGGCGACGGGCGACGCGGAGATCCGGAACCGGATCGAGTCCTACGAGCTCGCCTTCCGCATGCAGGCGGGCGCGCCGGAGCTGATCGACCTCGAGCGGGAGTCGAAGCGGACCCACGAGGAGTACGGCACCGGGCGGCCCGGGGAGGCGGGGAGCTTCGCGACCAACTGCCTGCTCGCCCGCCGGATGCTGGAGCGGGGCGTCCGCTTCGTCAGCCTCTTCCACCGCCGCTGGGACCACCACAGTGACGTCCACTCGGGCGTCGAGGAGAACTGCGGGATCATCGACCGGCCTCTCGGGGCGCTCCTCCGGGACCTGGGGCGGCGCGGCCTCCTCGAGGACACGCTGGTCGTCTGCGGGACCGAGTTCGGCCGGACGCCGGTCACCCAGAACAAGCCGCCGGGGCCCCAGGCGGGCCGCGACCACCACCGGCTGGCCTACAGCGCCTGGATGGCCGGGGGCGGCGTGCGCGGGGGCCGCGTGATCGGGGCCACCGACGAGTTCGGCTGGAAGCCCGTGGAGGAGCCCGTCCACGTCCACGACTGGAACGCCTCGCTGCTGCACCTCTTCGGCCTCGACCACCTGCGCCTGACGCACCGGTTCCGGGGGCTCGACGTCCGCCTCACGAACTTCGGGGGCAAGCCCGTCGAGCGGCTCTGGGCCTGACCCACCGGGTGTTTGACAGGCCTCCGGCCGCGCCCGTAGAATTCACCCATGCTCGATACGCGGGGGCTGGTGATCGGCGAGCTCGCGGTCCGGGAGAAGCTGATCAGCCGCCAGCAGCTCGACGCCCTGGTCGCCCTCCAGCAGGGGCGGGGCTACGCCCAGCCGATCGGGGCGCTCATGATCGAGCGGGCGCTGATCACCCAGGACCAGCTCCAGTCGCTCCTCCGGAGACAGAAGGAGGCCCTGGCCGACTACGAGCGCACGCTCTCCGTAAGCGGGCTTTTCGGGAGGATCGCCATCGAGCGCGGCTTCATCACGGAGAAGGAACTCGCCCAGGCGATCCGGCAGCAGCTGGAGCTCGACTTCGAGGGGAAGCGGCTCCGGATCGGCCAGATCCTGATCCGCATGAAGGCGATGACCCCCGTCCAGTTCTGGGACATCATCCACGCGCAGGGCCTCTTCCGCTGCGGCACCTGCGGCCACGAGCTGGCGGCCCCCCGCCTCGAGGGCGCCTCGCTCCTCTGCGAGAAGTGCGGGAAGCTCGCGCTCTCGCTCGAGAGCTGAGCGCCGGATTTCAAGAGTTCGTAGTGGTATTCCGCATCGCGGCACAGTTCCCGGTTCCCAGTTTCCAGTTTCCAGCAGAGCGCGCGCGTTCGACTTCTGGGAACTGGGAACTGGAAACTGTGCGAGCAATTCCGATACGCACTTGAGACCGCGAGCACTTAGTTCCCTCCCCCGGACCGGCCCTTCGCGGCCGGCCAGCGCCACCCGAGCCAGCCCTCGTAGACGGCCCGCTGCCGCTCCGTGGGTTTCGCCGCGCGGCGGAGCGTCCAGGCCGTGTTCTCCTTCCGGCCGAGCGTGACGGGGAGCTCCCTCAGGAAGCCCGCCCGGAAGACGGCGAGCCGGACCCGCTCGCCGGGCTCCCGCTCGTCGATCCGCCTCTCCCAGTCCTCCGCGCCGACCCGAACCCCGTCGATCGCGACGAGCTCGTCCCGCGCCGAGAGCCCCGCGTTCCAGGCGGGCGAGCCCTCCAGGACGCCCGCGACCGAGAGGACCCCGCCCGACTTCTGGGTCGTGACGCCGAGCCACGGCTTCTGGGGCCGCCGCGCCTCCCCCTCCTCCGGCTTCCGGGGCCGCTTCTCGAGCCGGACGCCTGCGGCCGCAAGGAAGCGGTTCCAGGGGACCTCGGCCACGCCGTCCACGAAGTCGGCGAAGAAGCGGTCGAGGCTCCCCGCGACCTCCTCGCAGGCCTTCTTGAACTCCGGCTCGGGAAACCCCCTCCCGGCGCGGCCGTACGCCGAGTAGAGGCGCCGCATGACGTCGTCCAGGGAGCGTCGGTTCTGGGTGCGGCGCCGGATCTCGAGGTCGAGGCACATCCCGACCAGCTCGCCCTTGTCGTAGTAGCTCATCTGGCAGTTCGGGGCGTTCTCGTTGGGCTGGTAGAGGCTGATCCAGGTGTCGAAGCTCGACTGGGAGAGCGATTGGCGCTTCCGGCCCGGCCGCTCCTCGTACTTCCGGATCCGCTCGGCGATGCGCTTGAAGTACTTCTCGGGCGAGGTCAGCTTCGAGCGGCAGAGGACGAGGGTGTCGTAGTAGCTGGTGAGGCCCTCCATGACCCAGAGGAGGCGGGTGTAGACCTCGCGCTCGTAGTCGAAGGGCCCCAGCATCTCCGGCCGGATCCGCTTCACGTTCCAGAGGTGGAAGAACTCGTGGGCCACGAGCTCGAGGAAGTTCTCGTACTTCTCCCGCGGACGGTACTGGTGGGCGGGGTACTGGAGCGAGGTCGAGTTCAGGTGCTCGAGGCCCCCGCCCCGCTCGGGCGTGTTGTGGAGGAGGAACGTGTAGTGGCGGTAGGGGAGGTCCCGCATGATCCGGAGCTCGGTCTCGACGATCCGCCGGAAGTCGCGGACGAGGGCGGCCGGGTCGTGGTTCCCGGGGCCGTGGATCACGAGGTGGTGCGGGACCCCCCGCACCCGGAAGGTCCGCTTCTCGAAGGTCCCGATCTCGATCGGGCAGTCGACGAGGACGTCGTAGTCCGGCGCGACGAAGACCTTCCCCTTCCGGTCGAGCCCCGTCGCGATCCTCCAGCCGCGGGGGGCCCGGATCTCGAGCTCGACCGGGGCGTCCTTGTGGCCGTCCGCGTAGAGGAAGACCCCCGCCCCGTTCACGTACCCGTGCTCGTGATCGAGGTGCGAGGTCTGGACCGAGAGCTCGAAGGCCCAGACCTTGTACTCGACCGTCGCGTCCCCGCCTCCCTCGACCCGCCAGCGGCTCTTGTCGAGTTTCCTCCAGGCCCTCTTGCCGGCCGAGAAGTCCTGGACGTTCTTGGCGAAGTCCCGGACCTTGTACGAGCCGGGGGTCCAGACCGGCATCACGAGGTCGAGCGGCCCCGGCGGGGCGTCCTTCAGCTCCATCCGGATGTGGAAGAGGTGGGAGTTCGGGTCGGGGATCGAGAGCGCGTAGCGGACGCGGGTCATGGGGGAGAGAATCCAGAATCCGGGATCCGGAATCCAGGAGTCACGGGGAGACAGCTTATTCGCCCCGGGGCGGGCGCGCAAGGAAACCGGAAGCCTTGACCGGCAGCCGGGGGCGGCCTATAATATGAACATGTTCATGTTGATCCGGCCCCTCCTGGCCTGGGGGGCCGCTCTGGGAACGGCCGCGGCGGGCACGGCGGGCGCCGCCCTCCTTTCCGTCCGGGCCGGGTCGGGAGCCCTATCCGGATGGCTCGCGGTCCGGCCCTGGAAATGCGGGGGGGATCGCTGATGCTCCGCGCCCCGTCGGCCCTCGCCGCGGCCCTGGGCTTGGGGCCGGCTTGGACCCGGCCGCCGCCCCGGGGTCAGGAGGCGGCGGAGAGGCACGCGGCAACGTCCGGGATGTCGGCCGTCGCGGGGTTCTTCGGAGCGTTGATCGGCCTCCCGGCCTTGCGGAGACGGCCCGGAATCGGCCGGCCCGCCGCCGGCAGCCTGGGCTCGGTCCCGGGGCTGGCCACGGGCCTCCTCCTGGTCCCGCCGGTCGCGGCGGGGTGGATCGGGACTCTCTGGGACCTGCTCCCCGTGCTCCTCGCGACCGCCCTGTCCGGCGCCGCCGCCGGGGGAGCGGCGGTCGCCCTGGCGAAAGGAGGCCGCCGTGGGCAGGCGTGAGACGAAGAAGGAGCAGACGAAGAAGAAGCTGCTCGAGGTCTCGCTCCGGCTCTTCCAGGACGAGGGCTTCGCCAAGACCACGATGCGCGACATCGCCCGGAAGTGCGGGATCGCGCTCGGGACCACCTACAACTACTTCCCGACCAAGGAGCACCTCGCGCTCTACTTCTTCGAGCAGGCCCTCGAGCGCGTCATGGAGCGCTACCGGAAGGAGGAGCCGCCCGACGCTCCGCTCGAGGAGAAGCTCTTCCTCCTCCTCTCGATCGAGCTCGAGCTCCTCGCCCCCTACGAGGAGTTCCTGAACCTGATCGTGACCCACGCCGCGGTCCCCACCTCGCGGCTCCACCCCTTCAGCGTGGACTCGCAGCGGCTCAAGGCCCGCTACCTCGACTTCGTGGGCGGCATCCTCGAGGAGTCGAAGGAGCGGGGCGAGTTCCGGAGCCTGGGGTTCGACTCCATGGTCCTCCAGGCCTTCTGGGTCTACAAGCTCGGGATCCTCATGTTCTGGATGAACGACGCGTCCCGGAAGAAGGAGGACACCCACGTCCTCCTCGACAAGTCGCTCCGCTTCATCCTGGACGCCCTTCGCGGGAAATCGCCCGCTCCGGGCAGCAGGCGGAGGGGGCGGCGATGAAGGTCCAGGAGACTTCTTCGCCCTCCGAGGAACGCCGGGGGCGCGCCGCGCTCTGGCGCGCGTCGGGCACGGTCCTCGTCGCGATCGCCGTCGGCCCCACCGCGTGGAGCCTGGCGTTCGGCGACGGATTCGCCTACCTCTGGACCTGGGTCCCGGCGGTCGCGGGAGCGCTGTCGCTCCTTGCGGCCTGGGGCCTCGAGCGGAAGGCGTCCTCGCCATGAGGGGCCGACGCGAGCGGGTCCCCACGGGCGCGGCGGGCCGGCTCGTCCGGATGGGGTTGATGGGCGCGGGCGTCCTGGGAAGGAACGCTTTGGGCGGGATCCGGAAGATCGGAGCCGGGCCCGCCCGGCGCGCCGAGATCGACCGCGGGACGCACGAGGCCAACGCCCTCCGCATCTTCGACGCCATGTCCCAGATGAAGGGCGCCTTCATGAAGCTGGGGCAGATGCTCTCCCAGCAGGCCCACTCGCTCCCCGAGCCCTACGTCCGGCGCCTCGCCGACCTCCAGTGGGAAGCGCCCCCCATGCACGGGACCCTCATGCGGATGCAGTTCCGGAACGAGATGGGCCGCCCGCCGGAGGAGCTCTTCCGGGACTTCGAGCGCGAGCCCTTCGCCGCCGCCTCCCTCGGCCAGGTCCACCGCGCCCGGCTCGGGACCGGCGAGCCCGTCGCCGTCAAGATCCAGTACCCCGGGATCGACCGCTCGATCGAGAGCGACTTCGCGAACTTCAAGGCGATGCTCTCCACGATCCGCCTCTCGCGGGAGCAGTTCGGAGAGGTCTGGGCGGCGCTCGAGGAGGTCCGCGCCCACTTCCATCGCGAGGTCGACTACGTCCAGGAGGCCGACACCATCGAGGAGTTCCGCCGGCTCCTCCGGGACCGCGACGACGTCGCCATCCCCCGCGTCCACCGGGACTTCTCCGCCCGCCGCGTCCTCACGATGGAGTTCCTCGAGGGCCGGCACCTCCCGGGCTGGCTCCGGACGGGGACCTCCCAGGCCGAGCGCGACCATGCCGCCGCCCGGCTCCTCGACCTCTTCTTCCGCCAGGCCCTCGACTTCGCCCTTCTCCACGCCGACCCCCACCCCGGCAACTACCTCTTCATGGAGGGCGGCCGGATCGGGCTCCTCGACTTCGGGTGCTCCAAGAAGTTCGACCGCGCCTTCGTCGAGGAGCACAAGAAGCTCTTCCGGATCCCCCTCGGCGACCGTGAGAAGCTGGAGCGCCACTACCGGAACTTCGGCCTGGTCGCCGAGGACGACCCGCGGCGCGAGGACAAGGTCCAGGCCCTCCTCCGGATGCAGCGGGTCGACATCGCCAAGTTCCACGAGGACCGCCTCTTCGACTTCGGCGACGCCGCCCACCTCCGCGAGGTGATGGCCGGCCTCCGGGAGCTCGTCCGCCTGGGCCTCACCAGCTCCGGCTTCGTCCTCTACGTCCGCGCCAAGGTCGGCCTCTACAACCTATTCCACCAGATGGGGGCGCGCGTGAACTGTCACAAGGCGCTCCGGAAGTACGTCTAACCGTCGGAGAAATAGATGAACAAGTTCATGAATCCTTCCCGACCGCCGGGCCGCCCGGGCCACCGCCTTGTCCCGGATCGGAAGGAGGTAGGGCGGTGCTGAGGGGCGCGGCTCTGGGCGCGCTGCTCGGAGTCCTCGGGGCCGATCTCGGCTACGGTCTGCTCGCGGTCTGGGAGACGGGCGCCGGTCCGGCGACGTTCATTGCGGCCTCCCTGAGCGGACTCCCCTGGCTCGCCCTGCTCGGAGGCCCGGGGGCCCTCGTCCTCTCCCTCGGCCTCGCGAGCCTCATCCGCCTCCTCGCCGGGAACGGTTTCACCCTCGGCAGCCGGATGGCGGTCGGCGCCCTCGCCGGCGCGCCGCTTGGCCTCGCCAACCTCGCCCTCGTCCTGGCGTTCTTCGGTAGGACCCCCTCCGACTCCGTGTTCCACGCGCTGATCGTGCCCGCGATCGCCGGAGGACTGGGCCTCGGCCTGGGCGCGGCCCTCGGCGCGGAAAAGGGAGCCCGGCCGTGAGGGTCGTCCTCCTCGCCCCCGCCCGGCGCTTCATCGCCAACCGCTTCGGCCTGGGCTACCAGGTCCCTCTCGGCCTGGTCCTCGTCGGCGGGCCCCTCGCCGACGACGGCCACCGCGTCCGCCTGGTCGACAACGACCTCCTCGGCTGGGACGACGCCCGGCTCGCCCGCGAGCTGGCCCCGGATCCCCCCGACTCGATCCTCCTCGGCCACACCGGCTCCACCGCCGCCCACCCGGCCGCCATGCGGACCGCGGCGGCCCTCCGCCGGGCCTTCCCCCGCGCCCGGCTCGTCTACGGCGGCGTCTACCCGAGCTACGCCGCCGCGACCGTGCTCCGGGAAAACCCCGCCCTCGACGCCGTCGTCCGCGGCGAGGGCGAGGAGACCTCGCGCGAGCTCTGCCGCGTGCCCCCGGGCGGGGACCTCTCGCAGGTCCGCGGCGTCTCCTGGAGGGACGGCGACCGCGTCCGGGAGAACCCCGCCCGGCCCCCGATCGCCGACCTCGACCGCTGCCGCCCCGGCTGGGAGCTCGTCGACTGGCCCGCCTACCGGCTCTTCGGGTACCGCCCCGCGGGCGGCATCCAGTTCAGCCGCGGCTGCCCCCTCCGCTGCACCTACTGCGGCCAGTGGGGCTTCTGGCGCCGCTACCGGCACCGCTCCCCCGCGAACTTCGTCTCCGAGCTCGAGACCCTGGCGACCCGGTACGGCGTCCGCTTCGCGTGGCTCGCCGACGAGAACTTCGCGGCCGAGCCGGACGCGTCCCGCGAGGTCCTCGAACGCCTGGCCGCGCGGCGCCTCGACCTCCGCCTGAACCTCAACATGACGGCGGCCGACGTCGTCCGGGATGCCGCGCTCCTCCCCCTCTACAAGCGGGCCGGCGTGGACCACGTCGTCATGGGGATCGAGTCGCTCGACGATCCTACCGTCGCGAGCGTAGGGAAGAACAACCCCTTCGAGGTGAGCCGCCGGGCGGTGGCCCTCCTCCGCGAGAACCGGATCGTGAGCTTCGCGAACATCATCTACGGCCTCGAGGACGAGACGCCCGCGACGCTCCGGCGGACCTACCGGCGCCTCCTCGAGCTCGACCCCGACTTCCTGAACGCGTGCTACCTCACGCCCCACTCCTGGACCCCGGCCGGGCGGGCCGCCGACCCCGGAACGGTGATCGAGGAGGACCTCTCGCGCTACACGTACCGGAACCAGGTGATCGACACGCCGCGCCTCGAGCCGTGGAAGCTCTTCGCCGCCGTCAAGCTCTCGGAAGCGCTCTACCACCTCCGTCCCCGCTCGCTGGCCCGTCTGCTGGCGGGCGGGGACCGCTTCTTCCGCCGCGTCTCCCGCTCGCTCCTCGCGGCCGGGGTCCGGACCTGCGCCGCCGAGACCGCGGAGTTCCTCTTCCGGACCCGCCTCGTCCGGACGGGCGCCCTCTCCCGCGTGCCGGGCTATCCCGCGAGGGAGGCCGCCCGATGACGACCGCCGCCCCCGCGATCCGGGCCCCGCGCCCCCTTGAAGCCCCGCTCTTCCGCTGCGGCTGGGACCGCGTCTTCATGCTCCACTACGAGGTCGACCCCGAGGCGCTCCGGCCCCAGGTCCCCTTCCCGCTCGACCTCCACGAGGGCCGGGCCTACGTGAGCCTCGTCGCCTTCACGCTCCGGGAGCTCCGCTTCGCCGCGGGGGGGCCGGCCTTCTCGACCCACGGCTTCCTGAACGTCCGGACCTACGTCGAGGGCGGCGGCATCTTCTTCCTGGCCGAGTTCCTCTCGAACCCGCTCTGCGTCCTCCTCGGGCCCCGCCTCTACGGGCTCCCCTACCGGCTCGGGAAGCTCGACTATCGCCACGGGGCGCCGCGCCTCGAGGGCCGGGTCGAGGCCCGGGGCGGCGCGCTCGCCTACCGGGGCCGCGTCCTTCCGGAGCCGGCGACCGGGAGCCTCGACGAATTCCTTCTCGAGCGCTACGTCGCGTACACACGCCACCGCCGGACCGACCGCCTCTTCCGCGTCTGGCACGGGCCCTGGGAGGTGCGGGAGGTCGAGGCCGAAGTCCTCGACGAGAGCCTGGTGGCGACCACGGGCCCCTGGTTCGCGGCGGCGCGGGCGGCGCGGGCCCACTACTCCCCGGGCTTCCTCGAGGTCGGGATGGGCCGGCCCCGGAGGCTCCCGTGACGCTCCTCTGGGTCGCCGGCGGCCTCCAGCTCGCGATCGCGGCGGCGAACCTGCCGCTCGCCCGCGTCCTCCGCTTCCGGGAGGAGCACGCCCGGCTCTCGCCGCTCGTCCGGCAGGTCCACGAGGTCCACCACGTCTACCTGATGGGCGTCCTCGTCCTCTTCGCCGCGGTGTCCCTCGCCTTCCCGCACGAGCTCACCCGCAGCCCTCTCGGCCGGTTCCTCGCGGGCGCGATCTCCATCTTCTGGGGGGCCCGGGTCCTCGTCCAGCGCTTCCTCTACGAGCGCGGGGCGCTCCGGCGCCATCCCGTCGCCGACTGGAGTTGCACCCTCGTCTTCGCCGGCCTCGCAGCAACGTACGCGGCCGCCGCGCTGGGAGCGCTCCGATGAGGCGACGTCTCGTGATCGGCCTGACCGGCGCGTCCGGGTTCCTGGGACGCCCCCTCGCCGCGCGCCTCGCGGCCGCGGGGCACAGCGTCGTCCCCCTTCCCCGCGAGATGGGCGCCCTTCCCGGGGTCGACGCCCTCGTCCACCTGGCCGGGGAAAGCGTGGCGGGCCTCTGGACGGCCCGGAAGCGGCGGGCGATCCTGGAGAGCCGCGTCGAGGGGACGCGGCGCCTCGTCCTACGGATGCGCGGCCTCGGGCGGCCGCCCGCCGTCTTCGTCTCCGCCTCCGCGACCGGCATCTACGGCCACCGGCCGGGGGAGATCCTGGACGATGACGCCCTGCCGGGGGCGGGATTCCGCTCCGACGTCTGTCGCGCGTGGGAGGCCGAGGCGCGGGCCGCGGAGGCGCTCGGCGTCCGGACCGTCCTCCTCCGCTTCGGATCGGTCCTCGATCCGGGGGGCGGCTATCTCGGAAAGATGGCTCCGTTGCTGCGGCGCGGCTTCTGCTTCGTGCTGGGAAGGGGCTCCGACCGCTTCCCCTGGATCAGCCGGGAGGATGCGACGCGCCTGGTCGAGTTCGCGATCGAAACGCCCGGCCTCTCCGGGCCGGTGAACGCCGTGGCGCCCCGGACGGCCACTCAGAAGGAGTTCGCCCGCGCCGCGGCCGCGCTTTTCCGCCGCCACGTCCTGGGCCGCGTCCCGCGCCGGGTCCTCAGAGCCCTCCTCGGGGAGTTCGCCCGCGCTTTCATCGACAGCCAGGACGTTCGCCCCGCCAAGGCCCTTCGCCACGGCTTCGTCTTCCAGCACCCGGACCTCGGGACCTGGACGCCGTCGCTCGCGCTGGAGGTGAGCCGGTGACCTGGAACCGCTGGAGCGCGCTCGCCGGCGCGGCCGCCTGCGGGGGCCTCGCGGCGAACGGGCTCGACCTGATCGAGTCCCTCTTCCTCCTGGCCGCGCTCGGGGTGGCCCCGCTCGTCCTGGAGCTGGCGGGCCTGCCCCGCTTCCTCTCCGTGATCCAGCCCTTCGCGGCCGCGCTCGCCGCTGTCTCGTTCCTCTTGCCGGTGGGCCCGGCCGCGGGGCTCGTGGCCGGTCCCTGGGCGGTCTTCACGGGTCTCGTCGCGCTCGCGGCGTTCCTCCGGCTCCGCGGGGCCGTACGGGCAGGCTGGCCCGAGCTTCTCGAGACGCTCGGTCTCATGCCGGTCGCGGTGGGCGGGGGCATGCTCGCGGCCGCCCGGGCGGGGATCGACGTGGGCGGCTTCCCCCCGGTCATCGTCCTCTTGACCGCCGTCCACTTCCACTACACCATGTTCGCGACGCCGCTGCTCGCGGCCCGGGCCGCCCGGATACGCCCGTGGGTCCTCGCGCCCGGGGCCCTCCTCCTGGCCGCCACGCCCCTCCTCGCGCTGGGCTTCGTCTTCTCCCCGCGGCTCCAGGTCGGGGCGGCCCTCGCCGTCTCGGCCGCCACCGCGGCGATCGGCCTGGGCCAGCCCGGCACCGCCCGGGGTCGCGCGGCGCGGGCGCTCCTGCTCGTCTCGAGCGCCGCCGTCCTGGCCGGAATGGGGCTGGCGGGCGTCTATGCGCTCGGGGAATTCCTCCGGACCGGCTGGCTCTCCATCCCGGAAATGGCCCGGACGCACGGCCTCCTGAACGCCCTGGGCTTCGTCCTCTGCGGCCTCCTCGCCCGCGTCACGAAACAGCGTCGCTGATTCGTGACGCGTCACGAATCAGCGACGCTGTTTCGTTACGCGAGGTGGTGTTCGTTGAGCTTGTTGTGGAGGGTCCGGCGGGAGATGCCGAGGGCCTTGGCGGCGTGGGTGCGGTTGCCGCCGGAGGCCTTGAGCGCGGCCGCGATGGCGGCCTTCTCGGCCTCGGCCACCGAGGCTCCGAGGGCGGGCTGGCCCGCGGTCGGAGCGGCCGCGGGCCCGGGGCCGAGGCAGGAGGCCGCGTCCTGCGCGAGGACGAGGCCCGACTGGTTGAGGACGACCAGGCGCTCGACCACGTTCTGGAGCTCCCGGACGTTGCCCCGCCACTCGTGAGCCCGAAGGGCCTCGACCGCCTTCGCATCCACCTTCACGCTCGGCTTTCCGTGCTCCTGCCGGTACTTCCGGAGGAAGTGGTCGGCGAGAAGCGGGATGTCGTCGGGCCGCTCGCGGAGCGCGGGGACGCGGATCGGGACCACGTTGATCCGGTAGAAGAGGTCCTCGCGGAACTTCCCCTCCCGCACCAGGGCCTCGAGGTCGCGGTGCGTGGCCGCGAGGACCCGGACGTCCGCCCGCAGCGTGTTCGTGCCCCCGAGGCGCTCGAACTGGCGGTCCTGCAGGATGCGGAGGAGCTTGACCTGGGTCGCGAGCGTGAGGTCGCCGATCTCGTCGAGAAAGATCGTGCCCGTGTCGGCCAGCTCGAAGCGGCCGGGCTTGGACGCCGCCGCGCCGGTGAACGCGCCCTTCTCGTAGCCGAAGAGCTCGCTCTCGATCAGGGTCTCGGGGAGCGCCGCGCAGATGACCTTGATGAAGGGCTTCCCCTTCCGCTTCGACTGCTCGTGGACGGCGCGCGCTACCAGCTCCTTCCCCGTGCCGCTCTCCCCGCGGATCAGGACGGTCGAGCTCGTCGGCGCGACCTTGGCGACGAGCGAATAGACCTCCTTCATCGGGGCCGAATGGCCGACCATCTCGCCCGGGCTCTCGGCGGGCTCCGCGCCCGCCTTCACCTTGTCGAGGGCGCGGCGGACCTCGAAGAGGATCTCGTCGCGGTCGAAGGGCTTCCGGACGTAGCCCGCGGCGCCCGTCTCCCAGGCGCGGCGGCCGATCTCCTCCGTCCCGTGGGCCGTCATCAGGATCACCTGGAGGGAGGGGTCGATCGCGAGCGCGTGCTCGAGGAGCTGGAGGCCGTCCATCCCGGTCATCTTGAGGTCGGTCACGATCACGCCCACGTCCTCGGCATGGAGGACGCGGAGCGCCGCCTCGCCGCTCGGGGCGGTGACGGCCGGGATCTTCTCCTGGGCGAGGAAGCCGGCGAGGACCTTGAGCATCGCGGGCTCGTCGTCCACGACCAGGACTTTCGGCATTTCGGTCTCCAGTCCACAGTCCCGAGTCCACAGTCCAGAGTCCCAAGTCCAGAGTCCGGGTCTCCCCTGCCCCCCCGGAGGGGGACGGGGGGATCCCGACTGCGGACTCGGGACTGCGGACTCCGGACTGATTATAGGCTGGGCACGGGGAGCAGGAACGTAAACCTGCAGCCGCGGGGCGGGACGTTCTCCACGCGGATCTCTCCGCCGTGGGCCTCGACGATCCGGAGCGCGATCGCGAGACCGAGGCCGGTTCCCTTCGCCTTCGTCGTGTAGAACGGCTGGAAGATCCGCTCGGTCTCGTCCTTGGGGATCCCGGGCCCGGTGTCCTGGATGTCGATCGCGGCGTAGGTCCGGATGGGGGCGATCACGGTCCGCGTCCGGACCGAGAGGGTCCCGCCGTCCGGCATGACCTCCAGGGCGTTCCGGACGACGTTGACGACCGCGTTCGTGAGAAGGGCCGCATCGGCCGGGACGGGGGGCAGCTCGGGATCGAAGGAGGTCTCGAGCCTCAGGGTCGGCGGGAAGGATGCCGCCTGGAGCCGGAGGATGTCCGCGAGGAACGGCTGGAGGGGGACGTCCTGGCGGCGCGGCTCGAGGGGCCGGGCATAGGTGAGGAAGGATTCGACGACTGCGTTCAGGCGGTCGACCTCGTCCACGAGGAGCTTCAGGTAGTCGCGCGACTCCCCCTGGACGGAGGCCGTCTCGAGCTCCTTCTGGACGAACTGGGCGGCGCCCTTGATCGCGGCGAGGGGGTTCTTGATCTCGTGGGCGACGCCCGCGGCCATGCTGCCGATCAGGGCCAGGCGCTTCCGCCGCTCGGCCTGCTCGGCCAGGCGGACGAAGAGGAGCCGGTAGAGGGCGAGTCCCGCGACGGCGACCACGGCCCCGACCACCAGCCAGGTCCTCCCCTCTCCGGGGAGCCGGGACCGGAGGACCGCGAGGACGAAGCCCGCCGAGGCGACCAGGAGGACGAAGAAAAGGAACTTCCGGACGGGCGCCTGCTCCTCGAGGAGCCGGTGCCGGAGGATGGCGATGCCGAGGACGACCGTCGAGACGAGGCTGCCGACGTCGCCCACCCTCCAGGAGTCGTCGACGCCCCTGAGGACGTGCGAGAGGTCGGCGATCCCGGTCAGGGTCCCGACCGCGATCCCGAGCGCGACGAAATTGAGGGCGTTCCGCTCGACCGCGCTGTCCACGTCCTTCCGCCGGAGGAAGACGAGCGCGAACGAGGCCACGAGGAAGGGGAAGAGGACGCCCAGGAACGTGAGGTTCCAGGCGATCCCGTCCACGTACGCGGCCAGGGCCTCCGAGACGAACGCGCCGGCCGTCGAGAGCGTGAACAGTCCGGTGGCCCCGTAAAGGGCGACCATGGACGCCCGGAGCGTGCGCTCCTTCCGGACGAAGACGAGGACGAAGTGCCAGAGGAAGGCCGGCGCCATGGAGGACCCGATGAGGCGCAGGTAGTGCCAGTCCCGATCCTCCCCCCCGGACACCTCGAACATCCCCTCCCCGATGTCCCAGAGGAAGAGCGCCGTGCAGAGGAGCGCGATCGGGAGCGCCCCCCGCGCGCGCCGGGCGCGGGAGACGACGAAGAGGGCGAGAAAGAGGTTTCCGATGCTGGCCAGGAAGTAGAGGAACCCCGGGGGCATCGGCGGGCGATTCTACCCCGTGACGCGGCGGCCCGTCGAGGGGTTCTACATATGAACATGTTCATTATTTTCGGCAACGCCGGGGGCCGCCGGACGTCCTAGTTCTGGAGGGCCGATGAGGGCAGCCATCACGGTCGGCGACCGGATCATCCGCCGCGCCGCCCGCCTCGGGGAGACGGGCCGGCCCGCGGAACTCGAGGACGTCCTGTGGGCCGCCACGGAGCTCCCCTCGGGCCCGTACGCCCCGCTCGCCCGGCGGATCCGCCGCGGCCTGCGCGACGTCGGCCACGGGCTCGACGCGCGCGTCCGGCGCGCCCGAATCCTGGCCCTCTGCCACCGGGCGACCGACGAGGAGCGGATCACGATCCTCTCCTGCCTGGACGCCGCCGCCCGGAAGGCGGCCTATCCCGTGATGTCCTCCGACGACCCGAGGCTGCTCCGGCTCGTGGAGGCGGTGTTCGACGCCCTGGAAATGGAGGCCCCGACATGACCGGTCCGTCGTCCTGGAGCTCCGTGATCGAGGCCCTCCGCGCGCCGGACGAGTTCGCCCTCGCCTGGGACCGCTCGACCCGCGAGGAGCGGCCGGCGGGCTGGATCCCCGTCTTCTCGGTCTTCTTCCTCACCGCCGTCCTGGGCACCGCCGCCTACGGCCTGACCATGGGCCTGACCGCGGGCGCGGGCACCATGCTCGAGAAGTCGTGGAAGGCCACGCTCGCCGCGGGCGGCGCGTGGGCGACCGCCCTCCCCACCCTCTACATCTTCAACAGCCTCCTCGGGTCCAAGCTCCGCCTCTCGACGACCTTCCTCGCCGCCCTGGTCACCACCAGCTTCGGCGGGCTGGCCATGCTCGCCTCCATCCCCGTCAACTGGATCTTCAGCGTGACGTTCCCGGAGGAGGCCTGGCTCATCCTGGCCGTGAACGTCGCCGTCTTCACGGGCGTGGGCCTCTCCATGGCCGACACCTTCCTGCGCGTGATGCGGGCCGTCGATCCGTGGTCCCGGGTCTTCCCCGTCGTCTGGCTCGCGATCCTGGGCTGCGTGGGGATGGAGTACTTCACGCTCCTCGGTCTCTTCCGCTTCTAGGAGGACGCCATGCAGGTCACCGAGCTGGAGCCGACCTTCGTCAACCTGACGGAGATGACGCTCAAGCGCCCGGAGGACGTCCGGGCGGTGGTGAAGGACGAGCCTTCGCAGCCCCGGGCGGTCCTGAACCTCCTCCTCCTGGGCCTGGCGGGGATCTCGCTCTACAGCGCCGTCTTCACCGCCATCGCCGCCCTGGCGCCCAGGGTCGACTGGATGCCCCCGGTGGCCCTCGCGGACCCGAGCGCCGCCCGCCCCCTCCTCACCTACTCGATCGGGATGGTCGGGGCGCTCGGGATCTGCCTTCCCAGCTTCTACTTCTACGGCCTCCTGGCCGGCGTCCGGGCGTCCATGCTCCAGGTGGCGGCGATCAGCCTGCACGCCCTCGCCCGCACGGGCGTGATCCTGATGGGCCTCCTCCCGGTCTACGTGGCGGCCATCCTCGGCATGGTCGTCCTGGGCGCGACGGAGGGGCTCGCCTACGAGGCGCTCCTGATGGCGGGCGTCCTTCTCCCCTTCCTGGCCGGCCTCTCGAGCCTCCCGGTCTGCTATCGCGGCTTCCTGGACCTGATCGAGACGCTTCCCGAGGCGCGCGCCGCCGGCCGCGCCCCCATGGTCCGCCTCCTGGCCCTCGCCTGGGCCGCCCTCTACACGACCGTGGCGCCTGTCACCCTCTGGGCCGTGAAGACGCAGCTGGAGAAGATCCTGTGAACATGGAAGGGACGCTCCTCCTCTACGTCCTGATCGGCCTGGCGGTCGGAGCGGCGCTCTCGATCCGGGATCCGCGGCGCGCCATCCTCTGGCTCACGCTCGGCGTCCTCTTCTGGCCGCTCTTCCTCCCCCTCCTCTTCTCGCCCCGGACGCCGGCCCCGAAGCCGCCCCGCAAGGACCTCTCCGCCCTCCGCGACGAAGTCGCCCGGCTGGATCCCCCCCTGCCCGAGCTCGTCGCCGCCCTGGATGCGGCCGACCGGATCCGGGAGGGGAAGGACGAGCTCGGCCGCCTCCTCGAGACCCAGCAGGCTGCGCTCGCCCAGGACGAGCCCGCTCTTGCGAAGAGCGAGCGGACGCGCGAGGTGCTCGAGGCGCGGAGAGCCGACCTCGAGCGCCTCCGCGCCGTCCGCGACGAGCAGGAGGAGCGCCACCTCCGCCTGACCGCCCAGGTCCGGGAAGCCATCACGAAGGCCCATCTCGCCCGCTTCTCCGCACCCGCCCGCCAGGAGCTCCGCAAGCACCTCCTCCGCCTCTCCGACGAGCTGTCCCTGCTGAACCCAAATCATCCAGGTTGATTCGGGTTCACCTGAATGATTTGGGTTCATCGGGGAAGCGGAGGGCCGGGCGGCCAGGGAGGTGAGACCGCCCGGCCTCCGCAAGGGGGCCCGCCTGCTTCGCGGCCCCCGTCTGGGGGAGGGTGTGCAACGGATTGGTCCATTGACGATCGGGCCCGGAGAGGGACGAGGCCTTCAGGTCGACTGAGGGCTTTCTCCACCCGGTCAATGGTTCAATCGTCAATGATTCAATCGTCAATCCCCTTCTTCCATTCGCCCACAAGCATTCCGTAGGCGTAGGCGTCCCACCAGCGGCCGGCCCACCAGCGGGCCTCGCGAAGGACGCCCTCGCGCCGGAACCCGACCTTCTCGTAGCAGCGGATCGCCCGGGGGTTATTCGCGTACACCCGGAGCTCGATCCGGTTCAGGTTCAAGGTCTCGAAACCATAGGCCACGAGAAGCCTCATCGCCTCCGTGCCGAGGCCCTTCCCCTGCCAACGCGCGTCGCCGATCATGATCCCGAGGTCCCCCGCGCGGTTCGGCAGGCCGATGCCCCTCAGACCGCAGGTCCCGATGAGCCGGTCCTCTTCCGTGAGCGCGATCCCGAAGACGACCTCGCTCTCCTTCTTGCCCAGCCCCTCGAGCCACTCGCGCTCCTGGACCCGGGAGAGCGGCCGGTGGAGCGTGACGTACTGCTGGTTCTCCGGGTCGTTCGCGAAGCCCTGGAGGACCTCGAAATCCTCGACTTCGAGCGGCCGGAAGTAGATCCGACGGCCCGCCCGCACCGCGTTCCTCATCGCCTCCCCTCGGCTGTCTTCATGGGGGCCGCGCGCGCGTACGGAGTACGGCAGACCGCGCGGCCCGGTTGAGTAATCGTCTCCGGGCGAACAAAAAACCCCGGGGTCCCTCGGGGCCCCGGGGTTTCTCGTCCCCCCGCGAGTGCTCGCCTCACGGTCGGAACGCCTCCGAGGCCGGGCCGAGGTCGACCGTGTTCGCCGTCATGCATCCCCTCAAACCGCGCGGCGCGGCGGAGGTTCGGACGAATGCGCATTCGCGCGAACCTTTCCGGACGGCGCCGGTTGGAGGGGGTGGCATGAAGACCTGCGGACGCGCGGTTTCCTCGCACGGGGCGGGCATCGCCCCCCCGTAGGCCCGACCGGCACGGCGGCGGGCCCGAGGAGGCGATCCTCGGGCTTTTTTTGTTTCCGGCGCGCTTGCGCCGAGCGGAACGCCGCTCGGCGGCGCCTAGTCGAGGCGTTGATGGGGTTTGGCGGTCCCGAGGGGACGGCCGTTCCGTCCCCCGGGAACCGCTCTTTCCGGGCCCGGGCGGAGTACAATTATGGGGGCAAACGACATGCCCCATGGGTCGTCTAACTACCTAGAGACATGGGAAAGCCTAAGGCCGAAGGCGAGGTGACCCGGGTCCTCCGGCGCGTCGCGCAGACCCTCGACCACGGGAAGTACGAGGAGGCGCTCCGCGACCTGCTCCACCTCTCGGAGAAGTACCCGGACGCGGGCGAGATCAAGCCCCAGATCGCGGAGGTCTACATCCGCCGGGGGGAGTCCCGCGCCCGGAAGGGAAGGCTCAAGGAGGCCCGGGACGACTTCGAGCGGTCGCTCTCCTGGTCCCGGAAGCCCGCGGCCATGGTCGCCCTGGCCCGGAGCCTGATCGCCGAGGGAAGGCTCGACCAGGCCGACCAGGTCCTCAACGCCGCGCTCGAGACGGACGGCAACTACGGGCCGGTCCACGAGGCGATCGGCGAGCTCTTTCTCAAGTGGGACGAACCCAAGGAGGCCGCCCGCGCCTTCGAGCAGGCGCTCGGCCTCGGACACGCGACCCCGGCCCTCTACCGCTCCGTCTGGGAAGCCTACCTGAAGGCGGAGCGCTTCGACCGCGCGCACGACTTGATCCTGGAGGGCGCGGAGCGCTTCCCCGAGAGCGACCTCCTCCAGGCGGCCGCCGGCGACTCGTTCGTCTTCGCCAAGGGCGACAGCGACGAGGCCCGCCCCTGGTGGGAGAAGGCGGTCTCGCTCAACCCGAGGAACTTCGGCGCGCTCTTCAGCCTGGCCGCGCACTCCGCCTCCCGAGGGGAGCGCGCGACCTCGCTCGACCTCCTCCGCCGCGCCGCGGGGATCGACCTCGAGCGGACGCGGCGCCTCTGGAAGGACGACCTCGCGTCGCCCCTGGGGAAGTTCGGCGACGTCGCCCGCGACCAGGACTTCCTCCGCGTCCTGGGCTGGGGGAACGACTAGTGACGGTCGCGGAAGCGATCGAACGCGCGCGGCGGCTCCTGGACGAGGGAAGGCTCGACGAAGCCCTCCAGGCCCTCCTCGAGACCGCCGAATCGCACCCCGATCCCGACCTCGAGCTCGAGATCGCCCTCCTCTACACGGAGCGCGGGATCGCCAGGCCTGACGACGAGGCCATGAAGGACTTCGACGAGGCGGAGACCTGGGCCGAGCTCCCGCTCACGATGGCCGCGAAGGCGGGCGTCCTCCTCCGGCGCGGGGCGCTCGCGGAAGCGGAGGCGCTGCTCGGGCGGGCCCTCGAGCTCGACGCCGAGATGCCCGAGGGCCTCCTCGGGAAGGCGCGGCTCCGGCTGGCCCAGGGCCGCGTGGACGAGGCGGGCGAGCTGGCGGCGGCGGTCGTGCAGTCCTCGCCCCGGACGGGCGAGGCCTGGCTCTTCCTCGCGGAGGTCCTGGACCGGGCGGGCCGGAAGGACGACGCCGCGAGGGCCCTCGAGGAGGGGCTCCGGCACGACGCGGGGAACGGCGCGCTGCTCGCCGCGCTCGGGTGCCGGAGCGCGGAGGGGCCGGATCCCCGCGCGGCGGCCCGGACCCTGGAGCGCGCGGTGGCCATCGACCCCGCGAACGCGGGGGCCTGGCGCGCCCTCGCGCTGGCCCGCGCGCGCGCGGGCGACGAAGTCGGCATGCACCGGGCGCTTGACCGCGCCCTGGAGCTCCACCCGGAAGGAACCCGCGGCTGGCTCGAGGAGGCCCGGCGGAAAGAGCCGCTCCTCGGCGCCTACGCGGGGTAGCGGACCCCCCCCTCCCCATCCCCATCGACCCGGAGACGCTCCGCGTCCCGAGCGTGGTTCAAGAGCAGAACACGCGGCCGATAACCGCGAGACGCCGGTGCGACTCCGGCCGCTCGGACCATCCGGTGACCGTGGTGTAGCAGGAGCACGGCTGTCTGTGGCACAGCAAGGGCGGGTGCGAACCCCGTCGGTCACCCCATCCCGGCAAGGAGGCGCGTCGTGAAGAAGCTGGTCTGGATCTGCCCGCGCTGCGCGGGAAAGAACGCGCTGCGGCTCTGGCGCTGCCGCCGCTGCCGGGCGAAGGTCCCGCTCCGCCGCCGGATCGACCTCGCCCTCCTCTGGGCGGGGGCCCTCCGCTAGGGTCCCGGCCCGCTTCCCGGAGAACCCTCCCGGCGGTATAATCGCGCGTCCCAGGGAGGTGAGCGATGGCCCCGGCCCGGCTGCGCGTCCTGGTCCCGGTCCGCGAGGACCCGGACCTGGGGTCCGTCCTCCGGATCCTCGTCTCCCTGGCCGCCCTCCGCCCGTTGGATCCCACCCTCCTGCGGATCGTCCCGCCGAGCGCGGACGTCGCCGCGGCCCGCGAAGCATCGAACCCGTACCTCGATCGGTTCCGGAAGCGGGGGTTCCGCGCCCGGCTCATGGTCGGATCGGGCGACCCCCTCCGCGAGATCCTGATCTGCGCCCGGACGGGCTTCGACTGGATCGCCCTGGCCACGCGCGGCCGTCGCGGCCTCCGCCGGGCGCTCCTGGGAAGCCTCGCGGAGGAGATCCTGCGCCGCTCGCCGGTCCCCGTCCTCGCGTTCCGGCCGGACGTCCGACCGGGGGACTGGAGGCACACGGCGGTCGCCCTGGACGGCACGCGCGGGGCGGAGTCGATCCTACCGGAGGCGGGACGGATGGCCAAGGCGTGCGGGACGCCTCTCCAGCTCATCCACGTCCAGGCCCTGACCGGCGTCTACAAGGGGGGAGCCTACCTGGAACGCGTGCGCCAGAAGATGGAGAAGACCGACGTCGTCTGCATGCCCGTCCTCCATCGCGGCTCGCCCGCGCGCCAGATTCTGCGCCACCTCCGGGGCCAGCCCGTGGGGCTGCTCTGCATGGCCACGCACGGCCGGACCGGGGTGGGGCGGATCCTCCTGGGCAGCGTGGCCGAGCGGGTCCTCCGGCGCGCGCCTTGCGCCGTCCTCATCCGTCGCATCGCCCGTTGAGGCGGCCGCCGCCCCCCCGCTCGCAAGATCCAGTGTTATTCCGCCACTTCGATGAGCCGGCCGGCCGCGTCTCCCGCGCGAAGCCTCGGGCCGGCCGCGACCACGGTGTTGATCCAGTCCCCCGAGATCTCCAGGCTCTTCAGGATCGAGACGTCGTCGGGGGCGATGAGCCGGACCTTCCCGTCGCTCGAGGCGGAGACGAGATGCTTCTCGGTCCAGGCGAGGTCGAGCACCGCCCCCTCGTGGCCCTTCACGATCCGGACCAGGCGCCCGATCTCGGGCTGCCAGACGCGGACCGTGCGGTCGGCCGAGCCGCTCGCCAGGTAACGCCCGTCGGGGGACCAGGCGAGCGCGTGGACCGGCTCCCAGTGGTTGGCGATCGTGCGGACGAGCTTTCCGTCCTTCCAGACCCGGAGCGTGCGGTCCGCCCCGCCCGAGACGAGGGTTCCGCCGCGAACGGCGAGCGCCAGCACCGGCCCGGTGTGGCCCTCGAGGGTCTCGACAAGGCGCCCGGCCTCGGCGTCGATCACGCCGACCTTCGAGTCCCCGCCCGCGGTGAAGAGGAAGCGGCCGTCCTCGCTCCAGGCCACCCGGTAGACGAGGTCGGCGTGGGCCTCGATCCGGTGGAGGAGCTTTCCGTCCTCCCAGATCCGGACTTCGCCGCGCGAGCCCGCCAGGCCCCCGCCCTCGGCCACGCGCTTCCCGCGCGCGGCGAGGGCCATGACCTTCCGCTTGTCCTCGCCGAGCGAGCGGACGAGCTTCCCCTCCCGGTAGACGTCCACCCCGCCCGGACGGGCCACGTAGAGGAACTCCCCGTCCCAGGCGAGCGCCGTGATCGAAAGGAGGACCGCGATCACGCGAGCGCCTCCTTCACGACCTCGCCGCCCCCCAGGATCCGGATGGGCCGGCCCGTGTCGGTCCGGAACTCCTTCTCCGGGTCGATCCCGAGGAGGTGGTAGATCGTGGCGAGGAGGTCCTCCGGGAGCACCGGCCGCGAGGCCGGGAGCTCGCCGTAGGCGTCCGTCTCGCCCACGACCTGCCCGCGCTTCACGCCCCCGCCGGCCAGGAGCACGGAGTTGGCCCGCGGCCAGTGGTCGCGGCCGCCGATCGAGTTCAGCTTGGGGGTGCGGCCGAACTCGCCCATGAGGACGACGAGCGTCGACTCGAGGAGCCCGCGCTCCTCGAGGTCCCCGAGGAGCGCCGAGTAGGCCTGGTCGAGGTCGGGCAGCTTCCCCCGGTAGATCATCTTCCCCTGGGTGAAGGTCCCGGCCAGGCGCTTCCAGGCGTTGTCGTGCGTGTCCCAGCCGTTGTCGTTCACCGTCACGAAGCGGACGCCCGCCTCGACGAGGCGGCGCGCGAGGAGGCAGGACTGGCCGATCCGGGTCGGCCCGTAGCGCTGGCGCGCCTTCGGGTCCTCCTGCGAGAGATCGAAGGCCGCCCGCGCCTCCTTCGACGTGACCAGCCCGAAGGCCTGCTCGAGGAACGTGTCCCGGGCGGGCATGGCCTCGACGGACGTGCAGAAGCGGTCGATCGCCTCGAGCATCGAGCGGCGGCGGTCCAGGCGCGGGTCGGGCACCGGGGCCTGGAGGTCCTGGACCTTGAAGTCGCGAGACGGGTCCGAGTTGACCGAGAAGGGCTCGAACGCCGCCGTGAGATAGCCCGCGCCCGCGTACGAGGGCGGGGTCGGGATCGCGATGTAGTTCGGGAGCGCGCGGCCGACGCCCACCTCCTTGGCCACGACCGACCCCATGGCAGCGTAGACGAGGGCGGGCGTGGGCCTGTAGCCCGTCAGCATGTAGTGACTCGCCCGGTCGTGGTTCCCCTCGGGGGAGGTGACCGACCGGACGAGGGTCGTCTTGTCGAGCATCGCCGCGATCCGCGGGAGGTGCTCGCAGACGCGGACGCCGTCGAGCGGCGTGCGCGTGGGCTTGAACTCGCCGCGCACCTCGACGGGGGCGTCGGGCTTCAGATCGAACATGTCGAGGTGGCTCGGGCCGCCGTCGAGCCAGACCAGGATCACCGACTTCGCCCGCCCCGACTTCGCGTGGGCGAGGGCGTCGGCGAGCGGGAGGCCGAAGACCGAGCCGACCAGGAACTGCCGCCGCGTGCACATGGTCTCATCCTTTCGTCGGCGCAAAGCGCCGCTTTGAAATCGCGGGCGTCGCGGTCCTCCGTCGCGACGCCCGCGATTTCAAGGCCCGGGACTCCCCGCTGCGACTCAATGGTTGCTCCCGAACTCCTTCGAGTTCAAGAGGGCCCAGAGGAGGTCCTTCAGGTACTCGTCGTCCGTCCCCGTCCAGTGCGCCCGCTCCTCGGCCGTGGGGGGTCGCGAGAGCGTGCGGAGGTAGAGGTTCTCGACCGAGTCGGGCTTGAGCCGGCCGCCGAGCCAGGGGCCGTTCATGAGGTTGAGCGTGCGGGCGAGCGTCTCGCCCTTGAGGAGCGGGTGGGGGTTCGAGGGCTGGTCGATCGCGCGCGGCTCGCCGCCGCCCGTGGCCTGGACGATCGCGTCGGCCAGGACCTCGGCGTCGAGCGGCTTGGGCGCGCGGGTGGCGTAGAAGGCGTCGCCCGCGCCCGTCCGGCGGGCGTAGGCGGCCGACTTCATCACGAAGCCCGCGAGGCTCCGGAGGGAGAAGTCCTTCCGGAACTCCTGGGCGAGGGCGTCCAGGAGCTCGGGATGCGTGGCGGGGTTCGTGACCCGGAGGTCGTCCACCGGCTCGACGAGGCCGCGGCCCATCAGGATGGCCCAGACGCGGTTCGCGGTCGCGCGGGCGAAGGCGTCGTTCTTCGTGAGCCAGCGGGCGAGGTCCTCCCGGCGGTCGGCGCTCATCCGGAAGGGGGGGACGACGGGCTTGCCCTCCAGCTCCAGCTCCCCGCGCTCCTCGAGCTCGACTTTCCCCTCGCGGACGCGGACGCGCGCGAAGAAGGAGGCCATCTCGTAGTAGTTCCGCTGAGTGAAGCGCTCGAAGGGATGGTTATGGCACTGGGCGCAGGCCCAGCGGGCGCCCAGGAAGGTCTGGCCCACGAATTCGGAGAGCATCTTCGGGTCGTTCTTCTCGAGGTAGAGCCAGGGCTGGCGGGAGAGGAGCCGGACGACGGTCTCGTCGTAGGGCTCCCCCGCGCGGAGGCGGACCCAGTCCTGGTAGGCGGGGGCCTTCGCGCCCCAGGTCCGGGCGAGGAGGTAACCCCAGTAGGCCTCGAACTCGGGGCGGGCGAGGAGGCGGTCGACGAGGGCGTCGCGGTTCCCGTCGAAGGACCGCGCCTCCTCGGGCGTGGGGAGGCGGCCGAGGGCGTCGAGCGTGGCCCGGCGGAGGAAGGTCGCGTCGTCGCAGGGCGGCGCGGCCTTGAGGCCGAACTCGGCGATCTTGGAGTTCACCCAGTCGTCGACGGCGTTCCGCCGCCAGGGGACCTCGGTGCGCGGGCCGAAGGGCTTCCCGACCTTCACGGCCGCGACCTGGCCGCCGTAGCGGACCATGATGGCGGTCTCGCCGGGGGCCTTGACGGTCCCGTCGGGATCGGCGATCGAGTCGTCGTTGGGGGTGAGGAGGGCGAGGCGGGTCACGTCGCGCCGGGAGCCGTCGGAATAGTGGGCGGTCACCTCCCCCGGCCGGGCCTCGATCCGGACGAGGTCGGCGGCCGACCCGGACCGGTAGGGCGCCCCGGCGGCGAGCCACCCCGAGATCACGCGGTAGGCCTCGGAGTCCTCCTTCATGACGCGGCCGCCGCCGTGCTTCACCTGGCGGGTGGGCTTCCGGAGGAGGAGGCTCTGCTCGGGGGCGGCAAGATCGACCCTCCGGCCGCGGAGCTCGCGGGTGAGGGCCGTGTAGTCGAACGCGGGGTCGTACCCGAGGAGCGAGAGCTTGAAACCCTTCTGCCCGGGGGCGGAGCCGTGGCAGTTCCCGGCGTTGCAGCCGAGCTTCGTGAGGTGAGGGAGGACGTCGTTCACGAAGTCCGTCCCCCCGGCCTCCTGCTCGCCCCGAGCGAAGCCGAGGGGAGGAGCGGCGCCCAGGACGAGGGCGAGGGCGAGGATCACTTGGAATGCTTCTCCACCTGCTTCCGCATGACCGCCTGGCCGGCCTCGTTCCCGTACTTGAGCTCGAGGACCTTGCCCAGGATCTCGACGTACTGCTTGCGGAGTTCGTCCTTGCCCTCGATGTACGCCTCGATGTCCTTGACCGCGGCCTCGAGGTCTGCGTCGGTGGCCCCGCGCTGGATGAGGCGGCGGCACTGGTTGACGAGCCGCTCGTCGCGCGGCGGGGCCCCCGCGGGGGGCGGCGGGGGCTGCGGTTCCATCATGCGGCGACCGCCGGCGGGCGCGGCGGCGGCGCGGGCGGCCTGGATCCGGAGGGCGGCGAGCTCCTCCTTCAGTTTCAGGTTCTCCTCGCGGAGCCGCGAAACCTCGGCCCGGAGCTCCTCGGGACCGCCCGTCGGCTCGCCGGTGCCGCCGGCCAGGACCTCGTCGATCGCGGCCTTGATCCGGGGGGCGTCCGTCTCGTTGGGCGAGAGGATGGCGAAGTTCGCGTGGACCTTGTCGCCCTTGGCGACGAGGATGGTGAGGCCGACCTCGCGGTTCAGGCCGTAGGCGCCGGGCCCTTCCTTCCCGTCGACCGAGATCCCGAGGGGCGACTTCAGGTTGATCGACTTCACGACCTGGGGGAGCTTCCGCTCGGCTCCGTCCCGGTCCTCGGAGAGCGACACGAACAGGGAGCGGAGGCCGCGGACCTGCTTGACCTGCCCGTAGTCGTCGAGCGCGCGCATGAGCGCGGCGGCGGGGCGCGTCAGCTCGTGGATGAAGACGAGGAGGGTCGGGGCCCCTTTCCCCTCGCCCACGAAGTCGAGCTCTTTCCGGGAGCCGACGTCGAAGACGACGAACCCGGCGGTCTTCTCGCCCTTCTGGGGCCCGGAGAACTTCTCGTCGGTCGCCGCCTGGGTCGCGAGCAGCGCGGCCAGCATGAGCGTCATCGGATCACCTCCCGCAGTTCCTGTGGAGAAGAACGGGGGGCCCGCCCGACTATTGTGTGATTCGCGATCCCGGACCGGAAGGGCCCGCTCCTCGCAGTCCCGGCCCAGGGGCCCTCGGGGACGGCGTCAAGCCACCCGCCCCGTCCAAACCCTGGCGGAGGCGGGTGCGCATCCAGGCGGGAGACGCCCGCGTCGAACGCCTGAGCCGCCGGTGGCCGCTATTGTCGCAGCACCGCCCTCAGGATCATCCGGTTGGTGAGAAGCTCCACGGGAGCCAGGTCGTCCGTGAACACCCGTCCCGGCCCGGCGCCGACGGCCATCCAGGTGCGCCGGACCTCGGGTAGCACGAAGCGGCCGAGATCCGGGTGGACGTCGGAGGCGGCGGGCGGCCCCAGCGGATGATCCGCCGCCACGTAGATGTAGTTCGTGAACGGCACGTCCCAGTTCCCCAGATGGAACCGGACGACGTGCGGAAACGAGGCCCTCAGGGTGGCGGCGAACCCGGCCAGGAGGTCCTCGGCCTGGGCCGTGGCCCCCACGTTCAACGCGAAGACTCCGCCGGGGGCCAGGTGGGCCCGGGAAAGGTCGAAGAACTCCTTCGTGGCCATGTGGAACGGGATGTAGGGCTGTCGATAGGCGTCGACGATGATGACGTCGTAGCGGGCCGGAGAGGCGGCGAGGAAGGCCCGGCCGTCGGCGGCGTGGGCCGTCAGGGTGGAGATCTCGCCCATCCTGAAGAAGCGCCGCCCGCAGTCGAGGACCTCCGGATCGATCTCCACTCCGTCGATGGCCAGCTCGTGGGACTTCGAGAAGTAGTGGTCGATCTGGCGGGCGACCGTGCCCGCCGCCAGTCCCACGTTCAGGACCCTGAGCGCGGGGCGCTTCTCCGCGCGGAGGGCGGGGAGCACGGTCATGTAGTCCCAGATCCCCCCGGTCAGGACGCCGCGGGCGGGCAGGACCGAGTGATACCCCTGTCCCTCGCTCAGGAAAAGGCGCCTCCATCCCGCGTACGGACCTTCCTGCTCCTCCCGGACCTGGACGTACTGGTAGAGGCTCTCCGACTCGTGGAGGGTGCCCGGCTCCCAGCGGACTTTCCCCGCGGGGAGCGCGACCAGGAGGGGCGAAAGGAGCGCCACGCCGGCCCGGGCGGCCAGGCCGGGGAAGGCGCGCAGCGCGCCCGTCACGATCAGGACGGCCGCGACCGCCAGGATAGTCCTGGAGGTCCCGAGCAGGGGCAGGGCCACGAGCGACCCCAGGAAGGTTCCCAGGATGCTGCCGAACGCGGAAAGTCCGGAGAGGACGCCGGCGACGCGGCCGAGGTCGCTCCGGCCCGCGCCCGCAAGCCGGACCGCCCAGGGCCCCACCATGCCGAGGAGCAGGGTCGGAGGGGCGAAGAAAAGGCAAACCGAGGCGAGGGAGAGGAGGAAGGTTCCGGCCTTCTGGGCGGCGAGCGCCTCGGCCGCGGCCGCGAGGACCGGTCGCGCGATCAGGGGGACGACCGCGAGCAGCGCCCCGGCCAGCCCGAGGGCCCGGGCATAGGCCGGGATCGAGGGCCACCGGTCCGCCAGGCGGCCGCCCACCCACGCGCCCAGCGTCAGCGCAGCGAGCACGGTCGCGATGATGTTGGTCCAGATGAGCTGGCTCGTCCCGAAGCTCGGGGCCAGGAGGCGGGGAGCGGCCATCTCGGCGCCCATCACGGCCATGCCGGCGAGAAAGACGGATGCCTTGAGGTAGCCGGGGATGGGCGCCCTGGCCTGCGGCGAAGGCGGAGGGCCGCCTGCCGCGACTCCGACTGCCGGACCGTCCTCCAAGGAGTCCTCCTTCGCCGGGGGGCCGGGTACGGGCTTGAGTATCCCCTCGATCCTCGGGTCGATCAAGCAATCCCGGGGAGCGGCACGGATTGCTCGGACGGCCGCGGGGGACGCGAGGGAACGCCCCGGACCGGGAGCGAAGGGCGGGGCAAGGTCCCCGGTCTTGGATGATCGGCCCGCTCGCGCCCCGGCCCCTACACCGACACCGACTTCCACTCCGCGGGGCCGGAAGGCGGCTTGTCCTGGCGCTTGGTGACGGCGGTCTCGTCGCTCCTGGTCTCGGGCGGGGCGCCGGGCTTGACGGCCGTGGGCCGATCGGCGGCCGGCGCCGGCGGAGCGACCACCATCCCGAGCGCCCTCAGCTTCTCGTCGAGCTGGGGGCGGTTGAGCCCGAGGAGCTTCGCCGCGGCGATCAGCTCGCCCTTCGTCTGCCGGAGGGCCTCTGCCACGCACTCGCGCTCGAAGACCTTCACCAGGCCCGCGAGCGGCTTCTCGCCGATCTTCCCGCGGGCCGGGACGCGGCGGATCTGCTGGATGCGGATCGCGGCGAAGGCCGCCAGCATCGAGGCCAGCCGGAGGTCGGCCGTCCGGAACCGGGGCTCCTTTTCCCCGTCCGCCAGCCGGGCGTCGAGGTAGGCCAGGCCGAGGAACCCCGACTTCGTCCAGAGCGGTACCGCCAGGACGGAGACGGACTTTCCCGCGTGGGGCTGGCGGCGGAGGACGTCGAGCGCGGTCACCGCGCGGCGCTCCTTCGACATCTGGTGGTGCAGGACGTTCGAGAGGTAGAACTCCTCCTCGCCCGCCGGGGCCTTCCGCGCCTCGGGCTGGAGCTGGCCCTCCTCGTCGGCCACCATCACGAAGCCCCGATCGGCCCGGATCCCGAGGAGGAGGGCCTCGAGGAGGGCCTTCGCGATCTCCTTCTCGGAGTCCATCGCCGCGATCGAAGCGCCGACGGCCGGGACCTTCTCGAAACGCTCGTCCGCGGGGCCGGGGGCGAAGGGGTCGGAGATCCCCTCGACGACCGTGGCCGCCGCGCGCGCCTTCTTCTCCGGGTCGCTCGTCGGGTCGAAGACGAGGACGTGCTCGCCGATCTCGATCTCGTCGTCGGGCCGGAGGACGGCCTCCTTGAGCGGCGTCCCGTTCACGAAGATGCCGTTCCGGCTCCCGTTGTCCTTCAGGACCATCCCGCCGCCGCTCTTCTCGAGCCGGGCGTGGATGCGGGAGATGTGCCGGCCGTCCAGGCGGACGGCGCAGGTCTCCCCGCGGCCGATCGAGGCGAGCTCCGTGACCTCGAAGACCTTCCCGCGGAGCGGGCCTTCCACGACGTGCAGCTTGCTCATCAGGTCAGCATCGACCGCCAGACGTCCCCGGCGCCCCTCGCCCACGCCTCGAGCGCGTCCGCCAGGTCCTTCGCCGTAGGATAGCGGCGGGCCGGATCCTTGTCCATCGCCTTCACGACGATCCTCTCGAGCGCCTCGTCCACCGAGGAGTCCACGCTCCGCGGGGGCGGAGGCGCGGACTTGACGACCTTGTCCAGGACCTCCGCCGTGGAGCGCCCCACGAAGGGGGCCCGTCCGGTCACGGCCTCGTAGAGCACGGCCCCCAGGGAATAGACGTCGGATCGGGCGTCGATCACGTCACCCAAAGCGGAAGCCTGTTCGGGGCTCATGTAGACGGGGGTCCCGGCGGTCACGCCCGCCCTCCAGACCTCGCCCCGGATGCGGGCGATCCCGAAGTCGGCGAGCTTGGGGCTGCCGTCGCTCTTCAGGAGGATGTTCCCGGGGACGATGTCGCTGTGGACGATCCCCCTCCGGTGGGCGTGGTGGAGGGCGCGGGCGACCGAAGCCAGGATGAGCGCCGCCTCGCGGTGCGTGAAGGCCCGCCGCTGGATCGCCCGGGCGAAGGACGGGCCCTCGACGAGCTCGAGGACGAGGTAGAACTTCCCCCGGTCGCGGCCCACGTCGAGCACCTTCACGATCCCGGGATGCTCCAGCTGGGAGAGGATGAGGCCTTCCTGGACGAAGCGGTCCGTGATCGTGAGGTCCTCCGACCAGCGGTCGGCCAGGACCTTGAGCGCCACGGGGCGGCCCTTCCGCTCCGCGCGGTAGACGGTCCCCACGGCCCCGCGCCCGATCTCGCCCCCGACCTTGCAGCCGCCCAGCTCGTCCATGCGCCCCCTGATTATAGGCTGCGGGATTCCGGACGGCCATTCCCCTCCGACTCTGGAATCCCCGGGGATTTCGTGTACAGTGCTGACCGGTGGATTCCAGCGTCCTCACGGTCATGTTCGCCGAGCGGGTCGGGTCGGTGAAGATGCACGCGAAGGTCTCCGACAGCGTCGCGGCGGACCTCGTCCAGCGGCTCGACCGCCGGGTCCGGGACGCCATGCCCGGCTTCCAGGGCCGCTTCATCAAGTCGACGGGGGACGGCCTGCTCCTCGGCTTCGAGGAAGCCCCGGCCGCAGTCCGCTGCGCCGGCGAGATCCACCGTCTCTGCGACGAGCTGGCCCGCGGCGGGAAGCAGGACTTCCTCGTGCGGATCGCCGCCCACACCGGCGAGGTGCTCCACGGGGACGGCGACATCCACGGGAACACCGTGAACCTCGCCGCGCGGATCCTCTCGGTCGCGGTCGCGGGCGAGACCTCCGTGACGGCGGAGACCTGGGCCGGCCTGGGCGCCGGGGAGCGGCAGGGATTCGTTCCCCACGGGCCCGAAATGTTCAAGGGCTTCGCGCGCTTCTGCTTCCTCCACAAGAAGCCCAACCCGGATCCCTTGATGGATCCGACGCTCCGGCCGGGGTCGCTCGGCGACGAGGAAACCGTCCGGCACCTCACCGACGCGATGCCCAAGCACGCCCGCTACGCGCTCGTCCTCGAGCACCCGCAGCTGAACAAGACGGTGCTGCTGTCGGAAGGCGAGACCCACGTCTTCGGCCGCGCCCCCGAGTGCGGGACCGTGATCGCCGACCGGATGCTCTCGGGGACTCACGCGGCGTTCGCGGTGGTCGAGGGCATCCTCTGGTGCTTCGACCTGGAGAGCTCCAACGGCGTCACCTACCGCGGCCGGCGGGTCCGGCGCCGGACGCCCGTGGAGAAGAACTCCATGGTCGAGCTCCCGGCGGGATCGATCCAGGTGAAGCTGCCCTGATGAGCCCCGCCGGGGGTCACTCGACGCGGATCGGCGTGGCCTGGATCCCGAAGATCTCGCGGGCGTAGTCGAGGGCCGTGCGGTCGCAGGAGAACTTCCCCATCCCCGCGCTGTTCAGGACGGACATGCGGGACCAGCCCTCGGGGTCCTTCCAGGCCGCGTCCACCCTCTTCTGCGCCTCGAGGTAGGCGGCGAAGTCCCTGCAAACGAGGAAGGGATCCCGGGTCGCGAGCGCGTCGAGGAGGGGGCGGAAGCGGCCCGGATCGCCGGCGCTGAAGGCCCCGTCGGCGATCAGGCGCAGGACGCCGCCGAGCGCGGGGCAGGCCTCGATCTCGCGCATCGGGTCGTAGCCCCCGGACCGGACGGCCTCGGCCTCCTCGGCGGTGAGGCCGAAGAGGAAGAAGTTGTCCGGCCCCACCTCCTCGCGGATCTCGATGTTCGCCCCGTCGAGCGTCCCGATGGTGAGGGCCCCGTTGAGGGAGAACTTCATGTTCCCGGTGCCGGACGCTTCCATGCCGGCGGTCGAGATCTGCTCCGAGAGGTCGGCGGCCGGGATGATCACTTCGGCGAGGGAGACCCCGTAGTTCTCGAGGAAGCAGACGCGGAGGCGTCCGTCGAGGAGAGGGTCGCGGTTGACGACCTGGGCCACGCCGGTGATCAGGCGGATCACGAGCTTGGCCATCTCGTAGCCGGGCGCGGCCTTGCCCCCGAAGACGACGGTCCGGGCGGGAATCGCCTCGCCTCCCGGCTCCTTCATCCGCCGGTAGAGGTCGATCACGCGCAGGACGTTCATGAGCTGGCGCTTGTACTCGTGGATCCGCTTGACCTGGACGTCCATCATCGCGTCGGGGGAGACCCGGAGGCCCGAGAGCTGGTCGATGAGGGCGACGAGCCGCTCCTTGTTCCGGCGCTTGACCGCCCGCCACTCGGCCCGGAAGGCCGGGTCCTCCGCCAGCGGCGCGAGCCGCCGGAGCTCGGCCAGGTCCACCGGCCACCGCGTCCCGATCCGGCTCCCGATGAGCAGGGACAGCGCGGGGTTGCAGCCCAGGAGCCAGCGCCGGGGCGTGATCCCGTTCGTCTTCGCGTTGAAGCGGCCCGGGAACATCTCGTCGAAGTCCCGGAAGAGCCGGGAGCGGAGGAGCCGGGCGTGGAGCTCGGAGACCCCGTTCACCGAGTGGCTTCCGACCACGGCCAGGTGGGCCATCCGGACGTGCTTGTCCCGGCCCTCCTCGATGACGGACATCCGCCGCATCCGCTCCACGTCGCCCGGAAAGCGGCGGGTCACCTCCGCCAGGAGGCCCTGATTCACGTCGTAGATGATCTCGAGATGGCGGGGGAGGACGCGCTCGAAGAGCCCCACGGGCCACTTCTCGAGGGCCTCGGGCATGAGCGTGTGGTTCGTGTAGCCGAAGGTGGCCACCGTGATGTCCCAGGCCTGCTTCCACTCGATCCCCTCCACATCCACCAGGAGCCGCATGAGCTCGGCCACGGCGACGGCGGGGTGGGTGTCGTTGATCTGGAGGGCGACCTTGTCGGGGAAGCCGTCGAAGCTCCCGTGCTGGCGCTTGTAGCGGCGGAGGATGTCCTGGAGGGAGGCGGAGGCGAGGAAGAACTCCTGGCGGAGCCGGAGCTCCTGGCCCATGGCGGTCTTGTCGTTGGGGTAGAGGATCTTGGTGATGTTCTCGTTGGTGGCGGCCCGCTCGATGGCGCGGATGTAGTCGCCGGAGTTGAAGTACTCGAAGTCGAAGAGGTCGGTGCCCGTGGCGGCCCAGAGGCGGAGGATGTTGACGGTGTTGTTCCCGTAGCCGGGGATCGGGACGTCGCTCGGGACGGCCCAGAGCTCGTGGGCGTTGACCCACTCGCGGCGGGGGCGGCCGTCGGGGAAGGAGCCCCACTGGACGTTCCCGTAGAGCTTGACGGGGAAGGTGAACTCGGGCCGCGCGATCTCCCAGGGGCTGCTCAGGCGCAGCCAGTAGTCGGGCTCCTCGGACTGGGCCCCGTTCCGGAGGGACTGGCGGAACATGCCGAACTCGTAGCGGAGGCCGTAGCCCATGACGGGCATCTGGAGCGTGGCCCAGGAGTCCATGAGGCAGGAGGCGAGCCTCCCCAGGCCCCCGTTCCCCAGTCCCATGTCGGGCTCCACCTCGAAGATGTCCGTCGCCGAGAACCCCAGCTCCCCCATCGCCCGCTGGAAGTCTTCGGCGAGGCCCAGATTCAGGATCGAGTTCCGGAGGAGCCGCCCCGGCAGGTACTCCATCGAGAGGTAGTAGGCGCGCTTGACGTCCCGCTCGATGTAGGTCCCCTGCGTGGCCATCCAGCGGTCCACCAGGCGGTCCCGGATGGCGCAGGCGGTGCTCCAGTACTGGTCGTGGAGGGTCGCCCCCGCGCGGTGCCGGGCGAGGGTGTACTTCAGGTGGTTGGCGATCGACTGGGAGAGCGAGCCCGCGTCCATCCCCTTCTGATACTCGCCGTCGCGGGTGCGCCGGCCGGTGATGCCCTTGAGCTCGCGCGGCGCGGAGGCCGGATCCATGGAGTCCACTATACCGCGGCTACGGGGATTTCGGGCGCTCGAGGGTCAGCGGGTCGGGGAGCGGCACGTCGCGCACGGGGCCCAGGTCGGCCAGCGTCCCGGGCCGCTTGGGGTCGCCCGCCTTGATCGCGGGAATGTTCCCCACGACGACCCAGGCGAAGCGGTCGGGCCTGAGCTGCTCCCGGGCGACCCGGCGGATGTCCTCGAGGGTGAGCTTCGCGATCCTCTCGCGGTAGGTCCGGTAGTAGTCCTCCGGGAGCCCGAGCAGCTCCGCCTGGGCGTACGTCGAGGCCGTCTGGATCTTCGTCGAGAAGAAGAAGCCCGGGAAGGCGTCCAGGTAGAACTGCTGGGCGTCCCGGAGCTCCTTCTCGCGGACTCCCTCCTTCTGGATCCGGGCGAGCTCGTCCAGGCAGAGCCGGGCCGCGGTGACGCAGGACTCGCTCTTGGACTGGAACTGGATCTTGAAGACCAGGGGATACGAGGTCCCGGGGCGGAGGTCGCTCCGGACGTCGTACGCGAGCCCCTCCTCCGTCCGGACCTTCTGCATGAGGCGCGAACTGAAGCCGCCCGCGCCGAAGATATAGCTCATGACCCGGACGGCCTGCACGTCCGGGTGGTGGACGTCGATCCCCAGGTGGCCGATCGTCACGCGGCCTTGGTTGACGTTCTTGCCTTCCTTGTGGAAGCAGTAGATCCCGGGCTCGGGCGCGTGGGACACCTTCGGGATCTCGAGGGGGCGGGTCTCGTCCTTCGGCCAGTCCTTGAACGCCGCCTCGAGCTTCCGGACCAGCTCGTCCTTCCGGAAGGCCCCGGCGGCCGCGACCAGGAACTTCGAGGGATGGAAGGCCGAACGGTGGAAGGCGGCCACGTCCTCGCGCGTGATCGACTCGACCGAGGCCTTCGTCTCGAGGCGGTTCAGCGGGTAGTCGCCGTAGAAGAGGAGGTTCGACTCGCGGGCCTCGATCGAGGCGGTCGAGTCGTTCCTGGCCTTGAGACCCTCGAGCGCCTGGGCCTTCAGGACGTCCAGCTTGTCCTGCCGGAAGGCGGGGTTCCGGAGGACGTCGACCAGGATCTCGAGCCCGCGGTCGAGGTCCTTGGCCAGGACCGAGAGCGTGGCGGACGCGGTGACGTCGCCCATCGAGACGCCGAGGTTCGCGGCCAGGAAGTCGAGCTCCTCGTCGAGCGCCTCCGGCGCGCGGGTCGCGGTGCCGCCCGTCCGCATGAGGCTCGCCGTCAGGTCGGCCAGGCCCTCCTTCCCCCGGGGCTCCGCGAAAGAGCCCGACTTCAGGTAGACCTGGAGGTCCACTACCGGCAGCGCCGCGTCCTCGACCAGGAAGGCGACGGTCCCGGTCGTCAGCCGGACCCGCATCGAGGCGGGATCCGGCACCTCGAAACGGAGCCGCTTGTAGGACAGCTTGTCCGGATGGTCGGGGATGTCCTGGAGCAGGAACGGGAGGAGCAGCGCGAGCGTTCTCATTTCTTCGCCTTTCTCCGGAGGACGAGGACGTTCTTCCCCGCGGGCCGGAGGTACTGGGTCGCGACCCGCCGGAGCTCCTCCCCGGTCGCCGTCTCGAGGGCCTTCATGTAGTCGAAGAAGTCCCGGTAGGTCCCGATGGTCTCGAAGTAGCCCAGCTGCTGGGCGATCCCCGCGTTCGTCTTGAAGGTCCGGACGAGGTCGGCGGTCACCTGGTTCTTCGCCTTCTGGAGCTCTCGGGCGGACACGCCGTTCTCCTGGACGTCCCGGACGATCGCGTCGAGCGCCTTCTCGAGCTCCCCCGGGTCGGCTCCCTCGCGCGGGGTCGCGCCCAGGTGGATCACGCCCCCGTAGCGGAGCGACCAGTACCAGGACTCGACGTCGAGCGCGAGCTTCTTCTCCTCGACGAGCGGCCGGTAGAGGCGGCCGCTCCGCCCCCCGAGCACGTTCATGAGGAGGTCGAGCGCCGGGCTGTCCCGGTGGACCCCGGAGGGCCCGTGCCAGCGGACGTTCACCTCGTCCTGGGCGTCCACCTCGGCCGCGAGGCGCCGCTCGGCGTTCTGCTCGGGCTCGACCGTGACGATCGGGTCGCGCTTCCGGGGGAAGGGCTTGAGGCGGCCGAAGTAGCGGGAGCAGAGATCGAGGATCTCGTCCTTCCGGACGTCGCCGATGAACATCGCGGTCGCGTTCTCGGGGGAGTAGTGGGTGTCGAAGTAGCTCTGGGCGTCGACGAGGGTGTACTGGTCGATGTCGCTCATCCAGCCGAGGACGGGCCAGCCGTAGGGGTGGGCCTGCCAGAACATGGCCCAGTAGGCCTCGTTGACGAGCCCGGTGGGAGTGGAGTCCGTCCGCATCCGGCGCTCCTCCTTGACGACCTCGCGCTCGGGGTAGAAGCTGCGGAACACGGGTTTCAGGAAGCGGTCGCTCTCGAGCCAGCAGAAGAGCTCGAGTTTGTTGGCCGGGAGCTCGACGAAGTAGTTCGTGCGGTCGTAGGACGTGGTCGCGTTCAGGCCGGTGCCGCCGGCGGCCTGGAAGATCTTGGAGAGGTGCTCGGGGATCGTGATCTTCTTCTGCTCCTCGACCAGGGCTTCGTACTCCTTGGAGAGCTCCTCGTGGCGCTTCTCGTCCGCCGGATCGGGCGGGGCGCCGCGGCGCCGGGCCTCGAGCCGGCGCAGCTTGATCCCCCGGATCGCGGTCATGGCGGCCTCGATCCGGGCGTTCAGCTCCACGTCCTTCTTCGGGTCGGTCGTGCCGATGACGTCGGTCCCCATGAACATCATGTGCTCGAAGAAGTGGGAGAGGCCCGTGACGCCCGGCCGCTCGTGGACGGACCCCACCCGCCACCAGAGGGAGCAGTGGACGCGGGGGACGTCGCGCCGCTCGACGACCAGGATCCGCATCCCGTTCGGGAGCACGGCCTCCTCGACGGGCAGCTTGAAGGGCCCTTCCTGGGCGGCCGCCGCGGGCGGGCCCGCGGCGCACGCGGCCAGGGCGAGGGCGAGCGCGGTTCTCATTCGGGTCCTCCGGTCGACGACCGGAGGATTATACGGGCGCGCCCCGGGGGGGTTCTAGTCAATCGCTCAACGAGTGGGACTTCCCCGCAAGAAGTCGACGGAAGGCGGCGCCGCAGGGAGGATTGGAGTCCGCTACCCGCCGTTCCCGAAGAAGCGGCGGTCCTGGCCGGGCGTGACGCCGATGAGGCCGCCGATTCTGTCCAGTTCGGAGGGTTCCAGGGCTTCGATCAGCCAGTCGTAGAAGAGATGATTTCTCCTGCGAAGCGACTTCTCGGGAAACCTGCGGGACACGACGGTCACGTTCAGGTAGGGCTTGCAGGCTCGCCGCTCGACCCGGACCTTGACGCCGCCCCCCCCCACCGACTCCATTCCCCGCGTCAGGACGCGCCGGATCTTCGCGCTCAGATCCTTGACAGCAGCCATCTCCGGAACTCCTCCACCGACTCCATCAGGGCCCGCGCCTCTTCGGGGTCCCCCTTGCGCCCCTCGTAGCGCATCGTAACGTCCCAGATCCGTACGATCAAGTTGAGGTCTTCCCTTGCACCCCTTGCGTCGGCGGCTCCCGGATCCGACCAGAGCCCCGCCCTGGATGCAAGCGCCCGGAGGTCGTGGTGCCGGAACTCTTCCGGGAGGCGCTTGAGCCCGCGTCGGGCCAGGACGGCCGCCTTGAGCAGGCACTCGACGACGTAGCCGCCCATGTACGTGGCTCCTGCCCAGCGCCCCGCCCGGAGGAGAGAGCGCGCGTCCGCCCTGCGTTCCTCGTGGGCCTGGAGGAGGGCGCGCCGGCCCGGGTTCCGCGACCTCACGTGGCGAGCCACAGGATCCCCCGGGCCGTCTTCTTCCCGATCCCCCGCACCTCCAGGAGCTCCTCCTCGGCAGCGTTCAGGACCCCCCGCACCGTGCCGAAGCGCTCGAGAAGGGCGTCCGCCCGCATCGGCCCCACGCCCGGGAGGCCCTGCAGCACGAAGTTCTGCCGCGCCCGCTTCCCCTTGGGCCGCCATCCCGGCCGCGCATAGGCCTGCTCGCGCGGGACGGCGTGCTGCCGGGCGGCCGTGAGGATCCACTGCGCGGAATCCGACGCGTCCCGGGAGAAGAGCACCGGGACGCCGAAGACCCCCGTCACCGTGAGGAGGGCGCCCCGGAGCGTGGGCCAGGCGAGCGTCCGGTCCTCGCCCTCGAGGAGAAGGAGCGGCCGCGGCGCCGAGCGGGCCAGGCGCCAGACCTGCTTGAAGAGCCGGCCGTCGAAGAGCGACTGGCGGAAGTCCCACGCCGTCTTCCGCTCGATGAGCAGGTCCCGGCCGACCCGGTAGTCCCCGGCGGGGAGTCTCCGGAAGGCAAGCTCCGCCCCCGCCTCCCCAAGCGCCCGGGCCGTCTCGGAACCCCGCTCGTGGAGGTCGGCCTCGACCCGCGTCGCCGCTTCCATTCCGCGCCTCCACCCCGGTGTGGGGGAAGGCGCCGGAAGGTGGACGCGAAAAACGCGCTAGGCGCGCGCCCGGCGGCCGGTGTCCCGGGAAGGCCGGGCGGGCGGGCGACGGAGCGTCTCGGCGAAGGTGGCCGGGAGGTCGGCCGGGTGGGCGGGATCGGCGCCCGCGGCGACCAGGCGCTCGAGGGTCTCGCGCGCGCGGCGACGGCGCTCCGGGTCGAGCAGGGCGCCCTCGAAGTCGGCCCGCTCGGCCGCCACGCGCTCCTCCGCCTCGCGCCGTTCCCGGTCGTTCAGGTGGCCGAGCGCCTTGCAGAAGCGGATGAAGCGGACCATCCCGTCGGGAACGGCGGAGACCCGGCCGGGCCGGTCGAGCGCCGCCCGCCGGGCGAACGCGTCCATGAGGTAGGCCAGGGCGGTCCGGCCGTTCCAGCGCCAAGGGGGCAGGCCTTCGTGCCAGGCCAGGTACTCCGTCATCGACTCGGCCACCCAGAGCGCGTCCCCGCGGGTCGCGTCGTCCAGGTCCGAAAGGGCGCCCTCGTACTCCCGGAGCAGCCGCTCGCGCGAGCGCTCCACCCAGTCCGCGCCCGCCCGGACGGCGCGCGCCCACCGCGCGGCCTCCTCCTCCTGGCGCCAGCGCCGCTGGCGCGCCGCGATCTCCGAGTCCCGGTAGAAGGCCATCCAGTCCCGCCGGTACTCGTCCAGGTCCGGTTCCCCTCGGGCGAACGCCTCCCGGACGCGGCCGAGGTCGATGAGGGGCGCCCGCTCGCCCCAGCCCTGCCGGAGCGCGGCGCCGACGACCGCCTTCCGGTCCCCGGGCCGGGCGAACTTGAGGAGGACCCAGGCGGCCGCATCGCGGACGGCCTCCTCCTCCCCCTCGTCCTGGGCGCGGCCGCGGAGAAAGTCGAGCGCCTCTCCCTGCTCGACCGGGTGGCGGGCGGCGACGCCGGCCAGGCAATGCGCCGCCATCGCGCGGTCGGACTCGGAGAGGTCGGCGTCGCGGACGCGGCTGCGGAGGAGGCCGGCGACGGGGCGGCCCACGGCTCCCAGGAGGCTCGGCATCATCTCCCAGACCCAGTCGACGTCGTATCGGACGGACCAGCGGAGGGCGGCGAGGAGCCCGCGGGCGCCCCGCTCGTCGGCGAGCGCGCCCAGGAGGTAGGAGGCGTGGACGGGCGCCCAGAAGAGGGCGTCCTCCTGCCGCCAGAGTCGCTCGTCCCGGCAGAGCTCCGAGAGGGGCTGGAGCGTCGAATCCCCGCGGAGGAGGATCTCGTCGGCGGCGGAGGCGGGCAGGCGGTCCTCCTGGCTGCGGAGGAGCCCCAGAAGCTGCGCGTCGGTGAGGAGGCAATGGGACAGGGCCGGGGCGGCGGCGTTCATAACCCCTCTCTCTCGATCCGGGAGGATTCTAGCGCGGGGCCACGGGACGGCAAGGGCGAATCGGAAGAAACCCCGCTTAACAGCCGGGGAGGCGGATGCTATGCTGGCCGCGCCGTGAAGCTCGCGCGCTCGAAGAAAGGGATGGTCGTGGCCGCCCATCCGCTGGCGGCCGAGGCGGGCCGGGAGGCCCTGGCCGAGGGGGCCAACGCCGTCGAGGCGGCGGTCGCGGTCTCGCTCGCGCTCGGGGTGGTCGAGCCCCAGGCCTCGGGCCTGGGGGGCGGCGGCTTCATGATGGTCTCCCCGAGCGGGGCGATCGGGAAGACCGAGGTGATCGACGGCCGCGGGAAGGTCTCGTCGCTCGCGACGGAGGACTACGTCTATCCGAAGCGGGTGATGCTCCCCTGGGTGCCGAAGACGGGCCCCATGTCGGCGGCGGTGCCGGGCCTGGGACGGGTCCTGGACGCGGCACTCCGGAAGTACGGGCGCAAGACGCCCCTCCAGAAGCTCGCGCGCCGCGCCATCACGCTCGCCTCGGACGGCTTCGAGGTGGGCGAGGTGTACGTCTACTGCTCGTCGCTCTTCGAGGGGACGGTCCGGGCGACGCCGGAGTGCGCGAAGATCTACTATAACGGCGGGGTCCGCTTCAAGCCGGGCGAGCGGCTGGTCCAGAAGGATCTGGCGCGATCGCTCCGGATCGTGGCCGAGCGCGGGTTCGAGTCCTGCTACACGGGCGAGGTGGGGCTCGCCTTCACGCGGGCCGCCAACGCCACCGGGCCCGTCTGGGGACGGGACGACCTGGCGCGCTACGAGGCGAAGGCGCGGGAGCCTCTCTGGGCGGACGTGGCCGGACACCGGATCGCGACGACGCCCCCGCCCTCCCGGGGCGGGGCGGGCATCGTGCAGGCCCTCCTCCGGTACGAGCGGGACCCGGTCCGCCTGGCCGTCCTCCTGAGGTCGATTTTCCGGGAGCTGGATCCGGTGGTCGGAGACCCGGACCTGACGCCGGTCGACCTCTCGAAGTTGGGGGAGGGGCCGAAGGGGCCGGCGGCGGGGGGCGGGACCACGCACTTCGTCGTGGTGGACGGCGAGGGGACGGTCGTCACGATGAGCCAGACGATCGGCCATTTCTTCGGGAGCGGCGTGGTGGCGCAGGGTTACGGGATCCTGCTCAACGACGACCTCTCCGACATGGAGCGCAGGCCCGGCCACCCGAACTCGATCGGGCCCAACAAGCGCTCGGTGGCGAACATGGCGCCCACGATCGTGTTCCGGCAGGGGCGGCCGCGGCTCGCGCTCGGGACGCCGGGGAGCGTCCGGATCTTCCCCGCGATGGCCCAGGTGATCGGGAACGTCCTCCACCAGGGGATGGACCTCGAGCAGGCCGTCGCGGCCGGGCGGATCCACTGGGAGGACAACCGCTTCTTCTTCGAGGGCGACCTCCCCGACGAGGCGCGCGCGCGGGCCCGTCGCGAGCTCGACCAGCCCGTCGACGAGCGCCGCAAGCAGGACCTCTTCTTCGGGGGCGTCCACGCGGTCGAGATCCAGGACGATGGGACCATCGTCGGCGTCGCCGACCCGCGGCGCGAGGGGGTCGCCCTCCCCCTGTGAGCGAGTTCAAGTTCTCGACGGACGTGCGCGTCCGGCTCCCCGAGACGGACGCCTTCGGGATCGTCTTCCACGGGTACTTCTTCACGTATTTCGACGTGGCGCGGATGGACTACCTGCGGAACCTCGGGCTCATGGACGTCGTCCGGGCGGGGCGGGCGAGCAACCTGATCGCCCACGTCTCGGCCGACTTCCGATCGCCCGCCCGCTTCGACGACGTGCTCTCCGTCGCGGCCCGCGTCTCCGAGATCGGGACGACGAGCTTCACGTTCCGCTTCCGCGTGACCCACCGGGCCCAGGGCCGCCTCGTGGCCGAGGGGAAAAGCGTCCACGTGGTCGTCGACGAGTCCACCCTCCGCCCCGCTCCCGTCCCCGCCTCCTTCCGGGACGCCGTTTCCCGCTTCGAAGCGTAACGAAATCGCGTCGCTGTTTCGTGACGCGTCACATTTCAGCGTCGCTGTTTCGTTACGGGGAGTGGCGGGCGACGAGGACGGGGACGCGGGCGGCCTGGAGGACCTTTTCGGAGACGCTCCCGTAGACCCAGCGGCTGAAGCCGGTGCGGCCGTGGCTCCCCATCACGATGGCCGTCCCGGCGTGGCGCTCCGCGCGGGCGAGGATCTTCCCCGCGGGGTCGCCCTCGACGATCGAATGGACGAACTCCAGGGAGGGCTCGGCGCGGCTGATCTCGCAGAACCGGGTCTCCACCCGGCGCTTCTCGCGCGTCATCCACGACCGGAGTTTCGAATCGCCGGCCTCGAACCCCTCGTCATGGGCCACGTAAAGCAGCTCCACGTCCGCTCCGCACGCCTTCGCCAGCGCCGTCGCGTGCGGCAGGGTGGCCTCGGAGCCCGTCGAACCGTCGAGCGGGACCAGCACGCGCCCGAGCTTCCGGGACGGGCCTTCGAGCGACCGCACCACGAGCAGCGGCCTCGTGCAGCCCCGCAGGATCTTCTGCGCCACGCTCCCGAACACCCACTGGGCCAGCCCCCCCTGCCCGTGCGACGTGAACGCCACGAGGTCGGCGTGGCGCTTCTCCGCCGAGCGGATGATCGCCGTCGCCGGATCCCCCCTCAGCACCTCCGTCTCGGCCCGGACCTTCTTCCGCGCCAGGCGGGCGGCGATCGACCTCAGGTAGGCCTGCGACGCCGCGCCGGGCGCCGTCTCCCCGGGAGGAATGGCCTGGATCAGGATCGTCCGGCACTTCGAGGCCGCCAGGACCGGAGCCAGGACGGGCAGGACCCGTTCGGCGTTCTTCGAGCCGTCCAGCGCGACGAGCACCGCACGGTACATGCGGGGCCGTTATACCAAGCTTGCCGGATCGCGGTCAAAAGATAGAATGACGCGCATGCCCGAGACCCCGGCGAGCGTCAAGACCCGCATCCGGGACGCCGCCGCCGCCGTCGCGGAGAAGGGGCTCGACGCGGCCGTCGTGGAGATCGAGCGCGCCCTCGTGGAAGGCTGGATCCTCGAGCGGAAGGGCGCGATCGGCCCCCGATCCGTCCCCGGCTTCCTGGACGCGGTCGTCTCGGCCCTCAAGAAGCTCGCCCCGCCGCCCCCCAAGAAGGTCAAGTTCTCGGACCCGCTCCGGAAGGTCCTCCCCCTCGCGGAATCCTCCGTCCTCCCCGCCTTCGACGTGGCCGCCCTCCTCCTGGCCTTCAGCCAGGTGGGCGACTTCACCGAGGTCACCGACAAGAAGCGCGCGGAGCACGAGCTCTTCCTGGACGACTGGCGCCGAATGACCTGGGAATCGGCCCGGGTCGCCGACTGGGCGAAGTTCCGCTCCCTCCTCAAGACGGAGGAGCGCGTCCTCGAGGGCCGCCTCTCCCGGGAGTCCGCCCTGGCCATCCTCCAGGCCGTCCAGGCGCGGCGGAAGGACAACATCACCCCGGTCCCCGACGTCTCCGTCCTCGCCTGCGGCCGCTGCGGCGGCTTCCGCGGGGCCGACCGCGTCCGCTGCGCCCAGTGCCGCGGGACCTTCTGCACCCGGTGCCTCGGACCCACGGCCGACCTCTGCCTGGCCGACTACGCCTCCCGCTACGCCGCGATCGACTCCGAGACGCGCCAGCGGATCGCCGGCGACGTGAAAGCGCTCATGAAGGAGTTCCGCCTCGACCCCCACTCCCGGAACGACGCCTTCGTCCGCGCGCTCAAGGAGAAGGGCGTGGACGTGACGTTCCAGGACTCGGCCCCGCTCGAGGGCCAGGAGGCCGAGGGGCAGCACGGCCGCACGAAGCTCCTCATCCGCGACCGCGAGGGCCCGGCCACCCGCCGCGCCTTCTTCGCCGCCCTCGCGCGGAGCCACTTCCGCGTCGCGGACTTTCCGGTCGAGCCCCTCCAGGTCGACCTCTTCGTCGAGGTCTGCCTGGGCCTCCCGATCGAAGACGCGCTCCGCTCCTCCGCGGCGGCGGCACGCTCCTAGCGCGACTCGTAGGTCCGCTTCGTGCCCTTGGACGGGACTTCCACCGTGTAGGTCTTCCCGCCCGGCGCGGCGACCAGCCGGATCCCCTCCCCCTTGCAGGGGTCGTCGTCGTTGGCCACGAGCTCGGCCGGCGCGTTCTGGTCGGCGCCGTGCTCCACGTTCCGGTGAACCTGGAAGACGTCCTTGAGACCCGGCGTGCCCCGGATCGTCCCGTAGCTCCAGGCCTTGCCCGGCTTCTTCGCCCCGCAGTTCATCACGGCCACCGCCGGCGAGACCGCCTGGAGCAGGGCCGGATGGTTGCTCTGGCTGAGGCCGTGGTGGGTCGACTGGTACACGTCCACCTTCCCGATCAGGTTGACCGGACAGACCAGCTTGTGCTCCACGTTCCAGGTAAGGTCCCCCAGGTCGAGGAACTTGAAGTCCCCGTAGGTCAGCAGGAACCCCAGGCTCCGGGCGTTGTCCGACGTATCCTCGGGCCTGGCCGGATGCTCCGGGTTCGCCGCGCACTTCCGGGTCTGCGGCGCTCCCGGCTCCTCGCCCGGCACGATCCCGTGCGAGGAGAGGATCTTCACCGACGCGCCCTTGAGCGGCACCGTGTCGCCGGGTTTGAGCACGATCGACTTCCCGCCGCAGGCCTTCAGGTACGCGTCCTTCAGCTTCGGGTCGACGTCCTTCGCTTCCGGCCCCGGGAAGCCGTGGTCGTAGAACCGGACGATCCGGATCCGCTTGGCGAGCTCCGCCACCCCGCCCCAGTGGTCCGTGTGCCAGTGGCTGGTCAGGTAGTGGTCGATCTGTCTCGCCCCGGCCGCCGCCGCGGTCTTCACGATCCGCTCGGCGTCCCTCGGGCCCGGCCAGCCGCAGTCCATGAGGAGCGACTCGCCCTCGGGGGTCACCACGAGCGTCGCCGCCCCGCCCTCCACGTCGATCCAGTGGATCTGGAGCCCCTTCTCCTGGGCAGGGAGCGCCAGCAGCGCCCACAGCGCGATCATCCTCATGGGTCCCTCCGATGCGTCACGAAACAGCGACGCTGTTTCGTGACGCTGAAACGTTACGCTCTAGACGGTGGCGACGTGGACGAGGTTCGTCGTGCCGGGGCGGCCGAAGGGCCAGCCGGCGGTCACGACCACCGACGATCCCTCCGGCACGTGGCCCCGGACCGAGTCCCGGAAGCGGTCCAGGACCGGCATGGCGTCCGTAAACCAGGGCGCCGGGAGCGCCCTCACCCCCCAGACCAGCTGGAGCCGGCGCCGGACCTCCTCGGACTTCGCCAGGGCGAGGAGCGGGATCCTCGGCCGGTAGCACGCGACCTTCCTGGCCGTGAACCCGCTCGTGGTGAGCACCACGATCGCCGCCGCCCCGACCCGCTCGGCCAGCAGGCAGGCGGCATGCGCGAGCGCGTCCGCCGGATCGGGGCCCATCACGTCCCGGCGCGGCGCGAGCAGCGGCTCCGCCTCCGCGAGGATCCGGTCCATCATCCGCACCGACTCGACGGGGTAGTCCCCCATCGCCGTCTCCTCGGAGAGCATGACGGCGTCCGTCCCGTCCAGGACGGCGTTGGCGACGTCGGTCGCCTCCGCCCGCGTGGGCTGGGGGCTCGACACCATCGAGCGAAGCATCTGCGTCGCCGTGATCACCGACTTCCCCTCGCGGTTTGCGAGCGCGATCACGCGCTTCTGGACGACCGGCACACGCTCGATCGGGATCTCGACGCCCAGGTCCCCCCGCGCGACCATGACGCCGTCGGCCGCGCGCACGATCTCCTCGATCCGCTGCACCGCCTCGGGCTTCTCGATCTTGGCCACGACCGGGAGCCCGGTTTTCCTTACCTCGTCCAGGTCCGACGCCCGCCGGACGAACGAGAGCGCGACCGCGTCCACTCCCTGCTCGACGCCGAAACGGAGGTCCAGCCGGTCCTTCTCGGTGAGCGACGGGATGTCGAGCGGCGAGGACGGCAGGTTGATCCCCTTCCCGGCCGGGATCTCCCCCCCCGTGATCACCCGGCTCCGCCGGGCGTCCACCACCTCGAGCTGCATGGTCCCGTCGGCCAGGAGGACGGGGTCGCCGGGACGGACCGTGGCGGGAAGGTCGAGATCCACGACGTCCCCCGGGCTCCCCTTCACCGGCCGCTTGAGCCGCAGCTTCGGCCCGCAGAGGTCCTGGAGGATCGCGATCGGCCGATCCCCCGCCAGCCCGCGGATCGCGCGAATCCGCCGGCCGTGCTCCTCGTGCGTCCCGTGCGAGAAGTTCAAGCGGAAGACGTCGACCCCGGCCTCGATGAGCGCCCTGATCTTCTCCGGCGAGCTCGTGGCGGGGCCGAGCGTGGCCACGATGCGGGTGCGGGTGCTCACCGCCGGCGTCCCTTGCGACGGCGACGGAGCCGGCGGCGGAGGCTCGGCCGCCTCCCGGCCGCCTCGTTCCCGTGGTCCCAGACGGCGGGGCGCTCGCTCCGGTGCCCCTTCATGAACGCCATGCTACTTCGCAGAGAAGCGGTGGACCATGACGTGCCGGTACGTCTCCCCGGGACGGAGCACCGGCTGGGGCCATTCCGGATGGTGGATCGAGTCGGGGTACTTCTGGGTCTCGAGGCAGAAGCCGCCGTGACGGTGGTAGGTCGACCCGCCCTTCCCCTTCCCGTAGTTGTTCAGGAAGTTCGCGGTGTAGAGCTGGACGCCCGCGTCCGTCGTCAGGAGCTCCATGACTCGCCCGGACTTCGGGTCCTCCGCCCGCGCCGCGGGACGGAGCTCGCCCGGCTTCCCGCGCACGACGAAGTTCGTGTCGTAGCCCCGGCCCTCGGGAGTCTTCGCGAGATCCCGGCCGATCGGCTTGGGCTCGCGGAAATCGTAGGCGGTGCCGGCCACGGGCGCGATCTGGCCCGTCGGGATGAGCGCGGCGTCGGCGGGCGTGTAGGAGTCCGCGTGGAGCTGCATCGTCTGCTCGAGGACCGGCCCCGAGTCGTGGCCCGCCAGGTTCCAGTAGGTGTGGTTGGCGAGGTTGACGACGGTCGGCTTGTCCGTCGTGGCAGTCATCTCGATTCGGAGCTCGTTGGCCTCGGTCACCGTGTAGACGACGGTCACCTTCAGGTTCCCCGGATATCCTTCCTCGCCGTCCGGGCTCGTCCTCGTGAAGCGGACGCTCGCTCCAGGCCCCGGCTCGCCGTCCCACACGTGCTGGTGGAAACCCTTCTTCCCGCCGTGGATGTGGTTGGGGCCGTTGTTGGCGGCGAGCGCGTACTCCTTACCGTCGAGCGTGAACTTCGCCCCGGCGATCCGGTTCGCGTAGCGGCCGACCGTGCAGCCGAAGGCCGGATGGCCGGAGAGATAGGCTTCGAGCGTGGGGCATCCGAGCACCACGTCCGCCGTCTTCCCGTCGCGGCCCGGGACGTGTACCTCGGTGAGAATGGTCCCCAGGCTCGTCGCCTTCACGGTCATCCCCTTCCCGTTCGTGAGGGTGAAGAGGTGCACCGTCTTGCCGTCCGCCTTGCCCCACTCGACCATCGTGGCCTTCCCTTCCCGGGCTCCCCCGGTCGCCGCGCAACCGGCGAGAACCCATGCCGCCATCGACCGGATCATGGCCAATCTCCCGTTCCTGGACTCGCCGATCATACCTTGGCATCATTCTCGCTGGAAGAACAACGGAGGATTTCATGTCTCGGGTGCTCGCGCTCCTCTCGCTCCTCGCCCTGCCCCAGGACGCCGGCCTCGACGCCACAAAGCTCGCCTTCCTCAAGGCGAAGATGCGCCAGGCGGTCGACCAGAATCAGGCGGCCGGGATCGCCTGGGCCGTGGGCCGGAAGGGGCGGCCCCCCGCGGTCGACGCGGTGGGCTTCCGCGACCTCGAGGCCCGGGCCCTGATGAAGCCCGACACGATCCAGCGGATCGCCTCGATGACGAAGCCGATCACCGCGATGGCCGTGCTCATGTGCGAGGAGGACGGGAAGCTCTCGATCGAGGACCCGGTCGCGAGGTTCGTCCCCGAGTTCGGGAAGGTCGAAAGCGCCAAGCCGATCACCGTCTGGCACCTCCTGACCCACACCTCCGGGATCCCGGGCGGCCCGCCCGCGGAGATGAAGGATCTCTACGCGAAGCGCGACCGGACCCTCGCCGAGGCCGTCCCCGCCTTCGCCCGGACGCCCGCGTTCGAGCCGGGGACCAAGTGGGCCTACTGCAACACGGGAATCGACGCGCTCGGGCGTATCGTCGAGGTCGCCTCGGGAAAGACGTTCGAGGCCTTCCTCGAGGAGCGCCTTTTCGGGCCGCTCGGGATGAAGGACACGTTCTTCTACCCGACCGCCGAGCGGAAGGACCGGCTGGCGGCCACCTACAAGAAGGACCAGGACGCCCTCCTCCGCTCGGGCGGCTGGCTGGGCGGGGAGGCGGCAGGGAAGTACCCGCTCCCGGCGGGCGGGCTCTGGTCGACCGCCCCGGACATGGCCCGGCTCTACGACATGCTCCTCGCCGGCGGCGAGGCAGGCGGCCGGCGCTTCCTGAGGGAGGAGACCCTGGCCCGGATGACCCGGAACCACACGGGCGACCTCAAGGCCGGTTTCACGCCGGGCATGGGAATGGGCCTGGGCTTCCAGGTCGTCGCAAGGCCCGAGGGCGTGACGGGGATGCTCTCTCCCGGCACCTTCGGCCACGGCGGCGCCTTCGGCACCCAGAGCTGGGGCGACCCCGCGAAGGGGATGTACTTCATCCTCATGGTCCAGCGCGAGGGCTTCGGCAACGGCGACGCCTCCGAGCTCCGCAAGACCCTCCAGGAGATCGCCGTCGGCGCGGTCACCGATTGACCTCGAGCCCTCGCGCGTTTAGACTCGTTCCGCCGGCCCGAGGTCCGGCGGAAAGGAGGCGACCCGTGCGTTCCGCAGCCCACGTCACCCGCACGCCGAGCCTCCGTTCCCTCGAGGCGTAGCCCTCCCGCCGGGACCGGCTCGGTTCCTCTCCCCCCGAATGAAGGAACCTCCATGACTTCGAACGAAGACCACAAGACCCAGCGCCTCTGCCGACGCGTGGCCGAGGTCCTCACCCTCGCTCTTTCCGACTGCGGCGACGACGCGCTGCTCGACCTCTCGATCGTGGACGTCGAGCCGGCCCCCAGCCCGGGGCGCCTCCTGGTCACGGTCGAGTCGTCGCGACCGGAGCCCGATCCGGTCCCCATCCTGGCCGCTCTCGCGCGCGTCCACGGGAGGCTCCGGTCGGAAGTGGCCCGGGCCGTCCGGCGCAAGCGCGCCCCGGAGCTCCTCTTCCGCCTGGCCCCGCCGGATTCGGCGAAATAGGGCGGGGGAGAGGGTTACGTAGGGTGGGTGACCGCGCTCCTCCTCGCCGCCCTGGCCGTCCAGGATCCGCCCGCCGGGTTCGAGCCGCTCTTCAACGGCAAGGATCTCTCGGGCTGGAAGATCCCCGAGGGCGACAACGGGCACTGGAAAGTCGCGGGAGGCGTCATCGACTACGACGCCAGGAGCGAGGCCCGGGGGGACAAGAACCTCTGGACCGTGACGTCCTTCGCCGATTTCACGCTTCGCCTCGAGTGGCGCTTCCCGGACTCGCCGGTGCCTGCCGACTACCCCGTCTTCGACGCCGACGAGAACGAGGTCAAGGGGCCCGGCGGGAAGATGAAGACCGAGCGGATGATGGAGGCGGGCGACAGCGGGGTCTTCCTCCGCGGCTATCCCAAAGCACAGGCCAACCTCTTCTGCCATCCCTGCGGGAGCGGCGAGGTGTGGTCGTACCGGACCGACCCCTCCATGCCCCCCGACGTCCGCCGCGGCGCCACCCCGAGGAAGCGTGCAGACAGGCCGCCGGGGGAATGGAACGCGATGGAGATCGGCCTCGAGGGCAACCGCCTCACGGTGGTCCTGAATGGCGAGGAGGTGATCTCGAGGGCCCGACTGCCGGGTCCAGTTCCGCCGCCTCTTCGTTGACGGTAAAGCTACCAGGAAGCTTTACCGTCATGACGGTAAAGCTACCGGGAAGGATTACCGTCATGGCGGAAAAGCTAACGGGAAGGATTGCCGCCATCGGTATAATGCGGGGACGGGGCGGGCCTCCGGGCGAGCGACGAAGGAGGACCGCATGGGAACGATGCTTCTCGGCGAACTGGCCGTCCGGAAGGGCCTCGCCACCGAATCGGAGATCGAGACCGCGCTCGACCTCCAGAAGGCCGGAGAGGATCCCGCGCCCAAGGTCGGGGAAATCCTGATCGGGATGGGCACCTTCTCCGAGAGCGACCTCCAGTCGCTCCTCCTCGAACAGACCTCCCTCCGCGGGACCCCCGCCGGGGACGCCCCTCCGCGCCCGGCCCGGCTCGTCCTGGAGAGCTCCGACCCCGTCCTCGTGAACGGCAAGCCCGTGGCCGGACCGTGCGCCCTCGTCGACGGCGACCAGCTCCGGATCGGAGAGGCGGTCCTCCGCTTCGAAGGCGACGACGACCTCCTTTTCCTCCCGCTCAAGCCCATCACGCCGGGCGGGACGACGGTCGAGCTGCCGACCGTGCCTCCGCCGGCCGCGACGCCTGTCGCTCCACCCGCGGAAGCGCCGCCTGCCGCGACCCCGCCCGCGGGCGGCCTCAAGGAAACGCTCCGGGCCGCCGGGGGAAAGGCCTGGGAGAAGACCAAGCGCCTCTTCCGCGACGTCACCGGGAAGCGCGCCCGGGAAAAGGCCGCCGCGATCGAGCGGCGCGACCTCCTCCTCAAGGAGTCGGCCGAGGCCGCCCTCCGCTCGGGCTTCCCCGGCCCCGAGTCCGAGGCCGCCGCGAAGGCCGCGGCCGCGGCCCAGGAGGCCGAGAAAAAGCCGGGCGTCGCCGCGAAGGGGGCGGCGAAGCTCGCGCGGGACAAGGCCGACCGCGCCCTCCTCAAGCTCGGGCGCGCCTGCCTCGAGAAGGCCGGCGCCGACCCGGCCAAGGCCCAGGAGCTCCGCGACCTCGACGCCCGGGTCAAGGACCTGAGCTAGAGCCTTCCGCCGTCCCGGCCGCGCGGTATACTCGGGGGAGCCATGGCAGGCACTCGCGTCGGAGACCGGATCCGGATCTCCGAGCTCGAGGGCCATCTCGGCCGACTCGCCGTCGAGCGCGGGTTCCTCACCCTCGAGCAGTTCCTCGAGTGCCTCACGTTGCGTAACGCCGAGGACCCCTCCGCGCCCCTCGAGATCGTGCTCGTCTCCAACGGCTACCTCACCGACGACCAGGCCGAGGAGCTCGCCCGGGCGGCCGAGGCCGCCGCCGCCGCGCCGCCGCCTCCCCGCCGTCCCGACGCCCTCCGCGTTCCCGTCGGCCGCGGACCCTCGGGAAGCGTGTCGCGGACCTTCCTTCCCGACCACGACGACCCGGTCGTCGCCAAGGAGATCTCCGCGAACGCGCTCAACCGCCCCTTCCTGGCGGCCTTCGCGGAGAACGCGCGGCGCGCCGCCGCCCTCGCGCATCCCGGCGTGGCCCGCGTCCTCGCGGTCGAGGCGCGGTCCGACGGGCTCACGATCTTCTCCGAGTACGTCCGCGGCGCCACCCTCCGGGACTACCTCCTCCGCCACGGGCCGCTACCGCTCAAGCACGCGAACGGGATCCTCCGCCAGGTCGCCGGCGTCCTCCACGTGGCCCATTCGAAGGATGTCGTGCACGGGAACCTCAAGCCCGAGAACGTCTTCCTCTGTTCGGGCGGCCGGGTGCGGCTGACCGACTTCGGCCTCGCGCGCGCCGAGCCCGAATGGCTCAAGCCGCACGCCGACAAGGCGGGGTCCATCGTCTACTCGCTCGCCCCCGAGCAGTGGTCGGCGGGCGCCCTCCCGGCGAGCGACCTCTACCAGGCGGGCGTGCTCTGGCACTTCATGCTCACCGGCCGCGTCCCCTTCGAGGCCCAGACCTTCCAGGACGTCCGGCGCAAGCACGAGGAGGAGGAGCCCCGGCCGCCCTCGAACATCAACCCGGGGCTGCCCTGGGCGGCGGACGCCCTCTTCCTCAAGCTGCTCCAGAAGGAGCCGGGCCGCCGCTACCCTTCCCCCCGGGCGCTCCAGGAGGACCTCGAGCGCCTGGACCGGGGAGAGCCGCTCGAGACGGCGGGGAAGCACACGCGGCGGGCGAAGGCGGGAAAGCGGTACCGGGCCTGACCTACTTCGGGACCTCGAAGGTGGCGCGCTTGCGGCTCCACCAGATCTCCCACTCCTGCGCGGTGACCCACTTCTCCTTCGTGATCGTCTGGAATCCCTTGATGATGGTCCTCTGGAGATCCTCCAGCCGGGCCTTCTGCTGTCCCTCGTCGCCGAGCTGCCCCTTGTCGTCCCGGTAGCCCCCGCTCTGCTTGGCCTTGATCCACTTCTGGACGTCCCTCTGGAGCTCGAGGAGGACGTCCATCGACTCCTTGAACCGCATGTCCCCCGCCGCGGCGATCGCGGCCTTCGCCACCTTGACGCTCTCGTCCCGGAACGCGCGGTGGATCGCGTCGACCGCGTTGGGATCCTTGAGCTTCCCGAGACCCGTCAGGATGGCGCAGCGGACGTCGAGCTCCTTGGCGTTCGCGGGCGACGAGAGCGCCGCGATCATCATCGGGGTGACGACCTTCTTGTAGTCGACGAAGTCCCCCAGCCCCTTGGCCGCCGCCTCCCGGACCTTGCCCACGTCTCCCGTCAGGAGCGGGATCAGGACCTTCATCGTCTTCTCGTGGGGAACCTTGGAGAGCTCCGTGGCGGCCAGGGAGCGCGCCAGGGGGTCGGGGGAACGGTAGGTGGTCTTGAACCGCTCGATCGCCTCGTCCGCCGCCTTGTCGTCCTGGGCGGGGAGGAGGAAAAGGAGGAGGAGGCCCGCCGCTTTCGATCCCATCTCCGTGTATTGTACGCCGCTTCGTGCCCCTTGGTTCATGGGTGCGGGAATTATTGACCTCCGGGGGCGAAGGGCCGATAGTGGACGGCGGACCGGGAGGGGGCCTGGAGGAGCCGATGGGCAAGGACGCGGGCCTCCGCCTGGGCGCCCTGGCCGTGCGCCGGGGCTTCGCGAGCGAGCCCGAGATCGAGACCGCGCTCGACCTCCAGAAGAATTTCGAACCCTCCGCCGACCGCCCGGCCGCCCCCGTGGGACGGATCCTGGTCGAAATGGGCGCCCTCACCGAGGAGATGCTGGCCGTCCTCCTCGAGGAGCAGGAGAAGCTCCGCGAGTCGGGTGCGTCGGGAGCCGACGGCGAGGCGGCGGCCGATTCCGCGGGCCGCCTCCTGATCGAGTCCACCCGTCCCGTCACCGTCAACGGCCGGCCCGTCTTCTCCTCCCGCCCGCTCGCCCCGGGCGACGTGGTGCGGGCCGGGGACGCCGTGCTCCGCTACGAGGGCGCGCCGATCGTCCTGGTCCCCTCCGCGGCCGCGCCGGAGGGGGTGCTCGGAAAGGTCACGGGGGCCGCGAAGAAGAGCCTGGAATCGGTCCGTGCGGTGACCGGGAAGATCCTCCCGAGGAAGGAGACCGCCGAGGCGATCGGGTCGACCTTGAAGGGCGCCGCCTCGAAGACCGGGGAGACCGTGCGGCGGCTCGTGAAGGCGGTCACGAAGAAGCGCTACAAGAGCAAGCAGGACGCGATCCGCCGGCGCGACGAGCTGCTCGCCCAGGTCGGCCGCGCGGAGCTCCGGGCGGGCGTGGGCGGAGCGGACGCGGAGGCCGCCAAGAAGGCCCAGCAGAGCATCGACGAGGGCGAGCGGCAGTCCAATGCGCGCGGCTCGGCCACCACCCAGGCCGAGGCGAGCGCGGTCCGCACCGCGATCAAGGCCGCCAAGGACCAGCTCGACCTGGCCCTCGTCCGCCTCGGCTGGCAGGCGATCCGCGAGGGGCGCTCTCCGGCGGGACTCGACGAGGCGGTCGCGGAGATCCGGGCGATCGACGAGGCCTTCTCGGAGGACCGCTAGGCCGCGCGCCGCAGGCGGGGCGCCGCCGGCCGGGAGCGCTCGGACTCGAGGGCCTCCACCGTCCGGGACACCCCGGCTTTCGGGTCCCAGAGGAGGACCATCCGGAAGTGCCGGAGCGCCGCGGCGCGGTCGCCCTGGAGGAGGGCCATTTCCGCAAGCGCCAGGTGGATCTCCGCGCGGGTCGGGGCGGGGACGGGAAAGGCGTCGGCCCGGCGGAGCAGCCCGGCCGCCTCCTCCCGCTCGGCCGGCGCCATCCGGTCGAAGGGCTTCGCGCCCAGCCGCTCCTTCGCGGCCTCGATCAGGCTTCCCGCTCCCACCGGCCCCGCGCGGAAGCGCCGGATCGGCAGGGCGCGGCGCCGGGAGGCAAGCATCCCCGTCACGAACGCGAAGAGGATGGAGACCGCGAGCAGAAGATGGACGCCCCCCTCTCCTTCCATCATGGACTTCATCGGCCGGAACGCGGGCCGGACTAGAGGGAAATCAGCGGAGCGGCCGCGGATCGGCGGTCGCCGGGACCAGCCGCAGAACGTAGACCTGGCTGTTCGTGTCCACGGCCCAGAAGAGCTTCCGCCTCGCGTCGTGCATCAGGCCGAGCGAGACGTTCCGCCCCTTCGGGCCGCTCGGGTCCTTCCCCCCGATCCGGAGCGAGATCCAGCGATTGGCCGCCGGATCGTACGCCGGGGTCCGGCGGAAGCCGTCCTTCCCGGACGGCAGCGTCCCGCCCACGAGGAGGAGGTCGTTCGCCCGGTCGTAGCGGATCTGGCAGAGGTACGGGACCTCGGACGCCCCCTCGCGGCCGGCGGGTCCGAGCACGGAGACGGCGAGCGTCCCGAGGTCCACCGCGTGGATCTCGCCGTCGTAAATTCACGAACTCGCATGGACTGAGCTAGCTTACGCCCGCCGCGAACCGTTCCAGCCAGGCCCGCTGCTCGTCCGTCTCCGGGACCGGGAAACCCCGGGCCTCCATCAGGCGCTCGAAGATCCGGTCGAGCGGGACGCCCGCGGCCGCCAGGATGCAGCCCGCGATCGTGGCCGAGCGGCCGATCCCCGCGCGGCAGTGGACGGCCACGCGCTTCCCCGAACTCACCCGGCCGGCCAGCCTTCGGACCAGACGGCCCGCCGCGTCCTCGTCCTCGGGGACCGAGTGGTCGGGGATGGGATGGGAGACGAACTCCATCCCCTCGGCCTCGGCGAGGCGCGCCTCGTCGGCCAGCTCCAGCTCCCAGGCCTCGTCCGTCTCGAGGAGCGAGACGAGGACGTCGACCCTCTCCTCCCGCCGGAGCGAGCGGAGATCCTCCTCGAGCCGGACGCCCCCGCAGGGGCACGGCATGAGCGCCACGCCGCCCGGGCCCGCCGTCTCGATCCAGTAGATCTCGGCCATCGTCCGGATTATGCCATGCCCCGCAGGGGCGGACGTACAATACGGCCGCCATGATCTCGATCGCGCTCCACGCGATGCTGCTCGACGACGCGCGGCGGACCCGGGCGTTCGGGCGGGCGCTCGCCGAGGTCGTGCGGCCGGGGGACGTCGTGGCCGACCTGGGCTGCGGGACGGGGATCCTCTCCCTCCTGGCCCTCCAGGCCGGGGCGTCGCGGGTCTACGCCGTCGAGGAGGGGCGGGCCGCGTGGGTCGCGCGGGCCGTCGCCCGGGAAAACGGCGTCGCCGACCGGATGCGGGTGATCCGGGGCCGCTCGCAGCGGATCCGCCTCCCGGAGCGGGTGGACGTCGTGGTCACCGAGACCCTCGGCCACCTGGTGCTGGACGAGGGCATCCTCGAGATCGCCGCCGACGCGCGGAGGCGCTTCCTCCGGCGGGGCGGCCGATTCGTCCCCTCGCGCGTCCGCGTGATGGGCGCCCCGGCCGCGGCGCCCGGCGGGAGGTCCTGGTCCTACGGAGTCGCCCTCGGCGCCGTCCGCGCTCTCGCCCTCCATACCCCCACGGTCCTCCCGCGACCGCGCCTCCTGGGCCCACCCCGGGTGCTGGCCGAGGTCGAACTCGGGCGGGACGAGGTCCCCGTCGAGGCCTCCGGCCGCTGGCGGGTCCGCGAGGCGGCCGGCCTCGCCGTCTGGTTCGACGCGGATCTTTCCCCCTCGGTCCGCCTGGCCTCGCTCCGGTCGAGCTCCTGGTCGCCGACCTTCGTCCCGGCCCGCCGCCCCCGGCGCGGCCGCTTCGAGTTCGGGGCGACGTTCGGGAAGGACGGGGCCCTGACGTGGCGCTTCGACGGGGACGCCGCGCAGGACACGGCGCTCGGGAGCGCGCGGCGCTACGCGAGGATGTCGCGGACGACGTTCCCGTAGACGTCGGTCAGCCGGAAGTCCCGGCCCGCGTACCGGAACGTGAGCCGCTCGTGGTCCAGGCCCAGCAGGTGGAGCACCGTCGCGTGGAAGTCGTGGACGTGGACGGGCTTCTCGGCGGGCTCGCTGCCCGTCTCGTCGCTCGCGCCGTGGGCGTATCCGCCCTTCACGCCGCCACCCGCCATCCAGCAGGTGAAGACCTTGTTGTGGTGGTCGCGCCCGTCGCCCGGGGCGTGCGGGGTCCGGCCGAACTCGGTGGTAAAGAGGACGAGCGTCTCGTCCAGCATCCCCCGCTGCCTGAGGTCGGCGACGAGGGCCGCCATCGGCCGGTCCACGGCCGCGGCGCGGGTCTCGTGGCCCCGCTTGATCCCGCCGTGGTGGTCCCAGTTCGAGTCGAAGACCTCGACGAAGCGGACGCCGCGCTCGGCCATGCGCCGGGCCATGAGGCACTGCCAGCCGAAGCTCCGGTTGTCGCCCCGCTCGACGCCGTAGAGGCGGAGGACGTCGTCGGACTCCTTCCCGAGGTCGAAGAGGTCGGGCGCCATGTTCTGGATGCTGGCCGCGGTGTCGAACGAGAGGACGCGGGCGAGGAGTTCGCTCGGCCGGCCGCGCTCGTCGGCGTGGCGGCGGTTGAGGTCGCGGAGGGCCTTGAGCTCGAGGTCCTGGACCGGCGCGAGCGGTCCGTAGGGCTTGAGGTTGGGGATCGGCTCGTCCCCCGGCTCGACCCGGACGCCCTGGTGGTAGGCGGGGAGGAAGTTCGAGTCCCAGGTCTGGGAGCCCGCGTAGGGCTTCTCCTTGGCGAAGACGATGTGCGAGGGCAGGTTCGGGTTGGCCGTGCCCAGCCCGTAGCTCACCCAGGCACCGATCCCCGGCCGGGCGGACCCGTCCGAGCCCGTGTGCATGTGGAGCGTGGCCTCGAAGTGGTCGTTGTGGTCGCCCTTCATCGAGCGCAGGAGGCAGAGCTCGTCGGCCACCCCGTTCAGGTTCCGGAAGAGCTCGGTCATGACGAGCCCGCTCTTCCCGCGCGGCGCCGCCTCCCAGGGCGAGGCCACCCACTTCCGCTGGCCCTGGGCGACCTGGCCGTGGAGCTCCCGGAGCCTGGGCTTGGGGTCGAAGCTGTCCACGTGCGAGGAGCCGCCGTTCATGAAGAAGAGGATCACGCGCTGCGCGCGCGCCCGGAAGTGCGAGGGCCGCGCCGCGAGCGGGTGCGGCTCGTCGGCCCGGAGCGCGCCGGGGAGCGCCGCCGCGCCGAGCGCGGCCGCCGCCCCGCCCAGCAGCCGCCGCCTTGTCAGTCCACAGTCCCCAGTCCGCAGTCCCGAGTCCGTCGCCCCCCCCTTCCCCCCGGGGGGAGAGGGGGGACGAGGACTGTGGACTGTGGACTCCGGACCCGGGACTTTACTCGACATAGAAGAACTCGCTCGAGGAAAGGAGGATCCGGCAGAGGCTCGACCAGGCCAGGAGCTCCCGGTCGCCCGGCACCCCGGCCGCCTCGAGGCCTTCGCGGTATTCCCGGAGATAGGCCCCCCCATCCCGCTCCTCCCGGGAGTCGGGGTCCCGGCCGAACGCGAGCCGGTGCGCGAGCGCAATCCGGGCCGCGTCGTCCCGGGCGCCCCTCCGGATCCGCTCCGCGAACGACTCCGAGGCCGTCCGGAGCAGGGGGCTGTTCATGAGGTAGAGCGCCTGGAGCGCCACGGTCGAGACGTTCCGCTCGCCGGTCGAGACGTTGCTGTCGGGCCCGTCGAAGAGCGCCATGAAGGGGTGCTTCCCCAGGCGCCGGACCATGAGGTACACGCTCCGGTGCTCGTGGTCGTAGTCGGTCGCGAAGGGCCGGTGCTGGGTGTAGTTCATCTCGTCCTCGGCCGGGAAGGGGTGCGTGCCGGGCCGGGCGAGGTCGAGGCGTCCCGAGGCGAAGAGAATCGCGTCCCGGATCGCCTCGCCCTCGAGGCGGCGGCGCCGGAAGCGAGAGAGGAGGTCGTTGCCCGGGTCGCGGGCGAGCGTCTCGGCCGGGGCGTCGCTCGACTGGCGGTAGGACGCCGAGTTCATGAGGAGGCGGTGCACGGCCTTCACCGACCAGCCGCCCTCCACGAAGCGCGAGGCCAGCCAGTCGAGGAGCTCCGGGTGCGTCGGCACTTGGCCTTGGCTCCCGAACATGCTGGACGTCGGGACGATGCCCACTCCGAAGTGCTGCTGCCAGATCCGATTGACCATGACCCGCGCCGTGAGCGGGTTCTCCTTCGAGGCGAGCCAGCGGGCCAGCTCCAGGCGCCCGCTCTGGCCGGAGGGGATCGCGGGGAGCTCTCTCGTGATCCCGCGCAGGAAGCCGCGCGGCGCCTTCTCGCCCTTCCGGTTCGGGTCGCCGACGAGGTGGATGGGCTCGTCGCCCGTCTCCTTCCGGTCCACCACCGCCCAGGCCCAGCGGACGTCGGGCCGCTCCTTCTTCACCTCCTCGAACTTCTCCTTGGCCCCACCCTTGTTGTCCTTCCGCCAGCCGTGGTAGGCCTCGTGCCAGCGGTTCATCCAGGCGCGGGCCTTCTCGAAGAGCTCGGGGTCGCGGGTCAGGGGGACCAGGTTGTCGTGGCCCCGCCCGTGCTCGGTCCCGTTGTGCGGGTACTGGGTGCTCGCGAAGTACCCGTAGAGCCCGTAGTAGTCTTCCCGGGAGATCGGGTCGAACTTGTGGTCGTGGCAGCGGGCGCACGCGATCGACATCCCGAGGAAGGCCTTCCCCACCGTGTCGATCGTGCTCTCCATGACGAGGTGCATGTCGCCGTACTTCGAGTTGTTGAAGCGGCGGGTGAGGGCGACGAAGCCCGTCGCGACGATCTTCTCCTCGAAGCGGTCCCCGTCGGGCTCGCGGAGGGCCAGCCGGTCGCCCGCGAGCTGCTCGACCACGAACTGGTCGTAGGGCATGTCGCGGTTGAAGGCGTCGATCACGTAGTCGCGGTAGAGGCGGACCTCGGGGACGGGCCAGTCGGAGGCGTCGCCGCCCGTGTCGGCGTAGCGGGCCACGTCCAGCCAGTGCCGCCCCCAGCGCTCACCGTAGCGCGGGGAGGCGAGGAGCCGCTCGACCGCCTTCGCGAAGGCCTCGGGGGACTCGTCCGCCAGGAAGGCTTCGAGCTCCTCGGGCGTCGGGGGCAGGCCGGTCAGGTCGAACGTCGCCCGCCGGAGCAGCGTCTGCTTGTCCGCCTCGGGCGCCGGGCGGAGGCCCGAGCCCTCGAGGCGGGCGAGGATGAAGCGGTCGACGGCGTTCCTCGTCCAGGCCGCGTCTCGGACCGCCGGGGGCGCGGGGTCGACGACCGGGCGGAAGGACCAGAGCTTCTCCGCGGCGATCGGGACCGGGCCCGCGGCCTTGGGCTTCCCGTCGCGCGGGTCGGGCACGCCCATCCGGATCCAGGCCTCGAAGTCGGCCACGACCTCCTCCGAGAGCCGCTTCTTGGGCGGCATCCGGAGGTCCTCGTCGTGGTAGCGGATCGCCTGGATGAGGACGCTCTGGTCGACGTTGCCGGGGACGACGGCAGCGCCCATATTCCCGCCCTTGAGAAGCCCCTGGCGGGTGTCGAGGAGGAGGGCGCCCTTCACCTTCTCCGCCTGGGCCGAGTGGCAAGAGTAGCAGTGCTCGACCAGGACCGGGCGGATCTTCTTCTCGAAGAACTCGATCCCCTTGGGGTCCTTCGGATCCTGCGCGGCCAGGAGGCCCAGGACGGCCAGGGCGAGCGTCATTTTCTACTATTAAGAACACGGAGCAGGGATGGGCGTGGTCCGGTTCTTCTGGAGCGGTCCGGCGCTTTCGGGTCTACTCGTCGTCATGCCGCGCTTCGTCCTGGTCCCCCTCCTCCTGGCCGGATGCTCGCTTCCGCCGGCGGCCCCCCCGGCCTGGCCGCCGGCCGGCTTCCGCCAACCCGACCCGGTCCACCACCCCGACCTCTACGTGTGGACCGACACCTGCAATTCGTACGTGATCCGGGAGGGCGACTCCGCGATCCTGATCGACCTCGGCGACGGGAGCGTCCTGGATCGCCTGGGCGAGATCGGCGTCAAGCGCGTCGAGTGGGTCCTCTTCACCCACCACCACCGCGAGCAGCTCCAGGGCTTCCCGAAACTGGCGCCCTGGAACGCGAAGGTCGCGGGGCCGGAGCTGGAGCGCGACCTCTTCGAGAAGCCCTCGACCTTTCGGAAGATGAAGGTCCGCCTCGGCGACCGCTTCACGGTCCACGGGGCCAGCTTCGTCCGCCCCCCGATCCAGCCCGTCCCGCTCGACCGCGGGTTCCGGAACATGGACACCTTCACGTGGGGGGGCCGCGAGTTCTGGTGCCTGGACACGCGCGGGAACAGCCCTGGCAGCATGTCCTATTTCGTCAAACGTGGCGGCCGCTGGCTGGCCTTCACGGGCGACCTCATGACGGCCGGGGCCCGGATGCACACGTGGTTCGACTCGGAGTGGGACTACGGGTTCGCCTCGGGCGTCCACGCGCTCACGAACTCCGCGGGCCTGGTCGCGGGCTTCGACCCCGCGTGGCTCCTCCCCTCGCATGGCCCCCCCGTCCGGGAGGCGCGGGCCGAACTCCTGGAGTACCAGGAGAAGCTCCGGCGCCTCGAGAAGCCCCTCGTCCGGGGCTACGACGTCCACACGGTGTCGGGCTCCTGGCAGGACAAGGTCTCCCGGCCGACCGACGTCCCCTTCGTCTGGCGCACCCTCCCCCACCTGTACAAGTTCCGCGGCCCGAACTTCTACCCCAACTTCAGCCTCCTCATCGCCGACAGCGGCCGGGGCCTGGCGTTCGACTGCGGCCTCCTCGACGTCAAGTTCCTCGACCAGGCGATCGCGGGGATGAAGGAGCGGCTGGGCCTCAAGTCGATCGACGCGGTCATCGTCTCCCACATGCACGGCGACCACTTCCTCCAGGCCCCGCACCTCCGGGAGAAGTACGGGACGCAGATCTGGGCCATCGACCGGATGGGCCCGGTCTGCGAGTTCCCCGAGCGCTTCGACTACTGCGCCCCGATCCAGGCCTACGGGACGGGCGTCGACGGCGTCAGGTTCGACCGGCTCTTCAAGGACGGGGAGCGCTTCGAGTGGGAGGGCCACACGTTCCAGGTGGACTGGATGCCCGGCCAGACCGAGTTCGCGCTCGCCGTCTGGGGGATGATCGACGGGAGGAAGGTGGTCTTCACGGGCGACAACCTCTTCGGCGACCCCGACGACCCGCGCCACACGGGCCACGAGGCGGTGGTCGCCCGGAACAGCGGGATCCTGGAGGAGGGCTACATCTACGGGGCGGAATACCTCTCGCGGCTCCAGCCCGACCTCATCATGGGCGGCCACTCCTACGTGATGGACAACCCGGCGGCCTTCGTCGAGCGCTACCGGCGCTGGTCCTACGAGATGCGGGACGCCTTCCGGACGCTCTCCCCCGACCCCGACTACGAGTACTTCTTCGACCCCTTCTGGGTGCGGGCCGAGCCGTACCGAACCACGGTCAAGCGCGGCGGGACGGTCGAGGTGTCCGTCCACGTCCGGAACTTCCGCGCGCGGACGCAGTCCCACCGGATCGAGGTCCACGCCCCGCCGGGCCTCGCGGCCGAGCCGGCCGAGCTCCGGGGCGAGCTCGGGGCCGAGGCGCGCGGCGTCTTCCCGCTCCGGATCCGCGCGGCCGCGGACGCGAAGCCCGGGGTCCACCTCGTGGCCTTCGACCCGACGCTCGACGGCCGCCGCTACGGGGAGCTCTTCGACCTGGTGGTCGAAGTCGTGCCGTGAAGTTCCTTGCGCCCTCCGTCCTCCTCGCCGCCGCCGGTGCGCTCCCGGCGGGATGCGCCCCGCACGCGACGCGCCCTCTCTCCGAACGCGAGGCCGGCGTGGTCGAACGCATGTGCCTCATGATCCACAGAGTGGCCGCCGAGTCGGGAAGCGCGACCGTCGGCGAGGTCGCGGAGGCGCTGGACGGAGCGAGGCGGGCCGGAGACGTGCTCGTCTACGACGATCCGCCGGGCCCCGCAGGCGACGACGCCCTGACGGTCAGGAGCCGGGTCTATCTCCGGGAACGGCTTCTCAGGGAGGAGGGGCGACGTTTCGACGAGGAGTTCGCCTACGCGCTCAGGCTCTTCTACCACGAGGGGGTCCACCTGACCCAATCCTGGTGCACTCTGACCTTCTCCCCCGGCCGCGCGGAAGAGGAAGCCAAGCGGGAGACCTCGGTGTTCGGGGACTACGCGCGCCTGTACCGGCAGCGGATCTATCGAGACGACCGGTAGGCGGACCCGGGGTGGCGACCGGTCTCGTCGCCCGGGGCCGTTGAAGCCGCGGCCAACCGGCGGTAGAATCGACCGCATGAAGGCCGTGATCCTCGACGTTCCGCCCGGCATGATCGAGGAACGCCGGCGGCGGGGCATCGATCGCCGCGACGAGATCTGGGAGGGGGTGTACCACATGGTGCCTCCGCCGACGGGCGCCCACCAGGCGATCGTGGACGGCCTCTTCATTCTCCTTTCCAACTACGCGGCCAAGCATGCCCTGGGCCGCTTGGTGACGAACCTGGGGGTCCGGGAGGCCGGCACGGCAGACCGGAACTACCGGGTTCCCGAGTGGATCTTCCTGAAGGCCGGCCGCGAGGGGCTCGTCCGGCCCGAGAGCAGCTACGTCGACGACGGGCCCGATCTGGTTCTCGAAGTCCGTTCGCCCGGCGACGAGACGGACGAGAAGCTGCCGTTCTACGCGAAGGTCGGCGTGAAGGAGGTCCTGGCGGTCGATCGCGACACGCGGGCCGTCCAGGTTCTCCGCCTCGTGGGCGGCCGCTTCGCCCCCGTTTCGCCGAACGCCGACGGCTGGATCTACAGCGAAAGTCTTCGCGCGTTCTTCAGGACGGCCACGCGGGAGGGCGCCCCCGCGCTTGCGGTCCTGCTGGAGCTGGACCGGGCGCAGCACGCGGTCTAGACACCCCCCACGGCCTGCGGCAGCTCCGTCGACCCTCCCTCAGAACGCGTACGACACGCCCAGCTGGAGAAGGATCCCCTGCTCGAAGGTGTCCCCCTCGTCCGAGAGCGTCCGCTGGGAGACGGGCACCCGGACCGAAAGGCTGACCGACGCCCTTCCCCCGAGCGCGTAGGTCCCGCCCAGGGTCACGCCGTGGGAAACCAGGCCCGAGTTCACGTCCCGCCCGCCGTCCCAGCGCGCGTAGCCCTGGTAGAACGTCGACCAGCCCGCGTGCGCGGAGAGCGGTTCGGCCAGCCGGTAGCCCAGGCCCAGGGTGGCCGAGACCTCGACCGGGCCCTGGTAGTCCTTCGGGTTCTCGACCAGGGGAAAGCGGCCGATCTCCGAGAGGCTGAGGTGCAGGCCGTCGAGCAGCGGCACGGTGTAGTAGAGCTCCAGGAGCGGGTCGAACGTCCCCGTGCCGAACTGGACGTGCTCGTGGGGAAGGCCCGCCCGTCCCCGCTCGTAAGGGTCCTCCTCGGTCCGGCCCGTGGGGAGGCTGGTCCCGGCGGCGGCCACGAGGACGTCCCGCGGGAACAGCAGGTCGCGGGCCTTCCGGACCCCGAGCAGGTGGAGGTCGCCGAATCCCTCGAGCGTCTCCGTCGGATGGTGGAGCTCGAGGTTCCGCTCCTGGGCCTCGCGCTCGGCGGGCGTGGCGGGCGCCGTCGCCCTCACCCGCGCCCGGCGGCGCTTGACGTCGTAGGGGACCCGGAGCCACGCGTGCCAGCCGTCCCCCAGCCCGTAGTCCGCGGAAAGCTCGAAGCGGGAGAAGTCGAGGGTGACCTCGTGCTCGTGCTCCGGCACCAGGATGACCTGTCCGGCGGGCGAGAGTCCCTTCGTCTCCCGATGTCCGCCGTCGAATCCGGCCCCGTACGCCACGTCGAGGAGCAGACGCAGGGGGCCGGGCGCGTCGGAGGCCAGGCCCGCCTGCGGATCCCCCGACCGGGGGATGGCGGGGTTGCTTCAGGCCGGTCAGCCCTGGGCTCGGGCCGGCAGGGCGGAAACCAGCGCCGCGGACGCCGAAAGGAGGACGGCGGGCAGCCACCTCATGTCCCGTTCCCCAGCTCCCTCAGGATCGGGCAGGAGCGTCCCCCCGGCAGACGCCGCCGCGCGCCCTTCCGGAGGGCGCGGACCAGGCGCGCCCGAAGCTCCCGCAGCTCGCGGATCGCCCGGTCGATCTCGGCGACCTTCTCCCCCAGGAGCGGGACCACGGCCCCGCAGGCCGCCCCCCTCCGTGCGGCCGGGAGGATCTTCCGGATCCGGGAGAGCCCCAGGCCCGCCCGCTTCGCCCACTTCACGAGATCCAGGAGGGGGAGGGTCTCCTCGCCGTAGTCCCGGAAGCGCGACTCCGGTTCGCGCCGCGCGGGGCGGACCAGCCCGATGCGGTCGTACCAGCGGAGCGTGTCGATCGAGAAACCGCTCCGGCGCGCGAGCTCGCCGATCCTCATGTCGTCCCTCCCGGCACCTCCGGTACGAACCTGGAGTCGACTCCAGTATTCATGAAAACCTCGGAAACCGCCACGCCTGCGCGGGACCGACCCGCCCGGTCTCCGCTCGGAATTGCCTCCCTTGGGGAACGAGAACTCTCGGGTGCCCACCGGGCCTCGGGAGGATCCGCCGGCGGGCTCCGGACCCGGTCGCGGCCTGCTCGATCTTCCGCCAGCCCTCCCCCTCCGGATCCGCGGGGAAGACCTCGATGCCGCCCGGGCGCGGCAGCTCCTTCCCCCACAGGACGCAGGTCTCGTCGATGATGTAGGTCCGCTTGAAGCCGTGGGGGGGGGTCCGCCGGATACATGCAGAACGCGAAGCGGTCCGGATTGGGACTCTCCTCGTCCGCGTGCCGGATCGCCCGGTACCAGTAGCCCGTCCTCGGCCGCCGGAGCGTGTGGGTCCCGACGTCCGTCCTCGGCCGATCGTCCGCCCCCGCGACCGAGAGTTCGACAAGCTTGATCGGCTGCCCGTCGCGCCCCGGGAGCACGTACAGGCCGGCCACGTCTTCCCGCCACAAATCCATGACGCCGTTGCCGTCGCGGTCGCTGGAGCGGAAGTCGGCCTGCGCGGAGGCGAGGATCTTGAGCCCGGGAGCCGGGCGCGAGCGATCGAGGGGGAAGCCCGACGCGTCGTGAGGGACGCCCGGGGTGATCCAGCAACGCCAGCAGGGTCGGGCCCCAAGGACCAGCGCGGCCGCCGCGATCACGGGGATGAAGATCAAGACGGCGACCAACGCTCCTCGCTTTATCCGCACCGCAGATTGATGATAGTGCATCCGCGGGCGGCGGGGCGGCCGCGCCGGCTTCTTCCCGCCGACGCCGCGCTACCGCCCGGGGCCGCTTCGGCCTCGAGGGCTCGCACTCGCCGCGGTCCGGAGGAGGGTCCGGCCTCAGGCCTTGATGCGGCCCAGGTAGTCCTGGGCCCGCCGGACGCTGTCCTCGTGCGCCATCGGCATCGAGGCGACCTTCCCCAGCTCCTCCCGGGCCCGCGGATGGTTCTGCAGGTCGAAGTAGATGATCCCGAGGTGCAGCTGCGCTTCGGACTTGTGGTGCGGGTGGCCGAGCTCCATCGCGAGCGTCTTGCGGAACTCCTCGAGGGAGACCGCGTAGTTCCCCTCGTGCCGGTAGGTGTGCGCAACCATGTTCTGCGCGTGCGACTGGTGGTGCGGATGGCCGCCCGGGGAATTCACGGCCTTCTCGTACGCCGCCCGCGCCTCGCGCCAGTATCGGTCCGCCGACTCCCACCAGTAGAGGTTCCCCAGCATGCTGAGCGCGTCCGAGACGTTGTGCGGGTGGGCCCCGTCCGACTTGACGGCCCTCTCAAAGTAGGCCCTGGCCTCCCGGTACCTCGGCTTCCCCTCCCCCGTGAGCAGGTGCCCGATGGACGCCAGCGCGCCCGACTTGTGCCAGGGGCCGGCGCCCGACAGGCTCAGCACCTTCTCGAAAGCGGCCTTCGCCTCGGCATGACGCTGCGCGTGCCAGTAGCAGTGCCCCGCGGAGAACTGGCCCTGGGAGCGCTGCTGCGGCTCGAGGCCCCCGAGGCCCGCCGCCCTCTCGAAGGCCGCCGCGCCCTGGAGGTGCTGCCCCTCCGCGCAGAACGCCCAGCCGACCTGGAGATGGGCGTTCCCGCGCTCGTCGTCGTTCGAGGCCAGCGAGAGCGCGCGCTCGAACTCCGCCCGCCCCTCGGCGTGCCGGCCCTCTCCCCGTCGCTGGTGCCCCGCCTGGATCGCGTCGGAATAGGCGCTCATGGGGCTACTCTAGCACCGAATCGAGCATTCTAGGGACCCGCCCCGGGAAACGGCACCTCGGACCCGAGGCCCGCGAAGTGGCAGCGCTCGCCGTAGGCCTCGCGGAAGGCCTTGAAGCCGAGGTGCCCGGTGCAGTGGGCCGGGGCCACGCGGCGGACGCCGTACTCGTCCCTCACCTTCCGCACGAGGCGCTCGATCTCCTCCGGTCCGTAGGGAAGCAGGTGGAAGCCCCCCATGAGGAGGCCGATCTCCCGCCTCGCGTGCTCCCGGGCGGCCTGGACGATCCGGTCGACCGAGCTGTGGGAGCATCCGACGACGAGGACGTCCCCGCCCTCCGACGCGAGGAGGAGCGAGAGCTCCGGCAGGCCCGTCAGCTTCGGGTCGGCCGCGTGGGGCGGGTACTTGGAGAACGTCCCGAGGACCGGCGAGTCCGTCGCCACGAGCGTGATCCCCGGGGCGACCTCGCGGTGGCCGCTCACGTACTCCACGTCCGCCTTCCAGAAGCGGCCGCTCGAGGGCAGGCGCCGCGACGGAGGGCCGCCGCCGAAGTAGCGCTGCTCGGGGGGAAGCGCCTCCTCCGCGCCCTCCACGGGGCCGCGCACGCCCAGCGCGATCGGCGCCCCCAGGGCGAAGTCGGCCGGGAGGTAGATCTTGACCGTGGGGTGGACCCGGAGGAGGTGGTCGAAGCCGGAAACGTGGTCCGCGTGGGCGTGGGAGCCCACCGCGAAGTCGACCGTCCGGAGGTCGACCCCCAGCGCCTCGACGTTGCGGGCGAAGAGGTCGGCGTTCATCCCCGAGTCGAAGAGGATCCGCTTGCCCCGGTAGTCCACGAGGCAGGCGAAGCCCCAGTCCATCGTGGTGCCCGGCACCCCCTTCCCGAAGGCGTCGTAGAGGTTGAGAAGCCGGTCGGGACGGGGCAACATGGCCGCGCCCCCCGAGGCGCAGCCGAGGACGCAGAGCAGCACGGAAAGGGCGAGCGCGTTCCGCATGGAGGCCTACTCTACCACCCCGGCGCGCCGCCCGGAACGATCTCAGGCCAGGATCTCGCGGACGACCCGGCCGGCCACGTCGGTCAGGCGGAAGTCGCGGCCCAGGTGCCGGAACGTGAGCCGCTCGTGGTCCAGCCCCAGGAGGTGCAGGATCGTCGCGTGGAAGTCGTGGACATGGACGGGGTCGCGGATGACCTGGATCCCGTAGTCGTCCGTCTCGCCGTGGACGTGGCCGCCCCGGACGCCGGCGCCGGCCAGGACCGAGGTGAAGGCCGAGATCTGGTGGGAGCGGCCGCGGCCCTTCGAGCCGTCCTCGAAGGGGGGACGGCCGAACTCGCTCGTGATGACGACCAGCGTGTCCTCGAGAAGGCCGCGCGCGCGGAGGTCCCGGAGGAGGGCGGCCATCGGACGGTCGGCCGCCCGGGCCCGCCGCGCGTGGTCGGCGGGGAGGTCCTCGTGAGAATCCCAGGTGTCGTACATCCCGGCCCCGCGCTCGACGAGCTCGACGAAGCGGACCCCCCGCTCGACCAGGCGCCGCGCGACCAGGCACTGCCAGCCGAAGCCGGGGGGCTTTCCCGGCTCGATCCCGTAGAGCCGGAGCGTCGCCTCGGACTCCTTCGAGACGTCGAAGGCCTCGGGCGCCTCGACCTGCATCCCGAAGGCGGTCTCGAACGAGCGGATCCGGGCGGCGAGGCGCGGGTCGCCTCCGCGCTCCTCCAGGTGCCGGCGGTTGTAGGCCTCGAGCAGGCTCCGCTCCGCCTCCTGCGCCGCGGGCGCGGGCGGCCGGAGGAAGGGCACGGGGTCGGGCCCCGGCTGGACCCGCGTCCCCTGGTGGGCGCCCGGGAGGAAGTCGCTCGACCACGGCTGCTCCCCGCCGAAGGGGAGGTGGGGCGCGATCACCATGAACGAGGGGAGGTTCCGGTTCTCCGTCCCGAGGCCGTAGCTCACCCACGAGCCCAGGCTCGGCCGGGTGAACGTGACCGAGCCCGTGTGCATCCCGAGCGTGCCCTGCGTGTGGTCCCGGTGGTCGGCCTTCATCGAGCGGATGACGCAGAGTTCGTCGGCCGCGTCGCCCAGGTGGGGCAGGAGCTCGCTCACGGGCATCCCGCAGGCCCTGCGCGGACGGAACTCCCAGAAGGGCTTGAGGACCTTGAGCTTCTTCCCGTGCGCGCCCTCGACGGCCACTTCCTTCAGGTGGTCGGCGACCAGGCGGGGCTTGGGGTCGAAGGTGTCGAGCTGGGAGATCCCGCCCGAGAGGAAGACGAAGATGACGCGCTTGGCGCGCGCGGGATGGTGCGACGGCCGGGGCGCCAGCGGATCGGCGTCCCGCGCGAGCAGGTCGGAGAGGAGCGCGGGGAAGAGCGCCGAGCCGCCGACGAGCGAGCGGAGGGCCTGGCGGCGCGTGCAGCGGTCAGTCGACATGGATGAACTCGTTGCTGGAGAGGAGGACCTTGGCATGGGACGTCCAGTCGGCCCGCTCGAGGAACGCCCGGCCGAGCGCGAGCTCCTCCGCCGTGGCCGCGCGGCCGAAGGCGAGGCGGTGGGCACGGTCGACCCGCGCATCCGGATCGGACGCGGCCGCGCCGGCGCGGGCGGCGAAGCGCCGAGCGTGCTCGTGGACGAAGGGGGAATTCAGCATGAAGAGGGCCTGGAGGGACGTGGTCGTGGCCGGGCGGGCGTCGGTGCTCGCGTTGGGGTCGGGCCCGTCGAAGAGGGCAAGGTAGGGGTGCCGCTTCAGGCGCTGCTGCATGAGGTAGACGCTCCGTCGCTCCGTCGGGTAGACCGCGTAGAAGGGCGAAGCCTTGCTGAAGTTCCAGTCCTTCGGGGCCGGGAAGGGATGCGGGCCGCCCGCCGTACGGTCGAGCGCGCCCGAGACGGACAGGATCGAGTCGCGGATCTCCTCGGCGTCGAGCCTGCGCCGCGGGAAGGCGCCGAAGAGGTCCTCCTGCGCGGCGTCGCCCGCGGCGAGCCGCCAGGTCCGCGAGCCCAGGATCATCCGGTGCATCGCCTTGACCGACCCGCCGCTCCGGACGAACTCGGAGGCGAGGTGATCGAGGAGCCCCGGGTGCGTGGGCGGGAGGCCCTGGCTCCCGAAGGTGCTCGGCGTCCGGACGATCCCCTTCCCGAAGTGCCACTGCCAGATCCGGTTGGCCATGACCCGGGCCGCGAGCGGGTTGGCGGGGTCCGCGAGCCGGCCGGCGAGCTCCCTGCGGCCGCTCCCCTCGGGAGCCTCGAGGGCGGCCCCGCCCAGGACCTCGAGGAAGCGGCGGGGCACCTCGCGGCCAAGCGCCTTGGGGTTGCCCTTCAGGTGGATCCGCGCGTTCCCCGGCGTCCCCTCGGCCACGGCGCAGGCGTCGTCGATCGCGGGCCGCTCCTTGGCGAGCGTCTCGCGCCTCTTCCGGATCTCGCCCAGGGCCTTCCGAAGCTCCTTGAGGTCCCGCGGATCCTTCCGGGGCTCCGCCTTCCCCCCGGCCAGCTCGCGCTCCCGGGCGGCGATCTCCTCTTCGAGCGGCCGGGCCTCGAGGTCGAGCCGGGCGAGCTTCTCCTCGAAAGGCCGGAGGATCCGCTCCGCCTCCTCGCGCGGGACGAGGGGGACGAAGTCCTTCTGGTACTTCATCTTGTCCCCGCCCGTGGCGGGATAGCGCGTGGACTGGAAGACGCCGTAGAGGGCGAAGTAGTCGTCGGTGGTGATCGGGTCGAACTTGTGGTCGTGGCAGCGGGCGCAGCTCAGCGTGAGGCCGAGGACGACCCGGCCGAGGGTGTCGACCGTGTCGTCGATCGTGAGGTGGTGCTCGGCCGAGGGCTCCTCCCCGAAGCGCCGGGCCAGGGCGAGGAAGCCGGTCGCCACGATCCCGTCGCGGCCCGCGTCCAGGAGGTCGCCCGCCACCTGCTCGCGGACGAAGCGGTCGTAGGGCATGTCCCTGTTGAAGGCCGCGATCACCCAGTCGCGGTACTTGTGGGCCTGGGGGATGGGATAGTCGGCGCTGTCGCCCGCGGTGTCGGCGTAGCGGACGAGGTCGAGCCAGCGGCGGCCCCAGCGCTCGCCGTAGGCGGGGGAGGCGAGGAGCCGCTCGACCGCCCGCTCGAAGGCGCCCGGGGAGGGGTCGGAGAGGAAGTCCTCCATCTCCTCCGGGGTGGGCGGGAGCCCGGTCAGGGCGAAGGTCGCGCGGCGGAGGAGCGTGCGCGGGTCGGCGTCCGGGGCGGGCGCGAGGCCCCGCTCCTCGAGCTTCTCCTGGACGAAGCGGTCGATCGGCGTGCGGGCCCAGTCGCCCTTCACGGCGGGCGGCTCCGGGTCGGCGACGGGGCGGAAGGACCAGAAGCGGCGCGCCGCCTCGAAGTCGATCCGGGGGCGGGGCGGCGAGGCGTCGGCCGGCGCGGGGGCGCCCATGCGGACCCAGGCCTCGAGGTCGGCGATCTCGGTCGGCGCCAGGCGGGACTTCGGGGGCATGCGGATCTCCTCGTCGGAGCCCCGGACGGCGCGGACGAGGGGGCTGGCGTCGGGGTCGCCGGGAACCACGGCCGGCCCCGTGTTCCCCCCGCGGAGGAGGCCCTCGCGCGAGTCGAGGAGGAGGCCGCCCTTCACCGAGTCGCCCGAGGCGCTGTGGCACTTGTAGCAGCGCTCGACGAGGAGGGGGCGGACCCGCTTCTCGAAGAAGTCGAGCCGCTCGCGCTCGGCCTCCTGGAGACCGGCCGCGAGCGGGAGGAGGAGCAGGAGCGTCATCGCTGGAAGGGACATGCCGCGGGAGGCCCGGATCCGGGCGGGAATCAGCGGGCCTCGAGCGTCTCGCGGAAGAGCCTGAAGACCCGCGGGACGCAGCTCCCGCCGTCCGGAGAGCGCCGCGCGCACTCGGACGGCGCGGCTTCCGCCCGGTCCCGGATCGCCTTCACGCGGTCCTTCCGGCCCTCGCGGGCGTCCGCGGCCACGTCCGCCGCCGTGAGGCCCGTGCAGGGACAGATCGGTCCGGCAGGATCCTTGGGGTGGGCGCTGGCCAGGAGCCGCTCCGCGGGCACCGCGGCCCCGAGGCCGGTGAAATAGGCGGTCGCGCAGGAGGCGGAGTCGCAGTAGTAGGCGGTCCCGGTCAGCCCGGCGCGGTCCTCGGCGCGGAGGAGCGCCTCGAGGGTCGGGAGGCCCACCGCCCGCCCCGCCCCTCCGCATCCCGGGCAGAGGGGATCGCCCGGCTCGGGCTCGCGGACGAAGGCGCGGCTCAGAACCACCTCGCCTTGTCGGCCACGTTGAGGAGGGGGCGGCCGGAGACGAAGCGGCGCACGTTTTCGAGGAGCGTCTCGAGGTGCCGCTCCGCGATGCGGGGCGAGGCCGCGGCCACGTGCGGGGTCAGGATCACGTTCTCCCGCTTCCAGAGCGGGTGGTCGGGGGGAAGGGGCTCGACCTCGAAGACGTCGAGCGCCGCGCCCGCGATCTCCCCCGCCTCGAGCGCGGCCGTGAGGTCGGCAAGCGGGACGATCGCCCCGCGGCCGATGTTGATCAGGACCGCCGTCCGCTTCATCTTCCGCAGCCGGCCGCGGTGGAACATCCCGGCCGTCTCGGGCGTGTGCGGGGCGCAGATCGCGACGTAGTCGCTGGCCGCCAGGAGCTCGTCCAGGCGCTCGAGGGGCCAGACGGCCTCCATCCCCTCGGGGGCCTCCTTCCGGACGGGGTCGACGCCCCGCACCCGCATCCCGAAGGCCCGGGCGCGCCGCCCCACCTCGGCGCCGATCGCGCCCACGCCCACCACGCCCATCGCGAGGTCGGAGAGGTGCTGGTGCGCGCGGTCGAAGCCGGCGACGTTCCCCGCCCCGAACGCCATCGAGGGCCGGTCCGACTCCCCGCCCACGGGCGCCCAGCGCGCCTCCCGCTGGCGCCGCACGTACGCGTGGAGGTTGCGCGCGAAGGCGAGGACGAAGCCCATCACGTGGTCGGCGATCACGTCCGAGAAGATGCCGCGCATGTTGGTGAGGGTGCAGGGGTGGGCGACGAGCTCGGGGAAGACGTAGTGCTCGAGGCTCGCCGTGAAGGTCTGGATCCAGCGGAGCTTCCGCGCCCGCGCGAGGAGCTCCGGCGTGATCTTCCCGAGGAAGGCGTCGGCGTCCTCGACCTCGGCGGCGTTGACGACGACGGCGGACGCCCCCGCCGCCTCCCGGATCCGCGCCAGGCGCGCCTCGTCCACCGGCGGGTGGATGACGATTTTCACGACCGGAAGTGTATGATGGCCGGCCATGATTGTCGACGCCCACGCGCACGTCTGGAAGGCCGACCGGAAGTTCCCCGACCCCTCGGCCACCATCGTGAGCCCGCTCTCGGACATCCCGCTCTCGCTCCTCAAGCAGTACATGGACGAGTACCTGGTCGACCGCGTGGTCCTCGTCCAGCCCATGTACCCCGGGGAGGACAACAGCCTGGTCGCCGACGCCGCCCTCGCCGAGCCCGACCGCTTCGCGGCGGTGGCGGTGGTGGACTCCCGGGCGCCCAACGCCCCCGACCGCCTCTCCTTCTGGGCCAAGGAGCAGGGCTGCCGGGGGCTCCGCCTCCGGCCTTCGTTCCCGGGGGAGGCCGAGTCGTTCGAGCGGACGGACCTGTGGACGCGGGCCCGCGAGCTCGGGATCGTCGTCAGCGTCCTGGCGCGGCCGGAGCACCTCCCGGCGATCGCGCGGATGGCGGAGCGCTACCCCGAGGTGCCCCTGATCGTGGACCACCTGGCCCATCCGGACGGGCCCCCGGCCCTCCAGGCGCTCCTCGGCCTGGCCCGGTTCCCGAACGTGCGCGTCAAGCCCACGGGATTCTACTACTACAGCAAGACGGGCTATCCGTACGACGACTGCGCCGCGACCTTCAAGGCCGTCTACGAGAAGTTCGGCGCCGGGCGGATGATCTGGGGGAGCGACTTCCCCCACTGCCTCCTCAAGGCCGGGTACGGCCGGACGCTCAGGCTCTACGAGCGGCGCTTCGGTTTCGTCCCGGCCCACGAGCGGGAGCGGATCATGGGCGCCAACGCCCTGGAACTCTACTGGAGGGCCCGATGAGGAAGGCGCTCTTGGCCCTCGCGCTCGCGGGCTGCGCGTCGCCCCGGGCCCAGGATCCGGCGAAGTTCGGATTGGGTCCGATCGCCCGGGAGATCTTCCTTCCTTCCCCCGCCGATGCGCTCAACGGGCCCGTCCTCGAGGCCGCGCGCGCCGAGACGCCCGCCCTCCTCGAGCTCTACAAGTGGTTCCACGCGAACCCCGAGGTCTCGCTCAAGGAGGAGAAGACCTCCGAGCGCTTCGCGGCCGAGGTGAAGGCGGCCGGCTGGACCGTGACCGAACGCGTGGGCGGCTTCGGCGTCGTGGCCGTGCTCAAGAACGGCGAGGGCCCGACCGTCCTCGCCCGGATCGACACCGACGGCCTCCCGGTCCGCGAGGAGACCGGGCTCCCCTACGCGAGCACCAACGGCGCCATGCACGCCTGCGGGCACGACGTCCATCTCGCCTGCGGGATCGGCCTGGCCCGCGTCCTCGCGAAGCTCCGCGAGCGCTGGTCGGGCACCGTCGTCCTCGTCGGCCAGCCGGCCGAGGAGATCGGCCTCGGGGCCAAGATGATGCTCGAGGACCCGAAGTTCCACGCCGCCGTCCCCTCGAAGCCCGTCGCCTGCATCGCGATCCACGACACGCCCGCGTTCCCCGCCGGGACCGTCGCCGTCTGCCCCGGCTTCGCGGCCGCGAACGCGGACACCGTCGACATCCGGATCTTCGGGCGCGGCGGCCACGGGGCCTGGCCGCACCAGACGGTCGACCCGGTCGTCATCGCCGCCCAGCTCGTCCTCGCCCTCCAGACGATCGTGGCGCGGAAGACGAACCCGCTCTCGCCCGCGGTCGTCTCCGTCGGCTCGATCCACGGGGGCTCGAAGCACAACATCATCCCCGACGAGGTCGCCCTCCAGCTCACCGTCCGCTCCTACGACGACCAGGTCCGGGAGAAGCTCCTCGCCGAGATCCGCCACCTCGCGCTCAAGACCGCCGAGGCGCACCACGCCCCGAAGGCCCCGGAGATCAGGATGGAGCCCAACTACTTCCCCGCCGTCTACCACGACCCCGAGCTCACCGAGCGCCTGCGCGGGGTCTTCGTCCGGCTGCTCGGGGCCGAGAACGTCAAGTCCGCCACGCCCGCGATGGGCGCGGAGGACTTCGGCCGCTTCGGGAAGCACTGGGGCGTCCCGGTCCTCCAGTTCAACATCGGGGCCGCGCCCGCCGCCTGGGGCGACGGGCCGCGCCCGGGGCTCCACTCCAGCAAGTGGGCCCCCGACCCCGAGCCCACGCTCCGGACCGGAACGGCCGCCTTCTCGCGGGCCGTGCTCGACCTCCTGAACCGCCGTTAGGAGACCCGGCTATGGCGGCCCGTCTCGTCCTCGCCGCTCTCGCCCTCTTCGCGGCGCCCCAGGCGGGACCGCCGAACGTGATCGTCGTCATCACCGACGACCAGGGCTACGGCGACCTCTCCTGCCACGGGAACCCCGTGCTCAAGACCCCCCACCTCGACCGCCTCCACGCGGAGAGCGTCCGGCTCGCGGACTTTCACGTCGCCCCCATGTGCACGCCCACCCGCAGCCAGCTCCTGACGGGCCGCGACGCGCTCGCGAACGGCGCGATGAACGTCTCGAGCGGCCGGACGCTGCTGCGCCGCGGAATCCCCACGATGGCCGAGATCTTCGCCGCGAGCGGCTACCGCTGCGGCCAGTTCGGGAAGTGGCACCTGGGCGAGAACCATCCCCATCGGCCCCACGACCGCGGCTTCCACGAGGCGGTCTACTACCCGTCGTCGCACATCGGGTCGGCGCCGGACTGGTGGGAGAACGACTACTTCGACGACCGCTACCGTCACAACGGCGCGTGGAGGGAGTACCGGGGCTACACCACCGACGTCTTCTTCGACGAGGCGATGAAGTGGATGAAGGCCCAGGCGGGAAAGCCCTTCTTCTGCTACCTCGCCACGGCCACCGCCCACGGGCCGCTCTACGTCCCCCAGAAGTACCGCGACCTCTATCCCGGCCAGCCCAGGAACGTCGCCAGCTTCCTCGGCATGGTCGCCAACATCGACGAGAACATGGGCCGCCTCGACGCCTTCCTCCGCGAGAACGGGCTCCGCGAGAACACGATCGTGGTCTTCATGACGGACAACGGCGGGACGGTGGGCGTCCCCCTCTACAACGCCGGGCTGCGCGGCCGCAAGATCGACCTCTGGGACGGCGGGCACCGCGTCCCCTGCTTCCTCCGCTGGCCGGCCGGGGGGCTGCGGCCGCCGGGCGATGTCTCCGAACTGACCCAGGTCCAGGACCTCCTCCCGACGCTGATCGACCTCTGCGCGCTCAAGCGGCCCGAGGGCGCCTCGTTCGACGGCCTGAGCCTCGCCCCGATCCTGCGCGGGAAGGAGGAGCGGCTCCCCGACCGGACCCTCGTCATCCAGTTCAGCCGCATGAACGCGCCCGTCCCGAAGAAGGGCGACGCGTGCGTCCTCTGGAAGCGCTGGCGCCTCGTCTCCGACCGCGAGCTCTACGACCTCTCGGCCGACCCCGGCCAGAAGGAGAACGCGATCGAGAAGCATCCCGAGATCGCCGCCCGGCTCCGCGCCCACTACGAGACGTGGTGGGCGCGCGTAGAGCCGCGGATGAACGAGTTCTCCTCGATCGTGGTGGGCTCGGACCGGGAGAACCCGAGCCTGCTCTCGCCGGCCGACTGGCAGGACGTCTTCATCGACCAGTCGCGCCAGGTCCGGATGGGCGAGCCGAAGGCCGGCCCCTGGGGCCTCGAGGTGGCGAGCGAGGGCGACTACGAGATCGCGCTCCGGCGCTGGCCGGAGGAGTCGGGCCTCGCGATCCGCGCCGGCTGCCCCGCCACGCAGGTCACCGACGGCCAGCTCGTCCCCGGCAAGGCCCTCCCGGTCGCGAAGGCTCGCGTCCGGATCGGCGATCTCGACGAGACGCGCCCCGTGGCGGAGGCGGACAAGGCGGTCGTCTTCACGACCCGCCTCAAGGCCGGCCCCGCGCGCCTCGAGACCTGGTTCCTGAACGATGCCGGCAAGGTCCTCTGCGGGGCCTACTCGGTCACGGTGCTCCGGAAGTAGGGCGCCCTCAGCGGGCCTGCGCGTCCTCGCCCACGCGCCGCGTGCCGCGGCAGGTCGGGTAGCGCGTGCAGCCCCAGAAGGGGCCGTACTTGCCATTCCGCTGGGTCATGGGGGAGCCGCATTGCGGGCAGCTCATGCCCGAGGCCGCGGCCGCGGGCGGGGCGGCGGGGGCGGGGAGCCGACCGTCCTTCATCCGAGCGGCGTAGTCGCACCAGTCGCATTCGGGGCCCGGCGCGGGGGGCTCGCCCGCCAGGACATTGAGCGTCTCTCCCACGAAGGCGAGGAAGGACTTCGTGTCGCGCGGGATCTCGATCCACTCGACCTTGCCGCGGTAGGTCTGGACGCCGGGCTCGGCCTGCGAGAGCTCGGAGGGCTCGAAGCAGAGGAGGCCCAGCTTCGAGATCGGCCCCAGGCGCGGCGCCTCGCCCTTCAGGATCTGCGGCTTGGCGGCCGGGTTCTCGAACGCGTGGGCATAGGCGTGGAGCTGGCGGCCGTAGAGCTTGGCCTTTTCGGGCGAGATCGTCGTGGTCTTGAAGTCCAGGATCCCCCACGAGCCGTCGTCGAACTCGATCAGCGAGTCCGTCTTCCCGTAGACGAACCATGGAGGGAGCTCGCCCTGCCGGGCGGGCTCGGACTCGACCACCTTCTCCCCGCAGCGGAAGACGCCGGGGGGGAGGGCGGGGAAGACCTCGGTCGTCCGGCGACCCTCGTAGAACCCCATCTGGAGTCCTTCAAGGCGCTTGAAGATGCCGGCCATCGGCATCGAGGGCTGGCGGATGCCGTGCACGACCTTGAGGTAGAAGCAGCGCTTGCATCCCTCCCAGAGGAACGCGAAGTCCGAAGGGCTCAGTCTCATCATCGTCACGATCCCTCCCCCGCGTGCCGGAATGGGACACGCCAAGTGCCCCCGGTCGCAAGTGCACCTCGTGAGCGGAGCAGTTGGAAGTTGGAAGTTCGAAGTTAGAAGCCCCTTCCGACTTCCCACTTCCAACTTCGAACTTCTCCCATGCGATACGAACTCCTGAAAGGGGCCACTACGGCATCCCCCGGCGCCACTCGAGGACCCGGGTCGCGAGCCGGCGCGCCAGGTCCGGGTTCGCGTCGGCGACGTTCTTCGACTCCTTCGGGTCCGCCGCGAGGTCGTAGAGCTCGGCGCCCGTCCCGTCGTCCCGGACGAGGAGCTTCCAGGCCCCCTCGCGGATCGCGACGTTCGGGCTCCGGTCGGGCGCGGGCGGGTAGCGGAAGGATTTGTCGTTGCGGCCGTACTCCCAGAGGAGCGCCCCCTTCCGCGCGACGGGCTCGCCGAGGACGGCGCGGGAGAGGTCCTCGCCGTCGAGCGCCGTGCCCCCCGGGAGCGGGGCGCCCGCGAGCGCGCAGAGCGTGGGGAAGACGTCGACCGCCGAGAAGACCGTCGTCTCGTCCACCCGGCCCGCGGGGACCCGGCCGGGCCAGCGGGCGACGAGGGGGACGCGGATCCCGCCCTCGTAGAGGCTGAGCTTGGCCCCGCGGAGGCCCAGCGCGCGCGTGCCCTTGAACGTGGGGAGCGGGCCGTTGTCGCTCGTGAAAAGGACGAGCGTCCGGTCCTCGAGGCCGAGCTCGCGGATCCCGTCGAGGAGCCGCCCCACCTGGCGGTCGAGGTCGGCCATCACGCCCCGGAGGTTCTCCGGCGTGTCGCCCTTCGGGGCGTCCGGGCCGGGGATCCACGGGGTGTGGGGGTCGTCGGGCCAGAGGTTGACGAAGCAGGGCTTGTCCTTGCGGCGGCGGAGGAAGTCGAGGGTCTTCTCCACGAAAAACGCGTTCCGCTCCCAGCGTTTCACCTTGTCCTGGGGCGACCAGATCCACTTCGCGGCCGTGATGTCGGGGTGCGGCTCGGGGCTCTCGTAGGTCCCGGCGTGCTCGTCGTAGCCGTAGGCGGCGAAGCCGGGGGCGTCGTCCACGTCGCGCCCCCCGCCCAGGTGCCACTTCCCGAAGTGGGCGGTGGCGTAGCCTGCGGCCCGGAGCGCGCGGGGGAGCGTGGGGGCCTTGGGGTCGAGGTAATCCGCCTGGCCGCACTCGCGGTTCCCCTTCCGGGTCTGGAGGTAGCTCGTGATCCGCCAGCGGGCGGGGAACATGCCCGTCAGGAGGCCGGTCCGGGACGGCGAGCAGATGGGCGAGGCGCTGTAGTACCACGAGAAGCGCGTCCCCTCGGCGGCCATGCGGTCGAGGCGGGGCGTGGCGGCCGCGGTCCCGCCGGTGAACCCGACGTCGCCCAGGCCGAGGTCGTCCGCGTAGACGAGGACGATGTGCGGCCGCGGCCGGATCTCCTGGGCGCACGGGGCGAGCGCGAAGAGGGCGAGGGCGAGCCGGAGGGCCACGGGCGCCTAGACCTTCGGCTCCCAGCCGGGCTCGTACTCGCGCTTCCAGAGCTTCATCGCGTCGGCGTCGTCCCGGATCTTCCCGTCCTTGGGGTCGCAGCGGAGGGCCCGGCCGGTCCGGTGCGCGATGTTCCCCAGGTGGCAGAGGAGCGTGCTCTTGTGGCCCTCCTCGATCTCGGAGTTGAGCTTCGCGCCGCCGCGGATCGAGTCCACGAAGTTCTGGAAGTGGGCCGCGTCGCTCCCCTGGCCGGCGACCTTCCGGACCTCCTTGTTGTTCTTGTCGTAGACCACGTAGCCCGCGCCCTCGAGGACGAGGGTCCCCTCGCTCCCGTGGAAGCTGACGTAGGGCCCCAGGCCGAGCCCGCGGTTGCAGCTCAGTCCCTCCCAGGTGATCCGCTTCCCGCCCTCGAACTCGAAGCTGACGACGTGCGTGTCGGGCGTCTCCTGGTCGTCGTCGAAGGCGTAGCGGCCGCCGGAGGAGACCGCGCGGATCGGGTAATCGACGCCCAGGCCCCAGCGGGAGAGGTCGATCGAGTGGACGCCGTTGTTCCCGAGCTCGCCGTTGCCCCAGTGCCAGAACCAGTGCCAGTTGTAGGGGTGGATGTTGTCGCGGTAGGGGCGGCGCGGGGCGGGGCCCTGCCAGAGCTCGTAGTCGAGGCCCTCGGGGACGGGCGCCTCCTTCCCCTTCCCGATCGAGCCCCGGACGTTGGCGTAGACGCTCCGCGAGAAGCTGACCTTCCCGATCGCGCCCTTCCGGAGCTCCTCCATGGCCTCGACGATCTTGGGGTAGCTGCGGCGCTGGTTGCCCATCTGGACGCGGCGGTCGTGCTTGCGCGCGGCCGCGACCATCATCTCGCCTTCCCACGGGTTGTGGCTGCAAGGCTTCTCTACGTAGACGTGCTTCCCCGCCGCGCAGGCCTGGATCGCCGCCGGGGCGTGCCAGTGGTTCCCGGCGCCGATGACCAGGATGTCGATGTTCTTGTCGTCCAGGATCCGGCGGAAGTCGCCGACCGGGTTCACCTTCCGCTCGTGGACCTTGCCGACCGAGCCGGCGGCGGCTTCGGCGCGCTTGCGGTCCACGTCGCAGACCGTCGCGACCTCCACGCCCTCCAGCTTCTCGAACCCGAGGGCGAGCGAGGTGCCGCGTCCGCCCGTCCCCATCACGCCCACGACGAGCGTCTGGGACGGGCTGCGTCGGGCGTGGATCGCGGGCCCGAGGGCGGCCCCGGCGGCGGCGCCCGCGGCGGCGCCGAGGAAGCGGCGGCGGCTGAGAGGGTTCGGCATGGGGTTCTCCTTCGACTCGACTACTCTACGGCCGGAGGGGTCCTCCCCGACATTTTTTGCGACATGCCCTGTTCCTTCACTGTTATATCGGGTAGACACAGGACGGATGAACCGCATGGGCAAGCTTCCGACGATCTCCCGCCGCACGGTGCTCCGCGGGGCCGGCGCGGCCGTGGCGCTCCCCTGGCTCGAGGCGATGGCGCCCGCGGCCACTCTCGCCGCCGGGAAGCCGCCCGTCCGGATCGCCTGGTTCTACGTCCCGAACGGCGTCCACATGGCCAACTGGCGGCCCAAGGACGCGGGTCCGCTCGGGGAGCTCCCCCCCACGCTCCAGCCGCTCGAGGCCGTGAAGGACAAGGTCCTCGTGATCAGCGCCCTCGCCGCCGACCACTGCAACAGCCACGTCGCCGCCCACGAGCCCTCGGGCGGCGGCTTCCTGGTCGGCGCCAGGTGCAAGCACAGCGAGGAGCCCGAGGTGGGCGGGGCCTCGATCGACCAGGGGGTCGCGCAGCGGATCGGCCTGAAGACGCCGGTCGACTCGCTCGCGCTCGGCATCGACCCGGGCATCCGGGGCGACCACGGCTACAGCGGGACCTACCTCTCGAACATCTCGTACCGAAGCAAGACGACCCCGGCGGCCCTCGAGCTCAACCCCAAGCAGCTCTACGATCGGCTCTTCCGGGGACGTCCGCCGCGCCGCCCGAACTGGGACGCGGCGCCCGAGGAGGCGAAGCCCGCGGCCAAGGGCGACTCCGTCGAGTCGAGCGTGCTCGACCTCGTCCGCGAGGACGCCCAGGCGCTCCAGTCGAAGCTCGGCTTCAGCGACCGCCGCAAGCTCGAGGAGTACTTCGAGGGCCTGCGGAGCGTGGAACGCCGGATCGAGGGGGCCGGGAAGGACGCCCACTCGCACCACCAGGACTCCTTCAAGGACGCGGACCTCGCCAAGGTCGTCCTCCCCGAAGGCCGCGGGATCCCGTCCGTCTACGCCGACCACGTGACCCTGATGTTCGACATCCTGACGCTCGCCTTCCAGACCGACACGACGCGCGTGGCGACCTTCCTCTACTCGTACGAGAAGTCGGGGCGCGCGTACCCCGAGGTGGGCGCTCCGGGCGGGCACCACGGGACCTCGCACCACGGCGGAAAGGCGGAGAACCACGCGAAGCTCTCGGCGATCAACAGGCACCACATGGACCTCTTCGCGAAGTTCCTCGGGCGCCTCGCGAAGGTGAAGGAGGGAGAGGGGACGCTGCTCGACAACGTCCTCTTCTGCTACGGCTCGGCGATCAGCGACGGGAACCGCCACAACCACGACGACCTGCCGATCCTGGTCGCGGGCGGCGGCGGCGGGGCGCTCGAGGGCGGCCGGCACCTCAAGCTCGAGAAGAAGACCCCCATCTGCAACCTCTACCTCGAGATGGCGGCGCGGGCGGGGGCGGAGCTGGGGTCGTTCGGCGACGGGACGGGCCGTCTCCCGCTCCGGGGGTAGGGCGCCGGTGCGCGGTCTCCTCCTGGCCGGGGCCGTCCTCCTCCTCCAGGCCAACCCCCAGGACGAGCGCGCCAAGGCCAAGGCCAAGGCGGAGGCGGCGGCGAAGGACCCGCTCGACTTCGACCGCTCGATCCGCGGCCTCCTCCAGAATTTCTGCTACCGCTGCCACTCCGGGGACAAGCCCAAGGGCGACGTCGACCTCCTCAAGGACGAGAACCCGCGGCTCGTCGCCGAGAACCGGAAGACCTGGCAGACGGCGATGGAGATGCTGGAGCGCTCCGAGATGCCGCCCAAGAAGGAGCGCCAGCCCACGCCCGAGCAGCGGAAGAACATGGTCGCGTTCATCAAGAAGACGCTCGACACGCTCGACTGCGACCGCCCGCGCGACCCGGGGCGGCCGTCGATCCGGCGCCTGAACCGGACGGAATACGACAACTCCATCCGCGAGCTGACGGGGCTGGACCTGGGCCTCTCGGACGGGTTCTCGCCCGACCCCACGGGCTACGGGTTCGACACGATCGCCGAGGCGCTCGCCCTCTCGCCGGTCCTCGTCGAGCAGTACCACGACGCGGCGCGGCGGGTGGTCGAGGCGGTGGCGCAGAGCGCGGAGGCGCGGCGGCGGGTCTTCTTCGTCGGGCCGTCGAGGGAGGTCCCGGACCGCGAGGCGGCGCGGCGGGTCGTCGAGCGCTTCGCCGGAAAGGCCTTCCGGCGGCCGGCCGATCCGGCCTTCGTCGGGAAGCTGCTCGGGCTCTACGACCGATCGCGGGCGAAGGGCGAGGCGCACGAGGCGGCGGTCGGGCCGATGCTGACGGCGATCCTCATCTCGCCCCGCTTCCTCGCGCGGATCGAGACCGTGCGGCCGGAAGTCGAGGAGGCCTACCCGCTCGACGAGTACGACCTCGCCTCGCGCCTGAGCTTCTTCCTCTGGTCGGGGCCGCCGGACGACGCGCTTCTCGCGCTCGCGGCGGAGGGCAAGCTCGGCAAGCCCGAAGTCCTCGAGGCCCAGGCCCGGCGCATGCTGGCCGACCCGCGGAGCCGCGCCCTCGCGGACAACTTCATCGGCCAGTGGCTCCAGCTCCGGAGCGTGGCCGGCCACAAGCCCGACCCGAAGCGCTTCCCCGGCTTCACCGACTCGCTCCGGACGGCGATGGAGCGCGAGGCCTCGCTCTTCCTGGCCGGGATCGTCCGAGAGGACCGGCCGCTCACCGAGATCGTCGACGCCGACTACACGATCCTGAACGAGGAGCTGGCGCGCCACTACGGGATCGAGGGGGTGAAGGGGCCCGAGATGCGGCGCGTCCCGCTCAAGGACCGTCGTCGGGGCGGGATCCTGACCTCGGCCGCCATCCTCATGATCTTGTCGGACCCGGAGCGGACAAACATCCCGCGGCGCGGGAACTACATCGCGGCCTCGATCCTGGGGACGCCGCCCCCGCCGCCGCCGCCGGACGTGCCGGCGCTCGAGGACTCGAAGGTCGCGGGGAAGGAGATGACGCTCCGTCAGATGCTCGAGCTCCACCGCTCGAAGCCCGAGTGCGCCTCCTGCCACGCGCGGATCGACCCTCTCGGCTTCAGCCTCCAGAACTTCGACGCGATCGGCCGCTGGCGGGACCGGGAGGAGGGCGGCCCGGTCGACGCCTCGGGCGTCCTCCCGGACGGGCGGGCCTTCTCGGGCCCGGTCGAGCTCAAGGACATCCTCCTCGAGCGCCGCGACGCCTTCGTCCGGACGCTCGCGGAGAACATGCTGATCTACGCCCTGGGCCGCGGCCTCTCGGGCGAGGACGAGTGCGTCCTCCGCGACGCGCAGAAGCGGGCCGAGGCCTCCGACTACCGCTTCTCCTCGGCCGTCCTCGCCGTCGTCCTCAGCCACCCCTTCCGCTACAGGAAGAACCCGGACTTCTAGACGGCGCCGCCGATTTCCGACCACGTTTCCCCCCGCCGCGCTTTAGGCCCACGGAGCCTTTGAAAGGAGGTGCGGGCAGGCATTCCGGGGAACCCCACGAGCCGATCGGGGCGAGCCACCATCGAGGGCGAGCCGTCTTGGGAGGAGGCGCGTATGGTGGCCAAGTCGGCAACGGCATTTCTTACCCTGGCCCTGTTCTGGGCCGCGCGGCTCCAGGCGCAGGGCATCGCCGCCGGCTATCCCGGCGACGCGGGCATCCAGGCTCATCCGGACGTGATCCTCGCGGAGATGTTCGAGGAGGCGTCGGTCGCGGCCGTGGCGGCCCGTTGGACCAACGTCAAGGACGAGGGCAACCTCTCGATCGACGCGGACGCCGCCCCCGGAAGCCCGGGCACGAGGTCGCTCCGGATCGCGGCCAACGGCGGGTCCACGGGCGGGCATCTGTACCGGACGCTCTCGCCCGGCGAGAACGACCGCATCCACCTCCGCTACTACGTGAAGTACCTCGCCGGGAACTTCCACCACTCGATGGGCGGACTCGGCGGCTACAACCCGCCCACGCCCTGGCCGCAGGGGACGGCCGGCATCGTCCCCTCGGGGTCGGACCACTTCACCGTCCAGTTCGAGCCCGTCGACAACTCGACGCTGCGCGCGGACTTCTACGTCTACTGGAAGGACATGCAGGGCATCTGGGGCAACCACTTCATCAGGGACACCGCCCTCCGCTTCACCCGCGACCGGTGGACCTGCGTCGAGTTCATGGTCCGGCTCAACAACCCGCCCGGGTCCGCCAACGGCGAACTCCATGTCTGGATCGACGGCAGCCCCCAAGGCGCGTTTCAGAACTTCCAGTGGCGGACGGTCTCCGCTCTCAACCTGAACTTCATCTGGATGTCGAACTACGCCACGGTGTCCCCGAAGGGCGCGCTCAAGTTCGACCACATCGTCGCGGCCCGAAGCTACATCGGCCCGATCGGCGGAGGAGGCGGGGCTCCCGCGCCCGCGCCCGCGCCCGGACCCGCGCCCGCCCCGGGTCCCGGCCCCGGCGGCGGCAGCGGCCCGACCGGAGGAGGAGGCGGCGGCGGAAGCGGCGGCGACAATCCGAACGGGGACGCCAGCCTGAACGACAAGTTCTGCGGGCTCCTCGGGGCCGAAGCGCTGATCGTCCTGGTGCTCGCTCAGGTCGCGAGGCGGCGCCGGGCCTTCACCTTGAGATAGGGCGGGAGGAACCAGGCCCGGTGTCCGGGCGACCCGGCGGGCGCGAGTGCGTCCGCGCGGGGCGGCTCCTCCACATCCTCGATCAGGAAGCCCGCGCGGCAGAGGCCGCCGAGGAGGGCATCCAGCGTGTGGAGATACTCCGTCGTCCCGGGCTCCCCGCGCGAGGGAAGAGGCAGGCCTTCCGCGTACGGCGTCTTGCCGTCCTGAAGGTCGCCCGGCTGCTTGTGCTGCACGACGTAGAGCCCGCCCGGGCGGAGGACGCGGGCGACCTCGGCATAGACGCGGGCCACGTCCGGGACGTAGCAGGCGCTCACGGGCTGGACGACGACGTCGAATGAAGCGGCCGCGAGCGGCGAAAGGTCGTCGATCGAGGCCCTCACGGTCCGGACCCCGGCCGCGCGGTCGGCCTCGAGCTGGCGCTCGCTGAAATCGACGACCATGACGCGCGCGCCCGCCCGGGCGAGGGCGGGGCCGTGACGGCCGCCGCCGGCGCTGAGACATAGGACGTCCTTTCCGCGGACCCCCTCCGCCTCGAGCCAGGGGTCGAGCGGCTCCTCTCCCGGGCCGGCCGCGAAGCGAGGGTCTCCAGCGAGGGCGTCCCAGGCGGCGCGGTTCGCGTCGGGCGGAGGCGGCTTCACCCACTCCTCGAAGCGGCGGGCGATCTCGGAGAGGCGGGGCGCGCCGCGGTCGCGCAGCCGCCGGCGGACCGCGTCGACCGGGCTCACCACCGCGGTCCCCACCCGCAGCCGGGGCGGGACGGGCTCGTGGAGGCCGATCCAGCGTGCGCCCCAGCGCCGGACGGCGAGCCTCCCCAGCCAGGCGCCGTAGCAGGCCGCGAGCGATTCGGCGCGCTCCGCGTCCGCGGACCCGGACTCCGCGTCCAGGATCCGGTCGGCGGCCTCGAGGTCGAGCCGCTCCGTCCCGTGCTCGCGCCGCGCGTGCTCCTCGGCGGTCCGGGCAAGCGCCTCGAGCCGGTCGGCCTCGCTCACGGGGCGCCGCCCTCCTTGAGGATCTCGAGGAGCGTCGCCGGCCGGTCCGTGATGATCCCGTCCACGCCTGCCGCGACGAGGCGCCGCATGACCGCCGGGTCGTTCGTGTTGGTCCCCCAGACGGCGACGCCCTGGGCCTGGAGGCGGGCCACGGACTCGGGCGTCAGGAGCTCGTTCCGGAGCGGGGTGAACGCCGCGAGGTCCAGGCCCTCGACGTCGAGGTCGGCGCTCATCGTGCCGAGGCGGACCCGGGGCTCCTCGGCGCGGATCCGCCGGAGGAGCGCCCGGTCGGGCGTCCGGACGACCGCCCGCTCGAACGCGCCCTCCTCCCGGATCGCGCGCACGACGGCGTCGGCCGCGTCGGGCACCTTGAGCTCGAGGAGGACGACACCGCGCGGACCGACCGCGCGGAGAACCTCCGCCACGGTCGGGATGCGCTCGCCGCGGAAAGCCGAGTCGAACTTCGCGCCCGCGTCGAGCCGCTTGAGCTCGGCGAGCGTCATCTCGGCGACGGGGCCCGAGCCGTCGGTGGTGCGATCCACGGTCGGGTCGTGGAGGATGACGGCCTCGCCGTCCCGGGTCGGGCGGACGTCGAGCTCGAGGTACCGCACGCCCATCTCGAGCGAGCGGAGGCAGCCGGCCACGGTCCCGTCCGGCCCCGTCCCGCCCCGGTGAGCGATGACCTCGGTGCGAGGGACGGACGCGCAGCCGGCGGCGAGGAGGACGGCGGCCCACGCGGCTCTCATCGGGCGAGCGAATTCGGCACGTCTCCCGCACGTAAGGGGATCCGGTGATGTCCTAGGATCCGGGGATAGGAAAGGGAGGGGCTGGTGAGAGGACCGCCGGGCTCCGGCTCCCAAGGTCTCGGGGGGATTCCCGTCATCGGATCTTGCCCCATCCCCGGATCTCCCTACGTTCCTCATGACCCCACGGTCCCTGCGATCTTCCTGGGTCATGTCTAGTCGCCGTGGAGCCGGATCGTGGCGCGTCGAACCGAGAAGGCGTCCTCGCCCGAGAAGACGAGGTGGACGGTCCGGCCGTCGGCGCTCATCCACTTCGAGGGGAAGTCGCCGTGCTCGCCGGGACCCATGTCCCACTTCGGGGTGTGGAAGGCGACGGTCCAGGGCCCCCAGGGCTCGGGCGCGTCGTAGACGGCGAAGCCGCCCTCGAAGCGGGTGTCGCCCCGGTCGGGATGGCCCTTGGGCTGCGGGACCTGCTGCCACCATAGGTAGCGGCGGATCCCCGCGTTGTACGTCATGGCCGAGCGGAGGCAGCCGTCCGGGTTCCGGAAGACGGCGCCGCGGCGCGCGACGTCGCGGGTCCAGCGCGGGCTCCCGTCCGCTTCGGCTGCCTCCCAGAACTCCCATGCCTCGCGCTCGGCCACTCGGTCCTTGGGGACGCGCATCAGGACGAAGCGGTCCGTTGGCGTGTCGGCCAGGGGCCCGTCGTGCGAGTACGCGTAGACGTGCCCGTCGCGCGCCCCGGCGGAGTCGCGGCCGTAGTTGACGAAGCCGACCAGGCCGAACTCCTCGAAGCGCCAGTCGGCGAAGGTCCAGGCGCGCGCATGGTCGCGCGACCAGGCCAGGCGGGCGGCGCCGCCCTTCCGGTCGGCGTGGCCGAGCCAGAGCCAGAGGGTCCCGCCGACCGAGAGGATCCCCCAGCCCTTCATCCCGGCGCGGCCCTGGCCGAGCTGCTCGGCGGGGGAGCGGACGTTCTCGCCGCGGAAGTCGGCGGGGCCGCCCAGGACGCGCGCGAAGCCGAGGCTGAGCTTCCGCTCGACCTTGGGCTCGAAGCCCGTCCCGTCGCCCCAGGTGGTGTAGATCGCGTCGTCGTCGGCCCAGGTGACCGGCCAGTTGTCGCCGTCCTTGGCGCGACGGACGACCGTCTCCGCCGGCGCCCACTCGAACGCGCGGACGACGGGGCTCGGGGGCGCGGCCTGCGCGGCGAGGAGGACGGCCAATTCCAGGATCATGGGGCGACCCGATCCTACCGGAGGGAGGCGTCGTGGCAAAGCGCGGCGTGGCTTCCCGGCGCGCCCGGCCTAGCGGCGACGCGGCAGGCGGATGACGAGGTCGCCGTCCTCCGAGCTGAAGTCATCCGGAAGCGGCCTCCCCCCGTCGTCCTTCCCGTCGTATCCCCGCCCCCATACGCGGCCCGGGGAATAGCCGTACGGCTGCCCCGTCTCCGGGCAGAGGGGAAGCGCCGACAGGCGACGCGGGACCAGGGCCTCCAGGCGCTCCGGCGGACGGCCCGCCTCCGCCTCCTCCCACGCCGCCGCAAGGGCGGTCTTCATGAGGCCGAACGCGGATCGGCGCCAAAGATCATGGTCGACGTAGGCCTGGAAGCCGTGCCAGTTCCGCGGGCCGCCCAGTCCGGGGGCCTCGAGACGCTCCGTGTCGACCCGCTCCGCCTCCGCTTTCCGCTTCCCAGGAGGGAGCCGGAAGAGTCCCGTGAAGAGCCGCTCCTCCCCCTGCAGGGCGCGGAGGAGGGCCAGGTCGACCGCGTCCCGGCGCCACAGGTACCGCCAATCGGGATCGGGGGCGCTGAGCGATGCCCCATCCCCGGTGAGGACGCTCACCCGGCAGATCAGGAAGTGGATCCGGACGGCCTCCTCGATCCCCGGCCACTCCGCCTCCACGCGATCCAGGGCGCGGAGGGCCTCCCGGAGCTCCGGCGCGCCGGGCGCGTGGGACACGAAGAGGCGGTCCAGAAGCCAGATGGCGGCCAGGGGCATGTCCTGAGCGTGGAGGGCCAAGTACGCCTCGATCCCGCGGAGCCGGTCGGAGGAGTAGCCCAGGAGCGCCGTCCAGGCGCGGAGCGCATCGGATCCAGTCCCCCGCGCCCGGGCGCGTTCGGTCTCCAGGAAGAGGGCCTGGGCGAGGATCTCGGGGAGCCTGCGCTCCTTCCATCTCGAGAGACCCGGACGATAATCGAGGTCGAACCGGAAGGACGAGCGCCGAGGCCCTTCCTCGACCGCCTCGACGACGACGCCCAACGACCCTTCGAGCCGGGCGAGGTCCGCGTCGGCCGGGAGCCCGACGACCGGCGGGAAGAACTGGACCCGCTGCACGGCCGTCCGCAGGGGCGCCGGGGCCTCGTCCAGCCGGCGCCCCGCCTCCTCGTAGGCCTCCGCGATATCCCCGGCCGCCGGAGGATCGAGGATCGGGGCGCGGTCGAACCCGAGCGTCTCGCGACGGACGAGCTCGGCCTCGACGCGGGCGCGGGCTTTCGCGAGACTCCATCCGGGGAGCAGAACCACCGCTCCGGCCGCGAGCGCCGGGACGGCGAGAATCGCGAGGAGGAGCGCGCGGGACCGCCTCGGAGCCCCGTCGCGGAACATCAGGGCGAGGAGCCCACGCGCTCCTCGAGGCGGCGGCGGAGCTCGGCGACGCGTTCGAGGTCCAGGCCCGGGGGCCGCTTCTCGAGAAACCAGTCGATGTCGGCGAGCGCCTGCCGCGGACGACCTCCCTCGGCGGCGAGCTGCATGCGGCGGGCGCGCATCGCGGGGTCGTCGGGCTCGACGACGAGGAAGGCGCTCGCGGTGCGGAGCCGGGCCTCGTCGTCCGGGGCGCTCCCGAGGAGGTTCCGGATCATGCGCGCCACGATCGCGCGCTTCGGGGCGGGCTTGAGGGCCTCGCGGGTCCTGGCCTCGAGCTCGTCGGCCTCGAGCGCCCCGCCGGAGGAGGCCCGGACGCGCTCCTTCGCCTCGTCGAGGGTCATCTCGCGGCCGCGCTCGAAGACGTCGACGAGCCGCCCCTCGCCCTCCCCCGGCTCGTAGCGCACCACGAAGTGGCCCGGGAGGGGGACGCCCACGACCTTCATCCCGATCCGGCGGGCGAGCTCCATGTAGAGGACCGAGAGGCTGATGGGCAGGCCCTCGCGGTCGTCCATCACCTCGTTCAGGTAGCTGTTCGAGCGGTTGTAGTAGTCGGAGCGGCTCCCGTGGAAGCGGAGCTGCTCGAAGAAGAAGCGGTTGAGGGCCCGGAGCCGGGCGTCGGGCGCGCCCTCGCGCGGGACGGCGGCCGCGGCGTCGCGGGCCATGCGCTCGAAGTCGCGGCGGTAGGCCTCGACGTCGACCTCGGGGTTGTCGAGGAGGGCGAGGAGGAGGGCGGCGTGGAGGAGGTCGACCTTCTCGTCGTCGCCCGCGAGCGCGGCGGCGAGCCGGTCCTGGACGCGCTTCTCGTGGACGGCGCGCTCGAGGGCCCGGATCCGCGCGGCCCTCCGCTCGAGGGCCGCGGCCTGCTCGCGGAGGGATGGCCCGGGCGGCTCGGCGGCGAGGCGGGCCAGGAGCTCGGCCGGGATCTCGCCCTCGGCCGGGAGCGCCTCGAGGGCGCCCGCGATCCGCCGGGCGGAGGCGGGGTCGGGCGCGGCGGCCTCGAGGGAGCGGCCGACGCGGAAGCCGCGGAACTCGGCCGCGGTGTGGCGGAACTTGGCGAGGCCCGCCGGGCCGCGGCGGTAGCGGTCGTCCTCGGACTCGATGACGAGCTTCCCGTTCACGAAGCAGGAGACCTTCTTCTCCTCGACGCGGACGCGGAGGCTGTTCCACTCGCCCGGCCGGTAGTGCGGGCTGGGGAGGGTGCGGAGGATGTCCCAGGAGAAGACGTCCGGCCCGTTGAACGCGGTGAGGCGAAGGCTCCCGCTCGTGGGGTAGAAGCCGTAGTGGCCGTCGCCGCCGTCGGAGGCGAAGAGGAGGCCTGCCGCGCCGTCGTCGTGCTCGAGGCGGACGTCGACGGCCACCTCGTAGGGCGGCTCGGGGACCTCGGCGCGCGAGACGCAAAGCGAGCGGCCGCCGAAGCCGGCGCCGGGGCCCTCGACGCGGATCCGGCCGGCGCGCTGGCGCCAGCGCCCTCCCTCGGCGACCTTCCACTCGCGCTCGTCGAGGCGGCCGATCGTGAGCCAGCTCGACATGGGGACGGGGTTGGGGCGCTCGAGGAGGGGGCGGAGGGCGGCGATCTCGACCGCGAAGCCGAGGTTCTCGGTCATGGCGGACTTCAGGGTGAGGATGCCGACGACGCGCCCTTCGCGGTCGAGGACGGGCCCGCCGCTGTTGCCGGGCTCGACGGGGAGGGCGAGCTGGATCATGGGCATGCCCCCGACCTCGCGGCGGGCGGAGACGACGCCGCTGACGACGCTGTGGCGGAGTCCCTGGGGGTTCCCGATGGCGACGACGGGCTCTCCCTTGGCGGGCGGCTCGCCGGGCGCGAGGGGGAGGGCGGGGAGCTTCTCGGCCTTGATCTTGAGGACGGCGAGGTCGACGGCGCGTTCGGTCGCGTGGACGGCCTCGACCTCGGCGCTCGTGCCGTCGGCGAAGGTGACGGTGATCGGCCGTCCCTCGCCGATCACGTGGAGGTTGGTGGCGACGAGCCCGTCGGGCGAGACGACGAACCCGGTCCCGACGCCTTCGGCGCCCCCGTCGCGGGCGCCGACGGTGAGGACGACGACGGAGGGCAGCGCCTTCTCGGCCAGGCGCCGCGCGTCGGCGGCGGGCGGCGGGGCTTCCTGGGTCCGGGCGAGGAGGAGGCAGGCGGCGAGGGTCGGCAAGACCATGGGCCCCATGCTACCCCGGAGTCCGCCCGGGCGCAAAGGCGGCGAGCGCGGGAGGCCTCCCAACCCCCTGCGCCCGGGGGGCCGGGTGGACCGGCGACCTTCTCGTGGGCAAAGCCATATGACCTATTAAGTCACATCATGTCAGTAGTCGTCACAATGGCTCCTGGCGGCCATCTAGACGCGTCTAAATCGGTTTTCGCCTTTCGTCGCCCGTGGTCGAGAGAAGTCGCCCAGAGGCCCCAAGAGTCCCCCGGGTGGGCACGCGAAGGGCACAGGAATATTGCATGATTACCGTGTAGTCATTAAACTCTTGAGGGAAGGAGGGGGGCGCGGGTGATCGAGTCGTTCGGCGATAAGGCCACGGAGGACTTCTTCCATGGCCGGAAGACGAAGCGGTCTCGGGGGTTTCCCGCGGAGCTCCTCGCGGTCGCGCACCGGAAGCTCGACATGATGAACGCCGCACACAGGCTTGAGGACCTGAAGGCGCCCTCGGCCAATCGACTGGAGGCATTGAAGGGCGATCTCGCCGGGTTTCACAGCATCCGGATCAACGACCAGTTCCGGATCGTCTTCCGCTGGTCCGAGGGGAACGCGTCCGAAGTTCGGATCGTCGATTACCATTGAGGTGTCCATGCTGCCCGAAAAGCGCGTCCCGACCCATCCCGGCGAGATTCTGCTTGAGGAGTTCCTCCGTCCCCTGGGCCTTACGCAGGTGGCCCTGGCGCGTCATCTCGGGATTTCCATCCAGCGGGTAAACGAAATCGTCGCCGGCAAGCGCGGGATCACGCCGGGGACGGCCTGGCTCTTCGCCTCCGCTTTCGGCACGACCCCCGAATTTTGGGTCAACGCCCAGTCCGCCTACGACCTCGCCCGGAGCCGGCCCGAGCGGCCGATCAAGCGCCTCGGAGCCGCAGGATAGTCCGCTCTCTTTCGCCCTTTACGCCGAATGCCAAGATATATCAGTTCCTGACATTTCCTCGACCACGCGCCTTCCTTGCCCTCCCCGACGCGCCATGGTAAAAGGGAGATCCTTCGAGGAGAGAGCCATGGAACAGACAACCGGCGCGCTGGTTTCCCTTTCCGACGCTCCCGCCGACGAGCAGGAAGCCTTCCGCGTCCTCCTCGCTCGCGCCCACCGCAAGACCGGCTCCATTCCCGCGGAGCTGCTGGTCAGGCACGTGCTTTCCGCGTCGGCCGACGCCGACTGGCCCGTGAAGCGCGAGGCCCTGGAAGCGCTCCTGCGCCGCTTGAGCTTCGGGAAGACCGACGGCCTCTCGATCGCCTCGCGGCCCGCCGGCGGGAAGACTCTCGGCGCCTACACGACCCGGCGCAAGGGGTCGCCGGCTCGCCCGTACCAGACGCTGCTCCTCCAAGTCGATCCGCTCGACGGAAGCTGCGACTGCCCCGACTTTCTCCGCAGTTCCCTGGGAGTCTGCAAGCACCTGGCCGCGGTCCTGCAGGACCTCGCGTCGAAGCCCCGCCTCTTCGAGCGGGCCCGCGAGGAGGATCCGCCGAAGCTCGCCGGGCCGCGCTGGCACCCCGTCCGGCCGCTCACCGGAGCCGGCGACTGGCTGGCCCAGGTCACGCCGTCGGTCCCCATCCCGGCCAAGCCGGAGAAGCGCCTCGCCCTGGTCGAGTACCTGCTCGGCGAGGTCCGCGACCCCGCGCTGCGCGCGCTGCTTCGCGAGGAGCGGCGCCGGCTCCAGCGCCCGCGGGACGTCGACGCTCCCCTGAAGGCGCTCGCTTCGCTCAAGCAGCGGCTCTTCCCCTATCAGCGAGAAGGCGTCTACCGCTTCCTGGTCCAGGGCCGGCTGCTCCTGGCCGACGACATGGGCCTGGGCAAGACGGCCCAGGCGATCGCCGCCTGCCACTCGCTCTGGAACGCGGGCCGGATCCGCCGCGGCCTGATCGTCGTCCCGGCGGCGCTCAAGCCCCAGTGGCTTCGCGAATGGACGTCGTTCACGGACGCGCCCGCGCGGATCATCGACGGCGGCGCCGGCGAACGCGGCGAGGCCTTCAAGGGCTGCAAGCGCGGCTTCCTCATCACCAACTACGAGCAGCTCATCCGCGACGTCGACGTCGTGCGCGCCTGGGAGCCCGACCTCGTCGTGCTCGACGAGGCCCAGCGGATGAAGAACTGGGCCACGAAGACGGCGCTCACGGTGAAGCGGCTCGACCCGCCGCACCGGCTGGTGCTCACGGGAACGCCGATGGAGAACCGGCTGGAGGAGCTGGCGTCGATCGTGGAGTGGGTGGACGACCGCGCCCTGGAGCCCAAGTGGCGGCTCGTGCCCTGGCACACGACGCCGGTCGACGGCAAGAAGGGGATCGGCGGGGCGCGGCACCTCGACACCCTCCGCCAGCGCCTCTCCGGCTGCATGCTGCGGCGCGTGCGCTCGGAGGTGCTCAAGCAGCTTCCCGAGCGCACCGACGCGCGCGTGCCCGTCGAGATGACGCCCGAGCAGCAGTCGGCGCACGCGGAGCTCGACCCCTCCATCTGCCGGCTGATCAACATCGCCAAGTCCCGACCACTGACACAGCCGGAGTTCCTCAAGCTCATGCAGCTTCTGACCACGCAGCGGATCATCTCGAACGGCCTGGCCCAGCTGGACTTCAACGAGGTCTGGCCCGACCTCTCCAAGATCGAGAACCCGACGGAGACGACGCTCAAGGGCCTGGCCAGCCCGAAGCTCCTCGAACTGCGCGAGCTCCTCGGGCAGCTCGTCGTGGAGGAGGGCCGGAAAGTCGTCGTCTTCAGCCAGTGGCGGCGCATGCTCCGTCTCGCCCACTGGGCGACGCGGGGGCTCCTCGAGCGCGCCGGGGCGCGGGCGGTCTTCTTCACGGGCGAGGAAGGCGCGAAGCGTCGCACGCAGAACATCGTCGACTTCCACGACGACCCCGACTGCCGGGTGCTCTTCGCCTCGGACGCCGGCGGGGTGGGCCTCAACCTCCAGCGGGCGGCGAACGCGTGCATCAACCTCGAGCTGCCCTGGAATCCCGCGGTCCTCGAGCAGCGGATCGGCCGCATCCACCGGCTCGGCCAGAAGCGGCCGATCGACGTCTACAACCTGGTCAGCGAGTGGGGCATCGAGTCGCGCATCGCGACGCTCGTGGGCAGCAAGCAGGCGCTCTTCAAGGGGCTCTTCGACGGCGACAGCGACACGGTGACGTTCGAGAGCTCGGGCAACTTCCTCTCGCGCATCGAGAAGGTGGTCGCGCCGCCGCAGGAGGTCGACCGCCGCGCGGCGCCGGACGACGACGACACCGAGGCGCCCGCCGAGGCCCTGGTGGCCGCCGCCGAGGAAGCGGCCGATCCTCCGCCGCCGCCCGCGCCCGCGGCCCCGGACGTCGCGAAGCTCTTCGGCGCCCTCAAGGTGGAGAAGACGAAGTCAGGCGGCCTTCGGATCGAGGCCCCGCCGGAGGCCGCGTCGACGCTGGCGGCGCTGCTTCAGGGCCTCGCGGGGGTCCTCCAGGCGGCGGCGAAGTAGGGCTCGGGATCAGCCGAGGATCCTCAGCTCGAACTCGAAGCCTTCGTAGACGTCGATCATCCGTCCAACGTCTTCCCAGGACAGCGACTTGCCGTCGATCACCAGCTTCGGGCGTCCGTGGTCATCTCCGAAAGCGACCCGACCCCGAACGGCGTCGTGCGTCATCAGCCAAGTTCCGGTCTTCTCGTCCCGCTCGAGGTGCCGGGTGTTGAGGATTTGGTGCATCTTCTCCCTCAGCTCCCAGAGCGCCTGGCCCGTCGCCCCGGTCGCGACGACGACCTTGAAGCGGTAGCCGTCCTCCTTGCCCTTCTCGACGGTCTCTGCACGCAGGCCTCCCGGCGTCTCCTCCAGGCGGGTCCTGAAGTGCCGAGTCCGGCCGGCGAAGTCGGTGCAGGATTCGTCCATCTCTTCCATGGCCCCACCTCCTCCAATGCTCGTCGTTCCCCGCGTCCGGTGGAGGCCTGAGGAGAGACGTGTTGGAGACAACGACGCTTGTTCTCCGTTCTCGGCCCCCAGGCCCAAGTATTACGGAAGCGCCTCCCGATCGTCCTCGAGGTCCTGCAGCGAGTAGTTCAGATAAGTGCCGTGCGCGCCCATGCGCTCGAACAGAGCCGCCTGGGAAAGCCCCGCGAGCTCCGCGAAACGCCCCATGGAAAGACGCCCTTCCCGGTACAACTCCAGGAGCAGGAGAAATCGCGCCTGCTCGGAGGCGTCCTGCCCGGAAAGCCCCGCTGCCCTCGCGACGTCCTCGGGAAGCGTCACTTTGACTTCCATGATCCTGAGCATACCGCTCCCCTCATTCGCCTGCCAGGGCTGATTCTTGCCCGTATTGATCGCCACGCCTTGAGGCCCCCAAACAAAGACGGCGCTCGGGGCGCCTACAACGATTGGAATCCTGCCCGGGCGAGTGCATCGCAGCTCGGAGAGAACTTGGCTTCCGGCGGAACGAAGACCATGACGCCCTCACGTCCCCGGGTGAGCAGCACCCGGTAGGCATTGAGCCGGAGGCGCTGGGGATCCTTCACCAGCCGGCTCTTGCCCACCTTCGCCTTCCAGGCGACCCCGTCCCAGTAGAGGTCAGGGCCCCAGCAAAGGAGCGGCAAGTCCAATTCCAGCCCCTGGCAGCCGAACTCCGAGATCGCCAGAGTCATTTGGCACCCCGAGCGCGGCTCCTCCGCAGGTGCCTCGAACCATTCCCCGTAGTACCAGTACGGGTGCATGGCGGATCGGACTCCCCAGGTCTCCAGGTTGCGAAACTTCGAGGACGCGAGCAGCCCATATCGCTTCGACGGCTCCTCGGAGAACCGCGACCGTACGTGCTCCCGCAACGCCTCGAGATCCCGCGAGAGATACATCGAGAATCCCTGCGACCGCAACTCCGCGGCGACCTCGCCGGCCCGGTCGAGCCGGCCGTCGAGCAGGAGCCCCGCCCAAAGGGCGACGTTCGACGCCCGATGCGAACGCAACGAAAGCGTCAAGTTGAGCAAGGTCGACGCCTCGTACGAAATGCCCGCCTCGGTGAAGGCCGACTTCAGGTGCGGCGGTCCCAGCACCTGCCAACCGTCGGCGGCCGCGACCGCCTCAGCCCACTGGCGGATGCCCGACTCCTCGCCGGCATGGATCTCCTGCCCCTCCCCCATGAGCGCGACGAGCCCGAAGCCGCCGTCGGCCGCCCCGGCAATCCTCAGGAGGAGCTCAGGTTCGGACTGATTCAGATGTCCCTGGTGTTTCTGGATGACGCGGTCGCGATCCCAGGCGCGCTGGGCCTCGTCGAAAACGACCACGCCCTCCCGCGGCTTGCCCCGTCCCCGCACCAGGTGCTCGCGCAGGTAGGACCGCATGTCCTGTACGAACTCGCGGTTCTTGAGGGAGTACTGAAGGACCTGCACCAGAGGCCCGTTGCCCGACAAGAAGATCGACGGACATCCGAGCGCGCGGGAGTGCGCCAGCTGCAGGCCGACCAGCGTCTTCCCGGAGCCCGGAACGCCGGTCACGAGGACCAGCAGGCGTCGCTTCGCCTCCCGAGCGTTGCGGATGGACCGCTCGATGAGGTCCACCGCTTCCGGAATCCGGGCCGACTCCGCCTGCTTGATCCTCGGAAGCGGCTGCCGTTCGAAGAGGAGCCTCGCCGCGTCCACCAAGGCCGGGAGTGGCTCGTAAGGCGCCGAGGTCCAGGCGAGCGCGTCGGCGCGCTTCCCCGCCCCCGTCCGAGCCAACTCGCGCACCAGGGCGCCAAGGCCCGACGGCGGCACGACCCGCACCCCCCGCTGCTCGAACGCTTCCCCGGTCATTCCGATGGGAACGAGCACGGGGATCAAGGACCGACCCCGACAGCCGGCATGATAGTCCTCCAGGTTCCTCACGTACCCGAGGACCTGGTCGATGTCGGCCGGCTCCGCCTGCACTCGATTCTTGAACTCGACGACGATGACGACGCCGTTCTCCAGGAGGATGAGATCGGGTCGCCGACCGCCGCTCCGGTGCAGCTCGAACTCGAGGACCAGCCCGAACCCCTCGGCCGCGGGGACGCACTGCCCCAGCTCCCGGCGGAGGGCCCCGACGCTCCGATCCCAGGCAAAGAGTTGCGGGGCACCCGTCTCGCGGGCGAACCGCGTCAGTCGCCGGAGGATTTCCTCCTCCGGAGTCTCCAGGAAGGCCGAGACGCTTCCTGCCCACGCATAGGGCTCTTCGAAAGTCGAGCTCATTCTCGCAGGGAGTGTACCCTGACCACCCCAAGGTACGAGGACCGCGATCCCCGGCAAGATCGTGCCGTACACTGCACAGGAACAGGCATTCTTGTGCAGTGTACTGCACGACTTGCCCCCCGGCCTGGAAACGCAAGTCGGCAGCACCCAGCAACACCTCGCAGGCTCAAGGGTAGTGGATGACCCTCTTGAAATGTGTACACACTTCCGTTACCCTCGCTGAAGATGAAGGTCACGGGCGTACGGCAGTTCCGGCGAGAGGTCCCCCGGCTGATCCGCGGGGACGAGGTGGTGCTCGTGACCTGGCATGGTCGGCCTCAGAGCGTCCTCCTGCCGCTGAAGGACATCCGAAAGCTGCCCCGCGCGCTCCGAATGGAGTTCCTCAGGCAGTCGGGGAAGGACATCCGAGCTCACCTGCGAAAGCGTGGAATCACCGAGGAGAGGATCCTCGCCGACTTCCAGGCTTTGCGGAAGGCGCACCGCGAGCGACGACGTGTTCACTAAATTGGCCAAGTTGACCCATGGGTCAACTCGCCTATTCAAGTAAACCCGAGCCCCTCTACGTCGCCAGGCTCAGACGCACAAGCTCCGTGGCACGGACAGGATAGGTCCCAACGAGGGAGTAAGCTTTCGGGATGGAACCCAGCGTCATCGCCCTGGCCGGTCCCAACGGAGCGGGAAAGTCCACGACCGGCCCTTCCCTGGTCCGGGACAGGCTGGGCGTCGCCACCTACGTCGACGCGGACCTCCTGGCCCGTCGCTCCGGAGGGAGCCCCTGGCAGGCAGGACGCGTCATGCTCCAGGAACTCCGTCGCTTGGCGGACAGCTGGACGTCGTTCGCCTTCGAAACCACCTTGGCCAGCCGCTCGTTCGCGCCTTGGATCGACGACCTTGGCCAAGCCGGCTGGACCTTTCACCTGGTCTTCCTCCGGCTGCCCAGCCCTGATCTGGCCGTCGCGCGGGTCCTCGACCGCGTCCGCCGAGGCGGACACGCCGTCCCGGAGGAGGTCGTCCGGCGCCGCTATCGGGCCGGCCTGCGGAACTTCTTCGGACTGTACAGGCCCCTTGCGACCACCTGGAGCATGTACGATAATTCGGGGAGCGCTCCGCGACTGATCGCGGATCAAGCAGGCGTCGCAGAGGTGGACCTTTGGTCGCAGATCCAGCAGGAGGCTGCACGTGATTGAGGAAGCCCGGGATGTAGGCCGGCTCCTGAGCGATCGTGCCGTCCTGCAATCCGCTCTGAAAGAAGGGGCTCGGGAGGCCTTGCAGGTGCATCGCGAAGCCGGGCTGCCCCTGGCGATCTGGCGCGACGGCCGAACGGAATGGGTCTCCCCCGATGAGTTCGAGCGTCTCCTCAACGCCGCGAACGCTTAGCCCGCACACCGGGTGACCCTTAGTGGAGCGGGCGACCGGATTTGAACCGGCGACCTTCTCGTTGGCAAATCCGCCGAGGGGAGCCAAGCAGCGAATCTAGTGAAATACTACATCGTGCAAGGCAAGGAAGGTAGCACAAAATCAGCCTGTTTGTCACCACATTGTCACCACAGATGGTCGGCATGGGCCGCTCGATTTTTAAGATTTTAAACTCTTCAAAAACCTGTAGAATAGGGTTGTGCCCGAAGGGATGGAGACGATCGACGCCACCACGCTCCGGTGGCACCTATCCAGAGTTCTCGGGGAGGTGGAATTCGCGGGCAGGAGTTTTAGAATATCCAAGAACGGAAAGGTGGTAGCCGAGATTCGGCCGCCAGTCCGTTCGGGCAAGTCGCATCATTCCAGGAGAAGAAGGGGACGCGGATGAGCGAGCGGAGTCACGTCGCAGACATCCCCACAGCCGTTGACCTCTTCTGCGGTGCGGGTGGGCTCAGCTTGGGTATTCGCCAAGCAGGGTTCAGAATCATCTCCGCAGTCGACGTCGACCCCGATTCCTGCGAAAGTTATCGGAAGAACCATGTCGACGTGAGACTGCTCGAGAAGGACATTCGGTCGATCAAACGTCGCGACATCCTCGGGAACAGATACAAGCGCGTCTCCGTGCTGGCCGGCTGCCCCCCCTGTCAGGGATTCACTCGACTGAATGAGACCTCAGACAGGTCGGACCCGCGCAACGGATTGGTTCTCGAGTACATGCGCCTTGTGCGTGAATTGGAGCCCGATGTCATCTTCTTCGAGAATGTCCCCGGTCTCTTGAAAAACGGCATCTGGTACTTCAACCGGCTCAAGGGCGCGCTGATCGAAGAGGGATACGACCTCGACTCGAAAGTTCTTCAGCTCGCGGACTACGGCGTACCACAGAAGCGGCGGCGGCTGATCGTTCTAGGAGGCCGAGGATTCAAGTTGACGTTCCCCGAAGAGACTCATGCTCCCAAGTGGAAATTGGAAGAGTTCCCCTCCAGGAAACCGTGGCGCACCGTTCGCAGGGCGCTCAAGGTCGGCAAGAAACTTGGTCGCGCCCAGAGCCTTGGCACCTTGAGGGAGCGGGGTGAAGAGCCGAGTGACTACTGGCATGTGTCAAGGAAGCTCTCCAAGGAACTAGTGGGTCGCCTCCGGGCCACTCCACGGTCTGGGGGAAGTCGTGAGGACCTCCCCCGAGATTACGAACTCGAGTGCCACTCGAACTTCAATGGCTTTCACGACGTGTACGGTCGGCTCGATTGGGCGAAACCCTCCGTCACCATCACAGGCGGGTGCACAAACTTGTCTAAGGGGAGATTCGGCCATCCGGAGTTGCTTCGGGCCCTGACTCCTCGCGAGGCCGCCCTCCTGCAGGGCTTTCCAAAGGCTTACAAATTTGTCGGCAGCGGAATGGAAAGCGTCTGCCAGCAGATCGGGAACGCCTTGCCCCCTCCCTTTGCGAGGAAGATTGGATTTCACATCCTGAAGCAGCTCCGGGCTCAGGGTCTGGTCAGGAAGTAGGCCGGAGGGCCCGCAGAATTCGACGGAGTGCACGGCCAGGATCGCGTCGGAAATCCGACGTCCAGACCCGCAGGACCTTCCAACCCGCTAGCCGAAGCTCTCGCGTCACGCGGCGGTCGCGAGCGGCGTTACGCTTGAGCTTGCGGACCCAGAACTCCCGATTGGCAGTGGGCATCCCTCGGCCGAGCAAGAGTGGTCGGCCGTGCCAGAAGTCCCCGTCTAGAAACGCTGCCACTTTCTTTGAATGAAAGGCAAAGTCGGGACTCCCTGCTAGGTGGGGGTCGTTCCGACGGAAACGGATGCCCCGGCGGGAGAGCATCCCTGCAAGGACGCGCTCGGGCTTCGTGTTCTTGCCCTTGATGCGGGACATGATCTCGGATCGCTTCGCACCTGCGAACGGATCGACAGAACGCCGCAACCGCGTCCGACGCCGTGGGCGGCTCGTCCCTGTCAGCGTCACCCCAGACGTTCCTGCGTCGCCCATCACGCTCGCCAAGGTATCAGGTGGCTGACTGAAGTTTCAATACTTGACAACCATCTCCCAAGTTTTTGGATTACAGTCACATACGCCATCGGACATCAGGTGTCCGAGGGTCACGTCTTCCTGGCACGAAGGTTGCTATTTGAGGGCAGCGATGGACGACGCGGCGCGATCGGAGAAGTTCCTCGAGATGAAGATGTCCGGCAACACAGAGGCTACCCGGAAACTCCGCAAGGCGATCAGCGAGTTGAACCGGACGGAGGCCATCAACAAGGAACCTTTCAAAAAGGCGATCCTCATCGAGGGCCCCACGGGTGTCGGCAAGGAATTCACCGCCCGCACGATCTGCGCCCACTGGATCTGGCTCCGCTGGTCGAGAGAAGAGCAGGACGCGTACCTTGGCGGAAACCAGGTGGCGGCCCGCCAGCTGGCCAACGAACTCGAAGACCAGTTTTACGTGGAGCCGGTGACCAATCTTCGCGGCGATGTCGGGTTCGCCGAACTCGTGGGCTGTCGGCACGGTGCCTTCACGGGGGCCCGAGAGAGCGTCGGCATCCTGGGGAGCAAGCGCACCCACATTCTCCTGGACGAGATTCCCTACGCCACTCCCGAACTTCAAGGACAGCTCCTCAAAATCGTCCAGCACCGCCGGCGCCGGCCCATCGGGGGCGGGGTCGATGACGAGTCGGAGGTCAAGGCGCGGATCATCTTTGCAGGAAACCGACCGCTGGCCGATGAGGTCAAGCGCAACGGGTTCCGCGAGGACCTTTACTTCCGGATGGGCAGCAGGCTCGAGCTTCCGCCCTTGCGGGGGAACCGTGAGCGGATTCAGGAACTCCTTTCCGATCTGACGACGGAGACCCTGAAGCGAAAGATTTGCCCCGAGAGGTTCATTGTGCAGCCCACCGAGGCGGACGTCGCCTGGGCCGTCGGGCACCCGTGGCCGGGAAACGTGCGGCAACTGGAGCTGACGGTGGACGATTGGGTGTCACGCACAATCCTCGACCGACAGCCCGTTCCCTTGCGCGACTGCCTGGCCAGCAGCGGCGATAGCCGCCGGTCCTCCGATCAGCTGTCGCACGAGGCCATCACCCTGTCGATGGTCATCGAGCACCTCAAGGCCGAGGATCGCACGTACGGCAGTTTCGGGGAGATCGGCGAACACTTCCACGGACTCTTCGCGAAGGCGCTCTTCCATGTCCACAAGAAGGGACTGGTCGATCAGGCTACCCTCGAGCGGTGTTTCGGCAAGAAGTTGAAGAGCGCCATCGACCAAGCCCGCAAGTACTACGACGACAAATTCGAGACCAAGCTGTAGGGACACGACCAATGGGTGAACACTTCGTGCGTGTGGCTGGGACAGTGAAGGCGGCCGGGGGCGTGGGCCGCCTCCGCGCCGAAATCGTCGGATTCCTTGCGGAGGCGCTCTCGGAAAGAGGGACCCGTCTATTCGTCGCCTCACCGTTCTGGAGCTCCCCCAACCTCTTGACGCGTGCGGCTTCGGCTGCGGCGGCATGGAAGGGCCGACTCGCAGACACAACGATTGTCACGGCCACCGAGCGCGCAGCTCGCCGCATCGTTCAGGACCTGCGGCCCAGGTTGCCTTGGCACCCGTCGGTTTGGGTGTGCCCGGGTCTTCACGCGAAACTGGTGCTGGTGGAAGGGGGGAGGACGGTCCGTGCCCTCATCGGGTCCGCGAACATGACCTCGGCGGGCACCCGCAGGCCGCTCGAGGCGATGATCCAGATCGAGTTTACGCCGGAGAGTGCGGCTGGATCGGGTGTGTTGGCCCTGCGCGATGCCATCCGCGAGGGCGCGGTTTCCTTTCGCGAGACGAAGGCAGCGATTTAACGGAGAGGCGACATGACCAATGCGATTGACGGCGCCACGGAATTCGCTGAATGGTTCAGCCTGAAGCCGGGACGGTTCAACTTCGAGATCAACCCCGAGCGCGACCCTCGAGACCAGCAGTTCCTTTTCGGCCGCGAAGACTGGAAGGGGAATCTGCATCAACTCCTGGAAACCTGCCTGCTCCTCCGCCAGCCCGTCCGGCTTGTCCTGTGGGGTCAGTACGGCATTGGCAAGACTCATCGAATCTACTACCTCAAGCACCACATCCAGGAGAAGGGGCTTAGGATTCAGCCCGTCTACGTTGTTTGTCGCGACATCAACGAGAAGTCCACGTTCGGCCGCCTGCACTTCGACCTCGTGAACAACGTCGGCCGCGAGTTCTTCACGGAGTGCGCGGAGGAGTACTGGAGGCAGGTGCGGACCGGGGCGGCCGGCTTCGCTCCCCTCGGCGAACTCTGCCCGAACGCCGATATTGTGCGCGCAGTCGACAAGCTCGGACTCCCGAAGGACTCGAAGAAGCCGGCCGAAGTCGCGGCGGCGTGGAAATTCCTGACCGGACTTGAGCTGGACGTCGAGGAGCAGCTGCGCATCGACGTGACGGCGGACCAGATCGAATCATCGACCGAGTACGCCGGCGTGCTGAAGCTACTGGGTCACGTGATCTTCAAGACCCGCGGCCTCCACCTCATGTACCTGGTCGACCAAGTGGAAGCCCTCTCGCGGCCCTCGAACAAGCCTGCGGAGGTGGTCTGGGTGGAGACGCTCCGGGCGATCCTGGATCTTCCCGAGGTCGGCCTGGTTGTCGCGATCGGCGCGGACCACATGGACCAGCTCCCTCGGATCATGACCAAACCGGAGATCGTGAGGCGGTTCCGCTTGAGCAACTACGTTCAGATGGCGGCCTACAAGCGAGGGGACACGACGAGCTTTATCTCGGGCCTCCTCCAAGAATGGACCGACGGCGAGCGTCGCGACGCCCTGGCGAAGAAGCATGGTTGGGACGAAAAGGTCTACAAGCCCGAGTGCTATCCCTTCACCTTCGACGCATTTGACGTCTTCTGCCGCCACTTCTCGGACGAGTTCGACCCCAACCACGCGAAGCCGAGCGAGATCATCGACCGGCTCAACCGCGTGGCTGTCCACGCCTTCCGAGACAAGAAACCTTTGATCGACAAGGCGGTGCTCGAACAGAACGGAATCACGGTTTAGGAGCCGGCCATGTCGAAGATGTACAGGGTCGAGCCCCGACTCGACGGCGACGTAAACGTGGGATCAACTGGCGAGGGGAACCGGGTCCTTCTGGGTGCCCTAGCCGAATCGGGCGCGCCCCGGAAGGTCTGGTTCAACACCTCGAAGGAGTTCGTAACGCTCATCATCGGCAAGCGCGGAAGCGGCAAGAGCTACACGCTCGGCTCTCTGCTGGAGGGCTTGGCCGCCACGAGTCCGGCGAACTCCATCTCGGAGATTGACCGGGGACGCGCCGTGCTCCTCCTAGACCCTATGGGAAACTTCTGGACGACCGCAATTCCAGTGCGGCCGGACGGCCCCCCCAAGGTGCGGGCCCAGTGGGACCAGGTTCGGCAGTGGGGTTGCCAACCGGAGGAACTGGACGTTACCGTCTGGATGCCGGCCGGCTTCCGTCGCCCCACCGACCCGCCTGGAGTTCGCGACTTCGCCATCAGGGTCTGCGACTTGGATGCTCGAGACTGGGCCGACCTCCTCGGAACCAATCTTGTGCGCGATCCTCAAGGGATCGCCTTGGGCGACGCTTTCCTTTCGGTGACCCAAGAGGGTTGGCACGACGGCCACCGGCCCGTCGGAGCAAAGAAGAACTATGAAATCGCGGACTTGGTCGCCTACCTAGAGCATCAGAAGAGCCTCGGGGAACATTCGGACCATGCTCCGCAGACCCTTCGCGCCCTCATCCGGACGCTGCGTGGGTATGAGCGGTTGGCCCTCTTCTCATCCGCAGGGACCCCCCTCGCCGAGCTGCTCCGCGAACGATCCCTTAGCGTGCTGATGCTCCCATTTCGGATCGGGCACGACCTACGGCGCGTCATCACTCGCGTCCTGATCCGACGAATTCTGCGCGAGCGGGAGTTCTCCTCTCAGGTCAAGCAGCGACTCGACGTTGATCGCCTTGACGAGGCCACCACCGCCCAGCTCAAGGCCGCCTTGGCGAAGAGCATTCCTAAGACGATCGTTGCGATTGACGAGGCACAGGAACTCTTGGGTGAGGAGGGCGACGAGGCCAAGCAGGCGCTCGAGGACTTTTGCCTTCTCGGCCGTAACTATGGGCTCTCACTCATCCTGGCGACTCAACGGCCGACCACTACGGCATTGAGCGTGCGTGTCCTGAGCCAGGTCGACTCCTACGTAATCCACCGTCTGCTGACCCAGGAGGACTTGGAGACTGCGCGCAAGAACCTGCTGGCGCCTTACCCGGACTCGGTCAATCTGGCCGCAAAGTCGCTTGAGTTTGAGGAACTCCTTCGCGGTCTGGACATCGGTCAGGCCGTCGTCACGAGCTCTAACATGACCGCCAATGGTTCCCCTCCCCGCTCCTTCATCATCGCCGTCAGGCCCCGAATTACGGTGCACGGTGGGGAGGTTGAATGACGGTCGCATTTCTCCAAGAGCTGGACGAACGCCAGTCGAGGCTGGGTTACGTGGCGTGCCTTGCTCTCGTCGCAAGCCGGGAACTTGACGACCGAGATACTCTCCGCGAGAGATTCGTATCACTCGCATTCGAGCGGATCCTGCCGACCGACAGCCGTTGGATCACCTGCATCGGGTTGGTGGATATCACGGACCTCTATGAGATAACCACATTCCCCACCCGGAAGAAGTCCTATCACACTCCACGCGGTCAAATGATTCCCCCCTTCTACTACCTGAGCGACTTGTGGCTAAAGCAGCGCGAGATGCCTTCCAAGACCGCGCCTCTTGATCCCGAACGTGCGGACGTAATCATCGAGCACGCCAGGCATCTAGGAGTATTGGGATTGGGCTATTCCCTCACCGAGACGGGTTCGGCAATGCGGGCGACTCTCCCACGATCTCTCATTGAACGGGCGAAGCCGGAAGCGTCGCCCAATCCGATGAACGTCCATGCTGATCCAGCTCTTCGAGCGGCGATGGCGTACTGCTACCTCGGATCAGACGCCCTCCTGCCCTATCTCCTGGAGCAGATCGCGCCACGGGGAGGCTTATCTCACCATGAGGGGGACGTCCTCTTGGCCGCAGTGGATGCCATGTTGGAAACGATGCGAAGGATCGGAGGAATCGCCGAGGCGGAGATCACACGAGACATCGCCGAGTACAGAGCGAGGGTGAATCCTGCGGGACCTGTTCGCGAGCCCACCTTCGGCTCTCGCGGACGCCCCGCGCTGGACGCTCCTGCTGGCGGGATCGAGCGAAGGAAGAAGGCGCTGCCGGAGAAAAAGGTGCACCGTCACCATCTCCGACCGCGACTCGAGCACTTCGTTGACATCGGACTCCTTGCCCGAAAGCAGGGCGCTGAAGACGAGAGACCCTTTCAAGTCACTCCAGTCACGGTCAGGGCTGCTCAGCTTCTTGCAGATCTTCGTGACGACCCCCGGCGTGTGCATGGCTTCCTGAGCACCAAGTTTTTCGCCACTTGGGCGAGCATCCAGGGGCTTGATGCTGCACCCGCCGACAGAGACAGGACGATCCGCTGCTTCGTCGAAGCCTACGACCTCGTCAAACGCTCGATCGGGTTTACACCAGGCCGCACGATAGCTCTCGCCGCGTCCTTCCTGGGGTTGCGGTCAAACCTGATTCTTGAAGTCGACTCCACCATGGAAGTCGTTCTGGAGGCCGCCAGAGGCCCGCTGAACCAGTACTTCCAATTCTCTGGAGGCACCCGGCTTGACCGGGAGTACATGATTCGCGTGAAACCCGAGATCGCCAACGTAATGGGCTAAACGGGCAGACAGGGGCCTGGGGGACCTGGAAGTGTTCGAAAAGTGCCGGTTGGGGAAAATGAACGGGCCGCGATCTGCGTTAGATCAGCCTTTACGCTTCACAGTACCAGTCGGGCAAGGAGCAATTCCCGACTCACCCCAGTTGAGTGGCTTGGGCAGTGGGCGGAGAAGGAAAGGATAAGGGATCGACTCATGACCTCCAGTTTCGATTCTCGCAGTAAGACGGTCGGGCAGTTACTTGGGAACAGCGAAGAGCGCTTAACTGCCATTCCGCCGTTCCAACGTTCGTATAGCTGGGAAAAGACCCACATCTTGACGTTTGCGGCGGATATCCTCGACTTCCACCGTACCAAGAACACCGACATGGGTCAGCGATACTTCTTGGGACCCGTCGTGGTCGAAGAGGAGAAGGATAGAGTCATACTCCTAGACGGCCAACAACGTCTCGCGACCGCGACAATTCTCTTCAGCGTCATTCGCGATCTAGCCCGAAAGTACAACCCGGCGCAGACGAACGTAGGGAATGACCTGGCCCGCGATGTTCAGCGCGATTACATCGAAAAGGAACGCGTCGGATTCGCCCTGGAACTGAACGTGCTCGACAAGGAATTCTTCAGGCGAATCATCCAAGAAGAGAACAAGGCGACCTCCCTACTGCCGGCGCTCCGATCCCACACGCTGATCCAGAACGCTCGGAAACTCCTGGAGACTGCGGTCGAGGAGGAACTCACGAATCGCAAATTAGGAAATGCTGACGCTGTGGCCTATCTGAAGGTGCTGAAGAATACTCTGGCTAATCGGGTGACTGTAGCGTCCATCACCGTCGGGTCCGAGGACGATGCGTCCATGATCTTTGAGACACTGAATGATCGCGGTCTACGTCTCAGCGTACCGGACTTGCTCTTGAACCACTTGATGACGAAGGCTTCAGACGACTTACAACGCAAGTCGATTCGTGAAGCCTGGAATGAGATCACGCAGCAGCTCGGCCAAGGGGACATCGACCGATTCCTACGACACATGTGGCTTTCTAAGTACGGCGACGTGAAGTCACAGGGCTTGTTCCGCGAGATCAAGGATCACATTCACGACAACCGGGTATCTCCCTTGGAATTCGCCGAAAGCTGTCAGTCGGAAGCCGAATCCTACATGGCGATCTTGGAGTGCGATCCTCAAGTAATCCCGTTGGACGCGCGCGAAGACCTGAAGGCGCTCGTTCATTCGCTTGGTGTCCAATCAGCTTTGCCGCTCTTGTTGGCGGGGCTTCGGCATCTCAATCAAGACGATTTTTCAAAGATGGTTCGGTCGGCTCTCAGGCTCTATGTGCGACATGGCTTGGCGGCCAATCTTAACCCTGGAGAACTGGAGACGGCCTATTACGAATCCGCCCGAACGATTCGGGCGAGTGCGGCAGACGCAACGAAGCCGAGCGGCACCCATTGGCATGCCGCCAAAGCCAAGCTGAAGGCCATCGACCCTACCGACGAGAAAGTCGTGACGGGCGCTCAGGATCTCGAATTGCAAGGGACAGCGGCTCATTACATCCTTCGCCAACTTGCCAACAAGTTGCAGGACGGAAAGGATGAGATTGAGATCAGCAAGGCGACGATAGAACACGTTTTCCCGAGAAACCCTTCGCCCGAGTGGAAGAATCCCGCGGAGATGCAACCCCTTGTCTATTGTCTCGGCAATCTCACGCTCCTGGGCAGTCGCTTGAATAAGGAGTCCAAGAACGCTCCGTATGAAAAGAAAGTGCCGAAGTATCGGGAGTCCAAGATCAAGATGTCGAATGAGATTCCCGCCAATCACAAGGAGTGGAATAAGACGGAGATATGCAAACGGAGCGCAAATCTCGGGCAACTATTCCCGGGGATTTGGCCTTCCTTGTAGGTTCTTGCGCCTGTTCCTTGCAGACTGCCTGCTGCCGATCCGACTGAACTGCTGCATCAGCGAGGCGGCGGCCTTGTCCGGAGCGATACCGCAAGCCTTGCATACCCAGAAGAATTCGATGAAATCAAGGCGTCGCTCGCCCCGCTCAATTCGAGTGACGAACGACTGTTCCCGCTTTAGTCGGTTGGCGAGTGCGCGCTGAGTCAGACCAGCCGTCTTCCTGATCTCGACGAGCTTGGCTCGAAACACTTCTCCCAGCGGACTGAAGGTAGATTTTTCCAAGAAGTGCCATGATGCGAATTCGCGTGTCTAGAACGCACAACGCGTTCATACGCTAGACTCGGTGTGGATGCTCGTGGAGTGGTCTTGATGGCAAAGGGCCGTAGAGCAGGCCATTTCCTCTACTTCAAGGGGGTGCAGTGCTAACGAGCGGGTTCAAGGGTGTGGGCGCTGTTCTTTTGATTATCCTCGCTCCGCTGCCAATACTTGGTGACGACCTCGTGATGAAGGACGGCCGCCGAGTGCCCTGGAAGTCGCTGGTGGACGAGGGAGAGAGCTACGCGGTAGAGACCAAGGACGGCCAGAAGCTCAAGGTGAAGAAGGCCGAGATCGAACGCATAGCGTTCGATGAGTCGCTGCCGCTCACGGGCGCGACCTTCACGCTGGACCGGAAGAGGAGCGTGAGCATCGACCTCTTGGCGAAGCCTCCACTCCCGTCCGAGGACAAGAGCTGGAAGGCGGTTCCGGGCGGCCTGCTGGGCACGACGCCAGCGGGTGCGCGCCCGGCCGTAGTCTTCGACTTCGGGCCGCTACCGGAGGAGTACGACCTTTCGCTGACGCTGGAGCTGAAGGAGGACGCGGGCGAGATCGCGGTGGGCATTGTCGGGGGCGGAAAGCAGGTGCTCTACCACTTCGACGCCTACGGCGGCACGAAGAGCTGCCTCGGGGACGTGGGCGGGGCCAACGGCGATACCATCGTGGGCCGCGTCTTCCAGCGTGCAAAGCCGAGGACGGCGCGGTTCATGGTCCGCCGTCAGGCGCTGATCGTGCAGGTGGACGAGAAGGACTTCTACACCTGGCGCGCGGACTGGTCGAAGGTGTCGATCCCCGAAAGTTACGCCGCCAAAGCCAAGGATAGGCTCTTCCTGGTTGCCTGCGGCGGGACCTGGAAGGTATCTGCGGCCTCGGTGACGCGGCCGAAGTAGCCGGCGATTCTGATACGCGAGAGTGGGAAGTGGGAAGTGGGAGGCGCGGATGCGCTCAAGCTCGGCCCAAGTCCTTCCGCTGGAACACATCGCGAAAGGAGCTACGGGTAGTCCACGCATCCGTCCATGAGCAGAGGTTGACCCGCCAGAATTTGTCGAGCGATCGACGAGCTGACATGCTGTAGGAGCAAGGGCCCGCGGTACGTCAGCTTTACCCTCAAGAACAACAGGGCACAGCGATCACTTTCCCATTGCTCTGAGGACCCGAGCATCGACCAGCAGATCATGTGAGAAATCTCGTGGATCGTCATGGCGACCAAGTGTTCGTCCGAGAGGAAGGCCGCCCTTGGGCTTGCACAGACAGTTGAAGAGGAGACATGGTTGACGTGCATGAAAGCCCGCGCGTTTCCCCGCCGCCAGTCCCGTTCGATCATCGTACAGCCCACTCGGAGTTGAAGCCGCGGCGTCAATCGGTATTGACGCCCAGCCCACCTCTGAACTGCGGAGAATACCTGGCTTAGACGCCGGGCTTCGCCCGAACTTGCTCTCGGGCGCGGCGACGCAGGAGGTCGCGTGGTGTTCATGCCGTTCCAGGGACTCGCGCCCGCCCGTCGGGGGAGGGTGACGTTGCTCTCATGGTGCGGTGGTGTACGAGCGCCCGAAAGCGCTGCACCGTCTGTCGCAGGATCAACTCCTGGAGGACCTGAACACCGGAGTAGCCGGCTTGGCTGTGGATGAAGACCCTCACGCTGCACGCTCCGCAGGCGTGGTAATGCCTGCCATGTCGATCGGTCCGCCAAGCGCAGGGACTGCCGCAGAAGATGCAGAATCTGAGATTGAAGGTGGGCCTCGCATAACCGGGAGGCTTTTGCTTCTGCTTGTCCATCGCCGCGTCCTCGTTTGTTCGTTAGTAGACTTGGTAGAGTAGGTAAACCTGCCCGTTCCCTGTTACCCGGCAGCAAGAAAAGAGGGCGCCGAACGGCGCCCTCTTCCTGGCTACTCGTCGTCGGGGTTGTTGTCGGACTGGGGGGCTTCCTCCTCCTCGCCCTCCTCCGCTTCCTCCTCCTCGCCCTCTTCCTCGTCTTCCTCCTCGTCCGGTGTGGCGGGTTCCTCAACGAGGTCGACCTCGCAATCCGGGCAGGTCAGTTCCTCGTCGTCCGCACGATCCGCCCGAAACTCTGCATCGCATTCGGGGCAGCGATACGGCCCCGAAAAGACCCGGTGAAGCGGCATGGCAAGCCTCCTTTTTCAATGCCTCACTACCGCTTTACTCCTGTGGGCACGGTTTGAGGAGGCGCAATCAGCTTGCTATGTCGGCGGCGGCGCCGCTGGCGGCGCCACAGGAGGCGTGCGTTTCTGGTGGTCGGATTCTCGCACGGCTTGGGCGACGAGCGCACGGAGGTACTCCCCTTGGCGCCGCCCATCGTGAAGGAGGAGTTCCTGGAGGCGCATGGCAAGCAGGCGGGGCATGCTGAAGCAGATGCGGACGTGGTATTTTCTACCTCTGCTCTGCTCTGGCCTCTGACTATTCGGTTTCACCATCGCCCTCCCCACTAGGGTGCGCCCTATTCGTGTACCGATTCAAGAAAGGATCGGCTGATGCCACGGTTCCTCAACCGCCTTCCTGCGATCCGTTCGGGTTTCGAGAAAGAAGTCCGAGACGAAGGAGGTTCTTGTACACGGTCCCGACCGAGCATCGCATGGCTCTGGCAATTCTCCGGCACCCCAGTCCGCGCCCACGAAGCTCTCTCAAGAATCTCTCGTCGAGTTCGACGGGCGGACGACCCCACCGCCGGCCTTCACCCTTCACGCGCTGGACCGCCGCCTTGACTCGCTCGCTCTTGCGACGAGACTCCATGTCGGCAAACCAGCCCGCCAGGTAAATCATCAGGTCGCCCATTGGTCCTTCCGTGTCAGCCCATGACTCCTTGCAAGAAACCAATCGCACTCCCCCCGCACGGAGCATCCTCACGAGAGAGAGGAGTTCGTCGGTTCGCGCGATTCGATCAAGCGCCCACACGATCAGCACTGTTCCCCTGAGCAGTCCGGCTTCCGCGTCGCGTAGGAGCCGTTCGCGGTTGGGGAGCTTGGGGTGTGCGGTCCACGCTGTGCCAACGTCGCTGTAATCGCGTTCGCTTGGGATCAAGAGCCCAAGCTCCTGAGCCTTCTTGAGAGTGTCAGCGTTCTGATTCTCAATCGCCTCTGACGGGTTCGATACCCGTCTGTACCGAGCGGCACGCATCATCGGCCATCCTCTCCTGCCGTTCCCATCGTTCTCTGGCACGACCCAACGACCGAAACGTCAAAAGGGACACTTTGGTCGTTTCGGTCGTTAGGTCGTGTGGCTCACTTCCGTCGCCCGCCACCGCTCGGCAGGACGACCCGCGGTCTGGACCATTTCGCAAGTGGCAGCCCCCGCCGCTTCAAGAATGCGTAGGGCTCTCTCGATCTCGCTACCACTCCGGTTGCGCGCAAAGAGATCGCGAATGGCCTTTCGCGTCATTCCGTCAGGCCGTTCGATGAGGGCCAACAGAATCTCGTCAGCCACAGGGTCCCCAATCCGATGACTGAAGATGCAGCGTAAGCATCGGGCGGAGTAATCCCAGAGAGACAGTGCAGCTTGAAGGTGAGGCTCCTCAATGACGGCTGTACAGTCGAGGGCTGCATAGAGCGCGGAGAGTCGGATGACCTGCGCCTCGGCCCTTGCGGTTATCGCACCGAATAGGCCCGGTCTAGCCTGACTGAGTTTTATATAGGCGGCTTCCCACAGCTCGCGAGCCTTCCCAGACCGCTGAAAGCGAGTTATGTCCTTCGCCGTCTCGAATGCAGACCTGATACACGCAACAAGTCCGGCGATCGACGCTTCCTCGGGTCTTCCTGGATCGGGAAGGACCTTGGATCGCCTGGCGAGCACCCAAAGGAAGCGATTCGCGAATCCGTTAGCGATCTCCGTCCGATCTAGGTATCGCAAGAGTTCTTCCCTCGTGATGTGCCCGACAATACTCAGGTGAGAGTTCGTCGCTCGTATAGGCGAGTTCTTGGTCAGGATCTCCAGCGTTCCGCGATCCCATGCGTTCCGGATTGTGGTCGAGAGAGTCGAACCCTCGCGTTTCGTGACTCTGAGTACGGAAGCTAGCTCGCTCTCTAGGACAAGTAGTCGCTTGTCGCTTGCGCCTTCGTCATCACCCCCGGGATCGCGGAGCTTCCATATCAGCCCTTCTCCCGATGAAAGGCCCGTGTGAATCCGTTGCTCGAATGAAGCGTCAACGCGTACCAAAATCTCCACGACAGCATCCCATGCCGTCCCCTTCCGGGCTTTGGACGTGTCGCCGACAACCGCAGCAAAGAGGTTCAGATGGTGTTTTGTGCTCGACACCAGGAAATGCGGCGACCTTCCGATCATCGAGCCGAACGAAGTAAGGAACTGCACCAGAATGGCAACTGGGTCCGCTTCGGTGTGGGGTTCGAGTATTCGTACCACTTGCCCGACTACACCGTGGTATGCCGCCGAGGGCGGCGCCGGCCAATGGACGGTCGGAGAAGCTGCGACGCCATCGACCTTGCGCCACGGCGTCGCCGGGTTCACAGGCCAGCCCCGCAGCGAGGGCACGTGGCTGGCAACTGAGCTGCGCGCTCTGCGCGCCGAGCCCAGGCGTAATCCGAGTCAGCGGCCCGACGGGCTTGCTCTGCTTCGGCACGAGCTACCACGACCTCCTGTTCCGCCGCGATACGAAGTCGTAGCTGCTCTGCGGCCATGGCTTCGGCAGCTTCTGCTCGCGCTTCCAGCTCAGCCCAGGACCGGCCTGTCGCCGACCTGCCGATCATCGAATCGGTCTCTTTGATGATGGGGGCGCGGCGGGGGCGGCTACCGTGCCGCCTCCCGCCGCACTTTCCTCCCCGTGGCTTTCGCGGGTGAGGTAGGCAAGCAGAACCGATCCGACCACAGCACGATGGCGGCGGGCAGCGCCGTAGCCCAGCGAGATGCTCGGAATCTCGCCCGCCGCAATTTTCTTCCGCCAGATGGCCGCGGAACCGCCGATGATGGCGGCGATCTCGGAGGGGCGATAAATGCGGTGGGGGACGATGGCTTGTTGCACCGCGGACCTCCCGACCAGTCGGGTAAAGTCCGCGTGCCGCGCCCGCGGGGACATCGCGCGCGTCTCTGTCGGCCTTACAACCGGCCTCGTGGACCCTGATGCGGCGGGTCTACCGACGCGCGCTCAGTTACTTCTAGCGCGACCTAAGCATACCTGTCAAGCCTAATCTCCTCAACGCGAGTCAAGGAGCAACAGCCGGTACGGTCACAGTGACCGGCGGGGCGACTTGCACGTTACCCATGTAGTGGCGCGAAAGCACACGGCCATCACGCCAGCCACCCAGCCGAACGAGGACCGGCATCGAGACGTGCGGGGCGGTGGCAGTCGTCCAAGACCGCCGGAGGGCGTGCGGCGTCACTTCCTCCGGGCGCTTGAGACCGGCCCGGCGCGCCGCCTGAATCATGTCCCTCCTCACATTGTCTCGCGAGAGCTTGGTGCCGTTCCCGCTTACGAAAACTAGCCCGCCACCGGAGGCGAGGAGACGCCGTCGGAGCACGTCCAGCGCGGCGTCGTTCGCCTTCACTTCTCGGTGCTCGTAGACCTTTGTCGAGCGAATCGTCACGAGACCCCGGTCCAAGTCCACGTCGTCGGCCGTGAGGGTCAGCGCCTCGCTGATCCGGCAGCCTACGTTGGCGAGGAAGAGCACGAGGTCGCGGAGGGTCTCGTTGACGCACGATGCGACCAGCTTTGACATCTCCTCGCCGTCGAGGACCCGCTTGACCCGCGTCGTGACGGGGAGCATCTTGATGTGCTCCGCCGGGTTGTCTCGGACGAAGCCGCAGGACAGCGCCCAGCGGAAGAGCGAGCCCACGCGCGAGATGTGGGTGTTGATGGTGCGCGCGGAGTAGGCACAGCCCTTCGGGCTCTTCGCCCCGAGAAGCATCTGACGGTAAGCCTCGATGTCCCGCCGGGTCACCGCGTCCAAAAGCGTGAGCCTGCGCGCGGCGCACCACTCGGTGAACCGCACGAGAATGTTCTGGATGCTCTTCCTCGTGCTCTCGTTCTGGCCGCCACGGGCGGGGCAGTAGTCCTTGAGGGCCTGCTCGACGGTGTAGGTCGCGGAGCCAGCGATGTTCCAGCGCCGCCGCACAATGTCTTCGGCCAGCTGGCGCGCGATGGTGAGGGCGCGGTGCTTGTCGGCGGTCTTGAGGTTCTTTCGCGTCCTCTTGCCGCCGCCGGTCACATCGAGCCACCAGCTGCCGTGATGCCACCGCAGCGTCACGCCGCGGTCGACGGGAATCGAGCCGACCATCTGAGCCTCCTTCCAGCCACGGGGAGGCTCCCCTTGTTCGGCCTACGAGCTTGTCACCAGGTTGTCACCACTCCCGGAAAACGCCCTTTAATGGAGCGGGCGACCGGATTTGAACCGGCGACCTTCTCGTTGGCAACGAGACGTTCTAGCCACTGAACTACGCCCGCTTGGCTGTCGCGCGTGATTAAATCACCGTAGTCGTTCAGCGTCAAGTCCTTCCACCCGAACGCGAAACGCCCGCGATCCGATTGCTGAAGAGTAGCCTTCTCGGTGAGCGACGAGACGTTCTGCCCTCGGGCATGCCAACTTTGTGCCTCCCTTGCGCCAAAGCGTTCGACTTTCCGGGTCCAGCGAGGGCCCACGGCGTAATCCTCATCACGTATTCTACGGCGCCCTGGAAAGGAGGATCGTCCTATTGAAGTTCTCCTCCGGGCTCAAAAGTTCCTTTGCCGCCAGCTTGCCGTGGAACCGCATTCCCTTGATGTGCAGAGTCATCGCGTTGAAATCCTCGGACACGATCCCGTAGTCCAGATCGGTCTGCTCCCAGGCGATCGCGCCGCAACCGTGCCCGTGGAGGGCGCAATGAGCTCGAAGCCGACTGTTCTCGAGGATGAGCGTGGCGAAGCGTTGCTCATCCCCCCTCTTGGCGTACTTGCCGGCGTCCTCGGTCCGGACGAAGGTCAGAAGCAGCCTCTTGCCCGAAACCTCGACGCGAACATAGCCGGTCGTCGCCTGCGTCCAGTTGGTGTCGTAAGGACGTCGCACCTGCATCGTCCACTTCCCGGCGAGTCCCTCGGGGCTGAAGCGCGTCTGCTTGATCTCGAGCTCCGCGATCTTCTTCTTCACCACCGCGACCTCCGGGTCGCCCGGCGACGACGCCACCCAGAGCCGGAGCGCAGCAGCCGCCGCCCCGTACCGGTTCATCGAGTCGTTGAGCAGTCCCAGGTTGTAGTAGGCCGTCCCCCACCAGGGCGCGATCCGCAGCCCCTTCTCGTACTCCCGCGCCGCCCGCTCCCAGGTCACCTCGTTTTTCGCCTCCCGCGCCAGCAGCTCCGCCCGGTTGAACGCCGCCTCCGCCTCCTCCGGCAGCGCCGGCGCCGGGTCGAGCCCCCCCGCCACCTCGATCGCCTTCCGCCGGATCCGAAACTCCTCCGCCGTGACCCCTCCCTCCGGCATCGCCTGGACCGCCGCCACCCAGTGCCCGAGCGCCTCCCTCGGGCTCCCCGCCCCCTCCGCCCGCGCCGCGTGCGGCGCCGCCGCGGCGCGCGCCGCCTCCTCCCGCGCCGCCTCGGGGTCGTCGTGGGTCCCGCCGCTTCCGGCGCAGCCCGCGACGAGGATCAGTGCGGCCAGCACCACCGGGCGCCCCATCCGTCCGCGCCTGAAGAATCGCATGGGCTATTCCTTTCGAAGGAGCAGTCTCCGGGTGGCGTAGGATCGAAAGTCATTGGCGGGGTACGGGGACGAGTGTCTCCACAAGTAGACGTGGAACTCCATGTCCCTGAAGCTGTCCGACACGAGCCCCGCGCCCTTCACGTTCGACTTCTCCGATGCGAACCAACTGCACCCCGCGTGCGTCGGGCAGATGGGAACGAGATGGCGTCCGCTCAGCCGCATCAGCGAATTCACCGGACTGCCGCTCTTGTAGGTCTCCCTCTGTCCCCGGGCGTAGGGCGGCTCCCATTCCAGGAGATCCCGTGCTGCGACCCGATAGAGGATCACGTGGTGGGGTTTCTCCCGGGAAACTTCGCAGACGTACCACCAGTCCGGGTCGGGGTTGCCCACCGGGGCCCCGGCGGAATCGGCTCTCGTGTCGCTGTAGTGGATCCTCCAGATCCCCGCCAGCGCCTCGACCCCCGTGCTCCGCTTCTTGACCTCGAGCTCCGCGATCTTCCTCTGGACGGGGGTGATGTCGGGCGCCGAGGGAGCCGCGAGCGCGTAGAGCCGCAGCCAGCGGATCGCCGGCTCTACCTTCCCCTGCAGGTCGTACAGAAGCCCCACGTTGTAGTTCGCCTGCGCGTCCCAAGGCGCCTGCCGCAGCCCCTTCAGGAAGTCCGCCGCAGCCCGTGCGTACGCCGCCTCGTTCTTCGCCGCCTTCGCCGCCGCTTCCCCGATCAGGAACTGCTGCTGCGCCTCCGCCGGCATGGCAGGGGTTGGGTCCATCGCCCCTACGAGCCTGATCGCTTTGGCACGAATCTCGAACTCCGCCTCGGTGATCTCCCCTTCAGGAAGCGGCCCGAGCGCTGCCACGTAGTGCCCGAGCGCCTCGCGCGGATTCCCCGCCGACTCCGCCCGCGCCACGTGCGGCGCTGCTGCGGCTCGGGCCGCCTCCTCCCGTGCTGCCTCGGGGTCGTCGTACGTGCCGCCTCCTGCGGCGCAGCCCGTGACGAGCATCAATCCGGCCAGGAAGGTCGCCTTCGGTCCCACCGTTCGCACGTTCTCTCCCTCGCCTAGAATCCCACCGCCTCCACCCGACGGCGGCGCTCTGCGGGGGGCTTTGCGCTGCCTGCAGACCGGAAGGTGGTCTTGGCCCCCACTCGTAGATCCAGCCGTCACCCCGATCCGCCCAGGATTGGCCGCAGGAAGGACAACGCAAGCCGTCTGCAGCGACCGACCCCGAGAAGCAGACCGAGACCGCAAGCCGCTCCGGAACGAAGGACCCTTGCGTTCCAATTCCAGCCGCAAGCAAGCGCCTGAAGCCAAGGTGCCTACTCCTTGGTGAAGATTTCTTCCTGCGTCCTGATAGTCCATGCGTCGATTGGAGGATAGGGGCTTCGGTGTCTCCAGCCGTGGAACTTAAAAACCACACGGCGGAGGTCGGGACTGAGAAGCCCGACGTTTTCGGCGTTGCGGTCTTCGGACTCGAAGTACAGGCAGTCACGGTGAAATCGGCACACCGGGACGAGATTCCGGCCCTCGAGCCGCATCAACGTGATCACCGGGGTTCCATCGAGGTACGAATGCCGTTCGCCTTTGGCATACGGAGGCTTCCATTCGGGGATGTCCCGTGCGGCGACCTTGTAGAAAACGACATGGTTGCGCCTTCCCTTGGGATCAAGCTCGCAAACGTAGTGGAAGTACTTGCTGTCGATCCTCCAGATCCCGACGAGCGCCTCGACGCCGGAGTTTCGCTTTTTGACCTCGAGTTCCGCGATCTTCGTCCGGACGGCGGGCACGTCGGATGCCCCGGGCGCGGCCAGGGTATAGAGCCTCAGCCAGCGGATCGCGGGATCGAGTCGCCCTTGGAGGTCGTACAGGACGCCCACGTTGTAGTTGGCTTGCGAATCCCACGGTGCCAGCCGAAGCCCCTTCGCGAAGTCCCCCACCGCCCGGTCGTACGCGACCTCGTTCTTCGCCGCCTTTGCAGCGGCCTCGCCGATCGCGAAATGTTGCAACGCTTCGGGGGGTATCGCGGGAGCCGGGTCCATCGTTTCCACCAGTCGGATCACTCTTGAACGAAGGTCGAACTCGTACGCTCCGATCTCCCCGGCAGGAAGGGCCTGGACCGCGGCCACGTAGTGCGTCAGGGCCTCCCGCCTGTTCCCGGCCCGCTCCGCGGCCTCCGCCTGCGCCACGTGCGGCGCCCCGGCCGCCCGTATCGCCTCCTCCCGCGCGGCCTCGGGGTCGTCGTGAAGGACGGCTCCGCCCGAACAACCCGTCGTGAGCACGATCGCGGCAAGGATCGCCCTCTGGATCGATGCCATTCTCGACCTCTTGTGCGCTGCTTCAGGTTTCAAGGATCAAAGGAGACGGGCTTGCCGGGGATCCCGTCCCGGTCGACGTCCACCATCTGCCCCGGACGAAGAGTTAGGGCGATCGCTCCCTTCGCATCGCTGATCTCGACCTCGCCGTCGAAGAGCTTGACGCGACACGCCCCCGTCGGGTCCAGGACGACCTCGACGTCCGTACCCCGAAGGCCGACTGCGATTGAAGCCGCCCGGATTCGCCCGTCCAGCTTCGGCCGGGGTCCGACCTTTCCGGTCATCCAGCGGAACACGCCCTTGGTGACCTTCACCACCGTCTTCATCGTGCCCGGGACCGGGTCGTAAACGAACTCGTCGAGCATCAGGTCGGAGTTCGGACCGACCACGAAGGTCGTGTCGTCCGGCAAGCGGAGCGTGACGCGCGTCTCGCCGCCCGTCGCGATGCGCGTCCGGGCGTCGAGCGGGCAGACGACCGCCGCCGGCCCGGTCAGGACAACGCCGTCGGCGGTGATCAGGGAGAACTGCTCCCCTTGAATCTCCGTCTTCGCCACGGCGAGCCTCCCCGCCGCGGCCTCGGCGCGGATGTGGAGCGCTTTCTCGGCCTGCCGCGTCTTCCCGTCGGCGGCTTCGATCAGGCGTTTGGCCTTCTCGATGTTGGCCTGCGCCCGCTGGATCGCCTGGGGTCCCAAACGCTCGATGATCTCGCGATGGCTGGGCTTCGCGGGATCCTGCCGGGCGGCGGCGACGACCGCTTCCGCCTTCCGAAGCTGGGCCTGCGACTCCTCGAGCGCCTGCTCACCCTTCTTCCTCTCCTCCCGGGCCGACGCGAGGAGCGACCGGAGGACTTCCGCCGCACTGCCAGCCGTGCCGGACTCCTGTCCAGGGAGCGGAAGGGTGAGCGCCAGGACCACCATCGCCGTCATGGCCGTCCACCGGTCGGGCCTGCGCAGGCCGGCAGATCTCCCGCCGCGGCGATCCCCGGTAGCACGATCATGGCTTCGAGACCTCGAGGCCGTTCATGGCTCCTTTTTCTCCCGGGGAGCTAGGTCCGGATTCGCCAGGAGGAACTCGGCCAGCTTGTCCTCGTCCGCCAGCCGGACGGTTTCCGCTGCCGCCTGCTTCTCGCGGAGCTCGCCGAGCTCCTTCTCGGTGCGGGCCAGATCCGCGTCGATTCTTTCGAGCTCTTTCAGCAGGTCGAAACCCGGTCCCCCCGGCTTCGGCTTCTCGGTCGTGGGGGCGGGGACCGGCGCAGGGCCAGCCGGAACGGGCGTCCGCGTCGGATGTGGAGGGACTGGTAGGCCGGCCCGGATGGCCTTCTCCGCCGCATCCTTTCGTCGGACCTCGAGGTCGCGGCGATGCCTATCCTCGTTCTCCTGCAGCGTCGCCAGGAACTCCGCCCGCGACTGGCCCACCGCCACGTTGACGGCCAACTGCTTGTACTCGTCCGTGAGCTTCGTAGGCACGGGCGTCTTCTCGGGCGGCGGGACCACGACGTCGAGCCGACCGCCCCTCATCGCCTTCCCCGCCTGGTCCAGGAGGAAGCGCGATTCCTCCTCCGGCCGCCCCGCCTCCCGGGCCTTCCCCATCAAATAGGCTGCCCGGCGAAGGACCTCGAAGGCGCTGTCCGTCACCTCGAGCTCCCCCCGCCCGAGCGGAATGGAGCGCTTGATCACGAATCCTTCGCCGGACTCGCGCTTGGCGTTCCCGAATATCGCATCCTGGGGACGAAGGACCCCCTGGTCCATGGTCTTGAGCTGAAGCCCCCCTGACGGGCTTGTCTTGAGCCGGGCCTGAAGTTCCTGGTTCTTCATCCGGAGCTCGGCCTCTCGGCGCCAGAGCCGCTCCCGCGCCTCCTCCGCGTCCCGCTCGGCCCGCAGCCTTTCCGCCCGCGCGCGCTCTGCCGACGCTGCCTTCTCTTCGGCCCGACGGCGCGCCTCGCGGGCCAGCTCCTCGGGGGTCGGCGGCCGTGGCGGCGCATTGCGCTGCCGGCACACCGGCAGATGATGCCGTGGCCCCCATTCATACACCCAGCCGTCGCCGCGGTCCGCCCAAGTCTGGCCGCAGGAGGGGCAGCGCCAGCCGTCCTCGGCTATGGCGGACACGGGAATGGCGACAAACATTCCCAGACTGACCATGAAGGGCAGAATCCTGTGCAACGACCTGGACTTCATTCGGGATTCTCTCTTTCCGAACCGATCCCGTTTCTATGAAGATTGTACTCGCGCCCCCCTGGGTCGGCAAGCGGATCGGATGGTGTGTGTCACGGCCAAGTGATTACGGTGTGGCTATTCTCGGTTGACGCTCATGCGGCGGCCGTGACCATCGGGGCCTTCACCACCGCCGTCTGGCCGTAAAGCCTTCGCACCTCATCGGCGCGATAACACTGCCAGAAGAGCTCCCAGTGTTCGCTGACGTAGATGCCTCGGAGGGTGAGGATGGCCTGGCCGCCCTCCACGGTCCAGCGCATATCCCGCTATTGTTCAATTCAGTCCGTTTCGAGCTCCCAGCGGCTGTCATGTCGGAAGTCGTATCGGTACGGAAGATGGCCTTATTTATCTGACGGACTAGCCTGAACCCAGGCCTCTTGAGTAGGCTTGAAAACAGACTGGACAGGCATCCGTATGCAGGCCTGTTGGTTGCTTATTGCCGCACAGCTACGAGGCCGTGATTCCTGTGCCTCCCTTGTGCCACAACGTTCGACTTTCCGGGCCAAACCCCGTCCTGTGGCGATCCACCCTGACCAACAGAACAACGGGTCTAGAAGGGCATTTGGAGCCCCTCTAGCCCATTTTCGACTTTCCTTGGACCGCCCCGCCCCAACCCCCTGGGTCCGGTTGGCAACGAGACGTTCTAGCCACTGAACTACGCCCGCCTGGCGTTGCGCCGCTGCGCATCTTGCCACCGCGCCCCACCTCTGTCAAGCCGCAAACTCCTTTCCTTGACGCCCACCGCCGGGCCGGTCAAGATCGTCCCCCATGCGCTTCAAGAACCGCGTCGTCCTCGTCACCGGCGCCGGCAGCGGCATCGGCCGCGCCGCCGCGGTCGCCTTCGCCCGCGAAGGCGCCAAGGTCGGCGTGAACGACGTCTCGGTCGGCGACGCCGCCAAGACCTGCGCCCTCGTCAAGAAGGCCCGCGGCCGCGCCCTCGCCGTGCCGGGCGACATCTCGAGCGCCGACGACTGCGACCGCATGGTCGCCGACGTCGAGCGCGAGCTCGGCAAGCTCGACATCCTCGTCAACAACGCCGGGATCGGCGTCGCTGGGAACATCCTGAACACTCCCGACGAACAATTCGACGCCCTCCTGCGCGTCAACGTCAAGGGCACCTGGCTCCTCTCCCGCGCCGCCCTGCGGGGCATGGTGAAGCGGAAGAAGGGCGTGATCGTCAACACCGCCTCCGTCGCCGGACTCCGCGGCATCCTCGACCGCGCCGCCTACACGATCTCGAAGCACGCCGTGGTCGGGCTCACACGGGCCCTCGCCGTCGACCACGTGAAGGACGGCATCCGAGTGAACTGCCTCTGCCCGGGGACGACGATGACCCCCTGGATCGGGAAGCGCCTGAAGGAGGCCGCCGACCCCAAGGCCGCCATGGCCGTCCTCGTCGCCCGCCAGCCCATGGGGCGGCTCGGGACCGCCGAGGAGATGGCCGCCGCGATCCTCTACCTGGCGAGCGACGAGGCCGCCTTCGCGACCGGGACCGCGCTCATCGTGGACGGCGGCTACTGCGCGTAACGAAACAGCGTCGCTGTTTCGTGACGCGACACAATCCAGCGACGCTGTTTCGTTACGCGTCCACGTCGCAGAGGGCGACCGCCTCGCGGAGCGACTTGAGCGGGTCCGGGCGCTTCGGGATGAACTCGTGGGCGTAGTAGCCCGTGAAGCCCGTCGCCAGCACCGCCTTCGTGATCGCCACGTAGTTCAGCTCCTGCGAGTCGTCGATCTCGCCCCGCCCGGGGTTCCCCCCCGTGTGGTAGTGGCCGATCCAGGCGTGCTCGTTCCGGATCGTCCGGATCACGTCGCCCTCCATGATCTGCGCGTGGTAGATGTCGTAGAGGATCTTCACGCGCGGCGAGTTCACCGGCTTCACCACCTTCAGGCAGTACGGCATGTTGTCCCCGATGTAGCCCTTGTGATCGACCTTCGAGTTCAGGATCTCGATCACCACCGTCACGTTGTTCGCCTCGGCGATCGGCTTGATCCGGTTCAGGCACTCGATCGAGTTGTCGATCGCCTCCTGGTCGGCCATGTCCTTGACCCGGTTCCCGAACATCACGATCACGTTCGGCACGCCCTCCGCCGCCGCCTTCGGGATGTTCTCCTCCATGGCCTTGAGGATCGTCGGGTGGTGCTTCTTGTCGTTCAGGCCGTTGGCGATGTTCCCCGCCCCGATGCTTCCCGTCGTGCAGACCAGGCCGTGGTCCTTGGCGATCTTCCACTCCTCGGGCTTGAGGAGGTCGATCCCCGCCATCCCCATCTCGGCGCAGGCCTTCGCGAGGTCGGGGAGCGGGATCTTGTTGAAGCACCAGCGCGCGACCGACTGCTTGATCTTCCCCTTCTTCACGACCTTGCCGTCCTGCGCCGCCGCAGGCAGGCCCGACAGGGCCAGCGCGCCGGCCGTGAGCATCGCGCCGCGACGGGTGACTTCCATGGCATCCTCCTCGATCGGACCTTAGACTATACGGACCTTCGGAGAACCCCGTCCATGAAAACGATCCCCCTCGCGCTCGCCTGCCTGCTCGGATGCCAGACCGCCCCCGGCGGTGGCGCCGCGGCCGCCCGGAAGACCGCCGTCTCGATCGAGGGCGACGCCTTCCGGATCAACGGCAAGCCCACCTACCCGGGCCGCTCCTGGAACGGGATGAAGATCGAAGGCCTCCTCATGAACAGCCGGGTCGTCCAGGCCACCTTCGACGACCTCAACCCCGAGACCGTCTCCCGCTGGGCCTATCCCGACACGAAGCAGTGGGACCCCGAGCGGAACGTCCGCGAGTTCCTGGCCGCCCTCCCCGAGTGGCGCCGCCACGGGCTCCTCGCCGTCACCCTCAACCTTCAGGGCGGCAACCCGCGCGGCTACGGCGGCGACCAGCTCCTCCTCAACTCCGCCTTCACCGAGGAGGGCGCCCTCCGCCCCGCCTATCTCGACCGCATGGGCCGCGTCCTCGACCGCCTCGACGAGCTCGGCATGGTCGCCATCCTCGGCATCTTCTACTTCGGCCAGGACCAGCGCCTGAAGGACGAGGCCGCCGTCGTCCGCGCCCTCGACGCCGCCCTCGCCTGGCTCAAGGCCGGCGGCCGGCGGAACGTCCTCGTCGAGGTCAACAACGAGTGCAACGTCCGCTACGACCACGAGATCCTCAAGCCCCACCGCGTCCACGAGCTGATCGAGCGGACCCGTAAGGCCGGCTTCCTGGCCGGTACGAGCTACGGGGGCGGGACCATCCCCAAGGAGAACGTCGTGCGCGCCTCCGACTTCCTCCTCATCCACGGGAACGGCGTCAAGGAGCCCGAGCGGATCCGCGACATGGTCCGGAAGTCCCGCGAGGTCCCCGGGTACCGGCCCATGCCCATCCTCTTCAACGAGGACGACCACTTCGACTTCGACCAGCCCGACTACAACTTCAAGGCGGCGGTCTCCCAGTACGCCTCCTGGGGCTACTTCGACCCCGGGAAGAACGACTACCTGGACGGTTACCAGTCCCCCCCCGTCAACTGGGGCCCCAGCACCGACCGCAAGCGCGCCTTCTACGCCCGCCTCAAGGAGATGACGGGGGAATGAAACGGATGGGCCTTGCGCGTTGTCCTAGTGGCAGACTATAGTTAGTAGGGCAGATACCAGGGAGGAAACCCGATGAGAACCGCGAATCCCGTCCTGTCGGAGCGCATCTTCGAGCGCTACCTCCAGGAAGAGGGCGGCGTCGCCCGCATGACCGTGGGCGGCACCGTCGTCAAGTCGCTCTCGCTGGTCGGCATCCTGCTCGTCCCGGCGATCTGGATGTGGACGAAGTTCGTGGGGACCGGGGTCCAGACCGGGGCCGTCGTGCCCTGGGCGATCGGCGGCGCCGTCGGCGGCCTCGTCCTCTGCCTCGTGACCTGCTTCAAGCAGAACTGGGCCCCCGTCACGGCCCCGCTTTACGCGGCCTTCGAAGGCCTCTTCGTCGGGGCGATCTCCGCGATCTTCAACGTGATGTATCCGGGCATCGTCCTCCCCGCCATCGCGATCACGTTCGGGATCTTCCTCGCGATGCTCCTCCTCTACACCTCGCGCACGATCCGCGCCACGCCGGCGCTCACCAAGGGGATCATCATCGCCACGTTCGGCGTCGCGCTCACCTACCTCATGAGCTGGATCCTGGCGATGTTCGGCACGACCATCCCCATGATCCACGAGGGCGGGACGGTCGGGATCATCTTCAGCCTGGTCGTGATCGGGATCGCGGCCTTCAACTTCATCCTCGACTTCGACCTGATCGAGCAGGGGGCCGCGCAGGGCGCGCCGAAGTACATGGAGTGGTACGGCGGCTTCGCGCTCCTCGTGACCCTGATCTGGCTCTACATCGAGGTGCTCCGCCTGCTCGCGAAGTTGCAGAGGCGCTAGCCCGAGTGAACCCAAATCAACCTGGATGATTTGGGTTCACAGGGAGGCGGTGGTCTTGAAGTGGAGCTTGGCGGCTCCGGCCAAGGCGTCGCGGCCGTGGCGCTTGAGGAAGGCCCGCGCCGCGGCCACCACGTCCGCGCCCGCCCCCTTGGGAAGCCGCATCCCGTAGGCCTTCTCTAGCTTCTCGAGCCCCCGCACGAAGGCCGCCCGCGCCACCACCGAAGCGGCCGCGACGGCCAGGTCCGTCTCGTCCGCCTTCGGCCGCTGGACGAGCGGGATCCCCACCCCCCGCCCCCGGAGCGCGTCCTCCACGTAGGACTCGTCCCCGAACTGGTCGGTCACCGCCGCCTCGAGCCAGGGTGCCTTCCCGACCACGCCCGCCAGCGCCTCCCCGTGCGCCTCGCCGAGCAGGCGGTTCACGTTCCGCGCCGCCTCGTACCGTCGGTTGTACTCCTCCGGCATCCAGCCCACGACCGCGAACGGGCAGGCCGCGCGGATCCGGCGGTCGAGCGCCCCCGCGACCTCGTCCGCCATCGTCTTCGAGTCCCGCACGCCCCACGAGGCGAGCTCGCCCGCCCCCTTCCGCGTCAGCGCCACCGCCGCTACGACGAGCGGCCCGAAGTAGTCCCCCTTCCCGGACTCGTCCGACCCCGCCCAGGCCTCCCACTCCGGCGCCTGTTCCTCCGCCTTCTTCTTCCCGAAGACGGCGCGGAGCTCCTCCGCGAGCTTCGTCGTCTTCTGCACCACCACCCGCAGCCCCTTCTTCCCCCGGTAGACGTTCACGATGGCCTGCTCCTCGCCCCGCGAGACCCGGTACTGCGTCCCGTAGTCGATCGGCCCGGACGAGTCGACTTTCGCGCCCACCTTCCGCAGATAGTCCTCGATCATCGGCTCGCCGCCTTCCGCTGCGCCTCGCGCATCCGCTCCCCGAGCGCCTTCTCGAGTCCCGGGTTGAGCGCCACGGCGCGCAGCCAGTCCGCCGCCGCCCCCGCCCAGTCGCCCCGACCGAAGCGCGAGCGGCCCCGCTCCTCCCACGCGTCCGTGTGCTCGGCGTCGATCGCGAGCGCGCGGGCGAAACAGTCCTCCGCCCGCGCCGCGTCCCGCCCGATCCAGGCCGTCCCCCGCCAGGTCCAGGCCCACGGGCTCTGCGGGTTCGCCGCCACCGCCGCCGCGAAGTCCGCCTCCGCCTCCTCGAAGCGGCCCCGACGGGCCCGCAGCCTCCCGCGCCGCATGAGCACGTCCGACGAGCCCGGCGCGAGGCGGAGTGCCTCCTCGAAGTCGGCCGCGGCCGCGTCGAATTCGGACTCCGCGCCGCTCCACGTCCCGCGGTGGTACCGCACGTTCCCCCGCCACGTCCACGCCCGGACCGCCTCCGGGTCCCGCTCGATCACCCGCGTGAGGTCCTCCTCCGCGTCCCGCGCGTCCTCCCGAGGGTCCTCCCCGACCTTGATCCGGTAGACCGCTCGCTGCGTCCGGACGAAGCCGCGGCGCCAGACCGCCTCGAGCGAGCCCGCCCCGATCGCCGCCGTCAGGTCCGCCACCGCGGCGGCGTAGTCCGGATGGGCGTCCAGGCCGTGGATGCGCCTCCAGGTCCCCCGCTCCTGCCGGAGGTCGGCCCTTCCCAGGAGGTGCGGCAGGTAGCCGCGGTCCTTCGCGATCGCCTCGTCGTAGACCCGCTCCGCTTCCCGCCAGCGTCGCTCGCGCTCCTCCATGCCCGGGCCGAGCGCCGCCCGCTCCGCGCGCGCGAGCCCTTCCCAGGCCTCGTCCAGGAAGGGGTCGAGGCGGAGCGCCTCGCGGAGGAGCCCGGCGTCCCGCCCCGCGATCCCCCGGGCCGCCCGCGCCTCCGCCTCCGAGAGCCCTCCCGGAAGGAGCGGCAGGAGGAGCCTCGCCTCGGCCTCGGGCGCCGGGGGCGCCGACGCCCCCTCGCCCCGCACCGACTCCCGGTCGTGGCGCCGCCAGAGGAGGACCAGCTTCTCGTAGAGCGCCGGCGCATAGCGCGGATCCTTCGCGAGCGCCCGCTCCTGGCAGCCGAGCGCGCGCCCGTCCTCGAGGAGCGCGCGGTACATCCGCCCCATGAGGTGTTCCACCTCGGGAAGCCCCGGCGCCGCCGCGTACGCCGCCTCGAGGTCCGGAAGGAACTCCCGCATCCGCTCGTTCGCCCCCGCCCGCCGGAGCTCGAGCGCCGCCTTGAGCGAGGTCCGCGCCTGCTGCCGGACCCGCTCGAGGGCCGCCTCCCGCTCGAGGCGCCAGAGGAAGAGCGCCGCGATCGCGACCGAGAGCGCCGCCGCGACCGCCATCGGGAGCGGGTTCCGCCTCGCCCGCCGGGCCCAGCGCGCCCCGGGCCCTTCCGGCCGGGCCGAGACCGCCTCTCCGGCCAGCCAGCGGCGGAGCTCCTCCGCGAAATCGCCCGCCGACCCATACCGCCGCCCCGGCTCCTTCTCGAGCGCCTTCGCCGCCACCGCCCCGAGGGGGCCCTCCAGCGGCGCCGGGTCCGACCTCACGATCCGGTCGTAGATCTCGAGCGGCGTCCCCCCGTCGAACGGCCGCCGCCCCGAGACGGCCTCGTGGAGGAGGACCCCGAGCGCCCAGACGTCCGCCGCCGGCCCCGCCTCCCGCGCCCGGCCCCGCACCTGCTCGGGCGCCATGAAGTGCGGCGTCCCGGCCACCGACCCCGTCCGCGTCAGGTCCTCCTCCCCCTCCGCCTTCGCCAGGCCGAAGTCCGTCAGCACGGGCCGCCCGTCGGGCCCGACCAGGATGTTCGCGGGCTTGAGGTCGCGGTGGACGACGCCCTGCGCGTGCGCGTGCTCCACGGCGCGCGCGACCGTTTCCAGCAGGGCGACCCGGCCGCGGAGGTCCATCGCCCCCCAGTCGAGCGTCCGTCCCTCCACGAAGTCCATCGCGATGAAGTCCGGCCCCACCTCGTGGACGGCCACGATGTTCGGGTGGCGCAGGCGCGCCGCGGCCGCGGCCTCGCGCCGGAGACGGGCCGGGTCGGCTTCCTTCAGGACCTTGACCGCGACTTTCCGCTTGAGCTCGGGGTCCCAGGCCTCGAAGACGACGGCCATTCCGCCGCGGGCGACCTCGCGGACGATCTCGTAGCGCCCGACCCGCGCGCCCGGCTCGTCGAGGAACTTCCTCAGGCGGTCGAGGTTCATTTCGAGAGGATGAAGCGGAGCTCGGCCTCCAGGTCCTCCCCCGGCGAGAGGTAGTCCCGGAGCCGGGCGCGGAGGATCTCCCGGAGCCGCTGCCGGAGCTCGCGGAGGCGGTTCCGGACGTCGTCGGCCGAGATCCCGCGGGCGCGGGCGGCCGCCTCGTAGGAGACCTCGTCGTCGCCCAGGCAGACGTCGCGGAAGAGGCCGAAGAGCTCGCCCTTCCCGGCCTCCTCGAGCTCGCGCCGGAGCCCGGATACACCCTCGACCAGCACGCCGCGGGCCCACTCGCGGTCGAAGGCGTCCTCGGGCGCCAAGCCGGATTCCCGCCACTCCGCCTCCTCCGTCGGGAAGCGGCGCTCGCGAGCGCCCGCGGCGCGGCCGGCGCTCGACACGAAGTTCCGGAGCGCGGTCTTCAGGAACCCGCGGAAGCTCCCGCGCTCGGGGGAGAGCCGCTCGAGGTCGCCCCGCCCGAGAAGCGTGGCGAAGAACTGCTGGGTCAAGTCCTCCGCCTCCGCCGCCTCGCGCGGCCGGAGGGCGCGGACGTAGTGGTAGACCGGCCGCCAGTAGTCCCGCGCCAGCCGGTCGAGCTGCTCGGCGTAGCGCGGATGGGCCGGGTCCCGTAGCTCGAGGAGCTGCGACCAGCGCGTCTCGGGGAACTCGGGGCCCACGGCCGACATTGTACGGATTCGCGGCGATTTTCCTACACGGCCGGCCGACCCCCGCGCACGGGAGGGTGATGAGCCTGGCCCTCGCCCTCGCGCTGGCGCTTTCCCAGGAGGCGGCGGCGGTCCTCGAGGCCTCCTGCGTCCGCTGCCACGACGCGTCGAAGAAGAAGGGCGGGCTCGACCTCTCGACCCGCGAGGCCGTCCTCCGGGGGGGCGACTCCGGGCCGGCCGTCGTCCCGGGGAACGCCCGCGCGAGCTTCCTCCGCAAGGTCGTGACCCATGAGGCCGAGCCCCGCATGCCCCACAAGGCCCCGAAGCTCGGCCCGGACGCGCTCGCGGCCCTCGCCGCCTGGATCGACGCGGGCGCCCCCTACGCGCGGCGCCTCCGGAGCGCCGTCCCCGACGAGGTCCACTGGGCCTTCCGCCCCCTCCGCCGGCCCGAGCCGCCTCCCGGCGAGGGCTCGCCGATCGACCGCTTCCTCGGCCGCCGCGGCCCGCCCGCCCCGCCCGGCGTCCTCCTCCGCCGCGCGTCGTTCGTGCTGACGGGACTTCCGCCCTCGCCGGAAGAGGTCGAGGCGGCGGAGGCCTTCGAGGCCGTGGTCGAGCGGCTCCTGGCCAGCCCGCACTACGGCGAGCGCTGGGGCCGCCACTGGCTGGACCTCGCCCGCTACGCCGACTCCTCGGGCTACGAGAGCGACTACGACCGGCCCGGCGCCCACCCCTACCGCGACTTCGTGATCCGGGCGCTGAACGAGGACCTGCCGTTCGACGTCTTCGTCCGCTGGCAGGTGGCGGGCGACGAGCTCGCGCCCGAGGACCCGCGGGCCGTGGCTGCGACCGGCTTCTGCGCGGTGGGGCCCTTCCAGAAGACGCTCCCCTCCGATACCGAACGCAACAAGGCGATCTACCGGAACGACCTGCTCGACGACGTGGTCTCGACCGCCGCCTCCGCCTTCCTGGGCCTCACGGTCGCCTGCGCGCGCTGCCACGACCACAAGTACGACCCGATCCCGCAGCGCGACTACTACCGGCTGGCGGCCGTCTTCGCGCCGTCGCGGCCGCGCGAGCGCTCGCTCTCGCTCCCCCGGCGCCGGTTCGAGGAATGGCTCGAGGCCCGGCGCGAGGCCTTCCTGCGCTTCCGGGTCGAGGCCCTCCCGATCCCGGCCGAGGAGAAGCGGCTCCTCGCCCTTCCCGTCGAGAACAACATCGTCTCCTCGAAGCGCGTGCACCAGTCGCACGGAGCGAAGGTAAAGTTCGGCGACGAGGAGCTCCGCGCGTGGCTTTCGCCGGAGGAGCGGATCGAGTGGGAGCGCCTGGAGCGGGCGGCCGGGCCGGCGGTCGCGCGGGCGCTCGCCCTCTGGGAGCCGGGCGGCCGGCCGGAGCCCTGGTTCCTGCTCGGCCGCGGCGACCCCGACTCGCCGAAGGAGGAGTTGGGCCCGGGCGTCCTGGGCGCGATCGGGTCGGAGGTCCCGTTCCCGGACCCGGGCCCGGAGAGCTCGGGCCGGCGCTCCGCCTTCGCGCGCTGGCTCACGGACGCGGAGCGCGGGGCGGGCGGCCTGCTGGCCCGCGTGATCGCGAACCGCCTCTGGCAGCACCACTTCGGGGAGGGCCTGGTCCGGACCCCGAACGACTTCGGGACGCAGGGCGAGCGGCCGGCACACCCGGAGCTCCTCGAGTGGCTGGCCTCCGAGCTCGTCGCGCGCGGCTGGAGCCTGAAGTCGATGCACCGGCTCCTCGTGTCGAGCGCGGCGTGGCGGGAGGCGCCCGGAGGGGGCCGCCGTCGCCCGATGCGCCTCGAGGCCGAGATCCTCCGGGACGCGCTCCTCGCCTCGAGCGGGCGCCTCGACCGGACGCTCTACGGCCCGGCCGTGCGCGCGCCGATCCCGAAGGAGGCGATCGTGACGCGGACGAAGGACGCGTACCCGGCCGACGGGAAGGACGCGCCCGCCACGTGGCGCCGGAGCGTCTATCTCTTCGTCAAGCGCTCGGTCGCCGTCCCGATGATGGAGACGTTCGACGCCCCGCCGGCCAGCGCCTCGTGCGGGCGGCGCGAGCGGACCACGGTCGCGCCCCAGGCGCTCGCCCTCCTCAACGACCCCTTCGTGCGCGGCTGCGCGCGAGACCTCGCGCGGCGGGCGGGGGGCGATGTGGACCGCGCCTGGCTCCTCGCCCTCGGCCGGCGCCCCTCGGCGACCGAGAGGGCGCGGGCGGCCGCCTTCCTCGCCGACGGCGATCCGCGGTCGTTCGCGGACCTTTGCCACACGCTCTTCACGCTGAACGAGTTCCTCTATGTCGACTAGCTGTTCGCGCCGCGACTTCCTCCGCCGGGCCGGGGCGGGCTTCGGCTCGCTCGCGTTCGCGTCGCTGCTCGACGCGCAGTCCCACCACGCGCCACGCGCCAAGTCGGTGATCTGGCTCTTCATGGAGGGAGGGCCGAGCGGCTTCGACCTCTTCGATCCCAAGCCCGCGCTCGAGAAGCACCACGGCGAGCGGGTCCCGGGGATCGAGGTCTTCTTCGGCGACCCCGGGCCGCTGCTCCGCTCGCCCTTCTCCTTTGGGCGCCACGGGAAGTCGGGCGCCTGGGTCTGCGACCGCTACCCGAACCTGGCGCGCCACGTGGACGAGATGGCGTTCGTGAAGTCGGTCCACGCCGAGTCGAACAACCACGGCCCGGCGATGTACCAGATCAACACCGGGATGACCCGGATGGGCTTCCCGAGTGTGGGGGCCTGGGTCACGTACGGGCTGGGCTCGGAGAACCGGAACCTGCCCGGGTTCGTCGTCCTCGGGAACTCGCGGGGCTCGAAGGGCGGCCCGCCCAACTGGGGCGCGGGCTTCCTCCCGAGCGCCTACCAGGGCACCCTCTTCCGCTCGCAGGGGGCGCCGATCCTGAACCTCCGGCGCCCAGCGGACGTGACCGAGGAGCGGCAGCGCCGCCAGATCGATCTCGCCCGCGAGCTCAACCGCGAGCACCAGGCCGGTCGGCCCGGCGAGCCCGACCTCGAGGGCCGGATCGAGAGCTTCGAGATGGCCTACCGGATGCAGGCCGAGGCCCTGGATCTCGCCGACGCCTCGCGCGAAACGGAAGAGACGCGCCGCCTCTACGGCCTCGACCAGAAGGTTTCGCGGAGCTTCGGGGAGAAGTGCCTCCTCGCGCGCAAGCTCGTCGAGCGCGGGACCCGCTTCGTCCAGGTCTACATCGACGACGAGTGGGACGCCCACACGGACATCAAGGGGAACCACACCGCCCGTTGCGCCGAGACCGACGTTCCGATCGCCGGCCTCCTCGAGGACCTCAAGCGCCGCGGGCTCCTCGAGTCCACCCTCGTCGTCTGGGGCGGCGAGTTCGGCCGGATGCCCGTGAGCGAGAAGGGCGGCGGCCGCGACCACAACCCGCACGGGTTCCTGATGTGGATGGCGGGGGGCGGCGTGCTCGGGGGGACGAGCCACGGCGAGACCGACGAGATCGGCCACAAGGCGGCCGTGGACCCCGCCTCGGTGCACGACGTCCACGCCACGATCCTGCACCTGCTCGGGATCGACCACAAGCGGCTGACCCGCCTTCACAACGGCCGCCGCTTCCGCCTGACGGACGTCTCGGGGAGCGTCCTGGGGAAGATCCTCGCGTAACGAAACAGCGTCGCTGTTTCGTGACGCTTACTTGCGGCGGTCGTCGGTGAGGTTGCGGACGACCGCGCGGCGGCAGGCCAGCTCGTCGAGGGCCCCCGTCTTCCGGTAGAGGACGTCGCCGGTTGCGCCCACGACAAGGGTGTAGGGAAGCTTGCCGTCCCACTCGGGGTCGAGGGCCTCGCGGACCTTGCCCGGGTCGGGGACGAGGAGGTTCCGGTTCTTCCCGGCGGGCGGGTTCCCCTTGAGCGCGGCCAGCACGGCGTCCTTCTTCTCCTCGCCCTCGACGGCCACGGGCACGAACTGGAAGTTGCGCCTCCGGTACATGTGGTACATCGTGACGGCGGCCTGGAGCTGGGAGGCGTCGGCGGTCGAGAAGACGTGGAAGAGCCGGACCTTGCCGGCGGCCCCGCGGATCTCCTTGAGCTGCTCGGGGGTGGCGGCCTCGACGGCCACCGGCTCGGCCGCGATCCGCTGGGCGTACTCGATCGCGGAGGGCTGCTTGTTGGGCCACTTGGTCGAGCAGCCGAAGACGCGGGTCGTAGCGGCGGGGGGCTCCTTCCCCTCGAGGAGGGCGTCGAGGGCGTTCCGGAGGTGATGGACCTTGACGCGCTCGGGGAACTCGGAGTCGTCGATCCCGCCCTGGTAGCGGAGCTTCCGCTCGGCGTCGAAGACGAAGGCGTGCGGCGTGGCCTTGGGCCCGTAGGCCTGGGAGACCTTGTTCGGCTCGCCGTCGAAGCAGAAGGGGAAGTTGAACTTGTGGTCGCGGGCGCGGATCTTCATCGACTCGAACGAGTCGTCGAGGTCCGTGTAGCCCAGCTCGTCGAGGCGGACCGACTGAGGATGGTTGGGCGAGATGGAGACGATGCCCACGCCCCTCGGCGGGTACTCCTCGGCGATCTTCTTGATCCGCTCCTCGTAGGCCTGCGACGTGGGGCAGTGGACGGTGTCGAAAAGGACGAGGAGGAGTTTCTTGTCGGCGAAGTCCTTGAGGGCGTAGCGCCTGCCGTCGACGCCCGGCAGGTCGAAGTCCGGCGCCGCCGTCCCGAGCGCGAGCGGGACGGGGTTCTTGTCCTGAGGGGCCAGGACCAGGAGCGCGAGCGCGAGTGCCCTCATGGATGCCTCCTTCCGAAGAAGCTTACGCTAGCACGGACCCGGGCGCGGAAGCAATTGATTCGCCGCCCCCCGCCCGGGTAGCATCGCCGGTCCGACCCGAGAGAGAAGGAGGCATCCCATGGGCTTCTCCCGACGCGACTTCGTCAAGGCCGGCGCGGCGCTCGCGCTGGCCCCGTCCCTCGCCGCGGCTCAGGACAAGAAGCGGAGCTGGAACCTGCGCTACGCCCCGCGGCTGGACTTCCTGGCGCCCAAGCCGTTCGCCGAGCGGCTCGACTTCTTCGCGTCCTACGGGTTCACCGCGACCGAGTACAACGGCCTCACCAACCACAAGCCCGAGGAGGTCGAGGCCCTCAAGAAGAAGCTCGACGAGGTGAAGATCGAGATGGGGATCTTCGTCGTCAACCTCGGGCTGAACAAGCCGTGGATGACCGACCCCGCGCTGCGGCCGGAGTTCCTCCAGGCCCTGGACAAGGCCGTCCAGGTCCACAAGATCGTCGGGAACCGCTGGTGCACGGTGATCTCGGGGGCGGCGCTCAAGAACGTCCCCTTCGAGGAGCAGCACAAGAACGTGGTCGACTGCTTCAAGGCGGCGGCCGAGAAGCTGGAAGGCGGGAACCTGACGCTCGTCCTCGAGCCGCTGAACGTCCTCGTCGACCACCCGGGCTACTTCGTGGTCACGTCGAAGCACGCGAACGACATCATGAAGGCCGTCGGCTCGAAGCACGTCAAGATCCTCTTCGACATCTACCACCAGCAGATCAGCGAGGGGAACGTCATCCGGAACATCCAATCGTACTGGGACGAGATCGGCTACTTCCAGGTGGGCGACAACCCGGGCCGGAAGGAGCCGGGCACGGGCGAGGTGAACTGGAAGAACGTCTTCAAGGCGATCCACGCCAAGGGCTTCAAGGGCATCCTCGGCATGGAGCACGGCCTCTCGAAGGGGCGCGACGAGGCGGCGGTGGCCGCTTGCTTTGAGGCCTACCGAGAGGCCGATTCCTGGTAGGTCCGCCCGCGGCGTGGAGTAGAATACGGTCATGGGTGAGGCGAAGCCCAAGACCGGCTGGTATCGCACGGGCTCCGCGTTCCTCTGGGCCGGGTCCCAGCTCGGGGTCGAGTGGTTCCTCTTCCCGGAAGGCACCCTGGGCGGCGCGGTGGCGGCGGGCGTGGGCGGCTTCATCGCAGGCTGGGTCGCCGCGGCGCTCCTGGGGACGCTCGCCAAGTGGGGCCTGGGCGCCAAGCCCCTCCTCCCCATCGGCCTCGTCCTTGGCGTGGTCGCCGCCTCGGGGGCGGTCTACGGCCTCTCCTCGATCCTCAGCTGGTGGGCGGCGAAGAAGGTCGAGATCGACTGGGAGAAGCTCCAGGCCTTCGTCATGAGCTGGCGGGTCGCCCCCGCCGCCGTCCTGGGCGCCCTCACCGCCCTCTACGTCCGCGCCCGCATCCCCCGCAAGAAGAAATAGCCGCCCTCCACCGTGACGGTAATCCTTCCTGGTAGCTTTACCGACATGACGGTAATCCTTCCCGGTAGCTTTACCGACATGACGGTAAACCTACCAGGAAGGTTTACCGTCATCGCGGGTCAGGCGGACCAGAGGACGGGGTTGAGGGGGGAGTCGATGATCTCGCCCAGGCGGGCGCCGGGGCACCAGCCCTCCCAGTCGTCCTTCTGCCAGGAGTTCCGGGGGGCGGCCAGGCGCATGTCCCGGTCCATGTAGATCACGGTCATCACCTCGCGGGGGCGCCCGGTCTCGTTCCGGCCCGCGCGGTGAAAGGTCCAGCCCGAGTGGAAGCTCACCTCGCCCAGGTCGAAGGGCTCCTCGAAGCAGCCCAGGCCCTTCTCCCTGAGCGCCCGCTCGATCACGCTCTGGCTCCGGTCGGAGATCTCGAGGTCGCGGCCGATCTCGAAGCGGTGGCTGCCCGGGCTGAACGCGACCGGGCCCATCTCGAGGGGCGTCGCCTGGAGGGGGACCCAGGCGGTGATCGACCTGTCGGTCGCCAGCGGCCAGTAGAACTGGTCGGCGTGCCAGGGGGTGAGCCCGCCCCGCCCCTCCTTGTAGAGGGCCTGGTCGTGGTACATCCGCACCCCCCGGACCTCCATGAGCTCGGCCGCGATCCGCGCCAGGCGCTTCCCGAAGGCGAAGTCCCGGACCGTCTCGCACTTCGTCCAGATGTTCATCACCTGGAGGAAGGCCTTCTGGTACGTGTCCCGCTGCTCCATGGGAAGGTGGAGCGTGTTGAGCTCGTGGACGCGCCGCGTGATGACGGGCCCGTAGTAGGCGAGCGTCTCCGGGGAGAAGACCTGCTTGAGCTTGACGAACCCGTTCTCCCGGTAGAACTCCAGCGCCCCCGCGGGGAGGGCGTAGGGCTCGTCGATCTCGAGGCGCGCGGGGGCGATCGTCCCCGTCATGTCCGGCTCCTTCCTTCCGACTCCCCCATCGTGCCCGCCCCCCGCCCGGGGCGCCACGCCCCCCCGCTCAAATTGTGGTATTTTTTTATCGCTCTATTCCCCCTGCTCTCCCGATCTCCTGTAGGATCGTACCATGCAGGCCCGGGTTGAACGGATCGCCGCCCCCGCCTCCCAGAGCTTCGTCTGGAAGCGGCGCCTCGACCCGCGCTTCGAGTTCGCCTGGCACTTCCACGCCGAGGCCGAGCTCACCTGGATCGTCCGAAGCCGCGGCCGGCGCTTCGTGGGAGACCACGTGGGCGACTACGCCGACGGCGACCTCGTCCTCCTCGGCCCCGAACTCCCCCACACCTGGCACTCCGAGCCCGGCCGCCGCGGCCGCCACGAGGCGGTCGTCGTCCAGTTCCCCGCCGCCCTCCTGGGCCCGGAGTTCCTGGCCGCCCCGGAGACCCTCCCCGTCCGCCGCCTCCTCGAGCGCGCCGCCCGCGGCCTCCAGTTCCGCGGCCCCGCCCAGCGGGCCGCCGCCCGGCGCCTCGACGAGATGGGCGGCCTCGAGGGCCTCCCCCGCCTCCTCGCCCTCCTCGAGGTCCTCGAGATCCTCGCCCGCGCGCGCGACGCCCGGCCGCTCGCCAGTCCCGGCTTCGTCCGCGCCCTCCGGAAGGAGGACGTCGAGCGGATCGACCGGGTCCTGGGCTTCCTCGCCGACCGCTACGACGGCGACGTCTCCCTCCCCGAGGCCGCCCGCGCCGCCCACCTCAGCGTCCCGGCCTTCTGCCGCTTCTTCAAGAAGCGCACCGGCCGGACTTTCGTGGCCTACGTGAACGAGCTGCGCCTCGGGCGCGCCTGCCGCCTCCTCGTCGAGACCGACCGCGCCGTCTCCGACATCGCCTTCGCCAGCGGCTTCAACAACCTCTCCAACTTCAACCGCCGCTTCCTCGAGCTCCGCGGCATGAGCCCGCGCGACTACCGCCGCGCGTTCTCTCCGGCCTGATCCCCGGCGGCTCCGCCGTTTTGAAACCCCGCCCCGGAAAAATCGAATATAGTAAGGGAGCGACCCGGGAGCCATGGGCAAGGAAATCGTCTACTGTCACAAGTGCCAGACCCGCCTCCTCGGGTCCGACTTCGAGAAGGGGAAGGCCTTCCGCCACCAGAACCTCGCCTGGTGCGCGGACTGCGCGCGCGGCTTCCTGGATTCCCTCCCCGCGCCGGAGACCTCCAAGTCGTCCTCGAACCGCGTCCCGATCCTCCGGGGCGCGACGGACCCTCCCTCCTCGTCTCGGCATCGACCGCTCAGCGACTCCACGAACCTGCGCGCGCCCCGCGTTCAGGCGAAGAAGAACCCCCTGCCCCTCGTCCTGGGCGCGGCCGGCGGCGCCCTCGGCCTCCTCCTCCTGGTCGCCCTGGCCGCCTCCGGCTCCCGGAAGCCCTCCCCGCCGCCCGCCGCCGCTGACGCCCCGCCTCCCGAGACGCCTCGGCCCGCGCCGCCCCCCGACGCCGGCCAGGAGCGCGAAGCCCGCCGCCTCCACGAGGCGGCCAAGGAGTTCGCCCGCGCGAACCCCGGCGACCTCGGCGGACAGCTCGAGCAGTTCCGCCGCGCCGCCTTCGCCGGGGACCGGACCTCCCTCGCCGAGCCCGCCCGCCGGGACTTCGAGGCCGCCCAGGCCCGCCTGGACCTCCGCGTGAGGGAGGAGGTCGCTCGGCTCGAGGAAGAGACCCGGCCGCTCCTGGCCAAGGACGACTTCAAGGCCGCCCTCCGCGCCTTCGATGCCGCCCGCGTGCGGATCACGGCTCCCGAGTGGACCCGCGAGCTCGACCGGCGCGCCGCGGGCGTCCGCGAGGCCGCGCGCTTCCGCTTCCTCCCCCTCCGCGCCGCCGGCGTCGAGGCCCGGCAGCGCCGGAACGACGCCGACCTCGCCAGGGTCCGGCAGCAGGTCGCGGCGCTCGGGCTGGACGACCTTCTCCGCGAGTTCGACGAGTCGGTCGCCGTCGCGATCCCCCTCAGCCCCGCGCCGCCCCCTCCCCCCGAGCCCCCGAAGACGCCCGACAAGCCCGCCCTGAGCCCCGTCGCCAAGGCCTATCGGGAGCGCTTCTCCCGGGCGGCCGACCACGCCCTCGCCCGGGACTACGCCGCCGCCGCGAAGCTCATCGAGGAGGGCCTTGCGGCCGCGACGGAGCCGGCCGTGAAGTCGGACGCCCAGGCGGACCTCGAGGCCTTCCGCGCGGTCCAGGCGCTCCTCGCCGACGCCGCCCAGACGCTCTCCCGGTGGCCTCGCGGCCAGAACCTCGCGGTGGAGCTCCGCGAGGCGGGCGGCCGGCGCCGGATCGACGAGCCGGTCCGCGCCGCCGGGCCCCACCGAGTCGAGGTCCGGGACGGCCGGGGCGCCCTGGGCGTGGAGTTCGGAGAGGTCTCGGCCGGCTCCCTCGCGGAGCTCTGGCTCTCCCGCGCCAAGCGGAGCGAAGCCGAGACCCGCACGGCGGCCCTCTTCTGCGCGCTCGAGGGCGACCTTGCGGCCGCGAAGCGTCTCCACCCGGAGATCCCCGACCGCTACCTCGAGCGGGCCGCGGCCTCCGCGACGGAGGTCCCCAGGGAGGCGGAGGCCCGCAAGCTCCACGCCCAAGCCGACCTCGAGCACCGCTCCTACGCGACCCGGGCGGCCTCGCTCGAGAAGTTCGCCCGGCTCCTGGCCGACTTCAAGGAGACCGCCTTCGTCCGGCGGAACCAGGCCTCCCTCGCCGCCCGCGCGGACACCCTGAAGGAGCTCTACTTCGGCGCCGGCGACCTCCGCCCCGCCGGCGTCTTCTCCCTCGAGCGCCACCCCAAGGGCGGGATCGGATGGACCGCCTCCGAGGACGTGACCGACAAGGCCCAGCGGAAGGACCACTTCGTCGAGGCCGAGTTCTCCGCCCCGGCCGGATCGGAGTACCGCGCCTGGGTCCTGGCCGGCGGCTGCTGCGTCGAGACCTTCTCCTTCTTCCTCCAGGCCAGCGACCTCGAGGCTCCCGACGCCTACAGCCCCACGAACACCGCCAAGTGCGAACCGGGCAGCACCTTCTTCACCCCCGTCGTCCCCTCGCTCGGCTTCCTCCGCAAGCAGCACGCCCAGCACGGGGGCCCCAAGGAGCCCTCCCGCTTCGACTGGATCGCCCTCCCGGCGCTCAAGTTCGCCGCGGCCGGGACGAAGAAGCTCCGCGTCATTTCCGACCAGCAGGGCTTCACCGCCTCCGCCCTATTCCTCTCCTCGGTCCGGCGCCAGCCGCCCCGCGAGGCCGAGGCCGCCGACCTCGACCGCGCGCGGCCGGACGTCTCCGCCCTCCTCGAAGCCGGCGGCGCCGCCCGCTCGGGCGTGATCCTCCGCGAGGCCTGGACCGGCATCCCCGGGGACGGCATCGTGAACCTCGTGAACGCTCCCGCCTTCAAGGGCGGCCGCCCGACCGAGACGACGTACCCCGATACGTTCGTCTCCCCCCGCAACTGGGCCGACGCCTACGGCACGCGCCTGCGCGGGTACGTCCTCGCGCCCCAGACCGGCGCTTACACCTTCTTCCTCTGCACCGACGACGACGGAAAGCTCTTCATCAGCACCGACGAGAACCCCGCCAACAAGGTCGAGATCGGCGACCGCCAGCAGGCCATCAGCTACGCCGACTGGAACGCCGCGACCAAGTCCCCGCCCGTGAACCTCGTCAAGGGCCGCCGCTACTACATCGAGGCCCTGCACAAGGAGGGAGGCGGCAACGACCACCTCCTCGTCGGCTGGCAGCTCCCCGACGGGACGATGGAGCGCCCCATCCCCGGACCCCGCCTCTCGGCCTTCATCGCGGGCTCCGAGAGCCGCCTCGCCGTGGCCCTCGCCGCCCCCGCCCCCGGCTTCTCCCTCCCCGCGCCCGGGCCCATCGCCATCCAGGCCGAGGTCGCCGGGCCCGGCCAGGTTTCGAAGGTCGAGATCGTCCAGGGCTCCACCCGGATCGGCGAAGCCAAGGGGAGCCCGCCCTCGCTGTCCTGGAGCGCCCCCGCCGTCGGCGCCTTCCCGCTCCAGGCGCGCCTCACGGAGAAGGGCGGCCGGACGATCGTCTCCAAGCCCGTCCTCCTCGCCGTGGGCGAGATCTCGTTCCACCGCGCCGTCGACCTGAACGGCGCCGACGCGATCTCCGTCGACGAACTCCCCTGGCAGGCCGGCTCCTCGCCGGACGTCCAGAGGACGGGGATCGGGTTCGAGCGCCAGGAACTCGAGCTCCGGCACGCGACCGATCCGGCCCGGGCCCGGATGATCCGCTCTTCCGTCGCCGCCCGGGAGGGCACGAAGGTCTCGATCCCCGTCCCCCCCGGGAAGTACCTGGTCTACCTCACCGCGTGGGAGCCCGACGACGGCCCGCTGTCCTTCGACGTGCTCGTGAACGGGAAGACCGTCGTCACGGGCCACCGCTTCGCGGGCGCCGGCGACTGGGCGCGACTGGGACCCTGGCCCGCGGAGGGCGCGGACGGGAAGATCGAGGTCGCCTCGCGCGGCTTCGCCCACTTCTCCGGGATCGAGATCTGGAGGCACGGCCCGGCTCCGGCCGCCCCCTCGGTGCGGACGCGCACCGAGATCGTCGGCGGCCCCGGCGGCGCGGCCTTCGAAGAGGTCCCGGAGGGGAACCGCCTGATCACCGGCCTCCGCCTCAGCGTCCACGAGAAGCGCCACGTCAAGACGCTCCAGGCCCTCTACGGAGGCCAGGAGGGCGAGGTTCACGGCCAGGCGTCCGCCGACCGCCACGAGCTGATCGCCAAGCCCGGGTACGCTTTGGGCGCGCTCCAGGTGCGGGGCGGAGACCGCATCCTCGCCTTCCAGGCCGTCTTCATGCGCGTCAACGGCCCGGTCCTGAACCCGGCCGACCGCTACGAGAGCGGCTGGATCGTGGGCGACGGGACGGGGACCGTCACCCTGGGGGGCACGGGCGCGCCGATCGTCGGGCTCCAGGGCCGCCGCGGGAACGACATCGACGCCGTGGGGCTCGTCTTCCTGAAGTAGGATGACGAGCGTCTCCCCCGCCCTCGAAATCCGGGGACTCACCAAGCGCTACGGCGACTTCCTCGCGGTCGACGGGCTCACGCTCGACGTCCCCCGCGGCGAGATCTTCGCCCTCCTCGGCCCCAACGGCGCGGGGAAGACGACGACGATCCGGATGCTGATGGGCATCCTCCGGCCCAGCGGCGGCACCGCCCGCGTGGACGGCTTGGACTGCTTCCAGGACCGGGTCGAGGTGAAGCGCCGCGTGGGCTACCTCCCCGACGAGCCCGTCTTCTACGACTACCTCCGCGGCCGCGAGATCCTGCGCTTCGTGGGCGAGATGCACGGCCTCGCGACGGCGGAGATCGACCGCCGCGCCTGGCCGCTCCTCGAGCGCCTGGAGCTCGCCGACGCGACCGAGGAGTACGCCGTCAACTACTCGAAGGGGATGAAGAAGAAGCTCGCGCTCCTCTGCGCCATGCTCCACGACCCGCTCCTCCTGATCCTCGACGAGCCCACGAACGGCCTGGACCCCTACGCGACCCGGACCCTCCTCGACCTCGTCCGCGAGAAGGCGGCCGAGGGGAGGACCGTGTTCTACAGCACCCACCTCCTCGACCAGGCCGAGAAGCTCTGCCGCCGGGTGGGCATCGTCCACAAGGGGAGGCTGGCCGCCCTGGGCACGCTCGACGAGCTCCGGACGAACCTTGCCCGGGGGGGCTCGCTCGAGGAGCTCTTCTTCGCCGTGACGGGAGGCGCCGCGGAACCCCCGGCATGAGCGTTCCGCCCGGTCCCTTCCGCGTCCCCTGGCTCCTCTTCCGGCTCGGCCTGCGCCGCTGGCTCAACCGGACCCAGGCCTTCTTCCGGCGCCCGAGAAAGGTCGAGGGGCGGCGGAGCGCGACGCCGCGCAAGGGGAGCGTCGGCTGGGCCTGGACCGCCCTCTTCTTCGCGCTCTTCATCTTCCAGGGCGGGAGCCTCTCCTTCCAGCTCCTCTCCAAGCTCGCCGCCCACGCGGAGCGGATCGACCGGGACGGCGCGCTCGGCGTGGGCGAGTCGACCTACGAGGCCCTCCAGGAAGCCGACCGGAAGCTCCGGGCCCTGGCGCCGGGGGATCCCGCGCGCGAGCCGATCCTGAGGGAGCTGGAGTCCCGGCTCGGCCAAACCCTCCACCTGGAGGACGTCCGCTCCGACCAGCGGATGGACCGGCTCCGCGCCGTCCTGGGGGCGTTCCGGGAGCGGGGGATGGAGGGCGTGCGCGCGGTCGACTATCACGAGCAGCGCCGGGCTCTCGGCGGCCTCCGCTTCGAGGGCCGCCTCTGGCCGGAGGGCGAGGGACGGGCCCGGGTCGCGGGCGCACTCGGCCTCCTCCTCCTCGCGCTCGGCGTCTGCCAGCTCTTCGTCTATCTCGGGACCGCGAACCAGGACCTCGGGCGCGTCGAGTGGAGCCTCGAGTGGCTCTACACCTTCCCCGTCCCGGCGGGCCGGCTCTTCTTCGCCAAGGTCCTGGAGTACGGGGTCGTGAACGCGTACGGCTGGATCATGACGGCGCCGCTCCTCGGAGTCTTCCTCGGGACGGCGGGGTACGGGGGCTGGGCCGTCCCGCTCGCCCTCGCGGGCACGCTCCTCTTCGGCCTCGTCCTGGGCTCGCTCCGCGTGCTCGCCGAGACCTGGCTCCGGAAGACCTTCCCGCTCAACCGGCTGAAGAACTTCCAGGCGGGGTTCACGCTCCTCGGGACGCTCTCGCTCATGGCCGTCTTCGCCGCGGCGGCCACCCCGACGCTCCCGGACGCGGTCCTGGATTTCATGACCGCCTTCCCCGACTGGGCCCTCTGGAACCCGTTCTCCCTCCCGGCCCTCCTCCTCACGCACGCCGCCCCCGCGGCCGTCTCGATGCTCGCGGCCGCGATCCTCCTCCCCATGGCCGCCGTGGGGTTCGCGCAGGGCCTGGTGCGGGACGGCCTCGTCTCGACCGCGGGGGCCTACCAGGGGAGGCGCCGCGCCGCCGCCCCGCCCGCCGCCGCCGGAGGATTCCGCGGCGTCGTCGGGAAGGACCTCCGCCTCCTCTTCCGGGACCGGAACTTTCTCGTCCAGACGCTCGTCGTCCCGCTCGTGGTCTTCGGCTTCCAGCTCGTCCTGAACCCCTCGCTCCTCCGGAACATCCTCTCCGACCCCCGCCACGCCGCGGTCGCGGCCTACGGCGTGGGCTCCTACGTCCTCCTTTGCAGCGCCTTCCACGTGCTGACGGTCGAGGGGAACACGCTCTGGCTCCTCTACACCTTCCCCGTCGACCTCCACCGGATCCTGATCCGGAAGACGGTCGTCTGGTGCGGCTTCGCGATGCTCTATACCGTGGGCCTGCTCGGCGCGGGCTTCGCGCTCTCGCCGGCGCCGGACTGGACGGCCCTTTCGGAGGCGGCGACCGCGCTCGCGGGGGTCGGGATCTTCGCCTTCGTCGTGGCCGCGATCGGGACGCTCGCCGTCGACCCGCTCCAGACCGAGGTCCACCGGAAGATGCGGACGGACATGGTCTACCTGGCGATGACGATCGGGAGCCTCTTCGCCTGGTCCCTCTACGCGCCCTCGGTCTGGCAGCGGCTCGTCCAGGTCGTGCTCTCGGCCCTCCTGGCGCTCGCCCTCTGGCAGAAGGTGCGGGACCGGATCCCGTACCTCCTCGATCCGACCGAGGCGCCGCCGCCGCGGGTGGCGATCGCGGACGGCCTGGTCGCGATCCTCGCCTTCTTCGTCCTCCAGGGGCTCGCGATGTTCCTCCTGGTGGCGGGGGAGGTCCCGAAGGGGGCGGCGCTCGCGGGGAGTTACGTGCTGGCGGGCGCGATCGTCTCCGGCTTTTCGCTTCTGGCGTTCTGGCGCCACAAGGTCCCGCGGGTCCTCCACGCGGTCGGGTTCAGGTCGGAGGAGGGAGGACTGCTGCGCCCGACGGGATGGGGCCTCGCCGCGGGCGCTCTCGGCGCCGCCGCGGCCTGGGCCTATCTCCGGGTGCTCGACCGCTTCGAGCCGCTCCGGGCGCTCCGCGACGAGGCCCTCCAGCTCCGGACGGGCCTCGACCCCGCGGCCTTCGGCTGGCTGGCGGCGGTCGCGATCCTCGCGGCGCCCGTCTTCGAGGAATACCTCTTCCGCGGCCTGGTCTATCGCGGGCTCCGCCGTTCCTGGAACGCGCTCCCCGCCGTCCTCGCGAGCGCCTTCCTCTTCGCGATCATCCACCCTCCCCTCTCCGTGGTCCCGGTCTTCGTCCTCGGGGTCCTGGCCGCGGTCGCCTTCGAGCGCGGGAAGCGTCTCCTGGCCCCCATCCTCGCGCACGCGGTCTACAACGCCGCCGTGGTCCTCCTCGCCTGACCGGCCCGGCCCCTCGGGCATCCCCTGCTACACGGAGGACCCCTTGGGCGAGATGAACCGCTCACGCCCCCGGCTACCGCGCGCGGCGGAGGACGCGGATCCGGTGGTTCTCGCTGTCGCCGATGAAGACCGTCCCGTCCGGGTCCACCCAGACGCCGTGCGGGCGCGCGAGGCGGCAGGCGGCGGGAGGGCCGTCCGGCCCGTCGCCCTTCTCGCCCGTCCCGACCAGGAGCTCGAGGCGGCCGGTCCGGGCGTCGATCGCCCGGATCGAGTGGCTCTCGGTGTCGACGAGGTAGACGGCGCCGTCCGGCCCGACGGCGATCCCCTTGGGGCCCGAGAGGGTCGCCTCGCGCGCGGGGCCCCCGTTCCCGGTGAAGCCCTTCTTCCCGGTCCCGGCCATGTGGTGGATCCGCCCCTGCTTGAGGTCGATCCGGAAGACCTGGTTCCCCTCGCGCGTCGCCAGCCAGAGGTTCCCGGCCGAATCGAAATCGAGCGAGCGCGGGCCGTTGAGCGGGGTGCCCGCCAGGGGCGCCCCGTCGGGCGTGGGCCCGGCCTTCCCGGTCCCCGCGAAAGTCGTGATCCCGCCGGTCCGGGCGTCGATCCGGCGGATCACGTGGTTGCCGATGTCGCAGACGAAGAGGTCGCCGCCGGGCCCGAACTGGATGCTGTGGGGCTGCTTGAGCTGGGCCTTCGCGGCGGGGCCCCCGTCGCCCGCGTAGCCCGGCTTCCCGTTCCCGGCCACGGTGCTCACGATCCCCGTCTTCAGGTCCACTTTCCGGACGGCGTGGTTGGCCATGTCCGCGATGAAGAGGTCGCCCCGGGCGTCGAAGCGGATCTCGTGCGGCTTGTTGAACGAGGCCTGGAGCGCGGGCCCGCCGTCGCCCCCGTAGCCGGCCGCGCCGCTCCCGGCCACGGTCGAGATCGTCCCGTCGGGCGCGACGCGGCGGACGACCTGCCCGTCGTACTCGCAGAAGTAGACCGCCCCGTCGGGCCCCCGGACGACGCCGAAGGGGTTGTTGACGCGCGCCCGGGTCGCGGGGCCGCCGTCGCCGGAGCGGCCGGCCTCGCCGGTCCCGGCGAAGGTCCCGACCTGGAGGAGCAGCGGGAGGAGGATCGTCATCCAGGGGATTCTACGCCGCGGCGAGCGTCCTGGCGACTCTTCTTCGCGGGGCCCCCGTCCGTGAAACAGGCCTTCCGGGCCGGACGTTCCCTAATCGGATGAAGGCCCTCCTCGCCCTCCTGCTCCTCTTCCCCCAGGAGGAAATCGGCTGGAGGGCCCAGGGGAAGAACGGCGCGGTGGCCGCGGGCGGGGCGGAGTCGGTGCGCGCCGGGATCGACGCGATGAAGGCGGGCGGGAACGCCATGGACGCGGCCGCCGCCACGATCCTCGCCCTCTCCGTCACCGACCACACCCAGTTCTGCTTCGGGAGCGAGGTCCCGATCCTGGTCCACGACGCCCGGAAGGGGACCGTGGACGTGATCTCGGGGATGGGCCACGCGCCCGCCCTCGCCACCCTCGACCACTTCGAGAAGCGGGACGGCATCCCGACCCGCGGGATCGAGGCCGCCGCCGTCCCGGCCGCGCTCGACGCCGTCCTCGTCCTCCTCGACCGCTGGGGGACCCGGAGCTTCGAGGAGTCGGTCGCGCCGACCCTCCGGCTCCTCGACGCGGAGCCGGAGGGCTGGCGCGGGGACCTGGCCCGGACCCTCCGGCGCCTCGTCGAGGCCGAGAGGTCCTGCCCCGGCGACCGGTCGAGGAAGCTCCGGGCCGTCTCCGACTTCTTCTACCGCGGGCCCATCGCGCAGGAGCTCGGGGCCTGGTCGAAGGAGGCGGGCGGTCTCCTCCGGGCGGAGGATCTCGCGGCGCACGTCACGCGCGTCGAGAAGCCCGTCTCCGTGGAGTACCGGGGGCACACGGTCTACAAGTGCGGTCCCTGGACCCAGGGGCCCTGGCTTCTCCAGGCGCTCCGGCTCCTGGAGGGATTCGAACTCAAGGCGATGGGCCACAATTCCGCCGACGCGATCCATGCCGCGGCCGAATCGATGAAGCTCGCGATGGCCGACCGGGACGTCCACTACGGGGACCCGGTCGCGGTCGAGGTCCCCCTCGAGAGGCTCCTCTCGAAGGAGTACGCGGAGCTCCGCCGGCCCCTGATCGACCTCAAGCAGGCCTCGCTCGCGCAGCGGCCCGGCGACCCGCGCGGGATGAAAGCGCTCCTGGGCGAGGCGGAGGCCCGGAAGGGCCTGGGCGGACGGCCCAGCGACACCACGACCTGCGTCGTGGCCGACAAGGACGGGAACGTCGTGGCCGCGACGCCGAGCGGCTGGAGCGGCGTGCTGGCCGGCGAGACCGGGATCTGGCTGGGCTCCCGTCTCCAGAGCTTCAACGCCTGGCGCGGCCACCCGAACTGCATCGCCCCAGGGAAGCGGCCGCGCATCACGCTCACCCCCACCCTGGTCTTCCGGGAGGGAAGGCCCGTCGGCGCCGTGAGCGTGGCGGGAGGCGACGCGCAGGACCAGGTGACGCTCCAGCTCCTCCTCAACTGGATCGACTTCGGCCTGCCCGCCGACCGCGCCGTGACCGCGCCCCGCTTCCAGACCCACCACTACACGGGCTCGTTCGGCCAGACCCCGGCCGAGCTCGGGAGCCTCTTCGTCCAGGAGGAGGCGGGCGAGCGGACGCTCGAGGAGCTGCGCTCGCGCGGCCACCGCGTCGCGGTCGCGCGTCCGCCCGTCTGGCACCCGGTGATGCTCACGCGCGACCCCGCCACGGGGACCCTCCACGCGGCCGGCGACCCCAAGGCCCGCCGGCACGCCGCCGCCTGGTGATCATGCCCCGCTGGCTCGTCTTCAGCCTTCTGGCGATCGTCGTCTTCGGCGTCTGGGGCTTGGTCTCGACGGCGGCGAGCAACCGGCTGCCGTCGTCGCTCTCGGTACAGGTCTTCTCGACGATCGGCCTCGTCCCCGTCGGCCTGCTCCTCGCGCTCTCGCCGGGGCTCCTCCGCGGAGACCGGATCGGGCGGGGCTGCGCGTGGGCGTTTCTCACGGGGCTCTGCGGGAGCCTGGGAAACGTCGCGCTCTTCGAGTCGATCCGGAGGGGGGGCCAGGCCTCCGTCGTCTACCCGCTCACGGGGATGTACCCGCTCGTCACGCTGGTCCTCGCGCGGGGGTTCCTGGGCGAGCGGATCAACGGGGTGCAGGGCGCGGGGATCTTCCTGGCGCTGGCGGCGCTCTTCCTCTTCGGCGACCCGAAGTTCGACGGGGGCGCCGTCGGGGTCGCGCCCTGGACGGCCTTCGCGCTCGCCGCGCTCGCCCTGTGGGGGGTCCTCGGCGTGACGCAGAAGCTGGCCACGCGGCACGTCTCGGACGCGCTCTCGACCCTCTGCTTCGCGCTCGCCTCGGTGCCGGTCGCGGGCGCGATCGTGATCCTGCGCCCTCCCGACTGGCACGTCCCGGCCGCGAGCTGGGCGTTCGGGATCGGCGTGGGGGCGCTCCTGGGGATCGGGACGCTCGTCCTTTTCGCGGCCTACCGGGGGGGAAAGGCGTCGGTGGTCACGGCCCTCTCGGGGCTCTACCCGGCGCTCACCGCGGTCCTCGCGGTGCCGGTCCTGGGCGACCCCTTCGGGTGGAAGAAGGGCGTGGCCGTGGCGCTCGCCGCGGCGGCGAGCCTGGCGCTCACCTGGGAGGGGCCCCGAAAGGCGGACGCCCCCGCGCCGTAGACCCATAATTTCTTCACTTTTTTCTTGCCAAAATCATACTTTATGATTTATAACATTCACGCCCTCCCCGGGCTGGGGAGGGGGGTGGAGAGAGATCGGTCAACCGCGAGAGAGGGGGAGCCATGTCTGCCGCGCACCGTCCGTCCGTCGCCTCCGAGTCCGATCCGTACCTGCGGGACATCCAGGACGTCCCGCTCCTGAGCGCCGAGGAGGAGCGCGAGCTCGCGCGCCTCATGCAGGGCCGGGCCTCGGCGGATCCAGCCGAGCGCCGCGCCGCCGCCCAGGCGCGCGACCGCTTCGTCCGCTCGAACCTGCGCCTCGTCGTCAGCATCGCCCGCCGCTTCGTCAACCGCGGGCTCCCCCTCCAGGACCTGATCGAGGAGGGGAACCTCGGGCTCCTCCACGCCGTCGAGCGCTTCGACCCCGACCGCAAGTGCCGATTCTCGACCTACGCCACGTGGTGGATCCGCCAGGCGATCCGCCGCGCCCTCGTCAACACCGCGGCCACCATCCGCGTCCCGTCCTACATGGCGGAGGCGATCGCCCTGTGGAAGACCGCCCGGAACGGCCACGCCCAGAAGACCGGGCGCCAGGCCGGAGTGGACGAGGTCCTCGAGGACATGGCGCTCGCCGGCCGCGAGGCGGGAACGGTCACGCGCGCCATCCGCGCCGCGGGCGTGTCCGCCCGCCCCATGAGCCTCGACGCCCTGGCCGCGGGGCCCGACGTGGCCGACGCCGGCACCGTCCCGCCGCCCGACGAGGCCATCTCCGCGCGGCTCGAGACCGAGCGCGTCCACGAGCTCCTCCGCGGCATCGATCCGCGCGAGGCCTCGATCCTCCACCTCCGCTTCGGCTTCGGCGGCGCCCCCGAGGCGACGCTCGGCGAGGTGGGCCGGCGCCTTCGCGTGACCCGCGAGCGCGTCCGCCAGATCGAGAAGAACGCCCTCCGGAAGCTCCGCGAGCGCTTCGGCCGCCGCGAGGAGCGCCCCTCCGCGTAACGAAACAGCGTCGCTGTTTCGTGACGCGCCTGGACGGGGCCTGGCCGAGAGGGTAAGCTCCCCGGATGCTCGAGGACGCCCGCCTCGGCCGGATCCTGGTCGAGTCCGGGAGGCTGTCCGAGGAGGTGCTCCGCTCCGCCCTCGAGGAGCAGAAGCGGGGGCCGGGAACCCGGCCGCTCTCGGAGATCCTCCTCGCCCGGGGCCTCGTCTCGGACGCCGATCTCCGCAGGATCACCGACCACGCCGCCCAGTACGAGCCCACGGCGGTCGTGACGCCCCGGTCGCTCGGCAAGTTCCGGATCGACGCGGAGCTCGGCCGCGGCGGGATGGGCGTCGTCTACCGCGCCTGGCAGGCCGACCTCGAGCGCGCCGTCGCGCTCAAGATGCTCCCCGTCACCGCCGACCCCGCGCTCAAGGAGCGCTTCCTCCGAGAGGCCCGCACCGCCTCCCGCCTCCGGCACCCCAACATCGTCGCCGTCCACGAGCTGGGCGAGCACGAGGGCTCCGCCTTCTTCACGATGGACTACGTGAAGGGCGAGCCCTTCGACGCGGTCCTCCGCCGCCCGGACCGGAGGCTCGAGGAGAACGTCCGCGTCGTCGCGGCCGTCGCCCGCGCCCTCGACTACGCGCACCGCCAGGGCGTCGTGCATCGCGACATCAAGCCCGGTAACATCCTCCTCGATCGGGACGGGACGCCCTTCCTGACCGACTTCGGCCTCGCGCGAGACGCGAACGTCCACGCCTCCCTCACGGCCAGCGGCCAGATCCTGGGGACGCCCGCCTTCATGTCCCCCGAGCAGGCCCGCGGCCGCGGCGAGGTCGGCGCGGCGTCCGACCTCTACTCGCTCGGCGCCGTGCTCTACGTCGCGCTCGCGGGGACGCCCCCGTTCTCGGCGGACTCCGTCTACGAACTCCTCGACGCGATCATCAAGCGCCCGCCCGCCTCCCCCCGGCTCCTGAGGCCGGGCGTCCCGGCGGCGCTCGAGGGGGTCTGCCTCCGGTGCCTGGAGAAGGACCCCGCGCGCCGGTACGGAAGCGCGTCGGAGCTGGCCGACGACCTCCAGCGCTTCCTCAAGGGCGAGCCGGTCGCGGCGCCGCGGCCTCGGGTCCTGGGTCGCCGGCAGGCCGCCGCCACCGCCGGCCGGCGGCGCCCGCTCGCCCTCGCCCTGGTCCCCGTCGCGGGCCTTCTCCTGGTCGGCATCGTCCTCGTCCCCCTCCTCTCGGGCGGACCGGCGGGGCCCCCGCCGCCCCTCCCCCTGGCCGCGCCGGCCCCCACGAGCCTCTTCGCCGTGCCGGATGCCGCCGCGCCGGTCGGCCGGCGCTGGGCTTACGCGTTCGCCAGCGACGCCGAGGCCGCCGACTGGCCCCTCGAACCCGACGTCGGCCGGACCAACCAGTCCTGGGACGCCCGGCTCGAGAACGGGAGGCTCTACCTGAGGAACATCGAGGCGCGCTTCCGCGCCCCCCTCGAGGGCGAGGGCTCGATCGAGGCGGACCTCCACCGGGCGGGCCCCTCGGAGGCGGGGGGACTGAGCTACGGGGGCTACCGGCTCCTCCGCGAGCGGGATCGGGTGACGCTCCGCTCCCCGACGGGGCGGGCCGTCTCCAGGTCCGCGTCCGAGGTCGGCGGCGTCGAGCGGCTGGGTCTGGCGCTGGGGGGAGGCGAGGCGATCGTCCGGCTCGGCGGCCGCGAGCTGTTCAGGGAGCCCCTCCGCGAGCCCGCCCGGCCGCTCCAGCCCGCCCTCTTCGCGCCCGACGGGTCGGCCGCGCGCTGGAGCGATGTGCGGCTCGAGGGCCGCCTCCGCGAGGGGTGGATCGAGCGGGCCGGCCTGGATCGGGAGCAGTTCGCCGAGGTGGGAGCGAAATTCGGGCTCGGGCCGGCCCTGGATCTCCTGGAGGGCGGCCCGACCGGCCGGTTCCAGCCCTACGGGTCCGGGCGGCACGAGAAGACCGCGGAGGAACTCCGCGTCCTCGAGATCGGCGGCGCCGCCGCCGAGCTTCACGGCCCCGACCACCGGAACGCCCGCATCTGCTTCGAGTACCGGACGGATCCGGGCGCCCCGTACTTCGGCCTCCGCTTCCGCGCCGGATTCCGGGACGTCACCGTTCCCCTCCCGGCCGACCCCCAATGGAGGTCCGTGGAGGTCCTGGCCCTCGAGCACCTCTTTCGATGCACCCTGGAGGGCCGGTTCGACGTCCGCTCCTCGATGGCCAACGGCGTCGAGATCGACCAGCGCATGCTCCGCCTGAAGGTCTCCGGGGGCGGGTTCGCGATCCGCAAGGCGACCGTCGAGCCGATCCGCGACGTCCCCCCCCAGGAGCCTTGGACCATCCTCTATCGGGACGGAGCGGCTTTCCCGGGCTTCGAGCCGGGCCCGGAGTGGAAGGTCGAGGGCCCCAATCTGGTCGGGAGCGGCCTGCTTCGGTCGAAAGGCACGTTCCGCGACTTCGAGGCGGAAATCATCGTCACGCCGTCACGCCCGGGGCTGAGGCTCCGCGTCGGCTTGGGCGGCCGGCCCCTGATCGTGTCAGACCCCTTCCTCTCGGAGAAGCAGGGCGGCTTCGACATGCGGTACCGGAACGGCCAGGTCGAACTCGAGAACGACGCCGTCTACCGCCGGGAGACGGTCGCCGCCGGCCTCTACGGCCCCTTCACGATCGAGACCCTGGACGCCCCCGCCGCCTTCTTCTGCATCCGCCTCCGCCCCCTCCCCCCGTAACGAAACAGCGTCGCTGAAACGTGACGCGTCACGAAACAGCGACGCGATTTCGTGACGCGGTTCAGCGACGCGGGGCCGTGAGGTGCCAGGGGGGGGTGCCGAACCAGTCGTGCATCTCTTTCTCGAAGGGGGCCACCACCTCGGGGGGCTCGGGGCGCTCGCCCTGGTCGCCCGTCTCGACGATCCAGGTGTCGAGCGCCGCTCGGAGGCGGGCCAGCGCCTCGCGCGCGTCGGGCCGGTCGGAGCCGGCCAAGTTCGCGATCTCGTAGGGGTCGGCCTCGGTGTCGTAGAGCTCCTCGTCCGGAAGCCGGGGCGACATCAGCGCCGCCGGCGGGCCCGAGAGCTTCCCCTCGGCCTGGAGCTTCCTCATGAGCGGGATCACGAGGAAACACTTCTCCTTGTACCGGTTCAGCCCCGCAAAGGACTCCCCCGGCACGTAGTTCCGGATGTAGCGCCACCGGGCGTCCCGCACCGAGCGGATCCGGTTCACCGTCTCGTCCACCCGGTCCCGCGCGCTGAAGGCGTAGGCCCTCGGCAGGTCGGCCTCCGGGCCCAGGAAGATCCGGCTCTGCATCCCCGGCGGCCGCGGGATCCCCGCGATCGCGAGCGTCGTCGCCGTCAGGTCGAGCACGCTGATCACGTCCCCGTTCGCCGTCCCGGGCTTCCAGCCGGGCGGAGCGGGGAACTTCCTCGGCCAGCGGACGATCATCGGGACGTGGAGGCCGCTGTCGTAGCACCAGTGGATCCCGCGCGCCTCGAGACGGCCGTTGTCCGCGAAGAAGACGACCACCGTGTCGTCCTCGAGCCCGTCCTCCCGGAGCTGCCGCAGGATCCGCCCGATCCGGACGTCCATCCCCGAGACCGAGTTCAGGTACCGCGCCCACTCCTCCCGCACCACCGGATGGTCGGGATAGTAGGGCGGCGGCTTCACGTTCTCCGGGGTCGCGACCTTCGGATGCTCCCCCTCGCCCACCCACTCCACCCGAGGCTTCGCCCACGTCTTCCGGTCGTAGATGTCGTACTCGACCTCGGGCATGTTGACCTGCGCGAAGAACGGCCGGTTCGACTTGAGCGCCGACCAGTCGTCCGAGCGGTAGATCGGGCCCTCGTTCACGAAGTTGAGGTCGAGCTTCCCCGTCCCGACCACGTCGCCCCCGATCGTCTTCACGTTCGCCGTGAAGTAGCCCGCGTCGGCCAGGCGCTGCGTGATCGGCCGCACCCCGGGCGGGAGGCGGAAGTCGTCGTCCCGGTGCGAGCGCATCGGGTGCGTGCCCGTCGACGTCTGGTACATCCCGGTCATGAACGCCGAGCGGCTGGGCGCGCAGACGGGCGAGGTCGAGAAGACCCGCGTGTAGCGCACCCCCGCCGCGGCGAGCGCGTCGAGGTTCGGGGTCCGCACGTTCTCGGCCCCGTAGCAGCCCAGGTCGAGCTTCAGGTTCTCGCCCACGAGCCAGAGGATGTTCGGCCGCCGCGGGGCGGCGGGCGTGGCCGTCGCGCAGGCCCCCGCCAGGAGCGCAAGAGCGGGGAGTCCCAGGATCCGCATCGCGCCCATCCTACCTTCATCGGCCGCGGCGAGTCGCGAGAAACACGGGACGCGCCCCGGGGTTGGAGGGAAAGGACCCCCGGAGGACGCCATGCATCTCGTCCGCATCCTGGCCGCGCTCGCCCTCGCCGCCCCCCAGGCCGCCCCCGAGCGGCCCAACATCCTCTTCATCTACACCGACGACCAGTCGCACCGCACCGTCAGCTGCTACTCCGAGGCCCTCCCCTGGGCCCGGACCCCCAACATCGACCGCCTCGCTGCCCGAGGCGTCCGCTTCACCCACGCCTACATCGGCACCTGGTGCATGCCCTCCCGCGCGACGCTCCTCACCGGCCGCCATCCCCACGGCGTGGAATCGATGCAGATGGAGGGGAAGTACCCGGGCAGCGTCTACGACCCCGCGAAGTGCCCCTTCTGGCCCGCCGTTTTCCGGAAGCAGGGCTACGTCACCGCCCAGATCGGGAAGTGGCACACGGGCACCGACGCCGGCTACGGCCGCGACTGGGACCACCAGATCGTCTGGAACCGCCCCAAGCACCCCGACAACTCGACCCACTACTACGACGACCAGATTCTCTCCTTCGACGGCGGCCCGGACACCCGGACGGCCGGCTACTCGACCGACAACTACACCGCCTGGGCCGAGGCCTTCATCCGCGGCAAGAACCGCCCCGCCGGCAAGCCCTGGTACCTCTGGCTCTGCTACGGGGCCGTCCACGGCCCCTTCACCCCCGCCGAGCGCCATCGCGCGAATTACCCGGACGTGAAAGTCGACCCGCCGGCCGACGTCTACCCGCCCCGCCCCGGCAAACCCGCCTACATGCAGGGCATCGCCCGCTGGGTGAAGGGCGACGACGGCCAGCCGCGCCTCCGGACGAAGACCGGGAAGACCCTCACCGAGGCGGTGCGCCAGTACCAGCAGGCGACCGACGCGCTCGACGAGGGGATCGGCCGCGTGCTCCGCGCGCTCGAGGAGAGCGGCCAGCTCCGGAACACGCTGGTCGTCCTCACCTCCGACCAGGGCTACGCCTGGGGCCAGCACGGCTTCGCCGAGAAGCTCGCCCCCTACGACGCGAACCTCCGCGCCCCCTTCATCGTCAGCATGCCCGGCACCCTCCCGGAGGGGACCGTCTGCGAGACCCCCGTGGGCGGCGCCGACCTCGTCCCCACCTTCTTCCGCTTCGCCGGCCTCGAGCTCCCGTGGAAGGTGGACGGCCACGACCTCTCGCCGCTCCTCAAGGACCCGAAAGCCGCCTGGCCGCACCCCGTGCTCATCGAGTTCACGAGCGCGACCTACGGGTCCGACACCGACCGCATCCCGACGGGCCCCGAGCTCTACCGGTCCGACATCCCCTGGTACCTGATGCTCGTCCGCGGCCGGACGAAGTACATCCGGACCCTGGTCGCGGGCGAGACCGAGGAGCTCTACGACCTGGCGAAAGATCCCGAGGAGCTCGAGAACCTCGCCTCCGATCCCGCGCGGGCCGGGCTCCTCGCCGAGCTCCGGGAGGCGACGGTCGCAGAGCTCCGCCGCACGGGCGCCGGGATGGCCGACCGCCTCCCGCCCGTCCGGGCGCGCTAGCGCTCGAGGGGGCGGGCCGCCCGCGCCGCCGCGGCGCGGACGAGCGGGTCCGCGTGGCGCTCGGCCTCGCGGAGGAGGGGGAGCGCCTCGCGGGCCTCCGGGGCGGGCCAGGCCGCGAGCTTCGCCGCCGCCCCGTCGAGCGCCTCGACCGCCTGCCGGCTCTTCGGTCGCTCCGGGTGGAAGCGGATGAAGCGGACGGCCGTCCCCTTCTTCTCCCTCCGACAGAGGACCACGATCTCCCGCCCCGCCTTGAGCTCGCGGAAGGCGTCGGCGAGCTCCGCGGGCGTGCCCAGGAAGAGGCAGTGGAGGTCGGGCCGGAACGCGCCGATGCGGGACCACGAGGGGTCGCCGTCGGCGACGTGCGAGGTGTACCACGCCCCGGCCGCGAACGTGACGAGGAGCGTGAACTGGCGGTCCCACGCGAAGCAGAGGGCCTCCTCACCCGGCTTGAGCGAGGCGAGCTCGGCGGGCACCCTCCCGTCCACGCGGATCTCCTGTCGGAGCCGCTCGGGCCAGCTCCTTCCCGAGATCGCCTCCGTCCGCTCGAAGACGACCACCCCCTTCTCCAAGTCCACCCGGTCCACCTTGAGCGCCGCCACCCAGGCGTTCCGGTAAACCTGCGACAGCGTGTAGCTCTCGACCGGGTGGTTCGGGCTGTCGATGAAGAGGACTCCGACCAGGAGGAGCGCGCGAAGGGCCATCTGCAAGTCCCAACGGCGGACGGGCGCGATTATTTCGTCTTGTCGAGGAAGTCGAGCCCCTTCTCGAGCCACTCCGCCGAGGGCGGCGAATGGCCGAGGCCCGGCACCTCGAGGAGCATCGCGCGTTTGAAGCCTTCCTTCTTGAACCCGTGCTCGTGGACCGCGCGCGTGTTCTTCAGGTTGAAGTCCTTCTCGCCCGTCACGAGCACGTAGCGACCCTTCTCCTTCGCGATCTTGAGGGCCTCGTCGACCGGGATGTAGCCGCGGGGCCAGTGCTTGCCGGGCTCGGAGGGGAGGTCCGTGTAGAAGTTCGCCCCGCAGAGGGGGATCGCCCCGGAGAAGATGTCGGCGTAGGCCACCGCGAGCATGCTCGCCACCCGGCCGCCGCCCGAGAAGCCGGAGACGTAGACGCGGTCGGCGTCCACGTTGAAGCGCTTCCGGAGCTGGACGTTCGCGTCGATGGCGAGCCGGAACCGGTCGAAGATGTTCCGCGAGTTCCCGGCTCGGTAGGGCGAGATCGCGATCAGCCGGCGCTTCTCGAGCGCGGCCTCGTAGCCCGCCGGGAGCGACGCCGAGTCGTTCGCGTTGATGTAGATGAAGACGCCCCACTTGTCCGCCGCGGCGTACGACTTCGGGACGACGAGCCGGAACTTCTCGGCCTTGAGGTCGTAGGGCCCGGCATCCTCTTTCGAGCGGAACCTGGCCTTGAGCTCCTCGGCGTCGCAGAGCTCGTTCGCGCCCTCGAACGAGACGTCGCTGGCTCCCGCCTGCACGGACAGCGCGGCCGCCAGGACCAGAACGCCATGAGGAATCATGGAAGTATCCCCGCGAGGGGCCGCTCCCCCCCCTATCCACTACGGCCGACCGATCTTCCGGGGGGCCGCCGCCCGACTTACTTCTCGACGACGGTCGTCCCCGGCCGCGTCGCGCGGCCGAAGGACCGCTTCCAGTGCCTCCGCGCGTCGTCCGCCCTCATGATGCGGGCCCGGTCCCCCTCGAGCACCACACCGTATCCCCTCGGCACGACCCCCACCTCGAGCGACCAGGCCGCGCAGGAGCCGGGGGTCAGAAAGAAGCCCCGGGCGATCCTCGACCTCCCCTCCTCGCGCAGCGCGACGTCCCATTCCACCTCGAGCGACAGCGCGCGAAGCGCGTCCTCAAGGAAGGTCTCCTCCTCGCCGGGGAGGGGATCGCGCAGGGCCGCGCGGCGAATCTTCTTCCATGTCCCTGGGCTCCGGATGCCGTTCAGCCCGATGAGGCGAAGGTCCACGGCCAGGAGCACGTCCAGTCCCCGCTCCGATCCGAGGCTGGCCAGGGCGAAGGCGGCGTCGACCCGCAGGGCCCGCGACGGGTGGCCCAGGAGCCTCTCGAGTTCCGGCACGGCCTCCCGCGCGTCGAGCGCCTCGAGCGTCACGACGGCCCTCCGGAGCAGCAGGGGGCTGTCCGACTCCAGGAACCTCGCCACGGCCTTCCACTCGGCCTTGGCCTCGAGCGAGCCCAGGACGCGCATCGCCTCGTCCCAGAGCGCCTCCCTCGGCTCCGAAAGCAGCGCCGCGATCCGGGACGCCTCCGTCCGGGCCCGCAGCCTCTCCAGTGAGAGAAGGGCCTGGTGCGCGACCGCCGGCTCGGGATCCGCCAGGGCGCGCGAGAGCGCGGGGACCGCCGCGAAGGCCCCCACTTCGCCGAGCGCGACCGCCGCCGCCAGGCGAACCGCCCACGCGTCGCCCGCGAGCCGCTCCGCCAATGCCGGGACGCTCCCGGCGTCGCGGAGCCGTCCGAGGGCGACGGCCGCCTGCTCGCGGACCTCCTCGCGGTCCGAGGCCAGGTACCGCCGGACCTCCGGGGCCGCGTGCCGCGCGTCCATCGCCTCGAGCGCGAGCGCGACCCGATTCCTCACGGCGGCGACCTTCGCGGCGCGCGCGGCCGATCCGTGTCCCTCCGCCTCCATGATCTCCGGGGCGGCCGACCGGACCTTCCAGGCCACCAGGTGGGCCAGCACCTGCCGGACCTCCTCCGCCGATCGCGCACCCCGGAGCGCGGGCCCGGCCAAGGGCGCCAGGTCCCCCGGCCCGAGGTCAGGGTTCTTCGGCCTGCCGTCCTGGAGGGCCGCGGCCTCGAGAAGGACCAGCGCCCATTCGTGCGGAGACCCCGAAAGCGCGCGGTCCACGGCGTCCGGGACGGCCCGTCGCACGGGCGCGGTCAGGCGAACGCGGATGGGGACGACCCGCAGGAGCCGGGCGGCGCGCAGGGCCAGCTCGGAATCGCTCGACCCCGACGCCCTTTCGAGCTCCGGGAGGGCGGCGACGCCCGCGTCCTCGAGCAGGCGCTCGGCCGCGTGCCGCTCCGCCGGCGAATCGGCGCCCAGCGATTCCACGAGGGACCGGACGCGGTCCGCTTCGGGATCCTGCGGCAGGCAGAGCGTCAGCAGCGCGACCGCGGCCATGGGAGCTAACAACGGACGCGGAGGCCGGAGGTTCGAGCCGGCGGCCGGATCGTCCCGCCGTTGCAGCCGGGATCGAAGGCGCCTAAGTGCTCGCGGTCTCAAGTGCGTATCGGAATTGCTCGCACAGTTTCCAGTTACCAGTTCCCAGAAGTCGAACGCGCGCGCTCTGCTGGAAACTGGAAACTGGGAACCGGGAACTGTGCC